>Ga0315289_10000002_pt1 | contig 496664 bp, 534 predicted proteins | sample YL17G11_40_MG_FD_203452 | JGI IMG/M metagenome (GOLD analysis project Ga0315289, IMG submission 203452) | Sediment microbial communities from Yellowstone Lake, YNP, Wyoming, USA - YL17G11_40 | ecosystem: Environmental > Aquatic > Freshwater > Lake > Sediment | place: USA: Wyoming | collected... | reverse complement strand
CAGCTCACAAGTCAAGGGCATCAAGAGGGCTCACATCTTCAGGAAGGCGCTATCGCGGATTGCTGTGGAAAGGACAGGGCGCTGAAAAAGCCAGGCCAAGCAGACATGCAAACATACGCAGAAAAGTGAATAGATAACGCGAACATACAGTAAATTTGCAGTAAATCGTAAACTCTGTGGATAGGGAGGTGGAAGGATGAAGAAAATCCTGTTAGGCAAAGAGGATGATGACGACGAGCCTGAGAAAAAAGGCGGCGATGATGACACTGACCCCAGTTTGTTTCCTGGCGACGATGATGATGACGATGAGGGGACAAAGGAAGAGGGAGACAAGGATAACACAGACACTGTTGTAGAAGACGAAATTTAATGCGATTAATATTGTAATCTATATTAATGCTTGAAAATTCTTTTTCTGAGTTTAGTATTTATTTTTATCTCGCCAGCTATTGCTAATTGGTGCTAATTATTTTTAGCCACAAACTTGTAGGCAGAATAAGCTGCAATCGCTCCCTGTCCGCAGGCAATCACTATCTGCTTGAAGCCTGAGCCATTGGTTATGTCCCCTGCTGCAAAAACTCCTGCCGCATTGGTGTTCATTTCATTGTCAACTGAAATAAATCCATTATCGTCAAGCCTGACTCCAAGGCTCTTTGCAAGAATTGTTGAAGGAACCACTCCAACCTCAACAAACAATCCGTCAGCATCCAGGGTCTTGCCTGTGTCAAGCTCTATTTTTTCAACAAATTCTTTTCCAGAAACCTTTGAAACATTCGCATTATAAACTATCTCGGCGTTCCTGAACCTTGAAAGCTCCTCAACCCAGGCAGGCTCTGCCTTGAGCTTGTCTCCCCTGTAAACAAGATAGACTTTCTTTGCAATCTTCGCCAGCATCACAGCAGCGCTAACTGCAGAATTTCCTCCTCCGACAACAACAACATTCTTGTTCTTGTAGAATGCTCCATCGCAGGTTGCGCAGTAGCTCACTCCCTTGCCCAGGAACTCATCCTCTCCTTGCGCATTCAGCTTCCTGTGCTGCAAGCCAAGCGCCAGAATGACTGCCTTTGCCTCGTGCACTGCATTCGCGGTTTTTACGACAAATTTGTCTTTCCTCTTCCCAATCCCCTGCACAGAAGCTTCTTCGATAGTTGTTCCAAGCGCTTCTGCCTGGGTTCTGAACAAGTTCATTAGTTCAATGCCAGACAAATCCTTTACGCCAGGATAGTTTGACACCTTATGGGCTTCTGTTGCCAAGCCGCCAACAAGCTCTCCAATCAGCAGGAAATTCAGCTTGTACCTTGCAGCATAAATCGCCGCAGTCAAGCCCGCAGGCCCTGCTCCAATAATTATCAAGTCGTAAACAGCCATGAATGCCCAACTGCGCTGACGTTTATAAATTTTTCCAGCAAATAAATTTATATACTGCAGAACACAGTTTTTCAGTCAGGGTAATTTAATCAAGGTGGTGTTGAAACTGGCAAAAATAAGATTCTACCTGCTGGACATAGACTACAAAGAGGCAGATGGCAAGGCTGCTGTCTATATGTATGGCCGAACTCATGAAGGTCAGAGGGTTTGCATTGTTGATGACAGCTTTGAGCCTTACTTTTATGCTGTTCCAAAAGACAGCGGCGATGCTGCCATTGCAAGATTAAGCGAGCAGATAAAAAAAATCAAGGCGGAAAAAGGAGAAAATGATTTCTTTGCCACAAAAGTTGAGCGCGTGGCAAAAAAACAGACTGAGCAGGAAAGGCAGGTTCTCAAGGTTTTTGTCAACCTTCCTGCGGGCGTTCCGCTGGTAAGAAGCCAGATTCTTGAAGAGCTTGACGGCATAGAGGCAACGTATGAATATGACATAAGATTTGCCAGGCGCTATCTTATTGACAAGGGGCTGACTCCGCTGACGCTGCTTGAAGCAGAAGTTGAATCAATCGCAGATGCAGGCGCAGGAGAAAGACTGCGGGTTCCGAAATTAAAAGCTTCGCACATAAAACAGTTCAGCGAAGACACCCTCAAGCCAAGAATGCTTGCTTTTGACATCGAGACATACAACCCTACAGGAACAAGGCTGATTCCAGAGGAGCATCCAATCGTGATGATATCATTTTATTCAGAAAATTTCAGGAAAGTCATCACCTGGAAGCAGTTTGACAGGAAAAAGGAAAATGATTTCATTGAATTTGCAAAGAGCGAGCTTGAAATGCTTGAAAGGTTCAAGCAGGTTGTTGAGGAATTTGCCCCTGACCTGCTGATTGGATATTACTCAGATGGATTTGACCTGCCTTACATAAAAACAAGGGCAGACAAGTATAATCTTGACCTGGACTTTGGCTTGGACCGCAGCGAGCTCAAAATTGCAGGCAGGGATGAAAAGATTGCAGAAATCACAGGATTTGCCCACATTGACATTTTGAAATATATACGAAAAGTGGCAGGCAAGAGCGCAGGCGGATTGAAAACAGACATTCTTACCTTGGACGCGGTTTCAAAAGAAGTTCTTGGCGAGAGCAAGCACGAAGTTGACATTGAGCATCTTGCAAGAGCGTGGGATGACGTTGACGCGGAAAAGCTGAATGCGTTCTGCGAATACAATCTCAACGACTCGCGGCTCGCATTCCTGCTCTGCGGGGCGATGCTTCCAAACATAACAGAAATGGTGAAAATAATCAGCTTGCCAATCGCAGATGTCAACAGGATGTCTTTTTCCCAGCTTGTTGAATGGTTTGCAATAAAGCAGGCAAGAGCTGCAAATGAGCTCGTGCCAAACAAGCCAGGCTACAGGGAGCAGCAATACAGGGCAATGACCAGCATAAAGGGCGCTTTTGTTTTTGAGCCAACTCCTGGGTTGTACAAGGAAATGGTTGTGCTTGACTACCGCTCGCTTTACCCGACAATAATCGCTTCGCACAACATCTCGCTTGGCACCCTTGACTGCAGCTGTTGCGAAGGCTCTGCAAAAGCGATTGTTCCTTTGCAGGCAAACGACGCAAGCGACATTAGGCAGAAACACTGGTTCTGCACGAAGAAAAAAGGATTCATCTCATCAATCATTGAGGACTTGATTGCAAGAAGGGCAAGGATAAAAGAGATAATGAGAGCAGAGCTGGCGAGAAAAGGGTCTGCTGACACTTTGCTTGACGCCAGAAGCTACGCGCTCAAGGTGCTTGCAAACGCTTTCTACGGCTATCTTGGATTTGCGCCGGCAAGATGGTACTGCCTTGAATGCGCCGAGTCAACAACAGCCTGGGGAAGGCACTACATCAAGAATGTCATTGAAAGCAGCCAGAAAGAGGGATTCAAGGTTCTTTATGCAGATAGCTTAACCAATGAAAGATTTGTTACAATACTGGACCCAGAGGGGATACTTCAAATACAGAATATCGAAGAACTTTTTGAGAGACATGCCAAAGAATCGATTCGCAGGGGAGAAAAGGAAGTCATACGGCTTGAAGGATACAAAGCACTAACAATAAACCCGACAACCAAACAATCAGAGTGGAAAAAGATAGCCGAAATAATACGGCATAAGGCGAATAAGAAAATTTTTAGGATATCTCAAAAATATGGCGAAACAAGAGTTACTGAAGATCATTCGATAGTGATTGAAAGGAATGGCGGTCTTGATGTGGCAAAACCCAAAGAAATGCTGGAAAAACATTTCGTTAGAGTCAAAAACATTCCACAAGTTAAAGAGATTAATTCTATCGACATATACGAGTATTTGAAAGATATTTCTTACTGCACACACTACAAAGGCAGGAAAAAAGTTATTGCCGCCCATGCCGATGGGTCTCATGTCTGGTTTAATTGGACAACGCAACAAAAACCGGTAAAAATCAAAAGATTTATGCGAATAGGCACAGAAGAATTTGAATGCTTCTGCAGATTATTGGGCGCGTATATTCCTGAAGGAAGCAGTTCCACGCCAGAAACCACCACAAGCCGTTGGGGCGCGTCTATAGCCTCTTCTGATGTAAATTGGTTGCGTCAGCTAAAAAGCGATTATGAAATGCTATTTGAAAATGCCTCTGCGTGTGTGATACCGTCCACCAAAAAAACAAGAGATTTAAGCTACAAGGTAAAAGATGAAAAACATTTTGTGCGTTACAGGGACACCACTCACAAATTACAAATGATGAATAAATTGGCAGCCATCATTTTTAAGGCATTTTGCGGGCAAAAAAGTACTGGGAAAAAAATACCTTCTTTTGCATTTCACATACCACGACAATATCAAGGGTTAATGTTGAATGAAATAATCAAGGGGGATGGAAGCCATTCAGTTAATAAAAAACTGGGTTATTCTGAGAAATACATAGAAAGGAATTTCAGGTATACGACTAAATCGCTTCAATTAATCTGCGGGTTGTCTTTTTTGCTTACCCAACTTGGGCGTAATTATTATATTCACTATCGCCCTTTAAAACAGACATATTCGCTCGGGACCTCGGAAAAGTCGAATAGGGCGGTTAAAACAAAGCTATTCCAAGAAGAATATGGCGGCTATGTGTATGATCTTGCTGTAGATGGCAACCATATGTTTGTTGATTCCTGCGGACAGATATTATTGCACAATACAGACTCTGCATTCCTGCTGCTTGGCGAAAAGACAAAGACAGACGCAGAGAGGTTTGTGGAAAAGATAAACAAGGAGCTTCCCGGGCTGATGGAGCTTGAAGTAGAGGGATTTTATCCTGCGGGAATTTTTGTTGGCGCAAAGGCAGGGGCAGGGGAAACTGGCGCGAAAAAGAAATACGCAATCATAAGCGAGCAGGGCAACCTCAAGATAAGGGGTTTTGAGACAGTGCGAAGAAACTGGTCTTTCATCGCAAAAGACGCGCAGCTTGAGGTTCTGAAGATAATTCTCAAGGAGCACAATCCCCAAAAAGCGATTAGCTACATAAAACAGGTTATTTGTGACCTGCGGCACAACAGGATTCCGCTTGACAAGGTAATAATATTCACAAAATTGCAAAAAGAGATTGAGCAGTATGACTCCGTAGGTCCTCATGTTGCAGCTGCCCAGCGGATGAAGGCAAAAGGGCTTGATGTCGGACCGGGCTCCTTGATAAAATTTGTTGTTGTCAGGGGCAAGGGAAAGATTCGCGACAAAGTCAAGCTTCCTGAAGAAACCAATCAGGATGACTATGACGCAGACTACTACATCAACAACCAGATAATCCCCTCTGTTGAGAGAATTTTTGGAGTTCTTGGATTTGACATAATTGCCCTGACAGAAAGCGAGAGCCAGCAGGGGCTTGGGCAGTTTCTTGGGTAAGTTATTCCTTGTTGTCAAGTTCGCAGTTGCTACGCAACCAATTTTCTTCTCCCCTCTGAAAGCAGGGGGAGAAAAAATTGCCTGAAAAGCAAGTTGGGGCGAAGTGCATTGGACAGTGTGGCTCCCAACTTGCTTTTGAAAGGTGCGAACTTGACAGATACACAAAGCCAATTTATAATTTATATAACAAGTATTATAAGAACAGCTGTCTTTAATCCTTTAAATTCTCTCGAACGAATCACAGGCTAGAATAAAAACCTGATAAACTGGAAGCCTAAATCGGGGGCAAAGATAAGAGAAACCACAGGGCAGAACAAAAATGGAAGCAATCAATTTTTTCAACGCAATTAATTTCCTGGAACCAAGGTGCAATAAGTGCAACTCTGTCCTAAAGTATGGCATAAGCACGAAATTTGACAACAAGCTCAATACGCACATATGCGTCAACTGCGGCGAGATTGTCAGGTAAGCTAGTCATTCAGCTTAGCATCTATTTTCTTTTTTATCTCAGCTTGAATGACCGATAAAGCGCCGCAGCATCCATTGATTATTTCAAGATTTTCCGCAAGCTCATCAATAGAGTATTGCTTGTTTCCTATGGAGCAAGGAAGAGGCTCTTTTTGCGCATAAGCAATCCCGACATTGCGCTGCCGCAAGGCATCATATGTTCTCTGCGCAGGGCCCGCCTTCATCTGGGTTTTGTGGACTTCGCCGCTAAAGTCCAGGTATTTCATCACGCTCAGGCTCTTCTTTCTGCGCTTGTCATTTTCAAATTTTTCAGTCTCAGCGACAACCTCCTCGAGAGCCCTGTCAAGGTCATTTTTTTCAGGCTGTTCGACTACAACAGCGTTCCTGCTGCCTTGCCAAAAATAAGAAATCAGCTTAAGCGCCAGATTGTATGCATTCATATTCACCCACCGCAACAAAGCAAGCAACCCAATTATTTAAACTTTCCACAACCTTTTTAAATCGCCAATTTATCGTCTTGGATATGCCAGCAAACTACGACGCCAAGGCAATCGAGCCAGAAGTCATTGATTTCTGGGAGAAAAACAAGGTTTATGCCAAGGCAAAGCAAAAAGGAAAAGGCAGGAAGCCGTTTTATTTTCTCCAGGGCCCTCCATACACTTCAGGAAGAATTCACATAGGCACTGCCTGGAACAACTGCCTCAAGGACATGGTTCTCAGATACAAAAGAATGTCTGGCTTCAATGTCTGGGACAGGGCTGGTTATGACATGCACGGCTTGCCAACAGAGAATGCTGTGCAAAAAAAGCTCGGCTTGAAGACAAAAGACGAGATTGAAAAATACGGGATGGACAAGTTCATCAAAGAATGCCTTGCATTCTCAAAAGAAGGCGCCCTGGTGATGAACAAGGACTTGTGGCGCCTTGGAGTGTGGATGGACTATGAAAATGCGTATTGGCCAATAAGAAATTCATTTATAGAAGGCGAATGGTGGCTGATTAAGAAAGCCTGGGAAAACAAGAGGCTCTACAAGGGAGTAAAAGTCATGACTTGGTGCGCAAGCTGCGAGACAGCGCTTGCAAAGCACGAGCTTGAATATGAAAATGTGACAGAGGACTCAATTTTCATAAAGTTCCCTGTCCTTGGAAAGAAGAATGAATTTTTGATTTTATGGACGACAACTCCCTGGACAATTCCTTTCAATCTTGCGGTGATGGTGAATCCTGAGCTTGAATACGTGCGGGCAAAAGTGGATGATGAAGTCTGGATTGTTGCAAAAGGGCTTGTTGGAGTTTTTGTGCAGGCAGTGGCTGGAAAGAAATTCACAATAGTTGAGGAGATGAAAGGCGACAAGCTTGCCGGCTTGAAATATGTCCATCCATTTGCAGAGGACATTCCATATTTCAAGGAAATTGCAAAAGATGCAAAGACAGCTAAAAATCTGCACACTGTGATTCTGAGTGAGGAATATGTTGACTTGAGCGCAGGCTCTGGCTTGGTGCACTGCGCTCCTGGCTGCGGCCCAGAGGACTATGAAGTCGGGCAGAAATACAGTCTTCCTCCATTTAACAACATTGACGAGCGCGGAATTTTCTTTGACATGGGCAAGTTTTCAAGGCTTGTCGCAAAAAGAGACGACAAGCAGTTTGTTGAAGAGCTTGACAAAAAGGGGCTCTTGATAGCGCAGGTTCCTGTCGAGCACGAATATGCCCACTGCTGGCGCTGCCACAATCCTGTTGTGTTTAGGACAACAGAGCAGTGGTTTATGAAAGTGGAGGACTTGCGGGACAAGATAAAGAATGCAAACGCAAAAGTCAACTGGGTTCCTGCAAGGTCAAAGCAGGACTTTGACGCCTGGATTTCAAGCTTGAGGGACAACTCAGTCACAAGGCAGAGATTCTGGGGAGCGCCTGTGCCGATTTGGGTCTGCCCTGACTGCAACAACACGACTGTGATTGGAACAATAGACGAGCTGAAGCAAAAAGCAGCGACAAAAGTTCCAGATGATTTGCACAAGCCCTGGATTGATGATGTCTTGCTCAACTGCGACAGGTGCAAGCAAGGAAAAATGAAAAGAATCCCTGATGTTATTGACGTCTGGATTGACGCAGGGACAACAAGCTGGAACTGCCTAGACTATCCTGCTGAAACTGAATTATTTAACAAGCTCTATCCTGCGGATTTCATACTTGAAGCGACTGAACAGATAAGATTATGGTTCTCAATGCTGCAGATTTGCTCATTTATAGCAATGGACAAGCCAAGTTACAAGAACGTCTACTGCCACGGAATGATTCTGGACTGGCAGGGAACAAAGATGTCAAAATCCCTTGGCAACTTCATTTCTCCTTATGAAGTCATTGACAAGATGGGAGTTGATGTGCTGAGATATTATATGTGCGGCATGACCGCAGGAGAAAACATAAACTTCAGTTGGGATGACGCAAAGCAAAAACAAAGAAATCTTGTTGTGCTCTGGAACATCGCAAACTATCTGCTCGGCCTGGCAAGCGAGCTTGAGCTTAATCCTGCCAAGATTGAAGAGAAAAAAATAAAGGCAAAGCTTGCCACAGAGGAAAAATATATTTTCTCAAAGATGAACTCTGCGATAAAAAAGGCAACTGAGTTTTTTGAGAGCTACAGCATTGACAAGACAATTTCTGTTGCTGAGGAGCTTTTCCTTGATTTGAGCAGAGGATACGTGCAGATGATTCGCGACAAAGCTGCTGTTGGCTCAAAAGAGGAAAAAGAAGTCGTGTTCTATACAATCTACAAGGTTTTGCTTGAATGCCTCAAGCTTTTTGCGCCTATTGCTCCTTTTGTCACAGAGAAAATTTACCAGAGCCTAAAACATGAGTTCAAACTTGAAACAGAGAGCATTCACCTGTTTGACTGGCCAAAGCAAGATGAAAAAATGATTGACTCAAAGCTTGAAGAGCAGATGATTGCTGCGCAGGAAATCATAACTGCAGTAATGTTTGCCCGCGAGAAGGCAGGGCTTGGAGTCAGATGGCCAGTGGGGCACATTGAGCTTGTTACAAAAGACAAGGCTGTTGCTGAAGCGTTAGAAGCGCTCGGAGAAATAATCAAGACGCAGGTTAATGTCAAGGAAATTCACCTGCACGAGTCAGCTCCTTCAGTTGAAAAGCACATTGAAGTTGATGTTCGCGGAGGCAAGCTCTACCTTAATCCAGAAAGAACTCCTGAGCTTGAGGCAGAGGGTTTTGCAAGAGAGCTTATGAGAAAAATCCAGTCGCTGAGAAAAAAAGCAGGCTTGGAAAAAGTGGACAGGATTGATTTGAATATCGTGGCAGACAATGAATTGGCAGGAATGCTAAGTGTGTGGAAAGACAAAATACAGGAAAAAGTTGGAGCTGTGAAATTTGAGATTACAACAGCAGAGCCTAAGAAAACTCACAAGCACGTAACTGAAGAGAAAATTAAAGACAAAAAGATAACGATTGGGTTTGACGTTGTATAAAAATGAGAATAATCAAACCAAAAAGGTTGCAAAAGGGAAATACTGTCGGCATTGTTTCTCCTTCTGGGGCAATAGTTGAGGAAAGAAAAGAACAGTTTGAGCTTAGTGTGAAACGACTTGAAGAACTTGGCTTGAAGGTCAAGGTTGGGAAGCACGTTTTTGACAGGCACCACTATAGCGCTGGAACAAGGGAGGCCCGAATTGAAGACTTTAACTCAATGTGGAAAGACCCCGAAATCAAGATGATTCTTATGTCTCGTGGCGGGAATACAGCGAATAACATTCTTGATGGACTTGACTATAAAATAATAAAGAAAAATCCCAAAATTTTCATGGGAATGTCTGACGGAACAACGCTGCTTAGTGCAATCTATGCAAAAACAGGGCTCGTCACATACCATGGACCTGATTTATTGTGGGGGTTGGGTAGACCTATTACAAAACAGTTTAAAGAGAATTTTGTGAAAACACTTTTTGAAGGAAGAGTAGGACCGATATTTCCAAAGAAAAAATGGGAGAATTTCAGAGACTCCGCAGAAAAATTTGCTGGGTGGAGATGCGTACGAGGAGGAAATGCAACAGGCATCCTTGTTGGCGGGCATATTAGCTGCTTGCTTGATGCCGTGGGCGCAGGATTTGGCCCTGATTTTAAAGACAAAATACTATTTTTAGAAGGAACAGACAAGGTTGAAACTCTTGACCATCTGTTTACTGTGTTAAAACTTAACGGAGTTTTCAAACAAATAAAAGGTCTGATTCTTGGTTGGTTTGATGACTGCCATATGAAAAACAAGGCTCTTGACTTGCCGGTAGCTGATATGGTTCTTGAGGTTGCAAAGGACTATTCGTTCCCAATTCTGGAAATTGGCGAGCTTGGGCATAACGTAGAAAACTATATTTTTCCAATTGGCTGTAAGGCAACAATTGATGCTGATAAAAAATACCTTTCTATTGATGAAAAAACTGTTTCATAAACAAAACGCTTAAATAAATCAACAGGAAGAACAGTATAGAACAAAATGCCAAAACTCAAAGAGCCAGAGTCGATGGACGAGCTTGTTTACTTTACAAGAAGGGCTCTTGCTGGCGGAAAGGGCGAAGCTGTTGCCTGGGTTAGGAAGCAAGCCTGCCCGAAGTGCAAAAAAGCAGCTATGGGAAAGCCAATTGACTCAAAAGGGCACAAAAAGATAAGGGCAAAGGAGTATGTCTGCCCGAGCTGCAGCTACACAGCTGAAAAAGAGGCATATGAAGACACTCTTACAGCAGAAATAAACTACAAATGCCCATTCTGCGGCAACGATGACTCAATAAAAGTCCCTTTCAAAAGGAAAAAAGTGCAGATGATTGATGAAGAGACAGGCAAAAAGACAGTTGCCGAGGCAATCCGCTTCCAGTGCGCCAAGTGCGGAAAGAACATTGACGTCACCAAGAAGATGAAAGGGGCTTAGCGAGCTAAATCCAACAAACTGGGTCTTCACAAAATATATCGCCACAGGAATTAAAAGCCGCTCCCCTGCAACCATAACAATCTAAGTGGTAAGAACAAGTTTTACATTTTCCAGTAATATTTTCTCTGATGTTTCTAATCTTTTTTGTTTGTGGTTTGTTTAGAATTTCTGAGAGTTTCTCTTTTTTAAGATTTCCTAATTCGATTTTAACAGTTGGACATGGTTGGACTTTTCCGTCTGGATTAATATAGACTGCTGTAAAATAATATTTACAAGTAGCTGCTACTTGCGGCGGTCTAGGGGCCCAAGTATAACCAAATTCAGATTCATCAATTTTCAAAAGCTTGTTGAAAATTTCTTTTGCTTCGTTTTTAGTTAAGGTGTCTGGGTAATGTTTCCCTCTTCCAGCAGGAGTAATGAGTTCAATATACGGATAAATGTTGTTTTTTCTTGCAAACCTGAATATCTTTGGTATCTGAGAAAGATTGGCTTTTGAAATTACCGTTTCTATTGCAAGTCTGGTTGGAGTGGTCTTGTGAAATCCGGTTTTTTGCAGAATGGATATTGTTTCATGTATTTTATCAAAACTACCCGGGATGTTACCAACCATCTCATCTTGTATCTTTGGATTGTCCAAGCTATTAAATTTTACAATCAAAGAAACATTATTTTTATACAAAAAATCTGCAAATTCATCACTCATTATTGTTCCATTTGTAAAAATAACAGTAGTTAGATGATTTGAGTTTATAAATGAAATAATCTCTTTGATGTTTAGGTAGGTTGAAGGTTCTCCACCAACCAAAGTTATTGTTTTTGCGCCATTTTCCTTTGCCTGAATAATAACGCCCTTTATTTCATCAAAAGTGAGTTCCTCTTCTAAACTTGTCTTTGCATCTTGAGTATATTCATTTGCATAACAAAATGGGCATTTTAAATTACACTTTTTTGAGAGAGCAATAGAAACTCTGAGTATAGAGTTGTTTTTGATGCAATCTTCTATTTGTTCTTTAGAAAAGTCCAACCCTTTTAGTTGGGGGCAGCTTTTGTTCAATTCCATATAAGATACGAAATCCATCAATCTACATATATAAATTTTTGTAACTCGCTTTGCTCGTGGGCTAGCTTGCGTCAACGCCTGCTGGCTTTCATTCCGCAACCTTTTTAAACCCCCACTTACTCCTTCTGTTGGGGAGAGAGAAAAGCGACACGAAAAAAAGCAAAAAAGACTTTTTTCTCGATGGCTAATGAAGAAAATCAAGCCAATAATGCCAAGCTTAAAGGAAAAGAAAAGGTACATTGCTTACGAAGTTATTGTTGGCGATAGCCAACCTAGCAGCGAGCATAAGCGAGCTGCTTTGGCAGAGGCAAGACCAGAAAATCAAGCAATTGAGAAAGCAATAACTGACTCTATGCTTTCATTTGTTGGAGAGCTTGGAACCAGCCAGGCAGGCATTCTCTTTCCAAAGCAGGGAATAATGAAAGTCAGCCACCGCTCGACAGAGCAGGCAAGGGCTGCAATGGCGCTTGTAAAGCAGGCAGGCGGAAAGCCAGTTGTTTTGAAAAGCCTGGGAACAAGCGGAATGCTCAACAAGGCTGAGAAATATTTGAAAAACAACCAGGATTAAAGATTAAGAAGATTAAGAAAAAAAGTCACAATAAACAAAAAGGAATTGACAAGGAGGAAATAAAAATGGCAAAAGATGAGGAAATACCAACAGGCCCGCACGCAATGATGGGCTATGACAGAGCAATCACGATGTTCAGCCCGGATGGAAGGCTTTTGCAAGTTGAATACGCAAAGAAAACAGTCAGGCAGGGAAGCACTGCAATCGGAATGGTTTGCAAGGACGGAATTTTGTTTGTCGCTGACAAAAGAATTGTTGACAAGCTTGTGATTCCAGAATCAGTTGAGAAAATTTTCCAGATTGACGAGCACATTGGAGCAACCGCGTCAGGAATACTTTCTGACGCAAGAGTGCTTATTGAAAGGGCGCAGCTCAAGGCGCAGCAGCACAGGGTAACCTATGACTCTGCTGTTGACACAGTTACTGTTGTCAAAGACGTCTGCTCGTTGAAGCAGATATGCACCCAGTCAGCTGGATTGAGGCCATTTGGAGTCTCGCTGATTTTTGGCGGGATTGACGCAGAAGGCCCCAAGCTGTTTGAGACAGACCCGACTGGAATTTTCTTCCAGTTCAAGGCAACTGTGATTGGAGAGGGAGAGCAGGCTATTGACGAGATTCTCGAAAAGGAATACCGCGAAGACATAACAATCGAGGAAGGATTGAAGCTTATGCTCCGGGCTCTCAACAAGGTGCTGGACAAGGGCTTCTGCGTTGAGAGAATTGACGCTGCGTACATAACAACAACAGAGAAGAAGTTTACAAAGCTGAAGAGAGACAGGCTTGAAAAGCTTCTAAAGGAGATAAAGAAAGCAAAGTGAAATTAACGCCCTGCTTTTGCTGATAAAATAATAAAAACAAAACAATGAGAAATATGGAGTGATAAGATGACACCAAAAGAAAAAAATGTGGAAACGGAGCCAGAAATGGAAACAAAAGAAATTAATGAAAATGAAATGATTGAATCAAGCGAGATTCAAAAAGAGCCAATGAAACTTTCAACATCAAATGATGAGCTCAAGGCAGCTGACAAGTCAATTGTAGTTCCAGGCGAGCTTCTCGCAACAGGACTGTCGTTTATTCCTGGCAGCGGATGCTACAGGCAGGGGGACAAGGTTCTTGCGTCAATGCTTGGAATGCTTACCATGGAAGGAAAAGTGCTCAAGATAATCGCATTATCAGGCAGATACATCCCGAAAATAGGGGACAGGGTCGTGGCAAAAGTGATTGACGTGCTTATCAGCGGATGGAGGCTTGAATTTGGCTCGCCATACTCAGGAGTGCTGTCTGTCAAGGACGGAACAAGCGATTTTGTCGAGAGAGGCGCTGACATGACAAGGTACTTCAACCTTGGCGACTACATTGTGACGAAGATAATGAACGTGACTTCGCAAAAGCTGGTTGACCTCACAATGAGAGGACCTGGCTTGAGGAAGCTGCACGACGGCAGGATGATTGAAGTCAACCCGCACAAAATTCCAAGAATAATCGGCAGGGAAGCAAGCATGGTGTCGATGATAAAATTCGCCACTGGCTGCAACATTGCTGTTGGGCAAAATGGATGGGTGTGGATCGAGGGCGCTCCTGAAAAGGAGATTATTGCTGTAAAAGCAATAAGAAAAATTGAGGAAGAAGCCCACCTTCCAGGGCTTACAGACAGGATAAAAGAATTCCTTGAAAAAGAAACTGGCGCAAAAATCAGCGAGATGCCAAAAGAAGTCGCAGAGGAATTCATGCCAAAAGAGCCTGAATACAGGGAATACAGGCCGCCAAGAAGATTTGGCGGTGGCGGCGGTGGCGGAGGATTCCGCGGCGGACCAAGAGGCCCCCCGAGATTTCAAAGAAGAGAAGGAGGATACTAGGTGAATCAAAATGGCTTACACTAAACGATTTGACGGAAGAAAATTTGACGAGCTAAGGCCTGTTGAGGCAAAAGTTGGGGTAATCAAAAGGGCAGACGGAAGCGCACTGTACAGGAGCGGAAAGACAATCGCTCTTGCTGCTGTTTACGGCCCAAGGGAGCTGCATCCAAAATTCATGCAGAACCCGCAGACAGGAATATTAAGGGTTCATTACAACATGATGCCGTTCTCAGGGCATGGCGACAGAGTCAGGCCAGGCACATCAAGAAGGTCAAAGGAAATCTCGATGGTTACTGAAAAGGCATTGCTGCCTGTTCTGGACCTCAAGGATTACCCAAACACAGTTGTTGATGTTTTCATCGAGATGCCCCAGACAGACGCAGGAACAAGATGCGCAGGAATAACTGCTGCGGCAATGGCTCTTGCTGATGCTGGACTGGCGATGAAAGACCTTGTATCTGCAGTCGCAGTGGGCAAGGTTGGAGACAAGGTTGTTGTTGACCTGAACTATGACGAGGAAGCGTATGAAGATGGCGAAGTCGCTGACATACCAGTTGCGATGCTGCCAAACTCAGAAAAAGTTACTCTGCTTCAGATGGACGGAGAGATTTCAAGGGAAGAGCTTAAGAAAGCGCTTGAGATGGGCAAAAAAGCCTGCAAGCAGATTTACGAAGTCCAGAAGAAGGCGCTTAAGCAGAAATATGAGGCAAGGTGATTACAATGGACACTCAAAAGGAAAAAATACTCAAATACCTCGCGAACGGGCTGAGGTTTGACGGCAGAAAGACTGACGAATACAGGGAAGTTTCTGTTGAATACGATATTTCAAAATCTGCAGAAGGCAGCGCAAGGGTCAAGATAGGCGACACAGAAGTTATTGCAGGAGTCAAGCTCGGAGTTGAAAAACCCTACCCTGACACGCAGGACCGAGGCAACCTTATGGTTAATGCCGAGCTCTTGCCATTGTCAAGCCCGCTGTTCGAGACAGGCCCGCCTGCAGACCAGGCAATCGAGCTCGCAAGAGTTGTTGACCGAGGCATCAGAGAAAGCAAGGCAATTGACACCAAGAAGCTATGCATCGAGGCAAAGGAAAAAGTCTGGTCAGTAATGATTGACATCTGCACGATTAACGACGATGGAAACTTGCTTGACGCGTCTGCGCTTGCCGCGCTTGCCGCTCTCAAAAATACAAAGTTCCCAAAATACGCTGACGATGCCATTGATTACATGACAAAGACAGACAAGTCACTGCCAATACTCATGGAGCCTATTGCAATAACAGTTCTCAAGATTGGCGACTACTTTGTTGTCGACCCTTCTCCAGACGAGGAAAAGGCGATTGACGCAAGGCTTACTGTGACTGTGACAAAAGACAGCACAATAGTTGCCATGCAAAAGGGCGAGGGCGCTCCGCTGACTGTCGAAGACATCGACAAGATGGTTGGAATCGCGATTGACAAAGCCCCTGAGCTCAGGAAAAAGCTCGAGCACGGCGCAGGCGGAAAGGCTTCCAAAAGGTGATGGTTTGTGAGCGAAATAATGTTGATTGCGAACAAACTAGGCACCGAACAGCGTGAGGTGACGTATCGTGGCTGAAAAGAAAGAAGCAACTGAAGAGAAAATAAAATACACCAAGTATGAGATTGCAAGAATGATTGGCAGCAGGGCTTTGCAGATATCGCAAGGCGCTCCTTTTCTCATCAAGCTCTCTGAAAAAGAGCTCGAAGAAATAAGATACGACCCAATCAAGATTGCCCAGAAGGAGCTTGCTTTAGGCGTTCTTCCAATAACAGTCCGAAGACCCTCGCCAAGGACGCGGTTTGCAAGGGAAGGCAAGGAAGCAAAAGACGCCAAGGAAACTAAATAAAATTATTTTTTTATTTAATTTTATTTTTAACATTTTAATCTTTTAAGTTTCTTAGGAGAAACAAATGCCAGACAAAATAACAATAACCAATGCAGCAATAACCAAGGAGCGGCTTGAAAAGGAATTCAAGGTCACTGGCTCTGCCCTTGAGCTGGCTAAATCAAAGAGAGTGAATCAGAAAGACAAAGATGGGAAGCCAGACAGCAGGCTTGAAAATGCAGCAGATGAATTTCTCGACATGGCAACCCGCTACTTTGAGGACGCAATGCACTTTGCCGAGAAAGGCGACCTAGCCACGGCTTTCGGCTGCCTGAACTACAGCCACGGCTGGCTTGACGCAGGCGCAAGGCTTGGCTTGTGGGACGTGAAAGGGCATTCTGATTTGTTTGTAGTTGATTAATTTGTTTGTTGTCGACTGAATTCTGAGTTGTTTGTTGGCGACTGAATTCCAAGGTTGGCTGAACGCTGATTTAGCTTTGTTTAAATCTGTTGCCAAATAAATTCTCTGGGAAAAGTTTATATTCTCTGTTCTTAAAAAGGGGCATATGAAAAAGAGCGTGCTGGTTATGACAGCTATGCTGTTCATTGTTTCCATCTTCTCGCAGCTGGGTTATTCAGATGCTCCTTCGCTGCCTCCGCCTCCTCTGACGCCAAGCATTGGCGGCCTGAATCAAAACACTGCTTTTAACCTCACCAACGTCACTCTCACTAATTATACATCCAACTACACATCCAACACAACAACCACGAACCAGACGCAGCAGCCTGCTGCGGCCAGCAACACAACTGCTGCGCTTAATGCAGAGATTGTGGCGCTAAAGCAGGAAATCGCAAGGCTGAATGAAACTATCGCTTCTGACAAAATAGAAATAGCCAGGCTGAACCAGGAAATTTCCAACCTTAAAGTCATAACACCTGTTGTGGAGCAGCCAGCTCAGGCAAAAACATCCAGCACAACTTACATTTTGATTGCCCTGAATGTCATTTTGTTCCTGATTGTTGCAGGATTTGTCACAACAAAAATTTTCAAAAAACACAAATTGCCAGCAGCAGCAAATGTTCCTGACCACAGGACAGAAATATTAAAACAATACATGCTGCTCAACAGAAATGTTCCTTTGCAGTCGTTGAAACAGGAGCTTGTCAACCACGGCTGGCCTCCTGAAGAGATAGATAGGGCAGCAGGAGAAATTGGCTATGTTTAAGGCAGACTGGCTTGTGAAAAAGACGCAGTACAGCGTCTATTTGGGAGTGCTCTGCACTCTCATCGCATTTGCAACCTCCAGCCTGCTGTTTTCCAAGGTGCCTAATTTCATAGGCGTTGCAACAATATTATTCGCCGTAATCCTCACAATCCCAAGCATAAACAAGGTTCTTGAGTTTGAAGAGAAGATTGAACGCAGGAAAAAATCCTGTTTTTTCAGCAGGCACAGAAGCATAATCAGCTTTTTCATTTATTTTTTTATTGGAGTGTTCATCACTTTATTCACTCTTTCGCTGCTCTTTCCAGGCAGTGTGCTTGACCAGCAGCAGTACACAGGAGTCCAGAGCTCTGTCAGCAAGGCGATACATCTTCCAAAAGGATTTCCAGCCCCGCCTGCTCCGAGCGAGGCGTCTGAGATAGCTGGAATTTTCAAGAATAATATTTATGTGCTGATAATTGCGTTTATCCTGTCTTTATTTTATGGCGCAGGCGCGCTTTTCCTTGTCGTGCTTAATGCAAGCATATTCGCGACCACTTTGACAGAAACAATAAGGGCAAAAGCAGTTGCCGGTTTTTTTGCAAACTATGCCCTGCTTTCCTGCAATCTTGGCGTGATGCTGTTCCATCTTATTCCTGAGATGGGAGGCTATTTGATTGCAGCAATAGGAGGAGGAGTCCTTGGAAAAGCGATAATAAAGGAAAAATTCAGGTCAGAAAAGTTTTATGCTGTTGTGCGCGATTCCCTTACTTTGCTTGTCATTTCAATAGCGCTGCTGCTTATTGGAGCCATTGTTGAAGTTTCTGTTTCAAAAAAGATTTTCCTGGCAGGGCTGTGCAGCACCAATAGTTTGTGGATATTCCTGATTGCAATTTTGCTGATTGCGCTGGTTGTGTTTTTGGAAGTGAAGAGGAGAAGGCACGCTTCGCACTGATATACTCTCCTGCGGATAATACTGTTATATACTAATAGACGAAAACATTAAATATAGACATATACAATAGTCAGAAAAACAAGGTGATTAGCATAAAAAGAGCGCTGATTGTTTTGATTGTTCTTTTTGCGCTAGCAATTGCTGGCTGTGAGACGGGAATTCCACCTGAGCCAGGAACTCCTGGAGGTCCTGTTGGAAAGGCAATAAGCGCATTGCCTCCTGGCTATGCCTCTCCCGAGGGAAAATTTGAAGTTGACCAGGATGTTGTTTCAGAGCCAGAAGAAAAGGGTTCTGTTCTTGCAACTGTTAAAAATGAGAAATTTGTTTACAGGTATGGCTACATCCTGAGAAACAATCAATGGGAAAAGATTGAGTATTCTGGAAGTGTTGTTGGAAAATCAAACTGGATTGCTGGAAAGGCGACTGTGAAATTGCCTGTTGCAGGAGAGCCAGAAGGCGAATACTGGATTCTTGCATATGGCTGCAACCCAAAAGGAAAGGGCTGGGACTGCAATGGAAATCTATGGATGATTCAGAAATACGAGATAATAAGAGGGCTTCCTCCAGAGCCATTTGCGCCAGTTGAACCTGAATACTCTGGACTTACAAGATATCCTGATATTCTGATTGAAAGCCAGATTGGGCCTTTTGCATATCTTGGATCCTGGCATCAGGAAGGCGAAATAAGTGAAACATCAACGATTGATTCTTATTTTGCAAATTACGCGTATCTGTCTGAATCAGAAGGCGGATATATGGTTGCTGTGCTGAAATTTGAAAGCAGGCAGGCGCTGGAAGATGCCATCTTAAGCGAGGAAGACCTCGCATATTTGATGCAGAATCCAACTCAACTGGATAATGGCTATTATGTCTATAAACCACAGTGGGAGCAGGGTGAAAATTTCGTGCTTTGGACACAAGACAACAATTTGATTGCAGTCATCTCAAATGGAGGATATTATGATGAATATGGCAATTTCGTATACGGCGGCGCCGATATCTCCGATTTAATCACAGCATATCTTGAAAGATATCCAAGCGACGTCCAGCCCAAAAAGCAGGCAGTTTGCGGAGATGGAGTTTGCTTTGCCGAAGTTCCTACTGAGACAATAATTGTGTCGCCTGGCGATGCGAATTCATACAAAGTAGCGTTCTGGAACAAGGATTACCTCTGGGTGCCTCTGTATTATTATCTTACGCCTGATGGAAATATAATATTAGGCAGCGGACCTGGCATTGATGAGAAAATATACCTTAATGGCGAGGCGTGCATATTCTCTCCAGGCTCGATTGAGGACTGCGAAGGCGCAAGGTTCATTATTACTGATGGGAGTGACAGCACGCACCTGATGGAAATAAGAGACATCGACACAGCAAATAAGATGATAACAATCGGGGATTTAACCTACGATACTGAGAGAATATCCAACTTTGACGAATCGAATTTTGCGCCTCAGTATGTCGCGCTTCCAACAGGAGCAGGTTCTTTCACCCTCTCCCCCTCTCCAACAAGCCTGACTTTTATTGACGAAAGATACGGGCCGTATGCATATACGATTACAAAGACCTCACTTGGAGCAGAGTTGACGATTACAAATACAGCAGTTACCCTGACTTCAGAAAAAATAGCAGACAGCGGAGCGCAGGAAGCAGTAATTCTTGACTTTGCCAATCGTGATGGAGTGCTTGTTGTGCCACAGGTTAATGAGATATGGGCTGGTGGATTGCCGTACTCGCATTACGGAATAAAAATAGACCAGTCACGAGCAACAGCAGAAGGACAAAATGAAGTACAGATAACATATCCAGATAGTCCAATTGAAACAGCAGAGAACTGCTATGCAGACTGCTATCCAAATTACCTGTTTGTAGTGGATGACACCTCTCCAACAGAAGATGTAATTATGATAATAAATTTGATATCAGAGATTCAAAGCACAAGCACTGTGCCAATCGGCTCAGCAAAACTGAGAAGTGAAGTAACAAGGGATAAACTGCAGGGAATGGTTACAACATTCATCTACCAAGGCCAGGCGCTTATAATTTTGGATAGGTATGCGCCAACTAGTGATGTTGTAAAAGTACAAGCAATCAGTCAATATCTAGACGACATATGTATAAGTCGGGATCAATGCCTGCAAGTCACAGTTAAGTTCATTGATGAAATTATTTCTGATGATTTAAGGGATGCGATGACACTAAATTGCCCAGCATTATCAACAACAGAAAAGCAAGACGAATGCTATATGATTTTTGCACTTGATAGAAATGATTTCAGTGTTTGCCCACTTATTTCAGACGCATATCTCAAACGAACTTGCTATAGCCTGAAAAACTTAAGAGAACTGCAACCAAACTGCGGCACATTGCCAACATTGGATGAGCGAGACAGTTGTTATGTAGCGTTTGCGCTTGAGTATGATGATTTTAGTGTTTGCACGCTTATTTCAGACATATACCTCCAACGAACTTGTGATAATCTAAAGAATTTAAGAGAGTTGCAAGGCATGGATTTAGGCGACTATCCAGATATGTTCTTACAAGATGGACAATTTAACGGGTATATTGTTGTCGGACAAAATGCGCCTACTGATGATGTTATAAGCAGCATTGAAATTGCTTCAAGTCTGCAAACAATGGGCGGCGACACGCCGATAGAGGTTGGCACAGCAAAGACAGATGCTGAAATAATTGACGCAACTGCCCAGAACTTGATAGTTGTTGGAGGGCCTTGCTATAACTCAGTTGCAGCAGCATTAATGGGCAATCCAGACGACTGCGCAGCAGGATTTGTTCCTAACACTGCAGTTATCAAGCTGTACGAGCAGCCGACTGGAAAAGTTGCGCTGCTACTAGCAGGATACTCGGCACTTGACACCAGAAGAGCAGCAAGAGTTCTTGCCAACTGGCAGGATTACGCCCCGAACTTAGATGGTCGAAAGTCAGTATTTGTGACAGGAACCACGCTTACAGACATTATTGTCTCTGATACCATAGTACCAGGCTGTGGAAATGGGTTGTGTCAAGAAGAAGAAACTACTATAAACTGTCCATCAGATTGTGCCGCCATAACACCAACGTGCACAGACAGCGATGGCGGAAAGGATTATTATGTAAAAGGAACTGTAGAAATAGCTGGAACTACAGCCACTGATTTCTGTTGGAATTATGAACCGAATGAATATGGCTCGTGCGAAGGCAGTCTGCCAGGGTGCGTTCTTGCAGAGCACTCCTGTAGCGTGGAAGGAAACCAAATAAAGGAGAAATACCAATGTCCATACGGCTGCAGCGACGGCGCGTGCATTGCACCAGTAACCACCTGCACAGACAGCGACGGCGGATTGTATTATTACGTGAAGGGGACAGCTTCTCAGAGCGGCTTCGATTATGATACTGATTGGTGCGAAAGCAATGTTGTTTTACGTGAAGGGATTTGCGATTATTCTAGGCCAGGGCCAAATTATTTAAACTACGTCCCTTATACATGCCCATACGGCTGCAGCGACGGCGCGTGCATTCCAGCTCCCGCGCCTTAAACAACATATGTTTCTAACTTAAGAGTTGTTCGACAACTTTAAATAACTCGGCGAGTTATTGCCTTCTAGAATGGAGCCAGTTGTAAAAGAGGACATACTTTCTATACTCAACCAGTCTATTGACATCCTGAGAACAAAGGAAACAGCAGACTACATTGCCCTTTCTGAGCTTTCCAACCACACAATTCACGACGCTTCCATTTACCAGGACGAAGACTCAATCTCGGTTGCTGTTGCAACTTATGCAATGGCAAAGATAGTGCAAAGATGCTGCGAGACAGACATTGAATACCCTAAATTCGTGCCTTTGCTTGAGTCTGCAAGAGACGCGCTCAAGCAGGACAACATAATGGGCTATCGCGCAGCGATAAAGTCATTGTTCGCAGCGATTTCAAGCATTGACAAGAGAATAAAGCTGTATGTGCAGGAAGTTCTTGACAAAGCCAGGCTGAAAAAAGGCTCAAAGCTTGCAGAGCACGGGCTTACTGTGGCAAGAACAGCAGAAATGCTTGGCTTAAGCCAGTGGGAGCTGATGGATTATATTGGCAAGACCGCTGTCGAAAGCCCCGAGGGTTTAAGCGTTGGCGAGAGATTCAGGATTGCGAGGCAGCTTTTCGAATAAAATGGCAAACTCAAGAAATTCGGCATCAAAATCGCTTGTATTCGACGCAGGCCCTGTCATAAGCCTCACTACAAACAGCCTGCTCTGGCTTCTTGCGCCGCTAAAGGAAAAATTCAGCGGCAGTTTTTACATGACAGAAGGCGTCAGGAGGGAGCTTGTTGACAAGCCGCTTGCAACAAAGAGATTCAAGTTTGAGGCATTGCAGGTTGAGCAACAGATTGAGGCAGGAGTAATTGAAGTGACAAGAGACCCAGAGGCAAGGAATCTCGCGACAAGGCTTCTCGACATTGCAAACAGCTGTCTTTATGTTAATGGCAACCCATTGAGAATAATCCAGTTTGGAGAAATGGAAACAGTTGCATTTGCGCTGCTGAACAAAAGCGAGGCGGTGGTTATTGACGAAAGAATAACCAGGCTGCTGTTTGAAAGCCCGCAAAGCCTTGCAAAGCTGCTTTCAAAAAGGCTGCACGCAGATGTCAAGATGGACAGGACTTCTCTTGCAGAGCTTGACAATCTTGTTCACGGCATAAAACTGATTCGCTCTGTCGAACTCATCGCAATGGCTTACTCTCTTGGCTTGCTTGACAAGTTTATCGTCAATATCCCTCACGCAAGGCAGGAGCTTCTTGAGAGCGTTTTCTGGGGAGTCAAGCTGAATGGCTGCGCAATCAACGAATATGAAATTTCTGAACTTTCCAAATTGGCGCAGCAAAGCCGCGAACAAACATAAAAGCAAGTCAGTTCGCTATGCTTACAAAAGCAAGTTGGGGCTACCGCGGTTGTTCTTGCAAGCGCCCAACTTGCTTTTCTGACAACTTTGCTTCTCGCAAAGTTTATAAATAAAATCCATTTTATTTCAGTTTCAAGATAAAAAAGGAAAATAAATTGATTCCAAAAAAACTGTTTTTCACAAAAGGGGTTGGAAGGCACAAGGATAACCTTCATTCTTTTGAGCTTGCTTTGAAAGACGCAGGAATAGAAAAATGCAATCTTGTCGCGGTTTCTAGCATCTTTCCGCCTGGCTGCAGGATAATCCCAAGAAGCATCGGGCTTCAGGAGCTAAAGCCAGGGCAGATTGTTTATGTCGTGATAAGCAGAAACTCAACAAATGAGCCAAACAGGCTCATTGCAGCATCAGTTGGCTGCGCAATTCCTGCTGACAACAACCAATATGGTTACCTCAGCGAGCACCATTCTTTTGGCGAGACAGAGGACAAGGCAGGGGATTACGCAGAGGACTTGGCTTTTGAAATGCTTGCTTCAACACTTGGCTTGGAGATAGACACAACCAAGTCCTGGGACGAGCACAAGAAAGAGTGGAGAATCCAGGACAAGATAGTCAAGACAATGAACACGACGCAGTCAGCTCTTGGAGACAAGAACGGCTTGTGGACAACTGTTGTGGCTGCTGCTGTTTTCCTTTTTGAGTGATGCCGCTCAAAAATGTGATGGCGATAAGTACTCATTAATATATGTGGCAATGACTTTTCCTTCTTTCAGCTTCTCTATCTTGAGCGGAATTTCTTTTTCTTCAAATGGCCGCTTAACAAAACAAGACGCGCCATTAGCATGGCCATATGAATCTAATTCCTGCATTGATTGCCCCCTGAAGATATACGCGCAAATTGTATCGCCAGCTTGAATAGGCGGCAATCCCGGAAACGCCAATTCCTTTATCGGAGTGTCGCTAGAACAGACCTTTAATTCCAACAACGATATGTCGCCAGTCTTGTGCCCCAATGATTTCCCTCCCATCATGATTGAATCGGTGACATATTGACTCTGGTAAACGCGCCCGACAACAGAGTTCACTATGAAATCTACAGAAGATAGAAGTTCTTCTTGTTTCTTTGCGTTCCTGCGGAGCTTAGAATTATATTTCTCCACTATTTCTTCTGCTCTCTTGCGATCTTCTGGGTTAAAGCTGCCTACTATCTTCTTTTCTTCTTCGCTAAATTCGAACAGACAACGGCTGCTTTCCTTAATGCCAACACCGCCCGCCATAAAATTTAACTTTCCTGATGAACTATTTAAATTTTGCGAAAGGCTGCAAAACAATCAAAATCTCAAACATCAAACTTCAAACCTCAAACCTCAAACCTCAAACTTCCTGAAGAAATATCTCTTTGCGAGCTCTGCTGTTATGAAATAGGCTGCGAGAATTATTCCGATAAATAGCAAAATCAGGATTGGCATTTTCACGAATTCGAATAACCTTTCGCCAAAAGCAGTGTATGTTATGGCCACAGTCAGCGCAGCAGCTGCCATGGAAGAAATCACAAGCCACCTGCTTGGCTTGCTCTTCAGGAAGCTCATCTTTGTCCTTATCGCAAATACCACAATGATTTCAGACAGCGCAGACTCGATAAACCAGGCTGTCCTGAAAACCCCTGCGTCTGTCTTCATAATCAAAAGCAGCGGCAATATTAGCGCCAGGTCAAACAGGCTGCTTATCAGCCCGAAATAAAACATAAATCTTGAAATCAGCTTGATATTCCATTTTTTTGGCTTTCTCAGCAGCTCCTCATCAACATTGTCTGATGAAATCGTGAGGTTGGGAATGTCAGAGAAAAAATTATTCAGCAGGATTTGCGACGGCAGAAGAGGGATGAATTTCATGAATATGCTTGAAATTGCCACAGTGAACATGTTTCCATAGTTGGCGCTTATCGTGTTAAACACGTATTTGATTATGTTGCTGAATGTTTTTCTGCCCTCAACTATCCCGTTGGCAACGACTCGCAGACTTTTCCTGAGCAGTATGACAGACGCGGCGTCTTTTGCAATTCCCACTGCAGAATCAACAGATATCCCGACATCAGCTGCCTTCAGCGCAGGCGCGTCATTTATCCCGTCTCCCAAGAACCCAACAATGTGCCCTTCCTTGTTTAGCGCAGAAACTATCTTGAATTTTTGCTCAGGCGTGACTCTCGCAAAAACATTGTATTTTTCGCAATATTTCTCAAACTCTGCCGGGCTGAGCTTTTCAAGCTCGTCTCCAGTCACAACTTTTCCTTCTGCTATTTCCAAGCCGACATCTGCGCATATTTTTCTTGTTATGACTGGACTGTCCCCTGTTATGATTTTCACGTCAACCTTGAGCTTTCTGAGCCGCTCTATCGACTCTTTTGCGGTTTGTTTTGGCGGGTCAAGGAACAGCAGGAATCCCAGAAGAACTAACTCTTTTTCATCAGCTTTTGTCGCTTGCTTCTTTAGCATCTGCTTCTCGGCAACTGCAAGAACCCTGTAGCCGCTCTTTTCATAGCCAGCCACCCTGCTTTTGATTGCATCAAGCAGATTTTTTTGCAGCCTTGCCTTTTTTCCATTCAAAATTGCGTGGCTTGCCAACCTGAAAATTGACTCTGGCGCGCCCTTGACAATAAAAATATTCTTGCCGCTATTTCTTGCTAGAACGCTCATTCTTATCCTGTTAAAGTCAAACTCATTCCTGCTCAGGATTGCGTATTTTTCTGCTTCAGAAGCCAGCTTGTGCGCGTCTCTGTGCGCCCAGATTGCCTTGTCCATTGGATTTTCAAAATGGGATAGTTTGCCAAACCGCCCGGAAGAGTTGCAGACAAGCCCATAAAGCAGCAGTTTCTCGTCTATTTTTCCACTGGCGTCAAAATAGCCGCTCAGCGAGATTCTTCCTTCTGTAAGGGTTCCTGTCTTGTCGCAGCAGAGCGTATCTATGTTTCCCAAATCTTCAACAGAGGCAAGCCGCTTGATAACCACTTTTTCCTTCGCCATCTTCAGGGCGCCTCTTGACAGGGTGAGAGTCATGACAATGGGAAGCATTTCAGGTATTATCCCAACAGCGAGCGCTAGCGCAAAAAGAAATGACGTAACAATTCCTTTTCCAAGAATTGCGTTGGTGAGGAATATGAACGCAGTCATGACAAGTATGACCTTGAGCAGGAAATCTCCAAATTTTCTTATGCTCTTCTGGAAATCAGACTCAGGCATTTCTTTTCTCAGGTATGCCGCTGATTTTCCAAAAAAGGTCTGGCCTCCTGTTGCAGTCACAATTCCGTAGCCAGAGCCGCTCGCAATGCTTGTTCCCATAAATGCCATGTTCCGCAAGTTTTGCGGAGTCATCCTTCCGTCAGAAACAGCCCCAACTTTCTTTGCCACGGCAACTGACTCTCCTGTCAGCAAAGACTCGTCAGCAGACAGTTCATCAGCCTCGAGAAGCCTTATGTCAGCAGGAACCATGTCTCCTATGCTCAGATGAACAATGTCGCCAGGCACCAGCTCTTTTGAGTCAATTTCAGCAATTTGCCTGTCCCTGAGAACTTTTGCCTTCAGGGTCACGTATTTTCTCAGCTCTCTCAATGCAAGCTCTGCTTTATACTCCTGAAAAAAACCCATCAACGCATTCATCAGAACAATCGCCAGTATCACAATTGAGCTTACTTTCTCTTGCAAGAAATAGGCAACTATCGCCGCCAAAATAAGAACTGAAATCAGCGGATTTGTGAATTGTGAAAGAAAAATATGAAGCCAGTGCCTTCTTTCGTACCCTGCAACTTCGTTGCGCCCGAATTCCAGCTGCCTTTTTTCAGCTTCAAATGAGCTTAGTCCCAAGTCAGAGCTATTGAATGCAGGAAGAATTTCTTTGGCTCCAAGCGACCAGGGAGCAGACCGGGAACTCAACACAAATCTCACCTCTTTATGGAGAGGACTGGCGCAGCCAAGTTTATAAAGTTTTTTCTATGCAGACTTTCAATTCACATTGACAATCAGCAGTTGATTTGCTTTTTCAATAATTTCCTGCTTGGCTTTTTCAAGCTCAAGCTTTCCTGCTTTCTTTTTCAGATAGTCCAGCTCGTCATTTGCCCTCGCAAACTCCTGCTCCAACTTGCTGATTTTGCTTTTCAGCTCTTTTATCCTCTTGAATGTTTCTGAGGAGCTTATTGCAGAGAGAGCGCCCTGCTCGTCTTTTTTCGCAGCAGCATAATTCTTCACAAGATTTGCCAGATAGTCCTTGCTCAGCTTCGAGATTTCCTCAATTGTTTTCTCTTTTTTCCTCTCTTTCACGTCGAGCTCGTCCTTCATCAGCAGTTTCTTTATTTGCGCAAGGCAGTCTGCAATCCTGAGCTCAAAATCCTGAGAAAGCGCGGCAACAGGGCTTTTCACATAGCTTTCTGCGACCTCTTTGTGCTCAAAACTCACTTTTGCGTATTTTTTCAGCGCAGTCTCAAGAACTGAAAAAGAGCCCAGTATTCCCTGCTCAATCTTTTTTATGTTTTCTTTTGCCGCAATCAGCTTTTGTTTCAGCTCCAGATAGCTTCGATCTCCCTCTGCCTCGTTGAGCTCGTTGCCAAGCTTCTGTTTTTGATTGCCAAGCTCATCAGCCAGCTTCTGTTTCCCTTCAAGTTCCTTGCTTAATTCATCCTGGCGCTCCAGCTTCTCATTCAACTCGCCAATTTCCCTGTCAAGCTGCTCAAGCTCAGCCAGATTTTCTGATTTTATTGTTTCCCTGAGCGCCAGAACAGTTTTCTCAATTGTTCCTATCGCGCTCCTTATGTTGTTTGTCTCGTTTGCAAAGAACTCCTGCAGGATTTGATAGGGCTTTGCGGCAGATTCTGCCAGCTCAACTATTGAAGAAGCAAACCTGTTGAAAAAATCCCGCAGCTCATCAATTTTGCCAGGCAGCTCCACTCCCTCGCAAAACTGCTCTGCCTTCTTTATGTATGCTTCGCGATTTCCGTCGGCAAAATGCTTTGCCCGCTCTGGAATGTTGGGGTTCAGCAGCTTGGCTTTTCTCAACTGCTCGATTTTGCCTTTAAGCTCCTGTTTTTCATGCTCAATTCTTGATTTCGCAGCGCCTATGCCTTTGCCAAGCCTGTCTGCAGCAGCCTGTTTCTTTTCCTTCACCAGTTTCTCTGCTTCTGCAAAGTCTGAAATCTGCTTTTTTTCAGCTGCCTGCTCTTGCTTCTTTCCAAACAGCTTCTTTATGAATTTGAACATTGCTCCAGCCAATTCAGAAAGCTATTTAAATCTTGGGAACGAATCAAAAGCTGTGATTGAACTAAGCCGCCTCGCCAAAGCCGAGCTTGGGTTCTTTTCTTCTCCCCTCGCAAAGCAGGGGGAGAAAAAAGAAGTCTTGTTTAGCAAGACCGAGGCGGCTTAAGTGACTAATGCCTGGAGAAAAAATGCCTAAAAAAGAAAAAGTCAGCACAAAATCCTCTTTTGAGCAGATAAAAGAGCTGTTTCAGAAGGCAGAAACTGCTTTCAAGAAAAGCCCTGCAGAAGCAGACAGGCTGGTCAGGAAGGCAAGAAATCTCGCGATGTCCCGCAGACTAAAGCTGCCAAAGGAGCTAAAAAGAAGATTCTGCAAGCATTGCTACGCATTCTTCTTTCCAGGCAAGACAGTCCGCATAAGAACAAGACAGGGAAAGGTCATTTACTATTGCTTTGCCTGCAAGAAGTTTACCCGCATACCAGTCAGATAACAAGATAGCTTACTTCTGTTAACCTATTTAACTCTCGTCTTATTTGTTAGTTAACCTCTTTACCATAGAAATCTTTATAAAGAAGGATTGTTAAATAGGTTAATCTTAGCATCAGTTGCATATATTATAAGGCTTAACTGAAATTGCCGGAGTTGTCGGTGAAGGCGTTGAACAAAAAAGGCGTGTTTGTTGAGGTTGCGCTGCTTGTTGCGCTAGTCGGACTTCTATTTGCTGCGGCCAGCATTCCAAAAAGTGACACTGGCTCAAAGATAACTGGTTTTGTTGTTGGGAATGAAACTTTGCCGGAAAACGAGACTATTTTTAATGAAACTGCTCCTGTTGAAACTCCAGAAGAGCCGCCTGCTGAAGAAGAAATTTTGCCCCCTGCGATTGAAGAGCCCGCTCCCCCGGCTCCTCTGGTTTCTGGCCAAGGAGATGTCAGCATAATGGCTACCTGCACAAACCCAATAACTTCTTGCTGCAGTATTGATGTTGCATCCGGCGTGACTTACACACTTGGAAACGACATCAATAACGCCTCAGGCCACTGCATCGACTTTAATAACGCAAACGGCGTAACTGTTGATTGTCAGGGCCACAAGATTGATGGAGATGACGTAGGACCTTATTATGGCATACAAATTCGCGCCGACCATCTCGCTTATTCTATTACTATCAAGAACTGCACAGTTACAGATTTTGGCTATGGCATTTATGTTATTGGTAGCTCTTCCCACACACTAATCGACAACAGCATCAGTTCAAACGGCGCGGGCATTCTCCTTGTAAGCAACTCGAACAACATCATTGCCAATAACACAGTCAGCTCAAACAGCAAGGGTATTCAGTTCTCGAACTCCAACTCCAACACTCTCACAAATAACACAGTCAGCTCAAACAGCTACGGCTTTTATCTCTCGAACTCTCACTACAATACAATCAGCAACAGCACAGTCAGCTCAAACAGCTACGGCATCGTCCTTGGAATCTCGGAAAGTTTCAGCTATAGCTCCAACTACAACAACATAACAAGCAACAACGCAACAGGCAACACGCTTTGGGATTTCCTCACAGGACAGGGCAGCACTGGAAATACCGTCACCAATCTCACAACCCAGAAAAACCTCATATCGTTCACGAGCAATGATATTGCGCTAAAGGGGCTGACAACGGAAGGTGTGCCGGCAAATCCATCCGGTTATAACATATCAAAATATCTGAATATAACAAGCAATTCAGGGAGTAGCTGGATTTATCTCAATATTAGTTACAACAATTTAACAGATGTTCTTCCAGGTGCCAATGAATCATTATTGAAATTTTATAAATATAGCACAAGCTCAAGCAGCTGGGTTCTTGCGAATACTAGCTCAAGTATAAATGGTGTTGACCTTGTAAACAAGATTGTTTACGCAAATATAACTGACTTCGGAAGCACGTTTGCTCCACTTGGAGGTGTTGTCGAGGGAGGAAACATAATCAGCAGTTGCCCTTACATAATAAACAATCCAGGCAATTATACGCTTGGAAGTAACCTTAGCGCAAACGGCACAGCCATTACCATAAATGCGAGCAATGTTGTGCTTGACGGCCAAGGACACAGCATCATGGGCAATGGTACAGGTTATGGCATAAACTTGAGTGGGGTTGATAATGTGACTCTGCGCAACATCAGGATAGGCAATTTTAGCATCGGGCTAAAGATAACAAACTCGAGTTATGATACATTTGATAACTTAACATTTATTGGCAACACCATAAACGTGTGGCTCGACCCGAACAATACCATACTCCAAAACTCCTTATTAGCAGGCGGTCAATACGGATTGGTGTTAACTAATTCGAACAATAACATATTGCGATATAATGTTTTTGTGAATAATACCAAAATCGGTGTTTTGCTGAACGGCAGCAGCACAAATAACACGTTGTTAAATGACACTGTTTACAATAATATGGTGGGCATTAAGTTCGACGGAAGCGGCGTGACGCTTAACAATATTATAAACACAACTTCGAGCTCGAATAATGATACTGGAATATACTTGAATAACAGCAATGGCAACATTCTCTCGAATGATGCTGCAAACTCTAATGGCATTCCTTGTTCATCGGGCTCATGCGCGGGCATATATCTCTACAACAGCTCAGGCAATAGCATAATGGGCAGCACGGCAAGCTCGAATCGCAATCAGGGGGGAATCTGGCTCGATGCATACTCTAACAATAACAATGTCACAGGAAATACAGCATCAAACCCAGCAGGCTTATATGGAATTTACATAAATAGCAATTCGGTGAATAACCTGCTTGCGAACAACATCGCAAACTCAAACAACCAATATGGGATTCATTTAGATCTCAGTTCTAACTCCAACATTCTCACGAATAACACGGCCAACTCAAATGCCTACGGCATCGGAATGCGCCGCTCCAGCAATTCCAATAATGCAACAAATAACAGCGTGAGCGGGAATAGCAATAGTGGATTTTATCTTCAGTCTGCTTCCGGCAACAGGTTCGAAAACAACACGGCAAACTCAAACGGCGGAAGCGCCGCCGGATTCACTCTGTTCAGCTCTAGCTCCAACACACTCACAAACAATAAAGCAATTGGACCAAGCCAGAGCACTGGCATCAGTTTTCAAAGCAGTTCGACTGGAAATATTATCATAAACAACAATGTAAGCTCAAATAGTGTGGGAATCAATCTCCCATCAGGCAACAATGGAAACACAATAGCAAACAACAGCGCAAATTCAAACTACAATGGAATTGCGCTATCTGGGAGCACGGGCAATATAATCGCAAATAATACTGTAAATGGCAACACCAACTATGGCATTAGTCTTAGCAGTGCAGCAGACTCAAATACAATAACTGGAAATAGTGCAGCAGGCAACGGCACAAGTGCAAGCTATGGCATATATTTTGAAGCGAACTCAAAATATAATGTGGTTGCGAATAATAACTTTAGCTCCAATCAGTATGGAATTTATTTAAAAGCGAGCGGGAATGGCGGCCCAGGCAATAATTTTACAAACAACACCATTATCTCAAGCAGCGCTTATGGGATATACATTACATCATACAGCGCATACAACAAATTTGTTGGCGATACAGTACAAAACAGCACACAGTGGGATTATTACAACAGTCCAGTCAATGGCGGGGATCATAATACTGTTATCAATTTAACGACCTACCAGAATGTTATAAGCTTTACAGAGTATTGGACTGCGGTAAAAGGCTTGAAAACAACAGGCGTTCCAACAGACGCATCTGGCTACAAGAACATAACAAAGTACATCAATGCCACAGCAAATGCAGGGAGCAGCTGGCTTTATCTTAATGTGAGCTATAACAGTTCCGATATTGTTGGTATTAATGAGAACACGCTCAAGATTTACAAATATAACACAAGCTCAAGCAGCTGGGTTCTTGCCAACAGCTCTGGAATTAATGGCGTTGATACAGTAAACAAGGTTGTTTATGCAAACATTACAAACTTTGGAAGCACATTTGCTCCGTTTGGAACTGATATTTATGAGATAAACAGCTGCCCCCGCACAGCAAGCTCGTCAGGCACATATATGCTTAATTCAAACTGCTCTGTAGGAGGGTCAGACTCTGGCATCACAATCAGCACAGGCGATGTCACGCTTGACTGCCAGGGGCACAGCATTACAGGTGTTGGAATACAATGGGGCATTCTTGCCAGTTCTGGGAGTAATGTAGTCATCAAAAATTGCATAATCAATTCTTTCTCTGCGGGGATAAAAACAGCGACTACAACCAATTACACGATTTTCAACAATACCATCACCAACATGAACTACGGCATTATGCTTTATGCAGGAGATAGCAATATTACAGGAAACACGCTGACTGGAACCAATCAATATCCCGGCATCTGGATTATGTCAACAAACAATAACAAGATATTTGACAACAGCGTATCGGGGTTTGATGAGGGCATTCTTCTTGATGGAGGCGATTTCCCCGCCGTCTGCAACTCCAACACTCTCGCCAATAACAAAATTACAGCCACAGGCAGCTCAAAAGCAGTTAGATTATTTGGAAGTTCTGCAAACAATGTTTTTACAAACACCAGCATAAACAGCGCTGCCAGCTACATAATAACTTCTACAGGCACAGGCAATAACTTCACAAACACGACATTCAACAGGCCTGATGCAAGCGCGCGTTTTATTCCAACAGTCACTGTTGCTGCAAACAGGAACATAAATCAGACTAATCTCAACATTACCTCCAACCGCATATTCCTTAATTCAACTGCTTTGCCAGAGTTCAACACCAGCGCGGAAATTACATTGAGAAATCTTGCATTTGCAAACGCATTGCCAGTTTGGGACCCTGAAGATGACGGAACCTTTGTTATCTGCCCAAGCGATATGTGCAGCAACATAAGTTACGTCGGCGGCGTTGGCGGAAATCTGACTTTTACTGCGGCTCACTTTACAAGCTATTCAGGCGGCGGGAACGTCAGTAGCTGCGGAAGCATAGACGGCACTGGGCAATATTACCTCACGCAGAATATCACAAGCGGGGGCACCTGCATAACAATCAACAACAACAACATAATGTTTGATTGTCAAGGTTATACGATTGACGGCGATGACAGTGGCTATGATCACGGCGTCTATGACTATGGCTATGACAACATCACGATAAAAAATTGCATCGTGACTGACTTTGCAAATGGCATTTGTTTTGCCTACGGAGCGGACAATGGCGCAATAGTAAACAACACACTTAATTCAAACACCAACGACGGAATATACGCTTATCAGAACTCCAACAATGTCGCCATAATAAATAACACAGCTATCTCCAACTCAGGCAACGGAATTTCCATAGATTACAATGATAACAATACCCTAATGGGCAACCTCGTCAGCTTAAGCACATTTAATGGAGTTCTCATCGACGGCAGCACAAACAATACACTCGCCAACAACAACGTCAGCTCAAACACGCTAATAGGCATCATACTTTTTGGGCCCAACGCTAATGGCAATATAATCATCAACAACACTGCTAATTCAAACACTCGTGGCATATGGCTAACAACAAACTCCAACAACAATATTTTCACAAATAATACGGCCCAGAATAACGGCTGGGACTTCGGCTCACAATTCAACTCGCTTAATAACACGGTAACTAACCTTAACACGACAGCAGGCAATCTTGTCAGCTTCTTGTCAAAAGACATAACTCTCACAGGGCTTGCAACAGCAGGCGCTCCTGCAAACAAGGCAAGCTATTACAACATCAGCAAATACCTCAGCATCACAAACAACTCTGCAACAAGCTGGATTTATCTTAATGCGAGTTATAACGACTCAGATGTCCCTGCTGGAGTTGCTAATAGCACGCTAAAAATTTGGAAATACAATGCCAGCGGCTGGATACAAGTTCCTGGAACAAATGGCGTTGACCTTGTAAACAAGTTTGTTTATGCAAACATTTCTGACTTTGGAAGCACGTTTGCTCCGCTTGGGTTTGAGGCAACAGAGATCTCGAGCTGTCCGGGCGCAATTTCTACTTCAGGAAATTATGTTTTAAGCAACAACTTGTCATATGCATCAGGGAACGTATATTGCATATACCTTGCTTATGCATCTAATGTTCAAATTGATTGCCAGGGTCACACTATCACTTGCACAGATGGCTGCGCATATGGAGGATCGGCAATTCTTAACAATGGATGGGATAATCAGGGTAAAAATGTGACTATCAAAAACTGCAAAATAATCAACCCATATGCTGGAATCTATTATTATCAGGGCGCGGCCAATGGGCTTATAATTAATAATGAGATTAGCGGCGCATATGGAGGCATCGTCCTTGGAAGTGATGGAACAAGCAGCAACATAACTGTAGCAAACAACACATTGTTGAACAGCAGGACATTCGGAGTTTTCGGCCGCGACGCTTCAAATAACAGAATAGAAAATAATAAAATCGTAAATACTTCTTCTTATGGTATTGCGTTTGACACCTTTGGTTCAAATCTTAACCAGAATAACATTTTCATTGGCAATACAATAATAAATTCCACCCTTGCAGACATATACACTTATAACGGCATCGCCAGCAATGATGTTTTCATAAATAATATTCTTAACAACTCGCTCACAGCAAGCAACATATCTTTCACTGGGGACAATATCAATCTTATCGCAACAAAAGTTCTGCCTGCGGACCAGCCAAGCTACATTAACATCTTGCACTATGTGGACATAACAAATCTGACTGCTGCGGGCTGGATTTATCTTAATGTCAGCTACAATAACAACACAGACCTTCCCACTGGCATAAACGAATCAATATTGAAAATCTACAAATACAACACAAGCTCAAGCAGCTGGGCTCTTGCGAACACCAGCTCAGGGATAAATGGCGTTGACCTTGTGAACAAGGTTGTCTATGCAAACATAACTGACTTTGGCTCGACGTTTGCTCCGCTTGGGCAAAGCGGTCTTAGTTGCGGAGATACAATAACAACAAGCACTAACCTGACGCAAAATATAAGCAGCAACTCAGGAACGTGCGTAATAATAGGAGCAAATAATGTCGTGCTGGACTGCCAGGGATACGGAATAAACGGTAATCTGACGATGCATAGCGACACAGCCTTCGGGATTGACAATACCGGCGGATATGAGAATGTAACTGTTGAGAATTGCATTATAACTGATTGGGATAATGGAATTTATTTTTCAAATGGCGCAAACAATAGTCTAATCTATAACAACACTGTCAACTTAAACAGCAATTATGGTATTCTTTTTTACTCCGGCTCCAACAACAATTTCATAAACAACACAGCTAACTCTAATGGTGTAACTGGAATTGCTTTAGCGGCAGTTTCCGGCACCAACAACAATTTCACAGGCAACACAGCCAACTCAAATGGGTGGTATGGCATTGACCTCGGGTTCGTTTCTCATTATATCCTCACGAGCAACAATGCAAACAACAACTCTCATCTTGGCATTCGCTTATTAGGCAGCTCCAATAATCTGTTAACTTCCAATAGTGCTCAGAATAACTCCGTTTGGGACTTTGAGTCTAAACGATCTCCGCTGCCGCCTAATGATCCATCACTAAACAACACCATATCTAATTTAAACACGACTGGCGGCAATCTTGTCAGCTTCCTGTCAAAGGACATCTCTCTCAAAGGGCTCCTGCCAGAAGAAGCGCCTGCTCCAGACCCATTTGGCTACAAGAATATCACACATTACATCAACGAAACAAACAACTCTGCAGACAGCTGGCTGTTCATCAACATAAGCTACAATAGCGCCGATGCCGCAGGTATTGACGAGAACACGCTGAGAATCTGGAAGAAGAGCGAGTCTGATCCGTGGACAAATGAGAGCTTCTATGACGCAGGCAACTATGGTGTTGACACTGTTAATGATTTCGTCTATGCAAATATAACTGATTTCGGAAGCACGTTTGCTCCGCTTGGGCAGACTGCTCCTGTTCTAGACAACCCCCCAAATGCCAGCCTGATAAGCCCAAGCAATGGCGCAAGCATAAATGCGCCAGTTACATTCACAGCTAACGTTAGCGATGACTTTGGCATTGCAAACGCAAGCCTGTGGAGCAACATCAGCGGAACTTGGCAGCTTACTGACAGTTGGCTGTATTCTGGCAACATTGTTCCTGACTCAAGCACAGTTGGGCTCTGGCACTTTGACGAAGGCGCCGGAAACACAGCAGCAGATAGCAGCGGGCTCGGAAATAATGGCAGTTTGATGGGAGACCTGAACACCACTGGCTGGACAAGCCAAAGCAGGCTTGGCAGTTATGCGCTTAGCTTTAATGGAGTGAATGACTCTGTCTGGATAGGAAAGAAATTGATCGGCGATAACAACAGCTATACCCTCGAAGCATGGGCGAATCCTGGTAATGTAACAGGACTGCACAAAATACTGGAAGATGGGTGGAGGGGTGGTGAAGGAGTCGACAACTTTGGTTATGTCTTGGGGATTGAGAACAGCAAAGTAATTTTTTACAGTGTTGGAAGCGACATGAATACAGACATTATTTATTCGGCACCCTCCCTAACTCCAAACCAATGGTACCATATAGCTGCGGTCAGGAATCTGTCTGTCGGTGCAGGAACTCTGTCTATATACATTAATGGGCAGTTAGACCAAACCGTGCTTGCGAACTATCAAGGATTCCTCGACAAGGATGTGCTCAGCATTGGCGGGTATTATAATCCTGCGCCGGCGTACTCTGATTATTTCAACGGCACAATAGACGAAGTTGCAATCTACAACCGAAGCTTGTCAGCCAGCGAGATAAAACAGCTCTACCAGCGAAAGAATCCTGCAACTTCTGATTCAGCCAACTGGACAATTGACAGCATTCCAGCCGGCGCATACAACTGGAACGTGCAGGCGTTTGACAGCGCAGACCAGAGCAGCTGGAGCGCTGCAAACTGGACATTCACAACTCAAGGCGGAATCTCAAGCTGCGCATACATCAGCCGCCCTGGAAGCTATACACTGACACAAAACATCAGCAGCTCAGGAACGTGCATAACGATTGGAGCAGATAACGTCACGCTGGACTGCAAGGGCTACAGCATAACAGGAGACACAACTGGCAATGGCATAAGCAACACTGGATTTCACAACGGAGTTGTGAAAAATTGCGTAATAACTAATTTTACATATGCAATTTACTTCTACGGCGCTAACAATGCAATAATTGACAACAACACAGCTAACTCAAACTACTACGGCATTTACTTCTATTCTGGCTCCAACAACACCTTCACAGGCAATACGGCAAACAATAATTTCCAAGCAGGCATAAGCATTACAGAGAGTTCTGGCAATATCTTAACAAGCAACATAGTCAGTTCAAACACAAGATTTGGGTTTAGTATTATGCTTGTCAACAACAGCATCATATACAACAATACCATTGAGAACAACGGCATAGTCGGGCAAGGAGGCAGGGACGGCATATCTGTGCAGGTTGAAAACCATGGAAACAACATTACGTTTAACTCAATCACTAACAGTGGTCGCGCTGGCATCTTCCTACGCTTGAACTCGAGTGATAATATTATCGCAAATAACAGCATCACAAACAGTCATGCTTATGGAATTCTTGTCACAGATTCGAGCAGCAATTCGATTGCAAACAATACCATAGCGAATGTTTCTACGAACGGTCTTGCATATTCGGGACTCGGGAAAGGCCGCGGAGTGTTTATAGCAGATTTATACGGGGCGGATTCCTCCGGCGATGGCCCTGAAAGTAACAATATTGTAAGTGAAAATAAGATTTATGATTGCCAAACTGGACTGCATCTTAGAACAGGCTTAAGCACCAATAACGTTTTGAAAAACAACGTGGTATACAGATGCAATAACGGCATCTATATCAATGACGGAAACGACAATGTTATAACTGATAATGTTGTAAACGCAACTTATCACGGTGTGCAGATATATTTCAGCGCAAATAACACGCTATCAGGAAACAACATAACAAGAGCGATACCGCCGGCGATAGGGTTATACGTCTGGAGCGATGCTGGGCTTGCAGACTGGCAGCACAACATCACAGAAACAAACACAATCAACGGGATTCCTATCCAGTATTATGATGGCATCTATAGGGCATACCCTGACAACCAGATATTGAACTACACTGCTGCTTCCCATATTTCCTTTATCGGCTGCAACAACGTCACGCTGGAAAATTCTTCACTCATAGACACGCTTGCGCTCGCATACACCAGTAACTCAACAATCCGCGACATAACCGTCCAAGACGCATTTGTCGGAGTCGACCTGACAGACAGCAGCGAGAACACTATAAGAAATGTAATTTCAAACTCAAACTCAGGATCAGGAGCGGGGTTTTCGCTGGAGTTTGGTTCTGTAGGCTCTAACAACAATATTTTAATAAACGTCACTGCCAACTCAAACGGCGTCGGCATTTACGCCTCAACCTGCTCGAACAACATCGTTGTCAATAGCACGGCTCAGAATAATCTGGTGAGCGACTTCTACTCAGACCTCGGCTCGCTTGACAACATAGTGACAAACGTTAATGTAACAGGCGGCAATCTTGTCAGCTTCACCTCAAAAGACATCTTGCTCAAAGGGCTCCTGCCAGAAGAAGCGCCTGCTTCAGACCCATTAGGCTACAAGAATATCACACATTACATCAACGCGACAAACAACTCTGGCGACAGCTGGCTGTTCATCAACATAAGCTACAATATTTCTGATGTCCCTGTTGGCGTTGACGAATCCACTCTAAGAATCTGGAAATATAACACAACTATACTTAACTGGCAGCTTGCTGATGGCACTGGAATAAACGGCGTTGACACCACAAACAAGTTTGTGTTTGCAAACATAACTGAGTTTGGCAGCACTTTCGCGCCGTTTGGAACCAATGTAAGCAATGCAACAGGGCTTCTTGTCTGCATAGTGAATGAAACCTGCCCTGTAAATTACACTGACGTGCTGCGCATTTCAAATCTCACAAACGCGCACGCAGAGCTGTTCAACGAGACAAACTACGATTACAAGGTTTGCTGCAAGGATAACAACGGCGTTGCAAGCATAGGAACAAACAGCACAGGAACCCAGTTCCTGAAGCTAAGCAACTCGACGAATGCGCACGTCGAGCTGCCAAGCGAGTCAAACTACAACTATCCTGCGTATATCTCTGCCTCGCCAGGAGGGGTAAGCTGCTCCTATCCAACAGATCCAGAAAACTGCACAGGAAACCAGACCTGCCTTGCCTCAATTTCAGGCACAACAAACGCGCACATTGCAGACTGCACCACAGACCCGTATAGCACAAAGATTTGCTGCGAGCTTGTGCAGAATGTAATTTCAATCTGCCCCTATGTCATTAACAGCAGCAACATCTACATCCTTAACCAGAGCATCAACACCACAGGCACCTGCATTACAATCAACGCAAGCGATGTCACGCTTGACTGCGCAGGAAACATAATAACAGGCGACGGCACAGGCATTGGCATTGAGAGCGCAGGGTTCAACAACAGCTTGGTTCAAAACTGCATAATTACCAACTTCAGCACAGGAATTCTGTTCGCAGACAACAACTTTGGCACAATAACCAACAACATAGTTAATTTCACCACTGATGGCTTGTTCATAAACAACAGCGCAAACAACACAATAGACTATAACGACCTCAATTCGAACTACAATGGAATCTACATCCAAAGCATCGGCTCCACAGGCAACATAGTTTCGAACAATAATATAAATTCAAACTTCAATTACGGAATCTATCTCATTACAAGCTCAAATAACAGTTTCATTTCAAATACAGTCCAGGATGATGCGCAGGAAGACTTCTTCTCAGAAGGGGACAGCCTGGACAATGAATTCGTCAATCTCACCACACAGCAGAACCTCATTTCTTTTACCAGCAAAGACATCGCGCTAAAGGGGCTGACAACAGCGCAGGCGCCGCCAACAGAGCCATCAAACTATTACAACATCAGCAAATACATCAACGCCACAAACAACTCTGCAAACAGCTGGCTCTACATTAACATAAGTTACAATGAATCTGACATTCCTTCAGGCGTTGACAAGAACACGCTAAGAATGTGGAAATACAACGAAACCAGCGGCAACTGGACAAATTCAACTGCGGTATTCAACGTCAATGGTGTTGACACTGCAAACAATTTTGTTTATGCAAACATTTCAGAGTTTGGAAGCACATTTGCGCCGTTTGCAATAGAAAACGTCACTCCTGTCGTTGACCTAATCTTGCCTGCAAACAACACCCTGGAAACAGCAACGAATAGCATAATATTCGCCTACAACGCCACAAACTCGGGCAGCGGCATTGCAAACTGCAGCTTGATATTGAATGGCGTCATCAACCAGACCAACACAACAATCACAGAAACAGTGCCGCAGAACTTTACGGCATTCCTTGCAAACGGGCAGTACAACTGGAGCATCAACTGCACAGACTCTGTTGGGAACGAGGGCGCAAGCGAGACAAGAAACCTGACAGTTGACGTGATAGCCTGCCCATACACAATCAGCAGCCCAGGAACATACAACCTCACACAGAACATCAGCAGCTCAGGCACCTGCATCACAATCAACGCCAGCGATGTCACGCTTGACTGCAATGGCTATGCCATGACAGGAGATTCTTGGGGTTCTGGCATTTATTCGGAAAGCGTTACGAACATAACCGTAAGAAATTGTTCAATAGGCAATTTCTCGAACGGCATTTATTTGCAAAATGCAAGCTTCAGCACGATTGCCAACAACACAGTTTACAATAACTCGATGCGGGGTATTGCGCTATATCTAAGCTCAAACAACTCGATTGAAAACAACACCGCCCATTCAAATACCCCGCTTGGGCTTGGACCGTGCATGGCTAGCATCTCGCTCAGAAACAGCTCTGAAAACAACATTGCCTCAAATTCAGTCTACAACACGCCAGGCAACATTGGCGTTTACATCTGCCAAGATTCTGATTCAAACAGAATATTTTTGAACAACATCACAGACCACTGGTATAACATAGTCGTCGAAGACTTGTCTGACAACAATATTCTAATCGAGAACTATGCCAATAACGGCATTGCAGGAGACGTCTATGTCTACAATTCTTTTGGAAATATGAACATTAACCTAACAACCGCTCAAAACAAAATTAGCTTCACTGGAAATAATTTCGAACTAAAAGGACTCACACCATCCCAGGCTCCCGCAGACCCGGCTGGCTACAAGAACATAACCAAGTACATCAACGCGACAAACAATTCAGCAGACAGCTGGCTGTTCATCAACATAAGCTACAACAACACAGACATTCCTGTGGGGGCCAATGAGAATAATCTGAAGATTATGAAGTACAGCGGAGTGAGCTGGACTATTGCTGACGGCGCTGGAATCAATGGCGTTGACACAACAAACAAGTTTGTTTATGCAAACATCACCAATTTCAGTTCTACATTCGCTCCGCTTGCAGATGTGCAGGCTCCAAGCTGGTCTGGCAACAAAACATATCCTGCATCGCCGGCAATATACTCTCCAACAGCAAGCTATCAGTTCAACATAACGTGGACTGACAATGCTGCTGTTGACACTGTATTATTTGAGCATAATTTCACAACTCCTAGCCAGAACTACAGCGGGACAGGAAACTTGAGCAATGAGTCGTATTACAACTACAACACCCCGCTCGCAGCAGGAAGCTACTACTGGAAATCCTGGGCAAATGATAGTTCAGGCAACTTGAATTTCACCGATGTGTTCAACTATCAAGTTGACAAAGCAGTCCCAAGCTGCTCGCTCACTTTCGATCCTGTTTCAGGCCCAATCTATCCGGGTCCTGTTAATGCAAGCTGCAGCTGCACAAACCCAGAGGCAACGGCAAACTTGTATCGTGATACAATAAATGTCACAGCAACTGAAAACAATATTTTCACGCCTCTTGCGGCAGGCCCATACAATTATGTCTGCAACGCGTCAGCAACTGAAAATTACACAACTGCATCAAACTCCTCAAGCTACCAAATCAACCAATCAGCTTCGACATTAACACTAAACATAGCTCCAAGCCTGTCAGAAAATTATAGCACTACAACAACTGCAAACTGCACTTCATCAACTTCACAAATAACTCCTGAGCTTTACAGAAACGGAACTTTTGTGCCAGGAGCATATGAATCATTGGCTCTCGCGGCAGGAAGCTACAACTATAGCTGCAATGCTACTGAGACGCAGAACTATACTGCTCCGGCAGAACAGAGCGACATACTAACAATAAACAAGACAACACCAACCTGCTCGCTCAGCTTTGACCCAGCAGGCTCAACAACATACAACAACTCTGTAAATGCGAGTTGCAGCTGCGACAATCCTGAGACAACGGCAAAGCTGTACAGAAACAATACAGATGTGACAGGAACTGAAAACAACCAGTTCGCGCTGCTTGGAGCAAACACCTACAACTATGTCTGCAATGCGACAGAGTCGCAGAACTATACAAATGCCTCTGCATCTGCCAGCTACACAATAAATCCCATAGCGCCTGTGCTCACGCTAAGCGCAAGCCCTGGCTGGACAGTCAAGGTTGGAACCCAGAGCAACATAAGCTGTGTTGCAGATACGGCGCAAGTAACTCCTCTGCTGTTCAGGAATGACACAGGCAGTGCGAGCAATCCAGACGTTCAGACTCTTGCGCTTGGCTACTACAACTACAGCTGCAACAACACAGCAACCCAGAACTACACAACTGCAACTGCCTCTGACATCCTGCTAGTCAGTCCGCTTGACGTTGCAAACTGCTCGCTGTCGTTCAGCCCTGCTTCAGGAGGAACCTGGCCTGTTTCTGTGAATGCAAGCTGCTCGTGCGACAATCCTGAAACAACTACAAGCTTGTGGAGAAATGGAACAAATGTTACAGCAGCAGAAAATAATGTCTTCACTCAGATTCCAGCAGGAAGCTGGGACTATGTATGCAATTCATCAGAAACTCAGAACTTCACCTATGCAGAAGACACAAGCGCATACTTGGTGAACAAAGCGGCAACAGCTATGAACCTGCTGCTCAACAGCAATGATGCCAGCATCATCAGAGTGAATGCCACTGTCAACATCACTGCAACACTTAGCCCGGCAGTTGGAACAATAACATTGTATGAAGATGGTTTATCGTTTGCAAGCGGAAGCTCTCCGCTCAATAACATAAGAACTTTTGCAGGACTTGGGAATTACAACATAACCGCAGAATATGCAGGAAATGAAAATTACAGCTCTAGCTACAAAACTCATTTTGCTTCAATAGTTCGGGGAGCAAACTACACCAACTTTAACGGCTCGACAACAAACTTCAACAATGCTTCTGACATAACAAATGTGTGCCAGCCTGTGCTTGAAAAGCTCACAAAAGGAATAATAAAATGGAGCTTGTGTGTCAATGCGTCAGGAGCTGACTTTGACAAATATGTGAGCATAAGCCAAAGCCTCATCAGCGTGAACATCTCAGGGCTCAACCCGAGCTTCAACTCCTCTGCAAACATAACGCTCTACAACATTAATTTCATAACTCCAAAAATTGAAGTTGATTATGCTGACAATGGAACATTTGTGAACTGCACTGACTGCACAACATTAGAGTATGCTGCAGCAAATACGCCAAGAAATCTGACATTCAATATCAGTCACTTCACGACATTCAGGGCAGTTGAAACCCCTGTGCCGTCCGGAGGAGGATCAACCCATCAAGGCTGTGTTGAAAAAAACCCGCCTGCTGTTGTGTTTGTTGCTCCAACGCCTGCAAGCGCGTCAACAATCAACGCGACAGAAGTTGAAATCTGGGCTCAGGCAACTGATGAAAGCGGGATTGCGAATGCAATTCTTGAATTTGACAACTTCAAGAAATCAATGAAATTGGAGGGGGACAAGTGGTTTGTTAAAATAGATAGATTGGAAGAGGGAGCGCACAGCTACAGCATATTTTCAGACGACAAGTGTGGCAACAGGGGCTATTCTGAATCAAGAACTCTGACAATACAAACAGTTGCTGCGCCTGTTGTTGAAAAGCCAGCGCCTGTTGTTGAAGTCCCATTGCCAGAAGGCGTCCTGCCTGAAAAAGCTCCTGCAAAAGTTAACATATGCGCAATGCTGCCAGTCATAGCATACTCAATCACAGTGCTTATTGCGCTCTCGCTGGTTATGTTTGTAGTGTTTACCTATGGCTTGCACAAGGAACACAGGAAAGGCTGGCTCTACCTTGCGTACTCGCTTGTAATATTTGATGTTATTGTGCTCACCTATCACTGGCTCAGCTGCAGGGAGCTGCTCATTCCAGCGTATGTAATAGTTGTGATAGTCTCGTTCCTGCCTGTTCTCTCGGCAATGCTGCCTCCAAAGAAGCCGGTTGAGATGCTGCTCAGGCAGGCTGTAAAGAAGAATTTCAGGCTTGGTTTCAGCGAGAGAATGGTAAAGGAGTCGCTTGAGGCAAGAGGCTGGCCAAAGCAAATTGTCAACAAGGTCGTGAGAGAGGCAAGAAGGGAGCTGATACGGGAGAACGGAACAAGATAATCAGTTGAATTAACATGGACAAAAAAGACATTCCAAAGGGCTTGACGCCAAAAATCATTTTCACCTACTCAACAGAGCATCTGCTCAAGAAAGACAAAATTAGGTTCTACTATGCCCTCAAAGGAAGAGATGGAAAGACAGGAATTGTGAAAGCCTGCCACATTGAGCAGCTTGGAAGGGCCGTGCTTCTCGTTTCAGACAAATTTGACAGGGAAGTTTCTGACTTCTTGGATTACTGGAAATGCAAATGGCAGAAGCGAAGGATTTTTGTTGAGAAGTAATTTTCAATTTATGCTGTTGCAGGAGCTGCGCATAAGCATTGCTTCCAAGCGCTGGTAGCGGTGGTGCAAGTTGAGGGTTGGTTGAGAATCCAGGCAAATATGCAACCTCCATAGGTGACTGTTGCGCATTTGGCAGCACACGTTGTTGTGCCGCCCGAAATGTCCAGTACAAAAAGTGAAATGACATTGCCAAATACATCGCCACGCAGCCTAACAGAATTGCTTTGCATGCCTCCCACAACCTCCAGCTTAGCGTTAGCGCTCGGCGTCGCAGTCCCTATCCCGACATTGCCGCCAGAGTTCCATATCCCTGATCCCGGCATTTCGCAATTTCCATCATTTGTACAAGCATCAGCATTTGCTGCGCTTGTCGCATATGGTACAGTCACAGAGCCTCCGCTTGTTAATGTAATTGTATTTCCACTGGTACCCAAAGTTTGAATTTCGTTAGTGGCGCTAATATCGGCATCATTGTTGGCAGATCCCGCAGTATTGGCATATCCTGCGCTGCTAGCACTTGTGGCAGAGCCAGCCGACGTGGCATAGTCTATTGTGATTGTGTTTGGCACTTGAGCATCGGTTGCCGTTCCAGAAATCTCTGTAAAACCATATGACGGTTTAGTGGATGCTTTGGCCCAGGCAGAGACATCGCTTGCAGGCGCGCTTCCTGCGCTTGTGGCATATCCTGCAGATCCCGCGCTGGTAGCGCTGTTGGCGTTACCGCTTATCGAAATACCATAGGTGCCGCTTAATCTGTCAGATGGCACAGTACCAGAAGCCAGGTTTCCAGCATCGAGAGTAGTCAAAGCAGAGCCATCCAAAGAAGTAAAATACGCAGATGAAATCCCTGCAATTTTACCTGCCGAATCTATTAAATTAACATTGCCTGTCCCGAATTGAGCAGCGCCTTGGACATCAAGTAATGTTCCTGGTCCTGTTGTCCCAATTCCCACATTCCCGGTCGTATCATTTACAAAAATGCGCGTCGTTCCGCCTGTCTGCAACTGCAGCGGCGAATTCGAGCTGAAATTCGCGGCGTAGACTGTTCCTGAAACATTTGCGCTGCCATTAACCGTCAGCTTCTGGCTCGGGCTCGCCGTCCCGATGCCGACATTTCCGGTTGTTATTATGCTGCTGAAAGTAGCAGAGCTGCCGTTTCTTAAGATTGTCGCATTGCCGGCAGCATAGAGCGGGTCTGTCTCCCCATAAGAAGTTATCCAGGGAGCATTTTGTATGTAGCTCGCATTCAGGTTTCCGTAGATGTTGTCTGTCACATTAAGAGAGCCTGTGATTCTGAAATTTCCTATCCCAAAGTCTCCTGCAACTATCTCGCTTGCAGGGTGGCTGACTGCTTGCGCGTATGCAAAAGAAGCGAGAACAGAGAGCATTGTGGCTGCAAGAGCAACAATAAAACCAGCAGCAATTCCCCTCTTTTCGTTCATCAAAGCACCCGTTATTGAACACGCCCTCTTTTCAAAGCTTAAAAGAAGGTGATTTATATGCTTTTCGTCAGGCATAGTCCATTAGCCAGAAACTTACGTAACTGCCTGCCTTACGCAATCAACATCAACAACCTGCCTTGTTATGTTGCCAAGGTTTATTGCTGTTATCTTGCATTCCTGGGTTTGCTGGTAAAGCGCTGTTACTGCGTCTGTGATTCCCTGAGAATATCCCTGCTGGTAGACTGCCGTGAGTTCCTGCTGTCTTTTGTCCTGCCACTTGTCAGCTCCTATGTAGATTGTGCTGGCAACAAGAAGCACTGCAAGCGCAATTATAATAACAGTCTGTTTTTTTGTTTTCATCTTAATCAAGCTAGAAGTCAGGGTATTTATAGTTTTTTGTTTATATATTCTCTCTGCAGCAAAAGCGCATAGATGAATGTCGAGATTATTATCAGCTCAAAGAAGCCATTTATGTGCACTGGTATGTCAATCACGCCAATCATCCTGAACACAGTGAAGATTTCTTCAAACAAGTAAATCATAAAAGAGACAAAAACAAGCGTCCAGGGCAGCAAATAAACTTTCTTGTTCTTTAATGGAGTTGCAAACAACTTGATAAAGAAAAACAGGGTTATTGCAGCAAGAGCTAGGTTATAATAAGGCGCCACAGCCGCAAGCTCAAGCCCAAAGTGAGTCATAAGTCACATCCCTCTTTTATGTGCACCTGCACGACAAGAGCCGCAATCAGGAATAAAAGAACCACGCCCGCCAATAGATGCGTAAGATAAGGAGTTGACCAGATTCCAAATGTTTTCAAAGCGCCAACAACTTCAACAAGCATGAAAAAGAACAATGCAACTATTGCCCATTTCCAGCCCCTGAGAATTTTTCTCTCGTGCGAAACCTTCAGCATGCTCAGCGCAATCACTCCTGCAACAACTGCAAGAAATGCAGCTGCAAATTGCGCTATTCCATAAATCCAATCGTAGATTCCTAAAGCCATTATTCCTCTTTTTAACTTGTTAAAAAGAGACCCGCAAATTTATTTGCGTTGCCTCTTTTTTCTTTCTCTATCTTCGGCTAGTTACTATTTAAAGTTTGCGGAGCGAAGCGAGCTACTTTATGTTTCTTCGCAGATAAAACAGGCTTCCTGCTGGAAATTCGTAAAGGAAGATAAGCGCGGCTACAAGCAGAAAATAAGAATCCATTGATCTTGTGCTGAATGCGAGAATCAATACTGCAACAATCACCAAAAAAAGTATATTCTTAAGCCAGACAAAATATTTCTTTCCTGCCTTCAGCTCCTCTTTTGCAATTGCACCAACAAAATATCCTGAAATAAATCCTCCAAAAATCGCAACAATTAAAACCAGAATATAACCTAGGATCTCCATTCAGAATGCCCCCATTGCACCAGCAGGTCAACTCCCAGTTTTTCCAAGCCGATTGGCAAATCGCAGGCTCCAAAGCACGAGCCCTGCCAGATGATTATTTCAGCGCCGGTTTTCTTTTCGAGCTCGTCAGCAATCTGCTTTGCCTTTGGCCTCAATCCTTCAGGCAGCTGGATGCACACGATTTTTGCCTTTTCCTTCTTTATTTTCTCGACAACTTTTTCAAGTTCAAGTTCGTAATTCATAGTAGAAACCTTTAAAAACAAAATATAAAAAGGTATCTATCGCATCTGTCCCCGTAGCTTAATGGCGGAGCGTGCGGCTGTTAACCGCAAGGTCGCCGGTTCGAACCCGGCCGGGGACGTTCGGCCTCGTAGCTTAGTCTGGTTGGAGCGTTCGACTGATAATCGAAAGGTCGGCGGTTCGAATCCGCCCGGGGCCATCAGAAGGATGGACTCGGTCAGAAAATCGCTGATGAAGTCGGGATTTTCTTTACCCGTGGCCATTGGCAATCTTTCTATTTGTTTAATATAATCTTTAAAGGAAAGCTTAAATAGTGGACTTGGCTACTGGAGTATATAAGTCACAATTGGGGGCAGCATGGTAAACGTAGCGGATGTAGTCGATGAGGCACTCTCTAGCATAAGAGAAGGAGTTCTCAATAACTCGCCTGACAAGATTTTTGGTGTGCTAAAAATACTGAAAGAGGGCTATCGTGAATGCGTTAGGAACACAACCCAAAGTTGCGAAAACATGCTCAGAAGGTATCTCTTGGCAAAACAATTTGAGCCGACAAGCAAGCACGTCATAGGATATAAGAAAATTGAGCCGCATGAATGCATCGTGCTATCGCTAGGAGAACTCGACAGTTTGGAAGAAGCCCAAAAACCTGCAGTGGATGCTCTTTTGAACACGATTGGAGATTACTTGCAAGAAAATGTCCTGTCCGATCACAAAGGCGAGCAATATTACTTTAAGAAAGCAGAAAAGAGAATAGGGATTGTTGTCTAGAATTTTAAGCCGCTGCTTTCTCCTTGATCATTCCGAGCATATAAGCCAGCGACTTGCTGGTTTTTTGCCCCTGGACTTGCGCCTCTTTGGCTTGTTTCTTTGCAACGTACATCGCAGTGTCCGCCTCGTCTATCAACACATCAACTGCCTTGTCCAAAAGCAGTTCCTTTAGGTGTCCGTCAAGGCTTTTGTAAATCTTGTATTCCGGAAGTCCGGACTGCAAGCCTTCGGCTAGCTTTTGCTTCAGTACGCCATAGCCGTTATTAGCGCCGTTTATTTTATTGCAAACCTTCTTAAGCAATGGCTCGCCGTTGCAAGGAGAGCTGGTTCCGACTGCGCAGGTAAGCCTATTGCAGAGTTTTTCGAACATCTCGTCGCACTCGTTGCCTTTTCTTTCCCATGAAGCAACGACGTTCTCGCCAAGGCGGGAATCGACTTCCTTCAAGAAGTTGGAGTCGATTAAGCCCTTCAACCCTTCCTCGTCAGCGCCTGGCATAAGCACATAAAACTCGTCTCCTGCCTCGCTCGATCTCGCAAGAACCCCAGGAATGTATTCTTTCATTAGCCTTGCAAACTGTTTAATAACTTCGGTTCCGTGTTCGTGACTAAACTGGTCGTTGAACTTTTTGAGATTATTCAAGTCCATAACGGCGATGGCAAAAGACGCAGAAGATTCTACGTTGAGATGCTGTTCGATGTGTTCTTTAAGACTTGCCTTGAAGTGATCTTCGATGTATAGTTTTGTTTTACGGTCCAGGTCCTTTGTCTTGTCAGCAATAGGTTTAAGCCTTTCATACAGCTGCTTGCCAAATTTGCTGAGCTGCAGAAGTCCCTTCAGGTCCAGCCTATAGTCGAGTTCGGTGATGTAGTCTTCTATCGGCACAACCAGCTCAGTCCATAGATCTTGTCTTGCATCAGGGGAAAGATACTCTAAAATTAACTCGTCCTTTTTTATCTCACCCATAATCTTAACAAGTTCGGATTGTTTTTCTTGAAGCAATTCGCAAGGCAGATAAGAAATCAAATTATAATTCTCAAGCGTGCGAGGAGGGGGAGTGCTGACTATAGATTCAAATATGTCGTCTTTTATGCCGCCAACCCTGTCCCTTACCTGGTAAAGAAGGTTCTCCAGAGTATTGGCTTGCCTAGTTGATGTTGATTCCATAACGAGTTTGTTGTTTTTGCCCTTTATAAACCTTTCTATTTAATAGTCACTATTAAGTGACAACTAATAATCTATCAGTTCACTCTTAATCGACTATTTTACTATAATTTGGCAATCAGGCAGGGGGTATTTAAAGGTTGCTTTTTCGGTTTTTGGAGAGAAGGTTTTTAAAGCAGAATTTCTATTGGTTTGTTTGCTGACAGAAGTCAGCGCGACCGCAGGGAGCCTGGTTTTTCCCAGGTTTTTTGCGAAGCAAAAAAGCTGCCCCTGTAGTATAGCCTGGATAGTACATGAGCTTGCGGAGCTTAAGACTGGGGTTCAAATCCCCGCAGGGGCGTATAGAAACGTTTAAATAAGTCTGTAATTGCGAACTTAGCATGGCATACAAATGGCTTACTGAAGAAAAACTACCTGTTAGAATAAAACTTTCGCGAAAAGGATTCGTTTTTACATATTTCTGCATATTTGTGCTTTTGGCTTTGCCAGTGCTCACACTCTGGTTCCAAATTCCAATTCCTGTTTTCTATTTTACCATTGGCTTAGGACTGATATGGCTCATCAGGACAGAAATCTATCGTGGAGTGCACTATTTTGAAATTGACAAAAATAAAGTTGCTTTGGGTCATGGGCTGCTGACAAAAAACGTGCGCGCAATTTATTTTGATGATGTCAGCGGGATAAAGACCACCCAAACGTTTTGGCAGCGAATTTTTGGTTACGGAACAGTTTATATCGTAACGCAAACTAGCGAAGAAAAAATTGACATGGTCCCAAGCCCTGCTGAGGTGCGTGCTTTTATTGAGCGCCTCGAGTACGAATTTGCGCTGGTGCGGGGCACCCCTCCTCCCACAGGGCGCATCAAGGCTGATTAAAAGAAGGCTAATTAAAAGATAATTTATGCTGCAATGCGAGATATGCCGCGCTGCCGCAATGTGCGCAGTGCCTCATTTGCAAAATCGCAAGAAGCGCCTAGCGCAGCATTGAGCTCAGAAAATTTTTGTTTGATGGCCTTAAAAAGTTCTGACAGCATCTTGTAATGCTGCTCAATATTATGTGGCTCGTTAAAGAGGTTTGCAAAGGCAGTTTCTGCCTGCTCAAGAAGGGCTTTCAGTTCGCCTGCCTTGGCGCGTGTCACGCTTATCTCATCTAACGGCGCAAACGCAAGGCCGCCATTATAGTGTATAAGCTCATCCCGAATGATATGAAGTTCTAGCTGAAGTTTTTTAAACGGCTCGCGCGCAAAAGTCAGACGCAGGCGCGCATATTCGCTTTCTGTATTTTTCTTAATGTCAGTAAACATAGTCTGCGTTTTTCCCAGCCATCCGACAAAACTGTTAAGGAAGCCAAGAACTCCAGAAAACCATTGCACCCGTTGTTTCATCTCTTCAGCAGTATGGGCAACTGCAAGCTCCATCAGCTTTGGCATGTTTCACGCTAGAGGACCAATAGTTATAAACTTTTCGATATGAAATGTTCTGTAGAAAATAAGCTCTAAATGCCGCCTCACCTGCCTTCAGCAGGCTCTTTTTTCTCCACACGCAAGGTGAGGGGAGAAGAAAAGAGGTTTTGCGGAGCAAAACTGAGGCGGCATAAACAAATTTTCTACATAGCCGATATGAAGTTATTTGATAGCACCCACTCTTAATTTTATGCTCTGTGCTTCACAGGGGCGTAGCAAAATTTAAATGTTCAACAGAGAAACTTCAATAAACGAGGTGTTAAAATGAAAGGAAAAATCGCAATATTCTGCCTTTTTGTTGTTGCCATGGCAATGGTTGTTTTTGCTGTAAAGCCTGATGATGCAGGATTGCAGGCTGCAACTGCAGGACAAGGCGCTAACGCGGAAACTGCAACTGCCGCCAAAAACATGACTTTCGGACAGTGTGTTTCTGAAGCAGCTGTTGTGAAAAACACTTGTTATACAGGCGTTAAAACAACAGACACAACCTGCAAAGGCGCTGTAAATCAGTCAGCTGAAAAACAAGCAATGAAACAAGCGCTGAAAGATTGCAAGGCAGCATACAAAGCAAACAAGAAACAGTGCAAAGTTGATTTCAAGGCGACAAAGAAGAACGAGTGCGGAATAATAAAGCACAACTTCCTTGAATCTATTGGGGTTATGTTCAAGTAAGCTTTTTCTTTATATTTTTATTTTCTTCCTTCCCCTTTGCCCATAATAGAGCTTCTTGACTTCGTCAAGGGTGCTTATCTCGTCAACTCTTCGGTCTTCGCGGAGCTTGCATAATCGCGGAAACCTGAGCGCATAGCCAGAAGAATAAGTCGGGCTTGCCTGGATTTCCTCATAGTTGATTTCTATCACAAACTTCGGGCGAACCTTGACTTCTTTTCCTTTTTCCTCTATTATCAAAGGCTTCAGCATTTCAGTCAGCTGGGCAAAACTAACACCCTCCTCTTCTTTCTCTTTTATTCCTGTTCCAACCCGTCCAATCTCAAGCAATTCATTTGTCTCTGGGTCACGAACAGCAATCATAAAAGAAGAAAGCCATCTTGCCCGCTTTCCTTCGCCCCATTCTGCTCCAACAATCGCAACATCAAGAGTCTCCATCGTGGGCTTTACCTTCACTCCATAGCCAACCCTTGAGCCAGGCTTGTAAATTCCCTGCAGATTCTTCACCATCACCCCCTCATTTCCTGCTTTCAATGAGTCCTTGTAAAACTTGTCTGCTTCCTTGTCATCACCAGTCACAATCTGCTCTGCAATTTTAATCTTGAGCTTTTTGTTAGCCACAATTTTTGCAAGAATTTTTCTTCGCTCCTCAAACGCAACTTTTGTCAGGTTTTTTCCGTCATAGTAAACAATGTCAAATATGTTAAGCTCAACAGGAAACTTCTGGCCAATCTCTTCAATTGAATATTTTCTTTTTATCCTCTGCGAAACTTCCTGAAAAGGCCGGTACTTCCCTGTCTTTCTGTCAAAGCCCACTGCCTCGCAGTCGAGAATAAACGAGCTTCCATCAACATTTTCCTTCACAAACTCAACAACTTCTGGAAATTGCTTTGTCACGTTCTCAAGCCGTCTTGTGTAAATGATTATTTTGCCTGAAAACTTGTGAATCTGCATTCGAAATCCGTCGTACTTGTATTCAAGCGCAGCAGGACTGCCAACTGTCTCAAACGCATCAGCCATATCAATTGCTTTCTGATAAAGCATCACCTTGATTGGCTTTCCTGGCGCAAGCTCGATGTTTTGCAAACCTCGGATTCCTTTTTCTTTGGCAACTTCTGCAACAACAGCGTAATCGTTGGCTGCGTCATACGCTTCCTGCACTGCAACAAGATATTTATTGTATTCATCCCGGTTTTTGTCAGGCAGAACGAGCTCATTTTCTTTCGCATCATACTTCAATCCAATTTCCTTTCCAAAGAAAGCCCAGACAATGGCGTCTCTCAAAGTTCCCTCGCCCAGCCCTACACGAAGCTCACCAAGAATTGTCCTGATAATGTATTTCGCTTCAAGCGGCTTTGCGCTCGTTAGCAGTTCAGCGACAAGCTGGACTTTCCTGTCAACTGTTCCTGGTCCTTCAAGCTCAGCAAGCTTCTGCAAATTGTCAAAAACCTTTGTCGCAGTAAGCTTCTGCGAGAACAATGTGGATTGCTTTTTCTTTCCAACCATCTTTTCTGCAACATCGCCTAAATCTCCTGTTTTCTTCCAAGACTCCTCAATTTTCTCAGCATCAACTCCTGTCGCGACCCCAATCGCCTTGATGACAAGCCTTGCGGCAATTCCAATAACCCTTTCATCCCAGTCAGGAAAAACCTTGCCTTGGGCAAGAAGCGTGATTTTTTCAAGCTCTTTTGTCGGAGCTATTTTCAGGAATTCAGCTAGCAAGAATGTCTTCTGCAGCCTCTTTGTTGTGGCTTCGAGCTGCCTGTATGTTTCAACAAGCTCAAGATAGTCCATAACTTACTGTTTGTTCTGGCGCTTTAAAAAGATTGCTCAGCTCGTTAAAATCTCTCTTGAAGTCCCCGAATTTCCTTATTCTTCCCCTGTCCTTGAACAACTCTGCGAACAGCCTTTGCTTTGCCCTTTCAGAATACATCACATATTTTTTTTCGTCAAGGATGTCAGCGAAACGGTATCCAAGCCCTTTCAGGCACATTGAAAATTGCTCTGTGAACAGCCTCACCGCGTAATCATTCAGGTCCTCTTTTTCATCCCCGCCAAACAGGTTGCCGTTCAGCGAGTGCTGCGTGTCAGAATTAAACCTTTTCTTGAACTCCGCGGCGCTCCAGCGATTTGCTGTTGCGGCAATTGCCCAACGCAGCCTTTCCTCCTTTTTCACGCCGGCGAGCTCAACAGCAACCCCGTAGCTCAGCAGCCCGTTTCTTTCCAGCTCCTTCACCTTTGTGTCAAGTCCGCAGTAATCAATCGCCCTCCGCACTCCTGCGGTGTTTATCAGCCAGGAATATTCTTTTGCAAAGTCTCCAACAGAATAATCTTTTCTCGCGGCGCCTGCCCTGCCCTCTGTTTTCATCGCATACAGCGAATAAATTCCCTCTGCCCGCTCCCCTCCCTTTGGCGCAACTTTTGTGTTCTCCTCAAGCTGTATCTCAAGCGCTTCCTCGTCAGTAAGCTCCGCAACAACTGCATCAAGTGTTTTTATTGCGCCTGGCTTTAGTTTTGCGGCATTAAACCTCCTGTGCCCTGCCACGATCATGTATTTTTCATTGCTTTTGCCGCTGCCCTTTCCGCCCTTTTCTTTGATTGGCCTTACTATTATCGGGGTAATTTGCCCGAGCTCTTCCATCGATTTCGCAAGATGCTTGAGCGCCAGGGCATCGTATGTTTTTCTTGGATTGTTTGAATCAGGCACAAGGCAGCCAAGCGGCAGCTTGTTTATCCTTGTTGTCGTGATGTATTCATGCTGCTCGCCTGCGGCGCCATTTTCTTTTTCAGCCTCGCTTGCAAGAATTCTTTCCTTCAAGCTGCGGCGCTTCTGCTTTTTCGGCTGCAGTATCTTGTCCAGGTTGCCAGGGTTCTCCTGCCAGAACATTTGCTCAAATGATTCCATCGCCTCGCCGACCTTCAGGAACAATGGACCAAGCGCCTCGCTCCTCCTGAACATTCTTTTGCTTACAATTCCCGGTATTTTCTCGCCAATCAGCAGGTAGCTCCTGAACAGCTTTGAAGCGTCCGCAAGAACCTTGTAAAATTCAGATGCCTTTGCCCTGGCAAAAACTTCTTCAGAGTCAGCTGATTCTCCGCCAGCTGCAAAAAATTCAACTTTTTCTTCCAGCAGCTTGCTGATTTCCATGCCAATTGTCTTTGCTGACTTTTCTTGTTCAAATGCATCCTTTGCCAGCTGATATTGCGTGTTTTTGCTTGGCAGCCTCGCCAGTTCAAGGGCTGCGCTGCAGCTCAGCCTTCCGCTTTCCACCATCTGCCTGACGTGCTCGCCAAGGCACTGGTATCTCAATGCGCTGTTGATGATCGGCTCATCCTTACCGATGGCTCTCGCGAAATCCGCGGCAGTGTATGCGCTTCGCAGCTCCTGCGGAATCTTCCAATAGTCAGGATATTTCCTCAACTCCGCAAAGCTCCTGCCAGAATGCTTGCCAAGGAACAAAAGATATCTCTGCCAGTATGATTCAACAAGCTCGTGCTGCGGCACTGGCTCCTGGGTATTCTCCTCAAGCTGTATCATCAACCGCTGCCTTTTTGTCAGCCTGCCATAAACAACGCCCTTTAGCCCAGCTAGCCCTCCGATTTTGGCGGCAAGATACCTTCTCTCGCCGGCAACCAGCTCAAAACGCTCGCTGCTCGCGCCAGCCCGCCCGCGCCTCTCAACAATAATCGGGTCTATCTGCCCGCAACTCCTGATTGACTCCAGCAACTCTTCAAGCGAGCGCCTGTCAAAAGTTTTCCTGTAGTTTTCTTTCAGAACAATCTTGTTAAGTGGAATGAAATCTATCCTTTTGGCTAAAGCGCGACATTCATTACCCATTTTTTACTCCCCAAAAATGAGAACGTCTCTAACCACTTATAAAAACATTTAGCTACTCCAGAGGATAAGTTTTGAGCTAACTAATTAGTCGCCGCCTCACCGCCTTCGGCGGCTCTTTTTTCTCCCCCTACTTTGTGAGGGGAGAAGAAAAGAGGTTTTGCAGAGCAAAACTGAGGCGGCGCGATATTAATTTCAGGATAATTTTATATATCCAACACGATAGAAAGCAAACTATGGACGTCTTTGACGCGATAAAAAAGAGGCGCTGTGTAAGGAAGTATCTTTCTGTGCCTGTTGAATGGGAGAATGTAGGCAAGGTGCTTGACGCAGGAAGAATGGCGCCTTCTGCAGGAAACCTGCAGGACTGGAAGTTCATTATTGTCCTTGACCCTGACAAGAGAAAGGAAGTTGCAGAAGCCTGCATGCAGCAGTATTGGATGAATGCAGCTCCTGTTCATATCGTGGTTTGCGGGGAGCCGGCTAAAGTAAAGAGGTTTTATGCAGAACGCGGTGAGAAGCTATACTCTATACAAAACTGCGCGCTGGCTGCAGAAAACATATTCCTGGCAGCAACAGCTCTTGACTTGGGAATGGCTTGGGTTGGCGCATTTGACGATACAATGCTGAGAAGAGCGCTATCGATTCCAGACACAGCAGTTCCTTATGCTGTCCTCACTCTTGGCTACCCTGATGAAACTCCTGGAGAGCCAGCCAAATACACAATAGAAAACGTTGTTTTCTTTGAGAAATGGGGCAACAGGATAAAGGATGCCGCTGAAATGTACAGAGAATACTCAGACTATGTCAAGAGGGCGCTGCTAAGCGCCAAGAAACTCGTCGAGAGAATAACCAAAAAGTGATTTTTCTGCTGTAAGTTTGCGCCAGTTTGCATTATATTCTGCAAACTATATTTTGTGGTATGAGAATGCTTATAAATAACGTTCCACAGAATAAGAAAATATTGTTTTAACGTCAACCTTGGCGGGTTGTGTTAAAAAATTGTGTGGTGTAATTTTTCTGTATTGGCGTACAGGTAGTTGAATTGCTCAAGCGTTAATAATCGTTGGCGCGATAGATAACACCTGAATTCTAAGAGCATAATAATGCTCCCTGTATATAAATTTTTCGCTGCGGGGTTTATTTTTGAAGCGAGAAGGGAGTTACAAAAACAAATGGGGTAAACGAAAGGGGGATGAAAAAATGGATGTATTACTAGAAAGGGCAAAAGGAGCTGAATTTGCAGAGCTTGAAGTCAAGCCTGCCAATATAAAAGTGATTGGAAGCGGAGGAGCCGGAAACAACATGGTAAGCTGGCTCTACAAGCGCGGAATAAAGGGCGCTGAGATTTTGGCATGCAACACAGACCAGCAGCACTTGAAAATAAGCGAGGCTGACAAGAAGTTCCTGATTGGAAGGGATGTCACAAGAGGGCTCGGCTGTGGAGGCTTCCCTCAGAAAGGAGCAGAGGCTGCGCAGGAGAGCGTTAATGAGCTCAAAGCGTGCCTCAAAGACGCTGACATGGTTTTCGTGTGCGCGGGAATGGGAGGAGGAACAGGAACAGGCTCTGCGCCTGTAATTGCCCAGCTTGCAAAAGACATGGGCTCGATTGTCATCGGCACTGTCACAATGCCATTCAAGATTGAAAGGGCAAGGATTGACAAGGCTGAATTTGGACTGCAGCAGCTGAGGCAGGTTTCAGACACAGTCATAGTCATTGACAACAACAGGCTCGTGCAGATTGCAGGCAACCTGCCAATACAGCAGGCATTTGCAGTGGCAAACGAGCTTATTGCGACAATGATCAAGGGAATTGTGGAAACAATAGCAATTCCATCGCTGGTTAACCTTGACTTCGCGGACGTCAAGGCAATAATGACAAACGGAGGAGTCGCTGCGATAGGAGTGGGGACATCTGACACAACCAACAGGGTTGAAGAGGCAGTCAAGGGAGCTCTTGAGAACCCGCTGCTTGAAATCAACTACGCGGGAGCTACGGGCGCCTTAATCCACGTTGTTGGAGGGCCTGACATGACTCTCGAGGAAATCAACAAGATTGGAGAGCTTGTGACAGAATCCCTGGACGAGGACGCAAACGTCATCTGGGGAGCCAGAGTTGACGACGACATGAAGGGCAAGATAATGGTTATGACCATTATCACAGGAGTAAAGTCGCCCTGGATTGTTGGAAAGGTTGACCACAAATCAGCAACCGCATCAGCTTCCCGTATGAGCGAGGAGCTGGGCATCGAGCTTATTCGTTAGCTCGATTGCCAGCAATGCGCAAAGGCTAAAGTCACAGCGACAACATGGAACGTTACCCCAGTTTACCCCCAGACCAGAAAACACAAAACCGGCAAGAATCACAAATCAAACTCACCCCCTTTGGTCACAGAGAGGTGTGTGTTCTCTTGCCTTCATCTACCACCCCCAATTTGTAATGAAGGCAAAGAAGACTTAGCCCCTCCGCTTGGAGGGGTTTTTTATTTTTTTATTTTATTTTTGATTTTTTTCAAACTATTTCTGATTTTTCAAATTCTCCAAAACAATTTTAAAGGGAATTCTCGTTTTATCTGTTAATGACACTTTACATCATCGGCCTTGGTCTCGCAGAATCAGGAGACATAACAGTTAAGGGTCTTGATGCTGCGAGAAACTCAAACAATGTTTACCTTGACAGCTATACCTCTCCTCTTCTTTACCCTGTTGCAAATCTGGAAAAGAAGATAGGCAAGAAAATAATCCTCGCAGACAGGAAAATGGTTGAGCAGGAACCTGAGGAAACAATACTGAAAGGGGCAAAAGAGGGCAACAATGCATTTCTTGTTGTTGGAGATGCTCTCTCAGCCACAACTCACATTGATTTGATGCTTCGTGCCCAGAAACTTGGCATCGAAGTTGAGCTTGTGCATAACTCCTCGATTCTCACAGCAGTTGCAGAAACAGGGCTTCAGCTCTACAAGTTTGGCAAGACAGCATCCATTCCCTTTCCAGAAGGAAACTATCTTCCAGAAACTCCTTACGACATCCTGAAGCAGAACAAATCAATTGACGCTCACACTCTTTTCCTTCTTGACCTTCGCCCGCAGGAAAACAAGTTTATGACAATCGCAGAGGCAATCAATTATCTGCTCAAAGTAGAGCTGACTCGTGGCGAGAAAGTTTTTACAACTGAAACTTTGTGCATTGCCTGCAGCCGTCTTGGCAGCAAAGGCCAGATTATTCGCGTCGGCAAAGCAAAAGAGCTCGCAAAAGACAGCTTCGGCAAGCCGCCATTCTGCCTGATTGTGCCAAGCAAGCTGCATTTTATGGAAGAAGACGCATTGAAGAGGTTCTAAATAATTTTTTTTAGTTTGTCCAAATCAAAGACTTCTTTAATATCAACTACTATTGCTTTCCTTGGCAAGGGAGGATTGCTTCTTTTTAGAGCAGCATCAAAATATTTTCCTTTTGAATAGAATTTTGTGCGGCCGTCAATTCGATAATATTCTTTGTCATATTGCGCGACAATTGACACCTTATTATTAGTTTTAATATTGCTGAATGTTTGTTTCATCACACATTCGCCAATTAGCAATTTGCCTTCGATAAAACCAAGCGAAGTCACTATAATCGCGCGAGGAGTGCCGCTTTTAGAACTTGTAGCTAAACTGATTAGTTGCCTTTGTTGCACTGCCTTCTTCCAAGTCATAAAACCATCACTTCCTGCAAATCCCGTTCTCGCAGCCCTTCGGGCATCTTATGTTCTCGCTGAATGGCAGGCTTCCCTGGCAATAGTGTTCTATCAGCAAGCCAAACGCACATCTGTCTTCGTCTTGATATTCTGTGCCGTCTGGCAGGCTTGCGTCAATTGTTCCCTTGACTGTCGTATTCTTTCCAGAATCAGAGTCAATGCATTTTTTAATGTCCAGCACTGCGTTTCCTGTTGGAGTTTGCTGCGGTGAACATGCAGAAAGCAGTAAAAGAGCCGCAAACAATAATGCCAGAACAATCTCTTTTTGCTGCATGCCTTGATGGAAGCTTCAGAACTATATAAATTTTATTGATTGCCTGGCGACAGAAACATTTTAAAAGCAGAAAGAACGAATTGGAGGATACAGCCCCGTCGTCTAGTGGTCAAGGATACGGGCCTTTGGGCACTGGCACAAAAACTGTGTAAGAAAGCCTGTGACAGCGGTTCGAATCCGCTCGGGGCTATACTGGACCAATTCAATCAAAAATAATCTTCATATGAGAAATTCTTATTGCTGCTCTTGTACGCGCAGCTTCCTTCGTACTCCATCACATTTCCGTCAAGAAACTCTCTTAAACTTGAAATTAAAGAACTGCAATCTGAGCATCTTCTAAAACAGGTTTCAATTTCAACATCAAATTCTTTGTCATTAATCTTTATCAATTTTGACATTACTTCAGATCTTTCTTCAAACTCTTTGTAAATCGTTTCAATAAATCTGTTGTCTAAAAATGCATCTGACAAAGTTATATGCAGCACACATTTCTTTGGTGATTTGATATTCACAAGCTCTTTTTTTATTGAGATGCATTTTTGAGCGCTCATCCTTTTTTTAGTATCCGCCTCTTGCCGCAACATACTTTCAGGAAATTTCAAACTTCCATCCGGATTGAATTCAAAGGCCATGAGATAAAGAACTAGTTGATGGTTTATAATTGTTGTTTTCTAGCATCTACTGTGCGCGCAATAGAGAAGCTTTATGCCCGAAATTGTTGCGCGCTTGGACAACATAAGAAAAGATTTAAATAACAAGTTCTGCGATTTTGTATCTAACAGCCCCATCGTCTAGTGGACAAGGATACGGGCCTCTGGCAGCGCAAAGCAGAGCCTTGCGGGCTCTTAAGCTGCGCTTAAGAAAGCCTGTGACGACGGTTCGAATCCGTCTGGGGCTATTCGTTGCAGGGCGATAATCAAGTCAGCTCACTATTGTTCGCTGTCAGGTTTGCTATCGCAAACTTTATAAACAACCAATAGGCAATAAAAACATTCGAGAGACGGTTTGGTCAGCGATGGCTCAGCCGTGCTGGAGAGACAAACATTCTGTTTCTCAATTGCTCGATTGAAAATAAACAAATACGGAGGTTAAACAAATCTGTTAACCGCGGTGATTAGGGAACCGAGCAAAGCGAGCGTTCCCTGTTTACTAGCAGGCTTTACCAGATTTGGAAAAATCTGATGGCAAAGATGCATTCAAGAGCAAGAGGAAGATCAGGCTCAAGAAAACCTGGAAAAAGGACAAAACCAAGCTGGATGAGATACAAGCCAAAGGAGATAGAACTGCTTGTCACAAAGCTGGCCAAGGAAGGAAAGACAAGCTCTTACATTGGGCTTGTGCTAAGGGACAGCTATGGAGTTCCTGACGTCAAGGCAGCAACTGGAAAGAAAATCATTGAGCTTCTTGCAGAAAAGGGAATTGCCCCTAATATTCCAGATGACTTGCTGTCGCTTATGAAGCGGTCCATTATAATAAGAAAGCACCTTGAAAAGAACAAGCAGGACATGCCTGCATTGAGAGGGCTGCAGCTTACAGAGTCAAAAATCAAGAGGCTGGTCAAATATTACAAGCGCATGGGCAAGCTTGCTATTGACTGGAAGTATGACGCAGACAGCATCAAGCTGCTGGCTGAGTAAAAGTTTTTTATTTTTGCTTTTTCTTTTTTGTTTTATCATTCTGGCTGAGCGAGCTTTGCGAGCGAAGTCTCTATGTCCAAAGGACCAATTCTAAGAAAAAAATAATCAGCTCAATGACAATCTTATGTTGTCGATGTGGCTTGCGACTTCAGAGCCCTTCTTTGTCAGCGTCAGAAGCTTTAATCTTCCCTGCTTGTCAAAATTAACAAGCCCCTCGCGCTGCATCTGCTGCAGAATCTTCACAACATGGGAATATGTGCAGTCAATTTCCTTTGCGAGCGAAGAAGCGTAGATTTCAGACTTGCAATTTTTTAGTGATACCAGCATCATAGCGGGCTTTTCCCGGAGAAAAACTTTGAATATTTCTTTTGGTTTCAAACACGCCACCCCAACATTATTCGCTTTATTTGTTTTTCGTCAATTATATGATTGAATGGATATATTATGAGATATATTTAAACCTTTCGTTTAAATGCAAAATTGCTTTTTTGCGCTCGCGAATGATTTTTGATAAATTTACTGAACTAAGCCTCTTATTTAAACCTTTCGAAAGCCGGCATTATCGTCGATAAACAAGCATCAAAGGCAAAAGATTTAAATAACTCGCCCAGTAAATTGCTGCCATGGCAAAAAAGAAGTCTATTTTTGAGGGAAGCCTGGAAAAAGAGGGTGTTGAAACAAAAAAACAGCATTCTCATGACGACTTTCTCGAGCCAGAGGAGCATGAAGAGTCTGCTGATGAAGTTGAGCAGAAAATGCACGCTGGCGAAAAGGGGGTTGATGTTTATTCTGAAGAAGGAAGGGAAGAGCTTGTTGAAGGCGACGAAATTTCAGAAAGGGAGGAAGGATTTTCAGAGGGCGCAGAAGGGAAAGGAGACCCGCACGTTGGGCACTCTGCTGAACAGCACCTGACAGACAACCCTGAAAAGAAAAAGTTCGCAAAAAGAAGCAAGCAAACGGATGCGAGATAGCAAAGGCAGCGCAACACAGGCGGCAATAGAACCGCAGGCATAAGAAAAAAACCAGCGCAAGAAAAAGGCAGGAACAAAACAGCATATGCCAAAACTTGCAGTGATTTCTGAGGGCAAGGCAAAAATTCTTTTTCATCCAGGCGAGCCCACAAAACAGCTTGAAGTTTTCTACAATCCTGCAATGAAGCTAAACCGCGACATTGCAGCGCTGCTGCTTAACTCTGTCCAGAACAAAGACATGCAGATTGCAGACCCTCTTGCAGCGACAGGAGTGAGGGCAATAAGATTATTGCTTGAGCTCAGCAAGGGAAAAATAAAAAACATCGTAGTCAATGACAACAGCAAAAAAGCGGTTCAGCTTGCAAGGAAAAATTTCAAGCTGAATGGAATTTCACTTGGCAAAGGCAGCAAAGCAGATTTTTCTGTTCAAGACGCAAATCTTTTCCTGCTAAACAGCGCCGGCTTTGACTATATTGACTTAGATCCCTTTGGCAGCCCAAATCCTTTCCTTGATGCTGCAGTCAAGAGGCTCAGCAGGAATGGAATTCTTGCTGTAACCGCAACTGACGTGTCAAGCCTTGCAGGAACTTATCCAGAAGTCTGCATGAGAAAATACTGGGCAGTTCCGCTGAGAAACGAGCTTATGCACGAAGTTGGAATGCGAATTTTAATCAGAAAAATCCAGCTTGTGGCATCACAATATGAGAAAGCCCTTTTTCCAATTTTCTCGCACTCAACAGAGCACTATCTGAGAGTTTATTTCAACTGCGACAAAAGCAAAGAGGCGACTGACAAGATGATTAGCCAGCATGGCTGGTATGTGGATGGCAGTTCAAAACAAGCAAATCATGTCGCAGGGCCACTCTGGCTCGGAGAGCTTTGGGACAAAGAGCTGGTCAGCAGGATGCTGAAAAATGCAAACAAAAAACACAAAGACAACAAAGAGCTTATTACTCTGCTTCTTGCTATTGAAAAAGAGTCAAAAATAAACTCAGTCGGCTTCTATGATGTTGACGAGCTAAGCTCCGGACTTAAGATTCAGGTTCCGAGAAGGGATTTGCTGATTGAAAAGATAAACTCACTTGGTTTCAATGCATCCTCGACTCACTTCAGGACAAACGGGCTGAAAACAGACATGCCTTTGGATAAACTCAGAAAAGCAATTCTGTCAATTAAATGACAGCTTATGCAACAGCTTTACCATCGTGGGGGATTGTTCTTGCAGAAAAGCAACTGTCTCCCTCTGATTTTCTTGATGTTTTTGGCGTTATCAAGCATGGTTGGTAGAGTTTTCCGATTGCAGGAGTGAGCCGGAGAAGAGAAAATCCTTTTGCGAGCTGAAAATTTGGCCAGTACTTGCATATAGGATGTGTATCAAGTCGACTTGTTTTTTTTAGCGATTCTGTGAAAGATTTCCATTCGTTCCCATCAAGAAGTTTAAATCCATACCAGTGGCAGGACTGCCCTGAATTCACAAGCATTCCAGGTATGTTTAGAGTCTGAACATACTTTTCAATTTCATCAATGTTTGGAATTGGTCTCTCCCAAAAGCAGTTATGCGCTTTATAGTTCACATCCATAAACCAGTCTACATCAGTCCCTGTTTTTACACGCCTATAGCTATATGCATCTTTTGATTCAAAATCAAGCATAGGAATGTGTTTTATTCCATCTGCCGTTTCAACTCTTGATGAAATTGCAACAGCTCTTGACAAAGGCAGTCCTTTGCAGATTTTTTCCAAACAAGAGTATGCCCACTGCGCAGGTGTTGTTATAAACTCTTTTAGGTAGCGTGTTGCTTGCAAATTTTCCTCTTTTGGAGTTGGATCTGTTTCATTAATTTTCAAAGAACCATAGTTATCAGACTCAAAGTTTCTGCGATGTTTTGTTTTTGCGATATACGTCACAAAAGTGAGAGTTTCTGTTTTAAGATTAAGCTCTGTTATTAGTGTTTCAAGAATGTCGTTTACTCTTTGATCGACTGCGCTAATATTTGTCTCTGGCAATCTTTGATTTCTAAGCAATCCAAGTTTGTTTTCCAGACCCCAGTTTGAAGAGGATTTCCACTTGTCCTTTTCTATAACAGCATAGCCGAGGTTTTCCAGCAGCTGCCTTCCATTTTTGAAATAGCGGTCAAAGCATGTTTTGTCGACAACTAGGGCTGTTTTATGGTAGGGCATCAGAAACACAAGGTCTGTTGTGAGCAAAGTTCCGCCTGTTATTTCTGCATCTCTTCTAAGATGCTCTTTGCACTCTTCAGGAGCGTGCTCGATAAAACTCTCAGGCACCTCTGTTCTAATCACCGCAATATTATGATTTCCTCTTCCTGTGCAGTTCCTGCCGTCGTAGATTCTGCCGTGCTCAAAAACAGATATGTCGCGCTTTGCCCTTACTCCACAATACATCCCCATCACTCTGCTGCCGTAAAATACCTTTCTGGCTTCTGCAAGTTTCAGGTTAAACTCTTCTTCCCCCAAATCCCCCGCAATATCTGTATTCATCTATGACAGAGAACTAGCATAACGATTTAAACTTTACGGGATTTGAACTTACGTCCAAAACAATCTATCCAATCGCCCTTCTGACATCAACAACATTCACTGATTCAACGCCAGGCAACGCGGAAATTTCCTTTTCAAGCCTGTCTGTTCCGCCTCTTTTCTCATCAACAACAAAAAAAAGCTTGAGAGCCTTGAGCCCGAAAGCAACAGGCTCTATCTCAACCTTGCCAACCTCTCCGCCGTGCTTCTTTATGATTAAATCAGCGTCAATGCGAATTTTTTCAAGATTGATTTCTATGCCAGCAGGCATTATTTTCAGCGTGACAACGACATTTGCCATTTTTAAGAATCCTTGTTAATTTTTGTCAAATCTTGCTATTCAAGCCTAGTTCGGGCCTTCAAAATTGCAAGTATGGCAATGGTACTTTGCCGCAATTTTCCTGCACTGTTTGCAGCGAATCAGCTCTGTCTTGCTGCAGGCTGGGCAAAGAAACTTTGCAGTGCCCGATATGTTTGTTATTGGAGTCTTGCACGAACTGCATTTCATTTCAGCCATAATTTCACCTGCATAAACTTTCAGCATATGGTTTAAAAGCTTTGCGTTTTAGAGTATTCATTCTGGAGGAATAACAAAGTTATATAAACTGATTTTATTCATTCGGAGCTATGGTGTCAAGCAAAACCATTCCTGCCAGATGCAAGAAAATCATCGGCATAACTGATGAAGAGCTTGCCGCGAAAGAGGAAATTATTGAGGATCGCGAGCGCAGGCTTGCTGCAGAAGAAAAGAAGTTCTTGAAAATAAAAGAAGCCATTTCGCGAAGGGAGCCTGAGGTTTCTAGGCGTGAGCGCGAGAATGCAAAGCTGGAAAGCGGGCTGAAAAAGAAAGCAAGCCAGTTGAATGATTTGCAAATAAACCTTGAAAAGCGCGAGGTAGTTGTTGGCGACAAGGAAAAAATTCTGAAAAAATTTGAGCTTGCAAAAGTTGTTGCCATGCAGGAAAGGAATGCTGCAGTAAGCGAGCGCGAGAAATTGGAAAAAATGATTCCTGCCTTGGTCGACGAAGCCAGGAAGAAAAAGAATTTCCTTGCTCTGGTTGAAAAAGAGCTGAGCGAGAAAAAAGCAGTTTTGCAGAAACAAGTCATAGAAAAGCAGCAGGCGCTTGACAAGCAGATTGCTGGCAGAGGAGCAAGACTGGAGAAGGAACTTGCAGACAAAAAGTTAAGGTTTGAGAGAGAGTTCGCAGAGAAAAAACAGGCAATAGATGCTTCAATTGTAACAAGGGCTGCTTCTTTTGAAAAGGACAGCCAGTCAAAAAGAAAAATGCTGGACAAGGAGTTTGCCTCGATACACGGTACTGTTGAAAAAGAGATTGCGAAAAAGAAAGCAAAAGCATATAATGAAATTGCGGCGCAAAAGAAAGCTCTTGAAAAGGAATTTGCAAACAGAAAAATCGCATTTTACAGGGAATCAAGCGAGATGAACAAACAGATTACGGCCAAGACCGCCCAATTCAACGAATTACAAAAGGAAGTTTTTGACAGGGAGGAAGAACTGGCGAAGGTAAGAAAAGATATTGATGCAAAAGAAGTTGAGTTGTTAAAAATTGAGGCGGCATTGAATTACAGGAAAAAATCTCTTGATGAGCGGGAGCGGGAAATTGTCCACAAGGAGCTTGACTGGACCCTGCGCGAGGACCAGATAAAAGAGGCAGCGCAAAAGCTTGCCAGAGAAAAAGAGGAATTTGATGATGAGTTCAGGCTCAAGACAGCTGAATTTGTGGCAATAAAGAAAGACTGGGAAGAAAGAAAAGCAGAGCTGAATATGATAAGGGGCAATACAAGAAAGGAAAAGGAGAAAATTGCAACTCTTGTTGCTCACGACAGCAAAGCCCTTGCTGAGAAAGAAGATGAAATTGTAAGGGCAGTCAGAAGCTTTGAGACAGACAAGGCAAAGCTTGCTGCGGAAGAAGACAGTTTGATGAAAAAGGTCAAGGAGCTCGAGAGGGCAACAGCTGTTTTCAGGAAGGAGGAAAAGAAGATTAATGAGCGGGAAAAAGAGGTTGGGCGGATGGAAAGCTATGCTGAAAGCACTGTTGCAAAGCTCGAGTCTATGAAGAAAAAGCTTGACGGGCAGCAGGAAAAGCTTGCCAACCTAAAAATTCTTAATCGAGACGTTTCTGCGCTCACCAGGCAGCGCGACGAGCTCTACAAGGAAGTCTCAAAGGCAAAGTCGCGATTGAAAACCCTTGGAGCAATGCCTGCTGCAAAGCGGCGAGCAGAAAAAGCCCAGGCTGCTGGTGCAGTGACAGAAAGTGTTGAGGAAATCATTGACGAGGCAAAAGGGCACATTTCTGCAAGGGACTTTGAAGAGGCTGAAAAATCAATTGGAAAATTAGAGCATGTTCATTCAGAAACAGGCGGCAAGCAGAAGAAAACCCTCGGCTACGAGCTTTCTGAGCTCAGGACAAGCCTCAAGCTTGCGCAGCTAGAATAATTCTGTTGTTTTAGAGCGACTCTATTGTTTTTTCTTGCTCATCAACTTTGAAAATCTTTCCAAGAAACTTTTCAACAACATAAATATTTGTCAATGCGTGCTTTGTCAGCTTTGCAGCCTTTATTTTGCTTCCAGAGGCAAGAGCCATCCAGGGTATCAGGTTGTCAACAAGATGCTCGTCAACAGGCGCTCCTGAGTCTATCTGCTCGACAATCCCTTTTGCTGCCTCGATGCCAACCTGCTCTGCACTCTTGCCTCTCTCGCCCAAGCCATCAGCTCCGAGTACGATTGGATTGAGGGGGTCTGTCTCGACTCTGTCTCTTGAAAACATAGCCCAGAGCGTTATCCCAGAGCCAGCTGAGAGCGTGTCGCAATATTCCATCGCAATGTCGACAGGAACCTTGTAGCTGGCAAGTAGCTGTTTTGCAGCGTCCGCCTGCCTCTCCGCAACTTTCTTGCTCTCAAGATTTTTTGAAGCGTGGGAAACTCCTTTTATCATCATCAGCTTGCCCTGCTCTAAGAGATTTATTTTTGGCGCGTCTTTCCTGAACGCGGCAAGAAACCCATCAAAATTAAAATAGCCACTCAGTTTGTATTTTGGTTTTATCGCAATCTCAACAACGCCCCCGCCTGCGGGATAGTATCCTCTCTTTAGTACTTTCAGCTCCACGCTCTCGCAATACCTTCTGAGTTGGGGCAGAAGAACTTCCTTCAAATAATCGACAGGCATCGACCATTTTGTGTCCGAACCGCCGGTCAATCTTATTTTGGTTGTCCTGTCTGCAAAATACGCAGGCAGCAGCAGCGATTGAAGCACAAGGGTTATCGAGCCTGCTGTTCCAACATCGATGTCAAGATGTCTTGCCGCCATCTTGCCAGGCTCAAAATAAAGACGCTCAGAGCCCTTTTCAGCGCCCTCTGTCCTCGCGCTACAAAGTTGTTCTAGCCCTTTAACGCAATGCAAATGCTGCGCCTTCAATCCTCCCTTGCACCTGCCTTTTCTTATGTTTGTGACTTCAAATGGCTTCTGAGTGAGGCACGACAGGGCAAGAGCTGTCCGCACAATCTGCCCTCCGCCTTCGCCATAGCTGCCATCAATTTCAATCATAAAAACAAGCCAGAGGGCAGGATATTTAAGATTAACTCACAAAGATCAAGCAAAAATCAAGCCAGTTCAAATCAAAACAAATCAAAAAATAAAATCAGGTTATGTCCAAGTTGTCTATGTCTGCAAGCTCCTGGTCAAGCGAATCCAGCTCGCTTGTGTTAAGCTCCTGCTCAAGGCTTGGAATCTCATTTATGCTTGTTTCAAGCTCCTGCGCATTCGCCGCAGTCACCTCGACTCCGGCTGGCGGGGCTTTTGGCTTGCAGCCAGCGACAAGCAGCAGCAATGCAAGAATCGCAAACATGACAATCAGTTCTTTCCTCATAACATCACCTTTCTGGTTGGTTTATCGTCATTGCTTATAAACTTTTACGAGACAATATAAAAAATAAAAATAAAAAAATAAAGAGGATTAGTCCTCTTCTGTCTCGTTTTGCTCCAGCTCAGGCTGCTCTGGCTGTTCAGCTTCTGTCTCATTCTCTCCCACTTCAGGCTGCTCAGCTTCAGGAGTTTCGTTCTCAGGGGTTTCGTTTTCTTCTTTCAGTTCCTCAGTCTTGTTTTCCTTTAGTTTTTCTTCTTTCTTTTCTATCCCCTTCTCCTGAGTGCCTTTTATCTCAGCCACAATGTCCTTGAGAATCTTGTGGGCATCCTGAAGAGCCTTTTGAGCAAGCTTCATCTCTGCGTTAGCTTCCTTCATCAAGGCGTCAACTTCGCCAGGAACAACTTCCTGCCCATACTTTGCAAAAGCTGCGTCATAGTGGGTCTTTGCCTCTGCAAGCTTTGCGTCAAAGCTTGCCCTTAACTCTTCAAGTCCAGACACATCATAGCCCTTATCGCTCAGCTTGGTCATTGTTGTCTCAAGCTTTGTCTTGAGCTGCTCACTCTTGACAATTATGCCGTGAATCTTTTCGTTGGCAAGCCTGCCTGCCTCCAGTTTTATGTCTGCCTTGGAATCATTCCACGCTCCCCTGAGCCCTGCAGTTGCTTCCTTTATCTCTGCCTTTGTGCTTGTCTCAGTCAGAGCGTCTATTTTCTCTTTTGCGGCAGTTACCGCGGCAATTCTCTCGTCAATCTTTGCCAGGATTTTTGTCTTTGTCTCCTCATTCATTGAAGACTCTTCAACCTTGCTCTTAACTTTCTCAAGCGAAGCAAGAATCCTGTCAGCAGCTCCCAGCAGGAAGTCCTTCACATCTTTCTTGACTCCTTTAACAATGAGCTTGCACTCATCAGTTGCCTCTTCTTTGCACTCTCGCAACCTGTCCCTGTTCTGCTCAATGCTTTGTTTGGCTTCAGCATACTGCGCGCGGGCAGTGGCATATTGCTGTTTCGCAGCCTCAAATCTTTCCTTTGCCTGCTTTAGCACAGTCGGGCTCGGAGCAATCAGGTTTGGCCCTGTCTCAGCATTCCCAGCCTCTGCGTCATCTGCGTCAACAGCTCCGGCAGTCGAATCTGTTGACACCTCGTCAATCTGCACGCCTTGCGCGTCTGTCCTCTCTCTTATCCTGTCTGCATTTTCTGCGAAAACCGCAGGTATGCTTAATAGGAATAATACAGCCACGAGAAAGGCAAATGTTCTTTTCCAGTTCATTTTTCGCACCTCCGTGTTTATTTTAGTTATTTTAGTGATATTTTTGCACAGCCCTGAGCAAAAGCTCGAGCTGTTCGACAATCTTGGCATTGCCGTTAAACTGCTCTATTGAACAAGAATATTGCTGCACAAGATGCTGGGGCGGCAAGCCATTTTGCGACAGCATCGTGAGATTGTATTTATCCCTGCGCAATTCGAATGAGCCGCATTTTTTGGGTTCTGAGCCTCCTGCCACCCTGTATTTTATTTTTCTCACATCGCCAGCGCCATCTGCAATATACGCCAGCGTTACTGAGATTGGGATTTCTCCATTGCTGTCTGCAATCTGCCCTTCATACAATCCTTCTGCCTGCCCTGAGAACTCAGCCTGCAAACTATTCTGCAATCCGCTCCCTTTGTTCTCTTTGAGCGTTAGTTTGACAACCTTTGTTTCCAATGTGGGCTCTGCCATCTGAATCACCATTCTGAAATACTATATGGTTAAACTTGTTTATATACATGCTTTCCTAAAGCATTAAATCATGGGTTTAGAAGCTTTATAACGCCGAATATAAGGCGGCCGACGCTTTAGCAAACTTTTTAAACAAAATTGAATTAGAAATGAGAATGGGTAAAATCTGGCTTTGGGGCATAGTGGTGATATTAGTTTTTGCCAGCATAAACACTGCAACAGCAGCAACAATCTCAGGCAAGATTTACGACATGTCTCTTGAGCTAGTCAGCGAGGCTGTTGTTGAAATAAACACAGCGCCAAAGCAGGTGTTTGTTGCCAAGAACGGAAGCTACTCATTCAACGTTCCTGCTGGAAATTATATCATAACAGCAAAGCAGATTGAGCAGGAGCTTGTTGCAAGCGAAAACATAACTGTTATTGGCGAAGGAAGCTACAATCTTGACTTGCTTTTGTTTCCGAGCTTTGAAGAGGAGGAACTTTTGCTTAACGAAACTGAGCTTGACCTTGGAACTCCTTTTGACGAGCCAGTTGTCTGGCCGTATTATGCTGCTGGCGGAGTGATTTTGCTGGCGATTGCCGCGTATTACCTTTACCTTGCAAGAAAAAGAAAGCAAATCGCGAAGCCAGCAATTGTTAAGGAAGAGCCGAAAGCAGCAGAAGCAGAGCTTCCTGACAAGATAATTGCGTTTATCAAGAAGGAAGGCGGCAGGACAACCCAAAAAGACATAAGAAAATCATTCCCGTTCTCAGAAGCAAAGATTTCCCTGGCAGTTGCAGAGCTTGAGCACAAAGGAATTGTTGAAAAAATAAAGAAAGGCAGGGGAAACATTATCGTTCTAAAATGAACTCAGCTGGCAAGCGGCTTTTGATTGTTGGTTTGGATCCTGGCGTCACTGTCGGCTATGCGCTGCTGGACACCTCTGGAAATCTTGTGGCAGTTGGCTCAAAGAAAGAATTGAGCCTTGATAACCTTGTGAAAGAAACCTCAAATTACGGCAGGGCAATTCTTGTCGGCTCTGACAGGGCAAAGGCTCCTGGTTTGGTGCATGAGTTTGCAGCCAAATTTGGCGCAAGAATTATTTTGCCTGACAAAAACCTGAGCGCAAGGCAAAAAGGAAGGCTTGCAAAGGACTATGCTGGTTCTGCAGGCCCAGGCAACGAGCACGAGATTGACGCTCTTGCATCTGCAGTGTTTGCCTTCAAGAGAATGCGAAGGCTGCTCGACAGGGTTGCAAGATTCACCAGGAGCGACAATGCAGACAAAGTCATAGAAACTGTGATAAAGAAAAAGATTGCAATAAAAAAGGTAATTGCATTGAATTAAGCAGTCAAATCAGCTCTTCAATTTTCTTCCAACTCTTTTCGCCTGTCGCAACATTCTTCAGCTGAATCTGATTCTTGTTCAGAAGCATAATCTCAAAATTCTCGCCGCGAAACTTAATAACTTTTCCTCTTGCAAGCCCAGTCAGCTTGAACAGCACATTAACCCTGTAAAGCCGCTTGCCAGTTGCCCTGCTCACAGTGTGCAGGCTCCTGCTTGACTTCATTATTCCCTGAAACCTCTGGCTCAATTTCTTGCCCAAGGCCCGCAAGTAAGTCTGTGAGCTCAGGTAAAGGTCAATTCCATTTTTTACCTGCTCTTCTTTTGCGATGAATGCCTTTCCATCAGCTTGTATCTGCTGCTTCACCCACGAAATTAGCTCATTTGTCGGGTTTCTCAGCTGCAAAGTCCCCTCGAAATACTGCGGGTGTTTTACATCTGCTTGCCTTATCATGCGCTAAAGCCCGGCAGGCTGCTATTTAAATGTTTACGAAGAAAAGTCCTCTCCATTTTCATAATATTCTTGTTACTAATAAGTCGTAACAAATAGAAAAGTTTAAAAACGCAGCAGGCAGATAAGTAAGTATGCCATCCAGAACAATTAAATCAAGCGGCACCCTGGAAAAAGTGCTGTCCAGTTTTGACGAACGCCAGCTCAGGCTAATCATGGCGAACACGGGCTCAATCCAGCTCACTGACGGATGCAGCATTGGCTGCCCATTCTGCGGCTTTGAATCAAAAAAAGGAGTCAGGGATTATATCCCATTCAAATTGCTTGAAAGGCTGGTTAAAAGTCATAGTAAAGAACTCGCAAAAGCGCGCCCCTTCTTGTACTATGCGTCAGATCCCTTTGATTATGATTTTGACAGGCACAGCTATGTGGATGTTCACAAAATGTTTGAGGATGCATGCGACTACAGCCCATGTGTCTCGACTGCTGTTCCGAAGGGCAAGGAGAGCCTTGTCATCGAAGTTTTGCTTGAAAGCAAAAAATGGAACAACAGCACAATAGACACGGTAAGCATAAGCAATATGAACAGAAAAAGGCTGGAGAAAGCATTTTCAGAGTATATTCCTTCGCTAAACCCTGCTGCCCAGAAGAAGATTAGATATTTTGGCAATGGCCGCTCAGATTCCTGCCGGAAAGAAATATGCAAACAAATGGGCATCTCCAAAAAAGAATATCATAAATTAGCGCGCGAGACATCCTGGCTTCCGCACAGTTACCACTGGTATTCTGCATACATACTGAAGCTTCCTGACAAAAGGTTAATTGTATCGCCCGAATACGCCGCTGATTTCAGGGATGTTATTAAAGCAGTGACAAAAGATGATGCCCGCGACATATTTGTCGCCAAGCTGGGCGAGAAACATAAAGATGACTTGTCTCAGACAGGCATTGGCTGTTATCACGGTGTCCTGATGGACCCCTTGGGGGTCTATAATTTAAGAACTGTAAAGCCATCCCTCAGATATCCGACTGGGCAAATCAAAGCGTCAATAATCCCAGGCAGGTTTAAAGTGGCAAAACTTAAAAGGGCTCGTACGCACAGCGACGAGCTAGAAAAAGTCAAATACAAGCTTGTTTCTTGCTAAGCTTGTGAATTTTGTCTATGCTTAGAAGCAAAACCTTTTTAACCTCGCCGAGTAAAGCAAAAGCGTGGCTGAAATCGCTTCATCAGAAAAAGCAGGAATAACCTGGAAAAAAATCTGGCATTTTCTCTGGGACAGCGAAAGCTGGATGAGCTGGGTTGTTGACATAATCCTTGCTTTTGTGCTCATAAAATTTGTAGTCTATCCTGCGCTCGGGCTCATATTGGCAACGAACTACCCAATTGTCGCCGTCGTTTCAGGGTCGATGGAGCACGATGGAACTTTTGACTCCTGGTGGCAGGGCCAGCAAACGCTTTATGACGAGCTCAACATAACAAGAGAGCAGTTTGCTGATTTTCCATACGATAATGGCTTCAACAAGGGCGACTTGATGATTTTATACTCCAAAAAAAATATCAAGGTTGGAGACATTGCTGTTTTCAATGCCAACAGCAGATATGACCCAATAATTCACAGGGTTGTCGCAATCGAGGAAAAAGATGGAAAGAAATATTATTTCACAAAAGGCGACCATAATCTTGGAACATCTGAATTCGAGCAAAACATTCCAGAAAACAATGTCGTTGGCAAGGCTATTGCCAGGATTCCGCTGCTTGGCTGGATAAAGATTGGCTTTAGCTGCATCACTGGCGGGGTTTGCTGATGTTCTGCCCAAAATGCGGCTCAGTAATGATGCCGAAAAAGGAAATAACAGGAATTTTTCTTGTGTGCGCTGGCTGCGGCAACAAGATGGCTGCTGGAGCAGCAGACTTGAAGCTGACTGAAAAAACAAATCAAAAAACTTCTCTTGCAGTTGTGGAAAAAGAGCATGAAGTTTATCCTGTTGTTGAAGAGAGCTGCCCAAAATGCAAGCACCCCAGGGCTTACTTTTGGACTGTGCAGACAAGGTCAGCTGATGAGCCGCCAACAAGATTCTATAAGTGCGAGAAATGTTTGCATATTTGGAGAAAGTATAAGTAAGCGGAGATGGGACGTTGTGTCCCATGACTAGGAGGTTTGCTTGAACACAATTTGAAACGAAGTTTCAAATGTGCCCATTTGAGCTTTGCTCAAATTGGGCTTGGAGAAGTTCAAGGGAGAGAAATGTTTGCATATTTGGCGAAAATACAAATAAATATGAAGTTGGTGTTAAGGGGGTTAATATGAATCAACAAGTTGAACAAATTCTGGTAGTCCCTCGCGAAAAACTATTTGACGGCAAACCAATTCCGCACGGATTCAACAATGCTGATTTGAAGGGGTTTATTGAGCGAATACACCAGAATGCATATTTTATAGACCGCCCAAAAGCGGAAAATAACCCTCAACTCAAACAAATCATTCCGTACATCATAGTCACATACCAGGATAAAATATACACTCTGCATCGCCAAACAGCGCAGACAGAAAAAAGATTGCATAACAAATATTCAATTGGTGTGGGAGGGCACATTAACCCGGTTGCTGATAATCAAATTATTGGAATTATAGAAAAAGGACTGGAGCGGGAGCTGCATGAAGAGCTTTCTGTCAAATGCGATTATGACTACGAACTAATCGGGTATATCAATGACGACACCGATGACGTGGGCAAGGTCCATTTCGGCATGGTCTATCGCTTGATAGTGAAGGACGAAAAAGCGGTAAGTGTGGCAGAAAAAGATATGATGATAGGCCAGTTTATGAGCCTGCCTGAACTAGAAAAATTATATCACTCCTTGGAAACCTGGTCGCAATTAGTCTTTACCGACCACAAAAATAAAGCAGCTTAACGGTTAAGAAATGATTCCTGACAAATTGCCTGATACATTTGTAGTTATTGCCAAGCCCAGCTCCCGCAAAACTGAGATTCTTGGCTGGGACGCTGGCAAGAAAGAGCTAAAGGTTGCAATTGCAGCTCCTGCTGAGCAAAACAAGGCAAATATCGAGCTTCTGAAATTTATCAGGAAGATTTCCGGCAAAAGCGTTGAAATTGTTTCTGGGCTTAAAAACAAGAGAAAAATAATCCGGATTGGCTGAATTTATTTCAGATTTTTCGAAAGATTATTGTTTTCTGGCTCCAAACCAATATTAATTCCAAACGCCGCCAGAATGGCATGTCCTACATTAATGTGATGCTTGTAAAAGATGGCAAGGTTTGCTTTTTTTGCTGCCACTACAGGACTGTGCTCTCGCTTCTTGACAAGGGATTTGACAGCATCCTTGAGCTTTCAAAGCGGCAGAACTTCCTTGATTCAGGCTGGCTGGTGTTTGACTTTGACAAGGAAACAGCAATCAGCAGCCAGACTGCATTCCCTGTTTCGCGATTGAGCGAATGGAATGTGTTTGAGGTATGAAACCAATAAAATTGTCGGAGCATGCAGTCTACAGTATGATTAAAAGAGGAATTTTTGAGGAGGAAGCAAGATTTGTTCTAGAGAAACCGGACTGCATTAGGGGTTCTTTCGACAACAGGAAGCTCGCAACAAAAGACATTGTAAAGGGAAAGTTGACTGTTGTTTTTATTGAAAAAGAAAAATATATAAACGTAATAACCGCTTATTATGAAGATGAGGGTGAGAAAAATGAGAATGACTTATGACAAAGAGGCTGATGCAGCATATATCCATGTGAAGGACAGTATTGCGGCGGGCGAAGTTGCCAAAACTATTGCATTGGACGAAAACATAAATCTTGATTTTGACAGAAACGAGAAACTGCTGGGCATCGAGATACTCTCTGCAAGCAAGGTTCTACCAGAAAAGCAGCTTGTCGCCAGTAACTAGCAATTAACTGCGCAGATCAGACAGCATCCTGTCAACTTTTTGATAAAGCAAATTTTTTGTTCCTGTGTTTAATATCACGATTCCCGCCATGTCAAAGCATTTGTGCAACTGCTGCCCAGGCCCTGAATCCTGCATCTCCTGCCTCTCCCTTGCCAAGAATTCCTCGAATGTTCGCGGCTCTTTCTCCCTGTTTCTCGCAAGAGCCCTCTCAAATCTCAGCCTTGCAGGCGCGTCAATTCCCACAAGCACGAAGTTCTTTCCTGACTGCAGCGCCTTAATCTCGGCAGGATGCCTCAGCGAGCTCACGACATAATTCTTATCCTGCGCCATTTTCTTCAAAGCGATTTCTGAAAGAACGCCATGGCCAAACTTCTGCCTCAAGTTGTTTGCAAAAGGAATCATGTTTTCCCTTGTTATCTCAACTCCTGCCTTCTTCATCTGTTCTCTTATCAGGTCAGAAAGAGAAATGTGAACAAATCCTTTCTTGGATAAATAATCTGCAACAGAATCCTTTCCGGCAGAGTAGCTGCTTGTAAGCCCAATTATCATTTTATTCCAGACCCCGATTCTGTGTCCTATCCTTTCTCAATATATATTTTGTTGTTCTGCAATAGATAACTTTGCAATAGCAGGTTTTGAGCAAATAAATGCTTAAATAAAAGGGCAGTTTCAAGGGTGTGGGGGTTTTATGGCTGAAGAAAAGCAACTTGACAAAGTCGTCATTGATGCCTTTGACCTTGATTATGCCTGGTTTAAGTGCCTCTCGGAGCTTCTATATCACGGACATGTGTACACGATAGACCGCGGAAGCTTTGCTGGCAAGAAACGGCTTGAGTTTGATTACGTGTTAGTCAACGTAAAGCAGCCTGGACACAAGCCAATAATCCCCCTGATGCCAGAAGGCAGCAAGCTTGCTCCTCCAACTTCAATGGAATATGTTGAACAGTACCTGAGTTACCTTGTGACAGGAGAAAAGAAGCCAGGCGAGGATTACACTTATGGCGAGCGTCTTGTTAATCCACGGGTGAAAGTGGACTGCGACGGAATAATCAAGGAAATGCCGCTGAACGTGAACCAGATTGAAGAAGTGATAAAAATGTACAAGGAGCAGGGTTTTGGGACGAATCAGGCAATAATGGAGATTGGGATGCCATCTGACATAAAATTAAATGACCCGCCGTGCCTGAGGCTAATTGACACAAGGGTGCGTTATGGAAAACTTCATTTCATGGTATATTTCCGCTCGTGGGATTTGTATGCCGGATTCCCCTCAAACCTTGCTGCACTACAGCTGCTGAAAGAGCACATGGCAAGCGAGATTGGTGTTGAGGATGGGGAAATGATTGCATCAAGCAAGGGGCTGCACCTTTATGATTACTGCTGGGAACTGGCCAAGCTGCGCGTAAAGCCCACAAAAAAGACAGTCATCGATGGCCAAGTTTAGATTAAGACCAAGACTGGGTTAAAACACAACTTAAAACAGAACTATTCTTCAGTCTCTTCAGGAAGCTCCTCTTCTTCCTCTTCAAAAACCATAAAATTCTCAAGAGGCTTGCAGCGCTTGACTGCATCATAACTTACTTTGTTAGAAGGGATTTTTTTCAAAAAAACATCACCTCTTTTTTGCCTCTTTTTGTCAAAACCTCTTTTGCTTGCAAAAGAGACCCGCAAATGCCAGACTTTGTCTGGCGACCGCAGACGGATTCTGCGCGCACTTGTTTGCGTTGCCTCTTTCGAACGCGTTTAAGCGTTATCAACACCTCGCTCTCCTCGCGCGTGTTATTTTTTCTCGTCTGACTGATTTTTAGTAAAGAGCCCTTGTATATAAACACTATTGAACTAAGAAATATATTCCGCAAAAGTTGTGTTGTTACTCAGAAATTGAAAAACAATAGTTTGGAATGTCTAGTATCCAGACTCAAGCAAACCCGCTTATCAGAGGCTCAAGAGAATGCTTCAGGATTTTTCCGTCGACAACTGATATCTTGAGGTTCAGGGTCTTGAGGGACTTTGTGAAAAAGGTTATGTTAAACACGCAGCCAATGTCAAGATGCTGCACTATGAAAAATGTCTTGATTGGCAGCTCGGCAGGGTGATTCTTCTTTCTGTAATCATCTGCAATTTCCAATGCCTTCTTATCAGTCAGCTTGACTTCGTCCATTGCCAAAGGCATTATCTCCTGCTCGCTCTTGAACACCTCAGATTCAGGCATCTCGGATATTTTGCCAGGCTCAACAAGAAAACTTGTCATCATGTCGCTGCTTTTATCAAAGAACCCAAGCTGCACAATGTCCTTGTTTGCCTCGTCAAGCATCACAAAAGCATGGGCAAGAAAAGAGTCTGCGTGAGTTTTTTTCCAGTTTTTGAATTTAGAGCTCTTTTCGAGTTTTTCAAACGCAGCTTTCAATTCCATTGGCAATTGCCACTGCTAAAACTTTATAAAGGTTTGCAAGACAATAAATAATATGCTGAATATTGCAAAGAAAAAACAGCTGGAAAAACAAGGCTATCGGCTGGTTGGCAGCCATTCTGCTGTCAAGGTGTGCGAATGGACAAAAAAATCCCTGCGAGAGGAAAATGTCTGCTATAAATGCGATTTTTATGGAATAAAAAGCTGGCGCTGCGTCCAGATGACTCCTGCTCTGACAACATGCAGCCACAGATGCGTTTGGTGCTGGAGAGATATTAACCACACAGAGCCAAAATGGCACGGTAAAGCCGAAAGCCCAAAACAGATAATCCAGGGCTGCATCCAGGCGCACAATAAGCTTCTGTATGGCTTCAAGGGCAATGAAAAGACAAACAAAACAAGATATGCAGAGGCAATGCAGCCAATGCATTTTGCGATCTCGCTCTCAGGAGAGCCAACTTTCTATCCAAAGCTTCCGCAGCTTGTTGATGAGCTTAAGGAACAAGGCATCACAAGTTTCATTGTTACCAACGGCACTAATCCTGAAATGCTCAAGAAGCTGCTCAGGCACCAGCCAACACAGCTCTATCTGACTTTGCCTGCTCCTGACGAAAAAATCTATCTCAAGTCCTGCTCGCCGCTGGTAAAAGGCAGCTGGCAAAAAATATTGAAGTCATTAAAGCTGCTCAAAAAATTCAAGCGCAGCGCAATTCGCCTTACACTGGCAAGAGAAATCAACTTCACAAACCCAGAGGGCTATGCAAAGCTAATCAAGCTCGCAAACCCGAGCTTCGTGGAGCTAAAGGCGTATATGGCAGTTGGCTTCTCAAGAAAAAGGCTTGGAATGAAATTCATGCCGCTGCACAAAGAAATCCTTAAGTTTGCAAGAAAAGTTGCGAAAGCAGCTGGGTTAAAAATCGTGAGCCAGAAAAAAGAGAGCCGCGTTGTTCTTTTGATGAAGAAAGACAAGAATAGAAAACTAAAACTGCCTGAGTAATATTATCTAAGACTATCTAAGTGACGCAAACCTGCCCACAACAAACCGCAGTCTCTGCTCAAATCCTTTTATTGGATGCAGCGTCATCTCCTTGAACACATACAGCACAGGATACTTCCTTTTTACCCTTGGCTCTTTTAGCTTCAAAACTGCCAATGAACTCAAGGCTCTGAGCGCAGCTGAAACCGCAAACACAAAAGGAATCCCTGAAAGAATCCACACAACATTGTCTGCAAGAATTCCGCCTGCAATAGATGCGATTATGACAGGGATTGTGGTTAAAATCTGGTATTCTGCAATCTGCATTGCCCTTTTCTTGCGTTCTGTGAAGTCAAGCAAAAGGTTTAATCCTGTTATATCAGCTCCTGCCCAGACTATTCCTGATATTATTTGCGCAGGCACAATAAGCCAGATGTTTGCCCTTGTTGTAAATATGTAAATAACAGGCACAATCGCAGTGCCCAGCATCGAAATAAACGCCACCGGTTTGTCACCCAGCCTGTCAGAAAGCTTTCCAAGGTATCTGTAGCTCGCTATTTTTGCAACAATAGCAATCGCGCTTGCAACCGCAAAGAAAGAGTAGCTCATTCCAAGCTCCCTGAGCATATACACTGCAAACAAAGGCGATGCGAGGAAAACTGCGAAATTGAATACAGCCATAAGATAAGTTAGTGTTTTCAGCTCTCCTTTAAGTGTGAAAAATTCTTTTAGTTTGTGGTGCTTGTGATCTGCGTAAGCAGGCTCCTTTATCCTGCTGATTGTATAAACGCCAATCAAGCCGAATATTATTCCTGCTGTAAAAAGGCTCGAGAAGCCAGTGAAATCTCCTTTTGGAAAAATGTCAAGGTAAATTCCGCCAAGCACAAATGAAATGGTGCTTGCAATCCCAATAATTCTGTATCTTGCGCCAAAGAACTCTCCCATTCTTTTTGCAGGAACAATATCAGCAACAAGGGTTGTCCAGGCAGGGTCTGAAAGGTATCCTATGAATCTGCTCAGCAGATAGAAAGACACAACAAATGCCAATGGATTTGCCTTGAAAACAAAAGGAATAATCGCCATTCCTATCCAAATCAGCCTCGAGAAAGCAGTCACCAGAACAGTCAGAGTTTTTCTGCTCATGAACTCAATAATTTTTGCCCCTGGCAATTCTGCAAGAATTAACGCAATGTAAGGCAGGCTTCCAATAATTCCTATTGCTGTGCTGCTTGCCCCAAGAGCCAGGGCAAAAGCAGTCAGGAAAATCGCAGTAAAAGCGTCATAAATTGCGTACAGCCCGCCTTCTGTAAGCACAAACTTCTGGTTTCTGGTTCTCGCCATCTCCTTTTTCCTCAACAAAAACTTTTATTTCAGCTCAATTTTATTTCAGCTCAATTATCGCTCCTGCGGCGCCAGGATTAACTATCAAAGTTTTTCCAAGCTTGTCCTTTCTGCCTGCGTTCTCGTGCAAATGCCCGCACACAACAAGCGCAGGGCCTGCCTGCTTGATAAATCTCACCAGGGACTTGCTGCCTGCGTGCTCTTCATAAATCAAATCCAAAGAAGTTCCATAAGGCGGAGCGTGCGACAGGAAAATCAGTTTTTTGCCCCTCAGCTCAGCAGCGACAGATTTCGCCCAAATTTCAAAATCATTGTCAACAAGAGAAAATCCGCCTCCGCCGAATCCGCTAACCGCATATTCGCCAAGCTCAATTATTTTTTTATGGACAAATACGACATGTTTCAGGTGCTTGCACATGACTTGCATCACTTCGTCGCTCTCGTGATTGCCATGCACGATAAAAACAGGCTTGTTTATGCTGGCGCCAATAGAATCAAGCTTTGCAAGAAGATGCTCGATGTGCTGCTCGAATATGGTTATATCCCCTGCGCAGATGAGCGCGTCAGGATTCTCTTTTTTGGCAATTGCCTCTATTCGCTTCAGGGCGCTTGGCGAGCCGTGAATGTCAACAAACGCAAGGAGTTTCATAAGCAGGAAAATAGAGGATAGCTTTATAAATATTGATGGCGACAGTGCACCTCAAGATTGAGCCTGCCTTCGCCCAACAAACCCAAGTTGAGCAGAGCTCAACTGGGCACATTTGAGCTTGGCTCAAATTGTGTTTGGGTTCATTTTCCTCCCCTCGCTAAGCGAAGGGGAGAGAAAATAAAGTCGCGCGAAAGTGCGACCGAAGGCAGGCGCGAAATGGTGAATGCAAAAATGGCAAGGGTGCTTATCGCAAAGGCAAAAAAAGAAGTTATTTCTGGCAGGCATTTGACAATCGCAAAAGAAAGAACATATTACATTCGCGAGCTTGGCAAGCAGCTGCACGTCAAGGAAGGCAAGATAGACGCAAAACAGCTCAAGGCAAAATCAGGCAGCGCAATCAAGACTGCTCTCGGCAGGGAATTCTGCATTTTTGACTCTGGTTTTCACGATGATTGGAAAAAAATCACCCGCGGCCCGCAGATAATGCTGCCAAAGGAGATTGGATTCATAATTGCAGAGCTAGGACTTGACAGCAAAAGCATCGTTGTTGAAGCAGGCACAGGCTCAGGAGGCTTGGCTTGCGCTCTTGCTCACATTTGCAGGAAAATATTCAGCTATGACATCAATCAGGAAAATACTGAGCTTGGAAAAGCGAATGCAAAGCAGCTCAGGCTGAAAAACATCACATTCAAGACAAAGGACATAACAAAAGGAATTGATGAAAAAGACGTTGATGCTGTGATTCTGGACTTGCCAGAGTCATCAAAAGCCATAAACGCAGCTGAAAAAGCTCTTGCCATCGGCGGCTTCCTTGTCAGCTACAGCCCGACTGTCATTCCAATGCAGAGGTTTGCAAATGAAATTGAAAATAACAGCAGATTTATCCTGCTGAAAAACCTGGAGCTCATCCAGCGCGACTGGAAAATAGAGGGCGAAAGCGCAAGGCCTGTTTCAACCATGGCGTCTCACACTGGCTTCCTGACAATCGCGAGAAAGATTTGCAAATAAAGAACTATTCTATTTTCTGCACTTTTCTATAAAATCAACAAGCTTGCTTGATCTTGGTGGGCGACCCAATTTTTGAATTGCTCTTGTTTCAATTTGTCTTATGCGTTCGCGCGTAACTTTGAATATCTTGCCAACTTCTTCCAAGGTACAGGTATAACCAAGATTAACTCCGACCCCATAACGCAATTTCAGAATTTCTCGTTCTCTATAAGAAAGAGTTGATAGAACTTGTCCCATCCTCTGTCTCAAATCTTCTCTATTTTCAGCATGCTTAAGATTATCATTATATCTGCGCATCGCCTCAGGCAGAGATTTTTGTTCAACAACTGCTTCTGGAATTGAGGATAAATAAGTTGTTTTCATTTTACGAATAATAATATTTCCCTTCTTCTTTCTGCTCCCTGTCGATTCTTGAGCCAAACTTGTTTATCCTTGGGCGGTTGGAGTCCTTGTCTCTTCGCAAAGTTATTCCAAGAATCTTGAGAAAGCTGTTCATTCCCTCCTCCATTGCAAACGGCCCCTTTGCAGCTCCTTTTTTTGCAGGAACTCCGTCAAAAACCATCAGCCTGTCTGCAAGATAGTCCACAAACATCAAGTCGTGGTCGATCACCATTATCGAGCATTCCCTTTGCCTGCTTATCTCTTTCATCATTTTTGCAACAGCAAGCCTCTGCTCGACATCAAGGTAAGCAGACGGCTCGTCAAGAAGATAAATTTCAGCATCCTGGCTCAGGCAATGGGCAATTGAAACCCTCTGCAGCTCTCCGCCAGAAAGCTGGCTGAGTTTCTTTGTGAGCAGCGGCTTGATTTCAAGCGGGCGGATTAGCTGTATTTCATATTTTGCGATTGCGTCCTTGAGCACAGTCGCGACGATCTCTTCTGAGCCAGTTTCAATATACTGCGGCTTGTAGCTGACTCTCATCCCTTTGTCAATCTCTCCCTTGTCCTGCTTCAAAGCTCCTGACAGTATCCTTGCAAAAGTTGTCTTTCCAATCCCGTTCTCGCCCACAATTCCAACTGTTTCCTTCCTGTTCAATGTTCCTTCATCTGCATTCAGTTCAAAGCTGTCAAGCTTTTTTGAAATATGATGCCAGGAAATAAGCGGCAGGGACTTGCCAAGCTTCACAGGCGGCCTCGAGGCAAACTTCAGCTCATAGTCCCTGAACCTCACATTCTCCTCTTTCATAAATCCTTCAAGATAAACATTCAAGCCTGTTCTTGTTGGCCTTGGCATAGAGACAATTCCATAGCAGCCCTCTTTTCCATACATCACGTGCGCAAGCTCTGTCATCTGGTCAAGAATCACCAAATCATGCTCAACAACAAGCACCGCAGTTTGCTCGTCTGCAAGCCCGCTTATGAACTTGGCAACTTGCATTCTCTGCTTTATGTCAAGATAGCTTGTCGGCTCGTCAAAAATATACAAGTTCGCCTTTTTGAGCGCAGCTGCTGCGATCGCAACCCGCTGCAGCTCTCCTCCTGAAATCTTTGAGATATCTGTGTTGAGCACCTCAGAAAGTTCCAGCTCTTTGCAGATTTTTTCCATTTTCTTTTTTTCATCTGCCTTTTTCAAAAGCGCTCCCACAGTTCCTTTTGCTGTCTTTGGAATCAGGTCAACCTGCTGCGGCTTGTAGCTCACTTTTATTTTTCCTGCGTTTAATTTCTCAAAAAAGCCCTGGGCTTGTGTGCCCTTGAAATATTTCAAAAGCTCGTCAAAATTTGCCTCTTTATCTCCGCCCAGATTTGGCTTCAGCAAACCTGCAAGAATTTTCAGGCAGGTTGATTTTCCAATTCCATTCTGCCCAACTATGCCAACGCTTTTGCCAAAAATAGGCGTTGGAAGATTATAAAGATGAAATCCATTGTGCCCGTAAGCATGCACAGGCTGCTTTGTCAGCTCTTCAGGAAGATTGATGATTGCAATTGCCTCAAAAGGGCATCTCTTTGGGCAGATGCCGCAGCCAGTGCAGATTCCTTCATTTATCGCCGCCTTCCTGTCATTTCCCTCGACAATGCACTCTTTTCCAGAGCGGTTGACAGGGCACAGCCTAGCGCAAAGATAGTGCCCGCAACCTGCTGGGTTGCATCTTTCCTTTCTTACTATGGCAAGTCTTGACATTTTTTAATTTCCTCTCAACTCGCCAACCCGGTTGTGCGTTACACAACTCGCTTCAAAGCACAGTCAGGCGTGCTTGTATCGGGTACATTACTCGCCTGACTTGCTTTGTTCTTTCTCCCCTCTGGAAGCGGGGGAGAAAAAAGCGACCTGACGAAGTCAGGCGGGTTGGCCGAACGTAAGGAATAAATTTGAAGCAAGGTTTATAAATATTCACCCCAAAAGCAAGCATATGAAGTGCGAAATATGCAGGAAAACAATTGGCGAAACTTTCCTCAAGAAGCCAATTGGAGCTTATGTCAAGGACAAGGCAGGAAAGCTGCATATTGTGTGCTTTGAATGCCAAAAACAGTTTCGCGCGAAGCAAGAGATTTTGAAAAAGATATTGTAAACAAAAAGCTGCCCTCGTAGCACAGTAGCTAGTGCGTCGCTTTCGTAAAGCGGAGGTCGGGGGTGCAACTCCCTCCGAGGGCTTTGAACGAAAGCTCACAAAGTGAGCGTTGAAAAGACCGAGAAGGGTCGGAAAATCGCGATGAAGTCGGGATTTTCCATACCCTCCGAGGCTTAATCAAAAAGACGAAACCAAAAACTGACCAAAATGTTGCCAGACCCGGCAGAAAAAAAGCGGAAGAGGCTGATTTCACTATTCATAGTTGCAGTCATGGTGATGAGCGCAGCTGGCTTTATGATAGACTATGCGTTCAAGGACAAGCTTGAATACAACGGGTTCAAGTTTACCCAGGAACAAAATGGCTTTGTGACAAGCCTGGCTGGCAAGAAGATTGCATTCAACTATTATCCGACTCAGCTGGAATCGCTGAACATCTCTTCAGGCGCAATGGAAGCAATCAAGTCAGCAAAAATGATTGGCGTCAGCTATGACCCAAGCTCATACCTTGTCGAATCAATGGCTCAGCTTCAATATTATCTTGATACCAGCCTGCCAGAGCTGTTTGACATTTTTGTCCAGAAAGGGCTCACCAACAACACGGGTTATGACATTCCAGAGCTGGGTTGCGAAAACGCCACAGCAGCCACTCCAATTATTGTTTTTGCCGAGGCTGGCGAGAACGAGACAGAAAAGGTTTTGTATGAAAACAACTGCCTCACATTCAAAGCAAACTCAGAGCAGGAGCTTGTTATGCAAACAGAAAGAATTGTGTATGGCTTGGCAGGAATAATCCGATGACTGACGAAGCAAAGCGCAAGACAGCAGAACACAAGGCAACAGAGCCAACAATAGTCAAGGGCGGCGAGCCAGCTGATGCTGGAAAATCCTGCCCGCTGGACTGCCTTAGCCAGGACGACCCAAAAGCTGGCGAAAAAGCAGAAAAATCAATGCAATTTGTTTTTATCGTCGCTATCGTAACTGTTATTCTCATCATCGCGGCAATCTTCGGCTTGAGATATTTTCTGCCAAAAGAAAAGCCAGAAACCGTAACATATAACCAATTCACATTTACAAAAATGGTTGGAATCTGGTATACGCAATGGCAGTACAAGAACGAGCTTTACACAATCCCTCTCAGGTTCAATCCTTATGAGGCTGAAAACATCTCTGCTGATGGCAGCCTGAATGACAGCTTTTTCAACAGCGTGAATGAAACATACATCACAATTGACCCCGGTGAGCCAGGCTACACAGGAATGGCATACACTGCGCTCGCTGCAGCAGAACTGAGCTTAAATCTGGCGCAGGTTTTTGGATTTAACCTGGTTGCCGCGTGCACAACAAATATAACAGACGCATGCATAAACAGGACAATTGTGACTTGCGATGACAAAGACAAGGCAATAATTTACATCAAAGATTCAAATCAGACGCAAGTTCTTTTTGACAACAACTGCATAACAGTCCAGGGCAGCGGAGTTGAGCTTGTGAGGGCAGTTGACAGGCTGCTATACAAGTGGTATGGAATGATTCCATGAGGTACATGCTCCAAGCTGCAATCAAATTTCTCAGACAGAATATCAATCTTAACAAAGGAGAGAACGTTGTTGTTGTGACTGATCGAAAAGTTTGTCCCATTTTCCGAGCTATTTGTGAAGGTGTTGGATTGCTGGGCGGCAAGCTAGTTAAAGTTCGCATTGCACGAAACAGGACGCACAGCGCTCCACTGCCCCAACTAAAAAATACGTTCAACCAGAGCAATGTCATAATTGGGATTACTGACAAAAGCATAACTCACTGTCCTGAAACACGAATTGCCAGAAAGAAATTTGGCGTTCGAGCAGTTACGATGGTTGAAGTCGATAAAAATTTGTTTTTAAAGGCAATAAATGCAAACCAAAAGAAAATCAGAACCATTAGCAATGCACTCTCTAAAAAACTAAAGAAATGCAAAAAGGTTACAGTCACAACCCCCGCTGGAACTATACTGCGAGTAAATGTAATAAAGAGCGCGGTTGGCATTGACGATGGCAACTCTACTAAAAAAGGCAGATTAAGCAATTTTCCATATGGCGAAGTCTGCATGGCGCCAATAAATATCGCTGATGGAATCGCAGCCATCGATTTTTCAAGGGTGGGCATAATGCCTAAAGACGAGGCTAAAATATCAATCGAAAAAGGAAAAATAGTTTGGGGAAATAACAAAAAAGCTGAAAATTTCATCAGCTACCTTAGAAAAGCAGACGGCGAAAAAGCGCTAAAAATTGTAGAGCTAGGTCTCGGCACGAATCCAGAACACAGAACTCTGATTAAGAATATAATTCATGATGAAAAAATAATAGGGTCTGCTCATATCGCATTTGGCGGGTTCGGAAACAAAAGAAGATGCAAGATACATGAAGACGTAATCCTGCTTAAACCTACCATATCCTTTGATGACAAGAAGGTAATAAAGAACGGAAGACTGCTGCATTAATGCCCTTTATCTAAGAGAAATTTTATATAGAACAAAAATAAAACGCTGTTTATGGGGCTTCAATGGGCGATTTATCCATTTGAGCAGCTCGACGGCTTGTGCTCAGCGGCAATTATCCTGAGATTCGCGAACATGAAGTCAGAGCAAGCCAGGATTGGCGGATTTTTGAGCTATGCCAACTGCGACTCGGTGTTTGAGGAGATGGCAAAGCAGTCCAACTCATTGTTTTTCATCCTTGATTTTCCTCCTGAGCACGTAATCGGGCTTGAGCAGAAATTGAAAAGGCTCACGCTAAAAAACAGGATTGCATACTGGTCAAGCCATCACCATTGCAGCGAAAAAACAACCTCGCTGCTTAAGAGCTTTGTGAAAATTGTTGACATTCAAGCAGGCAAGACTCATGCCTGCTCGACAGAGCTTGCCTGCAATCGCTTTATGCCCAACGACCTTGTTGCAGGAGCGCTTATGACAATCGCGTCTGACATAGAATTCTGGCAGAGGCAGGACCAGAGGGCTGCAAAGCTTTCAGACATTGTTTCTGCGGGATTTGACAAAAAATCACTTGTTGACGCGCTGTCAAAAGGAGTTTTCTGGTCTGAGCATTTTGACAGGCTGAGGAATGACTACCTGAAAAAGAAGCTTTTCGCAATTGATGAGCTGCCAAAGCGCATCGTGCTCAAGAATTATCTCGGCAAGAATTTTGGATTTGCGGTTGCTGAAAACTTTCTCAGCAGCGCAGAAGCAGGGCAAAAGATTCTCGACAAAGGAAGCATTGACGTGTCTGTGCTTGTTTATCGTGACGGCAGGCTGAGCTTCAGGCGCAAGGAAAGCTGCAATCTTGACCTGAAGCCTCTTGCGAAGATTTTTGGAGGAGGGGGGCACTCTTACGCGTCAGGAGGCTCTATTTCAGCTGACTTCAGGAATGTTTCGCGCGAGAATTTTGAGAAGGTTCTTTTTTTCGTCGACAGAAAACTGAAAGATTATTTTCTTGGCTGAGGCAAAGCCGAAGACAAGACAGAAAATTGCGATGACTCTGGAGTCGGAATTTTCTTTTCTTGGCTGAGCGCGGCTAAATTTTCATAAAAATTCAATAAATTTCAAAAAATTCTGAAAAAATTTGCAATAGTTTATATAGTAGAAACAAATATATAATAAAATAATAAAAATTTAATAAAAAATCAAAGAGGTAATACAAATGGCTAAAAAAACAAGAAAAAGCACCAAGAAAGGCGGAAAAAGAAAGAAGAGAAGATAAATATCTGCCTGATTTTATTTTTTCTTTTTTAGTTTGTTTTTTCTCACAAACTTTATAAAATGCCCTGATTGCGTTATCTCATGCTCATATCACTAAAGGAATTTCTTGACATTCTTGCAATGACCGCGATAGTTGGATTCATATTCACAGGGCTCATCAGCAGGTTCCGGCAAAAGCCAGTGCAGGGATTTGACTGGAAGGCATTCTGGATTGCTGCTCTTGTGACTGCCCCTGCAATAATCCTGCACGAGTTAAGCCACAAGTTTGTCGCGATAGGACTTGGCTTCTCGGCAACATTTTATGCCGCGTACATATTCCTTGCGATAGGAGTTATTCTTGCCCTCTTCAAATCCAATTTCATCTTTTTTGTTCCTGCCTATGTGATGATTGGCAATGGCGCAGCCATTCCTTCAACAACATATTCAATGATTGCAGTGGCAGGGCCTGCGATGAACCTTGTTCTCTGGATTGGCTCCTGGTTTGCATTCAGCAAGCTGAAAAACAAATACGCAGGCGCAAGGCATCTGCCTCCAAAATCAGCAAGGCTCTGGCTTCTTGTTCTCTATCTCACCAAACAAATAAATATGCTGCTGTTCATCTTCAATATGCTTCCAATCCCTGGCTTTGACGGATGGAAATTTTATTCCGGGCTTCTGCAGGCTATTTTCTGAGCTTGTTCAGGCGCGAGCAGGATAAACTTTATAAACAGGGCATTTCTCTCGAGAATAGGGGTTGTTGACTAATGGAACATCATCTGGAACATCAAGTTGTTCATCAAAAAAAGTCTTTCTTCAGGGCTCTTTATGAAGACCATTACAAGAAACTGATGATTATTCCGATTCTGCTCTTCGTGTTTGCGATTGTGCAGATTGGCTATCAAGTTTCAACAACAGGAGACTTTGTCAACAAGGGAGTCAGCCTGAAAGGAGGGTTGACTGTCTCAATCCCTTCTGAAAAAACTTCTCTTGACAGCATCCAATCGCTGCTGAAAAATGAATTTCCAAACGCAGATTTGTCAGCAAGGCTCCTCAGCGGCGCCATTGAAAACATTGTCGTAGAGGCGGCAGGCGTAGAGCCAGATCAAATGATTGATGCACTCGCTAAGGCAAACTTGCAAAGAGAAGACTATACTATAGAGCAAACAGGGCCTGCGCTTGGAAGCAGCTTTTTCAGAGCGGCAATCTCTGCGACATTAATCGCATTTGTTCTGATGTCAATTGTTGTTTTCCTGTTTTTCAAGACTTTCGTGCCAAGCACAGCAGTCATTGTGTGCGCCATATGTGATATTCTTGAAACCCTGGCAATATTCAACCTGACTGGAGCAAAACTCACAACAGCAGGAGTTGCTGCATTTCTTATGCTGATTGGTTATTCTGTAGACACAGACATGCTTCTTACCACAAGAGTGCTGAAAAGAAGAGAAGGCACTGTGATGTCAAGAATTTACAGCGCAATCGGCACAGGACTGACAATGACAATGACTACTATTGCGGCTGTCGTGGTTGCTTTGATTTTCATAAACTCAGAAGTCATCAGGCAAATCATGACAATCATACTAATCGGACTTTTGCTTGACATTGTCAACACCTGGATACAAAATGTCGGCATTGTCAGGATGTATATCGAACGCAAGGAAAAAAGGGGGCAGAGATGGCAATGAACCCCACTTTGAAAACAGTATTATTCAACTGGCGAGTTGTAATTCTTGCGATATTCTTAATATTTGCAGTAGTTGCAATCCATCCAAATCCTTGGGCCGACGGAGCCGCAATACGTTCTGTTGCAAAGAACAGCTCTGCTGCAATTGCAGGCATAGAAAGTCCAAAGCCAACTGCAACTCCGATGTCAAGGGAACGAATTCTCTGGATTAACAACGAGAGAATTTACACGATTGATGATTACAATACATTTGTTAGCAAGCTCGAGGCAAACCAGACATTGACAATAACGACGACAAAAGCAACCTATAAGCTAGTCACAAAAGAGCTTTTTGTTGGCAATGAAAGCTCAGGCAAAATGGAGGCGCTTGGATTGAATGTCTATCCTGCGCCAACAACAAACATAAGAAAGGGGCTTGATTTGCAGGGCGGAACAAGGGTTATTCTACAGCCAGAGACAGAACTTGAAGCAAGCGAGTTTGAGATTTTGCTGGACAATATGAAGCAGAGGCTCAATGTCTATGGGCTCACAGACATAAGCGTAAGAGGGGCTTCTGATCTTCCAAAAGCTCTTGGAGGAACAGGAAAGCAGTTTGTCATTGTTGAAATCGCAGGCGCGACAGAAGAAGAAGTCAAGGAGCTTCTTGCAAAGCAGGGAAAGTTTGAGGCAAAAGTAGGCAACGCGACTGTGTTCAAGGGCGGGCAAGACATAAAATATGTTTGCAGGACAGCTGACTGCTCTGGCATAGACCCAAATCAGGGTTGCGGACAAATCGAAGGCGGCTGGGCATGCAGTTTCATGTTTTCAATATCACTAAGCCCAGAAGCAGCGCAGAGACAAGCCGATGCTACAGCAAACCTCGGCTTTGAAACAAAAGGCAGCGAGCGATATCTTGACAAACCGCTTGACCTTTATCTTGATGACCAGCTTGTTGACACACTTAACATTGCAGCTGAACTGAAAGGACGAGCAGTTACGGACATTGCAATTTCTGGCTCTGGAACCGGAGCAACGCAGCAGGAAGGAATCAATAACGCGCTTGCAAACATGAAAAAGCTACAGACAATTCTCATAACCGGCTCATTGCCAGTAAAACTCGCAATTGAGAAAACCGACACTTTATCGCCCTCTCTTGGAGAGGCGTTTATCAAAAACGCGCTTTTTGTTGGCGCGCTTGCTATTCTTGCTGTCTCAGCGATTATTTACATAAGATACAGAAAATTCATTATTTCAATTCCAGTTATTTTTGGAATGGCTTCTGAAGTTCTGCTTATCCTGGGTTTTGCAGCTCTTGTTGGCTGGAATATTGACCTTGCTGCAATCGCAGGAATCATAATCGCAGTTGGAACAGGAGTTGACCATCTGGTCATAATCGCTGATGAAAGCCTGCATAAAGACGCTGCAACAGAATCCTATCTTGGGATAAAAGAGAAAATAAAGCGCGCATTCTTTATCATCTTTGCCTCTTACTCAACTGTTTTCGTGGCAATGCTCCCTCTTATTTTCGCAGGCGCCGGACTATTGAAAGGATTTGCGATAACAACCATTGCAGGAATTTCTTTTGGAGTCTTCATTGCAAGACCTGCCTTCGCGGCAGTCATTCAGGTTCTTTTGAAGGAGTGAACTGACATATTTGCAAATAATGACGCGCCCGCCTCGGTCTCGTTTCCGCAAGACTTCGTCAAAAAGCAAGTTGGGCGCTTGCAAGAAAGTTCACGGTAGCCCCAACTTGCTTTTCAGGGCGAGGCTGGCGAAAACAATATAAACTGACGCTGGAGAAAACTAAAAATGGCAACCAAAATGTGGGCAATTACCCTTGTTATTCTGATGACTGCCCTGACTTCTGCTGCGCAGCTGCTTTACAAGGCAGGGGTTGCATATTTTCCTCAATATATTGACTGGAGAATTATTGCGGGGTTGGCTCTTTACGTGATGGGGGCGGTTATGCTCCTGTTTGCCTTCAAGGGCGGGGAAGTTACCGTGCTTTACCCAATCATCGCAACAAGTTTTGCATGGGTTGCTATTTTTTCGTGGATTTTGTTTGGCGAGAGCCTGAATCTGCTGAAAATTGGCGGCATTTTTCTCATAATTGCGGGCATAACAATTCTTGGCTTTGGCTCACAGAAAAAGAAAAATAAGAAAACCAGGGCAAGGAGGAAAAGATAATGGCAACTGCGCTCTGGGCGATAGGAGTTATCGCGTTTGCCGCGTTGATAGGCGGATTTGGGCCAATCTTTTTCAAAAAAGGCTCTGCAAAATTCAATCTTAATCCGTTAAAACAGATAAAAAACACAAACATGCTGCTTGGCATTTTGTTTTATGCAGTTTCAACTGTTTTGTTCATTCCTGCCCTCAAAGGAGGCGAGCTTTCTGTTCTTTATCCAGTTGTCTCCCTAGGCTATGTCTGGACAACTCTGCTCGCAGTATGGCTGCTGAAAGAAAAAATGAACTGGATGAAGTGGGCTGGCATTGTTGTGATAATTCTAGGAGTCAGCCTAATTGGAATTGGCGCTTAATCAACGAATTCAAATTAATTCTTGAAAAATTTTGAAAGCAGATAGAAAATAAGGTGGACAGCTTACCAGTTTTCCCACGTAACGCAGTACACGCTGGTACGGAGGCTAGCTTGACTTCCGTGTTCGAATGGGAACGGGTAGAACCCAGCCCCTATGGCCGTCCTAACAAAAATATCCTCTAGAAGCTATTTAAATCTTTCTGTCTGCGCCCGAAATCAGGCAAAGTACATCAGATAAAGAGTAAGCAATCCCCAAAGCAGCATTGCGACTATCATTCTTACATCGCCAAAAACCTTCTCAGGATGCCTTGCAATCGGACTGCCTGAATAAACTAAATTAAAATACCTGAAAATTGCATAAATTGCAAAAGGCAGCGTGATGAAAAGATTCTTGTGCTCGCTAAAAAATGAATAAAGCGAATATGCTATGATAAGCAAAGCTGTTGTCAAAACCATCAGCGCGCTTGTAAGTTCTTTGGTGTACTGTTTGAGCGTCGCTCGATGCACAGTTGCCTTTTCGCCCAAGAACAGAAGCTCAGCGTGCCTCTTGCCAGCAGCAAGGAACATTGCAAAGAAGAAAACTCCAACAATAAGCCAGGGCGAGACTGTTGCATTAATGATAAATGCTCCTGAAATCGCCCTGATGACAAAATTAACCCCGATAATCACAATGTCTGCAAACATCTCTTTCTTGAGCCAGACTGAATAGAGTTGAGTAAGCACAAACAAGGAAATTACAGAATACAAGAACATCGGCGTCAGATTGAACGCGAGATATCCAGAAACTGCGACCAGCAAAATCGCCAGCAAAACAGCAAGCCAAATGCTTATCCTGCCAGCTGCCAGAGGTCTTGTCTTTTTCTCTGGGTGCAGTCTGTCCTTTTTTATGTCTATAATGTCATTAAGAATGTAATTTGCAGATGAAATTGCGCATAATGCGGCAAATCCAATAAGTGTTAACAGCAGCAGATTCAAGTCAAACATCTTGCCGACAAATATAATCGGCAGGAACACAAGAAAGTTTTTGTACCACTGCTTTGGTCTTATGAGCTTGATGAAATCAATTATTGCTGCCATTTTAGTTTAATGCCTCTATAGTTCAATACCTCTGCCACAACTTTCCCCAGTCTGTATTCATGAATTTATTAATTCTTGCTCTTCCGACAAGATTATACCAAATAGAATCGTGATAGAATGCAGAGCCGAACACGCAAAGCTGAAACAAGCCAGTGTGAAATAGCAAAGGCTCAACAAAACTCAATGCTCCTTTCCTGAAAACCTGGTCCCAAAAGATAACTGGACTTTTCTTTGTTGCAAAATTCCAGTTTGTCCTATTAAACTCAGCCTTGCTGATTCCCGCAATATCAATTTGCCCAACATCTCCGCAGCCAAGCCCTCTGTCGTGCGCCAGCTTGATAAACTTGATTGACATAGGGTCATAACCCATCATTTTTGCAGCAACAGCATCAATAGCAACCTGGTCGCTTGAAGCGAGAATGCAATTTTTCACAACAGGAATCATTGTCCTTGGTCCTGCGCCGTCTCCTGCCACTGTTCCGTCCATGACTGCAAAAATTCCAGGATGAATTTCCTTCTGTATCTGAAGCAAGTCAACAAGAACCTCGTGAATCATCTTGTGGCTGTGATGCCTCCTCTCTGTTATTAATCCTCCAAAGGCATTTTTCATCGCGCCAGTCATTGTAGTGTGCCCATGAGTTTTCATCGTCGGCAAATGAACAACATTCTTTCCAATGAACATCTTTGGAATCTTGTGCCCGTCTGGAAAAATATGGTCAAGAGCAAGCATTTCGTGCTTTGGCTTGTAGTTCACCCACTCTGTTTCAGTTAGCGGCTCAAACTCCAAGCCATATTTGTCCAAAACAGGCAGCCACTTGTTTCCTTTTGCCCCTTTCCATGGCTTTGTGACAACAGTCTTGTTTTCAACAGCATGAATTTTTTCTTTTTTATAGCCATCAGCAAGCATTGTTTTCAAGACTCCTTCCAGCTGCCAGGGAGGAGTAGAGCACGCAGGATAGAACAGGCTCCAGCTCAGATTAAGCTTCAGCAGGGTTTCCTTTGCCTTTGGCAGCGCTTTTTCATAGCCAGCAAGCTTCATAACTTTTGAATAGTCCTGCAATATAGTTGATGGTGATGTCTTGACAATTGCAACAGTTGATTTTGAATTTGCCACATTACCCCCTAACCATTAATGTCCAACTAAACTATCTCTTCCTTGCCAATGCCGCTGTTTTCAGCTGCGCAACCTGTCTCTTTAGCTCAGCAACATCTTTTCTTACTTCAATTAACCCAAAGAATTTGATGTATCGCACAATCGGCAGCAGCAATAAAAGGAAAATCAGACTAATTATGAAAAAGGTAAATTTGTCAATAGCAAGCGGATAAAGATTGAACAGGTGCATCAGCAGCAGCAAAAACAGCAGCGCAAGCAGCCCTGCATAAGCCACATACCCAAAACTCTCGTCTTTTGGCATGGTTTTTGAGAAAAGAGCAAGGTATTTAAAGTTTGCTGAACGAAGAGAAGCAAACTAGTAAGCGAGCGTTAGCGAGCTTACGTAGTTTGTGGGAAATTCACCTTGAGGGGGTATGGAGAAATATCTGTCCAATAGGGATATGGCGGGCAAAATCATCGTAACAGGGGCAGCAGGGCTTGTAGGCCAGAATCTTGTGCTTTTGCTAATGCAAAAAGGATATTCTGTTGTTGCAATTGACAAAAATCAAAATAATCTTTCAGTTTTGAAAGAAGTGAATCCTGCGGCAAAAACAATTCTTGCAGACGTTTCTCTGCCAGGCGAATGGCAGGCTGAATTCAAAGGAGCAAAAGCAGTTGTCCAGCTACAGGCGCAGATAGCGGCAAAAACAGCAGCGCCATTTTTAAAAAACAATGTTGAATCTGTAAAGAACGTGCTTGGTGCGTGCAAAGAGTTCAAGATAAAAAACCTCATTCACCTTAGCTCTTCTGTTGTGATATCTGCGGCAAATGACAACTACACCAAAACCAAAAGAATTGGAGAGCGGCTGGTGAAAAACAGCAAAATTCCGTACACCATCCTAAGGCCCCCGCTGCTCTATGGCTGCTTTGATGCAAAGCATCTTGGCTGGTTGACGAGATTCGTAGAGAGGTGGCCAATATTTCCGGTTCCTGGCAGCGGGAAATACATGCGCCAGCCGCTGTATGTCATGGACTTGTGCAGGATAATTTTGTCCTGCATCAAAAGAAGCCCAACAAACAAGATTCATAACATAATAGGTTTGGAAAAAATATATTATGTTGACTTGATAAAGAAAATTGCGAAAGCAAAGGGCTTGAAAAGATTGTTTGTTCCGATTCCTGTTCCTCTTTTTGGATTGCTGATGAACTCATATGCACTAATAACGAGGAAGCCGCCTTTTACAGCAGAGCAGATGAGGGCGCTTGTAGCAGGTGATGTTTTTCCAGTAGAGTCCTGGCGCAAGGAGTTTGGAGTGGAGTATACTCCTTTCGAAGACGCGATAAGAGAAACATTCAACTCGCCATATTATGATTACAGGCTGAAATTGGTGTCACCGCATTAAAATGGCAGACGAAACGACGAAGAAAAGAGTCATTGTGCTTGGCGGAGGACTTTCGGGGCTTGCCGCGGCGGATATTCTCGCTGAAAATTTTGAAGTCATTGTGCTGGAAAAGCAGAAGCAGCTTGGCGGGCTTGCTGCTTCGTTCGCAATCAATGGCAGAAGCATTCCTAAATACTACCATCACATTGTCGCGCACAATTCGACGACAAAAAGGTACCTGGACAGGTTTGGCTTGCTTGACAGCTGCAAAAAATGGCAAAAAATCAAGGTTGCAATTGGGATTAATGGAAAAATCCACTGGGTAAATAGCATTCTTGGCGCGCTGACATTCAACCACCTCTCGCCTCTCGCAAGGCTCAGGTTTGGGCTCTTCGGATTGTACACTCTTTTCCTTATGAACCCTGAAAAAATTCCCGATGAAATGAATGCAAATGACTGGCTGATTAAGCTGGCGGGAAAAGCAGTCACGAAAAAGATTTTTGAGCCGCTTTACGCAACAAACAAATTCAACATTCCGCTCACAGAAATTTCTGCAAAGCAGTTTGCCAACCGCCTAAATGAGCGGGAAATTTATGACAAGTTCAGCTATCCTGAAAAGGGGCTTCAGGAACTGGTTGATGGATTTGAGCAGAGCATTAAAGCAAAAGGCGGCGCCATAATTGCGGGTTGCGATCTGCAAAAGGTCGATGTTCAAAACAAAACAGTTGTCTGCAACAACAAGAAAATCAAAGCAGACGCCATACTCAACACAATTCCCATTCCTGAGTTTCTCAAAGTCGCAACAGGGTTGCCAAAAGAATATTCAGCTCAGCTTGCAAAACTGCGCTACTGCCCGTGTATTGGCGTTGCATTTGGCACAGAAGATTTCCTCAAGCCAGGAACATACTGGATAAATCTCTTTGGAGAAAGAATTCATATGATAATGCAGCACTCTGTGCTCTGCGACAGCTATCCTTGGAAAGTAAACTGGTGCCTGCGCTATGGCGGCAGCGAAGCTGACTTGAACTTGAGCGATGCAGAAATCAAAAAAGAGTATCTTGGTTTTGTCACTAAGTACTTCCCTGATTCAAAAGTTGTCTGGGCGGGAGTTTTCAGGGAGAAATACGCAGAGCCAATTTATGACAGCAACTACGCCAGCCACAAACCAGACTTCACAACTCCTGTTGATGGCTTGTTCATGGCAGGGATACAGGTTACATTCCCAAAGATTAGAAATATGAATTCTGCGCTGGAAAGCGGAGAAACAGCAGCAAAGATTATAAAAACGACATTCTAATGACTTTGTTAGTCAATTAACAAAAAAGAATGGGCAAAATACCACAACAACCAGAAAGTGAACAAGTTTTGCAAAAGCCTAAAGAAAGTTTTTTCAAAAAAAACTATGCGCTTCTTGCCTTGCTTGCAATAGACCTTATCATAGTCATAATCTATGTAATTCATATTTCTTCATATACGCAGCTGCCAAGCCCGCTCTTTGGAGGAGACAACTATAGAGACAGGGGTTTTGTCAAAAACATAGTGGCAGGCAATCCAGTGTGGTCAGACGCATTCTATGCCAACGAAATACAATACTATGGTTATTTGATTCCAGCACTGCAGGCAGGCTTCATAAAACTAACAGGCGCAGACATAGACAAAACTTTCCTTTTTTTTCCCATATTGACGCTAGTAATCTCTTCTTTTGTTTGGTACTTATTAGGACTTAAAATTTTCAAACATAAAAAATGGGGCTTGCTAACATCAGTATCTTTCCTGTTTTTGGTCCACTACATATCGCCTGCTTTTGCAACAGTGGCATACTTCATCTTTTTCCCGGCATTTCTGTACTTCTGGCTAAAATATGAACAAGAAAACAAAAAAATGGATGCGATATTCTCAGGGCTCTTTTTAGGACTTCTAAGCCTGACTTATGGAGGAGCATTCCTGGGAGCACTTGGGATGATAGTAATAGCAATAGCAATTAATTTCCTGGCAGAAACAATACATAACAAAACACTGCTGAAAAATGCCTTTCGTTATCTGAAAAAATATTACTTATTATTCCTCGTTGCAGGAGCAATCGCAATGATATACTTTCTCCCGTTAATACTTAAGTACAACTTCCACTCGGTAAACAACGTCCAACAATGGGGAGATACAAAAATCGAACTGCTCGGCCCAGTATGGGTGCTTAAACTGCTAAAAAACCTGTTCTTCAATACAACTAACATTTTAACAATAATAACAAGCCTAATTGCATTAGCGGGCCTTGCCGCGATAGCCCTGGCCAAAAAAACAAAAGAAACAGCATTTGTTTTAATGCTCTTGCTGGCAAACATAATAACAATACAACAACACCTGATATTGAGACCTTTGGGTTTTACCTTCTTTTCAGAAAAACTCGTGTTCCTTCCTTACTTCCTGCCTTTGTTCTTTGTTTTTGGAGCAATCGTGCTGTCCCAGCAAATAAAAAAAGAATTGCTAAAAAAAATCTTTCTTGCGGGCATACTGATACTTCTGGTGATAACATTTACTTTGCATTACAACGCCTTCAAGAATGATGCTTGGGTAAAAACAGGGCAAAGTGATAACACTCTGATAAAAGCATTCTACTCATTAGCAGACTTTATAGAAACAAATGTTGGAAAAAACGAAACTATTCTGAGCAATGACGAATCAGGATTCATGCTGGCAGTTCTGTCAGGAAGAAAAGTAATGCTTACCAGGCGAACTCACGCAAGCTATTTTGTAGACATAGACAAAAGAATTGCAGACGCGACAGTAGCGGCATATGGCGACAACATAAGTTTGTCAACGAAAATATTAAAAAGATACAATGTAAAATACTTTTATGTGGACCAGAACTTGCTAAACTACCCTATGCGGGTAAGAACTGACTTAAAAGAATACTTGACAAAAAACAACGTAAACTTCACAGAAGCACATGACCGCTATGACATAGCAGTGCCTCTTGACAGGGCCACTTTGCTAGACCTCCTGATAATCCCCCCGCAAAAAATCAATCCTGCATTTTTAGAGCTCTGGGAAAAAGTTTACTCTGTAAAAATCGAAGGAAACGTTATCGCCGAACTATACAAATTAAAAGAGGAAAAATGAGCATATGAGCGGACACGTTATAAAAACGGCACGGTACAGCATAATCATACTGATTTTACTGGTTGTGTCAGGCTTGATGGGGTATTTCATAAGAATTGCCCTGGCAAAGAAGCTGTCCGTGGCAGAATATGGATTGTTTTATTCGGTCTTTGCCTTGTTTAATTTTCTTTTGCTCTTTCTTGATTTAGGAGTTTCGCAGGGAGCAATAATTAAAATCGTTAAATATAGAGTTAAGAACAAATTTAATGAAATAAAAAACTTGTCTTTGTCAATTCTTTACCTGCAATTATTGCTCGCAACGCTTTTTTCTGCCATATTTTTACTATTTCAAAACTTTCTTTCTGTACATTACTACCATGCTGATATCTCCAGAATAGCACTTCCTTTTTGTCTTTATTTCATAACCGTGCCAATAACTTTGTTTATTTCAAACACGATTTACGGTTTTGGAAAAAGTGTATTTCAGTCCCTGCTGGACGCTGTAAAAAATATTTTTGTGTTATTGGCGATTTTGACAGGGTTTTATGCATTTGGGCTCTCAATCAATGCGCCTCCATATGCGTACGTTCTGTCAAATATACTTGCTTTGCTGATGTTTACCCCCCTATTTCTTAAAATTTTTCCGAATTTCTTCAAACTAAAGTTCAGTTTTGTTTTTCCGGCGGTTTGGGACACTTTCAAATATGGAATCTACGTGACAATGGCAAGCATGGGCTGGACAATAATAACGCAAACAGACACATTAATGCTGACTTATTACTCCACTTTGCAAAATGTCGGAATATATCAAGTCGCGCTACCAATATCAATGGTCCTGTTCTTTTTTGCCGGCGCGATTGGCGCGGCGATTTATCCATTATTTTCAGAATTTGAAGCAAAAAAAGAATTTCGCAAGTTGTCTGAAATGACAAGCTTGATTTATTCTTACATTGAAATTGCGGTATTGCCTGCGGCAGTGGTCTTTTTTGTTTATCCTGACCTCATAATAAATACTTTGTTTGGCGCCAAGTTTTTAGGCGGGATAATTGTCCTGCAAATATTTGCCATAGCAACGCCTGTGATGATAATAGGGAACATAAACTACATTATTTTGGCCGCAATAGGCCAAGCTAAAAAATCCTTCAAAATGGTTCTCTTCTCAGCATTGCTAAACCTCATACTAAACTTCATTTTGATACCTAAATACGGAATCGTTGGAGCAGCGATATCAAGCGTACTGGCATTTTCATCGCTTTTCATTCTTTCAACAATACAACTGCAAAGAATCTACAGGTTTACAATCCCCTATTGGAAACTGATTAAAATTTTGTTCAGCAGCCTGATATTTTTATTAAGCATACATCTGCTAAAAAATTATCTCCGGCTAAACCCATTTATTGAGGCAGTGGTTGTGCTGGCAATAGGAGGACTGGTATACGCAGGACTTTTATTTGCAACAAGAACGATTAATTTGAAAATGATCAAAATTTTGCTAGGCCTGCAAAGAGAGATTTAAATTCCTAAACTGCCTTATCATGAATTCATAAAATATTTTTGTTCTGCAGTTTTTGTGTTGCATAAAACGTGCCCGCATCAATAGTCACATCATAACCGCACAAGTCAAGATACTTTAAAAGTTGGTCAACACTATACTTTTTTTGTATATCTGTATGCAATTCTCCCACAATCTTATCTATCTTGGAAAAAACTGTTTTGCCTGTGTTTAATAATATTTCAAACTCAGCACCCTCGCAATCCATTTTAAGAATATTGCAATGTACCACCTTATTTTTTCCTAGAACTTCTTTGAGACTTATGGCGCCTACTTCAATTTTTTTGCCATTGCCCCTATAATAAAGGCTATGGCAGCCATTATGCCCTTCATATTCGTAAAAATCCCTGACTCCCGCTGCCCTTGCCACAGCCATATTAAAAGGCTTAATGTTTTTAATTCCGTTCTGAAAAATATTTTTTTTAAGAGTTTCATAATTCGCAGGCAAAGGTTCAAAACTAATTACCCTTCCTTCTGGAGCATGCTGCGCGGCATAGACTGAAAAAAAACCAACATGGGCGCCTATGTCGATTATTACATCTTTACGATTGATTTCAAATCCTTTTGGAGAATATTGTTCAATTGCCCATATTTCAGTCAGCATCGATAAATCCGCCGGGCCTGATGCATTCAGGAGTGTGCCATTGCGCAGTCTTACCGTCACAGCCCCGCCCTTTTTGAACACGTGCCACGAAAGAACAGAGGGCCAATTCTTTGCAATCATTATTATATTTATTGCAGCGATAAACAAATAATAAAATCGCCACTCGATATGCAACTTATTTCCTAAATACAAAGCCAGATTGGTTGCTGTTTTTTTCAACACTATTTTTTCCATATGATATTTTGCTGGACTGCAATTTATAAATGTTGTTGAGTAATGAGTGCTGTTTGCAAAGAAAACCTTAAATATGAATTCGACGCCAGAATGTATTGGAGGGGGTTAAATGAAAGTAGTTAGGCAAACAATTTTGATTGATCTCAAAACAGATTTAGGATTGTTATGGTCTCGGATTGACAAAAATTTACGGACAGATGTGCGCAAAGCAAAAAAATCAGGAGTAACGCTCAAGATTAGCCGGGAACAAGAAGATGTTGGCGCTTGTTTTGAAATATTCCTCAATCTTAACAAAAAATACTTGACGCCAGTGCTTAAAGAACACAATTTCAAGCTTACTGACAACTCTGAACTCTTGTGCGCAATTTACAATAACCAAATAATTTCATTTATACTTGTTGACTTATCAAACACAGCTGGCAAAAACAATCCCAGATTGAAGTATGCCGCCACAAATGATGCCTATAAACAACTGAACCCTGTTTCTTTCTTATACTGGGAAGCGATTGCAAGGTATAAGGCGCAGAGGTATGAGTTTTTGGATCTTGGAGGAAGCGACTATTCAACCAACGACCCTCAGCTAATCAGGCTTAAAGAGTACAAAGAAAAATGGAACGGAATTAAGCAAGATTGCGTTTCAAACGAATCATTTCCTGCTTGGAGGTATATTAGGTACTTAAGAAAGTTTTTGTTGCTTAAAAAATTTAAATATTTTATTTTAACAAATTTTTCAAATAAATACCTGAAATATTAATAAGATACCTCTCAAAGATACACATTTATAAACGCAAATATGCCAGGCACTGAACGGGGGGATTAAGATGTCTAACCAAAAAGTTCAGAATAGAAAATACTCCTTGGTTTACAAGTGGGGAGAACGGGCTAGACTGAAGAAACTAGCCAAATTCTCAACTGGCAGGGTGCTGGATATAGGGTATTCTGGACAGCCCAACCCTTTTTTGAAGGGCGCATATGGCTTGGACGTATACGTTCCAACTGAAAAACCTCAAAACTACACGAAGCTGGTAAAAGTAAACACCAATAATCCGTATCGGTATCCTTTCAAAGACAACTTTTTTGACTGCGTTATTGCAGGAGAAGTTATAGAACACATTCCAAATCTCGATGCTTTCATGAAAGAAGTCCATCGCATTTTGAAACAAAACGGCATTTTTTGTTTGTCCACTCCAAACCCGGAATCGCCAGTTGAAGTTTTGATTCATGTATGGCACTGGATAAAAGGATACGATTTTACGAATGGGGCCAAAGGGTATCACGTTCATGAGTTTCCAACTACAAACATGATTTCTTTGCTGAACATTTACGGTTTCAAACCTTTTAAGATAGAAGGGAGTTACATCCAAATTCCTTTTACACAAATACAAATTCCACTTAACCTGGTGCCGCTAACCTACTGCACGGTATATTTTGCAAGGTGCAAAAAATGAAAAAGAAATTTTTATTTATCACGACCACATACTCAAACAATTTAGCCCAGTTAGGAAAGGGAAACTATCATTTGATGGTGCTTAACTTGGCGTTAGAGCTGGGGTATGACGTTACCCTGGCAGTATTAGATTATGACAAAAAGAAGACCAATGATAAATTGAAACTGCCGAAACAAATAAAAGTTTACTACTATACAAACTTTCTTGATTACCTGAAACTTTTGATTGAAGGAAATTTTTCAGTTATTTTCTCAAATGCCAGAACTTTTAGAACACTGGCTATTTTTCCTTTCGGAAAAAAGAATGTGTTCATGTCGCACAACTACCCGCTGCCAAAAAAATGGTATCAACGAATGTTTTTTCTGTTTTGCATAAAAAGATTCAACTTCATAAGAACTTCAAATCCTGCTGAAAAAGAAATTTTAGTCAAAGCTGGCATAAAAGAAAACAAGATAATCGACATTCCTTTGTGTGTAGATTTTAGCGAAAAAGAATCATCAAGCGCGCAATTTAACAAATACAAGCTGGATCCTAACAAGACATTGCTATTTTTTTGCAACATCCGCTTGTTCAAAGACCCAGAAACAGTGTTAAAGGCATTCAAAATAGTGCTTGAAAAAAAACCGAGAACCAAATTGATTTTTGCTGGCAAAGATATGCTGAAAGAGGAAGGCAGTCTTACATTCAAAGAAATGGCTGAAAAATTAGGCGTACAAAATAACATTATTCAGCTTGGGTATGTTGGTCATGATGACATCCGCAGCCTTTTCAGGCTAAGCAAAACTTTTGTCGTTTCTTCTAAAGGCGAAGGTCAGTGCCTTGTTGCATATGAAGCGGCAAAATCCGGACTTAATTTGTGCTTGTCCAACATACCCTCATTTAATCCGGTCTTCAACGATTGCTGTTTATTTCACGACGTGGGAGATTACAAAAAATTGGCAACCAACATAGTAGCTTATTTTGATAATCCTGGATTAAGAAAGAAACATTTAAATAATCTTAAAAAGACAATTCCCAAGTTTGAATACGATGTTGTCAAAAGGAGATTACGTGAAGAATTGTTTAGTAAGTTTTAAACAATAAATGTCTATCCTAATACAAATATGAGGGTTGAATGGAAACAGCAATAATATTAGCAGCAGGATTAGGAACCCGCCTAAGACCTTTAACTGAAGAAGAACCTAAATGCATGACTGATGTTGGAGGCAAGCCTCTTCTCTTAAGAACATTGGAAATGCTGGAAAAAAGCGGATTTAAACGCGCGGTCATAGTTATTGGGCATCTTAGCGACAAAATAATCAAAAAAATTGGGTCAAAGCTGGGAAATCTTTCCATAAGTTACATCAAGAATGAAATTTATGACAAAACCAACTCAATGTATTCCCTATGGCTGGCCAGGGAGCATCTTGCCAAAGGGGCTTTGGTAATCGAAGGGGATTGCACTTTTGAAAACAGGGTGTTTGATGCGGTGTTAAACCAAGAAAACAGGTCTGTTTGGGCGGTTGGTAAGTTTGTTCGTGGGATGGAAGGCTCAATGTCAAAAACCGACTCTGCTAAAAAAATACTGGAGATACGCATTGTAAGAAAAGAACTTGAAGACTACAAACCGAATTATTTTAAGTCCGCGGGTTTATTGAAAGTCGATCCGGAACTGGGCAAAAAATTTGCGGGCTGGCTGGATGCCGAAGTAAAAGAAGGCAATACCAATATTTATTATGACTTGGTCCTTTCAAAACACATCCAAGAACACCCAATCTATGTTTGTGATATCGGCGAACTAAAGTGGATAGAAATAGATACTCTGGAAGATTTGGAAAAGGCAGAAAAAATGTTTACGTCGACAAAGTTTGTCATAATAATTTTGGATGGCGCAGCAGATCTAAAAATAAAGGAGCTTGGCGATAAAACTCCTTTCGAGTATGCAAAAATACCCACAATTAATTTTCTTGCCAGAGAAGGCAGAACAGGATTGTTGCAGACATCATTCAAAGGGATGCCTGTAGGAAGCATAGTCGCCAATCTTAGCATTCTTGGCTACAATCCGTTAAGGTACTACCCGAATGGACGGGCATCTTTCGAAGCATTGGCCCAGGGCATTTATTTGGATGACCATGATGTTGCATTTAGGTGCAATTTAATAAGCCTGAAAGACGGAAAACTGTCGGATTTTACTGCGGACTGGATATCTGATGCCAATGCACTGCAAATAATTGACGCTCTTAGTCCAGGCAACGGCATAGAACTGTATTGCGGACAAAGTTACAGAAACATTCTGGTGCGCAGGAATGCAAATTTCAAAGCCAGCGACATAATAAGTTTTGAACCGCACATGAACCTTGGAAAACCATTGCAGGACATGCTGTTAAAGGGCACAACGCCAGAAAGCAAGCCGGCGACAGAGCAACTGAACAAATTTATGCTTGAATCGCAAAAACAGATTGCCAGAATAAATTTGAAGTTAAAAACCAAGGCGGACATGATCTGGCTTTGGAGCCCATCGTCCCCCCCGCAACTCCCCTCTTTTTTCATTAAAACAGGCCTTCACGGCGCAGTTGTAGCAGGTTTGGACTTTATGCGGGGAATCGCCACAAGCGCAAACATGCAAACCAAAGAGATCCGCGGCGCAACTGGAATGCTGGAAACAAACTTAAAGGAAAAACTCAAGTACGCCATAAACTTCCTGAGGAACAATGATTTGGTTTATGTTCATGTCAATGCGCCGGATGAAGAATCTCATCGCAAATCAATCAAAACAAAAATTCAAGCCATCGAGAATATAGAAAATGAGATAGTTAAGCCATTGCTGGACTACCTCAACAAAACTTATCCGGATAATTTTAGACTTGCAATTTTGCCAGACCATTACACATTGTTAAAAGATGGAACCCACTTCGATCGCGCAGTCCCGTTCTTAATGTATGGGTCAGGAATTAAAAAAGATGAAATACTTTCTTTTTCCGAAACAGAAATTGAAAAATATCGCGGGCATTCCCCTCTTAGTGGCTATGAATTTATGCGGGCGTTCACATCACAATGAAAGAAATAAACCTCGATGGAGTCAAGAATTTTTGGAAAAAACGGCCAGAACAACATAAAAAAACCTCCTTAAATGCGTTAACCCTGTTTGTTGAAAACAAACACTATCTTGAGTACATCAATTCCACTGAAATATGGCACTTAAAAAAAATAATCCGGTTTAACAACAAACCGCGGGTTCTGGACCTGGGATGCGGCGTTGGCAGGGAAGATTTTGAAATTGCGGATGACTGCTCGGAAATAATTGCATTCGATTATTCCAAAGGCTTCATAGAACTGGCCAAACAAAGAGCCAAAAAAAAGAACATCACCAACATCAAGTTTGGTGTTGCAGACATAACAAAACTGCGGCCAATGGGCCTTTTTGACATTGTTATAATCACAGGCACCCTTATTTACCTCAGAGACAACCAGATGAGTTCAGTAATAAGGTTAATAAGCAAAAGCTTAAAGCCGGAAGGAATAGTATTTTCCAGAGAGGCAACAGCAAGCAATGAGCACTTTTCAAGAATAGATGATTATGACGAAAAATTTGGCTGCAAATACAATGCAGTCTACAGGACCAGACGCGATTATGAAATGGCGTTTGCAGAAAAAAAACTGAAAAACACATATTGGAATTATTTATTTTGTCCGCTGAACCTGGGGCTTGCAGTTTACAAAATATGCGGAGACCGGCCTTGTGCACAGTTGTTGGTAAAAGCCTGTTTTGAAGTGCAAAAAGGCATTGATGCGCTCTTTTTCAATAAAAAAACAATGTTTAAAAACTATGTTAAAAAGAAATACAAAAAAATTCAGATGGTTTATTTGTATCAACATGGGCTTTAAAAAAATAATCGGAATCCTGGGCGGAATGGGGCCTTACGCAACAATCGACGTGTACAAATTAATTCTGGATTCGATACATGCAGAAAACGAAAGAGATTACCCGCACATAATCATAACCAGCAATCCGCAAATGCCAAGCAGGACCCGCGCCTTTTTGTTTGGAGAAAAAAGCCCTGTGCCTTATTTGATCAAGGAAGCCAGGCGATTAGAAAGTGCCGGCGCAGATTTTATTATTGTTCCATGCAATTCAGCGCACTTATTCCTGGAAGAAGTCAGAAAAAATATCGGGATTGAAATTCTGGACATCGTCAAAATAACTGTTGAGCACATCAAGAAAAAATATCCATATTTTAAAAAAATCTGCGTTCTCGGAGGAGAAATAGTGCTGGAAGGGGCATTGTACGAACGGGACCTTAAAGAAAAAAATATTGATGTCATCAGGTTGCATGATAAAGACAAAGCCCTGTTAAGAAAGACTATTGACATGATCAAGCATAACAAGTTTGATTCGAATCTGGTTGTTGAATTCAATGACCTGATCAGCAGGGTGATTAAAATGGGCGCAGAAGCGATTGTATTGGGCTGCACAGAGCTGCCAATACTGTTTCGCGACATTAAAGCCAGTGTGCCGGTAATAGACTCAAACAGGCTTATTGTAGAATATGCTATCAGGAGGGCGCAAAGTGAATAATAAAACAAACAAATCTGTCAAAAGCTTAATCAGCACCTTTTCCGGAAAAGGAGCATATGAAGAAAACCTGCATTTTAGAATCTTCAGATATTTTGGTTATTTAATTGCGAAGCCTTTTCTGAACACCAGAATAACCCCCAACCAGGTCACTCTCTTTGGTCTTTTCGTCGGCTTGGCGGGTGTTGTTTTATTGTCGCTGGGAAGCTATTGGTGCTCGCTCGCGGCAATTTTCGTTCTTTTTTTCCATTATGCATTGGACTGGACAGACGGCTGTATAGCAAGATTCAGGGGGCTGTCTTCAATGAGGGGGGAGTTTTTGGACGCAGTTAATGACGTATCCATACGTGGGCTGACTTTTTTAGCGATAGGAATCAATCTCTTTGTAGTTCACAACAATGCCATTTTTTTGTTTTTAGGTTCGCTCGCCATGTTTGGTATTCTGATGGACCACTTCGTGCAGATTAAAAAAGCAGAAATACTCCTGGTAAAGGGGGGCGCAAAAACCAGAAAAGAATCCGAACAATTGAATATAACGTTTGACACGCTGATACTTAAACTTGGAAAGTTTGCGATTTCCAAGCCAAGAAGGTACTATCTGGAAATTATTGCATTGGGCGCGGTGCTGAATCAGCTTTCAGTTGTTTTGGTATTTTACGTTTTTTTCAATTTGTTTAGACTGGTAATGATAACATATGCCGCATCTAAATTCAAAGAGACAAGAAACTAAGGATTATGTTGAAAAAATATTTGATGAATGGATTCGGATTTCAGTACAGAGCACTTTCAAAATGCATGCCTGAATACAAATTTACTTTTTTGTTCCCCAAGCCGCACAAGCTGGATTTTATTGCAGACTATTTGCTGTATAAAAAATGGCAGCTGCAAGGCAAAATAAAAGATTTTGATGTGGTGCACATAAATGCGTGGGAGAACTTCCTCAACTACCGCAGAATAAAAGGACAGACATCAATTGCAGAATCGCACGGTTTCCACTTGGGGGCAAATTTTAAGCGGTTTTTAATCGACGAAGCCAATTTTTTCAAGAGAAACGCCAGCTACGCAATGGAATTTTTCCTTAGCAAAAGAATGAAAGAAAAAATAAATGAATTCGACATTTATTATTGTTCAACTCCTGATATGCTTAAGCCATTGCGCGAACAAGTGAGATATGACGTAAAGTGGCTGCCCAACCCGATTGATACTGATTTCTTCACGCCAAATGGACCAAAAATAAAACTGGAAGGAAACCCGGCAATATTTTTTCCCACGAGACTGCACAAGGATAAAAGACCGGACATAGGAATCAATATTTTTCGAAACCACATACTTAAAGAATTTCCAAACGCCACCCTGCACTTCATAAAGCAACCATTCAACGACTATTACGCTTACTGGAAAAACAAATTAGGCGAAAACAAAACATACCATTGGGACCTTTCTTTCATGCCCAGAAGCGAACTAGTAAAGTACTACAGAGGAGCAGATCTTGTTATGGGAGGCTTTAGCATTGGCGCTTGCGGACTAATGGAGCTGGAAACAATGGCCTGCGGCACACCAGTCATTGTTAACGACTTGTACGAGCTTAAAACACCAATGCCCAAATTAGCCCCATTATCCATAAAATTATTAAACGACCCAGTATTCAAAAAAAAGTGGATACAAAGAACTGTTAAATATGTGAGGGCAGTGCACGGTCCAGAAGCTGTTGCTAAACTGCACAGGCAAAACATTAAGAAAGTATGAATGAGGTGTTTTACGATGAAAGTCTTGGTTATAGGCGCACATCCAGATGATTACGAAATAAGCATTGGAGGCACAATCCTAAAGCACGTGTCAAAAGGAGATGAAGTATACAGCATAGTCGCCACAAATGGAGATATGATTGGCGATCCGCAAATAAGAAAAGAAGAAGCTAGAAAATCAGCAGATTGCTTGGGGATAAAAAAGGTATGGTTTTTTAATCTAAAAGACACGCGATTAAATTTAGAAGAAGAGCTCATATACAAAATAGAACAAATTATTCTTGAAATCAAACCAACTAGAATTTACACCCCTTCCCCCTGTGACACCCACCAGGACCACAGAGCATTATCCAATGCAACATTGAGCGCCGGAAGAAAAGTCAAACAAATCTTGTTTTACGAATCTCCGTCATCGCAAACAAAATTCGTGCCCAACTTTTTCATTGACATCGATACATTCTTAGACAAGAAAATTGAAGCAATAAAATTGCATAAAAGCGTTTTTACACACGACAAATCAAGATCGTATTTAGAAGTTGATGCTGTTAAGGGCGGCGCCTTTTTTAGAGGATACCAATCTAATTTGAACCATGCAGAAAGTTTTGAAGTGTTCAGGTTTGTTGAAGACTGACCAAAAATGATCTGCACAATACACCAGCCAAATTATCTGCCTTATTCTGGATTTTTCGAAAAAATGAGCAATGCTGACATCACGATACTCTATGACAACACCCAATTCAAAAAAAATGATTTTCAAAACAGAAATAGAATAAGACTGAAGGAAAAAGGCATATGGCTCACGGTTCCAGTATCCTACCACTTCGGAGATCTAATAAACCAAGTCAAAATAAACAACAACACGCCCTGGACAAAGCAACACTGGAAATCCATCCAACTAAATTATTTTAAGGCGCCTTATTTTAATGACTACAAAGCTGAATTTGAAAATGTTTATTCTAAAAGATGGGATAAACTTGTGGATATAAACGTAACATTGATAAAATTGTGTTCTGGCCTGCTGAAGCTAAAAACCAAAATTGTTTTGGCGTCAGACCTGACAAACTTGCAAACCAAAAGCACGGACGCGCTATTAACCTTGTGCAAGGCCGTCAAATGCGACGAATACATTTCAGGTGTTGACGGCAAAAAATATTTGGAACTGGACAAATTCGCAAAATCTGGAATTAAAGTGCGCTTTCAGGACTATAAACATCCAGTATACAAGCAGGTATATCCGGGCTTCGAACCGTATATGAGTGTGATTGATATGTTATTCAACTGCGGACCAGACTGCTTGGAGATTTTAAAGAAGGACAACACTTACTGAAGAAATATGCTCTCATATAACTTTCTTGCTATTTTTTTCCAGTCATACTCTTCCTGTATAAATTTGTAGCCGGCGTTCCCCAGCTCTTTTGCCGTCTCAGGGTATTCCAATAATTTTTTTATTGCTGCTGCGAGTTGCTCGCTATTTTTTGGCTCAACAATAATGCCTGTCTTCTTGTCCAGCACAACCTCAGGCAAACTGCCAACATTTGTTGCGATTACCGGCTTTTTGAAAGAACAGGCAATCTGCGCCACACCGGTTTGAGTCGCGTCAGTGTAGGGCATAACCACAAAAGAAGCCCTTTGAAAGCATTCTGCAACTTTATCATCAGGGATGTAGCCGGTATAGGTTTCAACATAATCGGCGCCTAAAGAACTTATTTTTGCTGTGTATGGCGAAAGATCTCCTTCACCGGCAATTATGAGCTTGAACCGCATCTGCTTATTTTTTAGCGCAATCAACGCATCCAGCAAATAATCAATTCCCTTGTATTCCTTTATCCTGCCGAAAAAAAGCAAAGTTTTAGTCTCAGTGCCGAGTTTTTTGTTCGTTTTTGCTGTGAAAAAATCATAGTGGCCAATTCTTGACACTATGACCTCTTGCTTGTAACCCAGCCTTCTTATGACCTCTTCCTGTTTTTTTCCAAGCACAACAATCTTGTCTGCGCGCTTCAACAAGAACCTTGTTATGCGCTTTATCAAAAATGTTACGAACAGCCCTGCTTCTCCACTGTGGGGTTCAGGATCATTTATCGTAACAATTTTCTTTTGCGCTCTCAAGAAAGGCCAGTACATCACGTACCAAGGATGAATATCTAAAATATTCAGAACTTGGGAATTTGTTTTGTTAATTTCTCTCACTGCTTTGAGATGCTGAAATATGTTGAAAGTCAAGAAAAATGTTTTAAGAATGCTCGGAGGCGCATTAATCCTTATCAAATTCACTTTTTTTGACACTTGTGAACTGTCGCTGTATGAAGGCAAAAACAAGTACGTATCGGCTATTTCTGCAAGGCTTGATGAGATGTTAGAAGCATAATGCAAAGGGCCTGCCCGCCCATTCAGCCCCAAAAGCATTATTTTGTTCATTCTAGCACAGTTCTACAGGCAATATTGATGTTACTGCCGCAACTATTTCATTTATGTTTATTGCGTCAGTGATGTTTGGTCTCGCAAGATTTTCAGGTGTATAACTGCAGTAATCTTTGTGTTTTGCAATAATTTTTTTGCCTGTGTAAAGCTCGATTTCGCTTGCAGAAGTTACAGTAAAGTATGCGATGACATGTTTGTATAGCGCGATGCCTATATGCATCGACAGGGTGTCAGGGCTTATTAACAAGTTGCAAAGTGTTGTTATGCCTATAAACTCGTGCAATTCCTGTATATCGTGAGTTATTACGTACGGACATTTCTTTTTTATCTCGTTTGCATTACTAAGTTCAAACGATGACGGGCCTGTCAAGAGCAGTATGTTGATTTTCTCGCCATATTCTTTGTTCAGCCCTTGTATAAGCTCTACCTGCTTGTCTGCTGGCAAACTTTTCATCGGCCATCGCCCGCCAGAACCAATAACAATTCCGATAGTAGGTCTTCCGTGCAGCATATCTTTCAGCACGTTAGCATAATGTATGTCCTTTTTCACTAAAAAAATTCTGTACCTTTGGCTTTTCCAAGGCAGATCAAGCATTCTGTAAAGTAATTCTGGGTACGAGAACACATTCGCTTTTTTCAATTCGTCAGCGACATTTTTGCCGAATTTGCTGATAAGGCTCATGTCATACCACATGGAACTTTCCGGGGCGTACCTGATTTTTTCACCATCCAAATAAATGCCAAATAAATTTTTGTATTTCAATCTGTCAATCAATTCAAGCACTTTCTTGTCTTCTTCCAGAGATATTACCAAGTCGTAACTGTTGTTGAAGATTTCTTCATTTGGTTGCTCTTTGAAGAATAGCTTGTCTACGTAAGGATTATTTTCCAGCAAAGGTTTTGCAGTCTCTGATGTTAACCAGTGAATTATGGGGTTAACGAACTTTTCTACAAGACCCTCCAATATCACAATCGTTCTTAGCACGTCTCCCAACGCGCCAATTTTTATTATGAGTATTTTCATTTTATCAGCTCCAGGAATCTTTTCCTGGCAACCCCCAAATCGAAATCTTTGTGTATTTTATCTCGTAGTTTTCTTGAAATGCTTTTTGAGGCTATTGGGTTACTGACTACTTGTAATATTTTTTCTTTTAGGACGACCACATCCTTCGGTTTTATCAAAAATCCCTGCTTTCCATCATTGATTATTTCCCTGGTCCCGCCAACATCTGTTGCGATTACGGGAACGCCCATTGCCCCAGCTTCAAGAACAGACGTCGGAAGGCCTTCTGCATAAGAGGGATTCACGAAAACATCTGCTATGCTCAGGTAATCAACAATTTCTTTTTGGTTCTTTTTGCCCACAAAAATCGCATTCTTAAAATTCATGCGTTTCAGCTCTTTCAGGTAGTTTCCATCGCCAACAACGATTACTTTAATTTTTTCCATGTCTTTTGTCGCTTCCAACAAATCCTGCACTCCTTTCGCATAAATGATTCTCCCGATAAAGATAATGACTTTCTCTTTTTTTATCCCCAGCCTTTTTTTTAAATTTGTCTTTCTCTTGTTGAAAAGTTTCGCATCAATGCCATTCCTTATCAGGAATGTTTCTTTGCCATATAAATGCTTTATGAACTTCTCGCAGGCATTGCTTATGCCAATGACTTTCCAGCTTTTCTTGATGATGCATCGTCCGATTATGTGGTCGTAAATGAGTGCCAAAATTTGAAAAAATTTATTTTCCAGTTTGACGTGCTCTGCGCCGTGCTCAAAATGAATGAGTTTTATCTTGTTCCTTAAGGCAAACCTGCAGCCAACAAAAGCAGAGTTAAAAAATCTTGTTTGTGTTATGACATAATCAGCTTCCTTGAATTTTTTCAAAATTCGCAATCCTTCTGGTTTGAAGACCGGATAAGTGCCCCCAAGCAGAAGCCAGCAAGGCAACCGGTAAATCTTCAAGCCATCTTTTTCTTCATATTCCTTTGAGTTTTCTGTATTTGCCGTTACGATGCTGACGTCAATTCCTTTAAGCGCCTTAAACAAGTTGTAAACATAGTTTTCTGCGCCTCCTTCATGAGGATAAAAATACTGGGAAAAAACAACAATTTTCACTTCATCACCTGATGCCGACAACTTTAATCTTGAAGTTGAGCGTCTTGTTCGCCAGTGGGTGGTTTCCTTCTGCGCCATAGGCGTCTTCAGGAACAAGTTCTACTGTTTTTGTTTCGCCAAGTTTCATTCCCAAAACAGCGGCATCAAAACCTTTAATCATTTGTCCTGCTCCTGCATCAAACTCTACAGGTTTTGTTTCATATTGTTCAAAGCTCGATTTTTTTGTTATGTTCTTTTCTTTCCATCCTTCGACACTAGAATCAAAAACAGTGTTGTTATCAAGCCAGCCAATGTAGTCAACACTCACCTTATCGCCTTTGCTAACGCTTTCTTTCTTAACAAACATTTTCATCACATTAGGCTCGCCTGCTTCCCAACCAATCTTCCAAACATAAATCATTCCGCCTGTTAGCTGTCTTTGTGTGTCGAATGGCTTGAATTGCTTTAAGCCATGCCCTTCAAAGAAATAAAGACGTGTGAACATGCTTCCTGCAAGTTCAGGAGCACAAAGTATGCTGCTGAAGCCGCCATTTTCATTTGGAATAATTACTGCGGATACCTCAATGTTTGAATTGTTGAACTGTTTTACAGTAAAGTCGCCATTTGCGTCGATATATGCGATTGATTTTGGCAGCCCTTCGCCATCGCGCATCTTTATTCTTGCTTCATAGTTTGTTGTGTTGATGAGCAAGCCATTAGCGCACACCATTAAGTTTTCTTGGCTAGTGCATTCTCCTTGTCCTGACAGATAGCCTGGCCAAGGCGCAATCCACGTGTTAGCTTCTGTTTCGCCTGCAAGCATATGCACATCATAATAAGTTTGATCTGCCTTTTCAGCAGTGTATCCATACATATCCTGCATTGCTTTCACTGCTTTTTCTTTCGGCAACTTTCCAACTTCCTGCCAAATCTCTGCGCGTTCAAAGTCCCAGCTGCCAAAGTGCCCCCAAACACCTGCCTTTCCAATCATGTCTTCGGATGTTATGAAATAATCTTCAGGCGGTGTGCAGTGAGTGTATTTGAGCACATTTTCTGAGTCTGCCATGCTCAAACCATTTTCTTCGAGCAGCGCTTCTGCCTTGTCTTTGTCCAATACAACAACTTTGTAAAGAATCTGCACTGATTCTGAAACATCATTAAGTTTCTTGTCAAGCTCTTCAAATGCGGTATTGCCTCCACAGTCAAGCATTCTCAAAATCCCAACTGCCAGTTTCTCATCGCTTGTTAGCAAAACTTTTCCAATCCAGTGCGCTAGCTCCCCAGTTTGGCTTGCGCCATCAAAAGTAACTGCCCTGTCAGCAATGTACTTGAAATGATGCCCAAAGTCCCACCAGGAATTTATTATTGCATCTTGCTTTGACTCTTGGTTTATCTTTATAAGCGCGCTCCACCAAGCATCGTTAATTAAAGGCAAATCATTTCGTGCAGAAGTATCAGCGATTTTTGTCGGCGACATCAACAACAAGCAAACCAAAATAACCAAGACGCTTCCAACAAGCCACTTTTTCAAATTCAATTCTTTACTAGCCCATCTCGTGACCAAGTCATAAATGAACGCGAAAGAAACACTTAATGCAATTGCAAATGCTGGCGCAAGAAGAATGGAAAACCTTATTCCCTTAATGCTTGCATAAACAGTGCCTACAAACCAAAGCGCAAACAACATTGCATAAAACCTTTTGCTTTCTTCTTTCTTAAAAACCAACCAAACAATTCCAACAATCGCTACAATAAACAGCAGATATCCTCCTAGTTGGGCAATGACTGCGCTTAGTGACGTGGGATTCATTTCCGCAACAGTCGTCAAAACATTAGGCCAAAGATTTATCTGCGCTGCAGCTTTGATGAACAGCGCAAACTTCAAAGGCTCCCAAAACGAATTTAAAAAAACGTTGAATCCTGCAAAAAGCGTCATAAAAATTCCGGTAGAACAAACAACTGCTAAAGAAGTTATCAAGTTTTCTTTCCAGTCTTTCCGCTTAATAAACAAATAAACTAAATAAATTGCCATAGCAACAATGATGAAGTCAGAAATATACCACCAACCGCCCCAAAACATTGAAAAAATCCCCAATGACAAACCAGTTGCGCCAGCAAGAGCCCATCTTTTTATATTATCTTTTTGCGCAAATGCTTCAACACAAAGCCAAGTTATCAGCAAAGGAAAGAAAACAACATAAATGTCAGTATCCGCATGTCCCCAAAGCGTTCTGCCAAGAATCGCAGGACTGATTGCAACAAGCGTTGCCGCTGATAAACCCGCAACATTGCCCGCAATTCTTCTGCCAACAAAAAAAGCAGGAATCAAAGACAATAAAAGAAGGATAACTGGAAAATAACATGCAGCATTCATCAAATCAATGTTAGGATTAAATGCGTGCATTACTTTATAAATTAAAACCAAAACATATGGATGCTTATTCGGGTCAACATCGCTGCCAAGCGGAGCAAGCATGTGCGTATTCCAAGGAGTTCCATCAGCAAGAAGCTTGTCATAAATATGCCCTTTCTCAATCAAGTTTCTTGCAGACAAAAGATAATAATACGGGTCTATATCGGGCATGTAAACAAATTTTGAGCCGTTGATGTCATACTGCCAGAATTCTTTCAGCGACTGCGAGCTTTTTGAAATTTCATCAGCTATGGAAATTGTTTGTCCTTGATAAGTCCCTGTCCTGACGGTATAGCTGCCCTGTTTTATGGCTTTTGCAAATTCATCATCAATCAGCGTATTTTTGTTAGTTGCAGGCAAGTTTGGATAGTTTTGGTTGACCAAATTCGAAATATCCTGTTTGATAAAATTTTGAATATTGCTCGTTGCCCAGTTCTCCGTCATTGGCAGGTCCTTTGTATGCATACGCATTGCAATGCCGCCCCAAGGCAGCCAACCGTCGTTTGGAATAAACTGCAAAACAAGCACTAATAACAGCAAGAAAACAACAGGATGTGTTTTAACAAAAGAAAAAATGCCTTTTATTTTGTTAGCATCAAGAGTTATCCTTTCTTCATCAGTTTCTTTTGTGTGGTGAGCTGTATGAGTTTCATTAGTTGGGGAAGTTTGATGCATTTGGTGTGTTGAATGAACTTCATGAGTTGCCGGCTTGTCCTTCTTCTTGAAAAAAGAGAAAATCTTGCCGAAATCTAATGATACCTCATCATCATCCTTTTTAACACTGTTTGAGTGCTCATCAGCCATAATTAATTACCCCTGTTAGCGGGAATGCGCCTAACTTAAAAATCTTTTCATCATTTGGCTCTCTTTATCGCGATGCTTCTTGTTATGGTGGTTATCGAATGCTCCATCTTTTCTGTCTTGACGTACACCCTGAATATCAGGTAAAACAGCATGATTATGCTAACATAAACTACCAAATCAACTGCCCTCTGCACCCCGAGCGCTGTCGAAATAAATTCCGCTGTTGGAGGAATCGCTGCAACAACAATCACCGCAATCCACACAACGCTCCACATAACAAATTCTCTGGTTTTTATTGCTCCGTCTTTAAACCTCAGCACTGCCCTGCTAAAAGCAAACAATGCGAATAATATTGCCAAAATTTGTATTAATTGCATGTAGTTCACCTCACGAATTTTCTCGCGATCATTCTGAAAAATATCCTGAATGCGGCCAGGCTTGTCTGTCCGTCTGCAATTGAATACTCAGTATATCTTATGTTCACAGGAATTTCCTTGTAACGAATCTTTTTCTTCGTAATTTTCTCCGGAATTTCAGAAGCGTGCTCCATCCTGTCAGCAGTTATGTCAAGCAGCCTGGCTGTTTTTGCAGACATTGCTCTCAAACCGTTGTGAGAGTCAGTCAGTGATATTCCGTACATAATGCGGAACATAAGCGCGCCTCCCTTGAGCATCATTGCCTTGGAAAATGAAACATTTGACCTTTTGCCAAGGAATCTTGAGCCAAGGGTTATGTCAACCTCGCCTTTTGCCACTGGCATAATCATTGCCTTCAAATCAGTCACATCGTGCTGCCCATCAGCGTCAAAAGTGACAATAACGCCAGCTCCCTTGAGCAAGGCATAATCAATTCCTGTTCGCAGCGCAGCTCCCTGCCCCCTATTAACAACGTGCCTGAGAACAGTTGCCCCTGCTTTCCTGGAGACAGAATAAGTCATGTCTTCACTGCCGTCATCCACCACTATTATATTGCGGTAGCCGCCCTTCTTCAATTCATTCACAACTCTTGCCACTAATTTCTGCTCATTATACGCAGGAATCACGATATAAACTTGTCCACCCATATCGTCGGAAAGAAGTTTGTGGGTTTATAAAGATAGTGAATTATAGGGTCGAGGCAAATTGGAGGAAGCGCAGGAGTATTTGGCAGTTTTGGTGCCTTCGGCACAGAAACACTCGCTTCGCTCGAAACTATAAAAACAATCTTAGCCAGAACTTCAGCAACCTCGGCTCTGCAATCGCGAGCTTTATGCCAAGAGCAATCGGCTGCTCTCTTGTTGCCTCTGCAAGAACCTTCTTGACTCTGTTGCTTCCTGTCAGCTTCACTAATATAATATAGTCTTTCTCTGATAAATTATTCATTGTTTTTCTAAGCAGCAAGTGCGCAAGAAGATCCATTCTCAGCTTTCTTGCTGCAGCAGGATAATTCTTTCCTTTTGCAATGCACTCAGCCAGAATTTTTGCTGACCGCAGCCCAGAAATAATGCCTCCGCCTGTTGTTGCCTTCACAAAACCTGCTGCATCACCAATCAGGAAAACTCGCATGCCTGAAAAATCAGTTTCAATCTGCTGAAAAGGAGAGTAAATTGGAATAAGCCCTGCTTGCCTGTCAATTATTTTTCCTCCAACTCCTTTCACAAACCTGTCAAACAATTCCCTTGCCTTTTCTTTGCTCGCCAATCCGATTCGTGCTACGGCTCTTGACTCAGGCACAACCCAGCCGAAGAAATCAGGCGCAACTTTGCCAAAATAGGTCGTGAATTTGCTCTTGTCAAACTTTCCTTTTACTCTTGCCTGCTGCCCAAAGTAGAATTTTCTTCCTCGCCACAAACCCGCTGCCTTTGCCACAGAGCTTAGGGGTCCGTCTGCTCCAATCAAGATGTCTGCTCGCTTTCTGATTATTTTTCCTCTCTGCTTCAGCAAAACCCTGCCATCTTTTATCCCAACAAACCTTGCCCCTAAAGTTAGTCTCACGCTTCCAGCCATGGCTTGCCTTGCCAGCTCGCTGTCAAATTTAGCTCTGTCGATAACAAACTCTTTGAGTGGAATTTCAACAATTCTCTGGTTTGGAGCAATAACCTTAGCGCAGTTTAGTTCATTGACGATAAAATTCCCTTTCTTAACCAGCTCAAAAATCTCTCGCGTCACAAGTCCTGTGCATTGCACTGGCTGCCCAATCTTTTTATGCTCCTCAAAAAGCTCTACGTCAAATCCCTGCTCTGCCAACAGCTTCGCGGCATAGCTTCCTGCGGGCCCTGCGCCGATAATCACGACTTTCTTCATTAGCTCTCGCTTTGCATCGGCTATATATAATAGCTTTCCTTTGTTACTCCGAAATAGCAACAAAACAAAAGATTTATATAGCTGTTGCGACACTCAAGAATAAACTCAATTGGGGGCTAATCTATAATGTCTAACGGTGAAGCAGCAGGTGGAACAGAGAAACATAAGCCGATTCCTGACTATGATAAAATATGCGCAGAGCTCACAAAAGGAAAACCAATCCAAGACACCCAAAAAATAGAGGAGATAATAAACGACATAAAAGGAAAAGACCCCCAGAGGCTAATGCCTGAAGAAACCATAATACTGTTTACTAAAAGGTTTTATTCTGGCTGGCTGTCACTTAATGAAGCAAACAAAAAAACCGAACAAAAAGAAGAGTGGCTCAACAAAGCAGAAACGGAAAGGAAAGAACTGGCAAAAAAGGTAAAAGCATACGAAGGGGCTGCGCAACCCTGGCGCAAGGCTGCGAATGCCGTGACTTATGGTTTGGGCATATTGCTGTTCACTATTCTCGGATACGCAGGAATACAAAAGTGCGCCATAACTCTTAACCAAGAGCTGCGCCCTGCGCAGGCGAGCTTTCAAAAGGAATTGGAAAGCAACGGCAAGCTGAAAACAATACTTGATGGTTTTGAGAAAGATCCGGCGCTTGTTGAGAAAAGAAAAAATCTTGAAGATTTAACCAGGAAGTGCAATGAAGCCAATGAACATTACGCGCTGATTCAAAAAAGCATCGAAGATAAAAATAAGGCATACATAAACATTGAGAGCCAAATAAACCAGATTACATCAGACATTGAAAAGCTAACCAATGATTATGCTGTCGTGACTGCTACAATCAACAGCCAGACTGCAACGATTGCGGAAAGAGATGGGCAGGTCAACACTGAAAAAACACAATTTGAAGACCTTAAAAAGAAAAATGAAACTGACGAGAACGAAAGTCAAAAAATGTATTCAAAAATGCTAACTGAGCAAGAGTCAAAGTTACAGAAAGAGCTTGGTGAATTGAAAAAGAAACGGGAATCTTTCGAAAAAATTCGTGATGAACAAGGGAGAAAGCAATAATGGGCGCAATCAGCTACATCGGAAAAAGAATCGGGATTGGATTAGCGACTGGCTTGCTGACAACACTTGTGGCTTATGCTGTCTCCTATCTCCCTAAACAGACAGAGCTTAATGACATAAAATACAGGCTGCCTAAAATAAATGCAGAAAGCTCTGCTCTCGAGCAGACCATCAAGAGGGACTACAAGGAGGATTACGAGAATCCCCTGGGAGAGAATAAGGCAATAAAACTTGTTGAATCGCAAATTGCTGAAAATAAACTGCGGCTTGCCAAGATCGATGCGATGTCTGCCACGGCCCAAACTGACATTAATGGCATTGATGAAAAGATCGAAAATTCCAATCAAAAAGCAGGAGATGCCAGCAAGCAATACCAGGCGCAGAAAACAGAATACGATGCAGTTGCGAAAAAAAGCGATGAGCTGACTGCCAGTCTTAAATCGCTTGACGACCAGATTCTGGTCATAAAAAAAGACGCTAAAGCATCTGTGGAGGAAAGTGACCAGCGCATACGTGGGATAATGGATGAGTTCTACGAAAATAAAAAGAAGCTGACTGAGGATTACACCCCAGAAATTGATGCTGAAAATGAAAAAATTAGCCTGTGCGAGGAAGGCATTGTGCGCAAGGCGTATGAAAACAGGGAACTTGGGCTGAATGATGTGGGTTGGTGCAAATACTCCAAAAAGGACTTTAACAAGAAAGTCAGCAATGCAAAAGACTACCTCAAAAAAAGAGGGCTTGAGATAGAAGATGCTGATTTTATAAAATATTGGGTCTCCTTCTCTGCAGAGGATGGAACACGGGTATTCGAAGTGCTCGACAGAATCTATGGAAAAGACGATGCGCTTGCTGCGAATTTTGCAGAGTGGCGGCCGGTCTACAGCGACAGTGTGGTATACAACAAGACCCAAGTATACAAGCAGCTAAATCGCAATATAAACCTGTTTAATGATGACAAAGTCGCAAAAAACAAATCTCCTGACGAAAATACAGAGTCAGCCATTCGTTCAAGCGACTACTCCTGGACTGACGCGCTTAACGAATATCGCATGCTGGTTAACAAAATAATTGACAAGGACGACGCCAGATACAGGGCAATGACCTCGCTGCTCCGTGACGCCGCAAGGGTGGGCGCGATGGCAAACATAAGGGACATGTACATTGACAATGACCCAGGCATCGACAGCAAGGTAAATGATATCATCAAGAAATTCAATGAGCAGGATCAAGATGAATTCAATGTTGCGTGCTGCCTGTCTGACTACAAGATAGAAGCAAAGAAAAAAGTCGAAAGCGGAGAGCTGAAACAAGACGCGCTTCGAAGCATAATTAATAAAACAGTGCTGGCGCTGCCCAGGACCCTGGAGCGTGTAGCCAGGCTGCAAAACCCAGTGGATATTGTCAAGGAAGGCATAAGCCCAATAGAAGGCGCGTGCGAGATAGTAAACCAGGCAAGCAAGATTCCTGAATTTGCAATAGACGCTCCATTTGCGCTCACAGCAGGGCTGCTCAGGAAAGACGTGAGCAAAGACATATTCGGGATAAGGTATCTCAACAAGGAAATTTGGGAATCAACTTTCTTCAGGGAGGGCGACAACAAGGACGGCAGCTGGTTTGCAAAGGCGCTTGGGCTCAGGCCGCGAGACGCCCTTGATAACCTGGACAGCAACTTCAGGGGACATGGAGGACCAATCCCTGACTTCTTTATAGGAACTCTCAAGACTATGGTATCTCCTGCCTCAATGATATACGGAAACAAGAAGCTGAAAGAGGAGCTGAAAAAGGAAAATGAAAAGAAGGTTCCGCTCAAGCCAGAGGAGAATCCGAATGGCATTCACGGCGACCCTGAAATTGGCGGAGACGAGCTTAATGGGCTGATTAATGACGCAGGACCTGCCATAAAACAAAATATGACTCCTGAAACAAGGCAGTTGTTTGCTGAAGCCGCGGAAATAAAGGCAGAGGCAGAAAGAAAAGCAAGATACTGGGCTGAGAAGAAAGCAAGGCAGCAGGAAAGGCTTGCCAACAAAGGCAAAAGCTCTGCGATTGCGCAGTTGAAAAATAATCAAAATCATGCAAAATTCAATGACTGGAGGACGCAAAGAAGCGTAGCGTGAAGGCAAAATGAGAAAACTGACAATACTATTGGTTGCTATGTTTGCAGTTATTGTGGCTGCGACTGCAGTATCAGCTGTTGTTGACGTCACTTACACTTTCAATCAGAACAATGTTGAAGCAGAGGCATACAACTGCCTTGATGAATACTGCTCAGATGTTGCTCCTTTCTCAGGAAGCTTTCCAAACGGGCAGGCAACAGCAAGCGGGCAGCTTACAATAAGCTATCCAACTGCGCTGGCGAGCGAATATGGCTATGCAATATTCTTCTTTTCACCTGGCTTTGTTCCAAAGGCGTACAAGGCAAACTGGTGGGGCACAGGCGCAATGTCACTTAGCAGAACATTCAACAAGATAAATGACTGCAGGTCGACAATAGATTATTTTTATGTTGTGAATGACGCGCAGGCAAACATTCCTCTCCAGATAGATGTCTCATCCTCGCTTTCTGCAGAGACATGGTCTCCTTTCAATGAGGCGTGGAACTATGTTCAATATGTTCCTCCTGCAAGAGTGCAGGAATACTATTCTGCTGATGTGAGAGTTACTCTCAATATTTACGACAGCCAGAACAACATTGTTGACACGCAGACAGAAGATTTCACTGCTGCAAACGACAATGCGATATATATGAGCAATGCAGAATATGCAAGCTTCAGCTGGACCCCTGCAGACACAGGAAGATACAGGGCAGAAGTTGTTTCAGATGTTATTGACAGCCAGTGCGCATCTGCAACTCCTATGTCAAGCGCAAAGGAATTCAATGTGTTGGCTGATCTTCCGCAGAACTCCTGCTATGTGCTGCTCAATGGGCTGTATGCAGATGATACTCCTCTTACAATTGGCCAGGAAGCTTATTTCGAGGCAGATATGGTCGCAAACAAGGCAGATGCAAACTCAAACCTGCTGCCAGTTGCGACAACAGTCCAGTTTAAAGTGTATGATTCAAATGAACAGATGGTTTATTCAGCAATAAAGGACTATCCTGCTGATGAAAACTGGCCCTGGTTCACCTGGACTCCAGGCGCGACAGGAGAATATACTGTTGAAATGACTGCCTCTCCTGCGACACTGCTCTGCTCAGGAATTCCAAGCTATAATGACGTAGTCTCAACAAAAGTGTATGTTAGTTCAGAACCAACTTACTCAGTAACATTCTCAGTTGTTGACTCTTTAACTGGGTTGCCAATACAAAATGCCGTGATAATCGTGGATGAGAAGCAGGCAACAACAGATCTTTCTGGAGTTGCGATAATTTCAGGATTGAATGAGGGATTCCATTATTACATAATAACCCATCCAAACTACCTTGTCCTTGCAGACTGGATATATGTCAACTCAAATCTTGACATCTCAGCTGCAATGCAGCCAGGCGCAGGAATTGAACTATATCAAACAATATTCACAGTAACAGAAGATGGAACGCAAAATTATGCTCCAATAGCAGGCGCGACAATCGACCTGTCAGGCTGGGTTGAGCAGACAGATATCAATGGACAGCATACTTTCATAGCCCTCAGTCCTGGAACATATGGATATACTGTAAGCAAGGAAGGATACACAACTGTCAGCGGAACAATCACAATTACAGACTCTGATTTGTCAGCAGGTGTTCAGCTTTCAAGAATTCCTGAATATTGGGCAGAGGAAGAGCCAGAGTATGGAATACACATCTCAGCAATAAGGATTCCTGCAGCTTATGAATACAATGCAGGAGACACTGTTGAAATCACGCTCAGCTTTGCAAACGACGGCGATGAAGAGCTCGAGGATGTCAAGGCTTCTGTAACTGTCTACGACCTTGCGCTAAGGGAAAGCGTTGGCCCATTTGACCTGAAAAAGGGCAAGAAAGTCACAAAGACAATGTATCTTGAGCTGCCAGAGGACGCAGAAAAACAGAGCTATTATGCAAGGATAACCATAGACAGCAACGAAGTCAAGAGAGTTGTCTACAGGGAGTTTGAGATTATTGAAGCTACTAACAAGTAGTGAAATAAACGAAAGGTTTAAATAGTCACAAATAACAATAACAAGCTAAGGGGTGTTGAGGGGGAAAAATAAAATGAAATTTAGTATTGCGTTGACAATGATTTTGACAGTTATTCTGGCAACTGTGGTTGCTGCAACAGCAGCTTCTGCATTGTCTGTGACAGTAACAACCTCAAAGCTTGACGGACAGGACATCTGGCAAGATGACATCTACAGGATTGCGCTTGAAAGAGGGCAGGAATTTGAATTCAAGGTTACTCTTGTAAGCGCAGAAAACCTCTCGAACATACAAGCAGAGGCGTATATTTCTGGATATGAATATTCTGACTATGACTCAATTTCTGACACAACTCACAATTTTGATATGGAATCTGACGTCAGCTACACAAAGACATTCAAGCTAAAGCTTCCAAATGATATTGAGCAGGACAGCTACAAGCTGAGGCTGCTTATTTCAGACAGATACGGCGGCGAAAACACATACGACTATAATCTTAAAATAGACGCACAGAGGCACGCCATTAGCTTTTATGACATACTGGTTTCTCCTGATGAAGAGCAGATTGTTGCAGGAAGAGCATTAACCGCAACAGTCCGCCTTGAAAACACAGGAGAAAAGGATGAGGAAAACGTAAAGGTTACTGCATCTATTCCTAAGCTCGGAGTTTCTGACTCTGCGTATATTGATTTGATTAAAAGCGGAGATGATGAGGAAACAGAAGAGCTTTACATGAGAATTCCAACATGCGCAACGCCTGGAATTTACGACCTTGTTGTTGAAGCTAACTATGACAAGAAGCACGAGACAATAAAGGAAACAAGTCAGATACAGATAATTGCTAATGAGGACTGCAGCCAGAACAGCGAGCCATTGCTTGCCTTGAGCTCAGACTCTATTGCAGTTGACGCTGGCAAAATCGCAAGCTTCACAGTTACAATAACAAACAATGCAGTTAACTCAAAGACATACACACTTGTACTCTCGGGCGCAGACGGCTGGTCAGAAGCGACAGTAAGCCCGTCTGCAACATTTGTTGTTGGCGCCAAGGAGAGCAAGCAGGTAAGAGTCGATCTCGCAGCTGACAAAAAGGCATCTGGCTTGAAGGAATTGCTTGTCAAATTAAGCTCAGAAGGCAAGCAGGCTGCTCAGATTGCCATTGATGTTGATGTGGCTGCATGCCCGCAGGGCACAGAGCTGAGGACCGTGCTTGAAATCGTGCTCGTTGTGCTTGTCGCATTGCTTGTGATAATCGCTCTTTTGTTCGGGTTCAAAAGCCTTGGCAAAAAGAGCAAGGTTTACTATTAATTTAACGCCCTTTTTGGGCTTTTTTCATTTATTTTTATTTAACAGGTAAGGAAAGGTGGTGTTGTTGAAAAAAGGAATGTTGTTAGCGGCATTGTGCTTTCTGATAATTTTATCCAGCTCTGCATTTGCAGCTGTTGATTTCACCGCAACAACTTCTCAGGCAACAGTTGACACGTTTGCCTGCGAGCAGAAAACAATTCCAGTTGCTGTCACAAACACAGGCGATATCACAGCAAGCTATGCTGTGTTCTTTGACGGAGACGCAAAAAAATGGGTTTCGCCTGTTGAAACATTCACTCTTGTTCCTGGAGCATCAAAAGAAATTGAGCTTGCGCTGGACATTCCCTGCAGGGCATTCGGGGACTATTCTCTTGGCACAATAATCGCGACAGCAGATGTTGAAAAAGAGCTTGTGCAGAACATCAGCGTGTCAAAAGCGATAAACATCGGGCTTTCGCCTGTTGTTTGGAAGCAAAGCATCAATCCCTGCGAAACAGCGCAATTTGAAATTGAGCTTGCCAATCTGGGAACTTTTACAGAGCAATACTCCCTGGCTGTCAGTTCGCCTCTCAAGAACACAACGCTTGACAACAGCGCAGTCGAGCTTGTTGCAGGGCAGAACAAAACAATAGCTGTCAAGGCAACGCCTGAAAACTGCCTGCAGCACGGAAACTACACGCTTACTTTGTCAGCAGAGACAAACAAAACCGGGCTTTTTGCAGAGATTGACCTGAGCTTGGAGATAAATTCTGCAGGAATTGCAGAGCTGACAGGGCCTGATAAACTGGATATTGGCTATTCTGGCGGAAACGCGACATTTGAACTGGCTAACAAGGGAGACGCAAAAACAGACTATGTCCTTTCTGTCGAGCCTGTCGAATCCAATGCCTCATTTGCAGAGCTTGAGGCAAGGATTGTCACAATAAAAGCAGGAGAAAAAGCAAATTTTGAAGTTCTGTTCAATCCAGACAATGAAACAATCGCAGGAACTTATAATTTTAATCTGACTGCGACAACAGATTCTGGCAGGGAGTACTCAAAGAACTTCGCTGTTGAACTGTCAAAGCCAGCAGCGCCATCGCAGTGGAAAAGCAAGATAATATCTGTGCTTGCGCCAGTTGGGCATTTCTTCAGCACAATCTTTGGATTTGTCAAGCACAATTTGAAATATTTCGGATTCGGCTTGCTAGCGATAATTGTTTTGGCAGCGTTAATCTGGCTGTTTGTGAAATTTTACAAGAAAGTGGGAAGGAAAAAGCGCGGTGAGACTGAAAAAAGGCAGAAATCAAGAAAGAGCAGATATCTATTCATAACAATTGGAGTCATTCTTGCCATTGTAGCTCTTCTTTTTGCGTTTGTCAACAGCCCTCAAGGATACACTAAGGGCATTCCTGACCAGGTCTGGAATGAGAACCTGGCTCACAAGCTTGACTTGAACAAATACTTCAAGGACCCTGACAAAGATGCTCTTGAATTTGCATACACTGAGCTTGAGCACATTAATGTTGAAATAAAAGACGGCATTGCAACTCTGACGCCAGAATCAGGCTGGACAGGCACAGAGACAGTTGTTTTCACAGCAGATGACGGCAATGGCGGAATTGTTGATAGCAATGAATTCAAGCTCAGTGTGCTTCCAAGCCTGCAAATCCTTCCAAAGAGCGTTCAGGCATACCTCGGAGCCAAGTCAGGATATTTCATTGGTGGACTGATTGTGTTAATTCTAGTTCTTGTCTATTTTGGGTTGGAGAGATATGTGTTTAAGTGAGGCGCGCAAATGAGTGAGAAAATAAAGACTATTGCTCAAATAATTGAGGAATGTAAAGAAGGCGGATATTACTACGGCCTTAAAATTGGAGTGCAACCAATTCCTTTTCCTTTAAATCAAAAGTATAATCGATGGGAATATGACAAACAATTGCCTATTGCATTAAAACTTAAGAAAACCATTTTGAAAGATATTAAAAATAATGAGCAATATAACATAGAAGATAAGTTACAGAACTTTGCGCGAGGAATTATTGATGGTAGAAATCGCTTAGAAAGCACCCCAAATTATCTGGATCCTAGAAAAGGCGTTGCCAGGGTACCGTATGCGTGCGAATGCTGCAAAGCACATAAAAGATGTTACACTGTAACAAAAAGCATCGGTATCGATGGGGCTCAAAACCTATACACTTTGAAGTGAAATAAAAAACTAAATAATGCTATAAACAACATACCCCGCGCCAATCGCAAACATCGCGATAAGCAGGTAGCTGATTATTTCTGGCAGGTTTATTTCATACTCTGGCTTTCTTTGCCCGGCTTGTTTTGCCTTCCACCACATCAGCACAACAAGAATTCCATCAAGCCCTCCTGATATTGCTCCTGTTATTCCTATGACTTTGATGAAAGAATGCACTCCCAGCAGAATAAGCACGATTGGAACTGCGCATACAAAAATCCAGGCAAGGTTCTTTGGAAGCTTGTAATCATAAGTGTAAACTTCCTTGAGGGCGATTCCGAGGGCAATAAAAGAAGTCGCCATTGCAAGTATTGCAAAGACATTTGTGAAAACAAGCCCAAGTTTGCCAAGAAGCTGGCCAATTCCAACTGTTGCTATTTCTGTTGTGCCAAGCCCCATCACTCCTATTACTGCAAATGTGAATATGGCATAAACGCCAATAGGAATGAGCGAGCCAAGAATAACTGCCTTTTTCATCTCATGCCAATGCCCTCTTATGACTTCCCGCACTTCAGGTATGGCTGCAGTGCCAAGATAGGCAAACAGTATAACTCCATAAGGAATGAGAAGTTTTGAAGCGCTAAACTCAGCAAGATTGCCTAATTTGAAATTTCCAACTATGAAAAGCGCAGCCACGATTGAAACAAAAATGCAAAGCTTCACAAAAGTCATCAAAAGCTCAGAGGCAGCAAGTGTCTTTATTCCAAAGAAAAGCCAGATTGCTCCGCACACAAAAAACAATGTGCTCCACAACCAAGGGTCAAACCCAAAAATCTGAGATAGGCTCTGCCCTTCTCCAAGAGTGTACGCAATTAGCGCGCCATAAACCCCAATTATCATTGATAATGTCATCAGGCGCTTGCCCCATTTTCCAAGATAGTGCCCTGCATAGCCAGGAAGCTGGTGGTTTCCCTCTGTTCTCAACGCAACCTCGCCAACAAGAAGATTCACAATTAGTATTGCGAGCCCGATGAGAACAAGTGACAAAAGCCCAGTGAGAAAGCCAGCTTGCGCAACAATGTAAGGTATGCCAAGCACTCCTGCCCCAATAACCATCCCGACAAGAGTCGCTATGCCTTCATAAACGTGGATTTTTGCCAAGTTTTGTTTGCCTCTTTTGCCCTTTTTAACAAAAATAAATGGGGACGCAGGGATTTGAAAATCGGGAATACCAGCCTCGCTGACATTCTCCCCGATCATCCGCTCTGGAGGCGGAGACCCTGGCCAAGTTAGATGACGTCCCCTTAAACGCTTCTTTAGAAACTCGCTATTTAAAGCTTACTTTCTTTCAGAGGCGTCTCAACAACAAACCTCGCCTTTTTCTTAGACGAGTAAAATGAAAATGGTTTCATCACAGTTTTCTCAACAACTTTTCTTTTGCTATTCAAAAATTCAACTTTTATCGGAAAGAAAACAAAAAATGTGTGCAAAGGAACAATTTTCTCTTTTTTGAAAACCAGCACGACTCTTTTCCTGCCAGAAAACATCAATCCAACTGCTTTCGAGAGCCAGGAACTGCAGATTTTTGTTTTCATCAGAACTCTCGCTTATCCTATCAGCCAATGAGCTTCTCAAATTTCTTCAAATGCAGTGTGTTAACTATGTTTTTTGCCTCAAGCCAGCCCCTCCTTGCCTGCGCAATCCCGTATTCCATAAAATTTAGGTGATTGATTGCGTGGCTGTCTGTGCTTATTGCAAACTTTGCTCCAAATCCATTTGCCATTTTTATGTCAGTATCTTTCAGGTCGAGCCTTTCTGGAAAAGCGTTTATTTCCAGCAGCTTTCCATTTTCAACAGCAGTCTCGTAAACCTTTTCCAAATCAACTGCGTAAGGCTCTCTTGCATTAATCAGCCTTCCAGTGGGATGCCCGAGAATCTTGAGATGCCTATTTGCAAGAGCCTTGCAAATTCTTTCTGTCATTTCCTCTTTTGCGCTTTTAAACCTTGAATGCACAGAGCCAACAACAAAGTCAAGCTTTTTGAGCGTAGAATCGCTGTAGTCAAGCTTTCCATTTGGCAGAATGTCGCATTCGCTTCCCTTGAAAATCCTGAATCTTGCTCCTTGCTTTTCAATCTGCCTGTTAAGCCTGTCAATTTCAGCAATATGCTTCAGCAGCATTTTCTCGTTGAGTCCGCTGGCGATTTTCTGGCTCTTGCTGTGGTCTGTAATTGCGATGTATTCATAGCCAAGCCTTCTCGCGGCAGCTGCCATTGCTTCTGTTGACGCTGTTCCGTCGCTCCAGTTTGTGTGAATATGCAAATCCCCGCAAATCGCGTCATAACCAATTATTTTTGGCAGTTTTCCTGCTCTGGCAGCGTCAATCTCTCCTGCATTTTCCCTGAGCTCTGGCTCTATGTAAGGCAATCCCAGTTTTTTGTAAACTTCCTGCTCTGTCCTGCCTGCGACATAGCCTCCGCTGCGCTTGAACAATCCATACTCGCTCAGCTTGCAGCCTTTTTTTATCGCCATCTGCCTCAATAAAATGTTGTGGTCCTTGTTGCCAGTAAAATACTGCAGCGCAGCGCCAAATGATTTCTCAGGAAGCACCCTTACATCAGCCTGAATGCCCTGCTTTAGCAGTATCATTGATTTTGTGGGCCCTTTTGCAAGCACCTCTGCCACATCAGGCATTGTTGTGAAGAAATCCATGACTTTTTTTGCCTGGGTTGATATCGCCAGAATGTCAATATCCGCAACTGTCTCTTTTCTCCTCCTCACAGAGCCACCGACTTCAGCTATTTTTATCCAGCTGAGCTTGTTAAGCCTGGCAACAATCTCGCGGGCAATAGGCAACGCAGTTCCAAGGAGCATTCTCTCGTGCCCTCTTTTCAGCATCTCAATTCCCCTCAACATGTCCTGCTCGCTCTTTTCCCCAAATCCTTCCAGCAGCCTTATTTTTCCTTTTGTTGCATAAGCTTCCAGCTGCCCAACTGATTTTATTCCAAGCTCTTTGTAAAGCCTGGCAGCTTTCTTCGGGCCAACTCCCAGTATATGCATCATTTCATCGACGCCAGAAGGAATTTGCCTCTTCAGTTTTTCATAAGCCCGCAGCCTTCCTGTTTTCAGGAGCTCTTCTATTTTATTTGCAATATGCAGCCCTACCCCTGGTATCTCTTCAAGAGCCTTCAATCCTCCGCGCGCATAAACAAACCCTGCCTCTTCAGGCAATTTTTCTATCTGCCTCGCAGCTTTTCTGTAGGCAATGGGTTTCCAGGCAACTCCCTGCATCTCAAGAACATCTGCCATCTCATACAGAATTCCTGCTATTTCAAGATTGTTCATCTTGTTTTTTTGCCTCTTTTGAAATTTTCAGCCTCTTTCAAGCTGCTAAATTCACACAATATTAAAATCTATTCTCCTTCCGCTGCCGTCATATGCCGCTATGCTCTCGGCAGTGTAGGGTCTTCCTATAATCAGGTTTACGTTTCCGTATTTGCTGAAAAACTGCAGGTCTGCCCTTGAAGGCAGGTTTCTTGGCCCTGGATGAGAATGAACAGTCCCGACATTGCCTGAAAGAAGCGGAAGATTGGCTGTTATGACAGAAGAGTTCTCTGAAGACTGAAAATTCTGGTAAATTATGCCTTCAACAACAAGTTTATTGTCTTGTATCCTGCCATTAAGAAATGCAGAAAATTCTTTTGGATAGTTTGCTCTTGCAAATTTCATTATTTCTTCAACAACATTTCTCTTTATCAAAACCTTGCCAAAAGAGTATTTCTCAAGCCCGAACAACTTTGCAAAAAATCCCATTTTTAGTAAAAACCCATTGCAGCATAGCCGACTGCATTTGTATAATCGCCAACAACATCCCCTGAAGTGTAATATTTAAACAGCTTTGCCTTCGTGTTTGCATTTTTTCTTGTTTTTCCATTTAAGTTTATAGTCGACAAAATCTCCATCAGCGCCAGAATAGGCAACGCCCCGCAAATTGCCGCATTATATTTTTTCAGGTGCGCAAGAAATTTATCTGGTTTCAGGCTTTTTATTGCGTCAATTGCCTCGCCATCCATTTTGTACATCAGCTGTTTTGCGTCACCCTGCAATGTGTAGCCGTAGCTTGGCCCATAGTGAGTGAAGTCTGATGAAGCGATAATTGCAATTTTTCTTCTTGTTTGTTTGGCTGCTTTTGCAATTGCCGCGGCAATTTCTTTGAATGACGCATCCTGGCCAATAATTATCGGCAAAAATTTGAAGCTGCTGAAAATGAATTGCAAGAAAGGCAGCTGAACTTCAATGCTGTGCTCGTTCGCGTGAACCTGCTCGTCAGCAACAATGCTTGAGTTCTTCAGAAAAGCCTTTCCAAACTCCCTGTCTACCTTTGCTATGCCAAAAGGGGTCTTCCAGTCTTCAAGCGAGACGCAACTCCCTGCTCCCTGATGGCTCGGCCCCAGAATAACAAACAAATCTGGCTTTTGAGATTCGGCAATTGCCTTGTAAGCATGCGATGCGCAAGCTCCTGAATAAGGGTAGCCTGCGTGAGGGGTTATTGCCGCCACAATAGTTGCCGCGCTTTTTTTGCAAGGAAACCCCGCCCCTAGTTTTGAAACAAAACATCCTTTTATCTGCTCTTCCAGCTCCTTTTTGCCTCCAGAATAGAACATTCCTGCAAAAGCCGGCTGCCTCATGTTTGTTTTCCTGCGCCTCCAAGCCGCCCACGCCTTTGCCGTGCAAAGGTCGCTTTTCTCTCCCCTCGCTTCCGAAGGGGAGGAGAAAAGCAAGTCTGACAAAGGCAGACCGTGGGCGGCTGATTCATAATGTAGCTAGGGTATAGAAATGTTTTTATATACCTTGCTATAAGACGCTAGTATGGCAGATTCTAGAAGGGAGGAAATGGCAGATGATCTTTCAAGCTATATCGCGACAAGAAAAAGAAAGAAGATGAGCTTCAGGAAGCTGTTTTCATTATCCGCAGAAGTCAGGCCTTACAAAGAAGAAAAGCTTGAAGTGGCCATAAAGAGCGTAGAGGATTCTAGCGCTGCCGCGAAGCTGGAAAAAGAATACGAAGCTGAAAAGGCAGGCTGGTTTGGCGGCCTTCTTGCATCAATTGGGCTAAAGAAAAAGGAATTGCCAAAAGAAGAGCCTGTTGAAGATCCGATGGAAGAAGATATGAAAGAGCTTGCCAAGATTTCAATGATGGTTATCAGAAACCTGCCATCTCCTGTGTTGGCTGAATTCAAGGACACTTCTGAATTTGCAAAGTTCAAGGAAATTCTCAAGAGACATAATCTCATAAAATGAGAAGTTTGTTTTTTCTTCTGATTTTAATTGTGCTGGCTGCTCTCATTGCTGGCTGCAAAAGCGAACCGTTAATACAGGGCATTGGCGGAGGAGAAGGGCAGATTAAAGAGCCGAGCCCTTGCATTTGCATTCAGGTGTTTGACCCTGTTTGCGGCTCTGATGGAAAAACATATTCAAACAGCTGCTTTGCAGACTGCGCCGGAATAAGCTGGACCAAAGGAGAATGCCCAGCTAGCCCTGTTCAGCCGCAATAGAACTCCAGATTCCCAGTTTCTCGCCGATAGCCTGCTTTTCAGCAGCAGCCATCACATCGCTGTATTTGTGGTTTGGCTCATAAAATTGTGCTATTGCAAGCCCCTGCCTCACGACATATTCGTTCACGAGCTCGCTGCCAAGCCAGACATATCTTAAAAGCCTGCCATACTGGTCTTTGTTAGTTATGTCCCTTTCAAGCTCGACTTCCTGATAGAGAATTTTTTGTTTCACGAACTCCTTTGCATCTGAAAAATACTTCTCGCCTTTCTCAGGAGAGTTTATGCCAAGCAGCCTGACTCTTGTTCCGCCCTCAATTGTTATTGTGTCTCCATCAGTAACCTGCGTGACAAGGGCAGTTTGCTTTTCCTTTGCTGCAAATCCAGTTATTTCCTGGCAGCCAGCAATGGCAAGAAGCACAAGCGACACAAGCAGCATCGCCAGCAAACAAACTTCCTCTTTTTTCATCTAAACAGCAGAAATCCTGCGATTATTAAGCCTTTTCAAGAACTTTCCGGAAGGTTTCCGAAGCCCTTGCCAGCGCAAACCTCGTCTTTGGCAGCCTCTGCTCCAATTTATCAAGCAGCAAGCCAAGCTTGCTTTTTTTCTTCTGCCTGACTTTGAGATTTTTCAGCTTCAGGAACTGTTCTATCTGGTCATCAGCCAGATGCTCAACCAGCCAAAGCTCTTTATTGCCTTTTTTCAGTTTTTTGTCCTCAAACATCCGCCTCAAAAACATTTCAATTTTGTCGTCAATAGAATAAGGCATCACAATCCTGTCAAACCCTTTTGCGCTTCCAGCCTGCCCGAGCTTCCTGCGCACAGTTATTTTCAGCGGCAATCCACCGACAACTTTTTTTAGCAGATATTCAGAGGCAACTCCTGCTGCTGTGCCGTCATTAACCACCAGAACTTTCTCTCCTTTTTTGAGCCAGCCTATGCCCCTGATTGCCTCTTTTGCCCTTCTTTCAACAAGCTCGAAGAAATGACTCCTGCACAACCCCTCTGCGGCAGCCTTCTTGTCACAACTTTCTTTTGCGCACTTTTGCATTCCTGACCTCTTTTGTCACATTTTGCACAATAAGCTCGAGCGACTCCCTGCACAGCGGAGAGCGATTGAGAACTGACAGCGCCTTTAAGTAAGCGCGCTCAGAAAGCCCGCCCCATATTTTGACAGGTCTGGCGCCAGACTCTTTCATCTGCTCAATCCAGTAATCGCGCGCCTCAGTTGTGGCATAAGTCCTGTAGAATTTAACATCATTATCGCCAGGAATTTTCTTGCTATTATTCCTGTTTTTATAGAGAACTATTGAATAAGTTCCTGCTGAATTGTTGTCTCCGCTCATTCTATTGCCCAGGCGATGTTTAGCAAGAGGGTATAAAAAAGTTTGCTATGCTACAAAGTATCACTACTCTCAAGTAGGATTAAAACGAAAGATTTAAATAGTAGTTATACTATAACGGAGTAGTAACAAATTGGGGTAAATATATATTAACAATTTCAATATCACCTCTTTTTCCCGCGCAGGCTCCTTCGGGAGCTTGCGAGGGTTTTATTACCATGCCTTATTGAAACTCTCTTAGACTTATTGCTTGTTTTCTTTGAACTGGTCTCTTGATTCTTTCTCTTCCTTTTCACAATCGTCACAGCCACCACAACTCCTATCAAAAATCCCACTGCAAAAGCCAGCTGTATGTCTTTCTTGAACACAGTCTGCCATATTGAGCTCAACCCTGGCCCAAGTTTAGTTTCAGAAACGTTCTCAGTTCTGGCAGGAGTTTTCTCAAAATAAATGTCTATCGCAGACAGCTCAAGCGCGTGCTCTGCGAATAACGCAGATGTTGCGGGGTCATCAGCCAGCAAAACCGACGCATAGTCATAATAGCTATAGCCGATTATTGGCAAGAATCCTCTTTTTTGAGCCTTGATAAGCGCGCTCTTCACAACATCAAGTTTCTGCTTCACAGATTCAGGCGCCTCTGATTCATCAATGCTGGAAAGGCTTATCACAACATCTGCCTCTGATTTTGCCTTTGCAGCGCTGTAAAGGCAGAGTTCATATTCTTTATTATCAAGATAGCTGTATGCCTGCTCAATTTCTTCTATCACTCCCTCAAGCGCAAACGGCAGCAGCGACTCAGCATATGCTTTTCTTTCTTCTGCCTCTGCAAGCTTGGACAGGCAGGATTTTTTAATTTCATCTTTGCCTATCTCAAATGATTTTCCAGTAACATCAAAGAACTTCGACCAGGTTTGGCTGGAATAAATCCTCTCTTCAACGTAAGCAAGATTTTCTGCAAATTGCTCCGTATCATTTATTGTCGCGTTAACGTCGTCTATTCCTTTTCTTGCTTCCACAATCCTCTCTTTAACAAGCATATATGCCTGCAGTGCAGTTAGCGTTGTCACATTTCTGCTGTCTGTCTCATTTTCTATTTTGTCAAGATCTGCCACAGCCTGATTGAGCCTGTCTTCAAGCTGTTTCTTGCCAAGCTCTCCCAATAAAAGCGTTTTTTGCTTGATGTTTGCCCTGAAGCAGTATGACGCGCTTCCGTAATAGCTTTCGTTTGCAAAGAGTTCCCTTCCCAGCCTGGTCAGGTTTGCTCCCTCTTCAAGAAGTTTTATTGTCTCGTTGCTTGTGGCAAACCTCTGGTTAGCCTGCTCAAGAGAATTTGCCTTGTCGCAGGTTTCCTGGCTGATTGCAGCCATTGCTGAAAGATATTCCTGTTCCATTGCAAGATTTTCTGGCAGAGCGAGCTCAGTGCCAGAAAAATAATGCATAGCCTCTGCCAGCGTGGCTACTTCAACTATCTCAACTCCAAGCTGAGTTCCAAATGCAATCAAGTCTATTGTCTTGTTTTCCTGCTTGATGGTGGCTTGCCCTTTTGGGATAAGCACTTTCTTGAAGCCAGCTTTTGCAGCAGCTGAAATCTTTTCATTAAGCCCCCCAACAGCGCCAATAATCCCTCCTGAATTTATAGTGCCTGTTATTGCAGTTGAATTGTCAAGCGGCAGTTTCTTCAGCAAAGCAGTTGTAAGCACAGCCGCAGCAGCTCCTGCGCTCGGCCCGCCAACAATTCCAGGAGTTGCTTTAATAGTATAGATGAAATCAAATCCCGCGCAGTAAATATCCATTTCCTTGCAGCTTATCTGCTGGGCAAATCTCATTGAAATCTGGGTTGAAATCTTAGTTAGCGGGTATGTCTCAAGGAAAACCTTTTCATCGCCATCCCTTACCTCAAGCTCCAGCTCTGCAACAGCGCCTGTCACATTGCTGCCTGTTTCTGTGAGGGCGAGAAGAGGTATGCTGGCTATCTTGCTGTTGGTTTCGCCATTGTTTGCAAACGCAGAATTAGCAGACAGCGCAATGACTGCGAACAACGCCAACAAGACAACTATTGCTTTATTTTTTCTATATATCTGCATTTTGGGTAACCCGAGCAGGCTATGAAAGCCCCGTATATTGATCTCCTCAGCACAAGATTGCTTGTTTTGCATTTGGGGCATGTCTTTTCTTTGAATTTTGATTCGTCAATTTTCTTTGTGGGGCAGCCGAGATTTATGCAAAGCTCCTGCGGCTTCTTGCCTTTTCGTATTATCTTTATCATCGGATAGCTGCATTCCTTGCACACGTTCTTGGATATATTTATGAAACCTGACGCAGGAAGCTTGAATGTTGTCTTGCATTCGGGGTACTTGTCGCAGGCAATGAACCTTCCAAATTTTCCCCTCTTTATCAGCAAAGTTCCGTCCTTGCATGCAGGGCACTTGCCCACAGTCGTCATTGCAATTTCTGTCTTTTTCAAAGTTTCAATAAGCCCCAGTCCAATTTCTTTTTCCTTTTTCCTGAATTTGCCCAGTATCTTAACAAGAATCTCCCGGGCCTCTTCAAGAACCTCATCTTTTTTCTTCTTCCTTTCCCTTATCAGCTCCATGTCGTCTTCAAAATGCCTGGTCATTGCATCATCGATTATTTCTGGAGTGTATTTTTCAAGCACGGAAATTGTCTGTATTCCAAGCTCAGTAGCTGCAATAGCCTCGCCTGTGGCGTAATTTCTCCTGTATAATGTGTCAATTATTTCTGCCCTTGTTGATTTTGTGCCAAGCCCTCTCTGCTCAAGCTCCTTGATAAGCGAGGCTGGGCTGTATCTCTTTGGCGGCGCTGTTTCCTTTGAATGCATGGTGGATTTCTTTATCTTCACAGAATCTCCCTTTTCCATTTTTGGCAGCTGAACTTCTGAAAGCTTGACATAGGGAGCATAAGATTCATACCAGCCCTGCCTGATTGTTCTTGTTCCCTGCGCCACAAACAGCTCTTGTTTCACTTCAAGCTGCGCAGAAACAGTCTCTCGCATCGCATCTTCTCCAAAGGTTGAAAAGAATCTCTTGACAATCAAATCGTAAATCTTTGCCTGCCTTGGCTCGAGCGGGTCAGGAGCGATTCCTGTTGGATAAATTGCCGGATGCGCGGGGTCTGTCTTGCTTCCTTCCGCAGGCTTGAGCTGTTTCTTCTTCAGCAGCTGTTTTGCCAGGGCAGAGTATTTCTCCTGCCTGCCAAGGTCTGAAATTATCCTTGAATATCCAATTGCCACAGGAAGCTGCTGCGAAGAAGTCCTTGGATATGAAATAAATCCGCCTGTATACAGCCCTTGCGCGAGGTCAAGTGTAATCTTTGGATTTATTCCAAAACACCTGTACGCCTCTGTCTGCAAGGTAGTCAAGTCAAATGGGACCGGAGCCTTGTGGCTGAACTCTCGTTTTGCAGTGGATGCCACAACAGCCTGCTTTGCCCCTTTTATTTTCTTCATCACATCATCTGCCTGCTGTTTGCTCCAGAACTGGCCTGTTGTATGCCAGGCAGAGAACTCCTCTTTTTCAGCTTCGCAGTTAAGCTCTATCTGCCAGAAAGGAACTGGCTTGAATGCCGCAATCTCCTTTTCCTTGTCAACAATAATCTTTAGCGCAGGACCCTGCACCCTTCCTGTGCTAAGTATCTTGAAAAGCCCTGCTGACTTTATTGCGTGCATCAAAGCCCGCGAAATGTTGATTCCATAATAGTAGTCGAGGAAATGCCTTGTCTCTCCTGCCTCTGCCTGTCCCCAGTCAAGAGTCTTGCTTGCCTGCGCATAGGCGCTTACCAAGTCTGGCTTTGTGAGAGTGGAGAATTTCATCCTTCTCGCGTCATTTCTGTTGCAAAGATATCTCACAATATTAAGCCCGATAACTTCCCCCTCAACATCATAGTCCGTGGCAACAGTTATTGTGTCTGCGCTTTTCGCCAGAAACTTCAGAGCATCATAGTATTTCTTTGAAAAGCCTGAATCCTTGCCCACTTCAAAAGAAGGAGTCCATTCGATGTCAAAAACAGGGTATTGCATTCCTTTTGTTTTTTCTTTCTCAGCCAGCCCAAACAAGTGCCCAACTGCGCAGCCTACAACAATCTCCCTGCCGTCTTTTTTCACTAAATAATAAGGCGCGCCTTTGTAGTTCTCCTTGCTCGGCTCTCCTTCTGCCAGCGCCATGGCTATCTTTTGCGCTGCGGCAGGCTTCTCGCTGATTATCAGTTCGCGGGCTGTTATTTGTTTAGGTTTTGGCATTTTTATTGTCGTGTGTCGAGCGGAGATAGGGAATCGGAGCCCAATTTGAGCGAAGCTCAAATGGGCGCATTTGAAACTTTGTTTCAAATTGCGCGTAGCGAAGATTCCCTGATCACTAGCAGGTTTGATTAAACTTGGATAAGTTTACTGGCTAAACATTTAAAAAGCTTTGTATCTCCTATTTTTCAAAAAGAGGCAAAATGGCATTTTTCCAGGATATAGGCAGGGTTTCTGAAGTTGGGCGCGTTCTTGCAAAAGAAGGGCTTGGCTGGCTTGTAAGAGAGGCTGGCTTGGGCAGCCACATTCCGATAAAACATAAATTTCTTTTCTTCAGTGCAGCTCCGTCTGCAGCAGGGCCTGAAAGGCTAAGAAGAATCTGCGAGCAGCTTGGCGGAGCCTATCTCAAGCTTGGGCAGTTCCTGTCGCTAAGGCCTGACTTGATTCCAAAAGAATACTGCGATGAGCTAAGAAAGCTGCAGGACCAGGCAAAGCCTTTTTCATTTGACACCGCAAGAGCAATTGTCAAGCAGGAAACAGGCAAGCCTCTTGAAAAAGTATTCCGGCATTTTGAGCACATACCTCTCGGTTCAGCGTCGATTGCCCAGGCGCATCTTGCAAAGCTGAAGGACGGCGCAATGGTTGTTGTCAAGCTTCAAAGGCCTGATATTGCCAAGCAGTTCAAGGCAGATATCGACATAATGCAATATTTTGCCAAGAAAATGGCTGCGATGGAGCGTTTTAAAGGCTACAATCCAGTTGCGATTGTGCAGGAGTTCGAGCGCTACACAAACAACGAGCTCAATTTCATAATGGAAGGAAGAAATGTCGACAGGTTTTACAAAGTTTTCAAGAATTCAAAGACAGTCAAGATACCAAAAGTCTACTGGCAGCATACAACTCCCAAGATACTTGTTCTCGAGTTTATAGACGGCAAGAAGCTCAGCGAAATCAAAGACAGCAAGATAAACAGAATCGCGCTGGCAAAAGCTCTTGTCCAGACTGCATTAACTCAGGTTTTTGAAGCAGATATTTTCCATGCTGACCTTCACCCTGGCAACATTCTCATACTCCCGAAGAACAAGATTGGGCTTCTTGATTTTGGAATTGTTGGAAGCCTTGACAGGGAGCTCAAAGCCCTTGGATTAGAGCTTTATCTCGCGCTTCTTGACAAAGATGCCGAGAAAGTATCGCGGGTTCTGCTAAGAACAGGCAGTTCAACAAGAGAAACAAACATTGAGGACTTCAAGCAGGATGTAAGAAAAATTGTAAATGGATGGTATGGCGCAACTCTCAAAGAAGTTCGCTTCACCCATATGATGCACGAGCTTTTCGATGCGTGCATTAGCCACAAGATAAAAATGCCTTCTGACATGATTCTTCTGGCAAAGGCGCTTCTCACAGCAGAAGGCACAGCGCTTGTGCTTGACCCTGATTTTGATTTTGTTCAGGAAACAAAGCCTTACATCAACTCCCTGCTGAAAAAAGAGTTCAGGGGAAAGCTGTCAAAAGATTATCTGCTAAGGCGCTCAAAAGAAATCAAGGACTACGCGACTGAGCTGGCAGAAGGGACTGCAGAGCTTGTCAACCGCCTCAAGCGAGGAGCAATCGAGATTGACATCGAAGACACAGACATAAGGCATCTTGGAATGGACATTGACAAAAGCTCAAACAGGCTTTCATATGCCATCATTGTGGCTGCTTTTGCCATCGCAAGCTCGCTTTTAATCAACGTCGCTCCGCTTTACAAAGGCGTCTCAGTTTATGCTTTGTTTGGTTTTGGAATCGCAGTTATGCTCACAATGTTCTTGTTCGCGTCAATATTCAAAGAGGGAACAAAAAGATACGACTGGCATAAGAACTAAGAACGAAACAAAGTAACACGCCAGCCTCGCCCAAGCAAAGCTTGGGTCATTTTTTCCTCCCCTCGGAAATGAAGGGGAGAAAAAATGAGTTTCCGAAGGAAACCATGGCTGGCGAAAAATTATAACGAAAAGTAAATGAGGTGACATAAAAATGGCAGGAAGAACAAAAAAAGCATTTTCAATTGGAATCAAGCTGGCCAAGATTGGCAAGAGAGAGCTTGAAAAAGAGCTCAGCCGCGTTTACAAGATGAAAAAGATTGACAGCAGGCGCGCAAAGCAAGTTCTTTCGGCAGTTTTGCGAGAGGCAGCAGTCAGCGGCAGGCACTTTGAGGCTTTTGCAAGGCAGGAGGCAGGAAGGATTGCAAAGAAAGTCGCTCCGATGATGAAGGAAGCAGTAAAGAAGGCATACAAGAAAGCCAGGACGCGGGTTTCCAAGCGAAGAAAAAGATGAGCATTAATGCCAATGCCCAGAATGTAGAGTTTGTACTAAACTGTTAAGTTTCAATGCCTTTTTTGAATGATAGAACCCGATATTTCTATGAAATGCCAGAATATTATTTTGGCCGCTGATTCTTAGTCTATAAGTGCCGCCATATGGTCCATTAAGGTAGTTTGAGACATCAAATCTGGTAAGAATTCTTTGAATTTGCAATAACCCTTCTTTATTATTGGAATAAATAACAATTCGCTTATGTGGAGGGCGATCTTCTACATAGGATTCTCCATCACAAAATGCCTTTAACCATTCTTTTTTGAATGAAGTTTTGCCGTTAATTATCTCTTCAGGGATTCGCCAGAGAAGCGATCCATATGGACCGTATTTATTTAAGTCATGAAAAACTTCTTTTCTGTAACATCTAGTTTCCATTCTATTAACATTGTACTTTAAAGTAATTCCATACACTTCATTAAAATCAAGGATAAATCTATTTATCACCGCAGTATCTTCGTTATAAAAAGCGATTTGGTTGCCCGCGCAACAATATTTGTGAACCGACCATTTATTTTGCCTCAAATGCTTCTTTTTGAATACAACCAAACATCCTTCTGCCATTATGTAACCTAGTATCCTTGCTTTAGCGTCAGACATATTCTGCGCGTGTTTTGGAATTGGCAAAGTAACGCCAGTTACTGGCAAGCGCTTTCGGTCCTCTTTTGGTATATGCCTAATAAATGGCCAAACCGACTGCCAAGGAACCTGCAATATCCTCCCGATGGTGCGTTGTCCACACCCATTTAAGTATAGCTCTCGCATTCTTTCCATGTCCTCTGGCAAATATTTATGGCGCATTTTCATAAACGCAAGGTATATAAATCGATTTGGATATTTCACAATCACGCGGAGGTAGCCAAGCGGCTAAGGCGAGTGGCTGCAAAACAATTGTAGCACCCACTTAATCAAGGGTTCGAGTAACAATATCTTTGTCGAATATTGTTCGAAATTCCCTTCCTCCGCTCTTTTTCTTGTTTATATATTCTGCGGCTGGTTGTCCAGTGGGTTTTTGACCAGTGGCTTTGCCAGAAATCTTTATAAACAGCTTAATCGTCAATTTGTGCAATGGGCCTGTAGCTCAGCCTGGATAGAGCGCCTGCCTTCTATCGATGAATAATCGAAAGATAGCAGGAGGTCGAGGGTTCAAATCCCTTCAGGCCCGTATGGCGTTTGGACTGTTTGAGAGCAAAGAGGAAAAGGAAAGAAAAGCCAGGGTAAAAGCGATTAACGCCCAAATATTGGCATTCGAGAATGATGTTGCAAAGGAAGTCGCTTCTTTGGACGAAATAACAAAACTAGATGATGAAAAGATTGCGCTTCTCAAACAAGTTGTCCAGCTATGGGGAAAGGAAGGCTGGCAGGAAGCCGAAGCCCTGCTCAAAAAGACAATTCCGGTTCTGATCAATAAAGAACTATTTTTTCTGGGCAGGGAAGCGCAGCTAATGAGCGAAGAGGATAAAATTGCTGCTCTTCTCAAGGGTGAAACTCCTTATTCAGGAGGTCTGCCGATTGGAAAGCACTGGACTGCAGATTGGCAGCAGTTGGCTAATGTAACAGGCATTGAAGAAGAGTACACAACCAGAATCAAAAACATCAATGTATCAATTGTAAATCTCATAGAAATCCTGAAAAAGCAGCTTGGGGATTTTGAACAAAAAAGCTGCGAAGAGCTGCTGAGAAGCAATTTTATGGAGGGCGCGTCCAATGCCAACAAAGAAATTGCGGGCTTGCTTTCTGCCTTGGAAAAAGAGTTCTGGGCTATTCAAAACAGAGTCATGGAAAAGCGGCTGACAGCAATGGCTTCTGAGGAGGAAATGGAGCAAAAGGACATTGCTGACTTGTTTGGCAGGGTGAAAACACAGGGCGGATTCATATTTTATACCTGGATGTCAGCATATGATTATCACACAGTTGCTGAAAAAAACATAAATGATTCTGGCAGAATAAAGCTTGAGCATATAATGATTACAGTAGGCGCCATACCAACAAGGAAATATAGCGATCTCTGGGCAGGCATATCACTCTATTGTCCACGAGCAATAATCTATACTGTTTTGCCAGGAGAATTAAGGAACTACATTGACACCAATTCTTCTGAAACCCCAATTGCAATTATTTATTCTGTGGACTGCTCGCCTCGCTTCGGCAGGTCAACTATTAGTTGTAGTGGTGTGATTGTTGGAGAGAAAGACGGCTTGGCACTGGTAAATCTTGCATATAACAAGCCAAAAGAAATCGTGGCGCTTTTTAAAGTAGTAGGAACTGAATTGGTGATGCCTACTTCGCGTAGTGGGGAAAAAGTGCCAGAAAGTTTTTTCGAACCAGCCGCAGATAGTTCGTATCTTTCAGGGAATCCCAATTTATTCCGTCTTGATAAAATCATTGTTGCTGAACAAAATGATTTGTATTGGTTTATAGGCGGGAAGCCGGGTTCAACGTATTGGTGGAGGCTTGGTGAGCCAAAGCTTAGCATCAAAGAAATGGACGAACAGTTCGAAAAAAGATTTCTTAAACCCTTTAAATGACTTGGCACTTGAAAATTTTGACTGGTATGCCTAGTCAATCCAATCCTGATTTTTTATCTTCTCTGGCAGGTATTTGTCTGAGATGAAGCTTATGCCTCTTGCGGAAAGCGCCTGAATTTCAGCTTTTGCTCCATACGCTTTCATTGCCTTGAACTCGTGCTGCCATCTCTTGTTGTTCTTGAACCAGTCGTATTCAGAAATCTGCTTTAATCTTGCCAAGTCCTTGTCAGTCAGTTTGATAAAGTGCTTCTTCAAGCCGTATTTTTCAATGTCGCCTGCTGTTATTCCAAGGAACTTCACGCTAGGAATTGTCATTTTCTCTGAAATGTGAGCCAGATTAATAGAACCGAATTTTATAACAGAATAAATATAGTGTCCCCAGCTGTCAAAGTCAGTCAAAACATAAATTGGAAGATTGTGCTCAATCGCCATTCTTTGCAGCAGCCTTCTGATTCCTCTTGTCGTCTGCCCCTGTGAAGACATTATTATGCAGTTGTGCTTGTCCCAGAACTTGTCTTCATGCAATCTCTCCCAGACGGCTGCTTTTTCCATATAAAGCACAAATTTTGCGTTGACTTTCTTGAATTTGATATCCTCGACATTTGAAGGAATAGACCAGCCTCCTGAGCCCATCCTTGCCCAGTCAATTGTGTCTCCTTTGTCCTCAATCACAACCCTTCCTGCGATAGAGCCGTTTTTATTTGCATTGACGTGCAAAAGCTCTCTTGAACTCTCTGTCAAAAGCTCCAAATCTTCAATTGCGTTGTCAGACTCTGCCTGCTCGTCAACAATATTTGCATTAGTTCCAGGAATATTTCTCTTTGCCATGTAGAAAACATCTCTAAGAGAAGCGTGCTTTCCCACGTCAAGCAAATCTTTAAGGACAGCGGCAATCTCAACTGTCTGCAGGAATTTCTTTGCGTGCCCGACATTGAAAAAGAATCTGTCAGCCATCTTGTTTCCAAGCTCAAGTGTCTTTGTTTTTTCGTTGAACTTGACGTTGCTCAAAGCTCGCACAGGCACAACTACTTTTGGCTGCTTGCCCTTCTCAATATCTGCGACTATTTTCTTTCCAAAATCCACAATTTTCTTTTTTGTTTCGCTCATTTTAGTTTAGTTTGGTATTCATCATCAAACGAGCCCTTTACTTTGATATTGTCACCCTTGTCTGTCTCTGAAACAACTGCCTTGTTCTTTATTATGAAGTCCTTGTTCTTTGAAAGCATTTTCTTCATCAAATATTCTATCTTGTCTGCCTTTTCTCCGGTAAGTTTGGCAAGCGAATGCGCAACCTCTGGTATATACCTTTCAAAAATATTGACTCTTTCCTGCTCAAGCGCGACTTTTCTTCTCTTGTTGACATACGCCCCAAGCAGTCTTCCGCATTCCTGCAGGCAAAGTTTAATCTCCTTGACAATTTCAGGGTAATGGGCAATTGCCTCTTTTGCCTCGGATGTAAAAGGCGGCCAGACAGAAGCTATGTGCACTGCTATAGTAAGCGGACCGCTTGGCATTGAATCCCCGCTCTGCTGCAAGCCATATGGCTTCCAGTTTGTCGTAACAATTGACTTGAATATTGCGCAGGCGCTTTGCTGATAAAGTAGCGGAACTCTGTTTGCAAACCTGAGCAGCCTCACTGATTCGTCAGACTTCTGCTCTCCGCCATATGCTATGGCAGCCTCAACAACAAAAGGAATTCCCTTGTAAACATCAGGAGTTCTTGTCACAGCTGCATAAAATTCAGCAGCGACCTCCTTGCGAAGCCCTTTCTCAAGCAGCTGCTCTCCTATCGGAACAATGCAGTCAGTCGTAGGAGCTATTATTTTTGTCTTTTTTATTCCGTCCATCAGCTTTTCAATTTCAGGCAGCGTGAGGTTTACTGGCTTTGCATTTGGCATCAGCGACGCATTCTCGCAGATTTCTTTTGCGGTTCCAGGCCCAACTCTTGAAAATTCATGTATCAAAAAGCTTTGAAGCGTCCTTGATTCTGTGTCACGGAGCATCTTTATCAGAATTCCAATTTCAACCCCGTATGGGTGCGGCTTTATCTCAGTCGGCTGCTTTGGCAGCTTGTCAGTTGCCCTGGGAAAAACCAGCTGCTCTGCCTTTGGATTTGTGTAAATTATTGTGGCATGAGGATTCACAATTGCAGTCTGCTTCAAATAAGAATCAACGCTCTGGTCTCCTTTCTGGTAGCTTGCCTCGATGTCAAGCTCAACCTTGGTTCCTTGTTCTTTCTTCCACTCAACAGTTTCTTCCTTGACTATCTGAGGCTCGTTCTGCGAGGTGTCGATGTGCAGCTCATAATAATGGGCAGGCTCTTTGGGAGATATCCTTGATGTGATGCGCGCAGCCCTTCCTGTTGTGAGCTGGGCATACAGCACAGCAGCTGAAATTCCAATTCCCTGCTGTCCTCTCTGCTGCTTCATTGTATGGAATTTGCTTCCATAAAGCAGCTGCGCAAATATAGGCGGAATCTGCTTTTTTACAATTCCAGGCCCGTTGTCCTCAACAATAATCCTGAACTTGTCTTCTGACATCTCGATAATCTGTATGGAAATCTCAGGCAGGATTTTTGCCTCCTCGCAGGCATCCAGCGAATTGTCAACAGCCTCTTTCACAACAGTCAGCAGGGCTTTTCTCTTGTTGTCAAAACCAAGCAAATGCCTGTTTCTCTCAAAGAATTCAGCTACTGAAATTTCCCTCTGCTTTTTTGCAAGTTCTACTGCAATTGGCTCGCTGCTCGTTTTAGCCTCTTCTTTTGCCAACATCTTCACCAATACTTGTCTATTCAATTTATTCTTCTTTTTTTAGTTTCAACGAATTCTCATTCATTGACTGCTCGAATACGCTTCTCCTGACTTCTTTTCGTCTTTTCTCAAGCCATTTATAAACATTGCCGTGCCTTGAGCCAGACAAAATGCTCTCAACAGCCCTTCTTGCGAGAGGAAGCATCTCAGCCTGCCCTATTATTCCGACTGTCTTGCCATAAACGCAGATGCTTGTTTCAGTAAGCTCCTCGATTAGGGTTCTTGACTTGCCACCCTCGCCAATAACCCGTCCTCGCAGCCTCTCAAATTCTTCTTTTGTTTTTGCCCAGTCGCTTATGCTGATAAGCTCAAATCCATAATCCTGCTTTATCATCATTTTTGCGATATCTGGGTTGAAACCGCGGCCAATTGCCTGGATCATTTCCTTTGTCGCGTAGAGAGTTATCGCATCCTCTCCGCTTATTGTCACATCCCCTTCTTCAGAATCAATCTGCAGCTTTGTCTTTGTCAACTGCTCCAGCTGCTTCTTTGTCTCTCCCTTTGTGCCAATCAGCACAGCAACCCTTTCTTTCGGAATTTTTATTTGGTAGCTGTATTCCATTTGGTTTTCAGTTTTTCCGCCTTGTTTTAAGTTTTTTTCTGTCATTTCCCTGTTATTTTCTTCATCAACTGCTCTTCATCAATCTTCAGCCCTAGTTTCTTGAAAAATGTTGTGATGTTCCGTATGTCTCTCTCTAAATACTGGCTCGCGTTTGGATTATCACGCGTTGTTGCCTGCGACATGTCAATGAAAACAGGCTTTTCATCCTGATTCAAGATGTTAAACGCTGACAAATCCGCGTGAACAAGCCCTGCCTTGTAAAGCTTTCGCATGTTGGCGATAACATCATCAAAAAATTCTTTTGGATTCTCTGGTTTTTTATCTTTCAATTTTGGCGCAGGCTCGTCACCACCAACAAAATCCATGACAAGTATGTTAAAAAACTGGGTGATCGGCGTTGGAACCCGCGCTCCTGCCTCCCTTGCTTTAAGCAGATTTCTGTATTCCCTGCGCGCCCAGGAAAAAATAACCTGTCTCTTGTTTTTGTCCAATGATGGAAAACGCGGATCTGACTGCAGGTATTCGTACATTTTGTAAAAATCAGCTGTGCTCAACCTGTATATTTTCACAATAACCCTTTTGCCTTCTTTCGTAATCGCAGTAAAGATATTCGCCTCCTTGCCCATCTCAATAGGGCTTTCCAAGCCTTCAAAATAGCCGCGAGAAATCATTTTAAACAGGTTCCTCTCTGTAAACAAGTCAAAGACGTGTTTCAGCGTCTTGAATTTCTCCTTGCTGCTTTTAGCCATAAATAACCTGACTGTTGGTGGCTATAAATAGGTTTCTTTTTGGTTTCTTCTTTTTATATACTTAGTTTCAATATGGAAAATTAAGATTGTTGATTCAAAAGATTTAAATAGCGACATATATTATAGCAAGTTAAGCCCGCCACGAAAGTACCTTGGGGAGCTTACGGCGAACGCCAAAGCTATGAACCTGGGGGTTAGTGTCGCGGGCAACAAGCTTATAATCAACAAGTTTGGGAAACCAAACAATAATAACGCATAGAACAAGTTCATTACAATCATCATATATTGATTTTATTCAGAATGGCGCTGATAAAAACTGCAGAAAGTCGTTAGGCAGCTTTTAGTAACTTGTTCTAGCAGTAAACAGAAGGTGGGAATATGGGTAAAATAAGTCCAGTGTCATCTAAATATATTGTTAATGCATCAATTGAAATTGACGGTGTTGTTGACAGGCCTGATGTTATCGGAGCAATTTTTGGGCAGACAGAAGGCCTTCTTGGCCCGGAGCTTGAGCTCAGGGAATTACAGCGTTCTGGAAGAATAGGAAGGATAGAAGTCAATGTTGACACCCGATCAGGAAAAAGCATTGGAACAATCATTGTCCCTTCATCTTTAGACAAGGCAGAAACAGCCATAATCGCAGCTGCGCTTGAAATAATACAAAGAATAGGGCCTTGCAACGCAAAAGTCAAGGTTCAGAACATAGAAGATGTCAGGATTTCAAAAAGAACATTTGTTGTTGAGAGGGCAAAAGAACTTCTCAAGCAGCTTCTTGACCAGGTTATGCCTGACAGCCAGGAGCTTGCTGACGAAGTTGCTTATTCAGTCAGGGTGATGGAAGTGCAGGAGTATGGAAGGGAGAGGCTTCCTGCAGGACCTGCCATTGACGAGAGCGATGAGGTGATTGTTGTTGAAGGCAGGGCAGATGTGTTGAACCTTCTGAAGCACGGATTCAAGAACGCGATAGCAATGAATGGAACCTCCTGCCCTGAAACAATAATCGAGCTCAGCAAGAAAAAGGAGCTTGTTGCTTTTGTAGACGGCGACAGGGGAGGAAGCTTGATTATAAAAGACCTTCTTAATGTGTCTGAAGTAGACTACATTTCAAGAGCGCCTGACGGAAAGGAAGTTGAGGAGCTTACAAAGAAAGAGATTCACAAGGCACTGAGAAGCAGGATAACTGCAGAGCAGGCAAAGCTTGAAATGGCTATGCCTGAGCACGACACGACAAACGCAATAAGAAGGCCTATGATTGGGTTTAGAAAGCCAATTGCGCCTTCTGCTCATTCACCTGCAGCAGCCGCAGCTCCACAAATAAGTTCTGCGCCAACTCCAAGAATTATGTCTGCGCCTGTTGCAAAAAAGGCATTGACAGAGCCAGAGAAGCAGAAATTCAGCTCTATACTTGAAGACTTGATTGGAACAAGAGGAGCTTACCTGCTTGACGACAAGCTGAACATCCTTGGAAAAGTTCCATTGAGCGAGCTTGCAACGACAATAAAATCAATCAACTCAGGAATCTTTGCAGTCATCTTTGACGGCACCACAGACAGGGAACTTGTGGCTGTTGCTGAGCGGGCTGGAGTGAAGCACATTGTGGCAATGGACAACAAGATTCCTGCAAGCGAAGCAAGGGTCAACATAGTCACAAACGACGAGCTGTAAGGTTCTATGAACTCTGGCAATAAAACACTAGATTTCCTGCTCAAAAAGATTGGCAGGGTTGAAAGTGTTCATAAGGAAAAATTCACAGCCGAAGACAGCGCAAGCGTGTATTTTGCTTTTAGTCTGGAGAAGCTGAAAAAGAAAAAAGATTAAAATAAAAAAATAAATTTATTTGATATCTATTTTAATTCCGCCAAAAACAGTTGCAATAAAATTATATAACGCTGCACTAACAATCCCTGAAAAAAATCCGACTGCAGCATAGAGCACTGTTGCGCCAATCAATATCAACGGACCAGTCAAACCCAAAAACTGGGCTTGCGCACTGGCAGATGTGCCTATTATTGAATAAAACAATCCTATAATAAAACCCGCAAAAATTCCGAATATCGTGGATACTTTAGTATATGACCAAATACCCACCCTTCTTATTGTTGCCATCTTTCCACCCCGCATTTGATTATTTGATTTAATGCAAAATTGTGCATTTTAGAATGCAGACAGGATATATAAACTTTCTCAATAATTTCTCAATAAATCTTCATTATTTTTCTGAGAACCATTGAGAAAACCAGCGAGAAGATAATATAGCTCCACAGCCAGCTAAGATTAAGGAAGCCGAGCTTTATGATTTTTGTCGGCTTGTAATTTATCACAATTGATGTTACAGGAGGCACATTCTTGTAAAGCTGAGCCTGCGGCGCATAAGCCCTTTCATTTGACACAATCATCTCTTTTGTATAGCTCTGGTTTCCTGCCTTGAATTCAATCAGGAAATCTCCTGATTTCTTGGCATCGAGGTTGAACAAAGCCTGCTGGCTTTCAATCTGTTTTGTTGCATTGCCAATTATCAACAATCCTTCAGGCGCAATCAATTCAACTGCTCCCGTAGTTCCTTTTGCGAAATTAACTCCAACTGAAAAATTCTGCCCTGGCATTATCGGCTCAAAGGCAAGATGCGCATTCATCCAGCCGAAAATTATGATTATGGGCAGGAAAGTTATCAGTGTTGCTTTCATGCTGTGGCTCATGTATTTCATATTTGCCTGCATTGCCTTTTTCTGCACGCCAAGAGCCTGCTCAGGATGCTGCCTCAGCTCTTTCATCTGCTTCTGGAATCCTTTCATCTCATCCTTGAGCTGCTTCATCTGCTGCTGATTTGTCGTGTATTTGTAAATAAGGACAATAATCACTGAAATGATGAACGAAAGAATCAATAAAGCCCAGAACGGCCCCAGAGCAAGCATCCAGCCAAAAGCAAAGTCAAGCGCAGGCGTGAGAAAACCAAAAAATGTCATTAGTATTTTGCCTCCATCATTCTCCGCCCATAAACTTTCTCATCATCGGATTCATGTCCATCATATGTTGCCTGGCAACATCTTCGTAAAGCCGGTATATAATCATTACTGTAAGCAAGAGCCCTGTTCCATTTGTCAATGCGCCTGAAACATCCGCGAACGCCGCCAGAGAGCCAACTGCGATTGCTCCCATTATAGTAAGCGGCGTTATATATCTCTGCAGGATTCTCTCAAGAACTCTTTCGTCCTTTCTGAACCCAGGAATCTGCAATCCAGAAGAAAGCATCTGCCTTGCCTGGCTCCTTGCATCCATTCCAGATGTCTGCACCCAGAACCAGGAGAAAACTACACAACCAGCCATGAATATCAACAAATATACCAGCACAGAGCCAATATCCCCAAAAGATAAACTTCCTTCAATAATCTTTTTTATAATATTCGGCGGGTTAAGATATGCGACAAGCCCTGTTGCAGGCGAGTTTCCAACAAATTTTCCAAGAATTGGAAGCCCCCAGTTTTGCAGCAGCCTTGCCCAAAGCTGGATGTTTGCCATTAAAGCCGCCATGAGAATAACTGGAATATTTGAAGTATAAATGAAATGCAAAGGCCATCTTATTCCGTGCCCCCTGATTCTGCCAAACGAAAGCGGAATCTCAACTTTCATTGCCTGCGCATAAACAGCGACAGCGAAAATCAGGAATGTTGCCGCCACTCCTGCAAACATCAAGAAAGCAGTCTTTGGGTCTCCTGCAGCCAGGCTCTGGAATAAAGCGGGAATTGCTCCTGTTGCTATCGAAGGGTTTGCAGGCGAAGCCAAAGGAGAGAAAATCCTGATGAACAAAGACTGGGAGACTCCTGCTGCGATAAACAGCGAGATTCCTGAGCCGAAGCCCCACTTGCTCACCACTTCATCCATGAACATAACCAGCGTTCCGCCAAGGAAAAGCTGGAAAACAAGTATCAGCTGCATTGGCAGAAAAGCAGAAGTTCCCTTGAGCGCCTCAGCAGGCGCAAGCCCTGACATAAACACGTAAATTGCCGCTTCAAACACTATGAAAAAAATTGACAGGAGCTTCTGAGTTCCCTGGAATGCCTTTCTTCCCTCGTGGCTTGTCAAGTCAAACTTCACAATTCCAGAGCCATTCAACAGCTGCAGCACTATGGACGCTGTGACAAGAGGCCCTATTCCAAGGCTGAGCAGCGAGCCAAAGCTTGCTCCAAGAATGACTGAAAGGAATTCAAATCTCTGAAGCGCGTTTTCTCCAAGCCCGAACAGGGGAACAAGCGAAAGCGCAAAAAACAAGACGAGAATTATGGCAGTCCACTTTAATTTCTCCTTGAAAGAAAGCCTCTTCTGCGTTGGAGCTGCAACCTCTGGAAGATTTGAGGTTATTGTGTCTAGTAAGGACATGTTTTATGCCTTCACTGCTCTTTTGAAGGAGCAGATAAAACAGCTCGTTTTGACTCACTGTTGACTTGGCTGCTGCCAAGTTTTACAGGCTGCGTAGATTTTGCCTCTGGAGGGCTGGTTTTAACTTCTTCAGCTTCTGTCTCAACAGTTCCGCCTGCTTTTTTTATCTTTTCAATGGCGCCTTTTGATGCGCATTCAACTTTTACCAGATATTTTCTTGTTGGCCTGCCTGTGCTAAGCAACTTGGTGTAGCCTGCCTTTTCCAGGTCAACCAAAAATTTGTCTTCTTTCTTTGCGATAAATCCCTTTTTCTGCCAGCTGTCAAAGCAGTCTTCAATCTCTTTTATGTTGACTGCAATATACTCGCACACAGGCCCTTTCATCTTGAACCCGTGCTTTCCAAAATAATCAGTTCCCCAGAAGCTTGGCTTTTTGCAGTGGGCTTTTTTTCCTGTTCCTGATGCTCCAGCTCCGCCTTGCTGCCCGGAACCACGGTGCATTCTTCCCCAGCCCCATCTGCGGGTTCCCTTAAGCCTCGTATTCTTCTTTCGCTTTTTGACAACCATTTTAGTTTGTTACCTCAGCAGCATTAAGTTAATTTGGTTTGTAGTTAATTTTTCGCAGTTAATTTGATTTGTTAAATCATTCTCCTTATCAGCTCATTAATCTCCTTTCCCCTGTAGCCATACGCTCCGCCGCGCGAGAAAGGCACCTTTATTCCTTTTCTTTCAAAGCCGCCTCTTGGCGGATGCAGCCTGAAAAATGGCCTTCCTTTTTCTTCCCTCTTCTCCTTCAGCAGCTTCAATGTTTCAGCGTCAATCTCCCCCCACGCCACCAACGACTCAATCTTTTTGACTGTTCCCAGCACCTGCGGAGAGGTGTTCAGCACGCTGCAATAATATTTCTTGTGAAGCCTGATGAAATTCAAAGCATCCTCCACTTTCACTGAAATCATGGGAGTTGATTTTATCCTGATAACTGCAATTTCGCGGTTCGCGATTGCAGCTTCTTTCAAAGCAGTTCGCCAATGCAGTTCACTTTTGTTCACTGCAAGCTTGGCTGCTGCCAAGTTTGGCTCACTGCTAGCTTGGCTGCCGCCAAGTTTTGTAGCGATCATATTAACCCTCCTGATTTCATTCCGAGCTTCTCATATGATTCAGCTTTCACTTTTGTCTTTGCCAGCATCAAGAGAGCGGCAACGCAAGCCTGAATAAGGTTTGTTGTTGTTCTTGTCTGCCCCCATGTCTTTGACCAAACATCCTTTATGCCAGCAAGCTTGAGCATTTTCGCGCACTCTGGCTGGACGCAAAGCCCCTTGCCCTTTGGGGCGGGCATAAGCTTTATTCTCGTGGAGCCGCACCTTCCTTCCACAGCAAACGGGATTGAGTGGGGAGTTTTGCAGTTGCACTGCCAGCTTCCGCACCCTCTTATGATTTTGAAAACATTGAGCTTTGCTTTTCTTATTGCCTTTTCCTTCGCAGGCAAGGTGTCTTTTGACTTGCCATAGCCAACTCCAAGGTAGCCGTCTGAATTTCCAATGACTGCCACTGTCGCAAATGATGGCTTGTTTCCTTCAGGAGTTTTCTTCTGGGTCTGCTTGAATATTCTTCTTTGCCCCCCGCCAAATTTTCCCTTTGACTGCCCTATCATGAGCAGCTCAATGTTCATATTTGGCAGCAATGCGTCAATAATTCCAATTTCAGGTATTTTCTGCCCTGCATCAAGCAGCTCATCAATTTTCTTTATCTCGCCTGACTTTATTTTCTTTCCAACAGATGTCTTTGGCTGCCAGCCAACAATGTCAAAAGTTTTCTTGAATCCCCTTACAATCTCTTCCTCAGCCGGAACTTCCTTGATTATGTCCTTTTCGACATCAAGCTTTTCAGGCTCCACAAGAACATCTGCCATAATCGCAGCTGGAACAATTGGCGCAACTGGCTTTGCATCCTTAGCCTCTTCCTTTATGGGAGCTGCTGATTTTTTTGCAGCCAAGGCTGGTTTTTTCATTTTGTTCTCTTCTGCCTGATTTTCAGTTTTTATCATGTTAGCATCAACCCATTAGTCTTCATTAAGCGATTAATTTCTTTTTGATTTCTTCAAAATGCTTTGGCAGCTGTTCAGGAGCAATGCCCTGCTTCAAATAAGCTGAGAACATTTTATTGTATTTCTCAGGCTCATTCTTGAGTTTTGCCGCCCATTCTGCGATGTGCCCGCCGTTTATTCTCTTTTCGCCAGGCAGCACTTCTTTTGCCACATTGAGATTCAATCCAGAGTCAACGACTCCCTTTAATGCGGCATACAATCTTGAGCCTTTGACAGACCTGTATAAGCCAAGGTCTGCGATGCAGCCTGTTATTTTCTTTTGTTTTGCTTTCTTGCCAAGCAGCAATCCTGCAAGATACGCTGCAGGCAGGTTTCCCCTTGGAGCTTTCCATCCAAGCTTGACGAGCTCTCTTGTGCTTGCTGACACAATCAGCCTGTCTCCTGATGGGCTCTGCTCTGCAATCTGCAATATCATGTTTTTCAAGGCCTTTCTGACAATGAGCCTTGGCTTTCCAGACTGCAGCAATGCCTTTCTCTTGATGTAGTCTGTCTTTCCATCGCGCTTTCGCCTAAGCTGCAGCTTTATTCTTTTGTTTTTTGCCATTTTGATTTTTAGCTGTCTTGATTGTTGATATTAATTTGATTTTGCAGTTTACTTCAGTATCCCCTTTTCTTTCAAGTAAACCTTGATGTGCCTCCTGCTTCTGAAAAATCCGCCCTTGATTTTCATGTACAAATCGTGATACATTGGGATTGTAATCATATTCTTATTCCTGAGCAGCTTCGCAAGCTCCCTCTGGTTCCTCACTCCAGCCACCCAGCGCTCTTTTCTCGGTTTTCTTGCGGTATTCGCCCCTTTTCTGCTTCCGTGCCCGGCCCTTCTTCCCTTTGCCTTCTGAGTCTTTTTTTGTCTGGCGCTAAACTTTGAAGTTATGTTTGCAGGCTTTTCTGTTATTGCTCCCTGCTTTATCAGGCTCCTCACGTCAATTTTTGTGATTGCTTCCTTTATCTCCGCAAGCATTTCAGGATCAAACCTGACTCTTTTCTTAGAGCATCCAAGCACTCTTGCAGCCAGTCGCTTTTGAAGTTTCATTTTATACAGTCCTCTTTGTCAGCAGCTTGTCCTTCTCTTTTTTCTCAGCTTCTTTCTTTTCTTCGGTCAGTTTTTCGCTGGCAGTTGCTGTCATTTCGATTTTTTTCTCCTCGGCTACGCCAGCTCGTCCTGCTCGCTGGCTAGTTGGTTCGCTTTGCGCCCCAACTTTTTCCTGCGTTTTCTGCTCTGTCTTTTTTTCTTCTGGCAAAGCAGCTCGCTTTGGTTCGCTGCTAGCTTGGCTGCTGCCAAGTTTCTTTTCCTCTGGCTTGGCTTGCTTCTTTATTTTTTCCTTCTTCCTCTGCTCAAGCTCCAGCTCTTTCTTTGCAATCCATTCTGCTGGATTTTTCAGGTTCAATATCGAAATATTTTTCTTCATCGCAAGCTTCACAATGTCAATCTTCTTTTTGCTGCCAACTGCCGCGGCAAGCACTATTCCCTGCGTGTCCTTGGCTATTTTCTCAAGTTCAGAAGGCGAATTTACAACCACAAACTCAAGCCCTGAGCTGTGCAGCCATTTTGCTTCTCTCGGGCTTCCCCAGCCAGGCTCGACAGCGCCTTCCCTTTCCTTTCTGCGGTGCCTGAACTTGCTGTGCAATCCTTTTGGCCTTCTCCAGACCTTTGCCAGCCTTGTCTTTTTGTACCAGTCCTGCCTGATCATCAATGGCTTTTTTGACTTTATTCTCTTCCTCAACTCAAGCATTTTTTTGTCAGCCATTTTGATTTGTGTGAGTATGATTTCTCAGTTCCTCCTTCTCATTCTCCCTTTTCTGTTATATAGATGCCGTCCTGGAAAATTCTCTGGTCCCTTCCTCTCAGCCTTATTGTCTGCTCTATGTCTGCAGCAACCTGCCCGGCAATTTCAATGTCAACAGATTCCACGTGAATCTTGTCGCCCTCAACCTTGACTTTTGCTCCAGGCTTGAGCTCAACAATTCTCGGATATTTTTCTCCAAAAAAGTTTTTTACAACAAGAGTGTTCCCTGAAACTGAGGCATTCATTGGAAAGTGCCCTGAGCAAATCTTCAAAGTGTACTTGTAGGAATTCTGCGCTCCCTTTATCATGTTCTTTAAATGCGCCGCAAGTGAATACAATCTTGATTTCTCCCTTTTGGTTGCTTTGTCCGCCTTCAAAATAACTTCTTTTCCCTCGACAGCAATGCTCAGCTTTGGCTCGAGAATCTTTCTGGCGCACTCTCCTGCCTTGCCCTTTACCTTCAGCATTCCTTTTTCTAGCAAAACCTCAACCCCATCAGGAATCGCTATCCTGTCGCTCAAGTTCTTTTTCATTTTATTTTTTCAACCTGAAATTTTCAGCAGTGATTATCGGTGATTATTGCCGTCAGCCTGCCAGATCAATAGCAGTATGCTATGAGCCTTCCTCCTATTCCTTTTGATTTCGCCTGTTCGTGGGTAACCAATCCATCTTGTGTTGAAACAATCAGCAGCCCCATTCCCTTTGCAGGCAGGTATCTCTTCTCAAACTTTTCAAATCCGTCTTTCTTGACGCTGAATCTTGGTTTGACAACCCCGCATTTGTTTATGCTGCCAAGCAGGTTTATCTTGAGCACTCCGCCGCGGCTTGCAGACAACTCTTCAAAAATTCCGACATAGCCGTTTGCGTTTAGCAGCGCAAGCACTTCTCTGATCAGCTTTGAAGACGGCTTTATGACTGCCTCATTCCTTCCTATCTTCTCAGCTCCCAGTATGTTTGAGAGCGCGATTGCCAATGAATCCTTGAGCATTTTTGTTTTACCTCGTTGAATTGATTTTGTGGATTGATTTGGTTAATTTTACCTTGCCATCAGCTGTATTTCTTGAATCCTATTTTGGTTGCTATCTCCCTGAAGCAGCACCTGCAAAGTTCCAAGCCGTATTTGCTTACCCTGGCTCCGTGCCTTCCGCACCTGCTGCATTTGTAAAGCGCCTGCCCTGTTGCCCTTTTCTTCGGAGAGTTGTGTCTCAAGAACTTTTCCATCTTGACAGGCTTTGACTTGAGCTGCTTGAGCATCTTTTTGAAATCTTTTGTTGTCATGCTGCCTCCTTTTCAATAACATTGATTCCAAATTCTTTTTTCATGAAGTCTATTGCGTTCTGCTTGGTTACGATGTGATTCTTTCCAATTTGCTTTTTGAGGAAAGTCCTTCTCTTTATCCTGTGCCCTGGCTTTTCAAGGGTGATGCAAACCTGCAGTCCAAGCACTCCTATCTCTGGCTTGTACGCAACACCTGGAATGTCGATATATTCCTCGATTCCAAATGAAATATTCCCGAAATTGTCAAACTGGCTTAGCAGAAGCGTCTTCTTCTTTGCCTCCAAAAACCTTTTTATCAGCTCTTTTGCAAACTGTTTTCTCAGCGTGAGCTTGCAGCCGATTGGAAGCCCTGGCCTCAGCCCCCAGTTTGGAATTCTTTTGCTGGTGACTGTTTTGATGGGGTCGATGCCTGTTATGTGCTTCAGAAGCTGCACTCCCTTCTCTAGCTTGGCCTGGTCTTTTCCAGCGCCTATGTTAAGCGTCAGCTTCTCTATCCTCGGCATTTGCATTGCATTCATGTTTAATCATTCGTGTTTAATTTATGGAATCACAAAAACTGCGTTTTTTGGCGTGTCGATTTTGTTTCCCTGGCTGTCGTGATAGATTACTTTGCCAGCAGCTATCTCATCAATAACTCCCTCTGTTCCCTTGTGGGCTCCTGAGACAAGGAATATCTTTGCGCCTTTGTCCAGCTTGAGATGCTTCACTATCTTTTGCGCAGGAATCGAAATCACTATGCTGTCCCCAACAGAATAGCTCTCCTTTTCAACAATCATGTTCCTGCTTCCAGAAAGATTGAGCTGTATTTTTCCTTTCTTGAGAACTGACTTTCCTTCAATCCTGCATGTCTTTGTGTTGTCTGGCTTGTCAATCCTGTTCAGCTGCAGCCTTCCCTTTGTGTCGATTGTAACCCTGTAACTGTCTCCTGTTGACTTCAGAGTTAGAGTGTCCATAAATCCAAGCCCTGTTGCCGGCTCCTTTGTCCTTTTTCCGTCAACAAGCACTTCTGTTCTCTGAAGCGCCTTTTTCACATCCCTCTGTGTTGAGGCGAATCCCATATTCTTTAGTATGAGGCTCAGGGGCATTGACCCTTCAAGCAAATGCCTTCCTGGCAGCGGTTTTTGCACAAACATTCTTTCCTTTCTCAGCAATGTCCACGATCTTGGCGCGGCGTATCTTTTCAGGTGCTTTGACATTTTGATTACTGCCTGCTCTGCTTGGCAGCCTCCTTTGAGTGTGATTCTGTCGAGTGTAATTCTGATTTCAGCTCTGGCTTTGGTTTCGGCTCTGGCTTTGGTTTTGATGCATTTGAGAATTTCTGCATTCGCTTTTTGTCAGACAGGTTTAATTCTGTTATAATCAAATTTGAGGCGACGAGCGGAACTCTTGCCTTGCTTCCATCTTTCTTCAGCCTTTCAATTCCAACAACATAAACTTTTGAATTTCTCATGTCAACGCTCTCTATTGCTCCGCGCTTGCCCCTGAAGTCTCCTCTCACAACCAAAATCTTGTCTCCCTTTCTTGCTCTTGTGTTTCTTGCGCCATATTTCTTTTTCAGCTCTTTTGAAAAGTGCGCTGATATCTGCTTTGACTTTATGTGCAGCGGAGCATTTGCTATGTACTTTCTCTGCTTCGAGGCATTTTTGCTCGTTTTCCAGTTTGCGCTCCATGCTTTTTTCATTTTAGTTTGTCCTCATCAGCATTTTTGAATAAATTGTTAAACTATGATTGACGCGATTTTTGCTATCGCAGGCCACCTGTCAACTGCTTCCTTTGCCACGACTCCCTTCAGCATTGTTCCTTTTGGAGTCGCGAATTCGTCTTTTACAATTACGACAGCATTGTCCTCGAACTTTATGCGGGTGCCGTCAGCCCTTCTGTATTCCTTCTTTTGCCTTACAACAACAGCAAAAACAACCTGCTTTCTCATGTCTGGCTTTCCTTTTTTCACAGCCACCGTGATGTAGTCTCCAACACCTGCTGCAGAAGCTTTTCCCTTCACTGTCTTGAGATTCTTGACGCTCATCATTCTCACAATCTTTGCTCCTGAGTTGTCGCAGCAAACTAAATTTGATCCGTGCGGCAATGACCTTATTACCGACGCCTTCATTGCTTTCATTGCAGCTCCTCTGCTGACGCGCCAGCCTCAGCTAGTTTTCTTGTTTTTTGCTCAGCGTCTCTTGCTTCCATTTCAGTTTTTGTTTTTCTTGCCTTTGCTTCAACAACTCTTTCCTGCTCTTTAACGAGCTCTTCCTTGCTCATGAACGCAATGTTTTTGCCAATTTTCTCGATAATGACAAAGCTCTTTGTCTTGCTTATTGGCCTGCACTCAATTATCTTGACTATGTCCCCTTTCTTTGCGCTTATGCATTCTGGATTATGAGCCTTGATGGCAGTTTTTGCCTTTTCATACCTCTCAAACTTTGGAGATTTCTTGCTCCTTGGCCATTCAACAGTTGCAGTCTTCTGGCTTGACGCAGTTACGGTTCCCACGAACTGCCTGCCCCTGGTCGCCATCGCCTTGTGAACAGCGCAGTGCATATCGCCGCACTGTTTTTCAGTTTCAGTTGCTTTGTCGTTTTTCATCATTTTGTTCCCGCATTTTTATGCATCATGCTCATTCATCAACATCATTTGTCAGCATCATTTGACAACAATTCTTTCTGCAGGGAAGCCCAGCTCCACAAGGGCCTGCTTTACCCTTGGCCTGTGATCGCCCTGAAGCTCGATTTTGTTGTTTTTTACTGTTCCGCCGCAAGCAAACTTTTCCTTGAGTTTTTTTGCAAGATCCTTGATGTCTATATCCTTTGCGTCCAAACCTTCAATCACGGTGTAGTTTCTCTTGAACTTTTTTTGTTCAAGCTGAACCTCAATCTTTTGCGTTTCCTTGGCGATTGCCTCGCAAACGCACAGTTCTTTTGGCAAGCCACACGTTGTGCAGACCTCACTCATTCGTTTGCTTTCCTCCTGCAAAGATTGTATTTATCTTCGCAATTGTTCTTCTTGCATTTCGTATCTGCCCTGAATTCTTTGGCGGAGTTCCTGTCGCCACCTGGGCATAAAGCTTGATCATTTCCTTCTTGAGCTCATCGATTTTCTGTGTGAGCTCAGACTTTTGCATTGATTTAAGCTGCTTGAACTTCATTTGAGTCTCCTGTTGAGTTTGTTGATTTTGATTCTTCAGCAGCAGTCATTGGCTGCTTGTCCTTCCTTGCCCTTCTTGGCTTTTTTTCCTGTTTCGCGCCTTGCTCGTCTGATTGTTTGCTTTCTTTCTTCGCGCCTTCTGTCGTTGCCTCGGCTCCAGCCTCTGCTGTTTGTTCTGAAGGCTGTGCTGCTGCCACCTCGATCTCATTCATCTTTGCAATTCTGTCAGGCAGCCTCACGTCAGACGGCATTATCCTTACCTTGATTCCAACAACGCCCGGCTTTAGCTTTGCGGTTGAATATGCGCGCTTTACTCCTGAAACTGCAATGTCTCCGCATTTTTTCAGGTATCCTGAGTAAAATCTCCAGGACTTTGCCCTCGCGCTTGGCACTTTTCCTGAAATTCTTATTTCAATTCCAAGCGCGCCTGCGTTCATGACCTCTTCCATCATCTTGTGCGCGATTGCCTTGAATTTCTGCACTCCAAATCTTTCCATTGTTGACGCAATTCTCTCTGCCACAATCTGCGCGTCAAGCGATGGGTTCTCAACTTCGCTTATCTCAATCTGGGGATTCTCAAGCTCAAACTTCTTTTTAATCGCGGCTGTGAGCTTCTTTATGTTCTCTCCTGATTTTCCAACAACAAGCCCTGGCCTTGATGCAAAAATAATTATTTTTTCTCCAAGCGGGGTGCGGACAAGCTTTGTGTGGCTGTGTCCGACGTTTCTCAGGGTCTCTGATATGAATTCCTGTATCTGGTATTCCTTCAATCTTTCCGCCACGAACTTTCTCTCAATCATTGTTTGCTCTCCTTCTTTTCAGTTCCCTTTCTTGCATTCCTTGCATCGTTCCTCGCCTCTCTTGCCTGCTTTCTTTCCTTGATTTCCTTGCTTTCGCAAAGAACAACTTCAATATGGGATCTTTTTGCGTTTCTTCCAAGCCTGCCATAGTGCGGCGATGTCGGCCCTCTCTGGCTGCAGATGTGCCTCACAAGCAAGTCCCCTGTGCTCAAGCCTTTGAACTGGGCGTTTGCCTCTGCTGACTCAAGCAATTTCAGTATCTCTCCGCATGCCTTTACAGGATACCTTCCTGCAGCAATTCCTTTCTTGTGGCTCAGGTCCATTTTCGATTTGTTATATGGCACTGCAAGCTTGAGAGCAATAATCTGGATCAGCATTTTTTTTGCAATCTCCAGGGATTTGCCTCGTATGAACGCGCAAACCTGCGTTGAGTGCTGGTGCGAAATAGGCAACGACCTTCCAACTGCCTTTGCTTCTTTTTCCGCAACCTTTGTTGAGTATCCTACCATTTTGTTTATTGCCTCGTCATTATCATTATTCTTGCAATCATCATTCTTGCAATCATCATCTCACAGACAGGCTTGCGCTTGACCTTGTGGCTCCGATTCCAGGAGCTGAGTGCGCAACCTTCTTTCTTGTTTGTGTGAATTCTCCAAGCCTGTGCCCTATCATGTCATCCTCGACCCTGACAGGAATGAACTCATGACCATTGTAAACCTTCAGCACAAGCCCGATCATTGAAGGAAGCGTTATCATTTCCCTGCAGTGCGTTTTTATCTCCTTGCTTCCTGCGGCGATTCTCTTGAGCAGTATTTTTTGCTGTTCTGTGAATCCCCTTTCAATTGTCCTTCTCTGCCTTGCCGGCAGAAGAGCTGCAAACTCTTTCAAGCTCAGCTTTTTCATCGCCTCTGCGTTCAATCCCCTGAAAATGAATTCTCTTGGCATTTTTGTTTATCCTCGTTGTTTGTTGCTCCTGGTTTTTCTCGCTTCATTCCTCGTTACTTTTTACCTTCTGAGTTTTTCCTCGTTATCTCTCACTTCTTCCTTCCTGTTCTTCGTGGGTGCAGCTTTCCGACTTTTCTTCCAGCGCACGCAAACTTTGGAGCAGGCCTCTGCTTTGCCTTTCTCGACGTTCTCTTGTTTCCAAATGGATGGTCAACTGCGTTCTGAGCCGCTCCTGAAATCATCGGGTATCTCTTGTTTCTTGCCCTCTTTGCATGGTAAACCTTTCCTGCCTTGAGGAATGGCTTTTCTGTCCTGCCAGAGCCTGCAATAATCCCGATTATTGCCCTGCAGTCAAGGCAGAATTGCCTTTGTTTTTTTGAAGGCAGCTCTATAAGCGCGTTGTTTTCAAATTTTGAAACCAGTTTTGCTGTTCCTCCAGAAGTCCTGCAGAATTTTCCGCCATCTCCTGGCATGAGTTCTATATTATATATCTGGGTTCCCTCTGGAATATCCCTCAGCGCGAGCATATTGCCGTTTTCAACAGGCGCCCCTGCGCCTGATGCAATTCTGTCTCCAACCCTGCATCCCTCAGGAGCCTGCACAATGCATTCTTTTCCGTCATCAAAAACTATTCTCGCGATTGGCGCAGAATGCCCAGGACAGTGAGTAAGCTCCTTGATTGTTCCTGCAACAATTGTCGCAGTCGGGTTTCTCATCTTTACAACTCCAATGTATCTAAAGCTGGGAACCCTGTACCTGAATCCGATTCCCCTTCCCCTTGTCTGCTGGATTAGATTCTTTCCCATAAACTTTCTCAAGAGTTTAATCAAAATCTGGCTAGGCATGGGACTTGCGTTTCACTTCAGTCCCATCTCCGCACCCGACTAAACTTTTACCTCCGTGTCATTCATCATCACACCATTCCCAAATTTGTCGCGATGTCTATTGCAGGAGTTTCCTTTGCAAACGTCACATAAGCCCTTTTCTCTCCCTTTGGAGTCCTGAATGTCCTAACTTGCGTTACTTTTGCCTTGAAAAGCGCCTCAATTGCTTTTTTAACATCGTGTTTTGTCGCGTCGTTATCGACTACAAAAACCAGCTTGTTGTCAGATTCCATAAGGCGGATTGCCTTTTCAGTTGACAATGGGTGCTTGACCACGCTGCTCGCCAGTTTGGATTCATTTGATGCTCTGGCTCTGGTTGTTTGCCTTGCTTTCATCGCCTGGTCTGTGTTCTTTGCCATTTTTGTTTTCATTGCCTGATTATTTAGCAAACAATTTCTCCTTGTCAATTTTTTCAATTGCTCCCTGCGTGAAAAGAGTGAGCCTTCCTGGCATTCCGCCCGGAGCAAGCAAATTAACATTCAGGTTTCTTGCTTCTGCGACATCAATTCCTGGAATGTTCTTTGCAGACAGCGCAAGATTGCATTTTCCAGACACAACAATAAGTATTCCCTTCTTGCTTTTGTATTTTCTTCCTCTTGATTTTCCTTTTCCTGCCCTTATTTTTCTTTCTGATGTTCTTTCAAGCTCATTTCCAAATCCCAGCTTGTTGAGAATTTCCTCAACCTTGCCAGTCTCTTTCATTTCCTCAAATTTATTGTCAGCAACAAATGGATATCCTGCAGGAGCATCGTGCCCTCTTGCCTTCACGGCATCAGCAGAAACTGTCGCTGCCAGAGCGCTCCTCAGCGCCTTTTTTCTTTCCTTGTCGTTTATTTTCTGCGCAAGAATCTTTTCAACCACAGGCGGGTGAGCCCTTCTTCCGCCAACTGTTCCAGGCGCAAAAGCTCCAACCCATTGAAATTGCGTTCCTCTTCTCAGCATTGTTTTTCTTGGAACTCTTGAAATTCCCTTTCCATAGGCTCCTTTGTATTTTCTTCTTCTTCTCGACAGGCGGGCAGATGCTTTCTTGCCTGCTCTCGGGTCAGCTCCATATGGCTGCCTGATGTGGCTTTGCAGCGCCAGCGCAACTCTTGAAATCAAACCCTGTCGAAGGGGCTCTGCAAACTGGCTTGGCAGCTTGACTTTTCCTGTTTCTTTTCCGTCAGTTGAAATTATTTTGAGTTCCATTTTTCACCATTACTGCTTTGAAGCCAGACTTGTGAATGTGATTGTTGGCGCTGTCTTTGGCACATTTCTGTTATTGCGTATTGTGTGAGTCATTGTTATCAGCCTATTTTGCGGTCCGCCAACAGAGCCCTTGACCAAAACATAGTTGCCCCTGATCAAGCCATAGCGGAGAAATCCGCCTTTTGGATTTATTTCAGCAGGATTTGTTCCGATTTTGACAATCCATTTGTTGTGCTCCATTCTCTGATGGAATCCCATCTGTCCTGCGTGCGAGACTGTCCAGGAACGGTTTCCTGCCCAGGGACCGACGTTAGCTGGGCCTCTCTGCCCTTTCTGGGACTTGTGAGACCTCAGGTCAACGCCAAATCTCTTGACAGGGCCCTGATATCCCTTGCCCGTATTTACCGAATGAGTGTCAACTTGCTGTCCTTCATTAAAAACATCCTTTGCAAATATTTCCTTTCCTAAAATTGATTTTGCGAAATTCAATTTGTCGTCAGCAGTCGCTCCGCTCACGCCAAGCTCAAGTATTTCAGGTGTTTTCTTCAAGCCAATCAGTCTCGGCTGCGTCGCAACAACGATTTTCACGTCGCAAAGCTCGTCAACCTTGGGCTCAGCTTTCTTTTTCTTTGGCAGTCTCAAAACCCTGGCAACGTCTTTTCCAAAATCTGCTGTGTTTATCTGCGCAGCAACCCTTGTTCCGTATCCGTTTTCATCTGGTTTGTAAAGCCGTATACCAATGACTTTCATTGGCGGGCATTCGATGACTGTGACAGGCATCTGGATTTCTTCATTTTTTGTGTGCGATAAGGAATTGTCAAGAATGAGCAGGTGGGTCATTCCAGCCTTGTAGCCGGCAAAGCCCAATAGTTTTGTTTCTTTGAGATTAGCCCAGCATCTAACTCTGGCAGTCATTCTCTTGGCGCGCTGCCTGTGCCAGAACTGCATTGACCCCCTTCTCGGATTTCGTACTGTTGGCATGTTATATGACTCTTGCTAGTTTGACTAGCCGGATTATTTTGGCTGTTGCCAACCAAACTCACTTTGTTATGAACTTAATCGCCTTAAGAGTCTTTTAGAAACAGTGCGAGCCTTCTTGTGTGCATCACCTCGCGGCTCACTGTGCTGTACTGAAAAGACTCCTTTTCAGGCTATCCTCGATAGTTTTGCCCTTTGTTTATAAAGCTTGCGATAGTGGCTATTTGAGAGGATTAAAGCGAACTTTGTTCACTAAAAGCAGCATGTATGCCACTAGAATAAATAGACTAACAAACAATCTCTATTTATCTTTATTTGTTATATTAGTTAACTTCGCCTTCCTGGTGGCATAGCTCACCGGATTCTTTATCCTGGCGCAGAAATTGTCAGGGCAGCACACGCCAATGGCTTTGTAGTATGCCTCGTTGTCGCAATTGGGAGGAGGAACCTTCTTCTTTGCATTCTTGTGATATCTCAGATGCCCGACAATATTCACTTCCCGCAAAGGCTCCTTGTTCTTTTTGTTCCAGTCAGCCAGGATTTTTTCAATTTCATCTGAGCTGTAGCCGCAGCTGTCAAGGAAATTAACCAGGATAAACAGGCTTCTTTTTTTGCCGTCGGCAAGCCCCTTGAGTATTGCCTGTATGCACGGAGGGAAATATTGTTCAGGCACTTTGCTTACGAATTCAAACTCCCTATCTTCGCCATCTTTTGATGTCCAATTTTCTCTTTTAGCCTGCATTAATTTCTTCAAACTTGTTGATTCTTCAGCCTTCACTTTCATATAAAATGCTTCATCCATCAGGTTTTGCGCTTCTCCTTTTCTCGCCTTTTTCCTGTCCAGGAACTTCCCCTGCACGACAACCCTGTCTGGCTCTGCCATTTTCTTGTCAAATGACAAAATCTTTTTCGGGTCGACAACAACAGAAGCAAGCCCTGATTTCTCGTTGAGTGAGTAAGGCATCCTGTACAAATGCCTGGGAGAAATGAGAATCGTGTCTATGTCAAGCACTGCAAACGGGTCAAACACTCCTTTCTTGACAACATCCTGCACGCTCTTGCCAACGCCTGCCGCAATCTTGTCTATTGTGTTCATCATCAGCAATCTGTCTGCAAGCGGCTGCCTGATTTTTTCTCTCAAATACAGCGCAATCCTTTTTGGCCCGTCTGGAAACAATTCCTTTGTGGGCTTTCCGTGCACAGAATCAGGAAATGCTTCAAAAGGAACTGCAATGTGCCAGCCGTGGTTTCCTGAGAATTTTATAGACAAAGTCTCAATTCCAGAGTGTTTCAATGCCTGAATAATCAAGTCAGCTGCGATGCTGCTGTAATCAAGAATCGGGCAGTCAACATCAAGCACCAGATCCCAGCCAAATCTCAGCTCTTCAACGTCCTGCTTTTTCATCATAGTGCTTATTGAAAGGGGATTTGTCCACAGCTCCTCTGAACAGTGGAAAGACGTCGCGCCTTTCTTGGCAAACTCAAGAACATCAGCAGGATATTTCAAGGAATCGGGGCGCTTGCCATATCCATTGTCGCCATACTTGATTGCAACCTCCTTGTTTGCGGCGCAGTCAACTATTGCCTGCTGTATCTCTGGCCTTTTGTAATACTTCAAAGACGTGCTGAGATGAATCATTTCTCTTTTAATCCCCCCCAAACAATTGAAACTGATACTATATTTATATAGATTGCGGGTGAATGTCCAGTGGTTGTGGTGAGCCGAGAGAATATTGAGGAACTAAGGCACGAGCTGGCAAAGTTGAAGCAAAGCGGCAAATTAGTTGTTGTAGAGGGGCTGAAAGACATGAGAAGCCTCGCAAAGTTCGGCTTGAAAAATATAATGGCTCTCAAAAAGCCGATTTACGCTGTTGTTGATAACATTGCGGCAGCTGCAAAAGAGTGCGCGATCCTAACTGACCTTGACAGCGAGGGCAAGAAACTTTATGGCGCGCTGAAAAAAGAGCTTCAGAAACAGGGGGTTAAAATTGACGACAAATTAAGGAATTTTATTTCAAAAAATACGCCTGTGAAACATATTGAGGGCTTGGCAACTTTTCTTGAAAATCATTTCAAACAAAAAGGTTTTTAAACAGCCATTCTGAGATGTAAACGGGGGTAGTATGACTGCAAAGAATTACATCAAGACGGCTCTGTTGCTCGGAGCTCTTACAGGATTGCTTCTTGTAGTTGGCAGGCTTCTCGGCGGGGCAACCGGATTGACAATCGCAATAGTATTTTCTGTTTTAATGAACTTTGGAGCTTTGTTTGTTGCTGACAAGCTTGTGCTTGCAATGTACCGCGCTTACGAGGCAAAAGGCGCAGAGTATAAGGGGCTCAGGGAAATGGTTGGAGAGATTGCAGAAAAAGCAGGTTTGCCAAAACCCAGAGTTTACATAATTCCAAGCGACAACCCAAATGCGTTTGCAACAGGCAGAAGCCCTAAGCACGCGGTTGTTGCAGTCACCCAGGGAATTCTAAAGCTGCTTAACAAGGAAGAGCTCAGGGGAGTTATTGCTCACGAGCTTTCTCACATAAAGAACAGGGACATGCTCGTCGCGACAGTTGCAGCAACAATCGCAGGAGTTATCAGCTATCTTGCTTATATGGCAAGATTCGCGGCAATTTTTGGCGGTGGAAGCAGGGATAGCAGAGACTCAGGCGGAATCTTCGGCTTGCTCGCTCTTGCAATCCTAACTCCAATCATAGCAATGATACTGCAGCTGGCAATCTCGCGCTCGAGGGAATATCTTGCAGACGAAAGCGGAGCAAGGACAATAAAGAACCCAAAAGCTCTTGCATCTGCTCTTGCAAAACTCGAGGCTGCTTCAAAAATAGTTCCGATGCGAAGAGGAAATCCGACAACTTCAAGCTTGTTTATTGTAAATCCTTTCTCAGCAAAGGGATTAACGGGGCTGTTCTCAACGCACCCTTCGACTGAAAGCCGCATACAAAAATTGAATTCTCTTGTTATTTAGCAGGATAAATTTATATATTCTGGCTCGCTCGGCAACTTAGAAAAAAGAGGCAAGTAGATGGTTGGATATAAATCACTTTATTCTGACAAGGAGTTAATGCAGATTATTCGCTGCACAAAGCGCGAGCTTGAGATGTTCAAGCTTGTGCAGAAAAAAACTTTGGTTGAGGCGGCGCAATACAAAAGAAAATTCTTCAAGAAAAGCCTGAACATCCTTGGAATCTCTGGCTCGCGAAGAACGGAAGGCGACTGTCCGAGGGCAAACTCAATAAGCGAATGGCTGCTTGAGAAAAGCCTTGAGCGCGCTCGAAAGCTTGGCGCAAAGACAAAGATTGCAAAGCTCAGGGACTATGTAATTCTTCCCTGCAAAGGCTGCTACAGCACCACAAATGCTCAATGCCATTTCTACTGCTCCTGCTATCCGAAAGGAACAAAGGACTCTGATGACATGACGGATATGCTTTACGATCAGGTTCTATGGGCAGACGCAATAATTTTTGCAACGCCTGTCAACAGCTTCAAAATTTCCTCCCTCCTATCGCTCTGGATAGACAGGGCAATCTCGCTTGATGGCAGCCTGGCTCCTGCAAATCCATATGATGCCAAAAATCGCGAGCTTAACACAAAGCACACGAAATTCATCAATCTCGCTGCAAATCCAAATGTTTTTGGCTCTGGCTTTTTGAGAAGATTTACAGGCAAAGTCGCAGGCGCAATTGTCACAGGGCATGAAATCGGCGCTTCAATGACAATTTCTTCGCTTTTCATGACTCTTAATCATTACGGGATGCTTTTCCCGCCATTCAGCAATATATATGCGATTGGAAATGTCTGTCTTCCAACCTACACTGACGAAAAAAATCTTGAAACAGACTGCTATGTTGAGCAGGCAAAGCAGCTTGCAGAGAATGTTGTAAACGCAGTCAAACTCGCAAAGCAGAACCCGAAATTATTCTGGAAATACGACCAGGGAAGCAACTAGAATTTTTAGTTTGCTAATCTGCTAATCTTTTTTGTGCTCGCTTTCCAAAACTTCCCTTATCCTTGCAGCTTTCTTGTCGCCAATGCCGTCAACTTTCTTTAAATCCTCATCGCTCGCATTCACAATTGACTTTATTGTTCCAAACTGCTTCAGAAGCTCCTTTGCCAGCGAAGCGCCGACATTCGGCAGGCTAGAAACAACATACTCCTGCTGCTCCTTCAATGTCAGTGGCTTCTTTGTGTGCCCTGAAAACTCCCGCGCAGCTCCTTCCTCCTGCTCACGCTTGGCGATTGCAAACAGAAGCGCAGCTGTTTCACGCGGATTCTTTGTCTGCAGAACAGGAATTCCATAGCTAACTGCAATTGTTGCCAATGCTCCGCGAATAGCATTAGGATGCACCCCGCGAACTGAATAAATGTCCTGCTCTCCTTCAACAACGACAATTGGCTTTTCAAATATCTCAACCATCCCCTTAAGTTGTCCAAGCAGCCTGCCATCAACAATGCTGTTCACAAAATCTTCTGCTGTTTTGTGCTCAACTCCAACCCTGCTGCTCAAAATGTAGTCTGCTGCAAGCGCCTTGAGCTCAACATCTGCTCCCAAGTCTGAAAGCCCTCTCAAAACTCCAGAGCCTGATTCCCTGTGATCAACAAGAATTTTCAATCTTGCTTGGTTTATCTTGCCATTTTCATTTGCTGCGCCATTGCCAGTTATCATCTGCTCTTTTTTCTCCTGCTTGAAATTTTCCAAGGTTCGCTGCCCCATCTGCCCAGCTTGGCTTAGTTTACCATCAAATTTGTTTTTCAGTTGTTTCAGCAGATAGTTCATTCTCTGCTCCTTTCTGTGCGCAACCCAGGAGTATGCTTCATCCCTTGTATTTTTTGCAATCAATATTATTACTCTTCCAGATTCCTGCCTTCCTGTTCTTCCCCTGCGCTGAATCGTGCGAATCGCGCTTGGAATCGGCTCGTGGAAAATAACCAAATCAACTCTTGGAATGTCCAATCCTTCTTCGCCAACAGAAGTGCAGACAAGTGTGTTGAACATGCCATCCCTGAATTCGTCAAGCATTGCCTTTTGCTCTCTCTGCTTCAGTCCGGTCTCTCCTTTTTTCATCTGCCCAACAAATAATTTCGCGCTCACTCCAGGAAGTTCGCTCAATTCTTGTACTATCTCGCTTCCAGAATCCCTGTACTGGCAGAAAACAATTATTTTGACGTCTTTTTTCGCTTTTGCCTCTGCCTCAACAATTTCCTTGAGCTTAATTAATTTTGGATGCAGCACTCCATCATCAAAAAGAACTTTTGCCTGCTCAAAAGCAGAAATGAACATCTTGTCATTTGCAAGCACCTGCACTGCCTTGACTCTTGTCTGCTTTGCCTCTTCGAAAAGCTTTGCCAAATAGCTGTGCAATGCTCCGATTCCCTGGCTTTCAACAAGCTCAAGGGCGTGATGAATCTTCACAGCCTGCGCAAGAACTGAAATTGACTTTAACAATGCGAAATCCCTTTCGCCAGAAGCCATTGCAATATGCAGCCTTGCCTGCATTTCAAGCAAATCCTTTTTGCTCGCCATGTCTGCTCTTCTTGCCAAACCGTACCCGACGAGCTCATCAAGCCTTTTCTTGTAGCAGGCAATCAGTATTTTTTGTATTGAGCTGAATTCAGAAGGCAAATCAAGCTTTATCCATTCTATGTTGATGTCTTTCACATACGGCTTGACGTCAGAATCATCTTCATTCTTGGCTTCAACAGCCTCGATAAACAAGTTCCTGCAAACTTCCTCTATTTTTTCGAGCTCGCTTCCAGGAGAAGCAGTCAATCCTAAAATCCGCGGAAATTCAGCATCAGCATTATACCGCTGCGCCAGCCAGGCATAACTATAATCTCCGACAGCCCTGTGGCATTCGTCAAATATCATCAAAGAAACTTCTTTCAGTGAAATCTTGCTTCCAACAACGTCGTTTTCCAATCCTTGCGGAGTGCTGAAGATTATCTGGCATTCTTTCCACTGCTCCTGCCTTAACTCAGGAGCAAGCTCGCCTGTAAACAATGCCATTTTTCCCTCTTCAACATCCAGATATTTTCTAAAAACATCAAGGTGCTGCTGGCACAATGGTTTTGTGGGCGCAAGAAAAACTATCTTTGAGCTTGGAAACTGCTTCAGCCGGTGAACAGCAAGCAGCATTGCTATTGCTGTCTTTCCAAGTCCTGTTGGCAACACTACAAGAGTGTTTTTAGCAGCAGCAGTGCTGAATATAGTCTGCTGGTAAAGCCTCGGCGCAAACCCCCTTATCATATTTTGAGAGAAAATACTCTGCCTTTTATAGTTTGCGTGCGAATGTCCAGTGGCTAGTGATTGAGCAACGCAAACTTGTCAGAGAGCATAGCAAGCTGACTTAGTTTGCGTGCAGCTGTCCAGTGACCAGTGGGCTTAAAGAGCTGGACACTGGACTCGCAGTCGCAACCGCAAGTCCAGCGCGTCCAGTGAGTGAAGAAGAATTATTCTTTGTTAGCTATCTATTCAGAAGATGCCAAGAGCGATAGGCTTCATAAGCGCCCATTTCTTTTGCAGCCCAGACGCTGAATTCATCTCCTGATTCTGGCTTGTTCTTTTTCGCTGTTGTGTTAATAACATTCAAAATTTTAAGCTTGTACTCTTCGCCAAGCTCTTTGCCGGAGCATAACTCTCGTATGCCAAGCACTTTGACTTTGAATATCTCGCCTTCGCCATGAAAATATTTTATGTCATCAACATTTGCATATTTTCCGTTGATGAGAGATTGTGCGGGCGTCATGGTTTTGCCTCAACGTAATTCTATTGTGTCAACATATTTTATGTTATTTTTCTTGGCAAAGTCCTTGAGCTCTTCATAAGGATATTCTGAACTCGTCAGCAGTCTTGGCGGCAGATGTTTCAATGCCTCAGAGATTATTCCGTTTAGATTTTGATCTAACGCGAACTTTTTGAATTCTTCAAACAATCTGGTTGTAATTTCATCCTCTCCATTGAAGAAAACTTTATTAATTTCATTGACCCCTTCGTCTAAGCATGTCTCGCAGCGGACAATGCCTGTTTCATCAGAATATGTGTAATGACGAGGCGAGTTATCGTAGGCGCGATATTTAATGCGGTATTTAATGGGCCCTACATTTGGGTTAAAGCTCTCTTCAATTTCATCAAAAAATTTTGTTGTTATCGTGCCAAAGATAACTATTGATGTATCGTAGCCCATCTGCCGAATATCCTCTCGGTCTGACCTTCTTAGCTGGTCAATAGTATATTCGTGCCTGCATTTGGATTCTCCTGACATCACCACTCCCTCTTGCAGTGTATGAGCACTTCGTTGTTGTATTTGTCAAGGAACTCCATCATTTCGTTTTTGAGCTGGCTCAAACCAATGTCGAGGTCCAGGACAAATGAGTCATCACCTCCGATAAATACAAACTTTGTCTTGTTTTCGTTTAGTTCTTTCATTTTACGTCGCCTCCTTTTAGTTCGGCGCGCAATCTGAAACTTTGTTTCAGCTGCGCCCAGTTGAGCTTTGCTCAACTTGGGCCTAGTTTGCTCGTCATCAATACAATTTCACTCGCAAACTTTGCACCTCATTTTGTTTTATTTTAAGTCAGCTCGCTTGCGCTTGCTGACAAGTTTGCTGATGCAAACTTTGTTTAAAGCTGGAAAGCAAGCATCCACTCTTCAGTTCCTTTCTGTGAAAATAGGTAGTTGACAAACTGCTCTTCGCTGCAGCCCTTTTTCTTTGCCTGATATTCTATCTGGCTTTTCATCGCGTAATAAAACGTCGGCTGTCCTGCGCATTTTGTGACAGCACCCCACTCCAAAAGCGAGCCTATGAGCTGTTTGTATTTTATCGGACTTTTGTTTAACAGACTCTCAAGTTGGCATATGAGCTGTTGTTTGAGGGGGTCTAGTTGTTGTGTTTGTTGCATGTTTAATATAGAGCGTTGTAGAATATATCTATATTTTTGACAAAAATATTAGCAGAGTGTTGTATATTTGGAAAGATTTATATTCAAGCAGTCTTTTCTCTGGCTATGCTTGATTCAAAGACGGCCAAAAAGATTTGTGATTTTGTCTACCAGAAACCAAGAACAGTTCAGGAAATTGCATTTTTGCTGCAGAAAAACTGGCGAACAGCTGATTCGTATGTTGACAAGATTGCAAAAGAGCAGGGAACCCTGTCAGCAAGGACATTCAGGGAAGGAACGCGGGGCGCGCTGAAGATTGTCTACTGGAACAACATTGAGAAAATCTCCTCAACAGAGTTCCAGGAAAGGCTTTTCAGGGGCATTGAATCAGGCAAGACAAAGGAAGATTTCTCGCCATTTGACATCTACCAGTATGTTGATGACAAAAAGAAAACTGCTTTTCTTGAGGTGCAGTCAGGCGAAAATGTGGTCATCGAGCAAAATCTTGCCTCGCTGCTCCTGTCAGCGCAGAAACAGGTGCTGATTTTTTCTGGAAACCTGTCTTGGGCAAATATTGTTGATGGCAAGAAGAAAATAATTGATGTGTTTGCAGAAATTGCAAAGCACGTTCCGATAAAGATTCTCACAAAGATAGACATAACCAGCTTGAAGAATGTGCAAAAAGTGCTGCAGATTAACGAGAAGCTTGGAAGGGAAGCGATTGAAATAAGGCACTGCGAGCAGCCGCTCAGGGCGCTAATCATAGACGACAAGACAGCAAGGTTAAAGGAGACGAAAAAAGCATCGAACTACAAGCAGGGCGAGCTTGATAAAAATGCGTACATATTCTACAATATTTTTGACGAGGAATGGGTTGACTGGCTGCAAAAAGTGTTCTGGAATCTGTTCAGAACCTCAATTCCATCAAGCAAGCGGCTGAATGATATCGCTGCGATTAAGAATATAACAAAAATATAGATTTTTGCAGAAAATCGCTTTCTGCCAAGTTCGCAGTCGCAAAGCGACCAACTTTCTTTCTCCCCTCTGAAAGTAGGGGGAGGAAAAAGTTGCCCAAAGGGTGCGAACTTGGCGTTGGGTTGAGACAGGGTCTGTTCTCTAGTCGTGTCCTGGGCAAAGAACCTTGAAATTATAGCTCACTAGTTTTGTCACGCTTTCCTGCATGGCTGCTGGAGAGCTTGTTGGCAAATCAGTCCTGCCAAGCGCGTTCTTCATCATTGTGTCCCCGGAAAAAAGAATCTTTTTGTCAGGCATCCAAACGCAAATAGATCCTCTTGTGTGCCCCGGAGTGCGCAAAATCTCGAGTCCGGGAATCTTAAGCTCGTCTATTGGCAGCAGTTTTGTCTGGGCCTGCTTGAACTTGTCTGCTATGTCAGCATCAAGCACGGTCTTGCCAGGCATAGTCTTGAAATCCTCAATCTCCTGCTTTGAGGCAAGAAGCATCGCGTTTGGAAACAAGTCAAAATTTCCAATGTGGTCATAGTGAAGATGCGTGAAAATCACTTTTTTTATTGCGCTGAAATCAACAAGCTTGCTCATAAAGAACTCAAGTTTTTTCCTCTCGCCTCTTGAGCCAGTGTCTATCAGTATTTTTTCTCCAGCTGCTGAATTGTCGAGAAAATATATGTTGCAGCCAGCAGACATTTTCCAAATTCCATCTGCCAGCTTTGTAAACGCCTGACCTGGAGCTGCTGATTTACCGTTCATGTAGAAGATACCCTAAAAGCATTCCCATAACGAAGAGCAGGAGCACAACCAGCTTGTTGCCGTATATTGTTCCGATTAAATAGCCAACAACAAATCCTGCTGATATCAGGGCTACTGGAATTGTTGGCCCTTTCCTGGTTTCGTAAATCACTCTTCCGAGGAAAAATCCTGCCAGCAGAGCTATTGCATAGATGACTGCTGCTGTTTTGCTTGTTATCGCAAGAAAAAAACCAGCTGCAAGAACAACAATAATCAAGACTTCAGCCCAATTTTTATCTATGGCCATTTCCAAGCACCTTTTTCAAATGCGAAGTAAAATATAAGCCAGAACGCTGCTCCAATTGCAAGCGACCACCAGATTGTGTAAATTTTGAACAGCTGGCTCAGCGCGACATATCCTGCGACAGCTCCGAATGAGAACGCATAAAATGCCCTTGATGAAAAGAAAACCCTGCTTCCGTCCAGCGGAGGAATTGGAATCATGCTGAAAAGCGCAAATGCCACATTGAAAGCAACTATCTTGTCAGCAAGCAGCCAGCCAGGCGCAATCCATGCTTTAATTCCGATTGCAATCGCCGCAAGCAATATGTTAAACAACGGACCCATGAATGCAACCAAGCCAATTGTTGATGTTCTTGTCTGGTAAAACCATCTTCCGACTCGCGCTGTTGGAACGTGCTGCAAAAACAACGCAGTTGCCGCGAATATCTTGACTGCTCCGTTTGAAAAAATTACAATTATCAATCCGATAATCAATCCATACCACCAGACTCTCTGCTCTGCCTGGATGCCCTCCTTGGCAGCATACCATCTCTGCCCGAAATGGTGAACAAACAAAGACATTGTTGTTATCAAGAAAGCTATTATGAGATTTTTGATGCCAGCTCCAAAGCTGAAATTAACAGATCCCCATTCATTGAACGAGAGCATGAATGCAAAAACAAATGCAACTATCCAGAAATCCTGCCATTCCTCTTTTTTGAACCAGCTAATCCTCATTTTAGATAATTTATTTCTTTGGCTTTAAATAGTTTTTCACAAGCAGGATGATTTCCTTCTCGTGCCCGGCTCCAACGACAGCCACTATCTTCTTGCCTTCAAATCTTTTTGACAGGTTTGCAAGGTTTTTTGCCATTATGTCATTTCTCTCTTCAACCAGCACTTTGTAAATATTCGGGTACCTTTTTTTCAGCTGGTTCGTCAGCCTCTCAATTGTCCTCTGGCTGGGCACTCCGTGAATGTCAAACTCAAATCCCTTGCGCAGCACAGCTGTCTTCAGCAAATCCCAGGCAAACCTTGCTTTCTCAGCCCAGCTGAGGGCGCGCGAGAACCTTCTCAAAGTGATTTCTATTTCCTGGTCAATAAGCGCAATTGGAATCCTGAGCTTGTGGCAGGCTCTTATCGCAGCAACCATCTCGCTTCCTGGAGAAACTCCAACCATTTTTCCAAGTTTTTTCTCAGCCCAGGCTCCAAGAAGCGCGAACAAATATCCCTTAATCCCAATTCGCCTTATGTCTGAAAAAGTGAGCCTTTCTTTTCTGCCTGAAATCAATGCAGCCAGCCTCCCCCTGTCCAGCTCCAAAGCAACAACAGCTGGCTTTTCTTTTTCTATGGTTTTTTCCACTCTTTTGACGCTTACAGGAGAGATGTGCGAAGTTCCTATCACAATTAGCTCTTTATAGCGCATAAAACATAGTTCGGCTGTTTGCTTTAAAAGGTTTGGCAACAAAATGCAAAATTTTATATACTCCCTAAGTTTTGAATAAAACATACCACTTGAAAGTTAAGTCAAAAAAGAAGCGAAGGAGGGATTTGCATGCTAAAAATGAAAAGGATAACTGAATGCTATGACATGAAGGTATTTACAGACTCTGGCGACTATTTCGGGGACATTGAAGAGTCAATGCTCACCCAGACAAAGGTGCACGGCTGGAGAATAAAGGCAACAAAGAACTCATTCCTGACAAAGGTTCTTGGAAGCGCAAAAGGAGTTGTCGTGCCGCACCAGCTTGTCAAGGCAGTGGGCGACATTATGATAATAAGCCGCGCTGCGATGCCATCCGGCTCTGGCGAAGACGACGCTGAAGCTGCTTGAATGTTAAATACTGAAGTAAGCGCCCTCTGCGGCGCAATAGATTCGCTTTCTAAAAAGGTAGCTGAAAAACTTCGCAGCAAAGGGATGGACCCTCTTAATGTCCTCCCTGTGCGCATTGTTCCGGAAACCTCCAATAAAACCAACATTGTGGAAATCTTGAGCGAATGGAACGTCCTTGCAAGGAAGCACCCTGACATCCCAGAGATAAAAACGATCGCTCAGCTGTTTGGGAAGTTGTTGGAGATTGTGTGACCTTTTTCTAAACATTTTTATATGCTGATTTAGTAAGCTGAGTATTGCACGGCAGTGGTCTAGTGGTATGATACGAGCTTCCCAAGCTTGTTGTCCGGGTTCGATTCCCGGCTGCCGTATGAGCAAAGCGAATACTGCGGCAGGGTTGGAAAATCGCAGACGAGCTTGCGAGTCGGGATTTTCCTTATCCGGCTGCCGTATGAGCGAAGTTAACTATTCAAAATGAGAAAAATCCTAATATCCGCAGTTGTTGTAGCTATCGGTTTGGGCAAGGCGCTTTACGATTTTAACATGAATCCTGCAATAAATTATGCAGGCGTGTTTATAGTTCTGGTTGGAGTATTGATTTGGATTGCTGGAAGGGTTTCGTTAGGGAGGTTTTTCACAATAAACCTTGGGCTTGTCAGCTCGCACAAGCTGGTGAAAAATGGCATTTACAAGCACATAAGACACCCGATTTATCTTGGTCTTTTCTTTATAGCTGTTGGCGTGCCAACAACGCTTTCAAATCTTTCAACAGGAGCGCTTATGGCGGCAATGGTGCTTCCACTAATGATCCATGATATCATAACAGAAGAGAGTTTCCTGGCTAAAAAATTCAAACATTACAAGAAATATTGCAGGAAAACAAAAAGAATTATTCCTTTGGTTTGGTAACCATCCACCAAGCAAAAACCATTTGGCTTAATCAGAATAAAAAGGTTTAAATTCTGACTCAAACGATTAAATAGCATGAAAAAATACGACATACACGTTCACACAAAATACAGCAAATGCTCGCTGCTTGAGCCAGCGACAGCGATCAGAATTCTGAAGAAAAAAGGATATAACGGAGCCGCGATAACAGATCACAACACAATCAAAGGCGCGCTGGAAGCGAAAAGGCTGAACAAAGACAAGAACTTTGAAGTCATAGTTGGAGAAGAAATCAGGAGCTTCCTGCCAAACGGAGGCTACTGCCATGTTCTTGGATTGTATCTGAAAAAAGAAATAAAGCCTGCTGGAATTTTCAAGGTTGTCAAAGAAATAAATTCTCAAGGAGGAATTGCTGTCATTGCGCATCCTTTTACCGCAATCAGGCGAGCTGGAATTGACATTGAAACTCTTGAGCTGCTCAAGGGAAAAATTGCAGGGCTTGAGTGCTTTAACGCAAGAAACCTTCTTTCAAAAATGGACGACAAAGCAGCGCAGGCTGCGAGAAAATTGAACCTTGCCCAGACAGCAGGCTCTGACGGACATTTTGCGTTTGAGCTTGGAAAAACATCAACAAAATTTGATGACAAATTTAATTTGAGGCAAGCTCTAAGAAAAAGAAAAACAACTTTCGTTGGCGGCACAAGGTTGTTTGCATATGCTGGGCATTTTTTGACGCGAATTTTAGTTAAAAGCAAGAAACATGGGTTGTTTAGAACAGACTAGCGCAATCAGCTTAATCTGATTTCTTTCGGGCTCTCGACATAAGGCTCTACTGTGACAAACATTGCCTCCAGCCCTTTCTTGAGAGTGGTTTTGTCTGCAATTTTCTCGTGCACAGCAGGGCACACAGTCCAGTATTTCTCCAAAAGAGAGTAAGGATTGACAAAGTAGACGCAAAATGAGCCCAGCTTGACAAGCTGATTCCAGCTGGTTGTCAGCGCATTGAGATTTTCCTTTGTGTTTGGAACAACGATAACGACAGACTTTCCTTCTGCCCTCTTTGCAACCTCTCCAAAATCCGCAGTTAAAGCAACGCCATAGACTTTGTCCCCTGTTTTGGAATGAACGACAAAATTCCAGCCATCCTTTTCCTGCTCAATTTCAACAACCTCGCGTCTCAAAAGGTCCTTGTGCCTTATGTTTGCCAAAGTCCAGTCCTTGAGCACCTCAAGCGTTGTTTTGGCCATGTCAACTCCCTCTGTTCGCTGCCGGGTTTGTTTCGCTTTGCTCACAAACTGTTTTTGCCATATCTGGCTATGAAATGCCTAACATTTAAAAATATTCAGTATACAAAAGCGTAACATTTATATATTAGTATATTTTGTTCTCCTTTACCAAAACGAGGTGAATTTCATATGACAGAAACCGTTGTTCTCAAAAAAACGCATGGAGTTGTTGAAATAGGAATTAAGCAGTCAAAGCTGCTTGAACAGTTTAAGAATATCGTGCCGAGCTTGCTCGAAAAGGGCATTGACAACCTAAACTTGTCTATGTTCAGCGAGGAGATGCGGCAGAATCTCTTGAATGCTCTCGGAGAGGAGTATTTCAGGAAGGGAAAGCTTGACGAGGCAATAAGAACTTTCATTCTTTCCGGCAACAAGACAAAACTGGCGGAAATTGGAGAAGATTATGAGCGAGTCGCTTTGTATGAAAACGCAATCGACTGCTTCAGGCTTGCAGACAATGTTGCTCAGATGATGAGACTTGGCAGAAAATGCCTTGAGCTTGGCAAGCTGGGAGTTGCAATAAAGGCATTCAAGGTGCTGAATGACGCTGAATGGCTTACTAAGGTTGGAGATGACTGCCTTTCAAAGGACAAATGGGACTATGCCATCGAAGTTTTTGCGGCAATTGGCAACAAGGCAAAGCTGAGCCAGGTTGGCAAAGTGTGCCTTGACGAAAGGCAATATGGCTATGCCCTTAGAGCATACGAGCTAGGAGAAGACGCAAGCGGGCTAACAAAAGTGGGAGACGCCTGCATAAAAGAAGGCTTGCTCTCAACTGCACTCAATGCATACACTCTCGCAAAGAATGACATGATGATTGATTTCATCAAGGCAAACTTCGCAAAGTGATTGGTGAAATGTTATGAGATGCACTGCGCATAGAAGGGATTTTGTTGGCGACTGCAACTGGTGCGGGAATAAGCTTTGTGAGGTGTGCGTTGCAAAAGCAGAGGGCAAGAAGCTCTACTGCTCAAAATGCGTGCCTCTTCTTGGAGGATTAAGGAGAACAACGATTCCTGCTTTGCCCCAAAAGCCAGTCAAAGTCACAATAACATCTGATGGCGGCGTGCATTTCCAGCCCAGGGAGGATTAAAATGGATGTTGAAAAATTAATGAAGATGAATGCCATGGTTAAAGAGCTCCAAAAACACAATTGCGCATCAAGCAGGGAGGACGCGATAAAGCAGGCAGAGGGAATCTATAACCCGAGCGGAGAAGTTGCTGTTGACAACTCTTCAAGCGAACTTATGATTGAGCAAAAAGTTGAGGCTCCTATTTCTGCCAGCGCTCCTGCGCAAGCGCAGACATCTCAAACCGGCGGATTTGGCGCTCTTGAGCAGAGAAGGTTTGAGATGCTTCTCGAATCAAACAACAAGAGGTATGACGAGAAAATTTCAGCTCTCACCAATGAACTTCTTTCGTTGAGAAGCCAGCTCAGCAGCCAGGTAAACAACCTAAAGATTGAGCTGAGAAATCTTGTTGACAACAAGGCGCAGAAGATCGTGCACGTTACTGAGGAAACGCAAAAGGTTCTCAAGACAGAGCCAAAAGCAGTGCACCCAAGGCAGGGAAACTTCACTTCAGAAGACGTTGCCATTGACAAGTTCTTCTACTGCGGCGCAGGCGGGCCGAAGAAATAGAAGAACTGGCTAAATGAATCCTTTTTTGATTTATTTTTTTATTGTGATTGGAGTTATTCTAATCCTGTTGCTCGGCTATCTTTTCGGCGTTTCCATCACAAACCACAAATGGAAAGACAAACTGCCTGACATACGGCAGGAGGCAGCGCTCAAGTCCCGTTCAGTCCTCAGGGGGCTTTTCAGCGAGCAGCTTGCTCCCTATCTGCCTGACTTTCCCTATTCCCCGACAGAAGTCAGATTCATCGGCAAGCCTGTTGATTTTATTGTGTTTGAGGGAATGGATGAAAAGAAAATAAATTCTGTGAAATTTGTTGAAGTCAAGACAGGAAGCTCCCAGCTAAGCCAGCAGGAGAAAGAGCTGAAGAATGCGATTGAAGCCAGGAAAGTTTCATTTGAAGAGTACAGAATCCCGGAGATGGCAAAATGACAAAAGCAGGCAGCAAGAAGGAGGGCTTTGTTCCGGCAATCGTCGCATTTTCCGCGCTGACAATAGTTGCGATAGCGTTATTTCTTCTTGTCGTTGGCTACAAAAAGCTCATTGGTCCCGCCATGCTTGGCTTTGGCTTTCTTCCCTGGATTGCTGTGCTGATTGCCGGCAGGACAATTAAGTCCATCGGAGCAGATATTGTTTATGGCTTGGTTGATGGCAGCATTCTTGCAATCGCTGCAGTTGCAGGAGAAATAAAGGCAGGAGCCATTGGAGCAGTTCTTGGAGGAGCAGCAGGAAACGCAATCTCAGACGGCTTTGGCGGCTTGTGGGAGGGCTATGCAGCAAACTGGCTGAGGAAGCAAGGAATAGAAGAAGCAAGAACTCCGCTCAGCGCGTCTATGGGAAAGATGTCTGGTGTTGCCCTCGGTGCCGCAATAGTGCTCACAATCGCCTGGACAGTTATTGGAGTATAATTGCTGAAAAAGCTTAAATCGCGCAAAATAAAATCTTAAAGAAATGATGTAAGGAACGAGGTGAAAAAAACGGTAAAACAAAACTTGGGAAAATTGGACAGGATTTTTAGGTTTTTGCTGGCGTTCTGGTGGCTCAGCCCCTGGGCTCCAACGTTCGCGGCAACGTGGGGAAACTGGCTGATATTGATATTGGCGTGGGTTTTCCTTGTTGAGAGCTTTATTGGGTGGTGCCCTCTCGGCTCTGCTCTTGGAATAACCAATAAGAACCAGTAAAACCGCTAAAGGCGGTCAAATAACAAGAAATTGAAATTATTTTTTGTTTAATTATTTCTTTTGTATGAATCTGTAAATTAAATCTGCAATCTCAAGATTGTTTTTTTCAATCATCATCAGATGACCATTTCCTGTTATTCCTTTGTCTGCAAGCCACATAAACTTGCATTGAATTTTATTTTTCTTGAAATATTTTGCAATATGCTCGTCAGCTTCTCGAGAGTGCCTTGTATCAGAGTCTCCTGTTATTATCAAGATTTGAACGTCCTTTAACTTTTCTGGATCAATTTTTAGTTGAGAATCGTTGTAGTTCACTGCCTGATTCAGCAGATTTGGAGACAGTATAGTCAATGAATTGTAATACTCTTCAAAATAGTCTGCTGGAAACTGCTTTGAATTTGCCCAGACCTGTCTTGCCTGTTCCTTTGTTGTAACTAAAGGCTCATTAAGATTCTCTGTAAATCTCTTGTCTGAACTTTTTGTGATATTCCCCGGCGCTCTTGGAGCAACAGCGACAATTTTAGAAACTAAATCTGGAATTTGTTCTGCTATTTTCCATCCGTACGCTCCAGATATTGAGTGAGTAAACAAAATAACTTTTTTGTTTATTTTTTTTATCAACTCCACAAAAAGATGAACGACAGTATTTCCATCAAGATTGCAGAAATTTGGATGCTGGCCAGAGTTTCCAACTCCTGGCAAGTCTGCGATGTATAGTTTAAACCCTTTTTCTAAGAAATAGCCAGCCCATCCTTTTCTTCCGTCAGGTGTTTGCTTATAGCACAATGTTGTATGCGCGCCTCCTGGAATAAAAACAATCGGAGTTTCATGCTTTACTCTTTCTGGCTCATGAAATTCAACATACATCTTGTCAGGATAGCTTCCCACAAAAAAATATCCGCTGTTTTTTAGTTTGTTCATTTTTTCTTAATGATTATGTTCAATACCTTGGCATAAAAAGTTTTGTTGCTCATGAACCTCTTTAATTCTTCGGTTTCTGCTTCTGTTAAATCATTTCTTTCTTTTAAAAAGTCAATAGTAAACTCTTGTTTATCTTGTTCAATAATATTATTGACGTGGGCTCCACCCTTTCTGGCGCCTATTTCAATCGCATTAATCAGTTCTTTATCAGTGAGCCAATAAGCAACAGGCCTTGATTTCATCTCTGAAATTTTCTTATAAACAGAGTTCATAAATTCTTTTTGCTCTTCATCTACTGCAACATATTCTATTATTGTTGCAAAACCAGCATCTGTTATTCCTTTAGCAATAACTTCAGCTATTTTTTCTTGCTGCGGGAGCGTATTATAATGCAATACGTATCTGGACAGGATAACATCGTATTTTCCAGATATGCCTCGCGCGACATCTCGAACTATATACTTGATTCTTTTATCTTCATTTATTTTCGGAAAGTTTTTTTTATTCAAATCAAAAATATTTACTTTTATTCGTTGATAGTTAACAAGTTCGTTTAATATCTTTTTTGACAATATTCCATCTGCTCCCCCAAGATCTGCTATTTTTATCTCAGCATCTGTGCCGTAGTTCGATTTAATATAATCGAGCAGAGGGGTTATCTGTGTTTCTGTTACGCGTTTAACCGCATCAACTTCTTCTGATTTTTGTTGTTCTGCGCCTTTCCAGTAATCAGATGATACATTTGGTTTATTTCCAAGCCCAAAAAACCCTAAAACACGGCCAAATAACGAGGGTTTGACTGGATTGGCTTTTATTTCTGAAGCAATCGCATTTTGCAGTTCAACTGCATTCGCAAAGTTTTCAGCGATGCGCTTTGTCAGGACCAAAATAGTGTACATAAAGTTTTTTTGCAAGTCTAGAATTAGCTCATTAAGTGACGAAACATCTTCTTGCTTAAGCCCCGCAATAGTTTTTACAAGATTTTGAGAGAATGTGGTGATTATGCCAATTAATTCTGTGGCGCTCTTTGCAGCCAACGCCAGCAAGAATTCAATTCCTTTGCTGCCGTATTTTGTCCGGTGGTTTTCTTGAACATTTTTTGGCAAAGCTCTAAACCAACTAAGCTTTGCTTCGCACTCGTTAGAAATTTCTTTCAGCGTGGCGACAAAATTGTCAAGCAAAGCAACCAATGAGTTGCATTCGTTGGTTATATTCTCAATTTTGCTGTGGCGCAATGATTCTAGTTCTTGCGCGTCAGATCCTGATTTCACAGGGGTTGTCAGTACAGGAGTCAACAAACTAACTATTCGGTTTAGAACGTCATATATAACGCCAAACTGGCGAAGCAATTCTTCGTTAAGCGCATATGCCATTTTAATTGTATAATAATTAAGACGTATAAAAAGGTAATGACTGCTTTTTGCCCATAGTTTATCGCTTATTCTGCAATTAAATTAAAAAATAAAAAGAAAACAGCGTATCAGCGCCTTCTCTTTGGCTCCACTTCAGTAAAGTGGTGCCAGCCTATCAAAAAGAACACAATTCCGTAAATCAATATTGCTATTGAAATCGCGTTCCAGGCTGTTTTCTGCAGCAGCATATATCCAACTGCGATAATCGCAGCAAGAATCTGCAGCCAACCGAGTGCTTTTGGGCTCATCATTTGTTTCACCTCGTTTTGAAATTTTAATAGTTATGCCTAATCATCTATGCAAGGCATTTAAACTTTTCTAATAGCAGGCTAGCTCGGCAGAGGAGCACTCTGGCTCCTCTTCCAAAGGCACTTCTGGGGAGGGTGTTTCATATTTCACTTCTCGGTTTACCGGAATGTCTGCGTTGTTCATCTCATAATCTACTGCGGCAAACTCGTCGATGGAAAGCCAGTTGACTTTTGAGTTGTCCAGAACATTCTGGTAAGCATTCCACCATCTTAGCTTAGTTCCGCCAAGATAAGCATGGCTCACCAGAATCACTTTGTCGTTTTCAGCCAATGCCTCTGTTGCAATGCTTTCAAAAGAATCTGGAGTTTCCCCTCTTGCCCATAGTGAGTAGTCGCAAAGGCTTCCAGTTCCCATCTCCTTGGAAGGAACATTGCTCACCGCAATTATTTTGACATCATATTCTACTGGCTTGTAAACAGTTGCTCTTGCGCCGGTGGTTCCTCTGGCAAAAACATATTCAACACCAAGAGCTTCTGCTGCCTTGAGGGTGTTTTCATCATAGGCAAAATATCTTGAGCCAAAGGCCCTCATTTTTTGGCCAGTGCATAGCTCAATTTTGTCCCTGACTTCTTTCATGGCGTCGTACTGGAACTGATATTCCTTGTCCCAGAATGCCTCTGGGGAATAAAGCCCTGAAATTTCAAATCCTCTGTCAGACAAGTTTTTGATTAAATCACAATGCTCATCAACCATGTTGTGCTGGATTTGAATCACAGCAGGCATATTCCTGCTTTCAAACTCGTCAGCCCAATTTAACAGCCCCTGCGTTTCCTCGAATTCTATCAACAGCATCATGCCTTTTGTTTCTTTCGGCGCAGTACAACCTGACAATCCAAACATCAACAAGATTGTTGCAACTGCAGTTAAAATCAGGCTCGCATTTAGGTTTCTTCTTTTCATCTTAACCCTCCACTCCTTTTGAAATTTCCGCCCTCTATCTTTATCGCTTTTCCATGCACAATTGCGTCGGCTATCCTTTTCCTCGCCTGCCTTACCAGCCTGTTGAATGTCGGCTGGGAAATGTTCATTTTCTTGGCAGCCTCGGTTTCTTCCATTCCCTCTAAATCCTTGAGCCTGACTGCTTCAAACTCGTCAAAAGTCACAATAGACTCCTCAAGCTCAATCATTCTTATCCCTGCAGGCTTAAAATAAGTCACATTTGGCTGAAATCCTATTCTCCTGCAAAGTCTTGGTCTGACCATGGTTATGAATAAATATTCATAGAATTATTTAAAAGTTGCTAGAAAAAACAAAAAATTGGCGCAGGAGCTCACTTAAGCTCCTTGAGCCTTTTTGCTATTTCCTGCTTTTCAGCTTCAATTTCATTCAGCTCTGCTTCAAGGATTTTCTTCTCTTCAGCCTCTGTCAAAGCAGCAGGCGCCGCGCAGCAGAATCCTCTGCCAAAGCCCATGCCTCTTCCGAAGCCAAAGCCTCTTCCAAATCCTCTCCGCATTCCGCCGCCGCAAGGTCCGAATCCTCTGCCTGTGAAAGGTCCCTGACCCATTGGCCCTGTTCCATCTTGTCTTGGCATTTTGTTTGCCTCCGTTTAGTTTTATTATGCTCTGCATATGAATTGGTATTCATAATGCATAATGAATATATATTCATAACAACTATATAAACTTTCTCATTGTTGAAGTACTGCATCTAGAAAGTCAATTTGCCAGTTATTCTTATTTTATTCTGTAAACTCTTGGCGGCGATTCTATGTTTTTCAGGGGCCTGCTTCCAAGATTTTCAAATCCTGCTCTTATCTTTCCTTTTACTTGATTATAAACATCTTCAGAAACATAAATTTCTCCTGGTCCGCATATTGACTCAATTCTGCTTGCTATGTTGACGCTGTCGCCAAAAACATCTCCTCCCTTGTGGATCACATCTCCCACATGTATGCCTATCCTTATCTTGATGTCCTCTTTTTTCAGCAGAGACTGTATCTCCAGCGCTGCCTTGACTGCATTGACCGTAGAATCAAAATCTCCCATCAGCGCGTCTCCAATTGTCTTCACAATTCTTCCATCGTGTTCTCTTATTATGCTCTTCATTGCTTTTTCATATCTCCAAACCTTTTTCAGGGTTTTTTCCTCGTCTTCACCCATTTCCTTGCTGTATCCTTTCATGTCTGTGAACATTATTGCAGAAAGCTTTCTCTTTCCAGGCTCTTCAGTCTCGTCTTTTTCCCTCTTTTTTGAGAAGAATAGCTTTTTTATCAGCTTGTAAAATCCAAAGACTATCAGGGCAAGCACCGCAAGGGCAACCACTATGACAAGTATTATTCCGATAAGCTCGCCAACGTGCCCTGCCAAACCCGTAACACTTTGGTTCGCCTCAGCCGCAAATGATAAAGGGCTCATTATCGCTAATGCAAAGCAAAATGCAAGAATTGTTGAGATTTTCCCCATTCCTTTCAAAGGACTTTCAGAATTTATAAAGCTTTTCAAAGTGTCCCGAAGCTTGTTTATCAGTCGTTCTCCACCCTCGGAGCGAGGATGAACGACAAAAGAAGCTTGTCAAGAACTTTGTATTCCAGTTTGAGCGGGTAGTCCTGGTTGAAAAGGACTGTGACTTTGTCAGCCAGCTTTCCTCCCTGAAGCATCTTGTTCAGGTATTCAATGGAGTATTTTGCCCTCACAGAAGGCTTGCCATCAAGAACTATGCTTATTTCAGGACCTGACTTGATTTCTATGTTTGCTTTTGAGGTGTCTCCCTCTGCGCTCACAAGCAATTTGTCAGGCTGCGCGATGAAGCTCACTGATTCTGCAACAACTCCCGCGTCATCAATTGCCTCACTCAGCACGTCGCTTGGCATTGTGATTGTTACAGGAAATGAAAGCGGAGGAATCTTTTGCTCTTTTTCATCAAGCTCGATTATCGGCAAACTGAAAGTTCTTGTGCTCTCGCCCCTGAACTGCACAACAAGCTTGTTGTCAGCAGTTGCCTCAAGAACAACAGTGTCATTTGCCCCGCCTCTTTTCAAAATCTGCTTGAACTGAGCCAGGTTTATCGCCAGCTGCTGCTCTTTTGGAACATCATATTCTGAGAAACAACTGGATAAAAGCTTGAAAATTACCATTGCCACGTTGGCAGGGTCCATTGCCACGAGCTCAATCGCGTCTTTCTTTATCCTGAACCTTGCCTCATTCACAAGCTCTGAAAGTATGGATATGCTGTCCTTCAGCAGGCTTGCGTCATCTAGCACCAGTTTCATAGTATCCCCCAATGTCTTATTCTGCTAGTCCCTTGCCCCTATAAATATTTTTGTATTCTAGAGTGTTTAATGTTGCTCCGTAATCGCTATAACATTTATATATTAAACCCGATATTAATCGGTATATGTGGGTTGCGAGGTTTAAGCTTAAACACGAAATGGACATCTTTACAGAAAGAACCTCGAAATTTGGTGTTGATTTCTACGCATATCCTGTAACGCACTACAAAAAAGGAAATAGTATTTTGTTTGTTGCGATGGGATTTCTTGAGGGGGAGGAAAAAGCAAAGGATTCGTTTGTTTCTGCTCTGAAAAAAGACTCGCGCATAAAACAAATTGACAGAAAAGGCGATTATCTTGCGATTTTGATTCACTATCCGAACACAGAAATTGTGCAGGCAGATCTAAAGACATTTTACGACCCTGCGATAATTCACACAGAACCCGTCTTAAATTCAAGGGACGGCTGGGAATACTGGACAGTTGCCTCGTTTGAAAAGGAAAACCTGAAACAAGTAATTGATTCTGCCGCTGCGCTTCACAACGGAAAACTTCTCTCAATGCAGAACAGGAAGCTTGAAGACTTTTACATCATAAACATAAAGCCAAAAATATCAAAAAAGCAGAAAGAGGCAATCCAAACCGCATTCAAAGAGGGATACTACACATACCCTCGGAAGACGGACATTCTCAAGCTCGCCAAAATACTGAAAATCTCCTATGCAACCTGCCAGGAGCATCTCAGAAAGGCAGAGATTGCGCTGCTCCCGTCTATGATAAAGAAGCTTTGAGCAGAACAAATTCTCAAAAATACCGATATTAATCGGGTAAAATTGATTATAGTCTATAGTATAACTATCTCTCAGTAGTTAAAATGAATAAAATTACTGAGGTGGTTAAAATGAGTGAAGAAACAGAAAAGAAATCATGGATGAGAAGATGGTACCCCACAATACTTTGTGCGTCTGTGGTTCTATATCTTGCTTCTTTAGTTTATGATGTAGAGTCCGTCGCTACAAAGTGCTCCAAAAATGAAGTATTAGTCAAGTATGTGCTCGATCAAAGAGGAAACAAAGATTGTAAGATTCAATTATCTGAACTCGAAGGAATTATTTCAAAAGTCGACATGAACAGTTGCGCAGAGGTAAAGAACATTGAAGGCCGAGCAGATGACACTGTTGAGTTTTGCTTAAAGGGAAAAAATGGCAGAGAGTATAAGAGACTTGTTTCCATAAGCGCGATTGAACAATACTTAAAACAGGACATCTCAAAATATATAAAATGAAATTATTTTTTTAATCTTTATTTCTAGAGAACCAGCGACTGCCCTGAGCGCAGGGGGTAAACGCTCTTGCCTTTTTCATATCCCATCTCTTCTGCCAACTGCACAAAGCCGTCTATTCCCTTTTTCTCGCTGTGCGCAGGGATAAGGTGCTCTGCCTTTACCATATTGATGAAATCCCTCAAGTCCTCCCTTCCTGCGTGTCCTGAAACGTGAATGTCTGTGAAAACCCTTGCTCCAACCCCTTTTAAATCATCGACCAGCCGCCGCCTTTGCTCTATATTTATTGGAGTTGGGATTGTTGATGATGAAAATATAACGTGGTCCTCTGAAGAGAACTCAAAAGGCGTGGAGCCATTTGCCATTCTTGACAATATTGCCTGCGGCTCTCCCTGGTGCCCCGTAACAACGAGTAAATATTTGTCCTTTCCCTGTTTCATCACATCAGATAATTTTTTTATTGCCTCTTTCCTGAACTTTGTGATGTCCACGTCCTTTGAAAAGAACGCGATCTGGCTGTCTTCTGCTGCAGATGCGTATTTCGAAAGGCTTCTTCCAAGAAACACTATTTTTCTTCCAAGCTGCTTTCCAAACTCTACTATTGAGTTCAGCCTTGCAATGTGCGAGGAGAATGTTGTGACAATCACTGCCTTTTTCGTGTTGTCAACTCCCAGCATAACATCGCGGAGCATCTCTCTCGCGACTCCCTCACAGGGAGTTTTCCTGTCATCATACGCGTAAAGGCTGTCAACAATCGCAGCAACAACGCCTTCTTTTCCAGCTTCTTTTAGCGCTTCGTAGTTTGGTTTCTTTCCAATTAACGGATGATCGTCAAATTTGAAATCATTTGCGTAAATTACATTTCCGTGCCTTGTCTTAAGCAACGCTATGATTGTCTGCGGAGTTGAATGAGTGACGTTGATAAAATCAAGAGTCATCTTCTTGCTCAGCTTTATCGATGAGTTTGGGTTAAGCACGATTATTTTGTTTGGAATCTTTATTTTTTCGTCCCTTAAAATTGAATTTATCACAGCTGCTGTGAAAGGAGTGCATATTACCGGCGCATCATATTTCTCAGCAAGATAGGGAATTGCTCCAATGTGGTCCAGATGCGCGTGAGTTGGCACAATTGCAACAACTTTTCCTTTCAGTTTTTTAACAAACCGGTCATCAGGAACCGCCTGAACCCGCCTCAGGGAATCAGCAGAGAGCTTGACAACATCCTCTCTCTCGCCTTCTGTGAACTTTATGTAGTTAGGAAGGTGCAACCCCATATCAAAGATGACAATTTCTTCGTCAATCTTGACAGCAGTCATATTCTTTCCGACTTCCCCATAACCGCCCACTGCAAAGATTTCTATTGGCATTTTGTGACTCGTTCATCCTCTTTTTCTCAAACGAACCAGAATTAGTTTATAAAATTGCCGATTAAAATCAAGAGGCATCAACTTTGTGATAAGTTATTGTTTTCTGATCGGCGCCAAACACAAATTTGGCCTTGACATACTTGCCATTAAGCACGTGTGGCAGCCAATGGGCATCATCAACCCACATTTTGGAATATGGAATTTTGCTGATGTCAAACCATTCTGGCCGCATTTCTTCTGATTCAATTGGCTCCCCAGTCCATTCGGTAATGAGATAAACATGAACTAATTGATTCCAGTCTTTTTCTTCTGGAACGCTTGGAAACTTGAAATCAAGCTCGCCGACTTTTTTCAGCCCTTTGATATTTGTATGAATTCCAACTTCTTCAGCAAGTTCGCGAATCGCTGCCTGTTCAACTGTTTCTCCAGTATTCAATTTGCCGCCAAATCCATTGTACCTGTCTTTGCCAAATCCTCTTTTCTTCATTCCTAAAAGTATTTGCCTGCTTGGAATTTCACGGAATAAAATGCAAAGTGTTGCGTCGTGCATATTTCTCATTTACCCCCAATTATGCGGCGGACAGGCAAACGAAGCTTCGCATTGCTCGCTTCGAGTCTGCCTCCTTGTTTCTTCGAAACTGCGGCGGACACACTTCAGACGGATTTGTCCAAAGCGATACTTGTTTAGCATCCCTAACAGGGTCTGGGCTTTCCGTTCAGTTCCCTGACTTTTCTGGGATGATTTTTTGGGCAAAACCAGGAAAGGCTTGCTTGTTAATAAAGGTTTTCACGCATTGCCCTCGCCGGTCGAATTGTTTGAATAATAGATAATTATAAAAAGAACGGGCAACCAGTATGCTTGGATTCCAACGCGACTCGCTGGAGGCTTGCCACGTCTGAACACCCCCTGGTTGTTCGAATTCCCGTTCTTATGACAGATCAGTCATCGTGAATTGTTATTGTTTCTTTAAGAGACGAGACAATACATAAATTGCTCCGGCTCCAAGAAGCAACGTCCAAAATAGTTTTTCTGGATCTTTGGCGCCTTCGGTTACGTCTCTTATTTTGTGTAATCGTTGAGATATTGCAGATTGAGAAAGGCCTAGCATGCTTGCGATGTAGTTTTGATCGTATCCCATCGCGCGCAGTTGCATGATTTTCCTGTCCAAGTTATCTATTGTATTATATTCCATTTTCTAATACTATATAAGTTCTCCTTATAAAACTTTCGGCAGGAATTGGTATCTGCGCGCAGGTCCAAACAAAGAATTTAAAAATAGCCTCCATTATGTGTAATGTGGGGCAAGGTGCATGGTAAATACGCGCAAACAGCAGGATGAGGACTATCTAACTGCAGTTAGCTCTATGTCGCCTCAAGCGGTTGAGAAAGTACAAGCCGTTTCTGATGCAATTGCTAAGAGGTATGATGCTGAAGCAGCTAAAGAAGCTCAACTTAAGTGGAGGATATTGTTTCAAAGAACTGCTCCAGAAATGTTGCCTTTTGTTATATATTGTTTAACTTTTGGACCGGTTGCATATCTTTGGATCGCGCATATTTCAAACATAGAAAGAACTAAATTTTATGTGTTGGTGGGTGCATTGATTTTGGTGATGATTTTACCCGTGGTTATATTGCCAAGATTGCCTTTCAAAGATTGGTTTTCAAAAAAAGAAGGCTCTGACAAAACTCAAATTCCCACATCAGAGCCTCCGCCGAAACAAGCAATCAATGAGAAACCAGCGGTTATCTAATTAGAAAACTATTTATATGCGCCTGAATCTGTTTTGTCATGAGTAGAAACGACTTTCTTAAAAAAATTAAAGCTCAACGTGAAGCATGTACGGGCTATTATGAAGGATCAAAAAAAGGACTAACTACGATTAAACAAGTTCATAAACTAAAAGGTTTAAAGCTCCCGAGAGTAGGTTTTAATCCAAAAGATATGTTAAAAAAGGTAATTAATGATTCGTTAATCAATTATTCATTGGATGATTTCTTTATCAAATGCGAAGCATACACCAAAAGAACCAATATATTTACTCAAGTTTCATCAGATTTGGCAAAAATAAAAGAGTTAGTTGACAAAAAAGAAATATCGTATACCTCTTTTTTGTTTTTCTCATTGTCATTATATGCTGCTAATTTTGATAGTCTGATCAATTTCTTAGAACCAATTGCAAATGAAATTCAAAAAACCAAAAAATATGTACTTATCAATTCCAAAAATAAAGTAATCACATATGGCGGCAATTCGGATAGTGTACTTACTGTTTTTAATTATTTTGATAAACAAGCTGGTAGATCATTGAATAAATTATTAGATAAAGACCTTAGAAATTCAATTGCTCATGACTCGTGGGATATTAAAAATGATTGTGTCACTTACTATCCTAAAGAAAAGATAGTTAAAAATCAGTCGGTTAAGTATCTCTCCAAAAAAATAAATGGGGATTCGTTTTTTAAAAAATTTACGCTTTTTGGATTATTGATAAATAATATCCAAAAATTTCTATTTAACCAAGTAATTAAAAAATATACGCATATTCTTAAAAAGAGAATGACAAAAAAACAAAGTAGAAATTACTTGAATACAGTTAGGCTCTAATTTTAATCAAGTTTTGCTATTTGTATCATCTTAATTTTTACTTACCTCAGTGATCTTAGCATTCTTTCATCAAATAATGAAACTCCAATTGGCGAGAGTTTTTCAAGGTATGGATTGCCGAAATCAATTTTATCTCCTTCTTTATACACGTCTATCCCAACTGTTGAATAAACTCCTTCATAAAATGATTCATAATACTCTGAAGAGTTCACAGTAATATTCCAAAAACAGGTGCCGCATACAAAAATAGTAGTGTTGAGAGTCGGCGAATATATTTTTCCAGTTCTGTTATCTCGGTATGGTGTGATCTCAAACCTGAAATCGGAAATATTAATTTTCCCTTGTACACAATCTCTTTTTTTATAATTTAGCAGAGTTTTTTCATCTTGGAATTCGACAGTATATTCTTGTCCTTTCTCAAGGTCTGTTAAGTAATAAAATTTTGGAACATCCATGTTGCAAGATGTAATTCCTATTTCTAAATCGATTAATGTTTTATCTCCTGTGTTTTGAATAGTAATGGGAAACTGGTCATTTCCCACATCACTAAACATTACTACGCCCATATCATATTTAGCTTCAATATTGTTGAAGATTTTTTCAGTATAATGACCTATTACTGCGCCCAATATTAAAAGAAGCGCAGATATTATGGCACTTTTCAATATTTTTGTTTGTTTTTTTCTCATTCGCAACCGCGGGTGGATAAAAAGTCAATTCCCGAACAAACGGTCGGGGATACTGTTTTTAGTCTTATCCCGCGCCTCATCTTCAAAAAGGTTGAAGCCCTGCCTTAAATACTATTCAAGCACGGGTGCTTGATTCACTTTATTCATTTTAACTTTCTGTACCACCATTCTAAACCATCCACGTCATCTCCCCCGTATCCTTCTTCTAGTTTATAGATATAATTGTTATCCGCAAGCTTAGATGTATGATGTGGGGGTCTTGTTAAATTTCTTAACCTTTCTCTTATGTGCTTTGGAACTTTGTGTTCTTCAATTTTCTTCCATTTATTTTCAATTCCAAAAAACTTATTAAAATAACTTTGAACTTTCATTTTAACCACGGATGCTTGATAATATTTGCTTAATCGTTGAATATTTCTTTTGGGTTGAATCCCTTATGAGCTCCCTGATTCACTTCATTGCCCAAAACCAAATAGTTGAGCTTCTCGAATCCGTGAACCTTTGCAACAATATTTCTAGGGAATCTTTGAACCCGCTCATTGTATTTCTGAATGATGTGGTTGTATCCGAGTCGGAATCTTTGCAACTGATATTCCATTCTTGAAATATTTCCACGACCCATTATTTTGTTGTGAAGGCCAATAGCCCGAAGCTTAGGATACCTTTCAAATACTGCCTGAACTTTCAAGAAATTGTTTTCAATCTCATTGGCAGCTTTGACCTTCTGATTCAAAGAAGCGTCCTTTGACCAGCGGCTTCTAGCCTCAATGGTATCTTTAATCGCTTTGTATTCGTGAATGTCATACTTCTTTATTGATTGCGCAAGACTTGAAATCATGTCAATCCTTTGCTGCATTAAAACGTCTAGATTCGCAAACCTTTTTTCAGCCTCATTAAAATAGAAAACGAATGCGTTGTAAAACCAAACCCATTTTTTAATTCCATAAATCAATAATATTGCGGCAGCTATTCCAATTATAATCCAGATTATACTTGTGGGTTCCATTTTGTTATACCTCGAAATAATCCTTTTCTTTTAAATTCTTTGGCTTAATTTCAGCCTTGAAGTACCTGACCATTTTTTTAATGGCTTCTTGCTTGGTGTTAAGGTCATTGACAAGTTTGTATATTTCGACAATTTTGTCTTCCTCAGAATCCAAATCAATTTGTATTTTGGTCATGATGTACCTTTATGTATCATGGTAATACATGGTAGTATATAAACCTTTCGGAGGAATAGGCGCCGTTATTTTAAACGGAAAGATTTTTAAGGTTCAAATCGCAAAAAAGAGATAAAAATGAATGCTCTAACGAAGGTAGGGAGTTTTTTTAAAAAATTTAAAAGAAAATTAGAAATCTCTGAAATAATAGGCTCTTCCTTACTTGAATCACAAAGATGGATATTGCTAAGCATAGAGCTTCCTGTAGACTCTGATAAAACAACTATTGCGCTAAACCAACTAAAGCCTTATGTGGCTGCCTTACGTGGTGCTGGTATTGACTGGGAGATTATAGAAGAAGCGCCCAAAAAAGATGAAACTGGGGAAAAACATGCTCTATTAAAATTACAACCAGTAGATGCATACTTGAGCCCAAAAGAGTATTTAGCTCAAAAAGAAAGAGTTAGCGTAATTACGTTCGAGATATTCAAAAATTTATATTATTTAGGCGATAGTGAAAAAGCGGCAAAAGAATTCAAGTATGGAACTTTCGTCACTGTTGTGAATCCTCCAATCATTACACAATTTGATGATAATACACTCAAAGAGATTAGCAAAAAGAAAAAGATTTCCAAAGAGGAAATAATACAATTGCTAGAAACGGATAAAGAACTTCAAAAAGAATTGAAAGCAGAAGGCAAGATGATAGTTCATCCGCCACGCAAACAAACAGCAGAAGATATTATTTTTTTAGAAACGCAAGGTAATATACTAAGATGTCAATATCCACTAATAAAAAGAATAGAACTTGAATCAGAAAATTATGATTTGGCAATTGCAGCGTTTCAAATGCCTGCAATTATTGAGGTTAGTAATATATTATATAATAATGAAAAAACATTTAAAAATAAACATTTTGAAGGGCATGAGCATTTTAATGAAACTATTGAAAAATTGCTCAAGATAAAAATAAAATCAGAGTATACCTACTATGTTCCTGAAGATATACAGATAGTTACAGACAAAATAAAAGGTGCGAGCAAAGATAAATGGATACGGGCAGAACTAACTATTTATGCAGAACCAAACAAACTATCTCAAATCAAAACTATGCTAAAACCTTTGGCAAAAAAGCTTAATTGGGTCATACTTTCAAGCAAAGAAAAATTGATTACTAATTCAGAAAAATTCAGTTGGAGGATACTTGAGGGCATAAAACAAACCGATACTTTAAACAAAAAGATGTCTGCGAGTATAACAATTGCGCCGCCCAAAACATACATAAGCCCACAAGAACTGAATCAGACTAAAGAAAAATTGGGCGGAGTTCTTAATAAGACTATTACAACGCTTTTTGATCCTTCAAAAAAATTAAAAATTGCTGAAGTGTATAAATTGCATCATAATGCAAAAGAGAATAAGTATATCATGGAAGACCAACTTGCGAATCTAAATATACTTTATGAATTACCAAAAAGAATTGCCTTGGAAAAAAAGAATGAAAAACTTGCTTTAGCGATATTTGGAAGAAAAGTTGAAATCGCCTTGAAAGACATACTACGACAAAATAAATGGGGCACAGACACAAAAATAGCAATTAAAAAATTGTATGGTTTAGACCTATCCAAATAAGAATGTGTTATCACCAAACTAACACTTCGCATCTTTCAACTTTGTAATTCTTGTTTTTTCGTCTTGTTTCTTCTTGTAGTTCCGATGTTTTTGCATTTCCTGATTTGACTTCAACAAGTTCTTCTCTTTCTTCATCTGCCCAGATATCTCGTTTGCTTCTTTTATAATCAGAATCTCTGCCTGTTCGCTCTGTGCGACAACCATCTAGTTCGTCATTTGCTCTGTTCCAATTTTCAGCAATTTTACCTCTAATAATGTTTCCTTCTAAGATGTCCCTTTTCCTTTGTTTTGTTGTCATTTTTTATTGACTTGTTCTTTAAACCTTAAAAATCTTTCTAAAGTCACTACTTATTCATAGTCATTTTCAAAAAACTATATTAACCACTTCTACCAGAGGTAAAATGGACTTTCACGCGCCTATGCGTGAAAAGCTATATATGAAGCCGTATCCATTACGTTAACAGAACCGGGGGTGAATGAAGATGTATGAAACGACGACTTATCAAGGACACGAGGACACAATAGACAGCAAAATGCCCGAATGGTTCCAGATATTCAAGAAGGCAATACTGAAGAAATACTATAAGAGGGCGCCTGAGCCTGAAAACTCATATAATGCCCAATATGGAGGGGGTTAAGATGGATTGCTCTCCTAACGAAGAATACCAGCCAGAAACAAACTATATTTTGCCAGAATGGGTTAGAATCCTCAAAAGATGCTTCCGGAAGAGCTATGAAAAATAAGTTATGTTTCAGATTGAACTTATAAATAATAAGTTGAATTTCAATTCAAACTTATTTTCTCTCTTTTAATAGAATCTAAAGCGATTGCTTCCTTCAGGAGTTTTATCCACGAAGGCAATTCTTCATAAATGGCATCCTTATTTTCAGACGTTTCTTCCATTGCTTCACCTCATTTATAACTTTTGTATTCTTTCCACCATGCCAAGTTCGCTAATTTTCCTTGTCATTAACGCCTTAAACTCATTATCTTGCATGAGTGTGCGCATTACCTCATCGCATTCCCGTCTTTTCTCGTCTACGTCAATTATCGTTCTCTCATTCAGCGCCATAGCGCACTTGCTACAGAATTTTGATAGAGAAGAATTCACATGCGAACACCTTGAGCATACTTTTTGTGTTAATGCGGGCTCCTTTTGTTCTTCTGTTTTAACGCCGTATATCTTTAGCAATGCTTCGTCAGTATCGCGGCCAGACGCGTGAACATATATTGCGACCATATCTGAATCAGGAGCCCACCCCATAATTTGCCTCAGTTGGGATTCTGGAAGGTTCTTCGCCAGAAATGTTGCCCTGGCGTGCCTGAATGCGTGTAGATAGACTCTTTTTTTAATGCCTGCTTTCTTAGCAACCATTTTTACAATACTAACACAACTAGCGTATGCCAGCCGTTTATATTTATTCCTTGTTCCTTGACCAACCCATAATGGAGCATTCGGGTCGTCTTTACAAGGATGATTTTCAATCCATGTTTGAATGAAAGGACTTGACTCAAATAATCGTATTCTCCTGCTGCCTGTCTTGCCATCAACTATGATTATGGCAGAATGTTTGTCAGAAGAAACATTTTTCAATCGCAGAGTGGCAAATTCTCCAATTCTACAACCGCTATCATACAAGCCAAAAACAAATGCCTTATTCCTTACACCTTCTGCAGCTTCAACCATTTTCTTTATATCATCTTCAGTCAGAATTTCTTCAGGCAACTTCCTAAAACTTCGCTGCCTTATTTTAATCCATCGCACTTCCGCTGGATAGCCTTCTTCGCTATTTCGTAACCACTTGTAAAATTTCTTCAAAGTCAACTTATACGTTGCTTTTGTTGCTGGAGCCCATTTTGAAGTCTCAATTTTCTGGACCACTTGCACAATATCCTCTTTACCAGCTTTTTCAAAATCCTTTTCAAAGAATTTAGCTAAATCAAATAAGTGGCCCAAATAATTATGAATTGTGGTGACCTGAAGTCCTTCGCTAACTATCGCACCATAAAAGCGCACCATCACCTTTTTATTGGATTCAGAAATAAGATTAGAATTGCTTAATTCCTGTAGTTTTCGTTCAATTTGTCCTTGACAGTTATGTATGTCTGATTTCATTGCTCCTCCAATTTCTTCATGAACTTTGGATTCTTGGCAAGTGGAGTCATGAAATTGTTCATCTTCTCCATCATCTCGCGCATCTCGTCATACTCTGCCTTTAGTTGGGTGAGGTCTTCTTGCATCTCCTTGTTCTGATTCTTGAAGATGCTGATCTCGTCACTTTTGATGATTTTAGGCGTGTCTTGTTCAGGGATGCCTTCTCTATCGATGTATCTCTGGGCCATCTTGCTTGAGAACGCCCATCCAAACCTGTAGCAGAGCTGTGCCCAGTTGATACGCGAGCAATAGTATGTTGCTGAGGAGTGCCTTAGCATGTGCGGAGTGACCCTCTTGTGGAGAATTTTGTTTCCCAATCTATTGATCATTTTTCGTATAGCCGCATACGTCTGAGGGAAAAGCGGCGCATCAGGATCATTCCTGTTCGGGTGGCTCCCAAGCCATTGTTCAAGTTGTTTAAATGCAAGGGTTAGTGATACAGTTCTTGGCTTTGTCTTTGAGTATTTGATGCGCATCTTGTAATATTCATCCATCTTGGCGAGGTCTTTTAGCCTAACATTGAGAAGTTCCTCGATTCTGGCGCCCGAGTCAAACAATACGCTTATGATCGCCTTGTTTGTGATTGAGGGGGTGTTTTCAATAAGCTGTTCTACCTCTTTCCTGTTGAGAGCAGGAATGTCCTCTTCCTTGAAGTATGTATCAATCCATGCCACGATGTCTGGATAGCGTTCGTTGTTGCCCAAAAGCCATTTGTAGAACTTGCGTATGTCATTTTTGAAATCGACTTTTGTTCTGATGCTATAGACCTTGCCGTCCTTCCTGCGCAGCTTGTCATTTTCTAGACTCAGTATGAAACTTTCCATATCCTTTTGCTTGACCTTGTCAAAAGGCTTTCCTAGCCATTTAGAAATCATCTGCAACTCAATAAGATATTTCATTAGCCTTGGCGGGGCGATGCTTTTCTTGCTCCTGTTCTTAATAGTTTTGCCAAGTTCGCAATCTCGCAGAAATTTGAGGATCAGTTGCTTATTTTTTGGGATGATATGGCGGTTTCTGTGGAGAGCATCAAGAGCATTCTTATATCTAGGTACAATGTGATGGATATCTATTTTCTCGTCAATCATACCATTTAGAATAGTGATACTTCTATATAAAAGTTTCGGAAAAAAGGGACATTTGTGTCCAATGCGGCGGACAGGATTTGAACCTGCGTAGGCACTAAGCCAAACGGTCTTGAGCCGTTCCCTTTTGGCCACTCAGGCACCGCCGCAATGTCAGAATTTACAGTTCAGCGGTTTATAAATTTATTGAGAATTAAACAATAATCACTGAATCTCTTTCAGCTTCTGCTCTACATTCGCAAGCTCTTCCTCGAGAAGCTGCAATTTGGATTTTCCAGCTGGCTTTCGTTCTGCTGGTTTTGTTTTCGCCGCAACTGATTTTTCTTCTGCTTCCTCAGTTTTCTTTCCAACAAACTTTTGCTTCTTCAGCGCAACCTTTGGCAGCTTTGCCCTGAGTTTTCTCGACAATCTTCCAAGCGCATCAAGCTCTTTTTTCAGCTCCTCTGCAGCAGCAAGTTTCTCTGCCTTTATTTCCTTGAGCAAATGCTCCTGCTTCAAAAGCTCGAGAGAATCCCTCATAACAAGAAGAATGTCTTTTCTTATTGCTGTGCTGTCCTTAATCCCCACAAAGAAATTATCTGTCATTTGCGCGCCCTTGAATTTCAACCTTCAACTTATTTGCTCTCTGTCTCTGCAAGCTTCCTGTCAATCTCTTCCATTCTTTTCTCAATTTCAGCCAGCGAAGCCTGCCAGCTGTCAATCTGGCTGTTTTCCTGCTGCTTCAGGCTCTCCAGCTTTTGCAGCACAGCCCTTGCCTTGGCAATCTGCTCCTTTGCAAGCCCGACTATTTCAACAACATCCTTGTAATCGTCAAGTTTTATGAAAACAGTTCCTTCATTGTCCATTTTACCCTCCCTGCCCAAGCACTTCCTCGACAAAAGCCAGCTTCTTCTGGACATCGTCCAGCTTTGTCTTCCAGAGCTCAATCTCCTTGTCTCCGTGCTTCTTTAGCTCCTGCATGCTTGCTATCATGGCTTCTGCCTGGCTGAGCTTTGTTATTATGTATTCTGCGCCGTCAACCATTGCCTTGTAATCCTGAACAGAAACAAAAGCTGCTTTCACTCCCTCTCTCGCCTCACCTGGCTGCGCATATACAGGCATTTCCTCTGCTGCAGGAATTTCTTCGATCTCGCTTCCCCGTATGTCAGGCAATTCACTCATAAAGCGCCCTTTTGCCAGCTCAGAAGGAGGCAACGGCAGGCTTGGCTCCTGCTTTTTCTTTGAGAAAATGTCAAATATCCCCATTATGCACTCATCAGCCAAGAATTATTAAAAAGATTTGGAACTATTAGTGAATAGTGACAAAGTAGGCTTGCAAACAATTTTAAACTTGAAAATTTGTGTCTGCGTTATGAAACAGGCTTTGTTCTGGAAGCCGCTAAAAAACAAGCTTGCGCAGTGCCAGCTCTGCCCGCATTTCTGCTCAATCGCTCCTGATGAAGTTGGAAAGTGCGGGGTCCGGCAGAACCAGAAGGGAAAACTCTACTCGCTTGTCTATGGCAAGGCAGCTTCTGTTGCAGTTGACCCTGTTGAAAAGAAGCCGCTGTTCCACTTCCTGCCAGGAAGCGCAGCATTTTCCTTTGGCACAGTCGGCTGCAATCTGAAATGCGAGCACTGCCAAAACTGGACAACTTCGCAGGCAACGCCAGCCAAATGGCACTCTTATGACATTGAGCCAAAAGAGATTGTCAAGAAAGCGATTGAAGAGCATTGCGAGTCAATTGCCTACACTTACAATGAGCCGACGATTTTTATCGAGTATGCTCTGGAAACAGCAAAACTGGCAAGGAAAAAGGGATTGAAAAACATAACAGTTACAAACGGATTCATAAATCCAGAGCCTTTGCGAGAGCTTTGCAAATATCTTGACGGAAGCAATGTTGACATAAAGGCATTTGACGATGAATTTTACAAAAAGCACACATCAGCAAGGCTTGCTCCTGTTCTTGAATGCCTGAAAATCCTGAAAGAAGAAGGTGTCTGGTTTGAGATGACTAACCTTCTTATTCCCTCGCTCAACGATGATCCTGTAAAAATAAAAAAAATGGTTATGTGGATAAAAAACAACCTTGGAACAGACTATCCTCTGCACTTCTCTGCATTCTTTCCTGCATTCAAAAAGACAGACCTGCCTCCAACTTCTGTTGCAACTCTGCTCAAGGCGAGGAAAACCGCCCTTGACGCAGGACTGAAGTATGTTTATGTGGGAAATGTGCTCTCAGCCAAAGAGGAAAACACCTACTGCCCGAATCCAAAATGTGGCAAGCTTCTGATAGAGCGCGAGTACTTCAACATCCTGCAAAACAACCTGAAAGACGGCAGGTGCCCTGACTGCAACACAAAAATCGCAGGCGTTTGGAACTAGTTCTTCCGGTTAAATCATTTTTCTTCCGGATTTTTTCAGCCAAAGCATATTAATCCTGAAATTAGCTGGATTGGAATGCTAGCGATGCTTTTGTTTGCAACTATTGCGCTCCAGCTTGATGTTGGAGATGTTGGCTGCGTTGATTGCATAGATGTTAATATGAATAACGAAACCAATCTTTCTGCCTCCTTACAAACCGCATCCCGCAATTCGTCTGTAGCACAGTCACGTTATGCGACAAGCAACAATAACAACGATTCAAGCTTTCCCACATGGATAAAAACAACTCTTGGCGTTGCTGTTGTTGTCCTCGGGCTTGTTCTTGCAGGAAGGAAAGTCATTAGCAAACTTTTTATAGTCAAAACCCAGAGCAAAAGACGCTAAGGTGAATTTGCGGAGATGAGGCCTTGCGCCTCATGACTAGCAGGTTTGATTAACCACAATTTGAACAAAGTTCAAATGTGCCCATTTGAGCTAAGCTCAAATTGGGCTTGGGGAAGGTTAGGATGGAGCAAAAGCCAGTTACAGCAAGAATAATCATAGAAATGCTTGGAAAGCCAAAAGAGCACATAGAATCCACTCTTGCTAAATATATCAATCAGCTAAAGAAAGAGGGCAAGCTAAACATTCTCAAAGAGGAATGTTTTCCTGCTGAAGAAAAAGGAGATATGTTCAGCTGCTTTACAGAGCTTGAAATAAAGTTTGCTGACGTTTTAAAGCTTGTTGAGTTCTGCTTTGACGCAATGCCCTCCTCAATCGACATAATCGAGCCTGCTGAGCTTGCGTTTGACACAAAGGCTCTTACTGACCTGCTCAATGACCTGCAGGCAAGATTGCACCAGGTTGACATGGCAATGAAATCGCTGCAAGCTGAAAAAATAATCCTTGATTCCAATGCAGTCATGGTTTTCAATAATTTCGCGAGATTTATTCTCAAGGATGGCGACAAGAAAATTGAGGAGCTGAGCAAGGCCACAGGAGTGAAGCCAGAGCAGCTGAAACTGTTTCTTGACGAGCTCATCAAGCAAAAAAAGATTGTTCAAAAAGGGGATGTTTATTCTCTGTTAAAATGACAGAGCTGAAAAAACTGATTGAGGCTTTGCTTTTCTCAGCAGGAAAAGCAGTTGACATTGTCGAGATTTCTAGACTGTGCAGGGAGCCTGACTTCAGCATAATCATGCTTGCATTAGAGGAGTTAAGGCAGGAATACGAGGAAAAACAGGGCTCGCTGATGATTGTCAGGGATGGAGACTTGTGGAAAATGGTTCCGCGGGAGCAATATCTTGCTGTTGTCAGGAAAATTGTGACAAAAACAGAACTGAACAAAACAATCGTCGAGACTCTTGCCACAGTTGCCGCCAAGGCGCCTGTCCTGCAGTCGCAGATTATCAAAATCAGGACAAACAAGGCATATGACCATCTTGCTGCTCTTGAGGATATGGGCTACATAACAAGGGAAAAGAAAGGCAGGACAAAGCTAATCAAGCTCACTCCAAAGTTCTTTGACTATTTTGATGTTCCAGAGGGAAAAGTCAGGGAAAAATTTGCAAGAGTCGATGAGCTTGAACAGCAGATAATGAACAAAGAGAACACTTTGACTCGGGCAAAGGAAAATTTTGAGCAGAGAAAAGAAGAGCACAAGATGAGCGAGGATGAAATGAAGAAACAGGCAGAGGAGGAGGGAAAGAGGCTAGACTCTGAAATTGGAAATCTTGAGGAGCAGATTCCTCCTGAGCTTTTGAACGAAGAAACTAAGGTCGAGCCTTATGCCGAGACTCTTGGCGAGCTCGAGGTATTTGACGAGGGGAAAGGCGGCGCAAAAAAGGAAAAACAGCTAAAAGAATTCAAGCCAAAGCCAAAGAAAGAAAAAATTGACTGGGAGAAGCCCAAAGAAGAGAAACCAAAAGAGGCGAAGGAAAAGAAAACTGTTGAAGAGAAAAAGCCAGAACTGCAAAAAGAAAAAAATGAATGGGAAAAACTAAAACAAGAAAAAATTGTGAAACCAACTGAACAAAAACCAAAAGAAGCTGCGCCAGAACCCGAAGGAGAAAAAATCGAGGCTCCAAAAGAGAAAACAGCAGAGGAAATTGAAGCTGATAAACAGGCAGAGCAGGCTTTGCTGGAAAAACAAGCTGCGTCAAAAGGAGTTTTTGCAGAGGGGATGACTCCTGAGATTGAGCAGAAAGTTGATGAAGAGGTTGAGGCAATGACTGGGGTGAAAAAGGCAGCTGAAAAAGCAGAAGCCGCAGAACTGGAAGAGACAGGAGAAGAATTCGAAGCTAGAGAAGAAGGAAACGCTGACTGGCAGGAAGAAGGGCGGGGCGAGGGGCCGTAGATGCTTCTTGTAAAGTGCCCTAAATGCGGCAATAAAATGAAATGCGAGCCCAAGGAGGGCGCTATTTCTGGCAAATCAAAGAAATGTGTGTACTGCGGCAGATCGTTCAAGATAAAGGGCAGGATTGTTGCGGAAGCCTGAATTCTAAACTGGCTAAAAACCACATATTTTCCACTTATACGCTCTATAAAGCCAATTCATAAAGGAAAACTTTATAAAGTTCTGTGAATTAGTTCTATTAAGATAAATCGTCAATTTCTCGACGATAATTGACTAAAATGGCGCAGCCAACAAACCAGAAGATAGTACAGAGAGTCATCGAGGACGAGATGAAGCAGTCTTACCTAGACTACTCAATGTCTGTTATTGTTGGCAGAGCATTGCCTGATGCAAGAGATGGCTTAAAGCCAGTGCACAGAAGAATATTGTTTGCAATGCATGAACTTGGAATGTTTCACAATAAACCTTTTAAGAAATCTGCAAGGATCGTCGGTGATACACTTGCAAAATTTCATCCCCATGGCGATGCTGCCGTCTACGATGCTCTTGTTAGGATGGCTCAAGATTTCTCACTGAGGTATCCGCTAGTCGATGGTCAAGGAAATTGGGGTAGCATCGACGGGGATTCTGCTGCTGCGTATCGTTATACCGAAGCCCGCCTAAAAGTAATTGCAGAAGAGATGCTTGAAGACATTGACAAAAATACAGTTAAATTCGTGCCTAATTTTGACGGCTCGCTCAAAGAACCAACGGTTCTTCCTTCAAAAGTTCCAAACCTGCTCATAAATGGCAGCTCAGGAATTGCAGTTGGAATGGCGACAAACATTCCGCCCCATAATTTAAGGGAAGTTTGCGACGGCGCTGTTGCGCTTATTGACAATCCAGAGCTTTCAGCAGAGCAGATTATGGCAAAAGTTCCTGCTCCTGACTTTCCAACAGGCGGACTGATTGTGGGCAGCGATGGGATAAAAGAAGCCTATTCGACAGGAAAAGGAAAGCTTGTGCTCAGGGCAAGAACTTCTATTGAAGAATCCAAGGGAAGAACAAAAATCATCGTCACAGAGATTCCGTATATGGTTAACAAGGCGACTCTTGTTGAAAACATCGCAGACCTTGTCCGCGACAAAAGAATCACAGGGATTGCAGACATCCGCGATGAAAGCGGCAGGGACGGGATAAGGATTGTTTTTGACTTGAAGTCAGGCGCAAACTCAGATGTTGTTCTCAACCAGCTTTTCAACCTGACCAGGCTGCAGGACAGCATTGGAATGATTCTTCTTGCGCTTGTAAAAAACGAGCCAAAGCTTCTCACGCTGAAAAATCTGCTGCAGCAGTTCATACTGCACAGGCAGGAAGTTGTCAGGAAGAGAACAGAGTTTGAGCTTGCAGAGGCTGCTGCAAAATCCCACATCCTTGAGGGAATAATAATCGCCCTTGACAATATTGATGCTGTCATAAAGCTCATCAAAGGCTCAAAGAGCGCAGAAACCGCAAGAAAATCACTGATTGAGAATTTCAGGCTGTCTGAAAAGCAGGCGCAGGCTGTGCTTGACACAAAACTGCAGCGCCTGACTTCCCTTGAGCAGGACAAGGTGAGGATTGAACAGGTTGAGCTTCTCAAGGCAATTGAAAATTTCAAGATAATCCTTGGCTCTGAGCAGAAAATCCTTGATATAATCAAGAAAGAGCTTGCAGGACTCAAGGAAAAATATGGCGACAACAGGAGAACGCAGATTTCAGGCGCAGCTGCTGCTGTGATTGAGGAAGAGCATCTCATAAAGCCAGAGGATGTTGTTGTGACAGTCACCCACGCAGGATATGTGAAAAGAATTCCAGCAGAGGCATACAAGGCGCAGCGCAGGGGAGGAAAGGGAATCATAGGAACAGAGACAAAAGAGGAGGATTTTGTCGAGGATATTTTTATCGCGAACTCAACTGACAACCTGCTTTTGTTCACAAACCTTGGCAAGGTGCACTGGCTCAAGGTCTGGCAGCTTCCAGAGACAGGAAGATATGCAAAAGGAACTGCCCTTGTCAATCTTGTCGGGCTTGCGCAGCAGGAAAAAGTGACTGCATTCATTCCAGTCAAGGAGTTCAAGCCGGAAAACTATCTTTTTATGATTACAAAGAAAGGAACTGTGAAAAAGACCTCTCTTGAAGAGTTTTCAAGCCCGAGAAAAGGCGGAATTGTCGCCCTGGGTCTTGACGAGGGAGACGAGCTTATTGGAGTCCTGCTTACAAACGGCAGGCAGCAGATTGTGATTGCAACTTCAGGCGGAATGGCGACAAGATTTGATGAAACTGATGTCAGGCCAATGGGCAGGACAGCCACAGGAGTCATTGGAATCAGGCTCAGGGATGATTTTGTTGTTGGAGCTGTTATTGCAGACGAGAAAAAACAGCTGCTGACAGTGACAGAAAAAGGATTTGGAAAAAGAACTCTTATGTCTGAATATAGGCTTACTGGCAGGGCAGGCGTCGGAGTCACAAATCTCAAAGTGACTGACAAGAATGGCACTGTTGTCGGGATTGAGATTGTTGAGGAAAGCGACGAGCTTATGCTGATGAGCCAGAAAGGAATTGCCTTAAGGACTCCTGCATCACAGATTTCAAGCGTTGGAAGGGCAACGCAGGGCGTAAGGCTAATGAAGCTCGAGCCAGACGACAAGCTTGTCGCTGTTGCCAAGATTGCGCAGGAAAGTGAAAATGGGAACGGTAATGGACACTCATGATGAAAGGTATCGCAACAACAAACATTGGTTTTGAAGACATCTGCGCAAATGAAATAAAGGAAATTCTAGGAAAAAAGACAAAAACTGAAAATAAATCCGGCTTTGTCATCTTCGATTTCAAAGATTTCGAGGAAATTTTTACCCTTTGCTACAAATCGCAGTCCGCCAGCCAAGTTTTCCTCCTTCTGAACCAGTTTCCCCTCAATGATTCGTCTACGGCTCTAGCCAAATTTGATTTGTCAGCTTGGCTAAAAAGCAAATTTTCAATCCAGACAATAAAAGACAGTGATGAAGTCAGCAGCCAGGAAATTGCTCAGGACTTTGGAGCTGAAATTGCAAACAAGACAGGAACAAACGCTGTCTACAAGAATGCAGACACTAATTTTGTTGTGCTAGTTTCTGGCAAAACCTGTTATTTTGGCGTCGATTTCTCAGGAGAGGACTTGGGAAGGCGCGACTACAGGATTTTTGTTGGCAACAAGTCGCTAAAAGGCAACGTTGCTTACTCACTTGTTCGCCTTGCTGGCTTTAATTCCAAAAAATCATTGCTCGACCCTTTCTGCGGCTCAGGAGAAATTCCAATTGAAGCTGCATTGCTTGCAACTGATTTTCCAGTTCGCCACTACAACAAAGACAAGTTCCCATTCCGCAAGCTCCCCCAGTTCCAAGAGTTTGATTTCGATTCATTCTTCAGCAAGGTTGACAAGCAAACAAAGCTTGATGCAAAAACAAACATAACTGCAATGGACAGGAACTTCAAATTTGTCAATCAAAGCCAGAAGAATGCCAAGATTGCAGGAGTTGTGAAGAAGATTGACTTCAGCAGGCTTGAACTTGAATGGCTTGACAGCAAATTCAAGAAAGAAACTGTTGACTGCTTTGTTACAATCCCAATCCAGCCCTCAAAATCCCTTGCTGCGGACTTTGTTGAGAAAATTTACAAGGAGATTTTCTTCCAGCTTGAGTTTGTCTTGGCAAATGAGGGCAAGGCTGTGTTTGCGATAAGAAAAGGGCCTGCAATCGAGCTGCTGAAGAAGCACGCAGAGACAAAAAAGTTCAAGCTAGCAAAAGAAACTGAGTTCTGGGTTGGAAAAGGAGAGTGGATGGCTGAGATTTTTATTAGAGAGTAAATGAATTGCCATAAAGTAAATATATTCTTAACTAACGATATCTATATATACCAACAGTTTAGAAAGAAGATCATAATTATATGACAGAATACACTTATTTAGAGCAGCGACTTCTGGGAATAATAGGCACCGCTATAGGTATGACTATCGGACTGCTCGGGACGTTTGCCGTTTGGGGTCTGATTGACAGCATACAAGATGCAAACCAGCAAGCCAGAGAACTTTCGAAGCTTTCCTCTCAACAACAAGCGATTATCAAGCAAATTAAGCAAATCGACCAAAAAATTCCGACTCGTGATTTAATTCTCACAATAACTAAAACTCTTTCTGAAGTCAAATTGAACCAAGAAAAAATAAAAAAATATATTTCAAACAAACAGTACTCTAATGCTCTTGAGCTTGTGATAACAACAAAGGGTCAAATGGCAGATATCAAAGCGCTGACAAGCCAGTTCGGTTTATTGGCTGCTGAAGTTAACAATGAGGACTCGCTTCTTCTTGAATTAAGGAAAATGCTGGCGAAACAGATTCAGGAGAGTAAGGCAGGAGGATGATGCCAGAGTAATTCTAACTATACAAAAACCAACAGCAAACTTTATAAACACATATTCTCCAGTATATAGTTGGGTTGGTAGGACAGCTCACTGACGGTAAACAGATGCCAAAAGCTCTGTTGGCTGAGGAAAGTCTGCCCGCCACACACGATACAGCCAAGCTGTGTTGTGCGTAAGTAGCCACTCCCGAACACAGTTAGGGAGGCTCGGTAACGGCCGGCAACATCACAGAAACGAAACGGCTTTCAAGATTGGTTTGCTGAACGCAAGTGAAGCAAACCTTGCAGCGAGGAAACGAGCTGCAATGGAATGATGCGGTGAAGACCTTGGCGACAAGGTTGAGACCCCGCTGACGTCCTTGAAAGATGCGGTGAAACGGATAGTCCTGGCTGGCGCAAGTGCTTTAACGCACGCTTAGTAGAATGTGAGCATGGCTCAGACGGTTAAAATCCGCCAATGTCGAGTTATCGATGTATGAGCCTCACAAAAGGCGGCTTATGTCTCACCAACCCATTCATTTTTAAAGTTAAATCCAAAAATAACCAAAATAAGTTCAAACGAGGAAAAACAAAATGGCTCAAGACAAAATCCAGATGCCGAGTTCAACAGCAGGCTTGACAAGATATTTTGATGACTACAAAAGCAAGATTGAAATCAAGCCAGGGCACGTCATTCTTCTTGCGGTTATCGTGAGCGCAATTGTAATCATTCTCCATCTTTACGGCAAAAGCCTTGTTGGAGCATAAGTTTGAGGTGATGTTTTGTGAAACTCGACCCAAAGATGATTTCTCAGGCAATGTCAAGGCTTGGAATAAAGCAGGAAGAGCTTGATGCAAAGCAGGTTATCATAAAACTGGCTGACAAGGAAATTGTCATTGACAATCCAAAGGTGTCAAAGATTAATATGCAGGGGCACGAGAATTTTCAGGTTAGCGGGGACATTAGCGAGAGAAAGCCTGCTGCTGAAATAACAGAAGCGGACATAGCGACTGTTTGTGAGCAGACAGGAGCTGATGAAGAGGCTGCAGAAGCTGCCTTGAAAAAGAACAATGGGGATATTGCAGCTGCAATTCTTGAATTACAGGGTTAAATATTGAGTTCTAATTCACAGTTCTAAGCCGCCCACGGTCGTAACTGAGTTACGACTCACTTTCTTCCTCCCCTCTGAAATAGGGGGAGGAAAAAGTGACCTTTGCTCGGCAAAGGCGTGGGCGGCTGTATTTGAAATATACTGTAAAAAACGGCTAAAGATTTTTATACAAAGCAGTATTCACTCACCCTGAGAGTGAAGAATGGAATCAGAAGCTCTTTTCAAAAAGGCAGGCGAGAGGCTCAGGACCGGAAGCTACATTCTAGGGCAGTTTCCTATCCTGAGAGATACCAATCTGCTTGGCTCTGCCGCAAGGTCTGTTTTCGAGGCAGCAGAATGCCAGATGACTGCTGTGTTGACCAGGGAAAAGGAGCTCAGGAGGCTGCCTTTGTTCCCTGACAACTTTGAAGTGAAGCTTGATTTGTTCAAGAACTGGGCTGCAAAGCGCAACCTGAGCCAGAAGCATTCTGATTTGCTGAGGGAAATGAAAGACGCAATGACTCAGCCAAGAGTTTTTAGCCCTGAATTTGTCAAAAAGGCAGTTTCTGCTGGAAAGGCGCTTGTGGAAGATACAATAAAATCAATTAAAGGAGAGCTGAATGACGCTTGAAGCGCTTGATAATGCCAAAAGGGAGCTTAAGAGAGCAGACCACCTTATTTTTGTCAGCCTGAAGTACACAAGGACAGTTGATGTCCTCAAGAATATAATCGCAAGGCTGATTGTCATTGTTGATTCTGGTTTTGAGGTGCTGCTGAAAAAGGGCGTTGATGACAAGAAAATAACTGAGATTCCAAAGCTCAACAGGCTGCGGGTTGATGACGTGAAGAAAATTTATGGCAGCGACCCAAAAATAATGCAGTTCATTGATTTCTATCAGCTTTTGAGAAAGATTGACAAGGCTCATTTTGAAAGAAAGATGGAATACCGAAGGCACGTGACTATGACTGCCGAGCTTGAAAATGAAAAAATTGAAGTTACCATTGACATCATAAGCGACTATTTCCAGCGCACAACTGAATTCATCAACTATGTTGAGACAATTGTTCTCGGGAATCCAGAAGAGAGGGAAGAGCAGTGACTAAAGAGCACGCACAAAAAATAATTGCTCACGCAGAGCGAATGAAGTCAGGATCTGTGAAAACATATGATGAGTTTGTGTTCTGGTTTGCTTTTTTTGTCTCTGTGTTCGGCAACTTCTTTGTTTCTATCGCAATTGTTCCGCTTCTTCTTGTAACTCCGATGCTTTATCTTTATCTTGCAGTTCCTGCTCTTGGCTTTGGAGTCAGGATGGCTGTCTGGCTGTTTATGAAAAACGTGGCGCACCTGAAAAGGGCAAGGCACAATGTCATAATGTTTATCTCTGCAGTTATTGCGTTGGCAAACATCTACCTCATAGCGCACGCTTCAAACATTCTTGCAGGGCTTATGCATCTTAACTCGCACAACCCCCAGCTAATCGCGCTATTATACACAGCAGGATTCCTGATTCCGTTCTTGTTCAAGAAGTGAGTAGAGGGCGGCAGCTAATCTTTAATTATTTCTTGTTGTGTTGGATGCCAGTCTGGAGAAGTTGGGCATACTAAAACCAAATCTTGTCCAATAACATGATATTTTTTCCCAGAGTCAATAAGAACAACATCACCTTCTTTCAGTTCAAATTCTTCATCTTCGATAAAAATTTTCCCTGCGCCGCTTACAACATAATAAATTTCCTGACAAACTTTGTTGAGGGTTCTTCCAGAATCAGGAAATCTCCCGTTTATCTTGGCTAAGGCAATTCCCAGGTTTTTATTATGAAGCGGGTATTCCCAAACAAAACTGTTCTTGGCAATTTGTTTTTCTTCTCTTTGTTCTCTTTTGATAAGCATAATTCATATAAAATACTAAACTATATAAAAAGTTAGTCTTTATGCCGCACGGAGCAATTTAGCTTAAGAATAAAAAGGGCGGCCGCCGGGAATCGAACCCAGGCCACAGGCTTTCTCTGCTGTTTCCAGCACCACAGGCCTGTATACTGCCAGATTACCTGACAAACAATAAGTTTGCCAGTCTATACTACGGCCGCCATAGTGAATATCTGGTAACTACGAACTTGCGAAACCTTTATAAATAGTTTGCTGTTCCGTGAGAACAACGAGCCCGAGTCTGCAGCTAACTCGCAGGCGTTTATAGGGTGTGGCTATTCTATAAACACACAGGGTTTGTTATTACACATTAATCAAAGGGTATTGGGATGGAACAGTCAAAAAATTACAGGCATATAATCCGTATCGCTAACAGCGATTTGAAAGGAGATAAAAACATAGCGTATGCCCTGAGATATGTCAAAGGGGTTGGATTCGCATTCTCAAATGCCATTTGCAAGCTTACAGGCATTGAAGGCAACAAAAAAACAGGAGAGCTTAGCGACGCTGAAATCGCAAAGATTGAGACAGTGCTCAAGGAGCCAGTCAAGGCAGGAGTTCCTGCCTGGATGCTCAACAGGAAGAAAGATCCTGACACAGGCATTGACAAGCATTTGATTGGAACTGATGTAAAATATGTCACGGAGAATGACATAAAGATGATGAAGAAAATAAAGTGTTACAAGGGAGTAAGGCATTCTCTTGGACTGCCTGTGAGGGGACAGAGGACAAGAAGCAACTTCAGAAAGAACAAGGGAAATGTTCTTGGAGTCAGGGTAAGGGCAGGAGCAAAGGCAGGAAAGGTATAATCAAACTGATTAATTCAAAATAAAATGCGAAAACTCAGAAAAAAATATTCCGGACCAGGGCATCCTTGGAAAATGGCAAGGATCGAGGAAGAGAGCGCGCTTCAGAAAGAATATGGGCTCAAAAACAAGAGGGAAATCTGGAAAATCCGTTCATTGCTGAAAAATTTCGCAAACCAGGCAAAGAAGCTCATCGCGGCAACAGGAGCCCAGGCAGACAAGGAAAAAGCCCAGCTGTTTGCAAGGCTGAAGAAGCTGGGGCTTGTTGGCGAGGGAGCGAAGCTTGATGATGTTCTTGGATTGACTATCAAGGACCTGCTTGAGCGCAGGATTCAGACGCTTGTTTTCAGGAGAGGGCTTGCAAAAACTCCAGGACAGGCAAGGCAGTTCATAGTTCACAGGCACATATTAGCAGGGGGCAAGGAAATGACTGCTCCATCTTATCTTGTTCCTGTCCTTGAGCAAGAAACCCTTGCATTTGTGAAAACATCAAATTTTGCAAAGCCAGACCATCCTGAGCTGATGCAGCCAGCTTCAAAAAGACCAGTTCACGTTCCAAAACGAGATGACTTCGGCGGAAACCGAAGGCGCAGAGAGCCGCGCAGGGAGGTTAGGAAATGAACGACAAGCCAAGATGGGGGATTGCGCACATTTATTCTTCTTACAACGACACAATAATTCACATTACTGACATTACAGGAACAGAAACCCTGGCAGTCGCGTCTGGCGGGATGATGGTCAAGTCAGACAGGCTTGAGAGTTCGCCAACAGCAGCAATGCTTGCCGCAAAAAGGGCAGCAGAGACTGCAATTGAAAAAGGAATAACAGGGCTTCACATAAAAATCAAGGCTCCTGGCGGGCACAACGGCCCAAGTGTTCCAGGACCAGGCGCCCAGGCTGCTGTAAGGGCTTTGTCAAGAATGGGATTGAAAATTGGAATCATTGAGGACGTTACTCCTATGCCTCACGGAGGCTGCAGGAAGAAAGGAGGAAAAAGAGGGAGGAGAGTATGACTGAAATCGAATCTCTTGGGACTGAAAAAGGAAAGTCTGTGTTTTTGCTGAAAAATTCAGAGCCTGGATTCGCAAACGGCTTGAGAAGGGAGATGATTGACAGTGTTCCCACGCTTGCAATTGAAGATGTTGAGTTCAGGAAGAACAACTCTGTGCTTTATGATGAAATGATTGCTCACAGGCTTGGGCTTTTGCCATTGAAAACTGATTTGAAATCATACGAACAAAAAAGCGAGTGCAAGTGCGAAGGCAAGGGCTGCGGCGCGTGCACGCTGAAGCTGACTTTGAAGGCAAAGGGGCCTGGAATTGTTTATGCGTCTGAACTAAAATCAGCAGACCCAAAGATAAAGCCTGTCTACCCAAACACGCCTATTGTAAAGCTGCTCAAGGGGCAGGAGCTTGAAGTTGAGGCAACTGCTGTTATGGGAAAAGGCTCAGAGCACGTCAAGTTTTCTCCTTGCGCTGCGTGGTACAAATACAAGCCGGTTATTGATGTTGATGAAAAAAAATGCACAAATGCAGATGAAGTTGCAAAGAGCTGCCCTGTAAATGTTTTTGATGTGAAAGATTCAAAATTAATTGTCAAGAGGCTGATGAACTGTCATCTTTGCGGCGCCTGCGCTGATGTTGCTGCAAACAGCTCTGTGAAGCTGAATGAATCAAGCAGCGAGTTTGTGTTTTTCATAGAGCCGTGGGGGCAGTTGACTGCGAGAGAGATATTTTCAACTGCTGTAGAAATGCTAAGAAAGAAGCTTGAGCTGCTGATAGGCAAGCTCGAGGGAGAAAACTAACTGTTTGCGGAGGTGGCAGAGCCTGGTCCAATGCGCTAGGTTGAGGACAACAATGTTTGCAAAAGCCTAGTCCCTTAGTGGGCGCGAGGGTTCGAATCCCTTCCTCCGCAGTTTCGAAGAAACGAGGAAGGAAGGTCGAAAAATCCCTGAAAAGCAAATTGGTTTTGGATGTAAATTTGAAGCGTAAACCAATTTGCTTTTGATGAAGTCGGGATTTTTCATATCTTCCTCCGCATTGCTTAATCAACAAAATTTCGTAAAAACAACAGGAAAAACAAAATGGTGCTAAGAACAGGGCCGACAAATGAGCAACTGAATGCTCTCATTGCTGATTTGAAGAGAGAGGGCTCTGCGCAAAATGTTCCTGTCTGGAAAACAGTCGCAGAAGAGCTTTCTGCGCCTTCAAGGCAGAGGAGAGAGGTTAATCTTTCAAGATTAAACAGGTTCACAAAGGCGAACGAGACAATAATTGTTCCAGGCAAGGTGCTTGGCGCAGGCAGCATAGAGCATCCAATCATTGTCGCCGCATTCGCATTTTCAACAAAGGCAAAGGAAAGAATAGAAAGCAACAAGGGAAAAGTAATGAGCATAAGCCAGCTTCTCAAGCAAAATCCAAAGGGCACTGGAGTGAGGTTGATTGGTTAAAATGGAAATCCTGATTGATGCCAATGACGCAATTGTGGGGCGAGTCGCAAGCTTTGCAGCAAAGCAGGCTCTGCTTGGAAACAAGGTTTCAATAATAAATATTGAAAAAAGCATAATGACCGGAAACAAGGAATTCATGCTTGCTGATTATCATCACAGAAAGGTTGAGCTTGGACAGCCCCAGACCGGGCCTTTTATCTCAAGAATGCCTGACAGATTTGTAAGGAGAATTATACGAGGCATGGTTCCTTACAAGACAGTGAGGGGCAAAGAAGCCTTGCAAAGGACAAGATGCTACATCGGAGTTCCTTTGCAGTTCAAGGACAAAAAGGCTGAAAAAGTTCCAGGAGCAGACTTGTCAAAGCTTACAACAACAAAATATATGAGAATCGGCGAGCTTTGCAAGCTTCTATGAGCGCACAAATGAAAACAATACAATCTGTTGGAAAGAGAAAGCGCGCAGTCGCGCGAGCGACACTATCTCCTGGCAACGGGACAGTCAGGATTAATTCACAGCTTTTGCAATTCTATGAGCCTGGCATGTACAGATCTAAGATTGAAGAGCCAATGATTATCGCAGGCGACAGCGCAAAGATAGTTGACATAAACATCAAGGTTATTGGCGGCGGCATTGCGAGCCAGTCAGACGCAGCAAGGCTCGCTGTTGCAAAGGCTCTTGTGTCATTTGACAAAAAACTAAGGCTTCCTTTCCTTGCGTACGACAGGACACTGCTTGTTGCTGATGTTAGGCAGAAGGAAGAGCACAAGCCAAACAGGCACGGCAAGGCAAGAAGCAAAACACAGAAGTCATACAGATGAGGTGAAAGGACAAAATGATAATCCCAATAAGATGCTGGTCATGCGGCAAGCCGATTGCGCAGCTCTGGGAAGAATACCAGGAGCGGATTGCAAAAGGCGAGGACAAAAAGAAAGCGCTTGATGAGTTGGGGCTGGACAGGTACTGCTGCAGGGCAATGATACTCGGGCATATTGACCTGATTGACTCTGCTGCCGCATTCAAGAAGTTTTAATTTTTGATTTCTTTTTAGTTTGTTTTTTCAAGAGGCATGAAGATGAACCAAAAGAATGCAAAGTTCGTCATCGAGCATCTTGAGCCTAAGCTTTACAGGTGGTGCGTTCTTGAATATGCGCACATCTCAAAGCTTGTTGGCAAAAAGAATCTGATTTTCACCAACATTCGCTCAAGCTCAGCCCGCGCAACACTCTCATCGCTTGGCAAAGTTTCCCCAATTTCAGTTTCACGACTCGGTCTTCCGAATGTTTGCGTGCTGGACCCAGAAGCTAAGAAAACCCTCGCTCCAGCAGAAACAAAAAAGTTCAGCTATTTTGTTTTTGGGGGAATTCTTGGAGACTATCCGCCAAAGCAGAGGACAAAACAAGAGCTAAAACTGAAAGCAGAGCGAAGAAACATTGGAAACGAGCAGTTTCCAACTGACAATGCGGTTTATGTTGTGAAAAAGATTTTATCTGGAGTTCAGCTGAACAAGCTCAAGTTTCAGGATTGTTTGACAATTCCAATAAGAGAGGGCGAGGAGGTAGAGCTTCCATTCAGGTATGTTCTTGTTAAAGGCAAACCTCTGATTTCTAAGAATATTGTTTCAATGTTAAGAAGGCAGAAAGGTTTCTAATCTTTTCAGTTGCAGATAATTTTATTAGATTAAGCAACTTTTCCTTGCTGAGCGCTAATCTGGTTAACTGCCCCATATTCGCTCAAGTCAACAGCGAATGTGCTAGAAGGTATTGTTGGATTGAAAACCACATTCTTAAAAGTCACTGTATACGTTTCTGATGAGCCGATGCCCAGCTCCTCGCCTGCAACGCTTACCTCTCTCTTTGCAGATTTTTCAAATGTTCCTATAAACTTGATAAGCTTGAAATCTTTTGGATCAAACCATATCTTTGCCTTTTGGAAAAGTGGTTCGGTATTTGCTTCAAAAGTGAATGGCTCTCCTGTAACGCTTTCTACATCTGCGACAATCACGTTAACGCCATCAATAGTTTCTTCTGAGGTATTTACTTTGAACTTTGTTTTATCATCCAATGCCGCAGGAACTTGCCAAATGCTCGTGCCTATGAAATCATTGCAGCCTGCCGCATCGTCAGAAATTACTGTTAAATACGAACTTCCCGGAGGTATATATTTGCCTTCAGAGAAATACCCGCCTTCAGGGCCCATCTGCCCTATTTCATACATTGTGTTGTCATTGCAGATTTCCTTGCTTTCGGGCACCTGCCCTGCTGGCTCCAGTCTGTTATACCATGTGCCATCTATTGTCTCGCCGCCACTGACAAAAGCATCGTGCGAGCCAGAGGTTATAATTGTTTTTTTGTCTGGCTTTTCGATGAAAACCGAGGCGTCTATTTCGCTGCTGCTTCCTGTAATAGTTTGGCTCTCGCCAACTACATCTTTGTAAGTTGGCACGGCATATGCTTCTACAACACTTCCATCAAGGGCATACGCCCAGGAGTTTGGGTCCTTGAGAGTTCCATTTTCATAATACATCCAAGAGTAATATATAGGCTGCATTATCAGCTGTCCAGTTGTTGGGTCCCATTGCGGGACATAGGTGGCTGCTCTTTCTTTCTCTTTTTCTGCAGCTTCTTGTGTTACAAGCTCTTTCGTAACCAATATTTTGCCAGTCGTTACTTTCGTAGTTCCTGTCTGAACCTGATTAATTATGTATGCGGTATATGGTTTATCATAGGTGCTTGTAATCGCAATTTGAACATCATAACGTATAGAGTCCAATCCCCTGTATGTTTTGGCTATTTTTTGGTTTATCTCTTCTGGAGCGAGGCAGCCGCTAACTAGAAAGGCGACCAGAATCAATCCGATCAAAATATGCAGCTTCATATTATTTGGTTCATGCGCTGGCTATATATGCTTTTTGTTTTGTTGATAGAGTAATTCTATACAAAAGGTTTTTAAAAACGCTTCCTCAAGCTTTGTTTATGGACTTCAAGCTAATCGAGCAGAAGTGGCAAAAAGAGTGGGAAAAATCAGGGATTTTCAAGGTTAATGAATCAAAGTCAAAAAAGAAGTTCTACTGCCTTGAGATGTTTCCCTATCCATCAGGAGCTTTCCTGCATATGGGCCACGTAAGAAACTATTCAATGGGCGATGTAATCGCAAGGTTCAAGAGAATGCAGGGATTTAATGTCCTCTACCCTATGGGCTATGATTCATTCGGATTGCCTGCTGAAAATGCCGCGAAAAAGGAAAAGATTCATCCTAAAATCTACACTGAAAATGCGATTAAAAAAATAGTTGAAGCTCAAAAAGCGCTTGGAAACAGCTATGACTGGACTCGCGTGATTGCAACACACAGACCAGAATACTACAAATGGAACCAATATTTCTTCCTCAAGTTTTTGGAAAAAGGGCTTGCTTACAGGAAAAAAGCTCCTGTAAATTTCTGTCCAAACTGCAACACAGTTCTTGCTGATGAGGAAGTTGAAAGCGGAAAATGCTGGCGCTGCGAAACAGAAGTTGAGATGAAAGAGCTTGACCAGTGGTTCCTCAAGACAACTGCTTATGCAGATGAGCTTCTTGAAGACTTGGAAAAGCTTGACTGGAGCGACCAGCTCAAGGGAATGCAAAGAAACTGGATTGGAAAGAGCAAAGGAGTTGAGATAAATTTCAAGATTGAAAATAAGCAAAAAGTAATTCTTGTTGATGCGGTTCATTGTCTTGTTGACGAGAAGGGAAATGTGAATAAAGCGCTTAAGACGTATTTAGACACGTTTGAAAATAAAAAAATAGTTTTAACAAACGCTCCTGTTGGGAAACATAAATTGTTATTTGGCGGAATTAAAGATTATGAAACTTTTACTCTTGAGAATAATCCGAATAAAAAAGATTCTTTGTATTATAAAAAATTCCTGGAAAAATCAAGATTAAATCCCGAACAAGTCATTTACTTCGAGCATGACAAAGAAAACGTGATATCCGCAGAATCAGCAGGCATAAAAACGTTGCATTATGAAGGAGATTTAAACGCAGTTAAAAACTTCTTGTCAAACAGTTTAAGCGAAATCTGGCCTATCTTTACAACTCGCCCAGATACTATTTTCGGAGTTACTTTCATGGTTATCTCTGCCCAGCATCCAAAGCTAGCAAAGCTTGTCAAGGGAACAAAGTATGAAAAGAAAGTTTTGGAATTCTCTGACAAGTGCAAAAAGGCAAAAGCAAGGGAAGATATTGAGCTTTTGGGCAAGGAGGGAGTTTTTACTGGAAAATACGCAGAGAACCCTCTTACAGGAGACAAAGTTCCTGTCTGGGCTGGAAATTTTGTTGTTGCAGAGTATGGCTCTGGGATGGTTATGGCTGTTCCTGCCCACGACCAGAGGGATTTTGAGTTTGCAAAGAAATATGAAATTCCCATAAAAGAGGTAATCAGGCCTGTTTTTGGCGAGAAACATGAAAATGCTGAGTTTAGAAAAACTACTTCGGTGGTTGTGCATAGAAAAAAAGACGATAAATTTTTGATGCTCAAATGGAAGCAGTTTGGCTGGATTGCTCCAGTTATCGGCGGACTTGATGGTGAAAAACTGGAAAAAGCCGCTGAGCGCGAGGTCTTGGAAGAAACAGGTTACTCTGTTAAGTTTGTAAAAAAACTTGGCGGAGAAATCGAATCTCATTTCTTTGCAGACAATAAAAATGTCTGGAGACATAGAGTAGACCAGCCTGTTTTAGTTGAGTTGCTCAATGAAACCCCCGGAAAAGTGTCTGAAGAAGAGAAAAAGAAACACGATGTTGTATGGATGACTGCTGATGAAGCATTAAACAAGATAACTCACGAGTACAATAAATTAGGAATTTTAAGATATCTGAAAAGGGAAGGAGCATATGTTGACGAAGGCATCCTTGTTGACTCTGGCAAATTTACAGGTGTTGGAAGCGCTGAAGCAATAGAAAAAATCTCTGATTTCATTGAAAAGAGCAAATTTGGGCACAGAACAACAAATTATAAATTGAGGGACTGGCTTATTTCAAGGCAGAGATACTGGGGAACTCCGATTCCAATCATATACTGCGAAAAATGTGGAGCTGTTCCTGTTCCTGAAAAAGAATTGCCTGTCTTGCTACCAGAAGATGTGAAGTTTGGCGATAAAGGAAATCCTTTGCTGACAAGTAAGAAGTTCCAGGAAGTTAAATGTCCAAAATGCAAGGGCGCAGCAAAAAGGGAGACAGACACAATGGGCGGGTTTATGGACAGCAGCTGGTATTTCCTGAGATTCTGCTCTCCACAAGAGAAAAATAATGCTTTCAAACCAGAATCTGTTGGCTACTGGATGCCTGTTGATCAATATGTTGGCGGAATTGAGCACGCAGTCGGGCATTTGATTTATGCAAGATTCTTTACAAAAGCGCTGAGGGATTTGGGCTTCCTGAAATTTGACGAGCCTTTCTCAGCATTGTTTAATCAGGGAATCGTCTACAAGGACGGCAAGAAGATGAGCAAGAGTTTTGGGAATACAGTAATCCCGGAAGAAATAAGCAGCAGATGTGGGATTGACACAGCTAGATTGTTTTTATTGTTCCTTGCTTCACCTGAAAAACAGGTTGAGTGGACAGATGAAGGCATAGAAGGAATGTCTAGGTTTGTAAGAAAAGTCATTGCTCTTGCTGAAAATGCAAAACAAAATGATACAAACGCTTCAAAGAAACTTGAGCATTACACAAACAAGGCAATAATAGATGTAACTGATGACATTGAAAACTTCAGATTCAATCTCGCGATAATTAAATTAATGTCATTTGCAAACTATCTTGAAAAAGAAAATGATAAAGATTCGTACGAGGCTTTGCTCAAGCTTCTCTCGCCGTTTGCTCCGCACATAACAGAAGAGCTCTGGCATCAGATTGGCAACAAGACATTTATTTCAGTTGAAAACTGGCCAAAGGCAAATGAAAAGAAGATTGATGATTCTTTTGATATCGAAGAAAAGCTTCTCGACAACATTATCTCGGATGTCAGGGAGGTTATGAATCTTGCAAAGATTGCAAAGCCAAAGAAAGTCATTTTCATAATTGCAGATGACTGGAAATCTGACTTTTTGAAAGCTGTAAAGCTCGAGCTTGAAAAAACAAGAAATCCTGGCGAGATTATGAAGAAAATTATGGCTAATGCGGCTCTCAAAAAGTATGGCGGAGATATTTCGAAGCTTGTTCCTAAGCTTGTCACAGATCCAGGAAGAATCCCTATGGTCTTATTCGGACAAAAAGAAGAACTAAAGATTTTTTCAGATGCAAAATCAAATCTTGAATCAGAAATTGGTTGTAAGATTGAGATTGTCGCAGAAAAAGATGCAAAGCATCCAAAGTCAAAGCAAGCGATGCCTGGAAAGCCAGCTATTGTTGTTGAGTGATTATTAAAATGGCGACAATTGAAGAGTTTCACAAGCTCGACATCCGCGTCGGCAAAGTCATTTCTGTTGAAAGGGTTGTAGGCGCCAAGAAACCAGCTTACAAGATGAAGATTGATTTTGGCAAGCTTGGAATAAAAAATTCAAGCGCACAGCTAACTGGGCTATATTCAAAAGAAGATTTGCTTGGCAGGCAGGTTGTTGCTGTTGTCAATTTTCCTCCAAGGCAGATAGCAAATTTTGTTTCAGAAGTTCTTATTCTCGGCGCAATTTCTGATAAGCGTGACACAATTCTTCTTGTTCCAGAAAGGGATGCAGAACCTGGAGACAAAATAGCATGAAAGAAATAGAAGTCAGAATTCTTGATGTAGATGTGCCTGAGGTGAGAATGCGATTAAAGCAAATTGGCGCAAAGAAAGTATTTGATGGCAAGGTTCATACAAATATTTTTGATTTTGGAAAGAAATCGCTAAAAAAGAAAAATCAGATGTTGCGGTTAAGAACACTTGGAAACACAAATGCGCTTTGCTATAAAGGACAACAAAATGCAAGCAAAAAGTTCAAGTGTAAAGAAGAAATTGAGGTGCTTGTTGATAACTTTGAGAATGCTGCCCTAATTTTGCAAAGACTGGGTTTCAAAAAAGATTGGGAGTACACCAAGCGCAGAGAATCTTATAAGATTGGAAAAGCTGTTGTAGAGATTGACAAGTACGCCCAAATTCCTGCTTTGATTGAAATCGAAGCGCCAACAGAAAAAGATGTAGTTGCCACAGTTAAAAAGCTCGGTTATGAAATGAAAGACACGACGAATGCGAGTTTTCCAGAAATTCTAAAATTTTATAAAATTAAAATAAAGTAGGCAAGCGCGTCCGCAGATGGATATTGCACTATAAGACGGTTGATTCTCTGACTTTCCTCAGTTCCGCGACCCCACAAGCATTGAGAACTTCAGTGAGCGTTGCTCGATTCCTCGCCTGGCGCGTTTCCTAAAGCCACAATCCTGCAGGACAGAACCTCAACGTCCAGCCAAAGACCGGCTCACAGGAACAAATCTCTCTGCAAACTTCGGCACTGTTTGAAGCCCGTTAACAGTTACAGGAGAGGGCTAACCTCCCTGCCTAGCCTGCCTATGAAAATAGATGTTTTTGCTGCTTTTAAAGGTTTCCACTACTGCCCGAACAATTCTTCAGAATTGTTTATGTAAAACTCAATCGCATTTTTAATCCCGATTTTCTCTAATTTTTCACGCAAAGCAGACATTTTTTGCATGCTCCTGGTGTTTGGCAGCTCCAGCTCTTTATCAGTCAATCCCAGCCCTGCCTCTTTGTTGTAAACTACCAGCCACACTCTTCCCAAAATAGTTGCCATCGATTCTTCTCTTTCGACATGTTTTTGCATAATGCCAGTTAATTCGTTTATGACTGTCGTATTCTTTTCACGAATCTCTTTGGACATATTTTTGAATGTATACGGCGCCAGAATTTCATGCAAAACTTCGTGCGCTGGCGTTTGAAACAGCTCAACTCTTTCTGTTGCGAGTGTAAGCGCTATCGGCCTGCGATTGCAAGTAATAGTATAATCATTTTTTTGAGGGGTAATATTGTATGTTCTTGCCGCTCCTCCTGCCACCCTCAGGTCACCTTCGATGTTTCCTGGAACTATTTTGTCTTTGTAGCAAAACTGAAGATTTGCTTTGATGTGATCTCCTGAATCTTCAAGAACGTAAAAAACAACCTTTTCGTCAGTTAGTATCTGCTCAAGCTCTCTTTTTTCTTTCATGATTTTAAATTCCATTCGAGGCGATTTGATTTCGGGATGATTGTAAAAATTCAATGCGTTAGCAATGCTTTTTTTTGCAAACTCAATATGCTTATTTGCTCGAGCATCGTCTGCGCACGGCCTGAAATAACTATCGCTTGCAATAACTTGTATTTTAACATCTTCGGGTTCAGCGCCATATGCTTCCTTGCACTGTGCAATAAGCTCCATTATTTTTGGTTTGAATGCTTCCCTTATCCACGCTTCGTCGTGTTCTGTCATTCCTTTGATGCATATTTCATTTTTCTGGTTAGTCAAGCTGCTTTCTCTCACGGGATCGAGATAATAGAATAGTCCTGCTATTCCTCCAAGAACTATTGCACCTCCAAGAACCTTCAACAGAGTTTTTCCCATCTAGAAAATTAAGCAAATACTGCTTAAAAACCTTTCTAATTATACCACCTATCAGTAGAGAATTATCTTAGTTTCTCCAGTCTAGAAATGCTTATAATCTTGCAAACTTATGAATGGATTATGGGAACAGACTCGATAACATTTCTTGGCACAGGAGGCGACATTATTGTAGTTGGAAAGGGCTTCAGGGCAAGCGGCGGGTTTGTCGTCAAGACAGAGAACTGCCAACTGCACATAGACCCTGGAGCCGGGGCTTTGACAAAAGCAATTGAATATGGGATAAATCCAAGAGAAACAACTGCGTTGCTTGTCAGTCACGCTCACATAAACCACTGCAACGACCTGAATCTGATGATTTCTGCAATGACGCATAATGGTTTGGATACAAGAGGCGTTTTAGTGGCAAACAAAACTGTTATTTCAGGCAGCGAAGAACCAAAAATTCATCCTGTTTTAACTGAATTTCACAAAAAATGCCTTGAGAGAGTTATGACCGCTGAGCCAGGAAAGAGAATGGCGGTGGAGGACATTGAAATTATGCCTTTTGCAGTAGAGCACGATGAACCAAATACCCTTGGCTTCAGGATAACAACTCCGAGATTCTCGCTTGGCTACATTCCTGACACTAAATACTTTGCCGCGCTTGCAGACAATGTGAAGAAAGTAGATGTTCTTGTTGTGAATGTTGTTTATCCTGGTGCTACAAAAGAAAATCTGCTTTGCTCAGATGATTTAATCAGGCTCATAAAGAAAGTAAGCCCAAAACTTTGCGTTATGACTCATTTTGGGCACAAGATGCTTGCTGCAAACTTGATTGATGAGTCAAGAATGATAAAGCAATACACTGGAATTGAAGTTGTGTCTGCGAATGATGGCACAACAGTTGACCCGATAACTTATTCTGCGGCAAACACACAAGAAAGTTTGCGAGGGTTTGGCGAAGCAAATCAGTCAACGAACTGATATAGCTTAGATCATTCCGACCGCAAGAACAGCAAGATAGCCGGCAAGGCAGCCCAAGCTAAGGAAAGGCATTGCTGGATAAAATTTCTCTTTCTTTCCGAATAAAAGAAGCAGCAGCAGCGACAATGCCACAAATGGAGGAACAATCATCGCATGCCAGAAACCAAATGTTTTCATGACAACTCCTGCAAACAGCAGCGGGAATCCTATGTCTCCGCCGCCAAGCACAGCCACTCTTACCTTGATTTTTTTCATTTTTGCCTTTGAAATTCCTATTGAGCCCTTTGGCAATTTGTAAGGCAGCAGCAATCCTGCAAATATTCCGCTCTTTGCCTGCGCCTTTGCCATTTTTATCATGTGCCCTGATTTCCAGACAGCATACATGTCATAAACTGATATGAGCCCAAGAAGAATAAACATCGCAGTAATGTTTATCACAGGCACAAAAATCACAGCAAGCCCCGAATAAACAAACAGCTCAGTCAGGTTGTGAACTATTATGTTTGGCCTGAATGTTTTTCCAAGCGCCAATACAAAACCAAGAACTGACGCTGCGACTGATGACATAAACGCGCCTAATGCAATCGTCATTGTGATTCCTATCGCAAGCAAATACCACAGCTTCCAAAGAAGTATTGTCCTGAATCTCATCAGCAAAAGCACCATCAATGTGCCTATTACTACTGCGGCGATAATGTAAACAAAAGATATTGATTCCCGTATCTCTGGCCTTTCGACAGCAATGCCTGCAATATTTGGCAAAGACTCCCAGCTGAGCTTTCCTGTCTCTTTTGTTTTGGGAACATCGATGTAAGAGTTGAGCACAAAAAGCCCGATTATTTGCGCTGCAAGAAACAATCCAATCATAAGAATTGTTATTTTTGTTGAATGTTTCATTAGCTGTTTCTTTCTGCCAAACTTATATAAATCTAACCTTTTTACATAAACGCAATATGAAACTTTTGAACTCTGCTGAACTAAGCGTGTTTGCAAAGCCAGAGGAGGATGCTGCTGTAATAAAGCAGGCTTTGCTTTCATTGGTTCCTTTCAATCTTGATGACGAAAAGCTGAAGCTCGAAGAAAAAACAGCAATTGGTTTCAGCGAGAGAAAAATAAAGATTTTCAGGATTGCGCTGGCAAAAGACAAGCACCTGAACTTGTTCATCAGGCATCTGCTGGCAAATCTTGACGCCGGGCAAAAGAAAACCCTGCTTGAGCAGGCAGAAAGCAGGCTTGATGAAAATCTTGACTTCTTCATTCGCTTTGATAAGTTCTCTTTGCTCAACAATGTGTTTGAGCTCACTGACTCTGGCGGCTGCTTTCACATCAAGTTAAGCATGGCTGCTTTCCCGAAGAAGCGGGAAGTTGCTTTAGCGGGCATCAACAAGATTTTTAAACCAGATTAGAATAGTAAGTTAACAAGGCATAAAAAGATTTGAAAAGAGGTGAAAATATGGCATTCAAACCAGCTCCATTAAACAGCGCGTTCATGGCGATGTCGATTGTCGGATTTTTGTTCTCTGTGGTTTATCTTTGGCCAAGGTCAATGCAGTGGGCTTTTGCATTTGCTGTTGTTTTTGCAGTGATGTTCATTGCGGCGATGATATCGATGACTTATGCGCCTATTGAGAGGGTGCATTGATTAGAAAGGTTATTAAGCATCAATTAATTTTATTTTAATACGTCAGGAGGTGTTGAAATGGCAGTAATAACAAAAGACATAGCAGCTGTTAGGAATGCTATGACACTTTTCATGGGAAAATTTAACGAACTTAATGGCTTTGTGCAAACGTTATATCAGTTTTCGAAAGAGGACGATCGTGCGTTGGTTGGACACCTAGACTACCTGGCTCAAACATTCCTCCCAATTATAATAAAACGCTTAAATGAGTCATTGCCACTTTCAAAAAAAGTACTTGCGACAGTTGGAGTAGCTCGAGTTGCAGAAGCTCGACAACCTATTTAGAATTTTAATTACTTGAACTCAAAAATCGTCTTCTTTTCAGGAATTGCGATAGGCGCAGCCCCTCCGTGCCAGGTGAATCTCGGCCTTATGCGCAATGGATACATTCTTTCGTTCACATCATCAACAGCGATTCCAGCTCCTGCAACCCTGGGCAGCAAATCCATCTCTTTTTCTATTCCAGTTCTCATATATGTTGCGAGCAAAGACTGCAAAGCCTCAATATCAACTTTTGCAGTAACTCTGTGGCTTATGATTATGTCTGACTGGGTCATAACATCGCTGTGTATTTTTCCTGGTTGTTGAGTCGCCAGAACCAAAGAAATTCCTGGCTGCCTCCCCTCTCTCAAGATTGTGACAAGCGCGTCTGTTGCGGCAGTCTTGCCAGTGTAAGGCAGGAACTCGTGAGCTTCGTCAATCACGAGCCAGACAAGGGGCATTCTCTCTGTTGTTGTTTCCTCCTCAAAATAATGTATTGCAGACTGTATGCTTTTGAACTCCTCCTCTCTTCTCGCAGCCATCCTGTCCATGAAAAGTTTCTCGCTCACAATTCCAATCACCAGATTTTTTATTCTCCAGCCCTCTGCCATTGCAGCATAGCAGCTCAGGTCAAGAACGCTAACCTGCCCTGGCTTTGCGATATCCTTCATTTCTGTTCCCTGCTTTGAGAAAACTCCCCATCTCTTCACAGCCTCAAACCTGTTTATCGCAGCGCCGATTATGTGCGTTTCCTCTTCTAGGTCCAGTTTCACAGCTGCGATGACGTCATCAATGTCATAATCTGTGCCTTTTTCCTCCTTGAGCTTCAATATTGTTTTCTCGATAAAAACCGCCAAAGGTTCTGTTGCCGCAATCTCAAAAGTCAGGAACCAGTCTTCTGGCTCAAGCTCGCCAGGCCTTAATGAAAATGCAAAATCAGTCGGAATTCCTTTCTCCCTGAACTCCTTGAAAAATCCAGAAGGTGTAAATATCTTGATGTCAAGCGGCTTGCCCTCCATTCCCCATTCCCGCAGCATTGCCGCATCCTTGTTGTTTGGATATTTCATTGTCCAGTAAATCCCCATTGTGTCGAGAAGTATTATGCTTGTATTTTGCTTTATCTCAGGGGGCAAATCTGAAATTCCTTCTGCAATGACTCCAAGAGTGTAAGATTTTCCTCCTCCTCTTTTTCCAGCAACGAGAACAACATGGGATTTTGCAACATCAAGGTAAACAGGCGATGACAAGGCAGTAACCTGCCCCATTCGCACATAGTGCTTGCCAAGCAGAACAGTTCCCTGCAAGCCGTATTTTGCCTTCTCTTCCTCTGTCCTTCCAAGAATAATCTCGTAAGCCATATAACCTCTTTTTCTTCTGCTCAGCAAAAAGCATATATAAAAGTTCTGGCTTTCACAGGGATAATCGCTTGCTGCCCACGCCTTTGCTTCGCAAAGGTTACTTTTCTCCTCCCCTCAATTTGTAGGGGGAGGAAAAAGTAAGTCGTAACAAAGTTACGACCGTGGGCGGCTGGAGAGTGGAGAGCCATCAAATGACAAAACCAAAGCAGCTCGGAATAACAAAAGCAGTCATTGCATCAGGCCCGGTTATAATCAGAAACAAAAAAATGCTTGTTGTGCTTGATGACAAAGACCCTTTTTTGAAATTCCCAGGCGGTTCGATATTCAAGGGCAAAAGCCTGAGGCAAACCTGCAGCATAGAAACAATGCAGGAAGTTAAATGCTGCATAGAAATAATCGCTCCATTAGAGCCAATTATGCTTTGGAAGAAACCGCACACAGGCGAAAGGATTCCTATTGTGCTTATCCACTGGCTTGCTAAGCTGAAAAATGGGCAAAAGCCAAAGAAATGCAGGCACACACGGCAAATTCTCTGGATTGACTCAAAATACAGGGGCTATGCTCTTGCGCCTAATGTCAGGTTCTTTCTGAAAACGCTGAAAAAACAATGTAAAATCAACTGATTTTGGCAGGTCCTTTATAAACGCGCCTCCACAGGAAATAATGGGGGGTTGTCGTCGAAAAGGAAAGCTATTTAAATACCCCCTCTTATTAAAAGGTTTAAATAGTTTAAAAATAGCTGAAATAACGCTATTTCAACTTAAAAAAACTTAAATTCGGGGGTGGCGTATGGCTAAGGTTAAGAGAAAGCCAGCAGTGGCTAAGGCAAAAAAAGATGGGCCTATTGAAATAAAAGTAGTCAACATTGTTGTTTCTGCATCGCTCGGGAAGGACATTCCTCTTGAGAAGATGGCAGCAACCCTGTCAAACACAGAATACAACCCTGAGCAGTTTCCAGGGCTTGTTATAAGGATAAAGGAGCCAAAGACATCTGCGCTTATTTTCAGCTCAGGAAAAATTGTGTGCACAGGCGCCAGAACCATGTACAATGTTCACGAAAGCATAAGAAAGATAATCAAGTCTCTTGAAAAAATAAATGTCAAGATAAAAGTTGAGCCTGAAGTCAAAATACAAAATATTGTCGCGGCTGGCTCGATTGGAATGGACCTTAACCTGAATGTTCTGGCAATGAAGCTTGAGAACACAGAATATGAGCCTGAGCAGTTTCCAGGGCTTGTTTACAAGCTTCCTGCGCCTGTCAAGGCAACATTCCTGCTGTTTTCCAATGGCAAGATTGTCTGCACAGGAACAAAAAGCGAGCAGGAAGTTCACATTGCTGTCAAAAAACTCGTAGAGAACCTCAAGAATGTAATTAGCAAAAAATAAGCATTTGTTGTTTTTTTAATTTTTGATATCGCTGACAAAGCCAAAATGGAAGTTAACGAGCAGTTGGGGGTTTGGACTGAGTTCTTCGAGAAATACCACCAGGCAGACCTTCTTGAGAAATCAAGAAAGGGCGAGAAATGGATTGTTGTTGATTTCGCTGCGCTTGCCAGCCACGCTCCTGAGCTTGCTGACCTGCTTCTTGACGGCCCGGAAGAAACCCTCAAGGGAGCAGAGCTTTCAATTGAGCAGCTGGACCTCCCCGGAGAAAAAAAGTTCACAGTCAGGATAAAGAATCTTCCTGCGCTTTGCAAGCTGATGATAAGGAATATCAGAGCCACCAATCTTGGCAAGCTGCTTGTAATGGAAGGGATTGTAAGGCAGAAATCAGAAGTTCGTCCGCAGCTCACCACAGCCAAGTTTGAGTGCCCAAGCTGCGGCAACACAATCACAATCTTTCAGACAGACAACAAGTTCAAGGAGCCGACAAAATGCTCGTGCGGCAGAAAGGGAAGGTTCAGGATGGTTGGCAAGGAGCTTGTTGACGCCCAGGGAATGGTGCTTGAGGAAATTCCAGAGCAGATTGAAGGAGGCGCGCAGCCAAAGAGATTGAATGTCCTGCTGAAAAACGACCTCGTGCGCCCTCTTACAGAAAGAAGGACAAACCCTGGCTCAAGAATCGTAGTCGTGGGCGTTGTCAAGGAGATTCCGATTTTCCTTAAATCGGGCGGGCAATCAACCAAATTTGATATTTTTGTTGACGCCAACTATCTTGATGCTGTGGAAGAGGATTACACAGACGTCACAATAAATGATGAAGAAAAGAAGAAAATCCTGGAGTTGAGCCAGGACCCCATGCTCTTGAAGAAGCTCGTAAATTCAATCGCGCCTTCAATATACGGGCACGAAAAAATCAAGGAGGCTCTTGTGCTGCAGCTTTTTGGCGGCGTGAGAAAAATGCGCGAGGATGGCATAGTCACAAGGGGAGACATACACATGCTTCTTGTCGGAGACCCTGGCAGCGCGAAATCCCAGCTTTTGAAAAGAATAACAATGGTTGCCCCAAAGGGAAAATATGTTACTGGAAAAGGAGCAACAGGAGCAGGACTTTCTGCTGCTGTTGTCAAGGACGAATTCCTGCAGGGCTGGGCTCTTGAGGCAGGAGCGCTTGTGCTTGCAAACAAGGGGCACTGCATGATAGACGAGTTGGACAAGATGTCAAAGGAGGACAGCTGGGCAATGCACGAAGCTCTTGAGCAGCAGACAGTCACGATAAGCAAGGCAAACATCCAGGCGACATTGAAGGCAGAAACAACTGTTCTCGCTGCAGCAAACCCAAAATTTGGAAGATTTGACCCGTCTGACACAATTGCGGGGCAGATTGATCTTCCGCCAACACTCATCAACAGATTTGATTTGATATTCCCGACAAAAGACATCCCTGATGCTGTAAAAGATGAAAAAATGGCGAGGTTCATCCTTGCATTGCATCAGAATGTTGAAGTCAATCCTGAAATTGACACTAAACTGCTTAGAAAATACATTGCATTTGCAAGGCAAACATATGCCCCAAAGCTGACTGATGCTGCAATTGAGGAGATAAAGGAATTTTATCTCAAGATGAGGGCTTCTGGCTCAAAGGCAGGAGCTGTAAAATCCATTCCAATCTCGCCAAGACAGCTCGAGGGGCTTGTGAGGCTTTCAGAGGCTTCTGCAAAAATGAGGCTGGGTGACAAAGTCACCAGAAAGGACGCGAAGAAAGCTGTTGAGTTGCTTGAATATTGCCTGCGCGAGGTTGCAATGGATTTGGAAACAGGAACTTATGACATTGACAGGATTGCAACAGCAGTTCCTGCTGCGCAGAGAAACAAGATACACATCATAAGAGAAATTATTTCTGAGCTTGAAAACAGGCTTGGCAAGACAATCCCTATTGAGGATGTATTCAGGGAAGCGAGGGAAAGGGGATTGAATGACAGCGAAGTCGAGGAAGTTGTGCAGAACCTGAAAAGGCACGGAGACCTTTACGAGCCAAGGCCTGGTTTCGTCAGCAAGATTTGATTATGTTTTGACGCTGCCTTGAATCAATTGAACCAGTTCAGAATTCTTAAACGATTGAATTATGCCTGCCCCTGGCTAGCCATCGCCTGCTGCATTGCCCTCAGGTTTCTAAGGTTGTAGCAGGTTCTCTTGAGATAGACATTTTCTATGCTTGAGCAAACCTCAAAGTCATTTGTCTTGAGAACGTATGAAACAAAGCAGTTGTCTCTTTTTTCAGAATCACTTACTCTCGCGCAGAAGCCGCTGTTTGTAGCCTCATCTGCAATAACTGTAAAGCAGTTGTCTGCAACTCCCTCCTGCGGAATCTGGCTGCAAAGGATTGATGCCTTGTCTGGATCTGATTTTGCAGCTGATTTTGCGCTGTCTGCAAGCTCTGCAGCTGTTGTTGTTCTCGTAGTTGACGCGCAATCAACTGGGCAGGACAGTGTTGTTTCATCTGCTTCGCAAACTAAATTTCCGCAGCATGTTGGCTTATCTGTGTAAACGCACTTGCTGTTCACACAGCTGTCTGTTGTGCAGCTGTCTAAGTCATCGCATCCTGCGGCGCAGCCAGCAGCAGGCTGCTCGCCTGGCTGAGGCTGCGCAACCGGTCCTGGGATCTCAACTGCCTGCTCTCCAATAAGCCTGAATGAAAATGCAGATGTTATTTCCTTGCCGTCAAAAACAGCAGCTGCCTTGACAGTGTACCTTCCTGGCTGGAGGTCCTGAGGAAGGGAAATTTCAACTTGTTTTGTCTGCACTCCACTCGCAGTCATTGTTTCCTGCTTAGAAGTCACCTGAAGCGAGTTTGTGTTAACAACATCGTGCTTTATTGTCACAGGAAATCCAGCATCTTTGCCTGTGTTTGTCACGACATCCTCAAACATAATCTTGTCTCCTCTTGCAATCTCGAAGCTTGCTGGCTTCATTGCAAAAGATATTGTTTTTGTTGTTGGAAACACCAGCAGGTAAAGCGCTGCGGCGATTAGAATGATTCCAAGAGCTCCGCCCAGGAACACAAGCGTCTTCTTGTTAATAGTTGGCAGCCCTCTTCTTGGAGACAAGGATTCGTTAATCTGCTGCAAAGAGTATCCTTCGCTAAAGAGGTGCGACTTTATCGTTGGTTCGTCGTAGCCCTCTTTTTTCAGTCTGCCTACGTAGTCGGCAAGAGTGTTTGCCACGATTGAACTAACTAGCAGGGCATATATAAAGATTTTGTGCCAAAAGCAACGCAAGAATACGCCCGTCTAAAAGAAAATTGGAGTCACGTAAACTTCAAGCAGCGCCGCAATAAACAGGATTATTATTGACAGAACCAGCAGGTCTGTGGCGTCTGTCGCTATTTTCTCAAAATATTTTGTGCTGTAATGTTTTCTTATTATTGCCACAGAGAGTATCCCCCCTGCAAGCGCAGCCATGAAATACGCGATTATCTCAGGAATTCCGTGGATAAAATATCTCAGTATCGCAGTTCCGGTTCCGTATAGATAAGCTGTTGTGGCTGCTCCGCCTGAGCCCAGGAAGCTTGCAATCTGCATTTTTATGAAATTTCCTGTTGCCACGCTTATCACAGACGCATTCCAGATTATTATGAAAATTGAGCCTGCTCCGTAAATAAGGGAAAATAGGATGCAAAATACAAGAACCTTCACATTATTGAGAAATATCCTGCCAAGTACATCCAAATTGGTGGCGCTGCCAGTTAGATTGTTTATGCTGGCTATTGTTTGAGTTTGCACGCTGAACAAATTGGCAGTTGCGCTTTGAGGCAGCACGATATACCAAAAGGTAAACGCCGCAGTCACGCCTAAAAACAGGAACATCAGGAAAGTCAGCGCCTTTCCGTGCTCCTTTAGCAGTTTCCCCTCGCCTTCTACCTGGGTGTCCTTGTCCTCTTCGTAAATCAGCGTGCTATAGAACAGGGGTATGCAAGCCACCACTATCAGAAAAACCATTACCAGGCTCGCATAGTCCTCAAAAATCCAGATGCTCAGGAAAAGCGCGATTGTTGTGTACAAAGCGCCTACCAAAAAAAGCTCAGCTGGCTTTCGCTCTGCCTTGAATGGATTTATTATTGATTCGAGCACCATTTTTTGATTGACAATTCATTCGTAGTTTTTTAAATCTTGCCATTAAATTATCTGCGCCCTGTCTTGCTGTCTAAAGCTGCCCACGGTCTGGCAATGCCAGACTTGCTTTTCTGTCCCCTTCGGAAGCGAGGGGAGGAAAAGCAACCAAAGCGAAGCCCAAGTTGAGCAAAGCTCAACTGGGCGCATCTGAGCTATGCTCAGATTGTGCTTTGGCGTGGGCAGCTTGAGCGGAGAATCTGCATTAAGTTTATAAATAAACCAGAGGGAGAAGGGGCATGGATTATTCAGAGCTGTTGAAACGCGGAAAAGCCAATATGCCAAAGTCTGTTTTTGAAAAGGAGCGCTTTGAGCTGCCAAAGGCAAAGGGGCATCTTGAAGGAAACAAGACAATAATCAGCAATTTTCTGCAAATCGCCAGCGCTTTCCGCAGGCAGCCTGAGCACTTGCTGAAATATATACTCAGGGAGCTGGCAACTCCTGGCGAAATCAGGGGAAACTTTCTCGTTTTGGGCGCAAAGATTTCTGCATCGCGAATAAACGAAAAGATAAAGCAGTACGCAGAGGAGTTTGTGTTCTGCCACGAGTGCGGCAAGCCAGACACTGACATCAAGAAAGAGGGGGAATTTGATTATCTTGTCTGCTCTGTCTGCGGCGCAAGAAGGGCTGTAAAGTCGAAGATTTAATTTGGAATTTGTGGATGATGTATTTGTTTATCATTTTAAAGAATATTCAACAGCACTTTCAGCATGAATTCTTGTAGTATCAAACAATGGGACTTTTACGTCTTTTTGTTGAACCAACAAAGGAATTTCTGTGCAGCCTAGAATTACCGCTTCAGCTCCATTTTTAACAAGATTATTTATAATATGTATAAATTGCTGTTTTGCCAGAGGGTTTGTTTTTCCTAGACATAAATTATTAATTTCTTCATTAACGATCTCTCTTTCTTTTTTTGAGGGAACAATCACACCAAGTCCGTATTTTTTCTCCAACCTCCCTTTATAAAAATCTTCTTGCATTGTAAATTTTGTTCCTAAAAGCCCAACATTCTTAATTTTTGCAGACTTAATTTTTTCTGCTGTCGCATCTGCAATATGTAAAACAGGTATCTTTATATTTTCTTGAATTTTATCGGCCATTACGTGAACAGTATTAGCACAAAGGAGAACGAAATCAGCGCCGCCTTTCTCTAACTTTTTTGCAGCATCAATCAGAATTTTGTCAGATTTAAGCCAATCATTAGTATTGTGTTCTAGGTCTATTTCATCAAAATCCACAGAATACATAAGAATTTTAGCTGAATGCCAGCCTCCCAACTTACTTTGAATTGTCTCATTTATGAGTCTATAATATTCCAGAGAAGACCTCCAACTCATTCCTCCAAGAAGTCCTATTGTTTTCATAATAATGTTAAAAAGGATAGATATAAAAAGATATTTGTTTTTAGGAGCGGGTGGTAGGGGAGGCAAGCAAATTCCAAATTAAAAATCAACCAAACCACGCTCCCAATCCAGCCTGTTTTTCCTTATCCTTTCCAAACACGCTTTCCACTCGCATCTGCAAAAGCTCGATTGACTGCTTGAGGTAGGGCGAAACTGAATATTTCCTGATTAAGGAGAGAGTTGGCTCAAGATACTTGACAACAGAGCCTTCTGAAACAGTGAAAATTATCCTTCCGCCGCAGCCAGGAGTTGTGCATTTGCCTGCCAGTGGCGGCCTTCTGTATTTTGTGTTGCAGCTCACGCACCTGAACTCCTGCGTTGAGAATTTTCTCAAATTTCCTTTTGTGTCCTTGATAAAGTGCTTTTCTATCACAAGCCTCGCGACATCAGCTGCATCTACGGCCCTTATTTTTATGGCAAGCTCCATCTGCCCCTTGAGCTTTTCCTCCATGCTTGGAAGCATTTTGTAGGCAGAATAAAGCACGCCTGCGTTTATGTCATTAGTGTCGTGGGTAAAGCCCGTGTTCTCAAACTGCCCTGGCGTATTCAGGAGGCTTTTCAGCTGTTTTATCTTTACTTCCCAGGGCATCTTTCCCTGCATTGCAGCCTCATAAAACTCAAGCGGATAGTTCCAGGCTATATCAACATCAAACGCCATGTCGTCGACTTCTGTTGGTATTATCTTGGACGTGAGCACGAGCGGAGAATCCATTGTTCCCCCCCTTGACTTTGGAAGAAACTCCCTTGAGAAGTTAAGCAGCGCGTCCATCAGCAAGATAAATCCGAGCTCGTCTCCGTCGCAGTCTCTTCTGTTCGCTGCGTGGAAATATGGATGCGCCAGGAAGCACTGCGTCTTTGAAAACCCGATCAATCTTCCTGCCACCCCTGCTGATGTGTGCGGCGCAAGCGAAACTATGATGTGCCCGATTATGTCGTCTCTTGACGAGAAATTGTAATATGGCGGCAGGCTGTAAAACTTGACAAGAAGCTCGTCAACAAATGCCGCTGTCTTGAGAATAAACTCGTCTGCCTGCTCATTCTGTGAAACAGGGCATCTTGGCAGCACAACATCCTGTGGAAATATCTCAAGTATTTGCTCTTCGCTCTCAAGCGGCTTGTTGTGTATGTCATGCGAGTAGCCCAAAGCCTTCAGCTTTTCAACAGAAGTTCCTATTTCCTTGGGTTTGAAGTGCGTGAGTGTGAGCTCGCTGCAGTCGTATCTTGCAGTTCCGTCCTTGTTCACATTTATTCCGTTCTTTGCCCTCAATACCCCTTTTGCAAGATGCTCCATTGTGTGTGTTGCATTTGATGTTCCGCGCACTCCTTTTATCACGTCAGGATACGCCGCCATCCCAAGTTTTTTTGTTGCCGCATCAAGCATTTCTTTTATTTCAACTGTTTTTGTTTTGTAGTCTTTTGCCAATTTTCTTTGAGCGTCGCCTCTGCAAATTCCACATTTGTTTGTGTCGCTCTCGCGCTTGCAGTGGGAACACCAATAGCTTATATGTCTTGGACATTCTTTCGTTTCAATGTTGCCGCAACCCTTGTCGCAGCAGTATAGTTTCTTAGCTTCCTTGCCGCAGAAAGGACAAATTTTGAATGTTATTTCTCTGTTGCAGGCATCGCAAGCAAAAATCTGGAACTCTGCAGTCACTTTTCCCGCCTCAACAGCAGACTGCACTGTCCTCATTTTTCCTCCTTCCTCCCCAACAGGAAAAATGCAGTGAGGGCTTCCTTTAAGCTTTCTCGGCTTTGCCTTTTCAGGCCTTCCCATCCTGCTTCCTATGTATGTTCCTGACTTGTCCCTTAACGGCAGGCTTGAAATTGAGTTTACAATCTCCAGCGAGTCCGCGCCGCTGCTCTCTGAAATTTTCTTTTGCTGCTCAGAAACTTCTTTTTCATCCAAGCCGAGCGAATATGCAAACGCCCTTGCCCAGTCATTTTCTATTATTACAAATCCATCTTCAACATGATGTGGGGTTCCCAGCAATTCAAGAATTCTTTTTGATGATGCGTTCTTTTCAGCAGCATACGGAATTTTTATCTCTTCTATTCTGCTTGTGTCTGCTGCCGCAAGCCAGCCCATCAGCTCAGTGAGCTGTTCCTTTGATATGTCCTTCCAATGGTATGTGTATCTTGGGTAAAGAGGGACTTTTAGCTTTTCTGAAATTTCAATTGCCTGTTTGGCAGTCGGGTTGTTGTGCCAGGGGTCTTTCATTAGTTTCTCGACAAAAGACTGCTGCAGCCCCGCAAGCTCCGCAAGCTTGTAATAATCGATTGTCCCAAAAAGATTCACTGCTGCTTTTTCAACTTCCTGCGTCCACCACTCTTCACAATAGCCCGGCTTGACAAGTGGATGCGCCCTGTTGAAAAAATCACCATAGCATATCAGCAGGTCGCCAATGAAAAGAATTTCTTTTACCCTGCTACTGAGCTTCTTTGCCTGCTCCTCTGTGTCAACCATCACAACTGAGCTGTCATCAAGCTTGACTATCGGCCCTTCCATCGTGTCGCATGATGAAAGTGTTGTTGCTTTTGTCGGCCTTTCCATTTTAAGCTGCGTGCCAGTCGCGATATAGTTGTCAAGCAAGCTTAGTGTTGCAGGATGGACAGCGTGGCTTGAATAGCCAGAAGTTCGTGTTCTTCCATATCTCAGCCTGAATGCTCCGGGCCGGAGAGGATAGCCAAGAACTGGCCTGCCTGCCACAAGGTCTGCTATGTAAGTGTAGTCTGGCTTTAAGCCAGTTGATTTCGACTCCTTTTGCCCTTTTGCTTTTGCCTGTTTTTGTATTTTTATGAACTCTTCAAGCCAGTTCCAGTGCTCCATTCCAAATTCCTTGCCCCAGCTGGCAAGCTGTTTCCACAGCTTTGGCGCCTTAAGCGAGAGTCCTGCTGAAAGAACAAGGCAGTATCCAGATCTTATCAAAGGAGTTTTTGTTCTTGGCAGGTTTTTGTAGTTTGAAACCTCTATTTTTTCAGATGGCTCTCCGCCAACTTCAACAGGAAGATTTCTCAGCAGGAAAGCGACCTCAAGCTCGCTTGGAAAATACTGGAGATTGGCAACTCTCTCGTGATAGTCCAGAAGCTCTGTATTCGCCCTTTTTATTTCATCTTCTGTCGCATCATAGGTGCCGTAGCCCATCTTCTTTCTCACATAATCTGCGATTATAACAGATGATGCGGCAGCTGTTCCTCCTGCATTTCTGATTGGCCCCGCATAACTCAGGCAGAAATACTCTCCCTTGCCGTCCATCCTCTTTTTAATATCCAAGCTCACCAAGCCGTCAAGAGGCGATGAAACAACTCCCAAAGTCATATACGCGAGCCCCGTTCTTATCCCAACCTCCATTGCCTCCTGCTTTGTTTCAAACTTGCAGAGCTTCTCCTGGGAAACTTCTTCTGCAATCTTGAGCGCGACTCTCCAGTCAAGAGCGCCGTATTGTTTTTCCAAGTCTATGATCCTGTTGACAACCCTGCTGTTGGCAAGCTGCGGCGCAACAACAGAAATAATTCCAACTACCCTCTCTGCCATATTCTCTGCCAGCGAAACTTCGATTGCGGGCTGCGGGTCAAACCCTTTCTTTCTTGCTTTTTCAGCTGCAGAATATGCCTTGGCAATCTTTGCCTTCAGCTCATCAAAATAATTCTGGATTTTTGGGCTTGTTTGCATAGTCAGCTACTCTCTTCATTAGTTTCGTTTATTGTAGATTTAGTTTCGTTTATTGCAGATTCTCTGTTTTCTTCCAGCGCGTTAAAATTCAGCAGCGTTGTTTTTCTTGTCTGCAGGTCAATGATTGGAACAACGCACGGCTCTGGCGTATGCCCTAATTTTTCCTGAAAGTCTGTTTTTGGCTGCCAGCAGCTTCCTAAAACTAGAAGCACGCCGCGATAGCTGGCAACAGCTGCCTTGTGCTCATGCCCTGCGATGAACATGTCAGGAACCTGGCTGATTACAAGATGGTCCGTTGCTTCTGGAATGTAAAGTGTAGAGCCATATGTCGGAGCAAGGTGCCTTCTTTGCAGCAGGAATTTCATTATTGGGATTGCCCTGTCTGAAAGGGGCTTGCCGCTGTTTCTTATTGAGCTTACAATTTCACCATAATCATCAAATCCATAGCCGTGATAAAGCAAGATGTTAAAACCAGGAAATCCTGCTGAAGCATGCAGGTTTATCAGCGACGGGTTGCTCACTAAAATTACGTTTTTCAGCCCTGAAAGCGCTTTTGCCCATGCGTTGATGAGCGGCGGCTGCGGCTCTGAAATTCTGCTTGCGTCGTGATTGCCAGGACAGATTATTATTTTGATGTCTTGTGGGATTTTGGACAGAAGCCTTGCGCATTCCTTATACTGCTCTCTTACGTCTGTTATCGCCAGATCATCCTCCTGTCTTGGATAAATTCCAACTCCTGCAACAACATCTCCTGCCACGAAAACATATTTCACTTTTTGCGCAAGCTGTTTATGCTCCTCTGAGCCTGCTTCTCCGTTCAGCCATTGCAAAAACTTGTCAAATTCATTCGCCATAAAATTCTTGTTTCCAACTTCTATGTCAGAAAGAATGACTATTGCGGCAGGCTCTGGCGATTGTTTTAGCTCGCTTTGTATTGGTATTTCAGGCAGGGTTATGCTATTTGCAAAAATCACTCCTTTCGCAGTTGTTCCAGTGATTCCGATTATCTCATCCAGCACAATATCTTTTGCCTGCTCATAGAGCTGCTGCTTTGACTTGCTGATGATAACCTTTATTGTTCCTGTCGGGTCCTCAAGCACAAGTATTATGTTGTCGTTCTTTGTCTCCTGCTTGTCATAAACCATCCCAACCAGTGAAACCTGTTCCCTTTCGTTTCTTGCGGAAATTCTTGCGATTGAAGTGAGCCCTTTTAGCCCCTGCCTATTGCTGAGAATTTTTTCTATCGCTGAAAATCTGTTGTTGAAAAGATTTACAAAATCATGCACTGTTCTGCTTTTTGGCTCAGTGGTGTAGTTGAAAATTAGTTTTACATTCCCATCAGCGCCACTATTTCCTGCTGTTGAATTCTTAATTTCGAGCCACTGCCTCGCCTGCTCAATGGTTTCTAGCCTTGTCATCAAATCAGGGGTTACCATCACTTTATTTTTTATCAAAAATTCTACAGCTGCTTTCTTTTCCGCAATCGCGCTTGTGTCTTGAGCCATCAGCACATCCCCAATGCTTCCTGCAAAATCTTCTTTACTTTTTCTTCGCTCCCGGACGGAACACAAACTGAAATTTCTCTTGTCCTGCCATACCTGCCTTTTGAAATCACTTTTGCGCTCAGTATTCCCAGCATGTCAAACTCGGCGATGATGTCAGAAACCCTTCTCTGCGTCAGCGGCCTTAATCCGGTCTGGTTGCAAATCAAGTTATAAGTTTCGCAGATTTCTCCTGTGTAAATCTGCTCTTTTCTTTTCTCAGAAACCAAAATTGCCGCGTAAAGCACTGCCTGATGCTGCTTTGGCTGCATTGAAATCAATTCCTGTATCTTGTCTTTCTCTATTTTTCCCTGCGCGGCGTCAATGTGCGACATTCCAACCTTGGCGCTGCACTCCCTCTCGGCAAGCTCGCCAGCAACCCTGAGCAATTCAACTGCTTTTCTCGCGTCTCCGTGCTCTCTTGCCGCGAATGCCGAGCACTTTTCAATTACGCCCTCTTCAACAACGCCTTGCTTGAATGCCTGCTCTGCCCTTTGTTTCAAAATTGTCTGGATTTGCATGGCGTTGTATGGTGGAAAAACAAGCTCTTCCTCAGAAAGCGAGCTCTTCACCCTCGGATCGAGCTGGTCTGTGAAAATGGCGCTATTTGAGATTCCGATAATAGACACTGATGAATTTTTCAGCTCTGAATTTATCCTGGTGAGATTGTAAAGCAGGCCATTTCCTGCTTTTTCAACAATCTGGTCTATTTCATCAAGAACGAGAAGCACTATCTGCTTTTCAGAATCCATTGTTTTGTAGAAAATTGAGTAAATTTCATCTGTTGGCAAGCCTGTCGCAGGCACTTCCTTGCCAAATTCCTTGCAAAGCTGCGCCATGAGCCTGTATTCTGTGTCAGCAACCCGTTTCAGCTTGCAATTGATGTAAACAACCTTGAGCGGAACTCCCCTTGATCTGGCAACTTCTGCCAGTTTTGTTGTTGTGTGCCTGGTTGTCAGGGTTTTTCCTGTTCCGGTTTTGCCATAAATAAAGATGTTTGATGTCCGTTCTCCCCTCAACGCGGGCGCCAAAATCTTAGCCAGTTGGTTTATCTGCTCATCCCTGTGAAAAATTTTATCTGGAAAATGGTTGGATTGAAGCGCGTTTTTGTCGAGAAATAATGAGCCTTGTTTTAGGTAGCTCTCAAAAAACTCAACCACACCCCCATCTTTCAAATCAAACCACCCTTTTTACCAACCCAGATATTGTTCCAAGCGAAACAGAGGTATATAAATGTTTTTATTTCTGCTCAGCCACCCCCCAATTTCCTTTGGAAGTTGCTGTATTATAATATATTTATATTTCTTTTATATATATAAATAAATAATAACATACGACCAAACACCAACATCGCGCCGAAAAGTTGAACGGAACGATGAAAAACCCACCAAAACAATAAAAAACACAACAAAACAGCACATTAACCAAGTTCCAAACGAAACCAAGGTCAGAGGGCGCTCCAGAAGAAACAAAAGGAAAGGTTTATATAATAGTTATGCCTCTTGAGTAGTAACGAATACATAATCACTAGGTGAACACAATGTTGGTAGGAAAAGACTTTTTGAATCGTTTGAAGGATTTTGGACTGAATTCTTATGAAGCAAAGCTGTGGGTGGCGCTTCTTTCAAGGGGGGTATCAACGGCGGGAGAGCTTAGCGACATAGCAGGAGTTCCAAGATCGAGGAGCTATGACGTTCTTGAAAGCCTGGAGAAGAAGGGATTTATCATAATGAAGCTTGGCAAGCCGATAAAATACATTGCGGTGCAGCCAGTAGAAGTTGTTGAAAGGGTTAAGAAAAAAATAGCAGAAGAGGCAGAAAGCCAGACAAAAGTGCTTGAGGGGTTAAACAAGAGCGAAGTCCTGTCAGAATTGGCTGCGATGCATAAGCAGGGCATGTCTGTTATCGAGCCAGCAGAGCTTGTAGGCGCATTGAAAGGCAGGCAAAACCTTTACAGCCATATCCAAGCGCTGATAAAAAATGCGACAAAATCTGTTTTAATAGTCACAACTGAACAAGGGCTCATAAGAAAGGCCTCAATGATGAAAGCAGCATTGAAAAAGGCAAAAGAAAATGGAGCAAGGGTGAAAATTGTCGCTCCTTTGAATAAAGAAGCAAAACAAGCAGCTGCAGAGCTTTCTCAAATAGCGCAGATGAAGCACACTGACAGCGCAGGATTCAGGGCTTGTGTGATTGACGGCAAGCAGATTGTTTTTATGCTGCAGGACGACAAGGCGCATCCAAATTCTGACTTCGGCATCTGGGCAAACAGCGAGTTCTTGGCAAAGGGAATCGAAGGATTGTTCTAAGATGGACAACTCTGTAGAATCAAAAAGAAAAAGTTTTTTGTGGGAGTGTGGTATTGTTACTAGTTTTCTTATAGGGTCTGTTGCCGGATATTTTACACACACGTATAATTCAAACACAATTCCAACAACATCAAACGTTGAAAAAGGATATGCAGACCCAAGCAAACTTGAAGTCACAGTCGAAGACTTGAATTTTGACAGGAAGCCAAAAGAAACAGCAATGTGGTATGATGGAAACCTTGTGGGAGCAATCAAAGCAGAGCAAAAATCAGCTATTGACGCTAACAACAAACCAATATCAAAAACACAAATTACAATAATTCCCATTAAGATGACAGAAGAAGGTTCTTATTTGAGATAGACAAACCCGCAACCTTTTTATATCCAGTTCTGATTTATTCTCTTATTAACGTGTTTAGGTTCAAGTTTAAATTAAAGAGGACTTTGAATAACCAATCATTCAAGTCAAAGTCCTCTAAGAGAATTTTGACAATTTGATAGTTATTCAAAATTCTCCAAATTCAAATTAAAGACAAAAGAGAGGTGAGCAAATGGTGGTTGAGGATACGCTGGTTAGGATAACGCTTGCGGTGATTATAGGCACCCTTGCGGCGATAGTTTATTCGCTCAGGGTTCTGGTTCTGATGGAGCGAAGGGTGGCAAGGATTGAGCAGCATATGGACAGGCTGGTGCACAGGACGCTGACTGAAGAATCTAGGATTGAGCGCTCATTGAAAAGGCGAAGATAAAACCAGTTTGCCTTGAAATGAACTGGCGCCAGACAGCAGCAGCAATAAAATCCCTGAAGATACAGGGCGCAGAATCAATAGCAAAATCTGCGCTGCTTGCTCTTGATGAAGAGCTTCATAAGTCAAGGGCAGCAACTGCAAAACAGCTTCTAAGCCAGCTTGGCAAGGCAAGAAAAGCAATAGAATCCGCAAGGCCAACTGAGCCATTTGTGAGAAACAATCTTGCTTTTTGCTTTCACAAACTCGAAGGGCTTGACTTGAGGCATTTGAGAGAGGAATTTCTGGGAAGGATTCGCAGGCGTTTTGTCGCAATAGAGAAAAACAAGGAGATTATCGCAGAAATCGGCGCGAGAAAAATAATGAATGGCGCTGTTGTTTTCACGCACTGCCACAGCTCCACTGTGATGGAGATTCTGAAAAAGGCAAAACAGGATGGGAAAAAGTTTGTCGTGCACAACACAGAAGCAAGGCCGTTTTATCAGGGAAGAACAAGCGCTGAAGAGCTTGCCAGGCAGGGAATTAAAGTTGTTCATTGGGTTGACTCTGCTGTCCGCCTGGCGATGAAAAAGGCAGACATTGCATTGTTTGGCTGCGACGCAATAACACCAACAAGAATCATAAACAAGATTGGCTCTGAATTGTTTGCAGAGACAGCAGAAAGGCTCGATGTTCCGCTCTATGTGGCAACAGACTCGCTGAAATTCGACCCCAGAACAATCAAAGGGTATCCTGAAGAAATTGAGGAGCGCCCAAAATCAGAAGTCTGGCAAAAGCCTCCAAAAGGAGTTGAAATAAGAAATCCTGCGTTTGAGAAAATAAATCCCGAGTTAGTCACAGGAATAATTTCTGAATTCGGGATATACAAGCACCAGATGTTTATTGAAGAACTGGAGCACAATCATCCTTGGCTGTTTGCGAGTGAAGACGAGCAAACCTGGCAGTGAGCGGAACGAACTGACTTGGTTCAACTCAACAAAGAGTTAAACTGATTTTTTCTTCTTAAGCTCCTTCTCAAGCTGCGCAATATCTTTTTCAAGGTCTGCGATTTTCTTGACATTGTCTTCCTGGTGCAGCAATGCCCCGCATTCAGGGCATTTGTAGCCAAAATCAGTTGCCTGGTCAAAGTCAAGCCTGATGCACTTGTTTTCACAAATGAAAAAGTTGCTGCTCTTTTCCCTTTCCAATCTTTCCTTCAGCTTGTCAAGCTTCTTGTTTTTTATGTTGGCAGTAAGCTGCTTTATCCGCTTTCCATTGAAAGTCCAGTAGTAGATATACCAGCCCTTTACCTTGTCTTTTCTTCTCACAAAACTGACTAGATTGGCGTTATAAAGCCTATAAAGCATGTTTCTTGTGGGATTGATGTCTTTTTTCAACCCAGAGGCAAGCTTGAATTCAGAAACATTCTTCCTGTTTTTAAGAAGCTTGACCAAAGGAAGAACATCTGCGCCTGCAGTCTCAGCGACAACATCATCTATAAGTTTGTTAGACCGCTTCATCTTCACTCAGTTTATGCTCAAATTCCTCTTTCGTTTAAAAGCAGAACAATGAAAATATTGGTATTTTCAATTTAAAAATGTTTCTAAAATATCCTCGGAAAAAAGTCAGAAAAATTAATTTATGCGCTTTATTATCTGTTTTTAATGATTTTTAATGAGCTGCTCAAACAACAATCCCTTCATCTGGCAAAGCGCTAAATTGGCCGTAAACCCTGTTTTTGTGGCTTTTAGCTCCTCCACACCCAAGAAGAACCACTTGCCCTGTCCTGATTCCTGCCCAAACCTCAAGCCAACCCAGCCTTCTGCTCCAAAGGCATTTGAGAAAATTTTCAGGTCATCAATCTCTTTTTTATCAATGTAAACCGCGTCCTTCACTGTTTTGCACTCGATCGCAACCTTTCTAATATTGTTTGCAGCCACAATATCAGGAACAGGGTATCTAATCGCTCCAGAGCCAGCGCTCCTCAGGGCAGCCCAGCCATTTGCCCAGAACAAATGCACAAGCTCTCTTTCAGCAGCAGTTCCCTTTGCCTTTGTGTTGATTCTCATCAGAGTTAGTTCGCTCACCTGTCTGCTTACATATTAACTTTCATAAAATCTTTTGCAGCAAGAACATTGTCAAACGCGGTTCTGGCGTCTTTTTCAAGCTCGATTGTGTTCTTGTATCTTGCGCTGAAGTGAGTCATCACAAGCTTTTTCACATTTGCCCTGCTTGCAATCTGCCCTGCTTCAAGAGCAGTAAGATGCTTGTATTCAGCAGCCTTGTCCTGCAGCTCGCTTGTGTAAGACGCCTCGCAGACAAGCAGGTCAGCATCCTTTGCAATCTCAGCGCAGTTCTTGACAAGCACAGTGTCTGTCACAAAAGCAAGCTTTCTTCCTTTAACAACAGTTGAAATCATATCAGGAGTTATTTTCTTTCCATTGTGCACGACAGATTTGCCCTCCTGCAGCTGCCCAATCAACGGACCTTCTGAAAGCCCGAGTTTTTTTGCCTCTGTCATGTTTATTTTTCTCTTCTCCTTCTCGACAAAAGCAAAGGCAACACAGGGTGTTCTATGGGAAAGGGGCAATGCCTCGAGCTTGAACTCATCATTTTCAAAAAACACGCCTGCCTCAACTTCTTTCACATCAATATTTATTCTCAAGTCAAAAATATAAGCGTCAAACAGCCCCCTAAAGTGCTTCAAGGTGCCCTTTGGCCCGTAAATTTCCAGCTTGCCTGCATACTCCATCGCGCCCATTGTCTGTATCAACCCAGCCAAGCCAAGAACGTGGTCGCCGTGCCAGTGGCTGAGCAAAATCTTCGTTATCTTTGTTGGCTTTATCCCTGCGATAGCCATCTGCCTTTGCGTTCCCTCGCCGCAGTCAAACAGGATTCCTTCATCCTTGTAACTAAGAAAAAATGAGCTCGGATTCCTTTCCTTTGTCGGCACCATTGAAGAAGTGCCAAAAAACGTGAGTTGCATATCCAAAAAAGAGCAAACGCTCTTTAAAAATGTTATGACATGCTTTGTTGAAAATCTGTTTATGCCGCCTCAGTTTTGATCCGCAAAACCTCTTTTCTTCTCCCCATACTAAGTGAGGGGAGAAAAAAGAGCCTGTCGAAGGCAGGTGAAGCGGCATTTAGAGCTTCTTTTCTACAAAACCATTATGACGAAAAGATTTTTAAACAACAGTTCAAAAGGAAAGGATATGGTTGTCAAGGCTATTTTTTCAAAGGAAAGGGCGGTAACAGAGAACTCTGACGAGGCAAGGGAGTTTTACAACCAGTCAAGATTTGGAACATTGCTCGAGGATGGAAGAGTCCAGCTCGGGCTTACAGAGGCGTTATATCTTGTTGAGAAAAAGAAGCTCGAGGTTATTGACAGCAAAAACAAGAAGATTAGCGCAGAAGCGCTGCTGAAGAAAGCACAGAAAACAGAGCCAAGCTTCTGGACAAGATACTGCGTTTTCAAGGACATAAGGAACCGCGGCTACATCATCAAGACAGCCCTCAAATTCGGGGCAGACTTCAGGATTTATGACCGCGGCGTAAAACCAGGAGAGGCTCATGCAAGATGGATTGTTTATCCTGTTCACGAAAAAGAAACCCTTACATGGCACGAATTCGCAGCCAAGAACAGGGTTGCGCACAGCACAAAGAAAAGGCTGCTCATTGCAGTTGTTGATGAAGAGGGGGACTGCAGCTACTGGGAAGCACGCTGGCTGAGGCCTTAGTTGGCTTGGTCAATTTTCATCTCAAATGGAATACAGGGAAAAAATTCTTGGATTGGTGAAAGTAAAAGGGCCTTTGCTGCCAGCTGCTGTCGCAAAAGAGCTTGGCACGAACATACTGATGGCATCTGCGATGCTTGCAGAGCTTTCTGAAAAAGGGCACGTCAAGATTTCATCGCTCAAGTTTGGAGGCTCGCCTCTTTATTTTCTTCCAGGGCAGGAAGAGATGCTGCAGAACTTCTTTTCCTCGCTTAATGAAAAAGACAGGAAGACAGCAGAGTTTTTGCGCGACAAGAAACTTCTGCGCGACAACGAGCAGGAGCCATTGACAAGAGTTTCGCTCAGGGGAATAAAAGATTTTGCGCGTCCGCTTGAAGTCACTCTTGGAGATATGAAAGAGCTTTTCTGGAAATGGATGATGCTTCCTGACGCAGATGCAGAGCAGATGATAAGGGAGCATCTCGGGGAGCCAAAACTAGAGCAAAAACCAAGGCTCGAGCAGAAGCCAAGAGTTGAGCGCGTTTCTGAGCAAAGGATTGAGCCAGAGCAGAGAAAATTAAAACAAGAGATCGAAGCTCCAAAAGCTGCGAAAGAGCCAAAACAGCCAAAGGAGCCAAAAGAAACAAAGCCAGCAGCAGGAGAGTTCACAGAAGCCCTGGCAAACTTTTTTGAAGAAAATAAAATAAAAATACTTGAGGAAAAATGCGTAAAGAAGAATTCAGATTATGATTTTGTCATTGAAATGGAAAGCCCTGTTGGAAAGCTGAGCTATTATTGCAAGGCAAAAAGCAAGAAAACAGTTGGAGACGCTGACTTGGCTGCCGCATTTGTGCAGGGGCAGATGAGAAAGCTGCCAACACTCTTGATTTCAACAGGCGCCTTGAGCAAGAAAGCAAGAGAGATGCTTGGCAAGGAATTCAAGGGAATGGTTGTGAAGCAGATTTAGGAGGGTAAAATGAAAACAAAAAACATAATTATTGTAGCAGTTCTATTTGCGCTTGTTTTGCTGGTTGGTTGCGCAACCACGCAGCCTAAAATCAGCGGAGGGGCCGAGCCAAAGCAGGCAGAAGCTTCTGTTGTTGAAAAATCAACAACCCCGCAAGATCAAACTGCTCCAGCAACTGAAGCAACAGCAGCTGCGCAGCCGTCTTATGAACTAACGCAAGAAACAACAGACAAGCTAAATGCAAAGTTCAACATAGCAACTTCGCTGGTGATTTCAGACAATGCCAGAAAAATGAAATTTGGAGATTACTATGTTTTTGCAATAGGAGTCACAAACACACAGCAGGTCACAGACACTTTTTTGGTCCAGGCAGAGCTGAAAAAGGCGTATTCAGGCTATGGCAATCTCTTGTTTGAAAACAGAAGCCTGGCTTCAACATGGATTGAAAAGAACCAGTTCCAGACATTCACGCTTGGCAAACAGGAGCAGAAGATTTTTCCATTTATAATTGAGATAAAAAATTTGCTGGATGGCGCAAAGCCAAATCCTGGGATTTATGAATTCACAATAAAAGTGCTCAGGCAGTCAGGCCGCAGCTATCCTGTCTACGATTATGACTCAGAGCCAATAGTAATAACGCTTGAAAGCTGAATTGCAGGCATAATCTGGCTGAACAGCAGAGGTGGATTGTGGGAGTAAAGATATTTGATCTGGTGCAGGCAAAAGAAATAGACATATCTTTTCTAAAAGACAAGGCAATTGCAATAGACAGCTCATTGTTTCTTTACCAGTTCTTGACTTCGATAAGGCAGCCAGACGGCGCATTGCTCACAGACTCAAAAGGAAGGGTAACTTCGCATCTTGTTGGGCTGTTTAACAGGACAACAAAACTGATGCAACTTGGCATAAAGCCAATTTTTGTTTTTGACGGCAAGCCATCTGATCTTAAGTTTGGAGAGATTGGAAGGCGAAGCGAGGCAAAGGAAGTTGCCGCAAAGCTTTACGAAAAAGCAGCAGAGCAGGAAGAGAAAGAGCTGATGGTGAAATATGCAAGCAGGACAACAAGGCTGACAAAAGAAATGATTGATGACGCCAAGAGGCTCGTTACAGCCCTCGGGCTTCCTGTTATCCAGGCGCCTTCTGAAGGAGAGGCTCAGGCTTCACACCTTACAAAAAAAGGGGATGCCTGGGCAGTCGCAAGCAATGACGCAGATTGCCTTGTTTTTGGAGCGACAAGACTGATAAAAAATCTTGCAATAAGCGGCAGGAAAAAGCCAAGCGGCTTGGGGTTTGTAAGGCCAGAGCTGATCGAGCTCAAGCAGGTTCTTGATGAGCTTGGCATTAAAAAAGAGCAGATGATTGCGCTTGCCATGCTGGTAGGAACTGATTTTGACCCTGGCGGAATAAAGGGAATCGGGCCAAAAAAGGCAATCCAGCTTGTGAAAGAATATGGAACAAAATTTCCAAAGCTGTTTGAAGATGTGAAGTGGAATGATTTCTTTGATTATGACTGGAAACTGGTTTTTGACATTTTTGCAAAGCCAGATGTGACTGATGACTATGAAATAAAATTCAAGCCAGCCAATAGGCAGGAGCTTCTCAAGTTTCTTGTTGACGAGCGGGAGTTTGGCAGGGAAAGAGTTGAAAAAGCCCTTGACCTGCTGAACTCATCAAAGCACGGGCAAAAAGGCCTTGGTGATTTTGCGTGAGCTTGAAGCAGGCGCTGCAGGGAAAGCTGTCTAAAAAAGAGCTTGAAAAGCTCAGGGCATCTTTTGACATCGTGGGGGATATTGCAATAATAGAAATCGCCAAAGGGCTGGCTAAAAAAGAGAAGATAATCGCAAATGAACTCCTGAAAACAAACAGCAGCATAAAGACAGTCGCAAAGAAAGTTGGCGGGCATATTGGAAAATACAGATTACAGCCGCTCAAGATTATTGCAGGCCCGAAAAAAACAGAGGCAGAAGTCAGGGAATCTGGCGTGAGGATGCTGGTTGATGTTGCAAAATGCTATTTCTCCCCAAGACTGGGGCATGAAAGGCTCAGGATTGCAAAGCAAATCAAGAAAGGAGAAGAGGTTCTTGTGATGTTTTCAGGAGTCGCGCCCTATCAGCTTGTTTTTGCAAAGCATTCTCCTGCCAAAATAATCTATGGAGTTGAGCTAAATCCAGTTGCGCATAAATACGCCTTGAAAAATGTCCTGCTTAACAATTTCGGAAACAAAATAGTTCTGTTCAAGGGAGACGCGAAGAAGATTGTTCCGCAGCTTGCAAAATCAGGCAAAAAGTTTGACAGGATAGTCATGCCCTTGCCAAAAAGCGGGGAGAATTTTCTCAGCGCTGCGCTAAAAGCAGCAAAGAAAGGAGCAACAATCCATTTCTATAGTTTCCTTCCAGAAGGAAAGTTTGCAGAAGCAGAAGAAAAAATCACAAAAGCCTGCAGCAGCTCAAAAAGAAAATGCAAAATTCTCACGATTGTAAAAGCAGGGCAGCAGGGGCCAAGGACGTGGAGAATTTGCGCCGATTTCAGGGTTTTGTGATTTGAGATATATTTGAGATATACATTTCGCTCAGTTTCCGCCAAACAAAGTTGGGTTCTTTTTTCTCCCCCTGCTAAGTGAGGGGAGAAGAAAAGAAGTCGCGCGAAAGTGCGACCGGAAACTGGGCTCAAAATTGGTTTTGTAGCGAAAGATATTAAAATAAAGTCAGGAAACAACAGCTAAATGGTTGATCCGAGGGTAAAAGAGGCTGCGAGAATTCTTGTTGATTACTCTGTACAAGTCAAGCCAGGAGAGAATGTCCAGATAAACCTGCAGGCTCCTGAAGGCGCTCCGCTGCTGAAGGAGATTTACAGGCTTGTTGTGCAGAGAGGAGCTTACCCAATTGTGCACACAGGAATTCCAGGGTTGGGGTATATTTACTACAAATACGCGAATGACAAGCAGCTCAAGCATTTTCCAGAGCTTGCCTGGAATGAAATCCAAAAAACAGATGTTTACATTTCAATAGGCGCGGATTACAATACAAGGGAGCTTACAAATGTTGATCCCCGGAAAATGGCGCTTAGGCAGAGAGTGACCGAGAAAATATCAAAATGGAGAGTTGACAAAACAAGATGGGTAATCTATGACTATCCAACAAACGCTCTTGCGCAGGATGCAGGAATGTCTTTAGAAGAGTACGAGGACTTTGTTTTTGGAGCTACAAACATAAACTGGGAAAAGCAGGCAGCAAGGCTGAAGAAGATTGCGTCAATAGTCAACAAGACAAAAAAAGTGAGAATTGTTGGGGAGGGAACTGACCTAACTTTTGACATAACTGCAAGAAATTGTATGCCCGGCTTGGGAAATTACAACATGCCTGACGCTGAAGTGTGGACAACCCCAATAATGGATTCTGCAAATGGGCACATTAAATACACATTCCCCGCAATTTACGGAGGAAATGAAGTTGAGGGGGTTTATCTGGAATTCAGAAATGGAAAAGTTATCAAGGCAACTGCCAGCAAGAACGAGAAATTCCTCAAGGCGATGATATCAACAGATTCAGGAGGTTCATATATTGGTGAGTTTGGAATTGGCTGCAATCCAAAAATTAACAAATTCACGAAGAATATCTTGTTTGACGAGAAGATAGAATTTACAATACATCTTGCGCTTGGAAATGCCTACAAAGACAACAAGGGCAAGTCAAAGGCGCCGATAAACAAGTCAGCGTTGCATTGGGACATGATAAAGGACTTGAGGAAAAATGGTGCCCTATATTTTGATGGTAAATGCGTTCAAAAAAATGGCAAGTGGCTTATAAAATTATAACCTAACTGAATTCTTATGCTTATAATTTTGTTCAAAGGAAACATTTAAATATTAATACAACATCATATCTTCGTGAATCACCCCATAAACACAGGAGTTGTTGGTATAGAAGACCTTCCGGTGAATAAAATTCTCATTGGTTTAAAAGAGCCATTTAAAAAAGATATTTTAAAGCATTTAAGCCGCAACATTATGGCAAAGAGCTTAAACACAAAACCGCACACTTTTTACAATTTTAAAAATAATGAAAAAGTGCCTCTTAAATTTGTACTTGATTTATCCAACCATCTTATCAAACAAGGATTTAGCAGATTTTCTCATAAAGAAATTGAGAAAAATATCGAGATTATTGGCACAAAGCGAGGCAACGTTTATATCCGAAATCCCAAGCTGCCATTTAAATTAAACAATCGGGAAGGTGCGTATTTTATTTCCGCAATACTGTTTGATGGGGGGATAGACCGGCAGTTTAAGCCACACTACGGCAACTTAGATCTAGGAATGCGAACAAGGGTCGTTTCTTGCGCAAGAAACATATTTGGAGAGTTGACAAGCAAAGAAGTTAATGCTCAAAGGGGATATTTTATTAGATTTCCCAAAACAATGGGGATAATTCTTAACAATTGTTTTGGAATAGGTGTTGGCAACAAAATGTATTGCCACAACAAAATCCCAGATTTTATCTTTAAATTAGATAAAAATGCAAAATCCTGTTTTATTAGGCAAGCTTTTGATGACGATGGCTCGGTTTCTGTTGAGAAAAAGATGATTCGCATAGTTGGTGTTACTGATGTCAAAAAACAGGATTTTTATGAAGAAAATGCAGCGCAATTTGATTTACTCGATGGAATCAAGCATTTGCTTCTTGAGTTTGGAATAGATTCAAACCCGTTAAGAACCGAGAAAAGCAGTTCCAATACAGAATATAGAAAGAAAGGCGAATTTTACAGGCACATTTTTACTTTTTCGATAACTGGCAAAAAGAATTTAGAACTTTTTTATAACAAAATTGGATTTAATTTAGATTATAAAATGAAAAGACTAGGGGCTCTTTTAAAAAGTTATAAAGTCGAGCAATTAAGGAAAGGAGAAATTCATAAAATTGCATTTGAAATATGTAAAAGTATTCAGAAGAATATAACCATACCAAACATGGCTAAAGGAATTAAGAGATCGTATAGGCAAACAGTCCGAGTCATAAAAGTTTTGGAAAAAAAAGGGCTGATTGAACTCAAAAAACCTTCAATAAATGTGGGCGGCAGAAGGCTGCCTGCCGTTTATCAGGTTGCTCAGAAAAACGGAAAGTTTATCGGATTATAAGTAGGCTTCTAACAAGTTTTGTCAAGAAAACAACTTTTCCTTTCTTAATAAGAACATCATCCTCAATCCTAATCCCGTATTTTTTTGGATAAATCCCTGGCTCAATCGTGAAAATCATATTGTTCTGCAGTTTTTCAGTAGAGTCAGGCTTTAGATTTGGCTGCTCGTGAATTTCAACACCCAAACCGTGCCCCAAGCCGTGAATGAAAAACTTCTTTCTCTTGCCAAGGGCGCTCTCAGCAGCTTTCATAAGCTCCTTGCACTTTCTGCAAACTTTTATTTTTTCAATCGCGGCTTTTTGCGCATTCAATACCAGAAAATAATCCTTTATTTCATTCAGTGTTGGCTTTCCAAAATAAATTGTTCTTGTTATGTCGCTGCAGTAGCCTTTGTATTTTATTCCAAAATCAATCACGCAAAATCCCCTTAGTTTTTTGTTAGTCGGCTCGTGATGAGGGCTTGCTCCATTTGCGCCGCAGGCGACAATAGGCTCAAAAGAAAGCTCGTGCCCATACTGTCTAACACGCGCCTTCAAAAAATCACGAATTTCTCTTTCACTCTTGAAGCTCCTGACGTTTTCAATGCAACTCTGCAAAATCTGGCTCGCAATCGCGCACGAAGTTTTTATTGTTGCAATTTCCTCCATTGTTTTAACAGCGCGAATCTCAAGCAAAGCCTTTCCAATATCTACAATCCTGCACTTCTTAAAGATTTTTCTTAGCGCCATCAGCTCGCCAATGCTGAAAATAGCAAAATTTACTCCAATTTTTCTTGCCCGCGGAAATTTCTTCTTTATGCTGGCAAACAAGCCAGTCTTTTTCGACTGAACAAGCCTTGCCCTGCTGATTTTCTGCCCTTTGAGCTTGAAATATTCAAATCCAGGAGCAAACATCAAAGGTTTCTTCTTTTTCGCAACAGCAAGGCAGCCAAAATCAATCTCTTTCTGCAGGAAATAAAACAAGTTCGGGTCTTTCTTGTTGTAGCCTGAGTTTAGAACTAGAGCCAAATCAATTTTGCTTTTCTTCAGCCACAACTGAAATTCTTTTAGCCCCATAAAACTGCTCCATTAAAACAAAATAACAAATTATTTTATTTTGTTTTCCAGTTCTTCCTTATTGGAGAAATAATCTTCTCAAGATATTCTGTTACTGTGTTCTTCAGGTCAAGAGGATGAATTTTTCCTGCAACATACGCCTTTTCAAGCGCCTCATAGCTTTTCAGCTCAAGATTTCCCCCATATTTTACAGGGCGCTCAATCTTGAATGAAGCAATGCGCGGGAATATTATCAATCTTGCAATCTGAAGCACAGGATTTTCATCTGCTGATTTTTCAGGGCAGTATGCTCCTTTCATCGTGCTCTTTATTTCATCATAAGAGTCAGTGACTGCGATTCCAGAGCCAGGAACAGACTTTGACATTTTTTCTCCAGGCCCCTTAAGAGAGGTTATCAATGGAGTGTGCACAGCGACAAAATGGTGTTTGGTCACATCAACGCTGTCTTTTCCAATCATATGAACCTTTCTTTGCTCAATTCCTCCTTGAGCGACATCAGCTCCAAGGTATTTTATGTCAAGCACCTGCATAAGCGGATAGAGCAGCTGCGAGATTGTTGCGTTCTCAATATCTCTTGCTATCTCCTGCATGCTTCTCAAACCCCTGCTTATTGTTGAGCCCTGGCTGAGCCTCATTAAATCAAGGACATACTCTTTTTCAAACTGAAAACTGCTTCCAAGAACAACTTCTGCGTCTAAGCCTATTGCTTTTACTGTTTTCCTCCAGTTTTCAACCTCTCTTTTGATATCTTCTTCACTTCCTTTCCTATTCAGGAATGCGTGAACGTCAGCAAGAAGGATCTTAACCTTAAAGCCAGCCTCAACAAAGTCAATAAGCTTTGTTATTGTTACAAAATGCCCCAGATGCATCGGCCCAGAAGGCTCATAGCCGCAGTATACAACAGGCTTCTTCTTTTTTGCCAGAATTTCACTAAGCTCAGGCTCAGTCACTATTTCAACAGTATTCTTCTTTATGAGCTCTATCCTCTTTTTGATGTCCATATACGCAGTGTAACTAAGTCGCTATTTAAATTTTCCCAAAGCAAAAGATTTAAATAGATGCTTGGTTCTTTCTAATTCTGAAGTTGTAACATTCAACCAATAAACAATCAGGCTAAAAGGTGATAATGCATGGCAGATGATGACAAAAAATTTGCAAAACAGATCATAGGCAAGACAGTTGTGAGCAAGGCAGGCAAGCGATTTGGAACTGTTGGCGACATCGTGTTTGAGACAAAATCAGGAGAGCTCATCCACTTGGTGCTCACAGATCCCACAATCTACGCAGAGAAGCTCGAGCTTGAAAGGTCAAAGGAAAGCGAGATGCTCATACCTTACAGCGCAGTCATCGCAACAGGTGATTTTGTCGTTGTTTCTGAAGAAGACCTTGTCTGAGCTTTAGAGAATTTTGAGAATTATTCAAAATTCCCTTAAAGGACTTTGACTAAAATGATGGGTTATTCAAAGTCCTCTTTAGGAAATTATTTAAACTGTTTGATTTTTCTAAGCTAGTAGAGGCGCTATGGTTATTTTGGGGGACAGATGACAGAAGCTATCTGGACAGAAAAATACAGGCCAAGGGATTTCTCAGAGATACACGGCCAGACAGAGGCTGTTTCAAGAGTCGGAGCTTTTGTAAAGCAGAAGAATATGCCCCACCTGCTGTTTGCAGGCCCTGCAGGAACCGGGAAAACTTCACTGGCTTTGGTCATTGCCAGAAAGCTGTTTGGCGAGGGCTGGAAGGAGAATTTTCTTGAGCTTAATGCCTCTGACGAAAGAGGGATTGATGTTGTGCGAAACAAAGTCAAGGACTTTGCAAGAACAAGGGCAATTGGAGATGTTCCTTTCAAGATAATCTACCTTGATGAGTGCGATGCGCTGACAAGAGAAGCGCAGCAGGCTTTGAGAAGGACAATGGAAAACTACGCCCAGAACTGCAGGTTTATTCTTTCAGCAAACTACAGCTCAAAAATAATAGAACCAATCCAGTCAAGGTGCGCTGTTTTCAGGTTCAGGCCTCTTGAAAAGAAAGACATTATCTCAATAATTGATTTGATTGCAAAGCAGGAAGGAATAAAAGTTGCTGTTGATGCAAAAGAGGCGCTCTTTGAGCTCAGCGAGGGAGACTGCAGAAAGCTGGAAAACATAATGCAGAGCTGCGCTGTGCTGGACAAGGAAATAACAGCAAAGCTGATTTACTCTGTCGCTTCTGCTGCGCAGCCAAAAGAGGTAAAGACAGTGCTTGAGCTCGCTTTGGCAGGAAAATTTGTAGAGGCGAGAAACAAGCTTCTTGACGTTATGCTTGTGCACGGGCTTGCTGGAATTGACATAATAAAGCAGATACAAAAAGAAATCTGGAGCCTTGCAATCGACTCAAAAACAAAAGTTCATCTTATTGACAAGTGCGGAGAGATAGAGTTCAGGATGGTTGAGGGCTCTGATGAGTTTGTGCAGCTAGAGGCGCTGCTTGCTCACATAACTGCCGCTGGAAGCAAATAATCCCACTAACGCAGCAATAATAATGCGCCTGCAGTTTAAATTCAATTAAGAATCCTAATTTTATTCAGAACTTTGCTTAATCACTCAGAGCGCTTTACATTCAATGTCGTCTGCACGCTCTCTTCGTACTCATAGCCAAGCGTTATCGAGAGCTTCTGCTCATAGTCATCTGTCCTTCCAATCTGCTGCGTGCAGCTTACTGTCTTCTTGCCGTCAAACAAAGTTGTGGTTCCTTCTGCGGCAGTTCCTGTTGTCACAAGCCCTGTGCAGCTCAAGCCAGAAAGCCTCGCATCAATCTTAACCTTCACCTTGTTCTCATTCAGGCAGCCGCTTCCATCTTCAAATATCTTGCCGGTTCCTGCCTGCGCGATGTCAAAGCTGAATCCTATCTTGTCCCCTGCTCTTGCGCTCTCCTTGAGGTTCTCAACCTGCACAGGAGCAGCTGAGTTGTAGGCTGTCTTGTCTGCGATTATTTCGCACAATCCGCCCTCTTCAGGGTTCAATATGCTTTTTCTCACGCAAAGCTTGCTCTGCACATCAGTTCCATAGCCGTAGCACACGCTTGCCACAAGGGGAAATTCAAGCGATGCTCCTGCAAGCGAGTCCTGGTAGTTTAAGTTGTTGAACTCCACTGTTATTGGAGGGCTTTTAATCACATTGCCTGCGGAGTCCTTTCTTGTTTCAATAAGGTCTTCTGTTGGCTTTGCGACAAAATCCTCAACGTGCTTTCCAAACTCAGCAGGGTTTATTCCAGAAAGGCTTACTCTCATTTCTTCCTGAGGCACTGCCCACTCTCCAACGTTTTCAAGCTTGACAGTAACATCAAATGGGTCATCGCCAGAGTCAAAAACATCTGAGCGGAAATCAATGAAGCTTATGGTAACTCCTGTTGTTCCTCCAATGAACGGAGCTCCTTCGCTAACAGCCTTTTCTCCTCCTTTGCAGGCTGCCAACGCAACAAGCAATAGCACAGCTCCAAAAACCAGAGTCTTCCTCATTTTCATTTTTAAGTTTAACTATTCTTTATTTAAATCTTTCTCCGCAATCCAAGAATTAGCAGATTCGGCAGTCAATTATAGAGAATTTTGAATAACCATCGATAATTGCCGCTTAGACGCAAGCCCTTAATCACACATTGACAGCAAGAACAGTTACGTCCCTGAATATTGTGCTGGTGTAGCCATAGCTTAAAACAACTGTGAGCGGAGTGGTGACGGGGCTTCCTGCAGCTATGTTTGAAAGCTCGCAGTAAATTGTTGCCCTGCTGTTGGTAATAAGTATGTCCGGGCCTGGCTGGCAGCTTGACAATATTGACCTGCCAAGAACGCTGACATCGTCAAGATGGATATAATTGAATTCATTGTAGCGAAGCCCTTCTGCAGAGTAAGGAGAGCACTTGCTCAGGTAAGCTGCGCCTGGCTTGAAAACATCCCCGCCTCCTGCGTTGCTTATTGTTATCTGGAATCTTGTCCTTCCCTTGCTCGGATCCAGCTGAATATTGCTCACTGAAATCGGAGCTCCCTGCCCAGAGCCAAGTCCAACATTCTGCGGAGTGCAAGCCTTCGTCCTTGCTGCAATTGAATACGGATCAGGGTCTATGCAAACATTTGCGCTCGCAACTGTCTTATAGCCATAGCACGCAGTTGCCTGAATCCTTGTCGCGTATTTATTTATATTCAGCGAACCAAGGTCCCTTATTGTTGAAGTGAATGAAACAGCATCCTGCGGCGCAAATCCATAACTGGCGCCCTCCAGCTGAGGGATCTGCTCTCCAAAAGTTGAAACCCCTGTAAATATTGAAGAATCAAATCCTGAAATATAGAGCTTGTCTCCAACACCTCCAACCTCGTAAGTGCCGCGGTTCTCCAGCTTGACAACAACCTCCAGAGGCTGGTCGTCATACATCTTTGTTGGAGGGAGGTTTGGCTCGAAACTTATAACCAATCCCTGAGTTCCTATCCTGGTGTCCTCTGCGCCCTGCTCTCTCGTAGTTGCTGTTTTGGTGCAGCCAGTAACTATCAAAAGAATTGCAACAACAGCCAAGACAAGGCACAGCTCTTTTTTCATAGCCGGAAAAAGCTCTTTTTGTTATATAAAACTATCTATTCCAAACAATTCATTTCTCCACGATTCTTTTCAGCTCAAACGTCTTTGCGACGCTCGAGGCATAGCCATAGTCAAGCTCAATGTATAGCGGAGCAGTGTATGTTCCTGCCCTCCTGTCTATTCCCTGCTCAAGCGAGCAGATGACAGTAGCCTGCCCGTTTGTGAACTTGACATTGTCAGGCCGGCACTTTAGCTGGTCCTGCGACAGGATGACTTTAAGGTAAGCAACATTAAACTCTTCAGGAGGTATTGTTCCGGGAGTGCAAGCCTCGTAAATCTTGTTTTTTGAAACAACAAGTCCTTTCGCTGCATTTCTTATCGTTATGGTGAACTCTGGTCTTATCAGCCTCTCTGTCGCGGCAAGCATTTTTGGCTCAACTGATGAGATTACAACAGGCGCTCCCTGTCCAGAGCCAAGCGAGACAGATTTTATAGCGCAGGGCTTTTTTGTCTGCGGAATTTCGCTGTAAACGTCAGTGTCAATGCACACGCTTGGGTTTGCGATAGTTGCATAGCTGTAGCAGGCATTCAGCACAATCGGCAGAGAAATTCTTTCCATCTGGCTTGGCAGCTCTTTTGCATTTGCGTCAATGCTCAAAATTCTTTTTTCTCCCAGAGTATTTGCTATTGATTTTCCAGCAAGCTCAGGAATGTCCCCATATTCCCTGCTGAGCCCAAGATAGTTCTTGTCGTAGCTTATTGTATAAACTCCGTCAATCAAATCGTAGCTTCCTTTGTTCCAGAGCTCGATGGCAGCCACAAAGCTGCTGTTTACATAGACAGTGGCAGGAGGCGCGTTTTCAATGAATCTCATTTCAAGAGCCTGCGTGCCTGTTCTTGTTTCAGGAGCAGAAATCCCTGTCTGCCTTGTCAGTGTTGACAGGCAGCCTGCTAAAATTAAAACAGACAGCGCAGCAAACAAAATCAATATTTTTTTCATTTTTCTGCCCTTTGTTTTATTTAACGCCCTTTTTGGGCTTTTCATTTATTCGTTGTTTACCCTTTCACCGTCACAGTCCTTCCTTTTTCGAGCCTGTAGCCATAGTAGGCAATTGCCCAGATGCTCTTTATTGCAATCGGGCTGTCCCCAAGCAGAGTCGCAATATCGACCACGTTCAAAAATACCCTTATTGTCGTGTAAGAAAGCAGCTCAGGCATCTTGATGTTTTTTATCACATATACCTTTTGCTCAGTTGAACTGCAGCCGCTGATTCCTGTGCAATCAGAGTCTTCTATCGAAGGCCCCTCTGGCTGCACCATTGTGAGCTTAAGTCCTGATGGAATAACAAGCACAAGCTTGTCAATGCTCTTCAGCTTTCCCTCCCACACATTGCTTAATGTCACCCCAAGAGTGAGCTGTCCTGTTGTCGCGTCAATTCCAATCGGCAGCTGGTCTCCAAGAGACATGCCTATCAAAACAGGGCCTGCTGTTGAAATTGCCCTCGGATTCCTGTCTGTTATTCCATACTGAGTCAGAGGGTCAATTGATAATTTTCTCAAATCAATCATTCTGGTTTTGTCCATAAAGTAAGTTCTCAGATACGCCATTGTTGTAAAGCTAAAGTCAGCAGTCAGAATCACAGCCTTTGCTTCAGTTGTTTTTGCGCTGACATTAAACCCATCTTTTATTATGCAGTCAATGCTTGGCTGCTCGTATGTTGTCACGCTGATTTCCCGCCTTGGTGTGATGTTTATTTTATCCTGCGTGAGATCAGTTGCATTGCATCCAAGCGTTATATTGAGCGCATTTTCAAGAGTCTGCGCAGTCAATGTTGTAAAAACATCAACGCTCTCTCCAGGGGCATACTCTGATTTAGTGGACTGAATTTCTCCGAAGTAAACTCCCAGCTTTTCCTTTGCCTTTGTGTCAACCTGCCCCTCATAATAGCCAAGTGACTGGATTTGCTCAGCTGTCTTTTGCTTGTAAATCACAGTGGCATTATACATCTCAACAATACCTTCTTTTGCCTTTGCCCAAACATCTTTCAGCACAGTTCCTGGCTGCACTCCTCCAATTTCCTGAGTTCCAAGCTCTGAAATAGTTGCCTTTATCGGGCCTGAATACGCAAGGAAGAAAATGACAATCCAGAAAACTATGTAAAGCCAGCCAAGCCGTCTGAACCACTTTCCTATCTTGTCTCCGTGGCCAAGCAGGAGAAAGACAGGCCAGATTGGCATAATAATTAGCATAAGGCTTGCTCCCTGAACAAATGTTGCAGGCATTAATTTAGTCAGCAACGCAATAAAGTTTGGCAGCAAAAGCGCAACAGCAGACAGTCCCAAGCTGGCTCTAAAGCTCATTCCAGTTGCGCTGGGAGCATAAAATGAAACAAGAAGATAAAACGCAATGAGCATCAAGAAAATAAAAGGGCCTGCATTTCCGCTCAGCCTCCCGTAAAACAAATCAACCAGATGAAGCGCGAGCACAAAAATAAACAGCCCTGTTGCAGAGCCTGTCGGAATGCTGACCTGACCTGCCTTTTTCCAAAAGCTCGCAATGCCTCTTCCAGCAAATCCAGCGCCTACTTTCGTTGCAGACCAATACTTAGCCCATTTGCTTGTTGCCGCAGCGCCTTCTGTTCCTTGCACAATAATCTCCTCTTTTAACGTGTTACTTTATGAGTTAACATAGCAACTAACTCAAGTCTTTTTAATCTTTTCTTATCAAAACTGCTTTGATGAAAATCTCAGCCCAACCCAGTCTTGACTGCGTCAAGACTTCCTTTTCTTCTCCCCTCACTAAGCATGGGGAGAGAAAAGGAACCAAAGCGGAGCTTTGGTGGGTCGGGCTAGCATAAAAATTCAAAGAAGAATAATCCACGTTGCCTGTCTTACTTTATCCTAACAGTCAGCTCAACAACATTCAGCTCTGTCTGGGGCCTTAACTCAATGTAGTTGTTTCCCTTTATTATGTATTCAGAAATGTCTTTTGTGTATTCTGGCTCATCCTGGTCAATGTAGCTGTATCTTCCATTGATGTTTAGAATTGCCTGCTTGTTAAGTTCATCATCAACAAAAGTTATGTTCGCAATCGCCTTTCTCAGCCCAGAATCAATGCGCGTGTAGTTTGCCTGGTCAATATTGAAGTAGCCGATGAATGATTTTGGCGTTTTCATGACATTCTTTATCTTTATCTGGTCAAGCAGGTAGCTTCCTTCTGTAATCTTGAACAACATCGTGTTCTTTCCAACCTTGAAGTCCGCAGGATAAAGCTCGAGCTTGTTCATGCTCATGCAGTCAGGAACAGCAGAGTAAACGCTTTTGTCGTTGAGGAAGATTTCAAGAACTCCTGTCAGCGCCTGCACGCACACAGGATCAACTGACATCGTGCTAGACTTCAAGCTGTTGTATTCTTCCTCAGTCACTGTGAAGATATTTGTTGCCTGCTGCTTTGTCCAGTCTGTCACATCCCCGATAACCTGTATTCCAGTCAGCTGGTACTCGTTTGTTCCCCAGAATCTTAATCCAACCCCGCTTACCTGAATTTCAACAACATTGTCTTTTTTCAGCAGGTCTTTCTTCAAGCGTATAGGCTCGACATTTGCGCTTGTTGGGGTGCCCTCGTACACGGCATTGCCATTCAGCAGCACCTTCAGAAGCCCTTCCCGCACAGGAGCTGAGAATGAAAGCGCAACATTGGAAATATCGCCAAGATTTTCAATTGTGAAAGGCAGAACTGCTTTATCATCCACAAACCACCCTCTTCTCACAGTCATTTGATTGAAGCTTTCAATAACCTCTGCGTTCTTTGACCCAGAAAGCCACAAATTAGGAATAACGTGCTCAACAGTCTCTTCTTCCACAAAAGCAAGCCTGCCAGGATATGCCTGGAATGTGAAATTTGTCGTCTCTGTTTCTTCAACAATCAGACTCTCGCTAGCGTTTTTTCCAGTAAGAAGCTCATTTCTGGTTTCAGCAGGTATGAAAATCAGATAGAAAAGAAACAGCACAAGCATTAATCCAACAACAGTTGCTGCCCCGCCAGCGCTTGCCTGTGCTCTGCGTAACCTCTTTTGCATGCAAATCACAGCTGTTTCAAAAGACAAACTATATATAAAGGTTTTGCTGGTTTCGAGGATAGTGTGTTTGTTTCAATCTGGCCGCCCATGCCTTTGCTCCGCAAAGGTCGCTTTTTTCCCCCCCGATTTTAGAGGGGAGAAAGAAAGCGAGTCTGACACAGTCAGACCGTGGGTGGCTGAAAGGAGTGCAGCGTAAAAAATACAAAATGAAGCTCATAAAACAAAACCTGAAGCAGGGCGAGCTGGTTGTAAAAGCCGAGACATCAGATGACCTCTGGCTTCTTAGCCAGCTGGTTGAAGCCGGGGATTTCATTAGTGGAAAGACTCTCAGAAAGATAAAGCTTGAAAGGAAAGACACTGAGAAATCAGTTGCTGCAAAAAAATCAGTCTGGCTTAAAATCGAAGCAGAGAAATTGGAATATGCGCCAGAGCAGCTGAGGGTTGCCGGCAAGGTTGTTGAGGGTCCGGAGGATGTTCCAAAAGGAAGCCACCACAGCTTTGAAGTCGAGCAGGGAACAATAATAACTATCGCAAAAAAAGAATGGCCCCGCTACCAGATTAACAGGATTCACGAAGCCAGCGAGGAGAAAGAGCCCAGAATTCTTGTTGTTGTCATGGACCGCGAGGAAGCTTTGTTTGCGCTGATGAAAAAATATGGCTATAGCCTGCTAAGCAAAATGAAAGGTGAAGTCAGGAAAAAAGCCCTTGATGAAAAAGGAAAGGAGTTCTATCCTGGAATAATAAAACAGATTGAGGAATACGACAAGCGCTTCGGCATAGAGAGAATAATTCTTGCAAGCCCCTCATTTTGGGGCGAGGAGCTTTTGAAAGTCCTTTCAAACCAGGATTTGAAAAAGAAGATTGTCCGCGCAACATGCTCTTCTGCGGACGAGACAGCAATAAGCGAGGTGCTAAAGAGGGATGAAGTCAAGCAGGTTCTGCAGCAGCAGAGGTTTGCCAGCGAGCTCAAGCTTGTTGAGCAGCTGATGAGCGAGATTTCAAAGAAAGCAAAGGCAGCTTATGGAATTGCTGATGTCGAGCAGGCAGCTGCCGCAGGGGCAATTGAGATTTTGCTTGTCACAGACAAGCTGATCGAGAAAACAAGGAAGAGCGGCGAGTTTGAAAGAATAGACCAGATAATGAAACTTGCTGACAAGACAAAAGCAGAGGTTGCAATAATTTCTTCAGGCAATTCTGGCGGAAAGCAGCTTGATGGCATTGGCGGGATAGGAGCTTTGCTGAGATACCAGCTTAGCTACAGCTAAGCATAAAAAGGCAAATCAATCAGCATAACTAACGTCAACCAATCGACGCCAATAGTTGTTTTGGCAACCATATTATTGGCTACATAAATGCTTAAATACGCCCCCCTTATTGCTACTCTTGAGTACTATCCCCTTTGGTACTAACTGACTGGGACAAACCAAAACATTTTAATATAAGATTGGTTTTTCCCACTATGAATTAGTAAACAAAAAGGGGGAGGATGTATATGATAGTTAAAGATGAATTTCTAAGCAAGTTGAGGCGTCTTTTCTCGCTCAACCTGTATGAGGTGAAAATATGGACAGCGCTGCTTTCCCGCGGCGTTTCGACAGCAGGAGAACTTAGCGACATTGCAAATGTTCCGCGCTCGAGAAGCTACGATGTTCTTGAGAGCCTTGAGAAAAAGGGATTCATAATAATGAAGCTTGGCAAGCCGATAAAATACATTGCGGTGCAGCCTGCTGAAGTTCTTGAACGAGTAAAGAAAAACATGAAGGAAGAGGCAGACGAGAAAATCAAGCGCCTTGAGGACATGAAGAACACAGAAGTTGTCAGTGAGCTTACGTCTCTGCACACGCAGGGAATTGAGTTGGTTGACCCCGCTGACCTCGCGGGCAGCTTGAGAGGAAGGCACAATCTTTATTCGCATCTCGAGCTTACGCTGAAAAATGCCACAAAGTCAGTTACTCTGATGACAACTTCAGAGGGCTTTCTCAGAAAAGTCGAAGGCTTGAAACCGGTGTTTGAAAAGCTCAAGAAGAAGGGAGTAAGGATAAGAATTGCCGCGCCCCTGACAAAAGAAACAAAGGACGCAGTAAAGGAGCTTTCAGGCATAGCTGAGATGAAAAACAGCGACGGAAGAGCAAGGTTCTGCATTGTTGACGGAAAGGAGCTTGTGTTCATGGTTCTTGACGACAATGACGTCCATCCAACATACGATGTTGGAATCTGGGTGAACACGCCTTTCTTCGCAGGCGCGCTTGAAAACTTGTTTGACACAGCCTGGAAATCAATGAAGGCGCCGTCATTCAAGTAAATTTTCTCTTTTATTTTTATTTAAATTTTAATTTAAAATATGGCGCTTCCACCAGTCAAAAAAATAATAGCAACGCTGCACCCGCTCGAAAGGAAGGTGCTGCCGCTTCTTGATAAATACAGCGCTCTTACTGATATTGCGGCTTCATCAGGATTAAAGGAAGTCGCGGCAATGAGGGCATTGCAGTGGCTTGCCAACAAGAAGCTTGTCGTGCTGAGCTCTGAGCCAAAAGAGATGGTCGAACTCGACAAGAACGGCAAATTTTACCTTGCAAAAGGATTGCCTGAAAGAAGATTTCTTCTTTCGCTCAAGGACAGGGAGCTCGCTGTTTCAAAGCTGGCTGACAAGACAGGGCTTTCAAAAGAAGAAGTCAATGTCTGCATCGGCGGATTGAGGGCAAGGGGAGCGATAATTCTCCTTAAGGACAAGGAGCTCAAGGTGAAGATAACTGAGCAGGGGCTGAAGGCGCTTGACAGGGAATTCCTTGAGGAAAAATTCCTGAAAAAGAAATTTCCAGCTCCAGTCGCTTCGCTTAGCGACGAGGAAAGATATGCCTATGAGAGCCTCAAAAGAAGGAAGTCAATCATAAAAGCAACCACTGTCAAGCAGAAATTTGCAAAGCTCACCGAGCTTGGCAACACAATAATTGCGGCAGGCATAAAGGAAGAGGGAGTTCTTGACAGGCTAACTCCGGCAATAATTCGCAGCGGAGAGTGGAAGGATAAAAAGCTCAGGATGTATGATGTTGTCACAAATGTTCCAAAGATTTATTCTGCCAGAAAGCAGCACTACAGGAAATTCCTGGACTGGGTAAGGCAGAAATTCACTTCAATGGGCTTCACAGAAATGACAGGCCCGATTGTGGAGAGCGAATTCTGGAATATGGACGCATTGTTTATGCCGCAGTTCCACTCTGCGAGAGACATTCACGATGTTTACTACACCAAGGAGCCGGTTTACGGCGATATTGACGAAAACCTGATGAAGAAAGTCAAGGCAGCGCATGAAAATGGATTTGGAACAGGCTCAAAAGGATGGCAGTATTCATTTGACGCAAAGAAAACAAGAAAGCTGGTTCTTCGCTCGCAGGGAACAGCCTGCTCCGCAAGAACTTTGGCGTCAAAGGACTTGAAGATTCCAGGAAAATATTTCGGATTGACAAGATGCTTCAGAAAGGATGTCATTGATGCAACGCACAGCGTTGACTTTTACCAGACGGAGGGGATTATTGTTGAGGAGGGGCTTAACATAAGGCATCTTTTCGGCTTGCTCAAAATGTTTGCAAAGGAATTCGCAAATGCGCAGGAAGTAAAGATAGTCCCTGGATATTTTCCATTCACAGAGCCAAGCTGCGAGCTTTTTGCAAAGCATCCAGAGCTTGGCTGGGTTGAGCTTGGGGGCGCGGGAATTTTCCGCCCAGAAGTTGTCAAGCCATTGCTGGGCAAGGAAGTTTCAGTGCTTGCCTGGGGCATAGGCATAGACAGAATTGCGATGTTCAAGCTGGGAATAAAGGACATAAGGCAGCTGTTTTCGCACGATTTGGAGTTCCTGAAAAACGCAAAGACTGTTTGACAATACAGCATTAAAAACAAAACAGAACAAACAATCAGCAACAAACTAAAACAAAAAGCCCAAAAGGGGCGTTAACAAATCAACAACAAACTAAAATGCCAACAATAACCTTCTCACTCAACGACCTTTCAAAGCTTATTGGAAGAAAGCTCAGCCAGGACAAGCTGGTCTGGCTGCTCGAGTACGCAAAGGCAGAGCTGGAAAGCATCACAGGAGATGAGGCCAGCATAAAGCTGAATGACACAAATCTTCCTTATTTGTGGTCAGTGGAGGGGCTTGCAAGATTGTTCAAGGGAGTTCTTGGCGCTGCAAAGGGAATTCCAAAACTGAAGGCAGAAAGGACAGGATTGAAGCTTTTTGTCGAGAGCTCTGTCAGGCCAATAAGGCCCTACATCGCGGCATTTGCCGCAAAAGGGCAGAAGATTGATGATTATCTGCTCAAGCAGCTGATTCAGCTGCAGGAAAAAATCTGCGACGGATACGGAAGAAGAAGGCAGAAGCTTGCCATAGGGCTTTATCCGTTCAAGAAAATAGAGTTTCCTGTTTATTACAAGGCAGTTCATCCCTCAAGCACAAGGTTCACGCCGCTTGATTTCAGGACAGAGCTTAACTTGTGGGAGATTGTAAAGGAGCATCCAAAGGGAAGGGAATACGGCGGAATTGTTGAAGGGCAGAAAAAATGGCCGATTCTCATCGATTCAAAGAAAGAGGTGCTGAGCTTCCCGCCAATAATAAATTCAGCCACGACAGGAAAGCTTGAGGTTGGAGAATCTGAGATTTTCTTTGAAGCAACTGCAACTGACCTTGCTTCTGCGAGGCTTGCGGCCAGCATATTTGCGCAGGCATTTGCAGACAGGGGATTCAAGATTTATTCTGTTGATATCAAGTATCCTGACAAGCTCATAGTAACTCCTGATGACAAGAACGAGAAAGTAAGGTTTGACAGCTCGCTTGTTCAAAAAACCCTGGGGCTCGAATTGAAAGAATCTGAAATAAAGTCCCTGCTTGAGAGGGCAAGGTATTCTGTTGACAAGAATGTTGTTGAGATTCCCTCCTACAGGCAGGATATAATGCACCCCCTTGACATTGTCGAGGATGTTGCAATAATGTATGGCTTTGAAAACATCGAGTCTTCTCCATTGACAAGCTACACAGTTGGCAGTAGCGCTGCGATGAGCGAATTCGCAGACAAATTGAGGCAGCTTGCAACAGGGCTCGGCTACCAGGAGATAATGTCGCCAATACTGTCGAACAAGGAGCAGCTTTATGAAAAAATGGAGCAGAAAGACAGCGGCACAATCGAGATTTCAAACTTCACTTCCCAGACATACTCTTGCGTTCGAAGCTGGCTTCTTCCTATTATGATGGAAGTTCTTTCAAAGAACAAACACTCTGAATATCCGCAAAGAATTTTTGAGCAGGGGCTTGTCACGCAAAGAAATGGCGGAGAGATTTTTGACACTGAAAAACTGGCGGCAGCCAGCTGTCACGCAAACGCGGATTTCACAGAGGCAAAGCAGCTTCTCGACGCCCTGCTCAGGCCTTTTGCAGTCAACTACTCTGTCGAGGAAACTGAGAAGGGCTCGTTTATTCTAGGCAGGGTCGCAAAAGTTGTCGTGGCAGGAAAAGAGATTGGAATTATCGGAGAGATTCATCCGCAGGTTCTTGTGAACTGGGGCTTGGAAACTCCGGTTGCAGCAATTGAATTGAACCTGACTGAGCTAAAAAAATTAATCAGCCTTTGATTTTAATTAGTCTTTTGCTTTTTCTTCAATGTTTCTTCATTAATTAATCCCGCAGATTTCAGGGCAGCAATAACTTCTTCGTGGCTTGCTCCCTTTTTTATTTCAACCTTTTTGTCCAATGGCTCAATGTGCTCGAGGTTGCACTTTCTCCTTCTTGTTTCGCCGTCAATCATTACAAGGTTTTTGTCAAGCAGCTCAACAACTACGCACTTCTTTCCAGCATCCCTTCCTGCGATCTTGACGCAAACCCTTCCAATTTCAATCATTTTAGCAAGCAACTATTGCTTCCTCGCCATTTCAACAATCTTTGTGCGCGCGCATTTTGTGCAGAAATATCCGCCGAAAGGCCTCTGGGGTCTTTTTGCAGTCTTTGCCATATTTCGCATCTTGTAATCACGCAGCCTCGGGACAGCTTTCATATCAATTCCGCAGCCAGCGCACTGCGCATTATTTGGCTTCCTGCGCCTGTAGTGCAGAACATTCTTTGTGCCAGGAGTCTTTACAAACACTCTCCTCATCGTCCTTGATTTTCTATGTCCCCAAGTCATATCCACGTGAATTTCAGGCAGGTTTTTAAAGCTTGCGAAAAAGCAAGTGCTCAAAGTCTCATGACTTTGGCAGCCAAAAATGCTTCGCATTTTTGAGCACTTAGAAGCGAGCAAAGCGAGTTTCTTTAGCTTTCCAAAAGGTTTAAATATTGATTGTATACTATCGTATACATGCACTACATGCCCCAAGAGCTGGAAGTCTGGTATATCCTGCCGGCAATTCGTTCTCAGCTGGCCAAGGCTCTCCTGAAAAAAGGGCTAAACCAGACAGAAATCTCAAAGAAGATGGGCGTAACAAGAGGCGCAGTTTCCCATTACATAATGCATAAAAGAGCAAACGCGCTCAGGTTCAACCAGAAACTGCTCAAGGCAATTGACAAAAGCGCGGCTGTGATTGCTGCGAAAGGAAATTTTATTGCAGAAACGCAGAAAATCTGCGAGCTTGTCAAGAAAGAGATTGGATTGTGCGCGATTTCAAAGCAGCTTGGACTGGCTCCGGCTGACTGCAGGGAGTGCTTCAAATAAGATAAAGCAAACAAAATGAAATCAATGAAAGTTTACCTAGACAATGCGGCGACAACAAAAGTAGATGAAAAAGCGGCAAAGCTGGTCCAGCAGTATTCTACAAAAGATTTTGGAAATCCTGGTTCAATTCACTCTGTGGGGCAGAAAGCAAAGAATGCTCTTGAGAATGCAAGGCAGGCAATTGCAAAGAAACTAAACGCAGAGCCGAGCGAGATAATTTTCACTTCAGGCGGGACAGAAAGCAACAATATGGCAATAAAGGGGATTGCTTATGCAAAAGGAAATGGGCACATAATAACTTCAAGATTTGAGCATCTTGCTGTGCTCAACTGCTGCAAGCAGCTTGAGAAAGAGGGGTTCAAAGTAAGTTATGTTGGAGTTGACAATGATGGATTTGTGAAAATTGAGGAGCTGAAAAGGGCAATCCGCCCTGAAACAATTCTTGTCACGATAATGCACGCCAATAATGAGATAGGAACAATACAAAATATTGCAGAAATAGGAAAAATCTGCGCAGATAAGAAAATTCCTTTTCATCTGGATGCTGTGCAGTCATTTGCAAAAGTCCCGATTGACGTAAAAAAGGCAAATATTTCATCAGCAAGCATTTCAGCTCACAAGATTCATGGTCCGCGAGGGGTTGGAGTTTTGTTTGTCAGGCGCGGAACAAAACTGAAAAGAATTTTCGAGGGCGGAGAGCAGGAATTTGGATTGCGGCCAGGAACAGAAAATGTTGCAGGAGCAGTTGGATTTGCAGAGGCTGCAAGCTTGATTGCAAAAGCAGACACCCAAAGAATGACAAAGCTTCGCGACCATCTCATTGCAAGGATTCTAAAAGAAATTCCAAACTACCGCTTGAATGGCTCTCAAAAAAACCGCCTTTGCAACAACGTGAACATTTCATTTGATTTTGTTGAGGGGGAGGCAGTTATTTTGCGCCTTGACAAGCTTGGAATCTCGGCAAGCACAGGCTCTGCCTGCACCTCGCACAAGCTCGAGCCAAGCCACGTTCTCACAGCAATAGGAGTTCCAAGCCACAAAGCTCACGGAAGCATAAGATTCAGCCTGAGCAAATACACAACAAGGCAGGAAATTGACTATGCTGTTGACAACCTGAAGAAAGTTATTGAGCTTTTGAGAAAAATATCTCCAATAAAGCAGCTAAAACAAATGCATAATGAAATTCAAAGTCACAATCAAATGCACAAGGAGGCTCGCTAAAATGTATTCTGAAAAAGTGATGGAGCATTTCAAATATCCGCGGAATATGGGCGAGATGAAGAACCCTGACGGAATCGGAACAGAGGGAAACCCGACCTGCGGGGATGTGATGACGCTTTACATAAAAGTGAAAGACAACAAGATTGCTGATGTTAAATTCCAGACGTATGGCTGCGCAGCTGCAATTAGTGTGAGTTCTTTGCTCACAGAAATGATAAAAGGCAAGACGATCTCGCAGGCTTTGAAGATTAAATCAGAGGATGTTGTCAATGCCTTAGGAGGATTGCCGCAGATAAAATATCATTGTTCTGTGCTTGGCTTGGATGCACTAAGGGCTGCAATCGAGGATTACAAAAGCAGGCAGCAAAAGAAAATCAAGGCAGAGAAATAATACAATGGTTGTTCTGGTCCGTTATTCTGAAATTGGCTTGAAAGGAGGAAACAGAAATATGTTTGAGAGAAAACTAATTGACAATATTAGAAGCGCTCTCGCAAAAAACAAAGTCAAGTTTGGCGCCATAGCAAACCCTTATGGAAGAATCGCGATTGAAACAGATGATGATTGCAAATGCCTCAACTGCGTTTTTGGCATTGCCTCCTTTAGCCCTGCAGTTGATGCAGGAACAACACTCGAAACAGCAAAAAGCGCAATAATCAAAGAAAATTTGCTTTCAAAACTGACAAAAAACAAAACATTCCGCGTTTCCTGCCAAAGACTTGACAAATCATTTCCTCTTGACTCGCACAAGATTGAGCAGGAGCTTGGAGCTTTTGTCGTCGAGAAAAAAGGAAACAGGGCAAGAATGAAGGGATTTGACTTTGAGCTTGGTGTTGAAGTAATCAATGGCAGGCTCTTTTTGTTTACAGAAAGAATTTCAGGGCAGGGCGGGCTTCCTGTTGGAGTTGAGGGAAAGGTTGTTGCGCTGATTAAAGAAGAGAAAGACCTGCTTGCTGCATTGCTGATGATGAAAAGAGGATGCGCAGTTGTTCCTGCCGTCAAAGAAGCTGCCTTTGCCGCCCTGACAAAGTCAGGGTCATTTTCTCTCCCCCGCAAAAAGCGAGGGGAAGAGAAAATAAGTCTTGCAGGGCAAGACCGGCAAAGGCAAAGCGGTTTAGATTTGCTTGAAAAGTTTGGCAGCAGAGAAAGAGCAATGTTCATAAAAAAAGTCAGTGAAGCTGACGAACTCGCAGAAAAAACAGGAGCAAAAGCAGTTGTTGTCAGCCAGACTCTTGCAGATTTCAAGGAGCTGAAGCTGAAAAGCACTGTCTTGCGGCCATTAATCGCGTATGATGAACATGAAATCAGGGAACAAATTGAGCGGTTCAAAAAAGAAATTTGCTGAGAAGCTCGAAAGGAAAGTAAGCCAGGCAATCTTGAAATACAGGCTGGCCTCTAAAAAAGACAGGATTGCAGTCGGGGTATCAGGAGGAAAAGACAGCACAGCAGTTCTTTACATTTTGAAAAAGCTGGGCTACAATGTTGAGGCAATAACAATCGACGTCTTGATGGGAAAATACACTGCGCAAAATCTTGACAATATCAGAAAATTCTGCAAACAGCAGGGAATAAAATTGCATGTTGTTTCTTTCAGGCAGAAAATCGGCTGCTCTGTCTGCTATGCGCTTGCTTCCCTGAAGTCAAAGGGGCACAAGCTAAAGAGCTGCACTGTTTGCGGGGTGATAAGAAGATATTTGCTGAACAAGGAAGCAAGAAGAATTGGCGCAGCAGCTGTTGTGACAGGGCACAATCTTGATGACGAAGCCCAGACAATCCTGATGAATCTTCTCAAGAACAGAATGACCCTGAATCTGAGAATAAGCCCCAAGCCAGGAGTTGTAAAAGACAGCAGATTCGTGCCAAGGATAAAGCCATTGTTCTTTATTCCTGAAAAGGATATCGAGAGATATTCAAAATTGCGCAATTTTCCAGTTGTTTACATAAGATGTCCCTGCGGGATTGAGTCAGCCAGGGCCGGAGTGCGAAAATTTCTTGACGAATATGAAAAAATCTCGCCAGGAATAAAACAGAAAATCGTTTCAAATTTCCTGAAGCTGCTGCCAAAGCTAAAAAAGAAGTTCGCAGGCTCAAAAGACGCAAAACAGGCAAAAATGCAGCACTGCGCAAACTGCGGCGAGCCGTCAACGCAAAAAATATGCAGGGTTTGCCAGATGCTTGAGAACCTCAAGTCACCTTAGAAACTTTTCATCTTAGAGCGTTTTTATCTTAAACCTTTTTTCAGCTCTTCAATCTCTTTTTTTGCCAGAAATCTCCACTCGCCAGGTTTCAGCTCTTCCAACTTTAAGCTTCCAATCGCGGTTCTTTTCAGGCCAATCACTTTGTAGCCCAGCTTCTCAAAAATTCTCTTCACAATGTGTTTTCTGCCCTCGTGAATCGTGAGCTCAACCCAGTTTTCCTTTAGTTTTCTCGCGTTTCCAACTTTCACAAGCCTTCCATCAATGAAAACCCCTTTTTTCAGCCTCTCAAAATCAACAAACTGCCTGCTCAGCTTCGCCGCATATGTTTTCTTGGTTTCATACCTTGGATGCGCGATCCTGTTTGCCAGCTCGCCATCATTTGTCAGGAAAACCAAGCCTTCTGCATCAATGTCAAGCCTGCCAACAGGGAAAACCCTTTGCTTTACTTTCACAAGCTCAAGCGCAGTTGGCATTCCCCATTGCTCAGAAACAGTTGTCACATACCCCTTTGGCTTGTTGAGCAGGATGTATGCTTTCTGCTCAAGCTCCAGTCTTTTGCTGTCAACTAGTATGCTATCTTTTTCAGCATCAGCTTTTTGTCCTAGTTTTGCAACAACTCCATTCACCTTTACCCTTCCCTGCTCTATCAAAAACTCGCATTTTCTCCTGCTTGCCACTCCTGCAGCAGCCATTATTTTCTGGATTCTTTCTAGCATAAGTAAAGAAATTTGGCGAAGCTTAAATAGTTAATGCTAGGCAATCAAGGCGACAAAATGATAAGATTTATATAGTTTTGATATTCTGATGATATTATTATGATATTTAGATGGTATTTATGGAGACAAAACTAGTGAATGTGCGGTTGCCAAAGGAACTTTTTACAGAAGGAAAAAAGATTGTTGAAACAGGAGGATTTTCAAATTTTCAGGAGCTGATCAAGGATGCAGTCAGGCACAGGATTGAAGAACTTAGAAAGGAACGGGCGCTAAGGTTTCTAGAGCAGAGTTTTGGAAGCGAGAAACCAAGGCCGCGACTGACAAAAGAGCAAAGGGAAGAGATTGCACTAAGGCATACCCCTGAAAGAGCGCGACAGCTTATGAAAAAATATGGTTTCTTATAGCTGCTCTGGCAGAACTACTTTTATGATGTCTTGAAGGCAAGCAAAATCATCCATGTTTCTTGTCACAAGATAAGCCGCTCCAGCTCTTCTTGCCAACACGGCATGCTTTGTGTCGTTAAAAGAAGTCTTGTGCACTTTCATTATTTGTCGCGCTTCTTGTTCATCGTCAGCCGTCTCTACGATGAAAATCCCATTTCCGCCTTCTTTTAACACATTTTTCAATTCAACGATATTCTGAGAATAAGAATTGTGTTCCAGTTCATCAACAACCAAGGAAGAAAGGACGATGTTAAATTTGCAATCGAAAGCTTTCTTTAGCAGTTGGAATGCAAATTCTCCCAAGGGTCTCAAATAATCAGTCCTGCCTTCAAAATGATCGATGTAAATATTTGTATCGAGATAAATCAGCGTTTCCATCCCTAAAACACAAATTTCAGAATTTATATGCCTTGCCCAGAAATTTCCGGAAGCTTTCCGGCAAATAGCCAGAGATTTACGCATTAACCAAAAAGATAAAATAGAACCTGTTGGTTAATGCACTAATATGACAACAGACATAGTGTTCCCAAACGGAAATGAGAAAGAGTTTATCGAGATGGCAGAGCGCCTGGGAATTGGCGAGCTTGTCTTTGCTTACTCAAAACTTCCAAATACCCTGCCCAACTCATCTCCAAACGTCAAAGTTAGTGTTACGATTCTTGCCGAGCCAAAAAATGTTCAGGCAATAAAGCGAAAGGCAGAATTTGTCATATGCCGCGCAAGCGCTACAGAGCAGGACAGATTTATTTTCGAGAAAGCAAAACCAGACATTATTTTTGATCTGGAGCAAAGCCACAGACAAGACGGAATTTTCCAAAGAAACTCTGGATTGAACCACATAATGGCTGCTCTGGCAGCAAAGAACAGCATAACAATCGGATTTTCATTCGCTTCGATCCTAAATTCATCAGGCTTCCGCAGGGCGCAGATTCTCGGCAGGATGGCTCAAAACCTTTTTCTCTGCAGGAAATACAAAGTTAAAACCTTGTTTGCCAGTTTTGCCCGCTCGCCTTGGGAAATGCGGAGCGGGTATGATTTGAATGCGTTATTTGGGCTTTTAAGTTAGCTGTTACTGCAAGTAACAACAATCTCCTCTTCAGGCACATCTGTTACTATACTGAACAGAAAGGTTTAAAGTTAATGCGTTAACCAAAAAGCTTATATACTCATTATTGGTTAACGCATTAATATGGCTGTCGAGGAAGACCTGAGGCAAAACATCAGGGAGTTCATTGAGAGTGGAAATGACGACCTCGCAAAGGCAAGATACAATTCTGCAGTGTCCGCGTATTTCAAGGCGATTGCAGTCTTGTGCGACTTGAAAATTTATCAAAAGCAGAGGATTCTTCCAAAGAATCATTCTGAGAGATTTCTTTTCCTTCAGATTCATTTTGCTGATGCGTACAAGCTGATTAAGGAGCTGTTCGACAAATACACTGACAGTTACAATTTGAGGCTTGGCAAGAAGGAGGCTGAGATGTTAAAGGAAAATGTTGAAAGAATCAAGAGAATATTCGGGTTTGAGTAGGGAAGCCAGGCAATTCGCATCCCCTGAAGTTGTCGACATTCTGCTATTTGGCTCCGCAGTCAGGGGAAAGCAAGTGCCCAGAGATTTTGACATTTGCATAGTGTTCAGGAAGAATGTTGACAATGTGCTTGTTTCAGGACTGCATCGCGCTTTGGAAAAGAAAAAGGTAACTGCCCACATAAGCGCGCTAACAATAGACGAATTCTTCAGGAAACCGCACTCCCTAGCCAAAACTGTTTTTTTTGAAGGGGTGAGCCTGTTGACAGGAAGAAAACTTGGCGAGAATTTTGGATTGCATCCTTGCGTTTTGTACGCATACGACTTGACTGCGCTTCCTTCGTCCAAAAAGGTTCTGTTTGTCTATGCATTGAAAGGGCGAAGGGGAGAGCCGGGCGTTGTTGAGAAGGCAGGCGGGCAATTCGTGGCCCCGGCTGCATTAATCGTTCCCCTGCAAAAAGACAGCGAGATTTCAGAGCTATTGAACTTCTGGCGGGTAAAATACACAAGAACTCCAATAATGAAAGTCGATTAACCGCTTTGCCCGCTCGCCTTGGGAGATGAGGGGCGAGCAAGACTTGAAAGCATTCTTTGGTTTGCTGAGCAACACGAAGCAAACCCAGAAGTGAGCGAAGCGAACTTCTTTGGCTTGCTTGGCTGAATCGTTGCTCAGAATTCCTCAGCTAGGCACAACACCCATACTTCCCCTTTCACCAATTTCGTGCTACGGCTCTTGCGCCTTGTTGACTTTGTTCTTGGCGCGAATCGTGAAACGAACAGGCGAGGGAACAATAAAGAATTTGGCTGAAGAAGGGGCTGGCGCGGGAGAGCGCCAAATCGTCGAAAGCCCCCAAAAGCTTTAAATATTCTTCAATCAGCTTTGGCATATACTATAGTGCACGAATATATTTTAAAAAGAGGTAGCTGAATGAGAAGGGTTTATTGGGTGCTGATAGCGGCAGTTTTATTGATCGTAGTCCTCACATTTGTTTTCTATCCGACTGCCGCAAGGCAGGTTAACAGGCTCTACAAAGAATGCAGTTCAGAGCAGCCAGAAGACATAAAAATTCTCACCGCGATAAAAATTGGCAATGTAAGTTATTGCGAACAACTTTCTGAAAAAGAGTTTTGCATAGCATTGGTGAATAAAGACACCACATTTTGCGAAAATCTTGCTGAAGATGAAAAAGAGATTTGTTTTGCGACCATAACAAAAAATGCATCGCGCTGCCAAGGAGACTGGTGGTGTCTCGCGTACGCCTCCCAAGATGAGGCTGTGTGCGCGCAAGAGCCGATGCCAAGAGGGTTTAGGGAAGAATGTGTTGCCATCTTAAGATTAGACCCAGTGCTTTACGAGCAAATTACAAACCAAGATTGTCTGGACAGGGCATTCAATGAAATAGCCCAATCCCAAAAGAACAAAGAGTTATGCTTGTCAATAAAAAGCGAACTGTTGAAACAAACTTGCTTGGATAGGCCGATGTAAAAATGAAATCAACAAAATATGCAATTTTTGCGTCAGCATTAATTTTATTTTTGATTTTAGCCAGCGGAGTGTTTGCGCTAGAATTTAGTTTTTCAATCGTACCCAAAAACCTCGAAGCAAGATGGAACACAGGCGGGTGCGCAACAGGTGAAGCACCATATTCTACAACAACGGTTGATTGTTCTCCTGGGTTTGTTGGAGGATACACTTGCACCTACAATTGTGTTGACAATCTTGATGGCTGCTGGAATGCAGGAGGGGGGGTTGGAGGCACAACTGTGACTTGCCAGTGCGGCGCAAGCAAAAGCGGCAAGAACTCGGCGATAGAAGCGTGGCTATCTGTTAACTGCATAATCCCCTTGGCTCAAATTCCATACCCTGCTTCGCTCTCAATTTCAGACGGAGTAATGCGTTTAGATTCAAGGAATGTGGCTCAGTTGCTCTCTGCCGCTGGTGTAACGGCAAATTATGCTGTCGGGATAAATACCCCTGTGCCGGCAAAAACGCTAATCTGGCTAGATTCTCAAAAACGCGATCATCCAACAAACCTCGAAATTGGCGCTGCAGACTTTAGTACAAACTATGTTTGGGGCTGCTTGGACACAGATGGCAATCAAATCTGCGACTATTATCAATGCAGCGAATCGAACAAAAACTGCTTTTCAGTGTTAGAAAATGCGCTCTGCACTAACGGAACCAACAGAAACTGGGGCTGGCTCGACATCGCAGACAAGGGACAAATTGTCACTCAGTCCTGCCCGGCGATAATCAATATTGGCACTTTTACACAAGGCAGAATTCCTTTAGATATTGTCGCAACTGGAACTGAATTTTTAACTTGCAAAGCATCCAATTTCTACAAGCTTTCATCGACAAGGTCATCAGAATATCTTTCAGTTTATGGGGGCTATTATGCTTCGATTTATGGGAACATATATACATTCACCGAGACAAGTTCCCTAAGCCCCCCGCTAGGCTCAAAGGAAACAATTTCAGGCCACGAATATCTTTGTTATGGTGGAACTACATACGCCTATGCAGATCCTGTGGTTTGGGACGTAGGCACAGGCGGAGTGATTTATGGATGTGCAGGCGAGGGTGCTTCTTCTGGAATAAATAGCAAGGTGACTGGAAATATAGCAGTTGGCCAATACTGCTCTGCAGACGGGATTTGGCGCACAAATCTTGATGGAATGCCATACGAAGTCAACAACAAAACCTGCCGTGCAGCAGGGCTTAACTGGACAGGCACAAAATGCTGCTCAGAGGCAGAGGACAACCCGAACAGCGCAGGGCAATACGAATATTACAATGACCCTGGCGGAAAAGGAGGCTGCTGGAATTCAAATTACATTGCAAGTGGCAAGGGAGTCAACAGGGCAACAGGCGTGAAAATAACACAAGTCATAGGAACAAATGCAATAGCAAACATAAACGGAACATTTTATGGGTGCAACATAACTCAAACAGTAAGTGGATTTACATTTGCCAAGATGGACAGCTGCGATTCAAAATACGACCCTGCAACTCATACAACAATAACCTGCGGAATAGCTGGAAACTGGACTTCGGGCGGCGGGGCATTTTTGAGAAGCATTGGATGGGCAGCAGCAAGGCCGAATGAACCAGAGCCGCAGGGATGCTGCGCTGAAAATGAGTGCTGGGCAGGGTCTGATGACGGGTCAGGAGTTTATGGTTGCAAGCCAAAGAATACAATCAAGATGGTTGATGACAAAGGATACATTTGCACTGGACAAGAGTTTGTCAACAGCTGAATAGCGATGTAATGATAGGTTCATAATCATGATAAAAAAGAGGTGAATGATGAAAAGGGGTTTTTGGGTGATAATTAGTGCGGTTATTGTAGTATTGATTCTCGTAATTGTGTTCTGGCCAAAAATAACGTTTGAGCTGGAACTGAGGCAGGCAGTCACTGAATTTAAAGAATATGTTGATAGGCCTCGGTTTGGCGAGCTTATAACCAAACCAGAATTTAGAGCATGCTTGAGGGCAAAGAGAGGGGGTTACCTATTCACAAAAACCATGGCAACAGGAGACCCAACATCTTGCGAAGAATTATCGAGTACATACCTAAAAATAACTTGTAAGGCAAGAATCGCCAGAGACGCCAAAATTTGTGAACAACTAACAGAAAAAGAAGAGCAAGATAGTTGTATTAAAATCTCTTTAATGGATGTACTGGATGCGGAATCGTGCGTAAATACAAATCACTGTTTTAGTTTTACAAGAAATGAATCTCACTGCTTAACTGGCAGCAGCACATGCATTGCTTTGGCAACATTAAATTATTCTTTTTTTGAAAATGCATTCGACAATTGCATTGCCGAATATGATTTAATAGCGGCTTTGCAGCAAGCAACAAACAAATGCGCTTACAATGCTTTGTTGAATGCAAGCGAGATGGAAAAATGTTTTGAAGCAGAATTTGAGGGAGTTGTTTAAAAAGAGGCACCCAAATGAAAAAAAACTTTTTTATGCTGTTGGCGTGCATTGTATTTGGCATTGTAATAGCAACACCCATTTCAGCACTTGATTTTAGCTGGTCTGTCAGCGCAACAATAATACAAGGGGCTTCGTGTTTATATTCCGGCTGTGGAAGGCACGTACACAGCAACAGCGCGGTCTCATATGCTTCTTGTGCATCTGGTTCACTATCTATCATAACTTGTTATTGTTCAGATTGTAGCGATTCGTATACTGTGGGCTGTGCCCCCACCAAAGGTTCTGATTACTGTAAATGCACAGACGGTGACGGGGACATAACTGCCTATGTCGGGGGAACCTGCACAATATTCATAAAAACAGAGTGGTCCACTCCTTCTGCAATCTCAATTTCAGACGAGGCAAAAGATCTTGGAAGTTTGGCTTCTCTTGGAGTGACTGGCACTGTGACATCAGTGTCAACAAACAGTGCCAAGACTAAAATATGGGTTGGCGGCGCGACAGACTATTCAAAACAAAGCACAACCAATCTTGCCGACCACCTTTATGTATGCGAAGATTCCAATCAAAATACACAATGCGATTTCTTGGAATGCTCCCAAGACAAAGGATGCGGCTATTCGTCTTTTGGCTTCTGCGGCAATGACTCTGCCGGAAAATGGAAGTGGGCACTGCCTGAAAATACAGGACAAATCATTGATTTCACCGGGTGCGGAGGCGGCATTTGGATGGTATCTGATGGAACCAAATTTTTCCGCTGTGGAGATTTTAGCATCAACAACCCAATAAATTTTCAGGCGGTGACTGATGTCTCATTTGGTTCAGCTGCGTGCGGAGAGTATGAATACAGCGGAAGCAAGACACTAAATAGCGTAACTTATTCCCTTTGCACACAAAAGAAAGTAGTGGCGCAGGACACAGAGATTCTTGCAGATGTCGTGGCTGGCTGGTTTGAATGCCCAATAGGCTATGAATCAAGATGGAGCGACGGAGCCAATTATATCTGTATGAAAAAAGGTTCTCTTGCAGACCTGACTATTGTGACAGACGTCCTTTTGGCGTCGTATCCTTGCCCGGCAGGGTATTCTAACAGGGGCGCTTTGCATATGGGCGCGTTCTCATCAACATATCCTTACATATGCATAAAAACATTCACAAAACCAAATGCATTTACCATAACAACAATCTCAACTCCAGGCAAAACCCACGAATTCGCCTGCGACATCACCAGCAACGCAATAAAAGAATGCAAAGGAACAGACACTGCTATCAGCAGCATAGGCGCTGTTTTAACCGGCATAAAAGCAAATGTGTCTGGCACAACACACTATTGCGGCTCGAACGCACGTTGGATGACAGACCTCGATGCTCTTGTGCCGGTGGCAATAACAAATGTTAGCAATTACTGTGACCTTTCAACACATTGCATGTTTGGTTGTTCGCCAAGACGCGTCAGCTGCCAAGCTTGCTGCCCGTCAGGCTATACTCGAATAGATGATAGTTATGCTGTTCTGGGATACACAGTTGCTCCAGCGTTTACATATGTGTTGGATAATGTAGCGCGCGATGGATGTATAACGTATACTTGGAACACTTCAGGAGGTGGCAGTAGTCCTAGGTTTACAGTCAATGTAACAGCCCAATGCAATCTAATAAGTATTTTTGCAGGCACCGGCGCGTTAGACCCAGACTTTCAAGTCAAGAACCAAACCTGCAGCGCAGCAACAAATCCAAGCCTAACCTGGACAGGCACAAAATGCTGCTCAGAGGCAGAGGATAACCCAAACAGCACAGGAGGTTATGAATATTACAATGACGCAGGCGGAACAGGAGGCTGCTGGAACTCTAATTACATTGCAAGCGGCAAGGGAGTAAATAAGACAACAGGGCAAAAACTGCCAGGTGGACAAGACATCTTTGGAAAAGATAATGTGATAGCAAACATAAACGGAACATTTTATGGGTGCAACATAACTCAAACAGTAAATGGGTTTACATTTGCCAAGATGGACAGCTGCGATTCAAAATACGACCCTGCAACTTATACAACAATAACCTGCTGGAGTGATGGAAAATGGAGATCAGGTGGAGGCGTATTTTTGAGAAGCATTGGATGGGCAGCAGCAAGGCCGAATGAACCAGAGCCGCAGGGATGCTGCGCTGAAAATGAGTGCTGGGCAGGGTCTGATGACGGGTCAGGAGTTTATGGTTGCAAGCCAAAGAATACAATCAAGATGGTTGATGACAAAGGATACATTTGCACTGGACAAGAGTTCGTCAACAGCTGAATAGCGATGTAATGATAGGTTCATAATCATGATAAAAAAGAGGTGGCTGATGAAAAGGCAATTTTTACTTTTTGCACTTTCAATAATTTTCATATTGTTATTCTCTGCGACAGTCTATGCAGCCACGGCGTCTTCCTGTCAGACAACACTTAACATAGTCCTTAACCCACCAATAGTTGTTACCGCATACATGGTGGGCAAATATGTTGGCTCAACAGGCTGTGGCAATAATCTCTATATTCCTTTTACTCAAACAATCAGCAACGCAGGATATGAAGTTTCAGCATTCAGCAGAACCAGCGCAACAGATTTTGGAAATCCCAATGCCGCAAATGTTGGAACAATCGCTTCTGGTGGAACACTACAGTTAAATGCAGGATGGTATGCTTTTGTAACTGCTTTAGGGCAATTCACGATAACCTATGCGACACAGCAATGCACTCCAAATAGCGCCTGCTGCGACAGCTCTGGTTTTTGGAAGGCAGCCGGAACAGTTGATGGCGTCAATTGCTGCAAAGGCTCTGGCATAGACGCGAATAAACCCGCCTGCAAGGCGCTAGGCGATGTTAATGGAGCAGATTGCGCAAGTGTAGCATATACAACAACCTGCAGCTTAACTGGCTGGAGCAGCTGCAGCGGAGGAACATTAGTGACTTGTTCTTCCGGCAATGCATGCATCCTAAATCTCTGCTCATCCAAAAAATGTTTTTATTCAAATTCTGGAGCGTATAGCTGGGCTGACAGTTATCCAAGCAGTGAAACTGCGTGCGCAGATTCCAAAGACAACGATTGCGACACGAAAATAGATAGTCAGGACACAGATTGCAGTTTTTGTGGCAATAGCGTGATTGACGTTGGCGAAAAGTGTGATGGAACAATTCTTGCAGGAGCAACCTGCGCCAGTGTCATGGGTTCTGGCTGGACCGGAACATTGGCTTGCGCAAATTGTCAATTCAACACAGCAGGCTGCATTGCGCCCCCTGCGCCTCCCACGCAACCAACAGAATGGCAGCCCATCGACCTGAAATACTCTCCAAACAGGCACTTTTACGGCTTCTGCAGCAATGAAACAAAGTGCTTCAATGGCGCCACAGATTGCATTAGCGGTGACATAAATCTCTGTTCCTGCCTCAACAACACCCAGTTCACAGGCGACTACTATTGCGACAGCGGAAACTGGACAACAAGAACAAGGCTCGTCGCAAGCCAGCTGCTTGCTTTCGCAGACGCAGGAAACTACAACTACTCGCTTTTCTGCGGCAACTTGACAGAGACCGGGCTATTGGAGAAACTTGGCGGAATATCTGCCAATAATTTTGACAAGATTTGCGTTTTGAAATACGGAAACAATCTGGGATTTGGAGCTGCTCTTAAAGCAGGAGTTGCTCCAGCAACTGCAATTCCTGACGCAACAGGATGCCTGACAAGCGAAAACACATTCCAGCGATGCGGCGCAACAAGCCAGTTCTGGTTTAACCCAGCCATAAACTCAATCATTTATCTGCAGTCAGGAACTCTTGCTTCAGCACCAGCAATTCCTCTGACAACCCAGTTCATCAGCTTCATCAAAACTCCATTCACAGTGCTCAAGGACTTCCTGTTTGTAAAAGAAACCCAAACCGCGTATCCTGAACCAGAACTGACGCAGAAGTTGTTGAACAACACGCAACTATTTGACAAGCTTTACATTGCAAAAACAGGAACAAAAAGTTTCTTTGCAGTGCTGCAGCAAAACCAGTACGAAGGAACAACACTATATGATTACCTGATAATCAACTACACGGGGATTTCTACTGTTCCTGTTTGCGATTTATTGACTGGCATGAATGAAGGATGTTATCTAGAAGGAAATTTCTTTGTTGTCAAGACATACTACGACCCTCAAAGAGGCGGAAAAGTAAACCTTTACCCCTACTGGCTTGACCTGACTTCAAAACTGAGACCGACATAAAATAAACCAGATGAAAAACTCAACAAAAGCGCAGATTACAATTTTTATCATAATTGGAATTGCAGTTTTGGTGGCAACCGGGCTTTTGTATTACATTATAACCTCAACAGCCCAGCAGAGAAGCGCATCGCAGCTTGAGCAGCAAAGGCTTGCTGCAGAGCTTGTCCAGCCTGTTGATGACTATGTGACTGCCTGCCTGAAGGCAACATCACAGGACGCTCTTGACTTACTGGGCAAACAGGGCGGGGTAATCTGGCAGTCACAGGAAGGGATTACTCCTGATACACTACTGTCAATAACTTATGATGAACTCAAAGTCGTGTATGGACTAAAATTCTCAACAGGTTATTCTTCAAGAAGAGGAGGAATATTCTGCTCTGATATTCCTTGCTATCCAAGAAATGGATTTCCTGGCATTCCTGGAAGCCCCACCGCAACATCATTTTCAGGATATTTTGGCAACAATACGCTTCCATCGTCAATCCAGGCAATGAAAGGCGAGCTTGAAAATTACATTTTAAAGAAAATGCCTGGCTGCATTGGAAACTGGGCTGATTTCACAGCAAAGGGAGTGAAGATAACAGAAACAGAAGGAGGCATGACTGTTTCAGCTCTTCCAGGAGCTTCTGATGTAAGTTTCAGGATTGACTGGCCGCTGACAATAACTTCAAGCTCAGGGCAAAAGGTGACAAAAGACAGCTTTGTCGCAAACCATCCAGTCAGGCTGAAAAAAGTGTTTGCTTTTGTTGAAACCATTGTCGCAAACGAGACAATGTATGCGGATTTTAACATCTCAGGAAAAGCATCTGATGGAATAACATCAGTTACCCATCAAGCAGAATCAGAAAAAATAGTCGTGGTAACAGATCCAACATCGAGGCTTGCAGGAAAGCAATTTGAGTTCAGGTTTGCAATGGCAAACAGGCCTGCTGCGCTGCATAACATTGCCAGCCCAGTCGATTTTTGCAATGACGCCAAAATATCTTTTGACAGCACCACCCACACAATAAACATAACCAAAGTTCCCGGAACGCCAAGTCCAAAAGAACTGTTAATACCAGTCAATGCAACAGACCCTGACGGGGACACTGGGTTAACTTACAATGCTTCTCTTGTGGCAAACTATGCGATTCCGCAAGCGCTCTCATTATCACCCAAACCGCTTGATTTTGACACGACAATAAAAGTCAGCGTCACAGACGGCAAAGGAGTTGCAGACTATCGAGATAACATAAACTTAATCAAAAAACCATGCCCCGCATGAAGAAACTTTCAATTGCAATAATCGCGGCAATGTTTTTCCTAGCTTTTGCCGCATTGTTAATGCTTGCGCCAGCAGCCTATGCCTACACTTGCCCAGTATCAACAGTGTCATACGGATGTTGCTGCGACATCGAAGGCAACGCAACAAAGCCGTCTGTAATCGGCTTTCTGCCTGATTTCACACCAGCAGAATGCACGGCGCCATTCACAAGCTTCATTGAAGTCAGCGACGCCGAATACTGCAAGATGCTGTATGAATTTGCCCCGCAGTGCGACAGCGAGCAATGGTGCGGAAGCGTCACTCAAGTAATCACCCCTCCACCAGTCACTGGCTGCGAGCCAGATGCTCCCAAAGAAGGGCCGAAAAGCCTGATTGTGACAGTGCCTCAACAAGGGGAGAGAAAGCTTAAGCTTGAATGGGACCAGAAATGCACTCCAACATCTTACAACATTTACAGGTGCGCTGGAGCAAGCTGCAAAACAATCAACATAGGGCCCGAAAATAAATTTTTCTTTGATATATCTGAAGAAACTCAATGGCTGCCTTATGACTCACAAACCAGTCCAATACAATGGAATGCTGACTATGACTACACAGTTGGGGCCGTCTTTGGAGGCACAGAAATGAATTCAACCCCTCTCAAATTTAGAAAAAATCTTGGTGACATTGAATGCTGGGACAAGACACCACCAAATGAACCATTCTGCATTTCAGAATATTTTTACACAACAAACTCAAAGATTGCTACTTATTTGAAAACATTTGGCTACACATCTGGCAGCGAGGGCACTGCAGACGAATTTAAATCTGACTTGTCTGGAACTGTAGGGCGCGTTTTCGCAAGCAATATCGACAGAAGAGGAACTTGCGATGCAAACAATGAATTCATCAAAGATGATTTAATATGCGCTGGCAAAACCGCCTGCACGCCAGACGGCTGTGTGAGCACAGAATGTGACGTGCCAGAGGGGGTTCTTGGTTTGAGAGTCACAAACACAAGCTGCGAATTTAATTCAACAACAAACAAGAAAAAATACTGCTTCTTTGACCGCTCTCCTTATCTGTTTGACAAGTGCTATGAATGCGCGTCACAAATGGGCTGCTATGACTACAAATCAAAATACGCCTGCGAGAAGGACAACTGCGATGTTGTCAAGGCAGGAAGCTGCAGCTGGCAGCCATTATACGATTCAGGGCTTGGAATTGGAGTCTGCATTGATACAAAACTCCCGCAGTGCAAATGGTGCGACAAGAATGGAACAGAAGGGGCTAAAAACGCAGATGCTTGGAACAGTATTTTTGACGTTTGCACGCGTGACAGGTCAAATGCGCTGGCAGCCAATGGCTATACCTGCCTGTTCTATACTGACGATAATGGAATAGATCATTCAACAGACTGCCTGACAGCAACCTGCAGAAGCTATAACTCTGGCTTGCAAACAGACTGTGGAATAACACCTGTTGTTCTTGGAGCAGACAACAGCAAAATGTCCAGGTCAGGAGCAGACGACCCCTGCGGCTTGAAGGTTTGCAAATGGTTTGGCGATGCAAACAAGTGCAGGAAAGATGCTGATGCAGACACTGAAATGGACTGTTTAACTGATGTTGAAGCGTGCGAGTCAGACCTGTTCCCTCCTAAAACAGAAATAATTGGAGTGTACAATGAACTGACTGCAACAACAGACTACTTAAAGATTTCAATTTCTGACCAGCACAATATTGACGAGAACGGAGTCGTTCATTACAGGGAGGGCATAAACCAGCCAGATACCGGATTGCAGCCAGTGTCAGCGCAAATTTCAGGATTCAAGACATACTTATGCATCGTAAATGCAACAAATCCCTGTGACAATGCAAAAGATTTTAAGACAAAAGGCTTTGTCGTCAATACAACAGTTCTCAGCATATCTGACGGCCAGATTAGCTTGTCGCCGTTTGCAAAAAGATGGATTGTGACAGACAAGACTCTCGCGCCGGGGCAAAATACAGTAAAGTTCTACTCAAGAGACCCTGACAACAATCTCGGATTAGTGAAATCAGTTAATGTTACAGCCTGCCTTAACTGCGCGCCCCCCAGAATAGAAAATCTTTATGTTGAAGGAGCAAACTATTACCCAACCGAGAGAATTTATTACACAAAACTCCAAAAGCCGAATATCATCGCAAACTTGACAAAAAACGTCACGATCGAATATTATCTGCTGCGCAACAGCACGCAATATCTTGTTTCAGGAGTTCAGAACACGACACTGGTTGCAAACACCAGTTTCAAGTTTAATCCAACATCAGACCTTGCAGAAGGAAACTACACATTCAATTTTTCTGCAAAAGCTGCAAACAACGTTTATCTGATTCCAGCAGACCCGCAGCTTCCGCTCAGGTTTATTGTTGACAAGACACCTCCAACGCTAGCAATAATCCCTATTGGCACAGTAAATTCAGCAAACCAAGAGCTTAAGTTGCAGTTCAACGAAAAAGCAATACTAAAAACAGTAACTCTTGCATACACAACAGGAGTTGGCTCTGTAAACCCAACAAGCAAAGATGTTGTTGAAGACTTAAAATCAAATTTCACAACAGCAGATGGCAACCAGACATTTACATTCACGTATACGACCCTGGCAGAAGGCGCAAACACGCTTTCTGTTACTGCAGAGGATTATGCAGGAAATCCAGTATCAGGAACATCAACATTCTTGGTCCAGACAAACAGGCCGCTGAGCATAACAATAAAGAATCCATCCTATGGCATTTCTCCAAGCACGCCATTCCCAATTGTTATCGAAACGACAAAAGAAGCGACCTGCCACTATTCAACATTTGTAACAGACTTAGGAATGGATCCTGTTCACTTGGACTATGAATCCATGTCAAGATTTGAAGAGAGAGAACTAGCAACAACATTGCATATGTTAACTTCATTTACAGAGCTTAATGACAAGTCACAATACACAAAATACAGATTCTTTGTAAGATGCGAATACTCACGAAACATGTATGAGCAGACATTCTGGCTCTGGGTTGATAACAGCATTCCTGTAATAACCGCCTATGCAGAGCCAGCTGAAATAGTTGAATACACAAGCGATGGCAGGCTCACAACAACGCTTTATGTCAACACAAGCCAAGAGGCATTCTGCAGCTACAACAATGGAACTGATTGGAGCGCATTTTACAATTTTGACGGCTCGCCAAGAACAAACGACAGCGCAAAAGTTTATTTGTTAAAAACAGACAGTCCAAAAAGCTATACAATCAAGTGCATCTCGCCAGTCGATGCAAGCAAACAAGCAACAAAAACAATAACAGTTACAATAAACACCGAAGGAGTGCCTCTAAACATAACCTGCAGTCCGCTTTCATGCCCGCTGCCGCTTTATTGGGGCTCACTTAGCAAAGAAATTTCAGTATCCACAAACAAAGATGCCCAGTGCCTCTACACAAACAGCAGTGGAGCTGTTTTCCAGTTCAGCAGGCCTGCGAACAGCAATAAAACACACACCGCAACAATTGCAGTTCCAACAACAGGGCCAAAGAAAATTCCAATCAGTTGCAGTGCAAAAGGCGAAACAAAAATTTACGAATACAACTTCACAGTCGATACCTCTGCGCCAAACATGACATTTGTTGATGACAGCTCTGACCTGGAACAAAATCGCGAATTTAGCCAGTTCACTGACAGACTCAAGGTTGCCTGGAATGGAACTGACTCGCAGTCAGGAATCAAGGAATATCTGTTCCATCTTACAAAGAACAATTCAGCAGAAGAAAATATTGATGATAAAACAATAGTCAACTGCAAGGCAAACAAAAACTGCCCTGATTCAATAAATTCAGTTGCGCTCAATGGCGCGCCGTTGCCCTACTTGTTGTATAATGAATTCGGAGCTTCGCTGAATCTTACAAATGGAAATTACTTTTTCACAGTCTGGCCGCTCAACAAAGCCGAGCTTGAAGGCGATTCAATGAATTCAAACGGAGTTAATGTCGATGATTCTCTGACACCAGATCACTGCTGGAATGGATCCAAAGATTCAGGAGAGACAGACATTGACTGCGGAGATGGCTGCAAAGGCTGCGATGAGGGAAAGAACTGCACAACATCAAACGATTGCGCTACAAAAAACTGCGTCTTGCCAGTCGGAATATGCCAACAAGACACCTTTGCTCCAAATACAACAATAACAATCAGATCATTATCTTCAGGGGCTGCAAAATATTTGTTCATTTCAATTGATGACCAAACGCACATTAAGACACCGCCAAATGCAACTGTTCTGCTGAGAGACGATTACATGACAAATGCAGCAGAAGAGAGCTTCCCTGAGGGATATGAAACCTATGTCTGCGTTGGAACTGGCTGCACTGCATATGCCAAAGTCACAAAAACTCCAATTACAATAATGATACCTGGAGCAAATCTCTCTGTCAATGGAGCGACTCTCAAAGACTCAAATAATATTGTTTTGAACTTTTCAGATGGCAACAATACTTTCAGGTTTTATTCAAAAGATTCAAGCAACAACACAGAGTTTGTCAAGCAAGTCAATATTGTCGCCTGCACAGACTGCGCCGGCCCTGTGCTTAGGAATGTTAGTGTTACTGGAGCAAGAAAAGTGAATAATATTTACTACACCGCCGCTGCTGATTTAACAGCAACAGCATTGTTTGACAATTCTGCAACACTGACTTCAAAGAGCCTGACAAAACAAGGAGCTCAAGTTAGTTTGACACAGACTCCTGCTTCAGGGTTCAGCAGCTCATTTGCGTTGTCTTCGCCGCAAATAAATCAAGGAAACTACACATTAAACTTCAGCGCAAAAGGAACAAACAACGTAGTTGCTGAAGAGATAAATCCAGCAGGCTACAAGATTGTTGTTGACAGGACTGCTCCAACAATAACATTCAACCTGCAGCAGGGTGCAATACTAGGTTCAACAGAAGCATTCCTTGAAATAAATTTCAGCGAGCCTGTTGTGAATGACACAATGACAGCAATGCTTGCTGAAGAGCGGGTTTTGAACTGTTATCTTTACACATATTTGCGAAATGTCACAAGCTCGTTGTTAAGCCCATCGTCGAAAATAAACGACAAAAGCTACAGGCTCAACATACCAAATTTAAATGAGGGCGCGTTGAGCTTAAACATTTCTGCAGAAGACTATGCAGGCAATGTTGCAAAGACAACCCTCAACTTCAAGGTTGATCTGCCAGGCTCAAGAATAACTCTTGAAAGCCCAACGTATGGGCTTTCCGCGATCTCTCCTTTTAACATTAGCATAAGAACCGAGGCAAATGCAATATGCAAATGGGCTCCAAGTTCACAGCTATTCGGCACAATGGAATACTTTAACGACGCAGGAGACCGCGTGCTTCTGCACACAATCTCAAGCACCAAGCTGACAACAGACTGGAGTGAATGCACTGCAAACAAGATTTACATCATCTGCAGCGACGATTCTAACAGAGAAACCCCAGAAGTCTGCAGCTTAACTGCGACGAGCAAGCCTGCAAATATAACAAGACTTTATGCAGACCCGAATCCAATTCCAAATAAGAATACAAATAATGAGCTCGTTAGCACGATGACAGTAACAACCGCATGCGACAGCTTTTGCAGATACTCTGAACTTTCAAGCAAATCAAATAGCTACATAACTATGGAAAATGAGTTCCCTGGCTTTGGCGTAGACCCAAGTGCCACTAATAACAAACCAGTAATATTGCCCACAACAACTACCACAAACAAAAGCTATTACGTTGGCTGCATCTCGCCTCTCGGTGGCTTGCCTGACTATGAAAATGTAACAGTTGGAGTAGATCTTACCGGAGACGTAACAATAAACTGCACCACCTGCTCGGACTACTGGAACTCAACAACAAATACTATTGCTCTCCTGACAAACAGGAATGCGCAATGCAATTATGCATTTGGAACAACAACTGTCCAGTTTACCAGCATAGGCGAGTCAGGCAATTTAAGAAACCATTTTGCAACAATAACAGTTTCAGCAACTCCTGCGCAAAAGTCAATGAAAATCAACTGCACTGCAGGAACCCGTTCAACAGTAAAGAACTATCCATTCACAGTAGAAACTACTCCTCCTGATATGATTTATGTCAACGACAACTCGTCGCTTCCTGGAAACGAGTCAGAATATAGCTACATAAAAGACAGCCTCAAGGTTGCCTGGTTTGCGCGGGATAATGAATCGGGAGTCTCAAGATATTTCTACACCTTGAAAGAAAGTGGAGCAATAAACGCAATAGTTGACTGCTCGCCTGAAAAATTCAACTCAAGCTGCAGCTTTGCGACAAAATCAAAAGATCAGTTTAATTTTGACAACAACGGAAAAGCGCTGAATCTTACTGAGGGCAAGAAATACTATTTCACAGTCTGGCCGCAGAACCCGCTTGGAATGACTGGAAGCTCAATGGAGTCAAACGGAGTGACAATCAACTCAACAAAAACTCCTGCAATGTGCTCAAACGGAGCAAAAGACCCAGGCAATGAGACAGATGTTGACTGCGGAGGAGTTTGCCCCCAGTGCGCTGACAATATGACTTGCAATATTGATAATGATTGCAAATCAGGCAACTGCATCTTAGCCGGAATATTGAAAGTTTGCAAGCCAGCAAGCTGCGCAGACATGAAGTGGAATGGCAACGAGACAGGAGCTGACTGCGGCGGAAACTGCGCTGCTCTTGGAAAAAGATGCGATTCAGGACAGGGATGCGCGATAAATGATGACTGCAAAACAGGATTATTGTGCACAAACAGCCAGTGCCAGGCTCCAACACAATGCACAAATCAGCAGATTGACGCAGGAGAGTCAGATGTTGACTGCGGAGGAAGCTGCCCGACAAAATGCGCTTCTGGAAAGAGCTGCACTTCAGCAACAGACTGCATAACAGGATTGTATTGCAATAGCGGGCACTGCGCAACAACAACAGATGCTGGCGATTCTGATGGAGACACTATTCCAAATGATCAGGACAAATGCCCAGGCACTCCAAAAGGCGAAAGGGTTGACAAAAACGGCTGCTCTGTCTCACAGCGAGACACAGACAACGACGGAATGCTTGATAGCTGGGAGCTCAAATATGGGTTTGACCCAGAAGACCCTTCAAATGCAGGAGTGGATTCTGATGGAGATGGGCTGACAAATCTGCAGGAATACAACTATTTCAAGCAGACAGGAAGGGAAATTGACCCAACAAAGAAAGACACAGACGGAGACGGATGGACTGATGACGAAGAGCTGAAGGCAGGAACAGACCCGACTAATCCAAGCTCGCATCCAACAAGCGCAGGCGTGAAGAAAGTCGGAAAAATACTGCTTTGGATACTGATATTGATATTGATTGGCGTCGCAGGATGGATTGGCTACAAGAAGCTATTGCCTGCCTTCAAGAAAGACGGTTTGCCAAAGCCAGGCGCGCCAGGATTCCCTGCTTGGCCAAGAGGGCCATTAATCAGAATGCATTCAGGAGTTCCTGCGCATCCTGTTCAAAAAGCAGAAGAGAGAGAAAAGCTTGAAGCAAGAGAGGCAAGGGAAGCTGCAAAGCCAGAGGGAAAAGAATATATTCCTCTTGAAGATCTTGTTGAGAGGCTTAAAAGAGAAAGGCCAACTGCCGCGCTTATCGAGCAGCTGAGGAGGGCAAGACTGCGGCAGCCAGCAGAGTTTGAAAAAATGAAGGCAGAGCCAGGAGTATGGCAAAAGCTCAAGAGCATTGAGGCTGCAAAGCCAGGCGAGGAAGAATTTAAAGCATTGAAGCAATTGAAAAAGAAAAAATAAATAGCATAACTGTGCCCAGCCCACCAAAGCACAGCTTTGGTTCATTTTTCCTCTCCCTCATTTCCGAGGGGAGGAGAAAATGAAGTCGTGACGAAGTCACGACTGGGCTGGGTGGAAATTGAGACAAAATGAAAACAAAAAAAGCCCAGATTATTGGGCAGGTGTTCATATTTATTCTGGCCACTGTTGTTTTCGTGCTAATAATAATGTACGGCTATCGCGCAATCTCGAGCCTGATGGTAAGAGGAGAGCAAGCGCAGCTTGTGCAGTTCCAGAACGAGCTCACGACAGCTGTTTCTGCAATGTCGCTTGATTATAGAAGCGTGAAGTGCAAGGAGCTCACGCTGCCGAAGAAGTATACTGCGTTTTGCTTTGTTGACGCCAGAAATCCGCCTCCCGAGGCAGCAAGTCTTCCATCAATGAGCGAATGGAAAAATTTTTATGATGAGTATCCATTTATTTATGACAGCATACACTCAAAAGTTGCGCAAAATGTTTTTCTCATTCCTCCTTCGGAAATTTCGATAAATCTTGAAAATGCGCACACACAAGAAAATACCTTGGATCCATATTCAGGATTTTTTTGCATTAACGTCACAAGAAACAAGATACTGCTGAAGCTTGAGGGAAGAGGAGTGGAGGGAGTAGAGCTAAGTCGTTGGCAAGATACAAAATGTTGATGTTTCAGAAAGGAAGGCGAGCGCAGATAGAGAAAATCCCGACTCAAAAATTCGTCTGGGATTTTCTGACCTGCACTCCGCGTTCGCGTTGCTCACGCAGAGCGCAGATAGAATCGCATTTCAGCTGGGTATTCGTGCTTATAGCAGGAGCTGTGATTCTCGCCTTCTTTTTTTCTGTTGTTCAGAAGCAGAGGGATTTTTCCCAGCAAAAGCTGGCGCTGACGCTTGCTTATGATTTTGAGGCAGTGCTTGGAAGCGCGGCTGTGGCAAAAGGCGCAAGCCAGCCTCTATCTCTCTACGGACAGGAAATTCAGTTCAGCTGCTCAGAAAGCTGCGCCTGCGGAATGTCTGTTGGCGACTTCCAGCGCCCATTCAGGGAGAAGATTATTTTCAGCCAGTCAAAAATAAACGGCAAGAATATGCTTCTCTGGACTCTTGACTGGAAAAATCCTTTCAGGGTCGCGAATTTTGTCTATGCGACTGACGACAATACTTACTATTGGTTTGTCAATGGCACTGCTACCCCGCCCGATATTGCAAACTATCTTTACAAAAATTTCACAAAACTTGCCAAGTATGAATTTGTGCAAAATCTTAATGCAATCTCAAACAAGGGCTTTAAGAAAAACAGGGTTGTGATGATAAATTTTGCGCCGCCTTCTTCTTTTCCCAGCAATGTGGCAAATCTACAAGGCATCAGCGCACTAAAGGTGACAGGCAGCTTGGATTCAGGTGATTTGACATTTTATTCTCTAAACTCACTCTCAACAACAAAAACAAATTCCTACACTTCAACCGAACATTTGCTTGGAGCAATCTTTTCAGAAGATCCGAACATGTATGATTGCGGACTCAAGAGTTCTCAGACAAGGTTTGATGTGATAAAACAGACATACATCGAAAGGGCGAAAATGCTTAAAGAGCCTCCAATAAGAGGCTGCACTCTGTTGTATGACAACGCATTAGGAGTGCTTAACTCAGCAACATTCAACCCCACAGGTCTTGCAGCACGGAATGAAGACCTGCTGATCGCAAGCTGCCCGACGATATACTGACTGCTGAAATGGACAAAATGAAAACTGAAAAAGCAAGCAAAGGCAAGAAAGCACAGATAAAAATGTTTGAAAACGTCGCAGTAATGATAATCTTCTTTTTCCTGCTCATTTTTGGAGCGAGCTTTTACTTTACCCTGCAAAAAGCCTCGCTGCAGACGCAGGTTGAAAGGATAAACCAGCTTGCTGCTGTTCAACAGGCGCTGAGGCTCACATACCTTCCAGAGCTTGACTGCTCCTTCATTGGCGTTCAAAAAGAGAACTGCTTTGACAAATTTAAAGTTGACAGTTTTGCTGAAAGCAATCCAACGCAAAATCTCGCATACTTTAACATTTTTGGTTATAGCAACATAACCCTAAAAACAATTTATCCATATCCTGAAACAAAAACCATATACGATCGCACCCCTCCAAATATATCAAGCTCGACACAAACCCAGATTCCAGTGCTTGTGTGCGAGAACGGATGCGACCCGCTCAATTTGCAATACTCATTCGGAGTGCTTGAGGTTGACTACTATGTTCCAAAGAAGTGAAACTATGCTGAGAAAAAACAAGAAGTCCCAGACAAAGAAAATCCCGACTCGTAGCAATGCAGTTCGCTATTGCTCACTGCAAGCTTGGCTGAAGCCAAATCTCGTCTGCGATTTTCTAGCCTGTGCTCCGCGTTCGCGACGCTCACGCAGAGCCCAGATGGAAGCAATAGGAATTACAATAATCGTGGTTCTGGTGCTGATTGGGGTTTTGTTTGGAATACAGTTTGTTATAAAGCAAAAGCCTGTTTCAGTCGGCTCTGAATTCAAGAGAAGCCAGGTCGCAGCGAACTTCTTATCAACATTAGCAGACACGACAACGCCAGAATGCAATGGCTTGTCATTCAGCCAGTTAGTGCAGTATTGCGTTAAAGTAACTCAAGCACCTTGTGGTATTAATGCTTGCGATAAAGCCAAGCAGGTTGCCACAGATGTTCTTACACTAACGCTCGATGCATGGAATATGCAATACAATCTGACTGTTAGAAGAGAAGGTACAGGACTTAATATTGATGAAGGCGAGGGCTGCCCAGGAGCAAAAGAAACAAAGACATATTCGATTTCTGTGTATCCGAGTGGAATAGTCACAATGCAGCTTGATTTGTGCTAGTTCTGCCTGCAGCCAAGCCTCGCTTTCTAAAGGTTTTTATTTGTTGGCAGTTTCCCCTGCTTTATGGGGGCGTTGAAGGAGCTTGGAAAGCAATTGTTGGACTATCCTGTCGCGCTAGGAAGCCTGGCTGCGCTTGCTTATGGAGCATTCAGCTGGATTCCAACTGCTTTCTTTCCGGAAAAAATCGCACAAAACCCTGAAAAGCAGACAACTGACATGCTCGCTTCGCTTGCTCTTTTTGCAGCAGGCTGGCTGGGAGGAAAATTCTATAAAAAATATTTTGGCAAGAGCGACTGCTATGACCCTGCTGGCTTTTCAAAGTATAAGCCATCCAAAATCAAAATTACAGAGTTAAAATCACATCCTGTTCGCGACATGCGCGATTATTTCAGCTCATATTATGAGGCGCTGGCTCCGCAAGGAAATCTCGCCGGAAGAATAGCAAAGAGAAAAAAGCAGCTTGAGAAAGATCCGAGCTATTGCAACGCAAGGCTTTCCCTGATTGAGGCGTACGCAAACAACGGCGAGCTGAAAAAAGCTTGCATCGAGAGCAGCAAGCTCGCAGGGCTTGTCCAGTCAGGCGAGACAAAGCCTCTTGCAAGGGGAATTTGCGCGCTAAAATACTTTCTGAACAAAGACAGCTTGGCGCACAATTTCATTTCTGCAAACATAAATCTTGCAATGGCAAGCTACGCAAACGCAATAGAAAAATTCAACAAGCTCGCGGCATTGGGGAAGCCAGACATCAACATCGCGATTGCAAGAGCGCTCTCGGCAATTCCAGACCAAGGCTATGCCGGCTATTGCGAAAAGCGCAGCCAGGAGCTTTGGGAAGAATCAACAGAGAAAATCGCGCCTGAGCTCACCAAACAGGACAGGATTGGCGAGAGCAAAGCATATGTGATGAAGGAAAATGAGTTCCTGGAAGACTGCATTGTTTTCAAGGCAAACAGCAAAAGGCAGGCTCTGGAAAGAGAGGCTGCCAACGCAAAAAAGATTGAAGAGGTTCTGGCTGACTGCAGCAGCTGGTTTGCGCCAAAACCGCATTACATAACAAAGAAAGCAGTGCCGATTGGCGGCGAACAGCTTTATTTCTACGCAATGGAGCGCGAGCCAGGCAAGACACTGCTGGAAATGATTTTGGACGGATGCGGCAAGGCAAAATTATCCAGGCATTTTGATGATTCAACCAGGATGCTGGCAACAGTTCATTTGAGGGCAGGCTACAGCACTGAAATATATCACGTCTTCAGGAGCCTGCACCTGAAAAAACTTCGAGATCCAGCCCTTGAAATTCCTGAAAAGCTCAAAACAAAAATTCTTGCCTGCTCTGAGCCAATTGTCGCGTCTATGATGTCTGCAAAACTGGTTCAAGATTGCGACGCGCATCCAGGCAATGTTCAAGTCGATGCGAGAAACTACGAAACATTGCTTGATACAGAAAGAAATCAGCTTGTTCCGCAGCCGATAGAAGTTGCAAAGCACCTTTGCTATCTTGACAGGGAGCAGCAGGACGAGAAAGTAAATTGTTACGTTAACACATATGGCTCAGGGCTCCTGGAGCCAGAGTTCAGGCTCGGCTATCTGAATGCGTTAATTCACACTGCATTTTCACAGTCTCTTTCATGGTCTTCAGAGCATAGAGCCTCGGAACAGACAAGACAGCTCAGGCCAATGCTTGCAACCTCAGCTGTTGAAGCAATTAGCAGGATTGAAAAAGAGTTCGGGCTTTATTACAAATTCTACCGCCAGGAATACAGCGGGCTTGAAGACTCTGTTCTGGAGCTAAATGCGCATTTAATGAACATTTAGCGCGACAATAGACGCAGAGAAATCAGAAACCTTTGTCACAAAATTCGCAAGGTGGCTGACGACAATAATCTCCCTGTTTCCTTTTGCCGTGAGCATTCTTTTTGCCTCTGCCAGAAGCTCTTTTCTCAGGCTGTTGAGCTCGTTGAGCTTCTTCAGGCTGAACTCATAGAACAAGTCGTAGTAGCCACGCATCAGTTTGTTTGAATTCTTGTACAGTTCAATCACATCCCTGCCCGGAGTCAGCGTGCTTTCATTAGCAAGGTAGCTGCAGATGTGCTTGTGCTCGTCGCAGACTTTCTCAAGGTTCCAGATAATAACATAAAGAAAATGGCTCTTGTCAGGCTGCTTGTACTCTTTCTTGTTGAGAAGCCTCTCGCAAAAAGCAGTCAGCTGGTTGTTTGTGCTTTCAAGGCTAAGCAGCGAGCAAAGCTCGTCAAGCTTTCCAGCCTCAATCATCTTTGCCGCGCTTTCTCCCATATTCACTGTGACCAAAAAAGCCCTTCTGAATGCAGTGTCAAATTCCTCTTCAATCTCCTTTGACATTGACCTGAGCACGGACCTGCGCTCTGTCTGCTCTGTTATTGTGAATCCAATCAGCTCGTTCTTGAGCATGTCTTGAATCGCGGCAGCTGCCTTTTGCTCGCTGTAAATCAGCTCAATCTCATCAAACCCTTTTTTGTGGCAGGCAGTAAGCACCCACCTCACAACCCTTTCATCAAGCCCTGAAACATCAACAGAAATCCTGCTTGTTCCTCCCTCTCCCTTGCCTGCAATAAGCAAGCCTCTCAAATGCTCGCTTACCTCAACCTCATCTCCCTTGTGTATCTCCTGCTTCTTAACCCACTTGCTTGGCAGGCTAACAACAAGTGTTTTGGCAGCAAGTTGTATCACTTTTCTCTTCATTTTATAGCCAAAAGAGCAGGAAATATATAAATCTTTCGGCAGATATATACTTTTTATAAGATAGTATATATATCTTAAGGATAAAGTATATACATTATACTGCCTAATAGTGCATTAAGCTTACAAAACTGAGGTGATTTGAATGCAAAAGAAAGACCTGGTGATTATAGCGCATCTGAGGCAGGATGCAAGGATGAAGCTTACGACAATGTCAAGAAAGACATCGCTGCCTGTCTCAACCATTTACGACAGGATGCAGGCTCAGGAAGGAAGCACAATAGTCAAGCGCTCAGCATTGGTTGACTTTGGGAGGATTGGCTTTGGAACAAAAGTTGACGTTCTGTTCAGGGTTGGAAAGGAGGACAAGGAGGGCTTTGTTGAATTCCTGTCCAAGCACCAGAACATAAACTCGCTTTACAGGGTTAACAACGGCTTTGATTTCATGGCAGAGTGCGTGTTCAGGAACATAAGGGAACTGGAGGAATTTTTGGACAGCGCAGATGAGCGCTTTGACATCAGGACAAAAGAAGTCTACCACATAATTGACGATATAAAGCGCGAGAGCTTCCTTGCAGACCCGCAGCTTATTGAGCTGCTTGGAATCGAGGCAGACTGATTTTTTGTTTTTATGAAATATTACTTCGATAGCTGCATCTTCCTTAACATCTGGCAAAAAGCAAGTTGGGTCTGCTCATTTCAACCATCTTGGTCTAACCCAACTTGCTTTTAAGGAAGAGGACAGGAAGACTGGCGCGCCATCGTGGCAGTATGGTGAAGACCTGATACGCCAGATCGCAGAGTCGGATGTTGACGAGGGATTGTTTTCTTATGCGGTATTGGGAGAGCTAAGGGGGTTGGTTGGCAAACAACTATTTGAAGAAAAAAGAATGTGGCTGAATTCTCTGCCCAATTTCAGAGAGGCAGCCGTAACCGAGGATGATTTTAAGAGAGCAAGGGAGGCGCACGATTATGATGTAAGTTTATTTGACATTCTGCATTTGCTTATCTGTAAAAGAGAATCGGCTGTGCTGGTGACTCGCGACAAGCGCCTCATCGACACAGCACGACAATTTGTTCTTGCGGGCCCACCAGAGGACTTTTTAATCTACTAGTTTTTTTAGCTCCTCAAGATTGGTTATTTTCGAAGAAAGCTCTTTTCTTACCTTTCTCACAAGCTCGACACTATCCCCTTTTATAATCCCTTTCAGAGAACCAACTTGTTTCATTAACATTCGCCTAATGAGAAAACTCCTCAGTGCGTCCCTGACAACTTCAGACCTATTTGAATACGTTCCCTCTGTCACAACCTCCTCTGCTTTCTTTACAAGCCCCTTTGGCAGCCTTATCTGGATAGTATCCATTACCATAGTAATGCAATTGTAATGTTATTCTTAATAAATCTTTCGCTAAATTTTCCGGATTTTTACCGAAAGAATTATATTCGAGCAGAATAAAATAATGCAATGAGTAAAATAAGCGAGAAGTTGTTTTGTGCGCTGATGAGCGAGAAAGCGCTTGCTGAAAATTGGAACAGCGAGGAAGACGAGCAAGCCTGGAAGGATTTGTGAGTAAGATTTAAATAGTTCCCGTGAATAAACACTAAAGTTCGCATTAACAATAAACAAAACGAGGTGTTGATATGGCAAAGGGCCAGGGAATTTCGATAAACGTCATAATCATTGCGGCAATAGCGCTGCTTGTTCTTGTAGTGCTGTCTGTGATATTCCTGGGCAGGATTGGACTTTTTGGAACAAAGTCACTCGCCTGCATAGACCAGGGCGGAAGCTGCGTTCTCGTGAGCGATCTTGTTGCAGGACAATGCCCGGCAGGACAAGTGTTGTACACAGCATGGACGTGCCCTCAGAGCGGCGGCATTGACCAGAAGTGCTGCATACTTCCAAAAGCTTGAGCAGAGCTTGAAAAATGATTTCAAGAAAAGCACAGGGGCTTCCGATTAACACAATAATAATTGTAGCTCTTGCGCTTATTGTTCTTATTGTTATGATTGCTATTTTTACAGGCAGGATAGGACTCTTTGGCAAGGGGCTTGCTGAGTGCAAAGGCACAGGAAAATCCTGCACCACAACAGCAGAGGAGTGCACAACTGCGGGCGGAGCCGCAACGCCAATGAAGAACTGCAACTCTGACGAGGATCCAGAGCCAGAGGGAAGCTACTGCTGCATAAGGGTAAGCTGATTCTGAAATGATGCCCCGCAATAAGAAAGGAATGGAAGCAATCTGGATTATAGTGATGCTTGTTCTTGCCCTTATTGTTCTTGTTGTTCTCACTGCAATTCTTACAGGACAGGCTGGAAAGTTTGGCATTGGCTTGAAGGCAGCCACTAAGACCTGTGATGACCCTGCAATTGGCGGGCATCCAGAAATAGCTTCAGAAGGCTGCAAAGGCACTGACCAGCAAGTCCTTGGCGCAGAAGTGCCTGTCGGCTATATCTGCTGCGCTCCGCCAAAATCCAAATGATGTTCTGAATAGACAGAAAAACTTATATACGCTGTTTCTAAATTCCTGCGTATGCAAAAAAGGGGGACAATAAACGAAGTGCTGAACACGCTTGCTGTTGCAGTTGTGCTAGTAGTTGCGTTTGCGCTGATAATATATGTCATAACCAGGCTGTTTTAAAATGAAAAAAAGAGGAGTTGCCACAGAGACCTTAGTGGGGGTGGCTGCAATAGCCATAGTCCTTATAATTTTTCTCTTAATAATCCCGAACTTCCAGACGCTTTTTGCTGGCATTGCGCAAAAAGGCGGCTGCCAGTGGTCTTTGCTTGCCCATTCGCTTACAAAAACACCTGGGCTCGGCTTTGTGACAATTCCCGCAGAGTGCAAAGCAAAGCAGCTTGACATAACTCTTGACTTGCTTGCGAAGGAGTTTCCTGCCGCAAGAAAGAGAATTGCAACGTATTATGACATGACAGGAACTATGTATACCTATCCGAAATACGAAGAAATTAGAAAAGCATTTCTAAACCCCCGGCCAACCGAAGACCAGCTATATGAATGGGCTCTTGACAAGGTTGTTGCAGACGAAATGAAATCCTGCTGGGACAAGGTATGGAAGGGGCAGCTTGCGCTTTTTGATGAGTGGTGGAATTTATACGACATTACTTTATTTGGATTAAATTCAGGAGATTATGCAACTGATGAGAAACGCGCCGAAGCAGTTATGGGTAAATGGAGCGATCCAACAGGGGTTTTATTTCAAGTTTGGGGTCCTCCAACAAACTGCGTTGTATGCACAAGAATAAAATTTGCAGATGATGTCAAGACTAAATTTGCTAACAAAGAAATAACATCATTGAGGGCTTGGATGGACAGCAATCCAGTTCCTTATGATTCTGCAGGAAGAAGTTATTTTGCTTACATAACAGAAGGACAGACAGCAAGTCCACTTTTCCTTCTTAAAGCCCAGTATCCAGTAGACACATCAAAAGCATATGCAGTTCTGTTCAAGAGAATTGTGGCAAGAGCAGAGCAGTTCAAAAAAGTATTTGCCAAGATTCCATTAATAGGCGGACTGGCAGGAAATCCAGAATCAATTAATGTTCTGACTTTGGCAGAATATGACAAAGTTATTGAACCATCTACAGAGCCATACAACGGCGAGAGTTGCTTTGCGGTAATAGACTAAAATGAAATTAATCAAAGGAAATAAGGCAGAAGAAGGAGGGCTTGGATGGCCTTATATCATTGCGTTAATTATCGGCGCCTTGGTTATTCTTTTCATAATTGTCGTTGCGCTTGTTACAAAAGGAAAATTTTCAGAGTTTTTTGATGTCATACGGGGCGCAGCTTAAAAGAGGTGGAATTTGATTGGAAAAAAATCAATGGGAACCACGACAATCATTGCCGCGGTTATTGGCGCGATAATTCTGATACTCATCATCGGAGGACCTCTACAGGCAGCTTACAGAATCACAAGAGATCAGATTTTTCCAAAAGTGGTTCCTCCAAAGGCATATAATGAAAGCCAGTTTGTGCCCTATGTTCCTCCTGCGCTTTCATTGGATGAGCAAAAAGTACTATTTTCTACAAATGCGCTTGCCTGCGCAATAAACAGCATGGCTCTTGGTGAATTCAAGTATGATGATCCTACAGTTTGCCCTAAAGAGGGGCTGGTGAAACCAAGCGCCACTTTGGTTGCGCAGACTCCAACTGGCAAATTCATAACTTCTTTGAAAAAAATAACAGGATTTGTTGTTACTGCCAGCAATCAGGCAACGTACGGCAATGACACAACAGTTCAATGCGATGGATTTCCTGTTGAAAAAATTACATTGCCAGACACATCAGAAAACTCACTCGCTCTTGTAGGGCAGGCAATTCTTTCTTGCAAAGCAAAAACAATGGATAAAGGCGTGACTAAAAACACTCGCTGCGCCCGCATGATGCTGGCAGGACAAAACACAGCAACAGGCACTATTACTGTTAGCGCCTCATTTGCAGCCGCTCTTAAGCTGGACGATGAAAATACAATGATAAATTATTTCACCAATCACAAAAATGACATTTTCAAAGGGCAGGAAAGCGCGATAGACCATCTGCTTTCTTGGGGAGGAGTTCTCGGTTTGGAATTCCAAAATAAAATAGAGCCTCAATTTCCAACGTCTATGTTCTCTAGAAGCGATACAATTTGCATTGATTACATCTCTAGTGATTACATAAGCATGAACAACTGCGAAGTCAATGCAGCCGAATCATTTAGCTGCCAAGTGACTGGTTTTGAGCTTCCTCAAGAGGTGACAGGTGGTTTGGCAACGCCATTTATCCAGGCATTTGGCGATCCTAGATGGCTTGTTTATTACGAATCCTTCCCGCCACAAGCAGCGCAGTACTGGCACAAGGAATGGAGCGACATGTTCAATTTGTACACAATAGGCGCAGTGACATTTTCAGGAGTTCTCAATGCTGCTTTTGTCGGAAAAGTGGCAAAAGTTGAGAAAGTTGCAAAAACAGCAGTCAAGGATATTGAGCAAAAAGGCTCGAAATTGGCAGTGACTTTGCTGAAAGAAGGAATCGAAGAAGGCACAGAATACGGGCTGAAAAGATTGGGCAAATACGGGTACTATAATGCCATCCGCAGTTTTATATTTGAAGACATGCTGCAGAAGATTTACGGAATAGGCCCAAAAATTTCCAAGAAAATCACAGATGCCACGCTTGACATTGTGAAAACAAAAAGCGGAACGGGCGCATTCACCAAATATTCTGTAGAATTAGAAAAAAAGATTGGAGACATTCTTGAAGCTGACTTGAAGCTAGTGGACCCAGACTGGGCTGCAAAACAGGCAATTGGCGGATTCATAAACCCAGTCACCGGATTAGGTTATGGCGAGAAAGAACTCAACGCAAAACTGCTTTCAGACTACAAAAAGTATGTTCTCAAAGAAATAATGGAAGGTGGCGAAGGAAATGTTGCGACAACATTTGGCAGCACAACAATTCGCGGGCTCAAGGGCGCTCTCGAAGCTAATGTGGAAAGAGAGCTGACAAAAGATGTTTTGAGAAGGCAATCTTTCAATACACTGCTTTCGGAGATGGTGAAGAAAGATGGAACATTCAATTATGAATTTCTCGCAAACAATCTAGATTTAGGATTTAAGAAATTGGAAAACATCGCAAAAATAGGTGGCGCGTTGAATGACAAGCTCCTCGCAAGCGGCAAAGAATATATCGATGATTTTTTAGTCAAAGGAACTTTAGGAAAATCCAGCGCAGAAATTTCAGAAGCATTCAGCGAAAAAAGCGTGATGGGCCTTGCAAAAAGCACATTTAATTTTGTTGAATCAATGTCACCAATAAAACTTGCAAGAGCAAAATGGCTTAAAACAGGACCGGGTTATATTCTAGCAAGTCTTGGAAAAACTACAGTAAAATTGCCAGCATGGATACTGGATCACCCTCTGCCAACAATGCTGCTTCTTTCAGTGCTTGTTGAAGGAATAGATTCAACAAATGAAAAATTTATTCCTGTTGGAACAAACGCAATTGCCATAAACCAGCCTGATTTGCTGGGAGAAACAATCCCAATAGAGCTCAACAAAGCTTCAGCCCCTTATATGATTTACAGCAGCATCAAGCCAGTTGAAGCGTTGTATTTTGTAAGCCCCTGCAAAGCAAGCATGAAAGTTTACAAAAAAGTGTGCACCTGCCAGTACAATCCAGGACTAGACACTTTTGATTTTGGGGATAATCAAATTTACAATGTCAAGAAAGGAACAATAGTGCCAAAAGATAACGCAGACGATGTGATTGCAGAGTGGGAAATGAACTCGCTATCAGATACAAGTCCGATTTCATTTAGGCCATCAATCACAAGCCAAGTTCTTGACTATTCACATGCTGTGAAAGTTTGCGACCAAACTACGCATTGGGCAGAAATCGCGCAGCAGCAAGCTATTGCCAGGGCAAATGCGCCTCCACCAGCAGCCGATGAAATAACATTGCCTGATTATACAGGCATGGAGCAAACAGCAACTACTGCAATCAGAATGGGTGATGTTAAAAAACCATACTGCATAGAAGTTGAGCCAACAATAGAGTCTGGCTATTGTTATGACTATTTTCCAAAACTTAAATTGTTAAGAACAGCAGTTACTGGCGTTTTTATTGTGGCAGATGTGGCAATAACAGCAGCCACTGGTGGCGCAGCAGCGCCTCTTATCCTTTTTGGAACAGGAGTGGCATCAGCAGCAGTAGACCTTATTCTGGAAGGCTTTGAGAAGTGGCCGTAGCTTGTTTTAATGCAAACCAATCATAGTGGTTGTATTTGTCAGCACAGGAGCATTAGCATCTAAATCTCCAACATATGCTCCTCCAACGCTGGACCTGTAGTCATCTGAGAATCTGCTTGCGTCGTCTATGATACTGTCATAAAAAATTCCATTGCCGAGGTCATTAAATTCAAACTTCTTGGTGTTTTCATATTCCTTGCCCCACACAATGATTAATTTGTCTCCAAATCTGTTTTTCCAGTCGCTGTCCAAAAAAATAAATATGGTCGCCACTGAATTTTCTATGCGCTCAACAATCAAACCTTGCAATACGCCATCCCCTGCTTTCAAGTTCGGAGTTATTTCAGCGCGCAATAAGCCATTTGGATCATAATATTGATCTGCAAAAAAATCACCGTTGTACATTCCTTCATAAGCAAAAGCAGTGTCAATCAAACCAACCCTGTACTGCTGATTGATAACATTAAATGTTCCCGCTCCTTTAGTAACTTCTTCAACATTAATCTGGCTTACGGTTCCTACTTTTTCAACCCAGTCTTGTGGCAGGTCGCTGTAGCTGACATATTGAGGTCTGCTGGAAAGATACCAGACAACTCCAGATACAACAATAAAAATAATTAGAGCAATCACAACCCCTTTTTTAACCATGCGATTAGCTTCGAATCGGCGGTATAAAAATCTTTTGGGAGAAAACCTTAAATACTGAAATCAGTTTGCTTTTGTCATGAACAAAAGAGGAGTAGAGGTTTCAGGAACTCTTATCGGATTTGTGCTTGCGCTTATTCTGCTTCTTGTTCTTATTGCAATCTTCGTGCCAGGCATCAACAAGCCGTTCAAGAAAATTTTGGGGATTTCAGAAGGCGCCTCAAGCTGTCAAACAGGCTTATTTACAGGAAGCAAGTGTTTTGATACGAACTGCCCGGCAAATTACAGGACACTGCCTGGAATGAACTGGTCTGACTGCAAGACGAATCAGGTGTGCTGCGAGCCAACTGGAACTTAGCTAAACTTCGCAGAAACTCAAGTCAGTTCTTCATAGCTCACTGACAGGTTTGTGTTCTTACACAAACTTTATAAACATCTTTTCTCAGTGTTTCCATTATGGTAAAAAGAGGCACGATTAGTCTGGAAACCATTGTCAAGACGCTTCCTCACATATTCGTGTTTATTTTCCTTATGTTTGCAGCAGTCACTCTTTATGCTGCATTTTTTACAAAATCAGCAACAGCTCCACAAAGAGATTTGCTAAGAGTTGCTTCAGAACTGCAAGACTTAAGCCCTGGAGAGGAGTTTGAGGTGTTTCTTACAGGCTCCAACTACAGCATTGTATTGTACGGAGCTGCTGCTCAAGAAAAGCCAAAGCAATGCTCAACAAAATCGTGTGTTTGCGTGTTTGAGGCAGGAGCCCAGACTTGTGAAGTTTTGAAAACAACAGAAACACAAACAAGCTGCATTTCGAAATTTGATCCGTCTGATGCGAATAAATACAGAAGAAGCCCGCTTTGCGTCAATGCAAATGAATATCTGCCTGTAGAAGTGCCTGTATATGACCCAAACCAGCCAAGGCAAACAGTTGCTGTCTGCAGAGGAGGAGACAGGCTGGCAATAGCCGCGACTGTTAGCGCATGCGAAGACTTGACAGGGTAGGAGCTGAGAAATGGCTGCAATAACTCAGAAACTGCTGCGTTCTAAAAAAGGAACTGTGCTTGAGATTATAATGACTCCCACATTCACAACAGCAGTTGTTCTCGGCATAGTGCTTATTGGAATGTTGACGAGAATAAACGCGTTTGGAGAGACAAAAACATTTGAGAAAAAATTCATTGCAACAGATTTGGCACTGGTTATCGATACGCTTCAGGCATCGCGAGGAAATGCGTTTGTTATTTTTATGCAGGAATTTAATTTTAGCATTGACATAAGCAAGAACACTGTTCTTGTTTTTGAAGGAGCAAAAGACAAGGACAAGACAGGAGGAATTTACTATTTTGTCGAGGAAGCTAACTTAAGCACCAACTACAAGACTTTTGAGCCAAAAGATAGGGCAATAACTTCTATAATTCTCTCAAAACAGGGAAATGAAATTGCAATTGGTTCAAGGCAGACAAACCCTGATTTCACGCCAAATCTAGAGGCAATTTCCTGCCAGAAGCCGCAGAATCTAGCAATGCTAAACACAATAGCAATTGACTATGAGCACAACCAGGAAGCAGACTCTGCAAAGGAAATTGCAGCAGACATTAAAGGAGGCCTTTCTTCGCAAATAGCAACTCTTGTCGAGGCGCAGACAGTTGCAGAAAGAGAAAAACAGGCAAAAGACAAGGAAGGAATTGTTTCAATAACGCTGAACAGGAATGCAAATGCTCAACTTGAAACTATAAAGGCGTATATAAACGAAAACTCTCAGAAAAAGCAGGAAAGCATCTTTCTTGCCTGCAAGATTCTCAATTCGCTTTCAACAAAGTTCAGGTTAGCCGGAGCTTCGATAGTTCCTGTTGACTTGTTGCATATTGCAGCAGATGACACAAGACAGATTCTGCAGCCAAATGAAACTGCAGCTGTTCCAGTAGCAGTTGTTATTGAGCTGAATATAAAGAAAGGAGGAACGCTTGACAAGCCAAAAGAGCTGGCAAGCGCAATTTATAATGGAATTTATGCATATCAAACAGCATAAAAGTGGATTTGGCAAAAGGGGAACCTGGGTTTTCAGCGATTTGCTCTACTGGATGTTCTATATTCCAATGACTGCCGCTATCATATTCTTCCTTGTGATAGTTCCTTTCTCAATCCTGCAGACAAGGCTGGAGACTCACAATCTGGAGCACGCAATAATCGCAGAAAGAGCATTTAACAAAATATCCTATCGTGATGACGAGACTGGCAGGATTTACCCAGGAGTTGCTTCAAGAGAGCAGCTGAACAAACTAGACATCGGAAACTTTTTTTCAATTTCACTTGACGCAAGAAGAACAGCAATAAAACTTACCGCAGCAGGCAAGGGAATCTACTTCAATGAAGCATTCTATGAAATTGCAAAACCGCTTGCTCCTGTGAGATATTATGAGCTTATCACAAAGAAACAGCTTAACATAATTGGTGAGCAGCAAATTGCTCAACTGGAAACAGATGTTGTGTCTTCGCAAAAATGGGGGCAATGAAGCTAACAATGATGCTGCGCGGAAAGAAAGCAATTGGAGGAAGGGCGCTTAACATACTGGTTTCAATAGGAATCATTGCGCTGTTGATTTATGGGTTTTATGCTTACTATGGTTTGCGCGGAAGCAGCATTGAAAGCAAGATTTCAGCAACAATGAAAGGGCTTGAGCAGAGCTCTGACATTTTGAGCCTGCTGAGAACTCCTGTTTCAGCAGGAAAGAACATTGCTGACCTGATTGCGCAAGGCGATGAGAGTTCAGCAGCTGCAAAAATAAAAGAAACAATAACTGATGTATTCGGAGCGTCAACAAACTACCAGTTTTTTGTCGACGATAAAATTATCGCGGAAAGCAAGAACGCGCCCAAAAAAACTTCTGTTCAGGAAGCTGCGATTCCAAACTATGCAGGAGACAAGATTTTGCAGTTAAAGTTGGTGATTGAAAGATGATTGGAGCAAGATTGTTGAGGAGCAGGAAAGGAATTGACTACGCTGCTCTGCTTGTTGTTGTTGTGTTTATTTCGCTCGTCTACCTTTTAATAATTCTCGAGCATAAATCAGCAGAGTTCCAAAGGGAAGTTGGAGACAACCAGCTTGCTCTGCTTAACTCTTATTCGCAAGGCGAGGCAATGCTGTTTTATGTTGACCAGGCTGCAAAATACTCTGCTCAAAAGTCAGTCTACGAGTTTATTGGAAATGGAGGATTTGCGACAAAAGAAGATGCCTCACAACTTTGCGGAGAGTCAGTAAATGGCTATGTCCTTTGGAACAAGCCAGGAAAATATGTTCTATGCGCGCCTGACACTCCAAAACTATACGAGAATTTTGGCAAGATAATGAATAAAAATCTCAACAGTTATTTTGATGGCTATACTTCAGATTATGAACTTTTGGATAAACAAGCCGCATTAAACGCCTTGCCGCAAAACTGGAAAGATTGCATCAAAGAAGGCAACAAATACTGGGATGTCTTTATCGGCTGCGATAGCTGTCCTGCGCAACCAGACTGTAGCATTTACGTGACGGATTATGAAGGAGCCCAATGCAAGCTAGACCCCTGCAATCTGGGCTGCAAATGGACAGGCGAGAAATGCATAAGGCAATTTATTGCTCCTGCCTCGCTGCCAAAAGACAACTATGATTTCCTTGTAAAGGAAGACAGAATTCTCGGAGTAGCTACACAACCCGCTCTCTTGCTGATTTTCGCGCCGCCAAAAGAAGTTGTCGCAAAGTTCCTTGGCTTTGTGATTGGAAGATACGAAATTGCAAGGGGCGCAATGGGAGACTATGCAGTCAGGCCTTCTTTTAATGTCGAGATAAACTCAGGACTGGATCCTTTCAGGCTGATAAAATCCAATGCAGAGACTATGCTGCTGCAAGAATGCGCAAAAAAGCCTCAAGCTCTGATTGCATACTGTGTCAATGATACAATCATCAATCAAAATCTTGGCTGGAGCTGGCAAACCACAGACCAGGAGACGTTCCTGTTCGATGCAACCCTTGAAAAGCCACCTCTTGAAGGGCTTGAAAAGCCAGTTTTGAAGTTTGCTCTTGATATTCGTTCTGTGATTGCAGCGCCTCAGAAACTTTTCGACTCACTAAATTTAAACCAGGAAGTTGAACAGTCGCAAAGGGGCGGAGAGAACGACTTGCGCAATCTTACTCTGGGGCATACGGAGACCGCTTGGCTTTACAACGAGAGCAAATGGGTGTTGCTTGCAAAGGGAAGCGCCTACGAAGTCGTTTTTCAGATACCTGAAGACATTTTCAACAGGTTCAAAGGGGGAATCTTTTATCACACCCACACTGTCGTGACTGAAACTTTAAAGGATGTCATAAACGCAGCCAGGGAAGCTGGATTGGAAACCCCTGCAATAAAAAGCATGCTGAAAGAATCAGTCAAAAAGCCAGTGCCTCCAACTTTCCCAGAAGATTTTGACGCACTTGCTTTGCAGCTGTCCGTGGCTGTTGTCGATCCATCTGGAGTGTGGCTTGCCAAGGCAAAACCAACGCTAACCCGGGAAGAATACATTGACTTGCGCAACAAATACTTGGGAATAAGCGGAAAGGAGGAAATAGAGAAATTTGTGGCAGAGTTAAACGAGAAAGGAGCTAAAATGACATACGTGCCATTTGCCAATGACTTGGTTATTGACGAATACCTGGATTTGCTGCTGTCAGAGCATTGAATATTTGGTTGTTTTCTCCATAACACAAATATTTATAAATCACTGCTGGTTTTGTTTTGTAATATTAGGGGGTGTTTAATCTGATAAGAGTTCCACTGCAGGATATTGTTGACAAGATTCACGAGAAGACAGGGCTTTCTGACTATGAGATCATGCAGAAGGTTGAAGACAAGCAGAAGCAGCTGTCTGGCCTGATTTCCAAGGACGGAGCTGCGCACATAATCGCGAATGAGCTTGGAGTGAAGCTGATTGAGCACGGAGCAAGGCTCAAGATAAAGAGCATCTATGCAGAAATGCGCTCTATTGAGACAGTAGGCAAGGTTACAAACATCTTTGAGCCAAGGGAGTTCGTAAGAGCAGACAATACAACAGGAAAAGTCGCCAGCATGACCATTGGCGATGAAACAGGGCTGATAAGGGTTGTTGGCTGGGGAAGCAATGCAGACAGGATGCACTCGATAAAAACAGGGGATATTGTTAAAATCATTTCTGGCTATGTGCGCGAGAATCGCGGTTTCAAGGAAATTCATCTTAATGATAACGCAAGGATTGTTATAAATCCTGAAGGCGAGACGGTTGGAGAAGTCAAGCAGCGCGAGGCAGCTATAAGAAAGAAAGTGAATGCCCTTGTTGACGGCGAGCTGAATGTTGAAATCCTGGGCACAATAGTTCAGGTTTTTGACTTGAAATTCTTTGAAGTCTGCCCTGACTGCGGCAAAAGGCTCAGGCAGGACACTGATGGATGGTATTGCGGAGTTCACAAAAAAGTGGAGCCGGCATATTCCTATGTTATGAATGTTGTTCTTGATGACGGAACAGGAAATATGCGGGTTGTTTTCTTCAGAAACCAGGTTGACAGGCTTCTGTCAAAGAGCCAGGAGCAGGTTATGGCATATAGAATTAATCCCGAGCCATTTGAAGAAACAAAGAGCTCGCTTCTTGGCGAGATGTTCAGGATTGTCGGCAGGACAAAGAGAAATGACTTTTTCGACAGGGTTGAGTTTACTGCCCAGCTTGTCTTTCCAGCCAGCGTTGCTGATGCAGCATCTGAAACAAAAGAAGAGTCAGTGGCAACCCAACAGCAACCATTGCAAGGCCCAACTCCTGAGAAAATAGAGTTTTCAGATGCTTCTAGCTTAAAGGAAGGCGAAGGTTCAGATTCAGGGAAAATGCCAGAATCTGCCAAATCCGGAGAAGATGACCACTGGTCACTGGACAACCAGCCGCAGAGTATATAAATAACTTAAACTCCTAATTATTTGATGATGCTTAGCGTCATCGCCTCACCTTGGAAACAAGGGTTGAAACAAAACGCGAAAAGCAAGAGGTGGAAAATATGCAAGCACAGCAAACGATAGTGCATTCTGAGCTTGGCGATAGTCAAGTCAGCAGCGAGCAAAGGCGAGCTGTATTACCTGGCAGCTCAGTTGCCGCAAATGGCAAAAATATGCCAGAAAAGAAGTTCAGCGCAGGAGCTATTTCTGCAACTGTCTGGAAGAACGCAGGCACAAGCAAGCAGGGGCAGCCTGTTGAATACAGGACAATAACCCTGCAGAGGAGCTATAAAAAAGATGGCAGCTGGCAGACTGCAAATTCTCTCAGGCTTAATGACCTGCCAAAGGCAGCGCTGCTGCTCAACAAGGCATTTGAGTGGCTTGTGCTCAAGGGAGGGCAGGGAGCAGCTGCGGCTAACGCAGAAGGAGCTGCTGAAGAAGAGGCGTTTTAAAAAACAAATTAAACTCAAAAGGTGATGATGATGAAAAAAGACGAAACTGAAACTGGATGCGAAGAGGCAATCGAGGAAAAGAAAAAAATAGTTTCTGTTGCTGACTTGCCTGGAATAGGTCCTGCAACAATAGAAAAGCTTTCTGCAGCAGGATTTAATGACCTTCTGTCAGTCGCAGTAGCCACGCATAGCGAGCTTGTCGGAGCAACTGAAATCAGCGAGGCAACTGCGAAGAAAATCATCGCGATTGCAAGGGCAAATCTGGAGATGGACTTTGCATCAGGAGATGAAATGATGCGAAGGCGCGAGAAAGTGATAAAGATAAAGACCGGAAGTGAAGAGCTTGACAAGCTTTTTGGGGGAGGAGTTGAAACTTCTGCAATCACAGAATGCTATGGGCAGTTTGGCTCTGGAAAAACCCAGCTTGGACTGACTCTTTCAGTGCGGTGCCAGCTTCCTGTTGAGCAGGGAGGAGCAGGAGGAATGGCTGTTTTCATCGACACAGAAGGAACATTTCGTCCTGAGAGAATTGTGCAGATTGCAAAAGCAGCAAACATGAATCCTGACGAGGTGTTGAAAAACATCAAGGTTGCAAGGGCATTCAACGCAGACCATCAGATTCTTCTTGCAGAGAAAGTTGAGGACCTGATAAAAAAGCAGGGGCTTAACATAAAACTGATTGTTGTTGACAGCCTTACTGCGCACTTCAGGGCAGAATACATTGGCAGGGGAACCCTTGCAGACAGGCAGCAGAAAATCAACAAGCACATGCACAGGCTCATAAAGCTTGGAGACCAGTACAACATTGCCATCTATGTGACTAACCAGGTTATGGCAAAGCCAGACACATTCTTTGGAGACCCAACAGAGGCGATTGGGGGGCATATTGTCGGGCACAACTCAACTTACAGAGTCTACTTGCGAAGGGGAAAGAAGGGAACTCGAGTCGCAAAAATGGTCGACGCTCCAAGCATCGCAGAGTCAGAGGCGATTTTTGCAGTTGATGAATGCGGAATCAAGGACGCCAAGATTGCCAAGGAGTGATTTTTTGTTGTTTTATTTGTTTTCTTTATTCTTTATTTTTGCAGATGCGCAAAATAGGACGCTCCTCACTCAGCCTCGGTTTCCGCTTCGCTCCAACCTCGGCGAGTTCGTCGGTTAGATACAACGCATTCCCTTTTCCAACGTTACTGTCAAGGCTCGTTCGTCAGAATCATCGACAAATTTAAAAAGGCGAATAGCTGAAAGCGAGATATTGCGTGTGGGTTCTTTGTCTATTTCTGCGCGCAAGATAAACATAACTTGAAAGGTGAAATATAATATGTACGGAAATTACGGAAGTGGAAGCAGAGGAGGAGGCTTTAGGCCTAGAGGCGGCGACGGAGGATTCGCTCCTGTCAAAGTCGGTGAAGAGTTGGAAGTGACGATAGAGGCTGTTGGCGAGAAGGGAGACGGCATTGCCAAGAAAAATGGTTTTGTCATCTTCGTGCCAGGAGTCAAGGAAGGGCAGAAAGTCAGGATAAGAATAACAAAGGTGCTTAGAAAGGTTGGATTTGCAGAAGTTGCCGGAGCAGGAACTGCTGCGCCAGCTGCTGAAGGAGAAGCTCCTGCTGAAACTGCAGAGGCTCCTGCTGAAGGAGAAGCTCCTGCTGAAGCATCGACAGAGGATTCAGAGTCCTTTGGCGAGGAAGCGGCAGAAAGCGAAGGCAGCGAAGAAACATACTAAGCAAACGCCTAACTTAACAACTTCTTCTTTTTTTATTTTTTATTCAAATTCTTGCACAAGTTTTTTATCTTTGAAAGCACATTTGCCCTGTTATGAGAATGTTCATCGCAATTGAACTGCCTAGTGAGGTGAAAGCGCATCTTGCAGAGCTGCAGAAAAAGCTGGATGGGCATTTTGCGCAGCTTATTCTGGCAAAAGAAATTCATCTCACTTTGAAATTCTTGGGAGAGGTTGATGAGCAGAAGATTGCAGAGATAAAGCAAAAGCTGGAGAAAGTTGACTTTGGATCTTTTGATGCATCGCTTGGAAAGCCAGGAGTTTTTCCTAATGAGAGTTATGTCAGGGTTGTCTGGATTGGAGTCGAGCCAGCTGAAAGCATAATAGCTTTGCAAAACAAGATTGAAAAATCTCTTGCAGGGCTTTTTGAGCAAGACACAAGATTCAGTCCTCACCTCACTCTTGCAAGAGTCAAGTTCGTCAAGGACAAGCAGGCATTCATTGAAAACCTGAAAAAACTCGAGGCTGGCAAGAACGAGTTTTTAGTCAGCTCATTCAAATTGATAAAATCCACATTGACGCCAAAAGGGCCTGTTTACGAGACGATTGCTGAGTTCAAATCACAAGCCGATGCAGTTCGCTAAGCTCACTGCAGGGGGTTCTTCAACAAGTTTCGAAACCTTTATAAACGCCCCAGAGGATTCTCAAGTTATACTAGATTATAACCAAAAGCTGCTAACCAGCTTGGCTGGCGGCAAATGGCTGTTGAGGTCATAAAAAAACAGCCGAGGGTTATCGAGGAAAACAAAAATGACAACAGAATCAACATTCCTTGTCGCGCAGGATGCTTACCTGAAGTCAGGAATACACATCGGAACAAAGTTCAAGACAGGCTATATGGAGCCTTTCATCTACAAGGTAAGGCCTGATGGGCTTTCTGTTCTTAATCTGCAGAAGATTGATGCGAGACTAAGAATAGCTTCAAATTTCCTCGGCCAGTACCCTCCTGAAGACATAATTATTGTCAGCAAGAGAGAAAACAGCTGGAAAGCAGTCAAGGCATTTGGAAGAGCCCTTGGTTGCCGCATATTTGCAGGAAGATACCCTCCTGGAATCCTCACAAATCCCCAGCTTGAAACTTATATCGAGGCAAAAATAATGCTGGTTACAGACAGCTGGCCTGACAGAAACGCAATAAAAGACGCGATGCTTCTTGGAATACCAGTCATCGCTCTTTGCGACACAAACAACACTGCAAACGAGATAGATCTGGTTCTTCCATGCAACAACAAGGGCAAGAAATCACTCGGACTTTTGTTCTACATCCTCGCAAGGGAATACCTGAGAAAGCGCGGATTGCTCGGAACAAGCGAAGAGCCAAAGTTCGCGCTTGAAGACTTCACAGAAGAGTGAGTTGTCAATTTTCTTAATATGACTTCGCCGTTTCTCACCCTTCGGGCTATTTTTCCTCCCCCTGCTTTGCGAGGGGAGGTAAAAATAGGTCAAACGAGTTTGACTGAGAAACGGCTAGAATTTCAATTTGCTAAAAACAATCAATTCAGACAAACCCCTCCTCGACAATCTCAAAATAAGCCTCCTTCTCGCCTGCAATTGAGCGGTGCTTCCTGAGTATTGCCTTTCGCTTGTTCCTGTGCAATGACTGGAGCTCAATCAGGCACTTGCTTCCATACCTTATTATATCCCCGCCAACAACAGAAATCCTGTTGTTTTCAAGGGAAGTGTAAACCTGGTTCGCCACAATCACAGGAATTCTTTTTTTTCTTGCGATTTCAGTAAGAGCCTCAATCTCAACTCCGAGTTTGTGGTTGAACTCGTGGCTTGATTCTTCACCAATGCTTCTCTCCAGTCTGTAAAGCATCGAGATTGTGTCAATAACAATGAGCCCAATTTTTGAGTTGACAATCTTTCTCAGCTTTTCAATTGACTTGTGCTGCTGCTCAAAATCAGTCGGGTTCAGGAAAATTATGCTGTTGAACGCTTTCTTGTGGTTTGTGGTGAGCTGCTTGAGCCTTGCCACTGAGAATCCGCCTTCTGTGTCAACGAAAATTGTTTTCTTTCCTCTCTTCGCGGTTTCTATTGCAGCCAGAAGAGCCATTGTAGTCTTTCCAGCTCCAGCAGGCCCGTAAATAGTCGTGACTGCATCCCGCTCATAGCCGCCTTCAAGAAGCTCGTCCAATACGCTGCTGCCTGTTGCCACCCTCTCTTGCATTGCAAAAACTCACATCCGCAGATTTATATACCTTTTGTCCTGCCAAGCCGCCCACGGTCGTAACCAAGTTACGACTTGCTTTTCTTCCCCTCGCTTCCGAAGGGGAGAGAAAAGCAACCTTTGCATGGCAAAGGCGTGTAGAACAAGCTTTTCCTGGGAAAAGCTTTTAAAGTTGTCAGGGGTATTTTTTACTTCGGAGGGGTTAATAACCAGAGCTAACAAGGTGCTGACATGAACTTATTTTTCACAATTTTGCTGTGGCTGACATATTTCATATCTCTTTATTTTTTAGTCTACTGGCTGCTTGTTTTCTTTGAAAACCGCTTTTATTTCAAGCGCGAAGAGAGCTGCAAAAGAGAGCTGTCAAGATTTCCGCTTGTTTCAGTCATAATTCCCGCGCTTAACGAGGAGGTGAGCATAACAAAATCAGCAAACTCAGTGCTTTCACTTAACTATCCAAAAAACAAACTCGAGATTATTCTGATAAATGATGGAAGCACAGACAGCACTCTTGCAAGAATGCAGGCCATCTCTAAACACAATCCAGGAAGAAGAATCGTGATAATACACAATGACGCAAATATCGGCAAGGGCGCATCTATCAACAAGGGAATCAAAATTGCAAAAGGAGAATTTCTTGCCTGCCTTGACGCTGATTCATACATTGACAAGGACACTCTCAAAAAACAGCTGTATGTTTACGAAACTTCCCCAAAAGAGCTTGCAATAGTCACTCCTGCAATGAAAGTTTACAAGCCAAAAGGGATTCTGAGAAGCCTTCAATGGCTTGAATATGTGTTTGCGATTTTTGCTGGAAGGCTGATGTCCCGCGTGAACACAATGACCGTGGCTCCCGGGCCATTTTCTCTTTACAGGACAGCTTTGCTGAGAAAAGTTGGAGGATTTGATGAACACAATCCAGCAGAGGACATGGAAGTGGCATACCGCATGCAGAAGTTTCACTACAAAATAAAGCAATGCTACGACGGCTATGTTTATACAAATCCTCCGCGAACAATCAGGGAGCTTTCCCACCAGCGCAGGAACAGGTGGTACAGGGGGAGCATTCACAACCTGATAAAATACAGGAAGATGGTGTTCAACAAGGAATATGGCGACCTTGGAGTGATGCAGCTTCCGCACAACGCATTTCTGTTCTTCCTTTCATCAGTCGTGGTTGGATTCTTTCTCTACCATCTGCTTTATCCGCTCGCAAAGCTGCTGCACAACCTGTCGATTGTCAATTTCGACATCATGACATACATCAACACTTTCAAGTTCAATTTCAAATTTCTCGACATGAACTTCACCCTGTTTTTCATAATAGGCCTTTTTGTGCTTATTGCGCTGCTGACGCTCTATTTTGCTCACAAGAATGCAAGAGAAAGCGTTCTGGCCAGGGTTTTCTACATAATACCATATATTTTAATATACTACATATTCATCGGAATGCTTGTTGTGGCTTCAGCATTTGACTTTGTTTTTGGAAAAAGCTGGAGCTGGCGCAATAACACGAGGAAAAAATGAATCCGCCGCAGAGAATAATAAGCAGGAACCGGTATTTCATTGCAGCAGTCATCACAATCCTGATTTTTCTTCTTGGAATGGCGCTGGGCGCAATCATTGACAGCAAAAGGCTGGACTATCTTTCTCAGGAGACAAAACAGATTGAAATTGACTACAAATCGCTTCAGCTTCAGTCAATGCTGATGAGCGACATGAAAAATAACAACAACACCTGCGCCCTGATAAAAACCGCTCTTGACAATTCAATACAAACGCTGCACGAATCTCTTGACAGGATTCAAAATTACCAGAAAGACACAAAAATAAACCAGGATGAGTATGAACTAATTGCCAGGAGATATGCCCAGGACAATATCCAGTACTGGCAGTTTGCAAAAAAGGCAAAAGAGCAATGCGATATGAACATAGTCTCGATATTGTATTTCTTTTCAACAAACTACTGCCCAAGCTGCCCTGACCAGGGAGTTATTCTGACATACTTCAAGAAAATATTTGGAGACAACTTGCTGGTGTTTCCAATAGACATTGATCTTGCTGGCAAAGAATTGGCAATCAGGCTGATGGAGGCAAACTACAACATCAACGAAACTCCATCGATTGTTGTCGAAGACACTGCGTTTAAGGGCAATGTTGTGCAAAAGGACGATTTGTATTCAATAATCTGTTCGCATTTCAACAAGCAGAATCCTGAGTGCGCAGGCATAGCATTCCAAAGCTCAGTCAATTTAAACGGTGAAACAAATGCCAACGAGGCGGAAAAAACAAAGCAGGCTGTTTTCATTTCTTAGAAAGCAAGGCGCAATCCTGCTGATTCTTGCTGCATTTCTTCTCATTAGAATAATCTTCTCTCTGAGGACTCATTCAGTAATCTGGGACGAGTCTGTGTACATTGGAATCGGCAAATACATTTATTCAGCAGGAGGAGCGGGGCTCTGGGAGATAATCCGCCCTCTTGGGCTTCCGCTTGTCTTGGGCTTCTTGTGGAAGCTTGGCATAAACCCTGTTGTTGCAGGCGAGGCAGTCGCGATATTGTTTTCAATGCTTTGCATCCTTTTTGTGTATTTGATTGGCAAAAAAGCATTTGGCAAGCCTGCAGGGCTTCTGGCAGCTGCATTTCTTGCGCTCACTCCAACATTTTTCCTTTACAGCTCTTACATAATGACTGAAATTCCATCTGCGTTTTTCCTGCTTGCGGCAACCTATTTTCTTGTTGACAAGAAATTTGTTGGAGCAGGAATCTTCTCCGCAGTTGCATTGCTGTTCAGGTTTCCAGCAGGGCTTGGGCTTGTGATATTTGCATCATTGATTTTTATAGGAGTTCTTGAGAAGAAATTCAAGATTTCAAATCTGCTTTGCTATTGCGCAGCATACGCATTTACAGTTCTTCCCTATCTGGTTTTCAATTATGTGTTTTATCGCAAATATACAGGCAGCGCCTGGCACGCCATCTTCAGGCCATTCCTGCTTGGGGCAGAGCATCAAGCCAGCCCTCTTGGCGCAGTTCAGTCTGCTCTCGGAAATATTCTTTATTATTTCATAGCTCTTGTCAAGGACAGCAATTTCCAGCTCCTGATGTTTGTTGGGATATTCTATTTCTTCCTCAGGAAAAAATACAAGGATTTTGGCAGCCGCATCATCTTTTTGGCTGCAATAGTTTTCATGGCATACTTTACAATCATTCCAAACAAGCAGGAAAGGTATATACTCGCATTCCTTCCATTTGTCTCGCTGATTGCGGCCTATGGCGCTGTTGAACTTTTCAACTCTCTGGCGAAATCTAAAAAAAGACTGGTAAATGCGGCGTTGGCAGCGCTATTGATCCTGTGGTTGGCGATGACCGCAATGTCAAGCGTGACTGTTGACAGCAACTACCTTAACTGGAGGCCTGCAGCACAGCCGGCAATAGCCTCTGAGTTTTACAGCTATTTTGCAAACAATCCTGTTTCAGGAGCAGTGCTTACAACAGACCCTGTTCCTGCAGCCTACTCAAATGCCTTGTTCATCCCGTATTATTTTTATGCGTCAAGCGAGATAGTAAAGTATAATGAATGGGAGCGAGAAATTCCAGAAGCTGCGATAATATACACGCCCAACTCTTTTTATTGCGATTCAAAAGACAATGACTGCCAGGCAAAGCGCGAACAGCTGTTTGAAAAAATCAGCAGCGAGAACAAGCAGGTTTTCCACGAGAAATACTTTGGCAATGATTATTATATTTTTGTCAAAATCAGCTCATCAGCCATTAATTCTTCCTGACAAAATCCCCCAAGGTAAATCCCTGGCCTTGTCCAGTTTCTTTTTCTTTTCCAGCAGCAACACCGCCAGAGTCCTCTTCTTTTTGCTCAATCAGCTTTATGTGAAGCACCTTTTCGAGTTTCTTTGCAAGCCCGATGTCAGGCTCCATGATCCCTGTCTCAAGCTTGTGCACAATAGACTCTTTTTCGCTTATTTTCCTGGCAAACTCATCCTGCGTGAGCCCCATTTTTTCCCTTGCTTTTCTTATCTTGATGCTGAAATCGCTCGCAATAATTTCAATAACTTCTTTCTCCCTGTTTAGAGCTGGCCGCAAGGCTTCAGAAATTGCCTGCTTTGCTTTTTTCGCAGGAAGCTGAATCTTTATTTCTGCTGTAATCCTGCCAAACCTGCCGCAATCCCTGCAAAGGCTGAGCTCAGCGCCCTCAACAACAGCCCTGCAGCAGGCTTCTTTCCTGTTGCACATTTCACAGAGCATGTTTACCCCCTTTACCCATTGTATAGACCATGCTTTATTTTAAGCTTTTCCTATTAAGTTTGTCCAAGCTAGCCGCCCACGGTCGTAACCGACTCAGCAAAGCTGAGGCGTGGGCGGCTCAGAGCACGTATCAAGGCACAATTCCTTCTCTGAAGACAATGCAGTTTGCCCTGCTCACTGCAAGGTTAGCTTCGTTCACCCAGCAAACTTTAAAAACAACCTTATCAAATGCTATTCTAATGGCTCAAAAAGAGGAGATAAAAGAGATAGTGAGCTTCTACCTTGCAAAAGGGATGTCAAGGGAGCAGATACAAAAAGCCCTTGTCGAGCAGGGCTGGCCAAAAGAGCTTGCCAGGCAGTATTCTTCAGTTGCTCTAAAAGGCGTGCTTCCGCTGGTCAGCGTGAAAAAAATCTCCAAGGCATTCGGAAAGAGACAGGTGCTTGACGGAATTGAGCTCGATGTCCGTGACGGAGAAATTGTTGGAATAATAGGCGCCTCAGGCGCAGGCAAGACAACCCTGCTAAACACAATAGTCGGGTTTGTAGAGCCTGAAACTGGAGAGGTCATAGTCAACCTGCCAGACCACAGCTTTTCTGTGTTCCAGCAGCCAAAGTCAGTAAAGAAAATATTCGGATTTGCGACGCAGACAACATCATTCTACCCGCACCTAACTGTTTGCGAGAACATAGAGCACTTTGCATCGCTTTACGATATTGCCGCGAAACAGAGAGAGGCAACCTGCAATGCCCTGATGAAGCTCGTGGGGCTTACAGAGTCAAAAGATGTTGTTGCGCAAAAGCTTTCAGGCGGCATGCAGAAAAGGCTTGACATTGCCTGCGCGCTTGTTCACAATCCAAAGATACTCATACTTGATGAGCCAGTTGGAGACCTGGACCCTTTGCTGAGAAACCAGATGTGGAATATGGTCAAGGCAATAAACAAGCGGGGCACAACAATCATCATTGCTTCCCACTTCCTTGGCGAGCTGGAGACTTTCTGCGACAGGATTGCGCTGCTGAGAAATCACAAAATAACAGAGTTTGGCACGCCAGAGCAGCTCAAGCAGGCATATTCAGAAAACTATACAATAATAGTTGAACTTGCGTCTCATAACTATGTCCAGCTGGCAAAAGAGATTGCAAAAAACAGGGCTCTTGACTCAAAGCTGTCAATAAGGGAAAATGAGGCGATGATATCAACGCCAAACAAGGACATATTGCTGCACATAATCTCGCACATTGTTGAACAATCGAGGGATTCAATAATTAACCTGAGCGTGTCAAGGCCCAGCGTCAATGAACTTTTTGAGTCGCTTGAAAAACAGTAAACATAACCGAATACATCAAAATATCAAAAAAGAGGTAGACAGTTAGCGATGAGCGCTTTATTCAAGTTGATAAAAAAGAACTTGCTTTTGCTGATAAGGGCAAAGGCGTCTGCGCTAGTTGTAATTCTCGGCCCATTGCTGGTCATATTTCTTGCAGGGCTTGCGTTTGACAATACAAACACCTATAACGTCAGGGTGGGAGTTTATTCAAGCCACTACAATGATCTGAGCGAGTCATTCGTGAGCATTCTCTCGCAGAACCAGTTCAAGGTAGTGCGTGAGCTCTCTGAAACAGGCTGCGTTGACAGCCTCAAGCAAGGAGCAATCCATACCTGCCTTGTTCTTTCTCCTGATTTCACATTGGGCAAAGACGCCGCAAATGAAATGACGTTTTATATTGACCAGTCAAAGATAAATCTTGTCTGGATGATTTTGGAGACAATTTCTTCAAAAGTGGCTGAGAGGGCAAAGGAGCTTTCCCTGAACCTGACTTCAAACCTTCTCAAGGTGATTGAGCAGACTTCAAAAGAAGTTGACGAGAAAAAGCCAATGCTTGTCTCGCTGACAACAGAGAATGAGGACATTAGCAGGCGAGTGACTGCGATGAAAGGCAGCCTGAATTCGCTTGATTTGGGTTTTAACAAATCCAGTTTTGGCGTTGAGGTAATAACCGCAAAGCAGCTTGAGCTTATGGAAGCAGTTGAAAATCTGACCAAGGCTGCAGAAGACATCAGAAAGGATATCTCAAGCAAATTTGACAGCGCCAACAATATCATCAATAGAAGCACGCAGTTGAACTCCAGTGAAAAAGCAAACATAACAGATTCTATTTCAAAGGCAAAGGCAGAAGCTCTGGAGCTGGTGCAGAAGATAAACACAACTTCAAATGCAACTTCAAAAACATATGCTCAGCTTAATGGCTCAGTCACAAATCTCAGCAATAACCTTGAGCTGACAAAGAACAAACTTGACAGGGCAGCCACCACAAGGACAGAGTCTGCATTGGAGCTTGACCAGGCAAGGGCGATATTGGATTCGTCGCTTATCAAGATTCTGGCGATGCAGCAATCCCTTGACAGCATAGGAAAGCTCGCAGAAGCAGTTGAGCTGAGAGACCCAAGCCAGATAGTCCAGCCCGTAAGCACGACAATAAAGCCCATCGTTTCAGAGAGAACATACCTCAATTACATTTTTCCTGTGCTGATAGTGCTTGTGGTAATGTTCACTGCTGTGCTGCTTGCTCCAACGCTAATCATGCTGGAGAAGAAATCAACTGCTTACTTCAGGAACTTTATGACTCCGACAAAGGACATAACATACATATCCGCAGTTTTCCTGACCTGCATTATTCTTCTCGTGATCCAGCTGGCAGTAATCCTTGCAATAGCTGCAATATTCTTCAAAACCCAGCTTCTGGCAGGAATTGCGCCAACTGTTTTGGTGCTTTTGGCGATAATCTCCATCTTCACGCTTCTTGGAATGGTCGTTGGTTACTTGTTCAATTCAGAGGAAACCGCAACCCTCGCCGCGATATCATTTGGCTCTCTGCTGCTGTTCCTTTCTGATGTCATAATCCCGATAGAATCGATGCCTGCCTCGGTGCTCGCGTTTGCCCAATACAACCCATTTGTTGTTGGGGGATTTGCGCTCAGGCGCGCAATAATCTTTGGCTCAACAATCCCGCAGATGTGGAAGGAGTTTGCAATCCTTGGCGGCTGGCTTGTCGGGGCATTCCTGCTGGTTCTTGCAGTTTACTTCATCACAAAGCACTCGCTGATTTCAAAATATTTCAGGTAGTTTTTGCGAAGTTGTGAAGCAAACCTTTTAAACTTCATTCGGCAAATTCAGGCAATATGGCTCTCAAACTATACAACACCCTGGCAAGAAAAAAGGAAATTTTCAAGCCGCTGGCTGAGAAAAAAATTGGAATGTACAGCTGCGGCCCGACTGTTTATAACTATCCTCACATTGGAAACTACAGGGCGTATCTTGTCGCTGATTTGCTGAAAAGATATCTCACTTACAAGGGCTTTAGCGTAAAGCAGATAATGAACCTCACCGATGTTGACGACAAGACAATACTCGGCTCGCAAAAAGAGAAAGTTTCCCTTGGCAAATTCACCGCAAAATATGAAAAGGCATTTTTTGAAGACTTGGAAACTCTTGGCATAAAGCCTGCTGCAATTTATCCAAAGGCAACAGAGCACATTCCTGAGATGATCGCTTTGATAAAGAAGCTTTTGAATGTTGGGCTTGCGTATAAATCAAGCGACAACTGCATTTACTATTCAATCTCGAAATTCAAGAACTACGGCAAGCTGGCAAACATAAAGCCTGAGCAGCTTCAGGCAGGAGCTTCTGGAAGAATGCTCAAGGACGAATATGAAAAAGAGCAGGCGCATGACTTTGCGCTCTGGAAAGCCTGGACAAAAGAAGACGGAGATGTTTTTTGGGAAACTGAGCTTGGCAAAGGACGCCCTGGATGGCACATTGAATGCTCGGCAATGTCAATGAAATACCTTGGAAATCCTTTTGACATCCATACAGGCGGAGTTGACTTGATTTTTCCTCACCACCAGAATGAAATTGCCCAGAGCGAGGGCGCGACAGGAAAGAGGTTTGTTAATTTCTGGGTGCATAACGAATGGCTGCTTGTTGATGGCAAGAAAATGTCAAAGTCGCTTGGAAATTTTTACACTTTGCGCGACATCATTAAGAAAGGCTACGAGCCAAAGCCAATAAGATACTTGCTTCTTGGCACGCACTACAGGCAGCAGCTTAACTTTACATTCCAGAGTCTGGAGGCTGCAAAAAATTCATTGCAGAGAATCTGGGACTTTGTGCAAAAGCTGGATGAGCTTAAACAGGATGCGCCTGACAAAAAAGAAATTCACACAATGCTTGAAAAGATAAAAATTGCATTTGAGACTGCGATGGACGATGATTTGGACATCTCAAAAGCCCTTGCCGCGGTTTTCGACTTGATAAACAAGACAAACAAGCTTATGGCAGATGGCGAGCTTTCCAAAAGTGACGCTGAAAAAATCAAAAAACAGGCAATTTCATTTGATAGCGTCCTAGGCATACTTGTTCCAGAAGAGAAAAAGAAGCTTCCTACGGGGCTGACTGAGCTGATTGAGCAGAGGGAAGCGGCGCGAGCGGCAAAAAACTGGAAAAAGGCAGACGAAATAAGGGACGATTTGCTTAAAAAAGGAATAGTTCTTGAGGATACTCCTGATGGCATTAGGTGGAAGTGGCAGTGAGTTCTTTATTGGCAGATATGCTGCGCTTGGCGAACGAGTAAGCCAACCAACGCTTAAGCAGTCGCTAAGAGTCAACACGCTCAAGATTTCAGCTGGAGAGCTGGTGAAAAGACTGGGCGCGCTTGGAGTATCGCTGAAGAAGATTCCATTTGCAAAACAAGGATATTGGGTTGAGAAAAGCAGATTTTCCATTGGCGCGATTACAGAATACCTTCTCGGCTACTATCATATGCAGGAAACAGCTTCGCAGATTCCTGCTGAAGTTCTAAACCCTGCAGAAAGTGACATTGTTCTTGACATGGCTGCCTCGCCAGGGGGAAAAACTAGCCAGCTTTCTGCCTTGATGGAAAACAAGGGCGCGATTGTTTCTCTTGAGCTAAAGCCGCACAGGCTTGCTTCGCTCAAAGTAAATCTTGAAAGGTTGGGAGCAAAGAATGTTGTTGCATATCTTTATGACGCAAGAGATGCTCCAAAGCTTGGCATCCAGTTTGACAAGATTCTTCTTGATGCTCCCTGCTCAGGCAATTTTGCATCTGACAGGGACTGGTTTTCCAAGAGGGATTTAAGCGGAGTACAAAGAAGCGCAGAAATACAGAGAGGGCTTCTCAAGGCAGCAATAGCCTGCCTGAAAAAAGGCGGAGTTCTTGTTTACAGCACCTGCTCGCTTGAGCCAGAGGAAAACGAGCTCAACATGCAATGGCTGCTTGACAACTTTGGCGAAGAAATAACTATTGAGGAAACAGGGCTTTCTGTTGGCAGTCCTGGCTTGACGAATGTTTTTGGCAGGAAGCTGTGCAATGAAATTGGAAAATGCAGGAGATTCTGGCCTCATAAGACAGGCACGCAGGGATTTTTTGTCGTGAAGGTGAGGAAGAAATGAATCTTCAGGAGTTTCTCGCTTTGTTTGCGCAGGAGAGCCTGCTTAAAAAAGATGAAGTTTTGCAAATTGGCAGCGAGTTCTATCTTGTAGAGCCTGAGCTTGCTGAGCTCAACAAAAAAATGAACAAGAACCTTGCTTACATAGGAACTTATCTCGGCAGGATTGGAGCAAAACACTTTATTCCTTCAGTCTGGCTTCTTGCGCAGCTTGCCAAGTCTGCTGAAAAAAAGGTTTTTGTGAATGAAAAGGGCGAATGGCTCATTGTTTGCGGAAGAAATATCTGGGGAACAAGTGTCACAAAGACAGAAGGCGAGCTTAAGAAAGGGGATTTGGCTTTTGTATTCAACAAATATGGCGAGTGCCTTGGCTATGGGCAAATTGTTTCAGAAAAACTCTCAAAAAAGGCATTTCTTGACAGGATTTTTGACATTGGAGACCTGATAAGAAGGGAAAGAAATAAAAATTAAAAATTTTAAGCAGTCATTGCATCTACTTCGCGCAATATCACATATGTGTCTTGGCGGCGGTTCTTTGACGCTATCCTGCTCTCTATATTTTCAGCCTCTTGGCTTGAGACAATCTCCACGCTTTTGTCTTTAAATCCAACCAGCGCAAGGGACTCATCAAATGACAATAGTTCGCAGAACTTTTTGCATTCTGGCTTTGTAAATCTTCTTGTCAGCAAGTCAATCCCATATGTGTTTCTGATGTAATTGTTCGCAATAGAAGACACTCCGCCTGTATTCTTAATCAATGAGTTGTAGAGCTTTTTTGGGTCCATCTTTACACACCTCTGAATTCATATTCTGGAGAGTTACTGTATGCAGCTTCGCAGACATTTGCCAGGGCAACTTCCTTGTCATCCTGCCTCTGGTTTGTCGTTTCCCTTTTCCTGGCTTCATCCACAATTGCATCAAGGCTCTCCTCTTTATCAGAAGGATAGAGCCATCTTTTCTTGTCATATTTGTTAACCAGAATCCTGCCTGTTTCAATCAGGTGGTGAATCTCTTTTAAATTATGCTTGTTGCCAAGAGCGCCATTTTTAATGTCTCCAATTACAGAGCTTTCGTTCAAAATTAGTTCTTCAGCGCCATCCAGAAATTCCAGCCTTTTATTTCTCGCATATCTGCAAAACTTGCTGAAGCTCAGATATCCTTGCCTAGTAACTCTTAAATCCGCATTTGAACTGTCTGAATACATCTTCACTCCCCTCCTATATATTCACTCACAAACTCTTCACCTAATCGACTCGAGAATAGTTGAGATAATATGATGATTTTTAAATCTTTCGAAAATCGGAAATTTTCCGGTTATAGGCCAGTTATAGAACTATCTCAATCTTCTTGCCGAAACTGAGCTCTTTAATGCTGTGCGTCTGCTTGAGCTCTTTTTCAATTGCCTTGAACTGCTCAGGAACAGTGGCTTTGGCAACTTCTGCCTTTAGGCTCAATCCCTTGTCTTTTTTTGCCTTCCAGATTGCGCTGTTAAACTCGGTAAGCTCTTCTGTCTTGAAACCAATCTTGTGCGGCTTTGCAGCCTCTGGAAACTTCTCAAAGTGAATGTCTTTTCCCCTCAAATCATTGTACAGCTTGTAAGTCATCAATGGAAGCACAGGAGCAAGAAGCTTTAGAATCGTGTCAAGGCAGCTGTGCAGGGTTGAAATTGCCGCATTTTGCTCTTCTTTTGTCCAGCTCGCATCGCTGTTGTAAGCTCTTCCCTTTGCAAGCTCAAGGTAATGCGAGGCAAATGTCTCCCAGATGAAATGCTTCAGGCTTGCGACAGGATTGTGGAAATCATATTTTTCATAGCATTCCCTTGCCTGCTTGGCAATTGAGCCCAGCGCATTTAAAATCCATTTGTCAAGCTCAGTTGGTTTTGCCTTAACTTTTGGAGTTGGCTCAAACATAGAAACAAACTTCGCGACGTTCCAGAGCTTTGTCAGCGTCTTTCCAGCGCCCTCTATTCTTTCAAAGCTGCACCTGAAATCAGTTGAGTCAAGATTTCCCTCGACAGCAGCCCAGAGTCTGAATGGCTCTGCGCCAAATTTGTCAAGAACATCTTTCGGGTCAATCGCATTCCCAGCTGACTTTGACATCTTGTTTCCATTTTCGTCAACAATGTGATAGTTAATCCAGGCGTCATTGAAAATCAGCCTGCCTGTCAGCATGTTGCACTTGAGCAGAGTGTAGTAAAGCCAGGTTCTTACAATCTCTTTTCCCTGCGGCCTTAGCGTGCAGGGCGCATTTTCCTCAAAGAACTTGTCATCGCGAGCCCATTTCATAATGTATAGGGGAGTTATCGAGCTGTCAAACCAGGTGTCAAAAACCCTGTCCTCGCCCCTGAATTTTGTTCCTTTGCATTTTGGGCACTGCTTGATTGGCGGCTCTTCTTTCCAGGGCCTGTAATATCTTGGCTTGCTGGCTCGCTCAGGAACAAAAGGAGTTTTGCATTTTTCGCAGTACCACATTGGAATTTCAGTCGCATAAAACCTTCTTCTTGAAATTGGCCAGTCAATGCTCACTGATTCAATCCAGTCAAGCAGGATTTGCCTTGATTTTGGCGAAAAAAAGTTCAGCTTGTGAGCAAGCTCTTTCATTTTATGCTTGTATTCAAGCTGCTTGACATAGAGCTCAGTCATCTCAATGAACTCAATCTCGTCTTTTGAGCGCTCGCAGATTGGAGTTCTGTGAGTTACCTGCTTCTGCCTTACCAGCAAGCCCTCTTTCTTAAGCCGTTCAATCATCGCTTTTCTCGCGTGCTCAACTCTCAATCCAGCAAGGAAGCTAGAGTTCTCGTTCATTGTTCCGTCTTTGTTTATCGCAATCACAGGCTTCAAGCCCATCTCCCTGAAAAAGCGAATGTCGCTCAGGTCCCCTGCAGAGCACATCATCACAAGCCCTGTTCCTTTTTCGATTTCAGCAAGAGAATGTGCTTTGATTGGAACTTCCCTGTTGAAAATAGGCGTAACAGCTGTCTTGCCCTCAAGATGCTTGTATCTTTCGTCAGCAGGATTGAAAATAACCATTCCGCAGGTCGCCACAAGTTCTGGCCTTGTGGTTCCAATCACAATCGCCTCGTTCGTTTCCTTGACTTTGAATATTATGTCATTGAAAGTGCTTTGCAAGTCTTCATAGATGACCTCTGCGTCAGCAAGGGTTGTCTGGCAGCCAGGGCACCAGTTGTTTATCCTTGAGTCCTCGTAAATCAAGCCCTTGTTCCACAAGTCAATGAAAGTTTCCTGCGTCAATGCCCGGTAGTCAGGGCTGTCTGTGTGATAAACTTCTCCAAGCTCGGTGCCAAGCTTCCAGGAGTTAAACGCAATTCCGCACCGCAAAAATGATTCAACAGAAGCCATTGAGGATTTTTCAAGGATTTTCTCGCACATTTCAAGAGCTTTCTCGCGAGGAAGCGAAGTCAGCTTGACCCTGAACTCCTTTTCGGCAGCCATCTCAATTGGCAAGCCGTTCCTGTCAAGTCCAAGAGGAAAAAGCACATTGTCGCCAATCATCCTGTGGAATCTGGCAAACATATCCATAATAACATAAGTCGTTACTTGCCCGATATGGACAGGAGTGTTCACATAAGGAGGAGGGGTGTCAATTGAGAAAACTTTTTTTCCTTTTTTTTCCTTGAAGGCATAAACCCCAGAGCTCTTCCATTGATTGTAAATCGCAGGCTCAAATGATTTGTCCCAGAATTTTTCCTTTATTTTTGATTCCATCTTTTTGCCTTTCAATCAACAATCTTTCATCAATGTCTTTTCATCAATCACAAGTCAGCAGACATTCCCTTTACTTTTCTCTCCATATCAAAATAGCTAAGCCTGGCAAGCTTTGCGCTTCTTATCCTTTCGCGCACAGAGCCAAAAAATCTTGCCATTTTTTCAGCAAGCTCTTCCTCGTCATTCTGGACCCTGAGTATTACAACCCCGCCCAAAGGCCCGTCGCCAATCTCCCTCACAAGCCCGCTGCTTCCCATTGCCTTTGCCTTCTGCCTTATCTCAGAAATGATTTCCTTTGTCAGCTGCTCAGGATTGTCAATCACGCAGCTCTTCACAAGCGCCTTGTCAGTCTCTCCTCCTGTGTTTACAATAACCCTGAAATCAACTACCCCTTCTCGGGATATGAAGTTTGTGACTTCAATCTTTTTGAAATTAATATTTACGGTTCTCATGGTGTTTGCTCTCTAAGTTTTGTTTATAAAGTTTGCGTCAGCAAACTCATCAGTGAATGCAATGAACTGATTTAACTTACTCTCCAGACTGCTCTGTCCGAACTATCTCTTTTTGCCGTCCGTGCCCGTTTGGGCTATTTTCTCCTCCCCCACTTAGTGAGGGGAGGAGAAAATAGGTTGCGTAGCAACTGCGGACGGCAAGGTTCAGGACAAATCCTCTCTAGAATAGAAATCAATATAAAACCAGCGTCAAATCATTCAATGATGCGGCCGTGGGTGGTAAAGCACAAGCCAGCCAGCGTTGACGATATTCCTCAGCCAGGCTTGGTGAAATTGAAGCATTTTCTCTCTAATTTTCAGTCTAATGGCCGCAAGAAGACAAAAGCTGCCTTGATTCACGGCCCTGCAGGAAGCTGCAAGAGCTGCGCTGTTTATTCAATCGCACAAGAGCTTGGCTTGGAAGTTTTTGAGCTTAATGCCTCTGACTTCAGGACAGCAGAGATGGTTGAGCAGAGATTGGGCGGAGCTGCGCTGCAGATGAGTTTGTTCTCAAAGGGAAAAATCATACTTGTTGATGAGGTTGACGGCTTGGCAGGCAGGGAAGACAGGGGAGGAATAGCCGCGGTGGCGAAGCTTATTGAAAAGACAGCATTTCCAGTTGTTTTGACTGCAAACAATCCCTGGGACCAGAAATTTTCTCCGCTGAGATCAAAGTCACAGCTTATTGAATTTGAGCCAGTTAACTTGATTGCGGCATATAACATACTAAAGGGCATTTGTGAAAAAGAAAAGCTGGAGTATGAGGAAGCTGCGCTCAAGGAGCTTGCAGCAAAGTCAAATGGCGACTTGAGAGCTGCGATAAATGACTTGCAAAGCCTGTCTGGCAATCCAGTAACAAAAAAGACAATAGAAAGCATGAGTCATCGCGACACAACGCAATCCATAATTGCCGCGCTGGCAATCATACTCAGGGAAACAAACCCTGACAAGGCAGTTGCTGCATTTGATAGCGTTGAAGAAGATTTGGAAAGAAGCTTCTTGTGGATAGATGAAAACCTGCCAAAGGAATACAAGAATCCAAAAGAGCTTGCTGACGCATATGATGCAGTAAGCAGGGCAGATGTGTATATGGGCAGGATAAGGAAAAGGCAGCACTGGAGATTTCTGACTTATGCAAATACGATGCTGACAGCAGGGGTTGCTGTTGCAAAGAGCCAGAAGCATGGCTCTTTTGTCAGCTACTCTCCCACCACAAGAATCTTGAAGCTGTGGAGGGCAGGAATGAAATACCAGCAGAGAAAGTCAATTGCGAAAAAACTCGCTGAGAAAACCCACACTTCGACAAGAAAGGCAATTAATACAATGTCTTATTTTCCAATGCTGTTCAGGGACAAGGCTCTTGCAAATTCGCTTGCCAGCGAGCTTAAGCTCGACGAAGAGGAAATTGACTGGCTGCAGAGAAGTTAAAAATATGCATTGTACTCAGATGGCATATCTTGTTGGCTGAACCATTGATAAAAGATATCCTCTGTCTTCAGTTGTTGTTAAAAGTTCTGTTCTAAATCCAACATCTGAAAGCAATTTTGTAATGCTCCCTTCTGTAAATTTTACAGAAATTGCCAGCAGAATTTGTTCATCTTTTTCTAGCTTAAATCTTTCAGAACCAATTTTCACATTCATATCATTTTTTAAAATCATCTTAACTTCAATTTGATTCAGCCTGTCATTCCAAGACACATCATATTTTGTGTCTGTTCTTTTAATTCCAATTTTTTCTGGTATGAAGTAAACAAAATCATCAACAATCTTTCCTTGGTACTGAGACAACAATCTATTGACTTTTAATACATTAGTTAATTCTACTCCCACAATTAGAAAATCGTCAGAAGTCATAGAATCCCTGAAGTTCGTTAAAACCCTGTTTCTATCAGACTGATTTCCTAATGTACTTCCCAAAAAGAGCAGCAAATTTGACCAACCATCTTTTTTCAATTCATAAATGATGTCTGAAAAATTTCCCAGCTCAAAATCCAACTGAGACGGTTGACAGTCGACATTTCCAAATCTTGATTTGACGTTTTTAATTGCCATGTCAAGCATCTCTTTGCTAATGTCGATTGGGGCGTACCTGAATTTGATGTTGTTCTTCCTGAATTCTTCCAGAACAGGATAAATAGAACTTCCATTTCCACAACCGATGTCAACAATATTAATTTTCTTTGCTTGTTGATAAGAAGTCAAAAAATTGTTAACCTTTTTCGTTAACAAAACCGCTTCAATCGTATTTATTCCGCCCATGGCGGCACGCTGCTTCGCAATAGAGTCCCAGTTCTTAGAGCCTTCTCCTAGATATGCGAATTTAAGAGGTATCTCTCCTCGTCCTTTAATTGCAGTTATGAGTTCAAATTCCTGTCTTTTCGTGAGCATATTCGAATCAACTCATAGTGTATTTATTAAGTTTTCTTTTAGTGCATCCCCTATGATTTGGGGGCGTCTTTTTATTTCCAAAGTCAAGAGCATCTGCTGCTTTCTGTAAAGCCAGTTATCAGTTAAATATTTAAACCGAAGTTCTGCTTCATTAGCATATGACAAAATATGACGACATAGTGAATCTTGCCCTGCGAAGAGGGCTTTTTTATCCAGCCTCTGAGATTTATGCAAATGCTCCAGCAGGGTTCTATGACTTTGGGCCCTATGGAACTGCGATAAAGCGAAAGATGATTGAGTTTTGGAGGCAGGAGCTTGTGCAGAAAGAGGAAATGCTGGAGATAGACGGCGCAATAACAATGCCTGCTGATGTTTTCAAGGCGTCAGGGCATATCCCTGGCTTTGCAGACCCTATAACAAAGTGCGAGAAATGCAATGCCACATACAGGGCAGACACCCTGCTTAAGGAAGAGACAGGCAATGAATTCAAGGAAGCAGAGGCTGTTGAAAATTTGACAAAAGCGCTCAGGAACGCAAAGATAAGCTGCAAGAAGTGCAAGGGAAAGCTGTCTGATGTTTTCAAGAGCTCGCTTATGGTAAAGGCAGAGGTTGGAATCGCAACAAAAGCCCCTGTTTATCTTCGCCCAGAAACCTGCCAGTCAATTTTCTGCGACTATGCAAGGATGCTCAAGACAATGCGAGTCAAGCTGCCAAAGGGAATTGCACAGACTGGAAAATCTTTCAGGAATGAAATCTCACCAAGGCAGAGTTTGCTCAGGCAGGTTGAATTCTCGCAGATGGAAGCAGAGATTTTCTTTGATGCTGAAAAGATAAATGAATTTGACAATTTTGATGATGTTGAAAAATACAAGCTAAGAATGCTTAGAGCTGGCAAAAAAGCAGTTGAAGAGATAAGCTGCAAGGATGCTGTTGCAAAAAAGGTTGTCTCTGGAAAGCTGATTGCTTATTTCCTCGCAAGAACCCAGCAGCTATATGAGAAATATGGAATTCCAACAGACTCGCTCAGGTTCAGGGAAGTTGACAAGGACGAAAGGCCTTTCTATTCAAAAGAAACCTGGGACTTTGAAGTTGAGACTTCTCTTGGCTGGATTGAGCTTGTTGCAAACAACTACAGGGCAGACTATGACTTGAAGGGGCACGCAGAAGGAAGCAAACAGGACTTGAACTATGTTTATCCTGAAGGCAAAAAGATAATTCCTCACGTCTGGGAAATTTCAGCAGGGGTTGACAGGACTTTCTATGCGATTCTTGAGCACGCCTACAAGCAGAAAGACGAAAGAGTCTGGCTATCTCTCACGCCAAAGCTGGCTCCATTGCACGCTGCAGTGTTCCCGCTCTTGTCCAACAAGCCAGAGCTTACAGAATTTGCAGAAAAAGTTTACAAGCAGTTAAAGCAGTGCTATGAAGTTTTCTATGATGAGAGCGGAAGCATTGGAAAGAGATACGCAAGAATGGACGAAGTCGGAGTTCCTATCTGCATAACAATTGATTTTGACAGCCTGAAAAACAAGGACGTCACAATCCGCAACCGCGACACAACAGAGCAGAAAAGAGTCAAGGTTTCAGAGCTTGGCAACAAGCTGTTCTCTTTATTCACAGGCGCTTCTTTTGAAAAGATTTAAATACGAATACTAGGGTTTCATTCTTACCCGAGTTGAATTCAATGGGGATTCAGGAAGCAACTGCTTTCTGGACCAGAACAGTAACTCAGCTCGGGAGAGTGCACCGCTGAAGACGGTGTTGTCGCTGGTTCAAAAACTTTTGGCGTAGAATGTCAGGTATTTGGTGCCAAACGATTGAAAGTCCGGCCTGCCCCATTTAATTTTTTTAGTTTCAACTTCTTTTCAGGGTGAATAAAACCTACTTTTCTTTCATAAGCTAAAAGCCCTTCTTTGTATATTGTAAGATAAAATGAATTATCACAATTAGGACCAGTCACTTTACTAAAAATACTTATTTTTGAAAATAATGATTTCGTTTGAAGAAGTCCTTTTTCATTCATTGATTTCACGCGTATGCGTTTGCCTTCTGAATCTACAGTGCCTTCGTCATCAAGAAATGCTCGTAGCCAGTTGCAAGCGACATTTGAAGACGCATTCATTATAAATTCTGGAATAAACCAAGTGTAAGAATTCTTATTTTCCAAATTTAATAATTTAATTATCCATCTACACCCATTGAATTTAAGTTCATCATTCTGCGGAGTTGATTTTCTATTAAATTGAGATTTCATGTCATTTGAGAATTCATCTAACAATTCTCTGCAGGTATTGGTGTATTTTATGCACCATTCTCTCTTAATAAGGTCCTTTCTAGGATGCGATTCCAGATCTGCAGGCGACCGTTTCCATTTAGTCACATATGCGCAACCATCCCCACAAATATGCGCGTGTATTCTCGCCAGCTCGCAAGTGATTTTCACAAGTGTATCAGGTTTTCTAAGTTTAAATACGCTGCGGCTGGTTGTCCAGTGGCTTTTTTGACCAGTGCAAATCGAAAGAAATCCGGCCTGCCCCATTTTTCTAAGAAAATCAGCAAAGTTATTACATATAAGGATTATTGGAATTATACTCGGGCGGCGGGCACTTTAAGCTCTCAATAAACTCAAGAGTTTGCTTCTTGTCTTCGTATGGCAGCAGGAATGGCGCCTCGTCATTTTTTATTCTTTTCAGGCACCTTATCAGATTGTTTGCAGTATTCCACACAAAACGGTTTACCTCTTGTTTATCATGCGGGTCTGAAACAAAATTTTCTCGGTATTGTTTTATTATGTGATTAAGCAAGTGAGTGAAAATGGCTTGCTTTTTCACACCGTAGCCAGAACTAAAAGTGTCATCCCACAGTTCGAACTTATCTTCTATTATCGATTCTGCGCCTTTCTGCGCAACATCAATTACTTTGTCAATAGAGCTTCCTCGATTCAAAATATCTCTGTGGAATTTTTCCCAAGCCCGCTCCGCCATCATTTGTTTAAGCGACTGATCGGGCAGCATACAACAAACATCGTTTGGCATAGCTCTTATGGTTCAAACCGCATATTTAAGCATTATTGTGCTTCAAAATTATGTTAACAGAACACACAATTCAAGTCACAGCCAGCGTGCCTTTCATTATCTGTGCAGCAATGAAGTTGAACAGCAGCATTACAATCAGGGCAATGGCAACATAAATGAACGTGCTTCTTATCAGGTTTTTCCCAAGCGTGTAGCGCTCGTTCAGCTTGTCAGCCCCGTTTTCAATTCCGTTTGCAAGAATTGTGAGAATCGCGATAATCTCCACAACATAAATTCCAACCACAAGCTGGAAGTAATAAGTTGGGATTCCATCTCCAAACAAGCCAGCGATAGTGGATATGTTTCCGCCGACTTCAGGCGTGCTGAGTTTTGTAACCTGGTTGGACAGCTGCCCAATAATTGTTGTTATCATCGAGGTTATTCCAATGACTATTCCTGCGATCGCAGGAGTAAGGAAGCTTATCTGTGATTTCATGTCAGCGATTATGTCCGCCATCAAGTCCTTCAGCCTCTCGTCAACCCTGTGAATTTCCTTGATGTATCTTGAAACATTTAACATTGCCTGCGATGCAACAGCAGGGCCTTTCTTTATGCTGTCAACAAGAACCTTCATCGCGCTCTCGATGACATTCGAAGGAAAGTAAGTCAATGCGCCAACTTTGGGATCGAAGATTGCATCCTTCAAGCCAAAGCCAAGCTTTCTTATGTTGCCGCTTACAAGGCTGAAGAAATTCCCAGACACAGTCTCGCCCATGACTTCAGAAACTTTGCCAACTGCAATTTCAGCAGGAATTCCGTCTCCAAGCCTGTTGCCAAGCTGGAACAGCGCAGAAGAGAACTCATCCTCGAGCTTCTTTGATTTTTCCCTTATCTTGATTACATTCTGGCTTCGCATTCTGTAATATATTCCAAATCCAACTCCAAATGCGAGCGGGAACAGCAGAGAGAGTATTGAAGCGCCCAGTCCGTAAGGCCCTAAGATTTTGCCGACATCCGGGCCTTCTGTCGCTATCGACGTTCGGTATTCATTAAAACAAAGCTGTTTTCCACAGGGGCTGCCCTGAACTTCAATGCCAACTCCAAAGTCAAATCCTGGCACGAATGTGTGCAAAATAAGCGGCAAAAATGCTCCAAGCAAAAGAATGCCTCCAATTATTATCGCGATAACAGCAGGATTTATCGCAAGCTCTGACTTGCCAAGCTTCAAAATTACATTTTTATATTTCTTCAGCGCAGGGTTTATTTCGCTGATGTCAGAGTCTCCATACCCAGTGGGCCTGGTTGAAAGTATGTTGGTGCCAAGGTAATAGACAGCAATAGGAATTAGCACATTGTAAAGCACAGCAATGTGATACCACTTCACGCTTCCCATAAAGCTGACCATCAGCGGAAGTATGACCAGCCCAAGCACAGGAAGTATGACTCCAAGCATGTGCAGCGTTGTTATCGGGCTTTTGAGATTATGCGCATAGTGAAGCATTTTCTCGTAAGTCTCTTCAAGTATGACGTCAAGGGACTTGTCAAGCAGCTCCAATCTTCTTTCATCGCTTGGCTCGTAAAGCGAGGACTCGATGAGGTGGAATGCCTCAACAAACTCAAGGTTCCACTTTCTCCAGCTCTCCAGATAAGCGTCAAGAGACTCCTTTACCGAATCAAAAACTCCGGATTCAACATTCCAGATGATTTTCTTCAGGTCAAGCGAAAGCGGCGGGGCAAGATGAGAAGAGGCAAACTCTATCGCAAGCTCAAGGTTTGATGTGTGCCGCATGTAAGTCACAATGTAGAAGATGCACAAAACCATCTGGTTGCTTGCCTTCATTCTCCAGGAATTTGCAATGAAATCAGGAAGCTTGGAAAGGAATGGAATAAGCACAAGGGCAATGAAAACAATAAGCAGCGCAAAGAAAGTGGAGCCTATTGCATAAGACAGAATGACTCCAACCAGCGCAAAAACTATTGGAAACAGGACTGAAAACGCCACAGTGTCAGAAGGCTTGAGGTCGAGATGCGCTATGTCGATTGATTCCTGAAGCTTGCTTGCTTTTTCTGGGTTCACTCCAAACTTGATTATTTTTCCAAATGCCTTGCAAAGCTTTTCATACAGGCTAACCCTGGCAGGCATCAGCTCCTGCCTGAAATCCCTGTATTCTTTTGTAAGAACTTCCCTTGGCATTGCAACAGGAGCGAGCTCAAACTGCTGCCTTAGTTTCTCCTTGTATCTCTCAACAAGGTTTCTTATCTCTTCTTCATTTGCCTTATCAGCCACGATTCAGCCTCTTTTTTTGATGCTGTATGCAAACAATCTTGCGGCATCGACAGCCGCAATAGCTCTATTCGCTTTATTCTTTCTTCACAGCTCTCTTCAGCCATTCATTCCATTCAAAAAATATCCTGTTTGAGTCAAGAGCTCCAACTTCTTCCCTTATTCTCTCAGATATGTTGTGGAACTCATCATTTGCCATTATCACAAACTTTGCCTCAAGAAAATCAGGCATCTTCAGCTTTGCCGCAGTTTCAACAACAGCCTGCTTCATTTTTGTCCTCAAGTTTACATTCTCCCACACAGCATCCCAGTTTCCAGCCCACTCCTTGACATTCGAGGCGATTGATTTCATTATGTCGCTGTCGCCATTAAGCAGCTCCCCTGTAGGCTCAAGCTGGTCTGTCATGGCGTCATACTTCAGCAAGTCAACAAAACCGCCTTCCTTCAATGGGTCTTCTTCCCAGTGCTTTCTGACTTCTGTAACTTGGGTGACTCTTCTCCATCTGTGCAAGCCATCAGGGCTTCGTATGGGATTTGCCACGACTATTATGTCTGTTGCCTTGAAGCTTGTTCTTGGCACTCCCAAATCATTTACAACTCTGTCAAAAACTCCATAAGGAGAATCTCCGTGAATAGTGCCTGCCACAACATTTGCAAGAGCTCCCACTCTCATGGCTTCATACAAAGCTCTTGCCTCTGTGCTCCTGACTTCTCCAATTATGAGGCTTGAATCTCCAAGACGCAAAGTCGTTCTCAAGCCTTCGTCAGCAGGAACTTCTGTTGTTCCTCTTGTCATGGCAGAGGCAACTTTCATTGACTGAATGTTGTAGCCAAGGTCCCTTAGCGCGCTGACAGGAAGTTCAAGCGTGTCTTCAATTGTAATTGTCCTGACTCTTCGCATAATCTCTGTCATCAAAGAGCCAAGAAGCGAGGTTTTTCCAGAAGACCTTGTGCCTGCAATCAGCAGTGTTCTTGCTCCGTCAATTATAAAACTCAGCAAGCCTGATGCAAGGGGAGTCAGCATCTTGTTTGAGATAAACAAAGGCAGGGTCCACGGCTTGTCCCTGTGCCTTCTGAAAGAATATGCAAGCCCCGTAGGGTTCAGTGGAGCAGTTATGGCTGCGATTCTCGCCCTTGCGTTTGGAAGAATAAGCTCTGTGTCAAGGATTGGATTTGCCTCGTCAAGAGGCCTTCCTGAAATCATCCTGAGTTTTGAAGCCCAGCTTTCTGCCTCTCCCATCGTCGGCACAATATTTGTGACGCAGTCAGAATAGTCAGCGTGCACAATGAACATTGGAATCCTGCCCATAGGCGAGTTTATGCTTATGTCCTGGATTTTTTCGTCTTGCAAAAGAACTTCAATCAGTCCGAATCCCACTGTGTATCTCACAAGCACATTTGCCAGCTCGTCCCTTTCCTTTTCCCGCAGGGTAATCTTGCGGTAGCTGGCAAGCTCGTCAAGCAGGTCAGAGCCAATGTTGTAAAACACCTGCCGCATTCTTTCTGGCTCTGTGAATTCCGAGCGCTTTGGCTTGTGCTCTGCAAGAATTTTTCTCGCAGCATCAAGAAGCTCGTATTTTTCCTCAGTAAGCTTGAATTCAGGAGGAATTATGTGATAAAGATACTGCACTGTGTCTGGCATTGAGAATACTGTGACTTCTGTCTCGCCAACTGCATAGCTGTCCAGCTCCTCTGCGTCAGGAGGATAGCTTGCCATTAATTTTGTGAACATAAAATCAGGCTTTATCAAAGGCCTGAAGATTCTCCTGTAGATGTCCCTGTTTCCAACTGAAAATCCTGCGATGTAAGGTTTTGCAATTGAAATTATTCTTGAGGCGTCAAGCATTGAAACAACTTCATTCACAACCCTGAGATATTTTTGCAGGCAGTCTGCGCCTTCCTTTGGCAGCCCGCTTCTTTCAAGATAGGACTGTTCTCGTCTTGCAATTCTCACCAGCTCAACATAAGCTCCAACAGGGTCTTTCTTTAGCAGGGTGTAAACAATGTTCTGAAGCTCTGTGTATCTGGCAGTGAGCCATCTTGCGCATTGCTGGTCAGACATCAGTCCAAAAGTGAGCTTCTGCTGGCTAAGCCTTTTGTAGATATTTGCAATCTCAGAAAGAAGCAAAACCTGGTCAGCGTCATATTCATAGTCTCTTTTTTGAACATAAACCAGCTTTGTAATTGTGCCAACTTCTGCAAGAATGTCCACAGTCATTGCCATTGTTCTCTCGCTGTCCTCCAGCGAAGGGAAAAAAGGGCATTCTTCGCAGTCAATTCTCAGGAGTATCTCCTCCCCTTCCCTCAGAACCTCATAGTCAAAGCATTTGCCAGGCATAGCAACCCCTTTTGTTATCTGCGCGGCTGTGTAGAAAATTTGTTTATGCCGCCTCAGTTTTGCTTTCGCAAAACCTCTTTTCTTCTCCCTCGCCTTGCGTGGGGAGAAAAAAGAGCCTGCCGAAGGCAGGTGAGGCGGCATTTAGAGCTTATGTTCTACAAAGCCTACCTGAGCAAAAGATTTATTAAACACATTTATAAAAGTTCCTGTATATAGGTAAAGCGTTCAATAAAAGCAAAAAAAGAGACAAAAATGCCAGACGAGCTTCCGCCGCCAATAGGAATGGGTGAAAGGAAACCTGTTCTTTTCAAGCCAAAGCAGTCTGCAGACTCCTTTGCAGCTGAGCAGCCGGTAAGGGAAGAGCTTAACTCGCTAAGCACAAGGTTAAGGCTTTCTGAAGAAAGATACATTGATTTGAGAAGGAAGATACAGCTTATTGAGCAGAACATGCTTTCAAGCCACAAGCGCTCAATGACTGAAATCAAGTCAGCAATATCAGATATTGTCAGTTTGAGAAAGACAGTTGAGGATGTTGAGAACAAGATGATTCTCACAATAAAGGAGCTCCAGCTGACTGCCAAAAAAGAGGATGTTGATGTCATACGGAAATATTTTGAGCTGTGGAGCCCTGTGTCTTTTGCCACTGTCAATCAGGTTGACAAGATGATAAAAGAGGCTTTTGAGGAGCAGAAAGAAGCAGAAAAAGGCGAGCAGGATTAACAAAAGGTTTATAAAATACTCAAACAAAAACTAATCATACAAAGAGGTAAAAAAGGTTATGGCGCTTTTTGGATTTGGAAAGAAAAAGGAAAATGTTCCGCTTAGCCCATTTGAGGGCATAAGCGGAGAGATGATGCCCCTGCCTGTCGATAGGGTTATTAACATGCAGCAGCAGGGATATTCTAATGACCAGATTGTCGCAGCATTGCAAAGGGAGGGTTTCCCGCTGAGCAAGATAATGGATGCGCTGCATCAGGCATCTGCTCCGCCAGCTGCTCCTGCGCAGGTGCCAACTGCTGATTTTATTTCAGGCCCTTCAGAATATCCTCTTCCTGCTGCGCAAATGCAACAGCAGCAAATGCAGCCAATGCAACAGCAGCCTCAGTATGGCTATTCTGCTCCTGCTGCGACAGAAAGCGTTGAGGAGCTTGTAGAGTCAATTGTTGAGGAGAAATGGAAGGATGTTTCAAAAGAAGTTGCAAAGACAGCAGAGTGGAAAGAAGTGATTGCAAGCAGGCTTGACAAGCTCGAGCAGTCAATTGCTGACTTGAAAGGGGATGTTGACAACCTTCACAAGGCAATTATTTCAAAAGTCGGTGAGTACGACAAATCTTTAATCGATGTTGGAACAGAGCTAAAGGCGATGGAGAAAGTTTTCCAAAAAGTCCTGCCTGGACTGACTGAGAATGTTTCTGAGCTGTCGAGGATAACCAGCAAAGTCAAGGCAGCAAGGAAGAAGAAGTAGCTGGATATTTGTGAGGCATTCATGCAATACCGCCAAATACGCCTTACTGGGACGCATCAAAAATATTTCGCAAGATCCATTGTTGAGTATTTTAACGAACTTGTTGCGCAAGGAAAAGCAGTTGAACTTAAATACAGCTCTGACAGCTATTTGTTAGGCGCGGTTTATGTGAATATTTCACCTCGCTTCAAAACAGTAAAAGGAGACATAGAAATAGAGCCAAAAAAGGCGAATGTCATTCTCATCTCTCAACACTCCTTAGACGACGTAGTCAAGCAATTGCGCAAAGAATTTCCCCAACTGAAAAGAGCCCAGTAAGTTTTATAAAGTTTATTCTCAGCGTCTCTTTTATGCTAATCGGACTCGTTGGAAAGCCGTCGTCAGGAAAGAGCACATTCTTCAAGGCTTTGACTCTTGCAGAAGTAGCTATTGCTCCATATCCTTTTACAACAATAAAGCCTAATGAAGGAGTCGGGTTTGTCCGCGTTGAATGCGTTGAGAAATTCTTTAATGTCAAGTGCAATCCGCGGGAAGGATACTGCGTTGACGGAACAAGGTTTGTTCCTGTCAAGCTGATGGATGTCGCAGGGCTGGTTCCAGGAGCGCATCTTGGAAAGGGATTGGGATTGCAATTCTTGGATGACTTAAGACAGGCAGACTGCCTGATTCACATTGTTGATGCTTCTGGCGGGACAAACGAGAAAGGAGAGATTGTCGAGCCAGGAAGCTATGACCCTTGCTATGACATAAAATTCCTTGAAATTGAGATTGATATGTGGTATCTTGGAATAATCAAGAAGGGCTGGGAGAAATTCGCAAGGCAGGTTCAGCAGGAGCAGTCAAACATCGCAGTGGGGCTGGCAAAGCAGCTTTCTGGCTTGAATGTTACAGAGGAAATGGTTGAGACTGCAATAAAACATCTTTCTCTTAATCGTGCAAGGCCGGTTGAATGGAGCGAAGAGGCATTGCATCAGATGGCAGTTGAGCTGAGAAAAAGAACAAAGCCAATGATTATTGCAGCCAACAAGGCAGATGTTTCAACAGCAGAGGCAAATTTGAAAAGATTAAAAGAACAGTTCCCTGACAAGATTATTGTTCCCTGCTCTTCAGAGTCAGAGCTTGCGCTCAAGGAGGCTGCGAAAGCAGGCTTGATAAGCTATCGTCCAGGAGACTCTGATTTCAAGATGGTTGGCAATTTGAATGACAAGCAAAATAAAGCGCTTGAATTCATGAAAAACAATGTGCTGAACAAATACCAAAGCACAGGCGTGCAGGAAGTTCTTGACGATGCTGTTTTCAAGCTTTTGAAATATCTTGCAATCTTTCCAGGCGGAGTGCACAAGCTCACTGACCAGTTTGGAAGAGTTCTTCCAGACTGCTTCCTCCTGCCGCCAAACTCAACTGCGCTTGACTTTGCCTATCGCCTGCACACTGATTTTGGAAAGAATTTCATAAGAGCAATTGACGTCAAGACAAAGAAGACCGTAGGGAAGGAACATCTGCTCAAGAGCGGCGATGTTGTTGAGATTGTGGCGAATAGATAGTTTGTCAATAGCTAACTACTCAAAAAAACTAGTTACCATTTCTCATCTCTTATTTTAAGATAATACGCAGAATGATTGACTACAACATGTCCTGCTAGCGATATAAGCAAAATAATTAATGCATTTTCCCAGCCAGGGAAATAGACGATTGAGGCAAAGGCAAGCGCGCCAATCACAAAATCAGTCTGGTCAAATGGAAACCAGCGTTCCCCTGGTTTTATTCCAACTCTGCGCTTAAAAAAACTTTTGATAGAATCTCCTGCAAGAGCGCCGAATCCAAGCAAGAAGCCGAGGGCAAGCCAGTTCGAATAATTGTAGATGCTCAGCGATTGCGCATAAGGATAGAGAACACTTTGTAGATATGCAGTAAGTATGCCAATGCAAGAGCCAATAATGAATCCCTTGAATGTTTTATGTGAGCCAAAAACTCGTTTTCCTCCAATTTTTAGCCCGATGTCAACAGGCGTGTTCCATTTTTTGAATATAACCCTGCCAAGTATTGTAGACATATTTGCAAAATATGCAGGAAGCATGAAATACAGCAGTTGAAATATTAGCCAAGCCATTTTAATTTGGTTACTTATCTGCCGCTTTTAATAATTTCTTTTTTAACTGAAGCCTTTTTTTCATCAGCCACTCGATGTTGCTGGTATAGACCCCCGCCAGTATATATCCGAGGTTCTTTCGTAAGCTTCTCTTTTTTGAAAACATAAAAATCCCCTTTTTGTTATTGGTGATTGCCTTGAATATTGCATTTCTTGTCAATTTTTTGGGCGCAGCAATAAGGTATCCCGCGTCCAAATCGCCTGGTTCGTGCGCATCAGAGCCGCCAGCAAAGAATTTCACAATGCACTTCCCATTCTTTGTATAACTATGTGCTGGAAGATCCCTGACTTTTCTCATCTTATCCAGCTTGTTTTTTGGCAAAGGCAGGAATGGAGTGTTAAGCACAGGCGCGAAAGCGTCATTGTGCAACTCAACTCCCCCTGCCAGTGCTATAGCTCTCTTTCCTTTTCTCTCTCCAAGATTGTTCATCACTCCTGTTGTGCCTGGGGTGAATGGGTGCGGAACAAAGCATTTGTAGCCTGCCTTTTTTGCTTTTTTTATTAATTGAAAAGTGCCAAGTTCGTATGGCGTGCAGATTTCTCTGTGTTGAAATATTTTATCTGTTTCGTCAAACACAACAATATCATTTCCCTCCGAAGTCAGCGCTTCGAGTCCTGGAAAAATCTCCGTCTTTGCTTTCTTTGGCTTTGTCTCCAAGAGAATTCGATATGCCCTTGCTGGATCCTTGTACGCGTGCTCTACGACAATAACAGCGTCAATCCCTGCTTTCTTGAATGCCGCCCACCAGTCCCTTGCCTTTCTAATCGCCTTTCCATCAGACTTGGGCAGGTTTGGGTGGAAGTGCATATCCACTTTAATGGTTTGTTTTGGCATTTGCTTCACAATTTTCTTTTTATCGCGAAGTAATCCCTTATGACAAATGGAAGCATAGCAACTGTAAACACCAGCATCGCCTCGCTAAGCCAGTTTTGCGCACTAAATGCAAAGAAGATGTAAACAGCATACACTATGTATTTTGGCCTGAAAGTAATTTTTGGGATAGCCCCTAATTGGTTTCTGCTTATTGTAAAAATAATCAATAGAGTATAAACCGCAGCATAGCTCGCACCGATTGTCGCATTAACAAGCCCCCAGTAAACCAGGCCAATCGAAGAAATAATCATTCCTGTTGTGTCGCAAACAATGTCTGTAAACGCCCCCCCCTCTGACGCTTTCTTTGTGCATCTTGCAAGAGGGCCGTCAAATGCATCGACGATTACGTGAATAACGAGAAAAACAGAAGCGATTTTTGGCGCGCTTTTGGCATAATATAAGAATCCAAAAATAAGCGCCAATCCAAAATAACTGACTGCGTCGGCGCTGATTCCAAGATGCGCCAGAATTCTGCACGGGAGGGCTAATGCTCCATCTCTAAAGCAAGCCCACGTATGAACATGATGCTCTTTCTCAGAAAAATAATTCAGATGCTTTTTTCTCATGGCATTAAGTTTCAAAAGAACTCTTATTAAATCTTTCTAAGTCTCAACCACACCAAGATTCTTGTCAACAATTATTCGCATCATAACTGTGTTCTTGCCGACTTGTTTTGCCCTGTAAAGGGCTTTGTCAGCCTCGCTTACCATCTTCTCGTGATTTACAGAGCTGTTAATGCAGCCGCATATGCCAAGCGAGATTGTCGTGTCAAGATTGAACCTGTCTTCCACAACCTTTCTCAGCCTGTCTGCAACCTCTTTTGCCTGCTCAGGCATTGTCTCTGGCAGAATAATTGTAAATTCCTCTCCGCCATACCTGCAGCAGATGTCGCTTGGCCTTGTGTTCTCTCTTACAATTGCTCCAGTGTCCTTGAGGAGCTTGTCTCCTGCAGGATGCCCTTTTGTGTCATTGAACTGCTTGAAGTTGTCAAAGTCAAACATAATCAGGGAAGTCGGCCTCCTGAACCTTGCTGCCTGGGCAATTTCATTTTTGAGAGCTTCAGTGAAATATGCCTTGTTGTAAAGCCCTGTAAGCAAGTCGGAAATAGCGCACTGCTGGGCTTGCGTGAAAAGATGCGATGCAGAAAGCGCTTTTGAGAGCCTGGCAACAAGCGCAGTCGCAACCTCTGCCTGCGGCTCAAGCCTTTGCTCAGAATAAAGAATCACAGCTCCTGTGCTGCCGTTCATATTTATCGGAAAAGCAGCAAAGCATCCAGACAGCTCCCCTGCAAACTTGCCAAACATAAAATCATCCTTCAAGCCAGACACTAAAATTGGAGCTCTTGTTTCAGCTATCTGCTTTGCAACAGCCTCGTCAAGCGCGTCATATTTCTTGTCTGCAAAATAGCTTGCCTTTTTTCCATTTGCAATAATCGAGCAGTTTGACAGTCTTAGTTTTTGAACAAAGAAAGTCGCAGCCAGCTTCATAACTTGACTGCTGTCCAAACTGGCGCCAATGCTGTCCACAAGCTCAAGCACAATCCCTTCATACGCCATGTCACAAGCGCTATTTTGCCGTTTTAAATAGTTTTGTGTTCAAGAAAACAGAAAACCTTGAATATACTGTACTGTGCCTAAGCATACTCTTACAGATGCACGGAGCGAGCCTATGAATAAAGTATTGACTACTTCTTAGTAACATCAAAATCGAAAGATTTAAATACCGCTTGCGCAATAATACTCTTAAAATGAGCGTTCAAATAGCAGAATTTGGAAGTGTCCAGAAAGGGCTTAAAGAACTAATGAATGCTACCCCCGCATTCAGGCAGAATTTAGAGGCAAGAATTGAAGACTCTGGATTATTTAACAACTGGATTGATTCAAAAACACTGAATCTTTACAGTCATAATGAAAAATACAATAAAAACAGCTTTAAGATTGATAATTCCTTTGATTTAAATAAGATTGTTAATTCTGAAGTTTCTTCAAACGGTTCAATAAAAGTTTCAAAGAACGATTACACTGCTTCAAAAGGAACAGCGTTTATAGTTTTTAATTCAAATTATGCAATAAGAACAGACAAATACAAAAAAGGAATGACTCTGCAAGAAGTTAAGAAAGCAGGAGGTTTCAAGATAAATGAACAATTGACTCCTGAAGAAGTGTTAACTCACGATGGATGGCTTGAGCTTGCTGTTGGCAAGGAAAATGCAGCAGAAGATGATTACGAAAACGCTTTAATACTTCTTAAAAAATATGTAAGTGCTGCAAAACAAAATAAATGTTTTGGCAGTGGAACTGGAATGGGATTTTATGTTCAAACAGATTCAAAAGAAAATATGGCGCGTCCTTGGGGTGTGGACAATCGCGGCAATGACTCCGGTGCTGACAACAGGTACAGCTTCAATAACGGTGGGCGCTTTCTCAGGGTACGTTTAGATAAAACCGCCGAAGGGCGGTTCGCAAAAATAGACCCTGCCTTTGCAGAAGCGTATGCGAAAATGTTAACTGGCGCAGATGTTCTGCATACTCCAAACGGAGATTATATTCTTGCTAAAGGAAAAATCGAAGTCAAAAAATAAATATATTTATTAATTGGCATATCTCCTATTTTCTGTCTTGGCAGTGCTTTAGCATAAACTAAAGCAGTTCAAGGCTACAAGCTCTTATACTACGGCAGCTAAGCGCTGTCATAAAATACAGCCGCAACACTGAGTAAGCAATGAAAAGCTGAAGCGGCAGTGCAAATACAGTAAAAGGGCCACAAGTTGGGCGCGTCCTTGGTATGTGAACAATCGCAACAATAACTCCAATGCTAACAACAGGAACAACTTCAATAACAATGGGCGCTTTCTCAGAATAACCTTGCTAACTGCCAAGATTTCTTTAATTCACATGAAAACTTACAAAAATCTGTGGACAGAGCTTTGCTCTCAAGACAATCTTTTTCTCGCTTACAGAAAAGCAAGAAAGCATAACACAAAAAAACAGTATGTTGTTGATTTTGAAAAGAATCTTTTGGGAAATCTTGCTCTTTTAAGGAGAGACTTGCTCTCGGGCGCATACGCTCCAAAGCCGTTGGTTCATTTTATTATTCACGAGCCAAAAACAAGAAGAATCAGCAAATCAGATTTCAGGGACAGAATTGTTCATCATGCATTATGCCATATTATCGAGCCAATATTCGAAAAATCTTTTATCTGCGATTCATTTGCAAACAGAATAGGCAAAGGAACCCTCAACGCAATTAAGCGTTTTGACTATTTCAAGAGAAAAGCAAGCAAAAACAATGCATCATCCTGCTATGCCCTTAAAGCAGATATTAAAAAATATTTTGATACGGTAAGCCACGCAATTTTGTTAAAAATAATAGGAACAAGAATTTGCGACAAAAATGTGCTCTTACTTGCCCAAAAAATCATTGAAAACTGCGACTTGCATCAACAGGGCAAAGGAATGCCTCTTGGAAACCTTACTTCCCAATTTTTTGCAAATGTTTATTTGAACGAATTAGACCAGTTTGTTAAACATAAACTAAAAGCAAGATACTACTTGAGGTATGTTGATGATTTTATCATATTGCATGCCAATAAAACAATATTATCTAATTGGAACACAAAAATAGACGTTTTTCTCAAAGAAAACCTTGAAGTTTGCCTGCATACTGAAAAATCAAAAATAATTCGGCTTGGCGAAAGATTGAATTTTCTCGGTTTCAGGATTTTTTATGCGCATAAACTGCTAAAAAAATCAAATATCAAAAATTTTCATTTGAAATATGCTCTTCTAAGAAAAGAATATGCCCTCCAAAGAATTAGCTACGATAAAATATACAATTCTCTCGAGGGCTGGTTTGCATATGCAAAAAATGCAAACACTCATAAACTAAGAAGAAAGATTGCAGAACAGACTGAAATTGCGTTTCCAAATGAACTCTCAGCAAAGGAAATAGACAGGTTATGCAAACTTTAGAGAATTTTGAATAACTATCAAATTGTCAAAACACTCAAAAATTCAGAAGAATTTTTGGTGCTTGAAAATCTGTAGATTTTCAATGTTCTCTTAGAGAACTTTGACTAAAATTATGGGTTATTTAAAGTCCTCTTTAGTTTACTGCTTTTTGCGCGTATTCTATGATCCTCTGCCTGAACTTTTCCCAGTCCCTTGCCCTGATGCTCGCGCCTGCTGCCGGAATGTGCCCGCCTGCTGTCGCATTTTTCAATCCTTTTGTCACGTTTTCAAGCAGGGTATTGACAGCAACTTTCCTGTCCTGCCTTCTTGCGCTGATGTCAATCATATTTCCTGTTTGCCTGTATAATATTAGGGTTTTATGAGGTTTCTTGAAGCTTGCCATTGTGGCAACAGAGCCCTTGACGTCGTATTTTGAAACAACATTGTAAAATATTATTTCTCCAACAGGTTTTATTTTTCCAAGCTTGTACAAATTGAATGCGATGGTTCTTCTTATTTTATTTGCAAACTGCTCAAGCTTGGCTGATATCTGTATTGGCGACTCTGCCTGGCTCACAACCCTGCCGCAAAGCTTGATATTTTTTTTGTTATAGCTCATGGCGGCAGAAATGGAGCTTGCTGCTTTTCCAAGCTCGCTTCTCCAGATGTCTTTTCTGGGATTGAATCCAAGCTTTTGCAGAGAATGATTGACAAATTCCCGCCATGTTGAATAGCCTGCGTCGCCAATTATTCCCATTGACGCAATCCAGCTCAAGTCGCTAAGGTAAACAACTTCCCTGCCAAAATCATAGCAAAGCTTTGATGCGCAGTATGCAGAAGACTGGACTGACGAAAACAGCTGGGGCTTTATTATCGTGAGATTTTTCATTCCGCGAATGTGCAGTGTGTGGTGGTCTATCAGAAGAATCCTTGCAAACTTTGCTAGTTTTGCAAGCTGTTTTGGCGACTCGTCTGCTGAAAGGTCTGTTATTATCACTCTTGAAATTCTTTTTTTCTTTAACAAGGCAATAACGCTGTCAGGAATCGTATGCCAATCAATCCCTGTTGCAAACTCAACTGGCTTTTTGCGGAATCTTTCAACTATTTTTGCAGCCAGGACCCCTGAACAGATGCCATCTGTGTCTGTGTGGTGGATTACTGCAACCCTTGCATTTGGAAGACAAGTTGATTTAAGAAAATCCCTGAAGTTTTCAACTAATGCTCTCATCTTTGAATCAGTCCTATTGCAAGCTCTGCGAGCCGCGATCTATCTATGACTAACAGAAATGCGATTAAAGTTCCCAACGAAACAAGAAAGCTTGATAAAAAAAAGAGATGGCGCGGGTTTCCTAGAACTCGCATTCGCGCCATCAGGGTGGGGGATTTGTTGTTTCTTGTTTGTCTTATCTTATGTGTGTTCTCTTGCCTGTTTCTATTGTTAATCTGATGAAAGTGAAGGGCACGCCGATAGCCATTTTTGCGCGCCCAGTGAGCTAGTGATGAATTAATATTCACATGGCGATTCCCATCATTAGCAATGGTTCTCATCTGTATACTATGGCGTTAAATTTATATATACTTTATGTATTGCTAATACTACTAGTCGTATAATACATACGAATTAGGTGTTAATCGGTTACAAAAAAGCAAAAGAGGAGACTTGATGCAACCAAGAAAGCTGGTTAAAGCAGGGCAAAGCTCGCACACAATCTCATTGCCAAAATCCTGGCTTGATAGAAACAAGCTGAAACGAGGAGATGTGGTTTATCTTAATGAGCTTAACAACAACCTGGTGATAGCTCCAGAGCGCAGAGAAGCTGCAATTATCCCAAGAGAGCTGACTATTATTGTTGACAACAAGCCAATTGAACAGCTTCAAAGAGAGATAACTTCTGCTTACATAAACAGCTACAGCACAATTGTGCTTGCAGGCGAGCAGCTGAACGACAAAGCAAAGGACTTGAGAAAAGCTCTGCACGATTTTGTCGCTCTTGAGATTGCAGAGCAGACTGCAAAAAGAATTGTTGCAAAGGATTTGCTGAATCTAAAAGAGATTTCTGTTGACAAGGCAGTGAACAGGATGGACATGATTGTGCGTTCAATGTTCCAGGATGCTGAAAAAGTTGTTGACGGAGACAAAAAGCTTTACGAGACTCTTTCACTTCGCGACTACGACATAAACCGCCTTTATTTCCTTCTGTTGAGAATGTTCAAGTCATCCCTCAAAGAGCCAGCGCTTGCAGAAAGCTTTGGCTTGGACGCGTCAGATATTGTCTCAGAATGGCAGGTTGCGACTGCCCTGGAGAGCACAGCTGACTATTTGAAGAATTGCTGCAGGATTTTTTGCAGAATGCCTTCTGAGACAAATATCGCGCTGCTCAAGAACGTTTGGAGTTCAATCGAGAAGGCTTACCTTGAGGCAATCAAGGCATACAACACAAAATCGCGCGACATTGCCCACGAAGTCTGCCAGCAGCGCGAGCATTTGTTCGAGCTTGCAGCAGGATATTTTGAGCAGAATCGCGATGCAATCGCAGCAGAGCTCACAGAGAATTTCAAGTCAGTCATAACTCTTGTCTGCAACATCGCGAGGGCTGTAATTGACAGCGAATAATTATTACTATTAAGTAGTCAAAATAGAAAGATTTATATATTGATATTCTTTAAAAAAGATATGACAAAACAGAGCTATCAAAATAAAGAATGCTCGTGCGAATATGTTAATGTCAATTTAGGACTATATCTACATAATATGCTTTCTAATAAAGAAAAATCTTTTTTTGAGAAGCACCTGAACATATGTAATAGATGCACGTTAGATGTTATTGTTTTCAGGAAAATGAAAGAGCTGAAAGATAAAGAGGTATCTGCTTTGCCGGTGCCCGACATTGTTGGAAAAGCGATGGCCACAATAAAGGCAATAGAACAAAGTCCTGAATACAAGATGTTAATTGGCAAGCACGGTGACATAAAAAAGATTCCTGAAAAAGCATATGTGCGATTAGCCAGAAAATATTTTAAAAAATAAATGTGAAATAATTACTTCTTCCTCATCCTCTCAAACGTCTCGGCAATGTCAATCACATACTTGCCGTCAGCGAGCTTGAAGATAAGCGGCTCGTTCTTGAAAAGCCTGACAAGGTCGAGCTCGTATTTTCCCGGTTGCAGCACGTTGATTGATTCGAAGTCAAGCACGACAGGAGCGTCTTTGTCCTCTGCGCCAACCATTTTGAGAACATCCCGCTCAATTTCTTCCTTTGCGCCATCAGAAAGCTCAATCGGCTTTTCATTTCTCGCTTCAAACTTGTCTTTCCTGATGTAGAAAAATAATCTTCCTCCGCACGAGCATCCCTTCAGGATTTCAGCAGCGCCGTCATCGTAGAATGTGTTGCATCTGACGCACTGGTGTGGCATTGTTTACCTTCAGCTTATTGCTTGCAGCCCTTAACTTATGGCTCTCGGCTTATCTTCTGCGCTTTTTCTTCTCAGCAGTGTAAAGCTCTATCTTGTGGGGGTCTCTCTTTATCTTCTTCACAATATTCGCCGGCCCAACCACAGTCATTCCCTGCCTGTCTCCAAGAAGCAGGTTGAAAAATCCGTCCTTCAATCCTCCCATCATCCCGCTTGCCTTGGAAGCCTGGTCAGGATTTATCACCGCCAGCTCAATTCCCTTGAACTCCCTGTTTATCTCCTCCATAGTTGCCTTGATAAGCTCTGTTTCCTCTTCTTTTTTCAGCCTTCCCTGCAAGAGCACAATCTTGTCTTCTTTTGCAATGTTCAAAAGCTTCCGTATTCTTCCAACAGAGCTTAATCCTGCGATTTCGTTGTATGGAATAAATTGGATGGTTACCATTTTTACCTCTTTCCATTTGCTATTTCAAACAGTTTCTCATAAAACTCATCCACATTCTTGCCGTATTTGGCTGATATTCCCACAACTTCATACTGCGGGAAAGCAGCCTTGACGTTTTTTATTTTTGCCTTTTTCAAATCAACCTTGTTGGCTACGATGAGCACAGGAATTTTTCTTGCGGCAAGATTTCCTATGATAGTGACATTAACCTGCGAGAATGGGTCTTGAGTTGCGTCAAGCACAACAACAACAGAATCCATGTCATCAAGCCATTTGATTGCCTCAATGACTCCCTTTGTCGCTTCTCTCGCCCTTTTCTTTGCCTTTTGCGCAGGCAGCCCTGCTTTCACAAAGTCCTCAAAATCAATTTTTGTCGCGATTCCAGGCGTGTCAACAAGATTGAACATCAGCTCCTTGCCGTCCTTTGTCTTCATAGAAATCTGCTCTTTAATCTGTATTTCCCTTGTCTCGTGCGGAATAGGGCTAACCTTGCCCATCTCCTGCCCGAGCCAGTCAACGCAAATCTTGTTCGCCAGGGTAGTCTTGCCAGAGTTCGGCGGGCCATAGAGCCCAAGCTTGAAAGAGCCTTTTCCCTTGAACAAATCTCCAAACATCCCCTTCAGGAATCTTTTCAGGAAATTAAACATCAATCCACCGCTTTTAAGTCGATAGCTTCACAAACAAAATCTGCATATATATAGTTTTCGCTTCTTAAAAACAACAGAATTCAAGTCCGTCTCCACCCGAACTCAGTTCGGGTTCTTTTTTCCTTCCCCTGCAAAGCGAGGGGAGATAAAAAGAAGTTTGCAGAGCAAACCGGAGACGGACTAAAATATGCGATAATCAAGTCATTCAAAAAATCAAAAATAAATTAGAAAAAGAAAATATAAAACAAGGGTTTTATCTTCCACGGGCCATCTTTGCCCTTGAAATGTCTCCCCTTTTGTCGATGAAGTAAAGGTATCCCTTTGCCTTCTTCACGCCAGCCTTTGCAATCTTCTCCGGCTTTCCGCCCTTTCCCTTTCTTCCTCGGGCCATCTTTACTCTTGAGACATCTCCCTTCTTGTCGACGAAGTAGAGGTATCCACCAATCTTTTTCACTCCTACCTTAGCAACTTTTTCAGCCATTTTGTAAACCCCCTTTTGGTTTTTTAGACGATAAAAAGCGTCTTAATCGTCCATAATTCGGGGTTGTTTATAAAGTTTGCGTTTTATCGAGAGAAGCCCGGGATTATGTCGTCTTATTTTTCACCTTTTTCTTTTCTTTGCCCGATGAATGTCTTTTTTAAGATACCACGCCGGCTTGAGAAGCTTCTGCAGTTTGGCAGCTGCCTCAAGCGACTCCCTGTACTCTTTGAGAATCTTTTTCTTGTCGTGAGGCACCAGGGCTTCAAGCCTCTTGGCTCTCGCCAGAGCTTCTGCCACAATATTCCTCTTTTTTTCCGCCATAGTATTATGTATCCAGACTCGCTGGTATAAAAATCATTCGCTCGTTAAATTTATATAGAGGACTTTGAATAACCCACTATTAAGTCAAAGTCCTCTAAGAGAATTTTGACAATTTGATAGGTATTCAAAATTCTCTATAATCTGTTCGTCTCAGGCAAATGGGGTGTTTGAATAAATGAAATTTGCGCATCTGGCAGACTGCCACGTTGGAGGCTGGAAGGAGCCAAAGCTAAAAGAGCTGGGAAACAGGGCTTTCTCAGAAGCAACTGCGCTGTGCATCAGGGAGAAAGTTGATTTTGTTCTTATTGCCGGCGATTTGTTCAACAGCTCAATTCCTGCCATTGACTCGCTTAAGGTTGTTGTTGACAAGCTGAGAGAGCTTAGGGACAGTTCAATTGCTGTTTACGCAATTGCCGGCTCGCACGATTTCTCGCCAAGCGGAAAAACAATGCTTGATGTGCTTGAAAGCGCGGGATTGCTGGTTAATGTTGGCAAGGAGGATGTGAGCGCAGGAAAAACAAAGTTGAATTTTACAGTCGACAAAAAAACAGGGGCAAAGATTGCAGGGCTGCTGGGAAAAAAAGGAGGACTTGAAAAGAATTTATTTGCTTCTTTGGAAAAGCCAAATCTTGGCGAGGGGAAAGAGTTCAAGATTTTTATGTTTCACACGACAATTGATGAGCTCAAGCCAAAAGAGATGGAGTTTGTTGATTCTGTTTCTGTTTCGTTGCTGCCAAAGGGGTTTGATTATTATGCAGGCGGGCACGTGCACATTGTTGGAAGCACAGCTCTCGCGGCAGGCAAGGTTGTTTATCCTGGCCCATTGTTTCCTAACAGCTTTTCAGAGCTGGAGAAGCTTGGCTCAGGAGGGTTTTGCATTTTTGACAATGGAAAACTAAGGCAGATGAAGATTGAGCTCAAGCCAGTTGTTTCAATTGCAATAGACTGCGGCAATAAAAGCCCTGCTGCTGCGGAGGAAAGCATCAGGCAAGCGCTTGAAAAAGCTGAATTGAAAGATGCAATAGTCGCCCTGAGGCTTTCAGGAGTTCTTGCCAGCGGAAAGACAACAGACATAAATCTGAAATCATTGTTTGAATTTGCTTTGGAGAAAGGAGCATATCTTGTTCTGAAAAACGCAAACCAGCTTGCAAGCAGGGATTTTAGCGAAGTTAAAGTGAGCTCTGACTCTGTTGAAGAGATTGAGCAGAAGATTGTCGCAGAGCTGGCTGGAAAAAGCAAACTGTTTGACGCTGCTGCGGAAAAAAAGCTTATTGAGCAGCTTATGATAGCATTCTCAGTTGAAAAACAGGAAGGCGAAAAGCAGGCAGATTTTGATGACAGATTAGAGAAAGCAGTTTCAAAGCTGATTGAATCTTAGCGCAGTTTGATGGCTATTTTAGCCTGATTTCCAGATATCTTCCCTTTTTCTTCCTGCTCAGCGCCCCGATGATTATCATTATGAGCACAAGCAGAAAAATAAGCGGAAGAATTATTATCAATATATTAAGCGCAACCATCAACACCAAGAATACAAGAAAAATAACCAGAATTGCCGCCAAAACGCTTTTTAGCCCGACAAATTTTATTCTCATTCTTGGTTCACCTGTTCATTCTTGAGTATTTCCTTGCGTGCTCAAATATTTTGCGTTTTATTTTCTTTATCTGCTTCTTGAGCACTATTGCCAAAACAACTATTATGAAAATTGCCACAACAAGCCTGTCAATTCGCTTGAAGAACCCAACAATCGCGGCAAGATGGAATCCAAAGAAATAGCCGATTAAGACAACAATTGGAACTGAAATCATTCCGCCAAGCGCGTCATAAATAAAGAATTTTTTCCAGTGCATCTTAGTCATTCCTGCCATTATCGGGAATACTGGCCTTATTCCAGTAAGGAATCTCGAGATGAAGATAGTTTTTGCTCCATGATATTTGAAATAGTGCTTTAATGGCTTGAGCATTTTTTTTGGGATTATTTTCTTGACATACCATCTGCCATATTTGCCAACCCTGTACCCTATGTTGTCTGCAAGAATGATTCCCAAAATGCAGACAGGAATAGTCCAGGAAAGCGAGAGCACCCCTGCGCTCGGAGATGCAAGATAGCCTGCAACAAGCAATATGACATCTTCTGGAATCGGAACTCCGGTTCCTGCAATTGCAAAAATAATCAATATCGCAAGATAAGACACGTGAGATATATAGCTTATTGTCCAGTTGAGGAGAGTCATCTAGATTTTCGCCTCTTTAAGGGCTCTTCCTCAACATTGTTCTTGGGAATGGAATCGCGTCTTTGATGTTGTCAAGCCCGCATATCCACGACACGACCCGCTCCACCCCAAGCCCAAAACCTGCATGAGGTATCGAACCGTATTTTCTCAAGTCAAGATAAAATCCGTATTTGCCCGGGTCTTCGCCCTGATGTTTCAGGTTTTCGATTATTTTTTTGTTGTTTTCCTCTCTCTGCGAAGCGCCAACCAGTTCCCCATACCCTTCTGGCGCAAGCATGTCAAACCCCAGGACAACTTTCGGATCTTTCGGGTCTTCTTTCATGTAGAAAGCTTTGATGACTTTGGGATATCTCGTGACTATAATTGGCGTGTCATACAATTCTGTTATCTTGTCCTCTTCAATCGTTCTAAGGTCCTTGCCCCAAGGCACAGCCATCTTTTTCTTCTCCTTCAGCAGCTTGATGACATCGGCGTAGGTCATTCTTGGGAATTTCTTTTTCAGGCTAGGTTTTAGCTTGTCAATGCTCCTTCCAAGAATTTCAAGTTCCTGCTTGTTTTCATCAAGGACCTTTTTCAATATGTGCTTGACGAGCTCCTCAGCAGCGTCCTCCAGTTCATCAAAATTCATCCAGGCAGCCTCCATTTCAGCATGCCAGTATTCAGTAAGATGCCTTGAAGTCTTGCTCTTCTCTGCCCTGAATGAGGGCGCAATGCAGTATATTTTTTCAAGGCTGAAAATTCCTGCCTCTGCATAAAGCTGCCAGGTTTGCGCGAGGTAAATCGGCTCTCCAAAATAATCAACCTTGAACATCGTTGAGCCGCTTTCTCCAGCCAGAGGAGTGAGCACAGGCGACTGGAACTCGTAAAATCCCTGATTTCTGAAGTATTCGTGTATTGCTCCAAAAACAGTGCTTCTTATTTTCATTATGGCATTCATCTTCCTGCTTCGCAGCCAGAGATGCCTCTGGTCAAGCAAAAACTCAGGAGAAAAGTCTTTTGTGATTGGGAATCTTTCTGCAATCTGCACAATGTCAATGTCAGAAACCCTGAGTTCAGCTCCGCCAGGAGCCCTTTCGTCTTTGGCAAGCTCGCCTTCGATGTAAAGCGAGGACTCAACAACCAATTTATTCGCGTTTTCCCAGACTTCTTTTGAAACTTTTGCCTTGTCAACAACAGCCTGAATCACTCCAGAACTGTCTCTCATCATCAAGAAAACCTTGTCAGCCTGCTTTCTCTCGCGGTGAATCCAGCCCCGAAGCGAAGCTTTTCCTGTCCCCTTTTTGAGCGCCTGCCCAGCAGATATTAACGCCATTGACAAAACAAAAAGAACTATGTTTTTAAAGATTGTGCTTAGTTTCCAACAATAACGTCGTGCAGGTACATTCTTGGGCCATCAAACGAAAATTCAATGGCAACAGGAGCAATCAGCGCATTCGCAATGACATAGTCCAGGCTTCTTTCAGCCCATCTCAGCTGCGCAATCTCCTGCGTTGAGAGATTTTCTTTTCCTTCTTTCCTGAAGCTGAGCATTCCCGGCCTGAAGCGAATTATTTCATCAGGGTTTCTTGTGCCCCGTGAAAGTCTTGACACGTCCATGTAATTTCCTTTCACAGATTCTATTATTATTTCGCCGCCTGTCACAAGCAGGTTGCCGCCCTTTGGCATGTCCCTTTGCGGGTGAATAAACACACCATACTTTCCGCGGACTTCATTCCATATCTCCTTGATTTTTGAAATGACTGCTTCAGCAGGAGCAAGTCCCCAGGGAAGCTTGATTTCCATATTTGCCTGCATGTCTGGCTTTTCCGCGCACCTTATGCACCAACTGCCTCCTATTTTCAGGCAGGTATTCTCCAGCAATTTCTCCTTACCCTTCTGATAAATAAATAGATTATCCTGCGTGGGCAAACCAAGTGACTGTAGATAGTAAATACTCGCGAGCTTGTTCATTTTAATTGCATTCGATACCCCAAGAAAGCCTGAGGCAAACTATCACCCCTTCATATGCAGCAAATAATCAGAAGTTTATAAAATTAACTTAGTTAAGGCGTTAGCCTGTCTGGGTCCCGCGGAAACAGGACAGCTTCCCTTACATTTGCCAGGCCAAGCAGCTGCATTGTAAGTCGCTCCACGCCAATCCCAAATCCGCCGTGCGGAGGAACCCCAAATGCAAAAAACTTGGTGAACCATTCAACTGATTTCAGGTTCATCTGTTTTGCCTTGACGTTTTCAATCAGCCTTTCGTATCTGTGTTCTCTCTGTCCGCCTGATGACAGCTCGAGCCCTCTGTAAATCATGTCAGTGCTTCTTGCATACTCAGGCTCGTCATCATCCTGCATGACATAAAATGGCTTTTCTGCAAACGGAAATTTGTTCAGGAAGAAAATTTCACTATTGTATTTCTTTTTCGCATAGTCTGCCAGGATTCTTTCTGCATCAGGGTCAATTTTTCTGTCTTTCTTTCCTGCTCTTTCCAATATCTCGTACGCTTCAGGGAACCGAATCTCAGGAAAAGGAGTTTTTGGAATCTCAACAGCAACGCCAAGCCGCTCGAGCTCATTTTTGCACTCATTTTTCACTTTCATAAGCATGGCAACAAAAAGCTGCTCTTCAACCCTCATGACATCATACTCGTCTCTTATCCACGCAAGCTCAACAGCAATGCCCCTGTGTTCGCACAAATGCCTTGTGGTGTAAGAGAGTTCTGCCCTCCAGCTGGGGCCGATATCGGCAATTTTATCAAGCCCTGCAATAATAGTAAGCTGCCTGTGCAGCTGCGGGTCCTGCCTTAGGTATGCCTTCTTTTTGAAGTACGGAACAGTAAACATTTCAGCTCCTGATTCTGACGGAGTTCCCATAAGGCATGGAGTGAACACTATGCTAAAGCTGTTTTTTGAGAGCCATTCGACAGCGCCCTCAACAAGCTTTGACTGTATCTTGAATACATCAAGATGCTTCAGGTTTCTAAGGTCAATCGGCCGGTTATCAAGCCTCTTGTCAAGTCCTGTTGGAATTTTTCCTGAGAAATCAATCGGCAGAACAGGCTCGCTTTTGCTAAGGACTTCAATCTCCTCGAGAAGGACTTCCTTTGCGCCTGACTTGAGTTTTGATTCCTTTACTTTGCCTCTCACGGCAATAACGCTCTCTTTTGGAATCTTTTCAATTTCGCCAAACATCGCAAAATCAGGAAATGCAGTAAGCTGCACAATTCCCTCTCTGTCCCTGAGCTTGATGAATGCAATCTTGCCCATATTTTTCACATCAGCAGCCCAGCCTGCAAGAACTACTTCAGAGCCCTCTTTCTTCTGCTGAGCCTCGCTTGAATAAATCCTTTTTGAAATGTCAATCGCCATTTTTTCACCAGTATCTGCTGATTTCAAACCGCCTTTTCCAATATGACAACTTCAACTTTTGCCTCTCTTTTAAAGTTTTCTGCAGCCTCGCTTCCAGCAGTGCCTTGAATCGCGCCATAGTGCATTGGAATAGCAACCTTTGGCTTGAAGGAATTCACCGCAGCAGCCGCCTCACTCGCTGCCATTGTGTAATTTCCTCCAACAGGCATCATCGCGATGTCAATGCCCTTCAGGCTTTTCATTTCAGGAATAAAATCACTGTCGCCTGCGTGATAAACTCTCTTGCCAGCCAGAGTCAAAACAAATCCAACCCAGCTGTTGTTTTGCTGATGAAACTTTTTGTCAATATTGTAAGCAGGAACAGTCGCAACCTTCAAGCCAGCAACATAATAAGCATTGTTTGGCTCAACAAGAACAATGTCTTTGAAACTCAATCCCGCAAGCTTGCTCTGGCAGTCAGCGACAGTCGCGACAATCGTGTCAGAAGTTATGATTTTTGCAACATCCTGCCTTGAGCAGTGGTCATAGTGCTCGTGAGTTATTAGAATCACATCTGCTTTCTTCAAGCCAGCCCCCTCAGCCAGCTGAAATGGGTCTATGTACACAGTCTTTCTCTCTCCGCTAAGCCTGAAAGCAGAGTGCCCAAGCCACTCGATCTTAAGTCCGTCAGTTTCAAATGCCATTTTGGATTCACCAGCCTTTTCGCAGCTTGCCGTGAGCAATAGCAATATCGCGCCCAACCAGATAATCCTGTTCATTTCTCTTTCAGTTTCAGCTGCAACGCCAAATCTTCAAGCTTCTCAAGCCCGTATTTTATGGCATCAAACTTTTTTCTCACAGGAATGTTCCTGAAATCAAAAGTCATCAGCTCCTCATACACTTCAGCCACAAAATCCCTGATTTCAAGCGCAGTGTCCTTGTTGCCTTTTATCACGCTGTTAATCGCTTTTCGAACAAGCTCTCCAACAAGGTCGCACAATCCAGGAAGATAAACATCAGTGTCAACTCCAAGCTGCTTTGCAGTCAAAAGCTTCCTGTCTTTTATGAAGCCGTAGTAGCAGGAAGCCTCAACATATTCCTCAAGCGCTTCTGTGTAGGCGTTTACTGCCGCAAGGTGCTTGTCATCTGAAATCATCTTGTCTATGTCCTTTATGTCTTTCTTGGCAGAGTCAAGCATTTCCTTTGCGCTGTCAAGATGCCCCCTATGAACTTCATAAATTGCAGCTTTGCTGGCCTTGAGCACGTCTCTTGATTTCTTTATGATTTGCTCCCTGCAGCTATCAAATTTTTCCATCTCCGCCTGCATTTCCGCGAACGCTTTCTTGTCTATCATCAAGGCAATCTTTTGAAGTTTCCCCTTTTAAATCTATTGTCTGGAATAGAGGGGAAATAAGGCAAAATTTATATACTGCCTCAGTTAAAAGATTTCAAACCCAAAGGGGTAAAAGGAGGCTAAATGGTAACAGCGCTCGGCGGTGTAGTTCAGTTCTTTTCTGATGTTGGAATCTATGATGTCGTGCTTCCATTCCTGCTTGTTTTCACAATCGTTTACGCGATTTTTGAGCGAACAAGGGTTCTTGGCACAGAAAAGGTTGGAGACAAAGAATATCCAAAGAAAAATCTGAACGCGATGGTTGCTTTTGTGATTGCGTTCTTTGTTGTGGCATCAAGCCAGCTTGTTGAGACAATAACAAAAGTGTCATCAAATATGGTTATACTGCTGCTTCTGGTCGTTTTCCTGCTTATGCTCATAGGCTCGTTCTATGGCGAGGAAGAGATTGGCAAGAAAGGCATTCAAGACAAGACGCAGAGAATAATTTTCATAATAGCGGTTTCACTTGGGATAGTTTTCATATTCATGGACGCGATAAAGACAGGCACAGGAATCAGCTGGCTTGACTACAGCTTTGACTACCTTAAGAACTACTGGAGCTCCACAGCAGTTGCAAGTGTAATCCTGATACTTTTCATAATTGGTTTTATGCTTTGGGTGACTCAGGGGACTCAGGGCAAAAAAGAAGCAAGTTCAACAAGTTCAACTTCAGGAGGGAGATTATAATGGCATTTGCAGCAATTCAATATGGTGGATGGGGAGGTTTCAGGGAGCTGTTTTATCAGCTTGAGCAGATGGGAGTTTTTGACGTGCTTTTGCCGTTCATCCTGATATTTTCATTGCTTTTTGGGGTAATGCAGAAAGTGAATGTTTTTGGACCAGACAGCAAGAAATACAATGCAATACTGTCACTTGCGATAGCTCTTCTCGTTATTGTTCCTCATGTTACAGGAATGTATCCGGAAAGTTTTGACCTGGTTGACATAATAAACAAGGTTCTTCCCCAGATAGCCCTTATTTTGATTGCGCTAGTCCTGTTCTTGATTATGGTTGGCATAGTTTGGCCGCAGCCACCAGGAGGATATTCGTTCCTTTCAAAAGCAGCCACTCCAATCGCAGCAGCATTAATCCTGCTGTTCATCTTTGGCAGCGCAGCTTATCCGCAATACAGGCCCAGCTGGCTTGCCTGGCTTGGCGACCCCAGCCTGCAGATGTTTGTGATTATTATGCTTGTGGTGGGGCTTGTCATTTACTTTGTGACAGGCGGAAAAAGTGAAGAAGAAATGCAAAAAGATTTGATGTGGAAAGCTGCAAAAGAGAGACTGGCGGCAGAGAGAGCTGCAGCTGCTCACCATTAGGTAATTAAATGGCAACTCCGCTAGATATGGGAATTCTGCAATCATTCCAGTCAGTATTTCCATTTCTGTTCACATTTCTGATTGTTTACGGAGTTTTGTCTTACACAAAAATTCTGGGCGAGAACAAGGCAATCCCCGCATTGCTGGCAGCGCTTCTCGCAATCGTGACATTGTTTTCCAGCGTTGCGCTCAAGACAATAAATATGATGGCTCCCTGGTTTGTGCTGCTGTTTGTTTTTGGGATATTTCTGCTGATTGCCTATCAGCTCTTTGGAGTCAAGGAAGAGTCGATAAGCGGCCTGTGGAAGAATTGGGAGGGCGGCGGAAGCACGGTATTCTATTGGGTTCTGACATTCGTGCTTATAATCGGGCTGGGCTCGCTTCTTACTGTTCTCAAGGAAGAGCATAAGGCGCCGATGTTTGTTGAAAATGCCACAGTTGCAGCAGGAGCAGCAGTTCCCCAGGTAAGCTTCTGGACAACAATCCTGAATCCAAAAGTGCTTGGAGCTGCGTTATTGTTGCTTATCGCGATGTTTGCAATCAAGAACCTCACGCAAGGGCCTTCTAAATGACAGAGATAAAGCACAGGCTTGCCAAATATGGCGCGGATGTTGTTCCAATTGCAACATTTTTGGTGAACTATAAGGACATTTTTTCATTCAGCTATCTCTACACGCTGATGCATGAGTGGCTTGTTGAAGAGGGTTATGCCCCAAGGGAGGACTCGGAGTTTCCAGAAGTTTATTATCTGGAAAGGCAGAACCCTGTTGCTGGCAATGAGTTCTGGATAAGATGGCGCACTGCAAAAAAACCGTACAACACAAGTCTCTGGCTTTATTTTATTGACATTGACATACACGCATTCACAATGAAAAAGGCAGAGCTTATTCTTGCAGGAAAAAAATACGAGGTTGACAAGGGAGAAATAGAAGTCAACATTGCCGCAAATTTGATAACAGACCCTGACAAAAAACTTGAAGCGCCTTTGCTTAGGCAGTTCAAGCGATTGGTGCTCAGGGGAATCTTCAGGAAGAGATGGGAAGACCACAAGAACGCCCTCTACAGGGATGTGTTCAGGCTGCAGGAGGCTGTCAAGACGTATCTTAAGCTTGAGACATACCTGCCTGAAAAAGAGCTTGCAGAATATTGGATGAGAAGGCCAGAAGTGAAGTAGGTGCAAAGATGTCAAAAATAATAAAGATGCCTGTTTCTACCATTAAATATGCTGGATTTGTAGATGAAAAAAAGGTTCTCAATGCAATAAGAGCCTGGTTTATTGACGAAGGATTTGAGTTCAGGGAGCCCACGTACAAGCACAAGGTTGGGGCAGAGGGGCTTCAGATAGAAGTCAAGATGAATGGCGAAAAGAGAGTCACTTCCTACATAAAATTCATAATTGAGATGCATATGTGGATAAGGGAGATAAAGGAAGTGCCTGTTGCCAAGGACGGAGTCCAGCAGATGGCAAAAGAGGGAAAGTTCTGGATTGAGACAGGAGGCACTCTTGAGATGGACTGGCAGAACAGGTTCGAAGGCAACAAATTTTTGCAGGCGCTCCATGACTTTTACCTGAAGCACATTGCGTTTCAGAAGATACAAATGAAGTGGTGGGACACTCTTTACTATAAAATTTATAAACTCAACAGCGTTATACGAAATGCCATTGGATTCGAGACTGCTTGAATCTGGCAAAAAGGCAAGCAAAAGAAAAAATGGCTGAGCGCGAACTGATTGTGGACAAGGAAAGGATTGATTACGAGGGTCCTTTTGAGATGGTTGACTTCTACAGGCTGTTCGAGGCTTTTGCAATTGATATGGCTTATGACAGGAAGGAGCTCAAGCACGCTGAGTCTGTGACAAAAGAGGGAAAATTTATCGAGCTCGAGCTCGAGCCCTGGAAAACCCTCACAGACTATGCAAAATCATTCATTCACGTCAGGGTGCAGATGGCAAACGTGAAGGATATTGTTGTTGACGGCAAGAGGCTCCAGACAGGAAAGATTTCTGTTGTCATTGATGGAATACTTGAGACTGACTATGAAAGCAGGTGGGAGGGCAAGCCAGTGCTGCTGTTCCTGCGCTCGTTTTATGACAAGTACATCTACAAGTCCCTTGCAGGCGGGTTTGACAAGATGATTCGCAGCGACACGATGCATCTCAAGGAAGTCGTCAAGGCGTTCCTGAATATGTATCAGTTCAGGTAGAATTTCTTAACTTCTTTTATGCTTTCATTCTTATATTTCTTATTTAGTGTTATCAACGAAATTGAATTGACTTTTGTTTTTGATTCTACTTTTTTGTTTCTTAACTCTTTTAGTGCCTTGTCAATATACTTTTTTTCATGAAATATTCCTATTGTAACATGAGGAATATAAGGAATGTCCTTTCTAAGATGCTTTGTCAGCAATTTCGAATAAAGTTTTTTATGAATTTTTATTAATTCTTTCTTGCCTTTATTGACTAGCAAATAAAGATAGAATTCTTTTGGCGATTTTCTCACGCCTTTCAGTACAAGCTCAAAGGGTTTGATTCCTTTGATTGCATTAGTTATATGTTTTTCAAGCTTTTTTTGAGAAACATTCTCAAAAGGGAATGCCACAGTTATGTGCGATTTGAATTCCCTGTATAAAGGATCATACTTTTTTCTTGCGGACTCGATTATTTTATTTGTTTTTGAAAATATCAAAATTGCTTGTTTCATTCGTAAGCCTCCGAAGGGCAAGCGAAGTTGCGACTTCGAGTCCTTCTCCGGCTTTTCGCTTCGCTCAAAGCCTCCGAAGGGAGTTGCACCCTTGACCTGCGGTTCGTTTGGCAGTTTCTAACATCAGTTACGCTAGCCACTGCATACAAAACCGCCGCTATAGCTACTAAGCTACGGAGGCGACTGATTTTGTTGAATCTAGGGCGATTTAAAAAGATTGCTAATTTCAACCAGCGAATTCTTTATATACCCCACCATTTCCCTATTTGGAGAGGTGGCTTATGGCAACTGGCAAAAAGGATCTGGAAAGGCTAAGAAAAATATATCGCGATGAGCTTGCAATTTTGGAAGCAAAATGCAAAGAGGGCAACGCGACAAAAGAGGAATATAAGCAGCTTAACAAGATTCGCGAAAAGATGAAATAAGAAAAAAATAAAATAATAATCCGGGAGATGAAAAATGCCAATGATAGTGAAAGAAGCGTATGAGAAACTGAAAAAGCAGCATCCGCAACTGCCTGAGTTTGCGGCTCTTGACAAGGAGTTCGAGATATCGCTGATTGAGTGCGAACCGCAGCTGCTTCGCCAGATAAAGAAAAAGATTTGCGAGCACGTAGATGCAGTGCATGAGCTTCTGGAAGAGACTCTCCAGCCAGAAACAACTTCTTTTGGAAATCTTTATGAGGCAAAGTGCTTTGGAGAGAGTGAAAGGGGGCAAATACTCGAGCTTTATAAGAAAGTAATGCTGATTCTTAGGGAGCTTGATGAGACAGTTCTTTTGCTGGATGACAATGTTGACGCTGATTTCATCAGGCGCGCAGCCCAGGAATGGCCAAACATAAGAAAATTAGCGCTTCCATTCGTGAAAAAGCTCAAGGAGTGCTGGACAAAGCCAGCAGAGGCAAAGAGGTTCCTGGACTATCTTGGCTAACGAGGAGAAAAAGCAATTCATGCAAACAAAATGAAAATAATCCTGATTGGGCCGCAGGGCTCTGGAAAAGGAACGCAGGGAGAGCTGATAAGCAAGCAATGCAAGATTCCGCACATTGATATCGGCGAGCTTTTCAGGGAAGAGGCTGCAAACAAGACAAAGTTTGGGCTGGACTCCAAAAAATACTGGGAAAAAGGCAAGCTTGTTCCAGACGAAATGACTTTTGGCTTCATCAAGTCCCGCCTATCAAAGCCAGACTGCAAGAAAGGCTTTGTCATGGAGGGATTTCCAAGAACAGTGCATCAAGCCCAGCTTCTTGATTCTTTTGTAAAGCTTGATTTGGTCATTGAGCTTGCTGTGCCTGATGAAATTGGCATCAAGAGAATTTCTTCACGAAGAATCTGCTCAAAATGCGAGGCAACCTATGGGCACGATGCTCGTCCAAAAAAAGAAGGCATCTGCGACAAGTGCGGAGGAAAGCTCGTGCAGAGAGAAGACGACAAGCCAGAGATGATAAAGAGAAGGCTTGAGATTTATCATACTGAAACAGAGCCGATTCTTGGCTACTACCGAATTCAAAGGCTTGTCAAGACAGCAGATGCCTCAAAAACAATTCCTGAAGTTTTTGAAGAGATTAAGAAAATTCTTGGCTGAATATATTTTTGAACACATTTTATCAATCAAATAGCTGCCTGACAAATTCAGTTGCGTAGCTTCCTTTTTGCAGGATAAATTTTAGCAGAACTTTCTTTTTGCCAGAGTTCAACTCATCTTTCTCCAGCTTTCCAACCCAAAGCTCCTTTGCCTCTGCAAACAATTCTCTCTCGCCACCCTCGCTGCTCAGCTCTGGAAACTCTTTTATCACAAAGTCGCGGGTAGTCAAGCCTTCGTTAGCAAGGATTCGTTTAACCTCTTCTGTTTCTTCTGTCCCAAACCCGATAATTGGCAACGCAACATTCCCCTTCGCCTTTCGTGCCACGGCTCTTGCCATTTTGTTCCACAGCTCGCTCTGGTAGCTTGCCACAAGCAGTTTAAGCAGTCTCAGAGGCAGTCTTTTCAGCGCTCCAACATAATCTCCTGCGCGCTCTGCAAGATATTCACCAACTTTTGGCTCGCTTTTCATCAGCAGTTCAGCTGCTTTCTTGAAATCGCGCTTCACAATTGCCTTTCCAACCTCAGAATTTTTCTCGCTGAACCTCTGCTCGCCAAAATAGTTGACAAAGCGAGCGGTTTTCTTTGAAACTTTTGGTTTCTCGTCAATATTTCTCGCAACAATTTCAAACTGGTTTCCCTCCAAATCTCCAAGAGAAACAGGATTTTTTCCACAGCCCAGGAATTTTGTTTCGATTCCATCAATCTTTAAAGACTCAATCTTATCCCTGCCAACGCCTAAAACAGAGCAAACCTGCTCAGTCACTGCAATCTTGTCCTTGTTGCCTGCAAAGCCAATCAATCTCGCAGGAACCCCAAACAAATTCGCTATTCTTCCAACAGCCGCGATAGTATTCCAATTTTTCTTCCGCAGCAGAAAGTAAGAATAGTTTCCTTCTTTCTCAATTTTCACATTGCTGATTTCCTTTACAAAGAAATCTTCTGGGATTTGTTTTATTTTGTACATAGACTCGCTCCATCCATTGAAGTTTTTAAACATTCATATATTTATGGATTTTCAATATTCATTCACAACATAAAATTTATATACTTGCCCCTTCATTTTCATCAATATGGCGGGAGTTCATTATGTTGTAGATGGCATAAAATCGAAGTTAGATGCGTACTGTCAGTTCTTCGGGAAAGTAGTCCAAATTTCGCAGGCGATACCTCCCGGCGCAATGGCTACCCCCGCACAAAGAGAAGAGGTAGGAGTGCAATTAAAGCAGTTGCGATTGATAATAAACGCAATATATAAAGATGTGGCTTATCTTGATAAAAAAGAAGTAGGCGAGATGGAAAAAAAGTATAAGAAAGGGCATACAAGCGTTGCTGACTGATTCTTTTTTCAACGATTGAAGAACCACTCGAGTAAAGAAAATCCCGACTTCATCTGAGATTTTCTGACCCGGTTGCTCCACTTCGTTACGCACCCGGGAGGATTTGAACCCCCGATCTTCAGGTTAGGAACCTGCCGCTCTATTTGTCCGAGCCAAGCAAAGCGATTGCTTGCTTATGCCCTCCAGACTGAGCTACGGGTGCATTTTCTGCCATTTCTGATATTTTGATAAATGTCTTTGGTTATGTGATCCAATTTCTTTCATCCATTTATAAATTTGCTTGCTTCCTTTCAGAACCAATCTTTCATTGTTGTCTTTTAACTGCACTCTAAACTCTCGTGAAAGCAATTGCTTTCTTATTTGACTGAGCAAATCCGGTGCGCGCATATGTATAGAGATACATGGATAAGGCCTGCCGACGGGAGTTTTATCAAAATAAAAGCAACCATCTGTATCAAAGACGCCTCTTATGACGTGCTTTATTTTATTCCAATCTTGTGCAATTTCATTTGTTATTTTAAGATTCTTTTTTTCCCCAATTGGAAAGCCCATCTCTTTATTCATAAAAATAACAAAATACTTGTGGTATACCAATATCTCCATAGCGAGTGCATCTTTCTTATACTTTATCGATGCCTCCCTATTTAATATCTTTTTAATGATAGTTTTAATAAACATCAGATACTCATTATCTAATTTGGAATGCCCGCTTATTCCAACTAACCAAATCTTTTTCTTATACTCATATGATAATTCACTTAACCAACCATCACCTAACAATGTACCATACAATTCTAAGAATAAAGGAGAATTAATATCAATCTTGAAATTATCGCGGGCGCGCAGGTTTCTTTTTAAAGCGCTAATTTGTCCTCCACGTATTTGCCTTCTTTTTATCTCTTCTTTACCATATTTTTTAATGAGAATGCCATGCGTTTTTTCTCCACCCTTTACGACGCCCCAATTATCAACTTGTTTGTCTAAAATCTCTAGATGGCTAGACAGCTCTTTGGGAATTATTTCAGAAGGAACATATCTTGTTTTGTCATAAACCCATTTATCTAGCGCGCTTTTTGAAATCTTTAGTTTTTTAGCCAAGGCCAGCATGGACACTGCTTTATGCTGTTCTTTTAAATAAGAATACAATTTCCTTTTCGAATCTTCAGATAATAAAATTCTCATAAGATGATAAAAGACCAACACATATATTAAACTTTCTCTATCCAGACTGAGCTACGGGTGCACTTTATTTCAGGCGTTTTGGCACTATTTAAAGATTATCCTGTCTCACTTCGCCAGCTTCTTCAGAATTCCAACAATCTTCTCGCCAGCTGCCTTGCCTCTCAACTCTGCCATCGCAATTCCGATTAAGGCATTGAAAGGAACGTTTTTGTTCAGCTTCACAATTTCTTTCAGTTGCTCTTCAAGCTCATCATCGCTTATCAGCTTGAACTTGCCAAGCAGTTCTTTTGCAGGCTTGGCTTCAGCTAAAATCTTCAGCACAACCTCTTTTGAGATACTGCCTTTTTCAAGAGCAGAAAAAATATGCTCAAAATCCTCGTCAGCAGGGTTTATTTCAACATTAAACTGCTTCTTGACTATCTTCGCAGAAGTCATAAGCAGCTCTGCGATATATGCAGGCTTTAGCTTCTTGAATTTTGAAACAAAACTGTCAAAAGTTTCTGTTTTATTGCTTCTTGCCAGCAAGTCAGCCAAATCTTTTCCAATTCCAAGCTTTTCATAGCGATTCGCTTTGTGCTCTATTAGCTCAGGAATCTTAATCTTGTTTAGCATTTCTTTTGTTATTTCAATCGCAGGAATGTCTGTTTCAGGATACATTCTTGCTGCGCCAGGCATCGGGCGCATATAGCTTGTAGTTCCATCTTCATTTGGATTCCTGACTTCTTTTGGAACGCCAACAAATGCCTCAAGAGCTCTGGCAATGATTGCATTCAGGGCAGCTTCAACTTTTGATTTTTTCTCAGCCACAAACACAAATCCATCCTCTTGCCTGCATCCAAGCGCTTTTGCAATCTTCTCCTTGTCAAATTCATTTATCCCATATGCAGGAAGCTCGTCAGAATGAACAATTCCTCCTATTCGCGCAGCAATCTTTGCCCTGTCTGAAAGCTCTGTTCCAAATCTCTTGTTTGGCTGAAGCTCTTTTCCAATCAATCCGGCAAAGCCAGGAAGTTTTATCGCAAGAATGATGCCTTCGTTGGAAACAGTAGATTTTATTATCTTTGATTCGCAGTCAGAAAGAAGTTTTGTCACGTCGACAAATCTTGTTTTCTCAATCTGCTCTTTCTTGACGCCTCGCTTTTCAAGCTCTCTTTTGATTTCCAGCAAGCCAGTCTGCCTTGAAACTTCATTCTCAACCAGCTTTGGCAGGAGTTTAAGGTCTTGGCAGCCCTTGATTTCAATTCTCTCTCCTCCTGCTATCGAGACATTGACATCCTGCCTTATTGTTCCAAGCCCTCTCTTTGCCTTTCCAGTGCTTCGCAGCAGCAAGCCAATTTTTTCAGCAGCTTCCATTGCCTGTTCAGGAGTTTTTATGTCAGCAGCAGTCCCAATTTCAACAAGAGGAATTCCTAATCTGTCAAGTCGATAAACAATGTGCCTGTGCATCAGTTCCTCGCGAATTATTCTTGCAGCATCCTCTTCAAGGCAGATGCTTTGCACTCCAACCTTGCCATTTTTTGTTTCAATCTCTCCGCCAATCGCAACAAGCGCAGTCCTTTGAAAACCAGAAGTATTTGAGCCGTCAATAACAGTCTTTCGCATAACTCTCATCTGCTCAACAGGCTTTGATTTAAGCATCAGCGCAACCTGCAGCGAAGTTGCAAGCGCGTCTTTGTTCAATGGTTCAGGCGGGCTTTCGTCAAGCTCAACAAGGCAGGTTGAGTCATTGTAGCCCTCATAAGCAAAAGAAAGCCCTTTCATTTGCTCTGCAAGAGCAGCAACGTCAATCAAGCCAGACTCTCCTGGCATTGCCCTTAGCTTTCTCTTGACGACAAAATCAGGATTTTCATCGCGAATCAAAGTTGGGCAGCCGCAGAAAAGCTTCTTGCCCTCCAGCTGCTGGTGAACTTCAAGTCCCACTTTCAATCCAAGTTTTGAGTAGTCTGCCATTTCTTTTTTCATTGAATGAAAATTATTTGTTTTTCTTGCTTATCAATGCAAAGATTGTCGCAAACAGAGTGATGCCGATTATCCAGTCAAGGAATTTTTTCGCAAGCTCTGCTCCGCCATACAGATTGTAAGACACAATTGCCGCGGTGGTGCCAATTGCAAGAGGAATTATCATATATTTTCTCAGCAGTTCTCCATAATAATCAGTCAGCCGCCTTCTTACTGGCGTGGGACAAGCCAGCTCAGGATTCTTTTCAATAGCTTTCTTGATTACGCGCTCCCATTCTTTGGTCATTTTTTCTCACCTTCTCTTGTCTTCAACTCGCGCTTCCAAACAACAACTCCCTTTTTGCGAACTTCGCGAACTCGGTGCAGGGGAATTTCAACTTCCTCGCCTTCCTTTTCAACAACCATGAAATTTCCATCGAGCCTTTTTATTGCAACATAAGGCATCTCAACAAGCCTGTCCAAGTCAAGAAACCAGAGAGCATAATCTTCAGGCTTCTCGCGCTTGTCCCACGTTATCTTGTTAATCAGCTCTTTTATCGGAATCATTGAACTGTTTCCTCAATTAACAATATTTATCGGCTTCCCTTCCACAAAAGCTTCTATGTTGTCAATCATTATATCGTAGCCGCGCTTGAGCGCATAGTCTGTCTTGAAGGCAACGTGAGGAGTAACTAAAACTTTTGGGTGGTTCTTGAACTTAAGATAAGCTTCCGCATTATAATCTCCGCTGTTTGTTCCTTCCAAGTCCATGGCTGCTCCTGCCAGATTCCTGTCAAGCGCTTTCAGCAGGGCTTCATGGGTGTAAATCAAATTGTGTGAAGTTGTCACAAAGTAAGCGCCATTTTTCATCAAGGCAAATTCCTTATCTCCTAAAAGTCCTTTGGTTTTGTCAGACAGAGGCAGCGCGCAGTATATGATGTCTGCGCCTTTCAAAACTTTTGAAATATCCTCCCCTCGTTTCCAGAAGACAACTCTCATGCCAAATGATTTTGCAAGTTTGCCAACATATTCGCCGATGCTGCCAGCTCCAAGTATGCCGATGGTTTTGCCATATAGCGAGCGAGCTACCTCGGGGTTTGGCTCGCCTCTCGCATAAGAATACAATTTTCTGACCAGGGCAAGCATTAGCCCAATGCCAAATTCGCCAACGCTTTCAGTGGAATAGCCAGGCGAGTTTGCGATTTTTATGCCATTGGCAGCAGCTTCTTTAAGCGGCAAAAAACCAACACCAGTAAAAGGAAATGAAATCAATTTTATTCCGGGTTTCATTCGAGGAATAGCCGCATCTATTGGAGCCCAATCAGCAGCCAAAATGTCAGCGCCCTCAGCCCTTTTCAGCAGCTCATCTGCATCAGGAACTCCTTCAAAGTATTTTACTTCTCCAAGTTTGCTTAATCTGGCTTTCTGCTTAGCAGATAAGCTCATAGGTTCCACGATGTGAATTTTCATTTTTCTTCCCTTTTCTTTTCGCAATTAATATTTTCCAGCCGCTCTGAGATTTCTCCAGCCAAATTCTGCTCAAACAGCTCTTTTGCCTTTTCCTTCGGATAGTTTGACAGCAGCCAAGCAAGCTTTATGAAAGCAGTTTCAGGAGTCATGTCGCAATAGTTTCCAATAACTCCTGCCTCGATTAGCTTTCTTCCTGTTGCATAAACATTCATGTCAATATTGCCATAAATTGTCTGCGAAGCCATTGCAATAATCGTTCCTGCTTTGATGAGCTCTTTTAATTCGCCAAATATTTTTGTGTGCTCCTTTGTTGCAGAATCAATCTCGTTTATGGGCGCGTGCCCAAGACCTGTTCCTTCAATCACCAAGCCATCAAACCCTTTGTAAGCAGAAACTTCCTGAGAAAACATGTTCGGATGCACTTTCAAAAAACCAATTTTGATGTTTTCCTTGATTGGCAGAATTTTCAGCTTGTTTTTTTCCTTTGCATTTGCTTTCTTTTGATAGTCGTTGCTTAAAAACTCAATTTTTCTCTCTGCAAAGTTAACCCTTGCCAATGGCAGGGCATTTATCGCTTTGAAAGCGTCTCTCCTGCTCGAATGCATCTTTCTGCACTTGGCTGCAGGCAATATTATGCAGCTCTCGTCATCAACTGTTTCGTGCATGCAGACAGCGACTCCTGCAAAGTCGCTTCTTGCGGCAAAGAACGCGGCAGAAACAAGATTAATCGCAGCGTCTGTGCTTGGCCTGTCAGAGCTTCTCTGGCTGCCGACAAGAATTACAGGAACAGGCAGACTCTGAAGCATGAATGCAAGAGCTGCGCTTGTGTAGTGAAGCGTGTCTGTTCCGTGAGTCACAATGATTGCCTGCGCTCCGCTGGAAATTTCTTTTTCAATCTCATTTGCAATAATATTATAGTGAGAAAATCTAATATCTTCAGAAAACATGTTTGAAATCATCCTTGAGCTTATGCTTGCGATCTCTCCAAGCTCAGGAAACATCGCAATTAGCTCTTCTGGCGCAAACCTTGCAACAACAGCCCCTGTTGAGTAATCCACCTTCGATGCAATAGTTCCTCCTGTGTGCAAGATTGATATTTTTGGCAGCGCTCTTTTTGGCAAAGGCTTGATTTCCTGCTTCGCAGCTTGTTTTTTTGCGGCAAGAATTTTAATTTCTTTCACATTTGCCTTTGCAATCCCAACATTATAGCCAGAATCCAGTTTGACAACTAAGAATTCCTTTTCCTCTGGCATAAGAACTCCTTCGTATTCAGAGTCCTTTGCAACTATCTTTACCCTATCTCCTGCAACTGCCAATACATTCACCAACTTTTCTTATTGCGTGTCAATTAACTTGATTATGTGCCAGCCAAACTGCGTCTTTACTGGCCTTGAGAGCTCGCCCTTCTGCATCGCGAATGCAGCGTCCTCAAATTCCTTTACCATCTGCCCCCTGCCAAACCATCCGAGGTTTCCGCTGTTCTTTTTCGAAGGGCAAAGCGAAAACTTCAGGGCAGCGTCTTCAAAGCTAAGAGCTTCTCGCTTAATGTCAAACAAAAGCGATAGGGCTTCCTGCTCTGTCTTTACCAGGATGTGCGAAGCGTTAACCTTTTTTGGCACTTTTTTCCACCTTTCTGTTTTTTCTTTTATTTTTCGTTTATGATTTCTTGCCCGCCTCACCTGCTCGCCGCCCTAGTCCATTCGGGCTGATTTTCTTCTCCCCCTATTTCAGAGGGGAGGAGAAAATGAAGTCTGGCGTGAGCCAGACTGGGGCAGGCGCGTCTTGTTTTATTTCGTCTCAGCCAAAATAATTCGGCTTTTCTTCCTTCATTTCCTTTGCTCGTACCTGCTTGAATTTTTCCCGAACCTTCTCATACGCCTCTTCGATTTCTTGTGTTGTTGAAGGCCCTACTTTCTTCAGAGCGTCATTGAAATGTTTTGCAGTAATCTCTTTGGCAGACATGCTCTCCCTTAGGGCAAGTATTGCCGCTTCTCTGCAAATCGCTTCAATGTCAGCTCCTACATAACCCTCTGTTTTCTTTGCAAACTCCTCAAGCTTGACGCCCTTTATTGGCATTCCCTTTGTATGCACCTTGAATATTCCAAGCCGTGTAGCTTCATCTGGAACAGGAGTCAAAATAATCCTGTCAAATCTTCCTGGGCGAAGCAGCGCAGTGTCCATCATGTCAGGCCTGTTTGTCGCGCCAAGAACGACAACATCATTTAACTCTTCAAGCCCATCAAGTTCAGTAAGCACCTGATTTACAACGCTTTCAATAACGTGGCTTCCTTGATTAAGCCCTCTTCTTGGGCAGATGCTGTCAATCTCATCAAAGAAAATTATCGTTGGAGCAGACTGCCTTGCTTTCTTGAAAACCTCGCGAACAGCCTTTTCAGACTCGCCAACCCATTTCGACAGTAGTTCTGGGCCTTTCACAAGGATAAAGTTTGCCTCGCTTTCCTTGGCAACTGCCTTTGCAAGCAAAGTCTTTCCTGTTCCAGGCGCGCCATAAAGCAAAATTCCTCTTGGCGGCCTGACTCCAAGCCTCTTGAATGCTTCAGGATGCTTGAGCGGCCATTCAACAGCTTCCTTGAGCTCCTGCTTGACTTCCTCAAGCCCTCCGATGTCAGTCCATCTTATGTTTGGAGTTTCAATAAGCACTTCTCTTAGCGCGCTTGGCCTCACAACTTTAAGAGCCTCCTTGAAATCTTCTTGTTTCACAAGCAGCTTCTCAAGAATTTCTGTCGGAACAGCCTCTCCCTTATCATACTGGTTCAAATCAGGAAGAACTGTCCTGAGCCTGATCATTGCAGCTTCTTTTGCAAGCGCAGACAAATCAGCTCCGACAAAGCCGTGAGTTATCTTTGCCAGATCATCCAGCAAAGCTGCTTTTTCCTTTTCATCCAATAATTTTTTGTTATCACCGATAGGCATGTTTCTGGTGTGAATCTTGAGAATATTCAGCCTGCCCTCCTTATTTGGCACGCCAATCTCAAGCTCCCTGTCAAATCTTCCAGGCCTTCGCAATGCAGGGTCAAGGATGTTTGGAACATTTGTCGCAGCAATGACAACAACTCTGCCCCTTGATTTCAATCCATCCATCAACGCAAGAAGCTGAGCAACAACTCTTCTTTCAACCTCTCCCTTGGTCTCCTCTCTCTTTGAAGCGATTGCGTCAATTTCATCAAAGAAAATTATTGAAGGCGCATTTTTTTCAGCATCTTCAAATGTTTTTCTTAGGTTTGCCTCTGACTCGCCATAGAACTTGCTCATAACTTCAGGTCCGTTAATCAGGATGAAGTGAGAGTTTGTCTCGTTTGCGACTGCTTTTGCAAGCAAAGTCTTTCCAGTTCCTGGCGGTCCGTGGAGCAAAACTCCCTTTGGAGCCTCGACACCGAGCTTTTCAAAAATTTCAGGGTGCTTGAGAGGAAGCTCAATCATTTCCCTGACTTTTTTCAGCTCATCTTCCAGCCCCCCAATGTCTTCGTATGTTATGTCAGGAGCAGCTGCCTCGTCTTTTACCTCGACAGCTTCCGGGTTCAAAACTATCTCTGTTGTTTCAGTTATTATCACTGGCTGTTTTGAAGGATTTGTGTCAACCACAACAAATTTCAAGTCTCCAATTCCTGAAGAGCTAAACCCGCCAAATCCAAAGCCACTGCCTCCGAAAAAAGAATTCAAAGTTTGTTTTAAAAATTCTTCATCAAACTGGCCTTCGCCAATGGACCTTCTTCTGACTCGTGAGCCGCCAAGTGAAAGCAGGTCTCCTTTTATCACCGCTCTTCCAACAAGAGCATCCCTGAAAATCTCAGGATTGGACGCCTTTACTACAATGCCTTCCTTTGCAGGAGCTATAACTATCTTTTTGGCAGGCTTGATTTCAGCCTTCCTTATAGTTACGATGTCTCCGACAGATGTTTTTGCGTTTTTTCTTGCGAGTCCATCCATCCTTATTATTTTCAGCCCTATGTCCCCCGGATAAGCCCTGTCTGCAATAGCGACAGTTTTTCTTCCGCCTTCAATTTCTATGACTTCCCCTGGCTTTACTCCAAGCTCTTTCATAAAACCAGAATCAACCCTCACGATTCCTTTATAGACATCATCTTGATACGATTCTGACACAGTCAACCTGATATCTTTTGCCATTATGCATTCACCTGCCCATCTTTGTTTATAACTCTCACCTTCTTTTTTCCATTTGATTTTTGTTCATTATGACTTTCATGGAATGGATGCTCTTTTTCGTGATTCTGCTCTGCCTGCTCGCCAAAAAACAATCCAATTTTTCCAGGGCCTTCAAGGCAAAGCCTTACCATTTTGTTCATTCTTTCGCTCATCTGCCTCATGCTCGCAAAATGGCTTTCCACAGCTCTTTCAGCCGCATCCTGAAAATTAATTATCTCTCTGGGAATTGAAATCGCCCAGCTGTTGCCAACCATTCTCAGCTTGACTGCAAACTCCCTGCGCCTGAGCTTGTTGAAATCCTCATAGTCCTTCAGGTCAGCAGGGTGATACCAGATTTTGCCGCAGGAAGCGCACTTCCAGAACCTGAGCTGAAAGCCAGCCTTCTGGATAGCTCCTCGTTCAGTCTTCCTGTCGCAGTCCTCGCAAACTATTGCGTTTTCGAAAATGTCTCTCATTTTTGAATTCTCGTCGACAAAGTGCCTTAGCAGTTATGTGTATACAAAAGATATACACAAGAAGTATATAAAGTTTTCGATTGCCGATGCCGCATTCATTTAGTTATAACAATAGACACAACTTCCTCGCTTAAACCGTCCTCCAAAACGAGTTTCTGGCCAACAAGCTCTTCAACATAGTTGATGGTATTCATTATTCTTTTAGCAGGAGATTTTGCCCCTCTTTTAAGAGCATAGTATGGTGGCCCGCCTCTTATCTGCCCATGCTCCGAAAGTATTTCGTATTCTGCTCCAGACATAGTCTGGGCAAACATCTTTCTTGCCATTGTTTCCCTGCTACTTTCCCTTCTCAGGCTCTTTGGCAACAATCTTTGGCAGCTGCAGCGACGGAGGCAAGCCCATCTCGCGCTCAAGAAGCAAAGCCTCAAAACTGCACTTGCTGAGAATGTCGTTCATAACCAAGGTCATTATTTCCCTTGGAATCTTCTTGTCTTTTTTCCAGCTGTTGCCAATCTCGTCTATTTTTTCAGGCTTGTCAAAATAAGTGACTTCCCCGCTCATTTTTATCTCGGCAATTTTTGGCTCATATTTTGATGAGAATTCAAAATTGAACTTTGCAGCCTTTCCCTTTATAAGCCCAAGATTTAATTCAAAAGTTTCCACTCCAGTAAAGCCTGCATTAGTATTGACATTTATCTTGCCTTGAATAGGCGCTGTCCTTTCAATGCTTATTTTATTGAATCCGAATCCGACAATTGGCATAGTACCCACCTCATAATTTGATAGTTGATTGTTATGCATCCACCGCAGGAATATTTAAACTCTTCGCTTGCGACAGTCAAGCGGTTATCTTAGCCGCCCACGCCTTTGCTCGGCAAAGGTCGCTTTTTTCTCCCCCTACTTTCAGAGGGGAGAAAGAAAGCGAGTCGTAACTTGGTTACGACCGTGGACGGCTTGATGTAAGAATAGACAATTAAAACGCAAATATTTTAATACTACTCTCGCCGCCCAATTGGAAAAGAGGACTAATAGCAAATGCCAATTCAAACCATTGCGCTCAACATCGCAATAGTGATTGCAAGCCTTTACATCCTGTTCAAGGCAGCAGACCTCATTGTTTTTGGGATTTCAGACTATGCAAAAAAGCTCGGCTTGTCTGACTATCTTATAGGCTTGGTTGTTGTTGCCATGGCTGCTTCAACCCCTGAGGTAATTTCATCTGTGTTTGGACTTATGCTTGGCAAGGGAGAGGTGCTTTTCGGTTCGATTCTTGGAGCGAACATGGTTCATTTCGCGCTTGCAATCGGAGTGCTGCTGCTCATTGGCAAGAAAATGTCTCTTGACGCGCCTATTTTTGAAAAGAAAAAGCTGCTTATGTGGGTTTTCATGATGCTTCCGTTTGTTTTGATGCTTGATGGAACGCTCTCAAGGTCAGACGGGGTTGTGCTTGTTGGCGCATTTATATTTTACCTGAGCCTTCTCTGGAAGCAGGAAGGCACGATTGGCAAGATAAAGAAATACGTGAAGCTGAAGAACATATGGAGGGACATGGTAATTTTCGCAGGCGGGCTTGTCGCTTTGATTCTGGCAGGCAAATGGCTTGTCACAGGAGCAGTCAATCTTTCAACTATGGTCGGACTGCCTGCATATCTGGTTGCTTTGACTGTAATTGGCTTTGGAACAACTCTTCCTGACTTCATAATTGAGTTCCGCGCTCTCAAAAAAGGCCACACAGCCATAGGAGTCGGGGATGCTCTTGGCAGCGCAATGATAGAGCTGATACTTTACTTTGGAGTTGTAGCCATAATCAAGCCGCTGCAAATCCCGCTTAATGAAATTTTTAGCACAGTAGTCTTCCTTGCAGTTTCTCTAACAGTTCTTCTGTTCCTTGTCAGAAAGAAGCAGGCAACCTGGAAGCACGGATTGATTTTGGTTGGGATTTACCTGGTATTTCTGGCTGTTGAAATACTCAAAGCCATCCATGTTTTCTGACAACAGCATAGCTTTTTAAACAACGTCTTGCTTTCTCGTCTATTATGATGCCAGTTAAGCACATCAGGATCAGCAAGAAAATGTCTGTTTCAGAGCTTGTAAAGCAGATGTCTGGCTCAGGAGTTATGGGCGCAGGCAGGGTTGCCAAAGCTGCTGGGATAATGGGGCAGATGTTCAACGACAAGGACTGCAAAATTTTCTTTGGAGTTGCAGGAGCAATGGTGCCTGGCGGAATGAAAGAGCTTATTATTGACGTTTTGAGAACAGGAAGGGTTTCTGCTTTTGTCACAACAGGCGCAAACCTGACTCACGATTTGATTGAAGCTCTGGGAAACAGGCACTATCAGGGAACTGCTGATGCTGACGACAAGAAGCTGCATAAAATGGGAATTGACAGGATTTACAATGCATTTATGAAAAACGAGGTTTATGTCGGGCTTGAGAAGTTTTTCAAGCTGCATTTTGACAAACTCTGCCGCGAGAAAAAAATAAACGAGTTTTTATGGCAGCTGGGAAGCAAAGTCAAAACAAAAGATTCCATACTGAGAGTCTGCTATAAAAACAAAATACCAATTTTCTGCCCAGGAATTGCTGACTCAGGCATTGGCTTGATGATGTGGGGCAATATCGCCGCAGGAAAACGCTGCGACTTGCAGGCTTTTGCAGACATGGACGACATAATCAAGCTTGCCTGGAAAAGCAAGAAGAACGGAATACTCTATGTTGGCGGCGGCTTGCCGAAAAACTACATCCAGCAGGCGCTACAGTTCTCCAAAGGCGCTGCTTACGGAGTCCAGCTTACAGCTGACTTGCCTCAATGGGGCGGCTCAAGCGGCGCCGAACTACGAGAGGGAATAAGCTGGGGCAAGATGAATGAAAAAGGAAAGTTCATTGACGTTTATGGAGATGCGACAATAACATTCCCGCTGGTTTGGGCTGCTGTGAAAGATAAGCTTAAATAATCCTGTTCAACAATTTCAGCCAGGAGAGGTGATGGGGGAGGAAGATGATAACTACATACGAATTGCTTAATGAAGAACTAAAGGGACTGGTTGATAAAGCAAAAGCAGTGATGCCGAATGCTTACAATCCATATTCAAAATATTTTGTTGGCGCTGCAGTCCTGACTGATAAAGGCTCAATTTATTGCGGCTGCAACTTTGAAAATGCAGCATACGGATCGACAATCTGTGCAGAACGAAATGCCATAGGAACAATGATTGCCAATGGTGAATATCGGCCTGTTAAGATTGCAATTGTTTCAAAAGGAGAAACTTTTGATGCTAAAGAGCCCGTTGTGCCTTGTGGAAGCTGTCTGCAGGTTATGAATGAGATGGCTCAGATTTCAGGCGGTTTGGAAGTTATGATGTGCAACACAAAACTTGATAAAATAGAAATATTGAATATCGCCGAGATACTTCAGAGATCATTCGGACCTAACGATCTTGGCGCAGATGTTGCCAAATATAGGAAATGAAAATGCTGCTCATAGACGTCCACTGCCACCTTGACCACGACAAATTCAAGCAGGATTTGCCACAGGTTATCGAAAGGGCAAAAAAGGCAGGTTTGAAGGCGATTGTTGCAGCTGGAGTAAATTCTCAAAGCAACCGCTTTGTTCTTGAGCTGGCAAAGAAATATGATGTTGTAAAGGCATCTCCTGGGTTGTATCCTATTGACGCGCTTGGAAAGGAAAATGTTCTTGGCATAGAGGGAGCTGCTGATGAATCAGGACTGCCAAGGCAGATAAAGCCAATTGATGTTGATGCAGAGCTTGAATGGATTGCAAAGAACAAAAATTCAATCATCTCTGTTGGAGAAGTTGGCTTGGACTACAAATTTGTCAAAGACGAAAAGCTGCGCGAGAAAATGAGAGAGAACTTCAGGAAAATAATTGCAGCTGTTGAAAAACTGAAAAAGCCGATAATTGTTCACAGCAGGGATGCTGAGCAGGATGTTATTGAGATTCTTGAAAAAAGCAAGCTGAAGAAAGTTGTTCTTCATTGCTTCTCTGGCAGAAAGTCGCTGATTAAAAGGGCAGCTGACAATGGCTGGAGCTTTTCTGTTCCTGCGGTCATAACAAGGCTTCAGCACTTCCAGACGCTTGTCGGAATGGTGAATATAAACCAACTGCTCACAGAAACAGACGCTCCCTGGCTCTCGCCTGTCGCAGGCACGAGAAACGAGCCTGCAAATGTTGTTGAGACAATAAAGAAAATTGCAGAGATAAAGGGATTTAATGTTGAAGAGACAGCAGACTCAATCTTTATGAACTACAAAAGAATGTTTGAGTAATAGAGAAATCAAGAACAACCAAAAATGCAAAAGACAAAATTCTATTCGTGGAAATCAACAAAGGGCAAGCTGCCAAAAGGATGCCAGCTCTGCGTGCAAGGCAGGAAGCTTGTTCTTTTTGTGACAGGAATCTGCAAACAAAAATGCTTTTTCTGCCCGATTTCTGAAAAAAAATCAGGAAAAGACGTTGTCTATGCGAATGAATGGAAAGTTTCAAGTGAGAAGGATGTTGTTGAAGAGGCAAAACTGACTGGAGCAAAAGGCGCAGGAATAACTGGCGGAGACCCGCTTGCAAGATTGACAAAGACAATCAAATACATCCGCCTCCTCAAAAGAAAGTTTGGCAGGAAGTTTCACATTCATCTTTACACGCCTCTTGTCCTTGTCGATTCGGCAAAGTTGGCAAAGCTTTACAGGGCAGGGCTTGATGAAATACGGTTTCATCCGAATCTTGACGATAAAAAAAGCTGGCAGAAGCTGCTTTTAGCGCGAAAATTCAGTTGGGACATAGGAGTTGAGATTCCAGTCATTCCAGGCAGGGAAAAGCAGGCAAAGCAGCTTATTGATTTCATTGTGAAAAACAATGCAGTTGACTTTTTGAATCTGAACGAGCTTGAAAGAAGCGACTCTCTTGTGAGCAAGCTTGATGTTGCTGGCTTCAAGGCAAAAGGAAAGCAATCTTATGGAATAAAAGGAAGCGAGCAGCTTGCGAAGAAGCTGTTGAAATACGCTGAAAAGAAAGGAATTGCAACTCACTACTGCACTGCAAAACTCAAAGACAAGGTGCAGCTTACTGAAAGGATAAAATTAAGGGCAAGAGGCGTTGCAAAAGAGTTTGACTATGTGACAGAGGAGGGGACGCTTGTGCGGGGCGCAATTTACACAAGTCAGACAAACAAAACTCTGACAAAACTAAGACAAACTCTTCACAAAAAGCTCGGCATTCCATTGAAATATCTCGTTCCTGAAACAAAAAGAAAGCGCATCATAACTTCAGCGGCAATTGTGGAAGAATTTAAAAACGAGCTTAAACAACTAAATCTCAAGCCGGCAATCGTGGAAGAGTACCCAACCTGGGACGCGATGCTGGTTGATGTGCAGTTTGTGTGAAACCGCGCATTTGCAGGCAATCCAGATCAATTTGGGCTGGTGGTCTAGTGGTTATGACGCGACACTCACACTGTCGAAGTCGGGAGTTCGAATCTCCCCCGGCCCATTTATCAGATTTCCAGCGGGGTTGTGGTCCAACTTGGTTAAGATTCAAGGTTCGGGCGCAGAAAAGCAAACTGCAGAAAAACCTTGCGATCCCGGTTCAAATCCGGGCAGCCCCATGAGCGAAGCGAATGTGCTGACCGGGCTTGCAGTCGCAACTGCATTGTCCGGGCAGCCCCATGAGCGAAGCGAGTTATGGGTCGGAAAATCTCTGACGAAGCTTGCTGAGTCGGGATTTTCTTTACCCATATTTATAGAGCAAAACTTATTTAAACAGGCAAGCTGAATAATTACTAAAAAGAGGGCAAAATGATAATAACAATAGACACCAGCAGGGACTCTGTTGAAGAGATAAGAAAGGCAGTGAAGATGCTGATGGCGCTCTTGGGCGAGCATTCTTCTTCAATTGGCAGTTCAAAAAGCATCTTCGACAGCCCAAGCTCTGGCTCAGGCTCTGATGCCGCGCCTAGCGAAAATGTTTTTGGAAACATCTTTGGCGATAATTCTGGAACTGGGGCAGAAAATAATGGCGCTGGAGCAACTGAACTTAGCAGCTCAACAGCTGCATCAACTGAAGAAACTCCTGAGGTTGAGCTGTACTGATGGTGCGCATAACCAGTGAGGATATCTGCAAGCACACAAAGATTCAGCAGATGGCTGCTGACTTGAAGCTGATAAAAGAAGAGGTTATTGAAAAAGTCCCATCGCATTTTTCTGCAAAGCATCTCGCAAGCGCGTTCATAGGCGCGCTTGTTATCGGCTTCGCATTCACACTGTCAAAAGGTCTGCTGATTGAGATTGCTTCTGTCCTCACACTCTGGCGCATAATATCCATAATAGGATTTACAGTTCTGATAGTCACAAGCGAAATATATTTCATCGGTTACAGCAAGGTGAAAAACAAGGCGCTTAGGCCATTCGGGCAGTTCTGGCTCAAGAGGTTCATAGCATACTATGCGATTGCATATCTGGTTTCATTCTTTCTTGTCTATATCTATGGACTTGACATAGTCGCAGGACTGGAAACTACAAAAGTAGTGCTGTTGATTACAATGCCCTGCGCAGTCGGCGCATCACTGGCTGACCTGCTGAAGCAGTATTGAATCGCATTAAAATGGCAAAACCAAAGGCAGCAAAACAAAAGCTCTACAAGTTTCTTCCGCACACTGCAGATGCCAAGTTCAGGGCGTATGGAAAGTCGCTTGAGAAGAGATTTGCGAACGCAGCCCTGGCGATGGCTTCAATTATGTTTGAGACAGGCAAAATAAAGCCAAGAATAAAAAAGAAAATTTCAGTCAAAGGCAAGGACCTGAAAGCGCTGCTATACAACTGGCTCGAGGAGCTTCTTTACCTGGTTGATGCCAAGGGATTTATACTCAATTCTGTCAGGCAGCTGAAGATAAAAGAAGAAAAGAAAGGCTATTCGCTTCAGGCAGTTGTTGCAGGAGATAAATATAAGAGAAGCTATGACAAGATTGCAACAGGAACAGATGTCAAGGCAGTTACCTACCAGCAGATGGAGATAACAGACAAATACGCGCAGGTTGTGGTTGACGTTTGATTTTTTGTTCTAATTTTGGAAATCTTTCGGATTTTGTCGTCCAAAAGCCACTGGTCAAAAATACCACTGGACATTCAGCCGCAGAATATATAAATACAAACTTCGTTAAAATCAACATGGATTTCGACGAAGATCTGGCGGCAATTCACTCATATCTTTGCGCAGATGGTTACGTAGTACGAAATCCGCCAACACAAAAGCATAAGTACTATCGAATTGGGCTTCGCAATACCAACATAGTGCTATTAAAAGATTTTCAAGAAAGATTTTTTAGGAGGTTTGGTATAAATCCGCACCTCCACCCAGGACAAAGATGCGAACTTTCATCAAAAAAACTATATTTCTATTTTACAGAAAACTATTCTTTCTATTCAAGAGAATGGGAATTGCCAAAGCTTTCAAAGCACAATCTGGCAGCATGGTTAAGGGCGTTCTTTGATTGCGAGAGTTGGGTGTTTGTGAAAAAGGGACAGGATAGGCGCATAGGCGTGGATTCCGTCAATAAACAGGGCTTGCTCGCAGTTCAGAATGCTCTAAATTCTTTAGGCATTCCATCAAAGTTCAAAGAATTAACAAAAAGAGAGATGTTTAGGTTATACATTTATGGCAAGAACAATTTTGTTCAGTTTGAGAAAGAAATTGGATTTCTGCACCCGCAGAAAAAGGCAAAGTTAGCTCAAGCAATAAATTCGTACGTCACATATGATTGGCATTTTCCTGACAGACTTTGTGAGCAACGAATCTTTGTCAAAGAATTGCTAAAACAAAAAGCACACTTAAACAAAAATAGAATTCGGCTTTATTCCATCTTGCAGAACAATCTTTCAACATTCTCAACCCTTATGTCAAAGTTGTATCGTGTTGAATCTAAAGTTTATGGTCCGCATGTTAATGGTTACGGCACGCCATATTACGAATTCTCAATCCACAAGAAAGATTCGCTTAACCTTCTTTTGAGGCATAGTTTGTTGAGCAGGGAACTAGGCAATAAACTGGCTAGTAAGGTTTTTAAATAAACTTCTCAATATCAGCATAGGAGGTGCAAATGGAACTAAAAGAGACAAGCGAGAATGTCTGGGAGATAAAACAAGAAGGCAGAATGAATGTTCCTGCCATAATTTACGCTTCCAAGGCGCTGATGGACAAGATAAAACTTGACAGGACTCTTCTTCAAGCGGCAAATGTCGCGCAGCTGAAGGGAATCTTGAAAGCAGCCTATGTTTTGCCTGACGCCCACGAAGGTTTCCAACTCAGCTTAGTTGCCTGATTTGGCCTTAGACGGTTTCCCAATTGGCGGCGTCGCGGCATTTGACATGGACGAGGGAATCATTAGCCCTGGCGGGGTTGGTTATGACATAAACTGTGGGGTTCGTTTGCTTAGGACAGATTTCACAGAGAAACAGGTTCACGAGAAAAGAAAAGAGCTCTTGCAGGAAATAATGAAAGAAGTTCCAGCAGGAGTCGGAAGAAGCGGAATAACAAAGCTCTCAAAGTCAGTTTTAATGGAAATTCTTGCAAAAGGGGCAAACTGGGCTCTTGAGCAGGGGTATGGAACAAAAGAGGACTTGCAGAGAACCGAGGAAAATGGCTCGATGAAAGCTGCAGATGCCTCTTGCATTTCAAGCAGGGCTCTTGAACGGGGAATTCCCCAGCTCGGCACCCTTGGCGCGGGAAATCATTTCCTTGAAATACAGAAAGTTGACAAGATTTACGATGAAAAAACAGCAAAGGCATTTGGAATAGAGAAAGAAGGGCAGGTTACTGTGATGATTCACTGCGGAAGCCGGGGGCTTGGGCATCAGGTTGCTTCTGATTACATCAAGCTGATGGAAGACAAGTACGGATTTGAGCATCTGCCAGACAGGGAGCTTGTAAATGCCCCTATAAATTCAGAGCTTGGGCAAAGATATTACAAGGCAATGGCTGCCGCAATTAATTACGCGTTTACAAACAGGCAGATGATTTGCCACTGGACTCGCGATGTGTTTGAGAAAGTAATGGGCAGTTCAGAGGGAATGAGCCAGGTTTATGATGTCTGCCACAACCTTGCCAAGTTTGAGAAGCACGAGGTTGATGGAAAAAAGAAAATGGTTTGCGTGCATAGGAAAGGCGCGACAAGAAGTTTCGGCCCTGGAAGAGAGGAGATTCCAGAGGTTTACAGGAAGATTGGGCAGCCAGTTTTGATTCCAGGGAGCATGGGCACTGCAAGCTATTTGCTGGTTGGCACAAAAACAGCAGAGAAAATAAGTTGGGGCTCAACTGCTCACGGCGCAGGAAGAGTTGAGTCAAGAGCAGCCGCATCAAGGCAGTGGAGCGGCGAGCAGATAAAAGAGCAGCTGCAGAGAAAGGACATTGAGCTTGTTGCAACCTCGTGGAAAGGAATTGCAGAAGAGGCTCCTTCTGCGTATAAGGACATTGACGAAGTTGTCAGAGTTTCGCACTCGCTTGGACTTGGAAAGATGGTTGCGAGGCTGGTGCCTCTTGGAGTGATGAAAGGATAAGAATCAGCAGAAATTAAAACCGATTAGAATTTTATTCTATCTCTTGATTATCTCTTCTTTCTTGCCTGTCAAGTTGACAATAGTGCTTGGCTTGCCATTCTTCTCACCCTCGTAAAAAGCAAGCTTCATGTGGCTTTTGATTGCAGGGTCAAGATTGTCAAGCGAAGTCATGAATTCTTTTCCAACAATGTTGGCAGAGGTTGTAATAAGCGGCTTGCCAAAATCTTTTGCAACCTCGCTGAACCAATGGTCAGGAATCCTGACTCCAAGAGTGTCAACCCCTGGATTTGTCTGCGGCGCAATGCCGCTCTTGTTTTTCAGCTTCAAAACCAGAGTGTAAGGGCCTGGGAGTTTGTTGAGCCATTTTATCGCTTCCTTGCGCACAACGCAATTTTGAACTATCCACTCTTTTGAGGGAGCAATGACTGAAAATGGCTTTGAGTAACGCTGTTTTGCCTCCCTTATTTTGCTCACAGCAGATTGCTGGGTGGCATCGCACCCAATCCCATAGATTGTGTCAGTTGGGTGTATGAATACCGCGCCATGGGCAATTTCCCTGAGAAAGCTGTCTTTTTCTGAATGAAATTCATCTCTGGTAATTATTCTCATCTTTCCACCCTTGAATTTACAAGGGCTTCTAGCTTTAAATACCTTGCTATCAAATTTATATAAACTGAAAAAAACAAGAAAAAGAGAGAAAAAACACTCAGGCAGCAATCCAGCCAGCCATGAATCCCTCTTCCTCGTCAGTTATTTCGTCGTTGTCAATGCAAACCTCAATTCCATCTTCTGTGTAAATGTCCTGCAGGATTTCCTCACCGATATATTCTTCTGCGATTTCCATTTTAGCAGCCTCTCGCAGTCAGCTTTGTAACCATCATCATCTGCTGCTCGAATAATCTTTTTATTGTCGCGTTGCTCAAATCTATCATAACAATCACCTCGTTTTTTTGTGTTTTGGTTCATTAAGTCGCCGCGGCTGGGATTTTCACCCAGAGAGCTCTTTCCTCTCTTGAGTTTGAACCCAGAGAGTCCTTGCGGACTTATGAGGTCTGAACTCATCGCCATACCGGATTTGGCGACCGCGGCATGCAAAACTTTATATATTTCAGAGCCTTTCATTATCATCGAGGTCTGAACTCATCGCCTTACCGGAAGGCGACTTTATTTTTCTAGAATTCTATTGGCAAAACCTGTTTATATAGCTCACACGCAAATGTCCAGTGGGTTTTTTGTCCAGTGCTCAGTAAATATTGGATAATCCCCTAATTGTCAAGCAAAGCATCAAATGAAGTCTAGAATTCATCAAGCTTCTTTGTCTTGGCGTAAGTAACTATTGTCGTATTGCCTTCACTTCCGCCAGAAGTCTTGCTGGCTTCAACAAATTTTCCCTTTGCCAGCTTATCAATAGCTCTCTGAAAAGTTTTATAGCTTGCTTCGCCATTTTTTCTCTTATACATTTCAAACAAGTCGCCGATTTTCTTGCCTGAATTCTCCTTTATCACGCCCAAGATTTCCCTTGTTTCTTCACCAAGATCAGCAGAGTTTTTTATTGTGAAGTTTGCCAGCTTTGAAACCGCCTTTTCAGCGTGCTCGAGCGTTATGCGCTTTGAGCTCTGTTCCTCGGCAGCAAGCGCTGCTTCTCTCAGCAAATAAATTCCTGCCCTGACATCTGCTTTCTCAAAAGCTTTCTCAGCTATGAACCTAAGGGCATCATCCTGCCAGCATCCAGGAACAAAGGCATAGCCCACCCTCTGCCTAAGAATTTCAGTTATTTCGTTCTTGTTATACTGCTTGAACTCAAGAATTTCAGGAGTGAGCCTTGATTTTATTCTTTCGTCAAGCTCGTCAAACATCTGCTTGCTGTTTGCAATCAAAAGAACTGATTTTTTGTAGATGTCATTCAAAATTGAGTAAATAATTTCCTGCTCCTCAAGCTTGTCAATCTCATCAAGCACAAAAACAGCCTGTTTCTTGTTTAGAATATTCTTCACAATCTCAAACAGCTCCTCTGTCCGCTTGTTTTGCACAAAGGCATAGCCCAATAAATTGCAGATCTCAACCACAATCTTGTGGCTTGTATTTCTCTGCCAGCAGTTGATGTATAATGGGACAACTTCGTCGCTTGTTTCTTCCAAATCCCTCAGAACCCATCTTGTCGCAGCTGTCTTTCCAACTCCGGGCAGGCCAAAGATAAGCGCGTTTCTTCCGTTCCTTCCCTGCAGCAACGGGTTTATGCAGGCTGCAATTGCGCGCTGCTGGTTCTCCCTGAACGGCAGCATCTTTGGCACGAACTCAAAATCAAGAGCGTCCTCATTTTTGATTAAGCGCTCCCCTGCCCCCAATATATCCTTAAACAAAGCCACCATGAATGAACTGAGAATTAGGCGGTTTATAAAATTATCTCAGCCGCAGGTTGTGTAGAGAATAATGTGCTAATCAGAGCAGCTTATACATCCCCATGTACTTCTCAAGCGGAATATGCCCGCATCTTTTATAGAAATTGCCAGCTCTTTCATTCCTCTCCTCAACAAAACCAAAAACTGCCTTTGCGCCCTTTCTTTTCAGGCTTTCTTCAGCATAAATCATTAACTTTTGCCCTATGCTTTTCCCTATTCCTTTTTGTTTATAAGAAGAGTGCACAGCCAAGTGAAAAATAAATGCGCCCCAGCCGTCTTCCACAAGAAAAAGATTTCCTATAACCTTCTCTTTGTCCTCTGCCACAATTATTGAATCTGGATTTCTTCTGATTTTCTCTTCCAGGCGTTCTCGCGTGTCCCACACAGGAACGAATAATTTTGCTTCTTCCAGATTGCGCTTTACATCAGCATAGTCTGAATCCTTGTAATTTCGTATAGTGGCCATCTTAGAAAATTAATGTGCGCGAAGCAGATAATGCGCTGCGCTTTTGAGCTCTTGTGTAATGTCAAATTTTCCTTTCAATTCATCTGCCTTGGCATTCAAAGATAATGCATTTTTTGCAAGGTTTTCCAAAGTCAATGCAAACTCATACGCTCCCGAGTCATAGAAAATATTCTTTCCCAGTTCAAAATGTTTCAACGCTTCAAGAACAGAGTCATTAAATGCGCCACGGCAGAACAGCCCCTCTTCAATGCTTTTATGATCTGCTCTTTTGACTTTATTGTATGCAAGGGCAATCGGGTGGGTGTATATTTTGTTTTCAAGGTCCATTTTCCAGTCAAAAATGTCGTCAAATAACTGCACTGCAATGCCTGTCTCTTCAAACCCATTTTCAAGAGGCGCGACCAATTCATTCCGCCCGGAAATATCTGCATATACTGCAATAGGCACCTTTCCAAACGACCCTCTTTTCCCAAGCATTGCAAAATCTTCATTTCTGTATGCTTCAAAACAGGCATGGTGTTTCCACAAGTATCTCTCTCCAATGCTGGTTTCTTTCCAATATTGATTGAGCTTTGAGAAAAGCAGTTCAGGGTGGTTTGCCATTTGAAGCCCTGTGCTTAAACTTTCAAATAATTTATCAATACCTAGATGAACTAAGCCACTAGCCTGCTTGGCAGGCATCCTTTCATCTGTGACATCATCAATCAGATGAACAAAAGCATTAAAATCCCTTGTTATTGACGCAACTTGCGAGATAATTTCAGGGTCCTGCACGCCAAATGGCTCTGACAGCAAATACGCCAGGTTGCCAACAAGAGTTTTATCTGTTGTAGCAGGTTTATTCATAACCCCCATTCCAGTTTCCATGCTCTCAGGATAGCAGCAAACTATTTATTATTTGTAGTGATACATATCGCTTATTTTATCAGTTCACAGAATACGGCAGAACCTTTCTCTCAGCCTTTCTTAAATGTGCATGGAATGCGGAAAAAGATATTTTTGAAATCTTTGCCAGTTTCTCCACGCTCGTTCTTCGCGGATACTCGTAGTAGCCTTCTTTAATGGCAAGTTCCATTGCTTCTTTTTGTTTATTGGTCAATTCTGGCCTTAACTTTGCGAGATAAACATTTGATAATGTTCTTTTCTCAACTTTCAAAATTTCAGCGTCATACTTTGAGACAAAATTTAAGAATTTGTTTAACTCTTCTCTGTTCCAACTTCCAACTGTATAAAAATTATCTCCTTTTGAATCAATGACCACTGGTTCAACGCTCATTATGCCTTCAGGATACGCTGGTTCCAGTTCTTTTGGATCTATTGCCTGCGCAATAATAAAATCCCCTTTGGCTTCCAGATTTGTAATTTCTTTCGCTTTTTTCAAATCAGCTATGAACTTTCTTTTATTTGGCTCTTTGCCAAAAATTGAAGCGACAAAATCTATCAGAATGCGCGCCTTTTCTTTCTTTACCAATATAGGATAGCCCGCAATAGAGACGCCAAATTTCTTGGTTCTGCTGCCGATAATGCCCTTGCCTTTGCCAGCAAGCTTAAATTTTGCAATCCACATGCTGATGTGATATATATCTGGTGCTTAAAAACCTATCTTTCAGCAATGCTCCATAAATTATAGAAGAATGTTGCATAGGATTGCGCAATTTCAGGGTTTTTTATTGATAGGCAGGAAGGCTCTTCGCCGTAGGTGAATATGAGAACCCTGTTTTTCATTATGTCAAGCGCAGCAGGAGTGACTCCCTTCAGCACCCTTGCCTCGGTAAACTTCATCTTTTTGAACAAATTGTAGTATTCTGTTCCCTTGTCAGAGAATAGCGCCTTGCAGACTATCTTTTTGGCAGTTCGCTCCCTGTGCCATCTCTGCCAGAGAATGTTGTATTGCTTGCCTTTTGTCGAGCGAATTCCCATCGCCAGAATTTCGTCTTTTGATGTCAGATCTTGCAGCGCCTCAAATATCGCAGTTTGTATGCCTTTAAAGCCCCTGAACATTGTTATTTCGTGCTCTTTTTTCGCCTCTTTCTCAACAGCCAAAAGAGCAGGCAGCTCCTTAGCAAGCTCCTCTTCCTTTGTCTTGATGTCCTCTTGTTTCTCGCGCAGATAATCAACAATCCTGTTTGGCGAGGCAGCAGCGAAATGCTTTGTCTTGTCTTTTATTATGAAACTTGCCAGCCCTTTCCTGATAAGCTTGTCAAGAATCTCGTATATCTTGCCGCTTGAGATGCCAGCCTCTTCGATAATCTTGCCTGTGGTGGTTTCTCCCAGCTTCAGCAGAGTTAGATATACCTTTATCTCGCCTTTTGTAAGCCCGATTTCCTCCAACAGCTTCTCATTCATAAGCAAAAGCCAGCTCTCGCCTTATATTAATCTTTCTATCTACACCTCACCAAGTAGGAGAGAGAATCTATATACTACAATAGTTATATCTGGGTAGTGATGAAAACGCCTATGGGCGTGAAAATCACGAACATAAAAAAAACAAAATCAAAGAAAAAAGTCAAATAAAAAATCAAACAAGACAAACAAGGAGATGATTAAAATGACAAACGAAAAACAAAACGAAAAATATTTTGTTGATGTGGGAGTAGGGCAGACTAGTGGTTGCGCCACAAAATACAGCAGCCTGGACAAAGCGGTTGAAAAGTATCTAGAACAAGACAAGCATTTCCTTGGCACATTCCTCGCGAGAGAACTTCCCCGTAAAGAGCTTAAGTCCGATATGACCCCCAAAATTTGCGTGGCCAAAAATGGGACAGTAACACTTGATTATTCAAAGTTCGAGGAAAAGTTCAAGTCCAGAGGACCATTTTTTCTGATTGAAAACATGACTGACCGGCGTTCAGTTTCTTACTTAGAAAATATGAAACAACTTCAAGAGAAATATCTCCAAATAGGTCAAAATAAGAATACATACTACGCCGAGCAAGTCGAATTAAAAATTGGCGTTGAGGAGACTGATTAAAATGACAAACGAAACAAAACAGAAAGATAAAAATGAATTTTCAGGGTACACTCAGAAAGAGATACTGGCTGTCGTAGATAGCCTGTATGGCGTAAAAAAGATTCATGCATATGTCGCTGCCGGAAAACCTGATTTAGCGTATAACTCCGCGAATGAAGAGCTAAGAACTGCGCGGGTTAGTGAAAGGTACTCATTGCCAGAAGCTATGCCTCCATACACAGCGGACAATTGGCCTATTTTGTTACAAAAAAAGAAATTTGACGAGCAGGGAATTGCTTACGATTCTGCTGTTGCCATAGAAAAGCTCAAAAATACACAACTGTGGACAACTGAAACCCCTCTTCATCCAACTATTGCTGAGCTGAAGACAATAGATGACCTCTTGGAAACTAATGGGCTGAATGACGCTGAAAGAAAGGATTTTCTGGCCAACTCAAGGGAAAAAGCAAAAAAAGAAGTTGAGTCTGATAAAATTTGTCATTTCTTTTATCATGGAAAAGAAACCGCGTATTCTTCGCTGGCTAAGTACACCGGTGTTCCCAGAAAAGACGTGGCGCTTCATTATCTGGACAGTTTGTTTGAGAAGATTCTCAGCAACAACTTGAGCCTGCCAAATGAACTGCCACAAGACATAGAAAAGTTCATTAAAAAAGAGAATATCGCTGTAAACGAGCTAGTCCCCAGGTTAGAAAATGTGATGCAGGCTTATACCGCTAAATCTTCCGGAGAAAAAGAAAAGGCGGTCTCGCAAAGCTATTGGCTGGCAAGATATGTGAGCAATGTTCCTGGAGTTGAATTTCCAAAGAAACTGGCCGCAAGCATTCTCAAAGAGTATGTCAATAATGGCAACTCATTGTATGAGTGGTCATACAGAAATGACGGCAAAGGGGATGTGCCTTCTTTCATAAAGGGAATGGAAAAAGATAATGATATTCTTCCATTGCGCGAAAAAAGTATGAAGCTGGAAATGGCGGTTCATTGCGAAGTTGGAATAACAGAATATGCCATCCGTGAATTCAACCTTGACCCAAAAGAAGGTTGGTTGGGAACTACCTTGAAAAATCATCTGAACAAATGGAAAAAGTCTGATGATGCAGACAATCTAGAATCTGCAGTCAGCATAGGCAGGAAATATGCGCTCTTGTCCAAAGAGGAAATTGAAAAGCTGGAAAGAAAATATAAATTGATTAAACTGCTTAAATCAGATTGATTTTTGCCTCAGCGCAGCCTCAACCCGCATTTGTGGCAGAAATAAGCGTTTGGATAGATTTGGTTTCCGCAGCGCGGACAGAACCTTGTTATTGCAGCCTGACCAGGAGCAGCGCCGGGAGTTGGCGCAGGATAAAATGGAGCGCCTTCTGCCCTCTGCTCTGTTTTTGTCTCGCCCTTGTGCATTATGTAGCCAATAAGCATCTTTGCCAAGCCGATGATTGCAAACACCAAGCCAGCCCAGAAGAAAAATTCAATCTTGCCTCCAACGTATTTTGAGAAGAAAATTACAATAATGCCTGCAATCAGCCACAACCAACTTGGTATTTTTGCCATGTTAAAAAATCACGGAATCTTCTTGAAGCCAGTGTATTTCTGCAGAACCTTCGGAACAGTCACAGAGCCGTCTTTGTTCTGGAAGTTTTCAAGGATTGCGACAATTGCCCTTGAGGTTGCCACCATCGTGTTGTTCAGTATGTGAACATATTTTTTTCCTTCAGGAGTTTTGTATGCTATGTTCAATCTTCTTGCCTGGTAGTCTGTGCAGCTTCCTGCTGAAGTGACTTCCCTATATGCATTCTGCCTTGGGAACCAGGCTTCAATGTCATACTGCTTTGCAAACTTTCCCCCCAAATCCCCTGAGCAGATTTCAATGACCCTGAATGGAATTTCAAGGCTCTTGAAGAACTCCTCTGTTATTTTTTGCATTTCCTCAAGCGTGTCAAAAGAATTTTCTGGCTTTGTGAAAGCAACCTGCTCAACCTTGTTGAACTGATGCATTCTGAATAGCCCTTTCATATCAACTCCATGCCCTCCTATCTCTTTTCTGAAGCAGGGAGTGACTGCGCAAATCTTGTAAGGAAGCTCTTTTTCAGCAAACATTTTATTCTTCTTTGAAGTCACAAGCGAGTGCTCTGCTGTTCCAATCATGTACAAGTTCTCATTTTCAACTTTGTAAATGACCTCTTCAAACGCAGACAAGTCAACTGCTCCACCCAGCGTCTCTCGGTTGAGCATCATCGGCGGAATGATTGGAGTGAAGCCCTGCTTCGTTATGAACTTGAGTCCATACTGCTGCAGAGCCAAGTCGAGAAGCGCCAGTTTTCCTTTCAAATAGTTGAATCCTTTTCCTGCAACAACAGTTCCCTGCTCAAAATCAGCCAGGCCAAGCTGTTCAGCCCATTCAACATGGTTCTTTAGCTCAAAATCAAATTTCTTTGGTCTGCCCCATTTTTTAATTTCAACATTATCTTTTGCGTCGTTTCCAATCGGCACTGAAGGATGAAGTATATTTGGAATTCTGAGAAGATAGTATTGCACTTTTTCCTGCGCTTTTGCCATATCATCTTCAACAATCTTTATTCTTGCAGGAATCTCAGCAGCCTCTTTCACCAGTTTGTCAACATTCTTTCCAGCTTTCTTTGCCTTGTTTATTTCTTCAGAAATCGTGTTTCTTCTCTGCCTGAAGTTGTCGCTTTCCTGCTTCAGCGCCCGCCATTCCTTGTCAAATTTGAGAATGTCATCTACCCATTTAATCTGTTCTGTTTTAAACCTCTTTTTCAGGTTTTCTTTGACCAGATCAGGGTAGCTCCTGATGTAGTTCAAATCAAGCATAGCTTTGTTCTTGAGAAGGTGATATTTAATAGTTTCGTCTAGCGACCAACAGGACGCTAGGCTAGAAGCGAAGCTTCTTCGGCTTGATTGGAATTTTTTAGATAAACAATCCTATTCTCTCTCCATCATCAACAGCATTCAGCAGCGCCTTGCCGAGGTTGTTGTTTCTCTTTACTCCAATCACTCCCTTTTTGCCAACTGCGAATGTTGCCAGGTATGCATCATTTACATAGATATTGACATCTTTTCCCCGCAGTTTTTCATCAACATAGAATTCCATGTAGTTTCCCCTGATATTTGTCTGAAAACTCACTGACTTGCCAACTGGTCTTTCCTTTATTTCGTCTTCAAGCGCGCGAATGTCCAAGCCAATTCCGAGCTCTGCTTCGGTTTTCTGGATGTTTTTCCCTTCTTTTCCAATTATCGCTGCGATATGATCTTCAGGAACGTATACAATTGCCTTGTTGTCGCTGATGACTTCAACTTTCAGGTTTGCGGAATACCTCTGCATAACCCTCTCAATTGACTTTGCCGCAAGAGCCTTTGCTCCGTGCTGCTTGTCCTCGCCAGAAACAGGAACAACAACAGTCTCCTCGCCGTAGCTGTAGATTTCAGCGACAGGCTTTGCTGTCTCAAAGTCTGAAATCACAACAACAGGCCTTGCAAGGTCTGCCTCAGTCATTCCATTGGGCACTTTTACAACCATCTCAACTGACAAAATCTGGTTAATCTCTCCATTTTTTATGAAAACAACAGTGTCAAGCACGTGAGGAATCATTCCAAGCTCGATTTTTCCAATAAACCTCTGGATTCCGTCAGTTGGGCAAGTAGCGTGAAGAACGCCAACCATTCCAACGCCAGCAAGGCGCAAGTCTGCAAACAACGCAAAGTCAGGAGTGTTTCTCATTTCATCAAAAAGGCTGTAGTCTGGGCGGGAGAGCAATAGTATGTCCTTAATCTCTTCTGGGCTTCCTCGGGAAATCGCAAGCTGCGTGATTGTGTCAGGCAAAACCAAGTCCCTAGGAGCTTCAACTGTCTTCACAATTTTTCCGCTGTTTGCATAGTGTTCGGCAAGAGCCTGCGCGAATGTTGATTTTCCATGTCCGGGCGCTCCTGCAATTATAATTCCCTCTGCCTGCTCTGCAATCCTGTTTTTCAGCTTCTCGCTTATCTTGTAGTCCTCCATCTTCAGCTGCTTGATTGGGTGGACAATAGTTATCTCCCAGCCGTCTCCGAGCGGCGGGCGAACTATGACAATTCTCAGCCTGCCAACCTGCGCAATTGTTGAGCCCTCTCTTTCAATGTCAATAAAGCTGTCTGGTTGTGTTTCAGCAGCATCAAGAATCTCATCAGCCATCTGTCTTAAGTCTTTTTCAGTAAGCAGCTCTTTTGAAACTTCCTCAAATCTCCAGTTTCCCGGCATTCCCTTTTTCGCCATTGCCTTGCACTTCTCCCTCAAGTGCACAGACATTGTCTCAGCGTCAAGATATTTTTCGATTTTTAATGTCATTTTTACTCCTTTGTTTTCAACCTTCGCCGTTTCGCAGTCACATTGCGACCGATTTTCTCCTCCCCCTGCTTTGCGAGGGGAGCGAGAAAATCGCCTTTTGAGTGCGAACGGCGACTGACTCTACGCCACCACCAGGACAAAAGAAGCTACGGCTTCTAGCCCGGTTGCTGGCTTCGTTCGCTGCGCTCACTACGCCACCACCCGGATTTGAACCGGGATATCCTTGCGGAAACGGGATTAGCAATCCCGCGCAATACCAGATTATGCGATGGTGGCAACAGACAACATCGCGACCGCCGAACGCATTCGGCGCGTATGCGATGGTGGCAAATAATCAGGCAGATGCCCCAACAGATTGCTAATTCAGGCGGTTTATAAACATTTTGCGTGGCAAAGCTTTATAAATCCTCTGAGACTCACAAAAATCACAGCGAGGTGGAGCAGCCTGGAGTGCTCGACGAGGAATCCCCGGCATCGAGGTTTCCGCGAATGGCTCATATATTCCAGGTTGAGATACCCGTAGGTCGCTGGTTCAAATCCAGCCCTCGCTATTCGGTCATGGCAAAGCTATGACCGATTCTTCTTTTTCCACTGGACAAAGCAGTTGCGACTGCTAGCCCAGTGCCCTGCTGAGCACTGGACAAAATAGCACTGGACATTTGCGTGCGAGGTATATAAATACCAAAATCTTAACTTAATTAATGATGGAGACTAACGATATTTTGTCAGAGAACATTTCCCACAATCAAAATTTATTTGCAGAGTTTACAGGCATACTACTTGGTGATGGCTCGCTCAGCGTCTACAAATCGATTGTTAATGGAAAAACAAAATTTCAACATAGATTAAAAGTTACTTTGGACTCAAGAGAGCAAGAGTACACAAAGTATGTTGCAAATTTATTGGAAAAATTATTCTTTTTGCGTCCATTAATCAGGTTCAAAAAAGAAGGCAATGTTGTTGATATTATTCTATTTGACAAAAGAATAGTCAATTTTCTCATTGATAAAGGTTTTGCGCCCTCTCCAAAATGGAATCGCGCAATAATTCCTGAATCTCTCTTGAAATCTAACTTGGAAAAACAGGTTATCAAAGGCTATTTCGACACTGATGGCTCTGTTGTTATCGCTAATAATAATGGAACACAATATCCTCGCTTAGAACTGAAAGTCTGCCCTTCACCTATGCAAAGCCAACTAACAACCATGCTTGCAAAACTAGGATTCCACTTCGGCGTTTATCAAATTGGCAGAGGCGAAATCAGGATACAGCTTAATGGCAAGGAACAACTTAGAAAATGGCATAGCGAAATTGGGTTTGGCAATGAGCGGCATCTAAAAAAGGCAGAGCTTTTTCTAAAGAATCAGCAATAGCTCCTCCAGCAGCGTTCTTACACATGTTCTGACTAGCCAGTGCAAACATTTTTAAAATTGGCAGAATAGCTCATCCTATGGGGTTGGCTGAAAAAGTAGATAAGTTAGAAAAGACTATCCGCTCTTTGCTTGAAAAAGAAGAGCTCGATAGCGCTGCAAAGCTGGTTCTTGATAATGTAGACGAAGCAATAAGGCTGACTGGCGCATTTCTGCCTGAAAAAGCTGTTACTGAGCTTAAATTCAAGTTTAAAACAGGATGGGCTGGCTGCGCAATTCACGAGAGCAAAAGGCATGGCGAGATGCTGGAAGCGCTTAGAGAAAATAGATACGGTTTGGAAGCAGAGCTGCTGACTGCAGAACATCCTAAACGAATTGAAAAATTGTGGACAGACGCAAAACCTGCGCTTGAGCAGAGATATGGCAGGACTTTTGAAAACCGTGAAGAGTTCGCCATAATGAATGGCTTTTTTCAGAATCGCAGGGAGCTGGAAGACGAAAGGGAGGAGCTCATTAACGCAATCAAGAAAGTAAGAATTTTCGATGATGCTGCAAAGGAGTTTGCAAATAAAGGCTGGGCTGAAATTGCCGAGATGTGGAAGAGCGAATACCTTGTTTACAAAGTCAGCGAATGCGCCTCCAGCGTGGTTTGCATGGCAAGAGATGCCAAGCGTCCAATCAAACTGATTAAACAGACCTCGTGGGAGGTGACTGGCGACGACGCTGCGAAGTGGAAAGAGTGCGAAGATAAGGGAGACCTGACATACCTGATGAGCCAGGGGCACTATTCACGGCCGTTGGACGTTGGAACTCAGGATTTTGATTCTGATGCGCTGGACTACCTGACAAAAATTCTTTTGGAGGAAAAAGAAGGCAAGCTGTCTTTTAGGCAAGCGTTTGATTTGAGGGACGAGGACCTTGCAAAAGAGCTTGGATTGACTGTTGAGCATCCATATATTGAATGGAGGCACCAGCTTCCTGATTCTGTAAAGGCAGCTGCAAACAGGGCGCTGAAGAAAGGTTATGACAACAGGCAGCAGGGAGATGACTGCAGCAAGTTTGTTGACTGGCTTTCCAAACTAGTTCTGGAAAGATGGAAGGCAACTGGAGTAGACCATGACCGGGTATTCAGCTACCACATCCCATACAAAACAGACAAGAATCTAATGAGCTTGTTCTATCGCGTCAGGGATGGAATGGAAGTTGGAGAGGATGACACAAAGATAGTTGTTGACAGGCTGCCTGCTGTTCTGAAATTGCTCGTTGAAGACAAGGTGATACAGGAAACTGACATAGACCCTCCTTTGAAACAAAAATATGCAAAGCCAGGAGAAATAGTTGTTATTGGCAACAAAGCAAACAAGCAGGATATTGAAAAAATTCTTGAGTTGCTGCCTCTCAGAAAAAAAGAAGCAACAATAGTCACAGCGGCAGACACAACCAAACTGCTTCCTGCGCTTGAGGACAAGCACCTGCCAGTTTTGGCTAACAGCTCGAGTCTGGAGCAGCTTTCAAAAGTTCTTGACCCTAAAGAAAGCTACTATCTGCTGTTCAAGGGCAACCACACTTTATTTTTTGCCACAGAAAAATACTATCCAAGTGGAGAGCAGTCAGCTGGCGAAATTTACAAGATGGCGCTGCTAAAAGAAGGAGCAAGCCCTGGCGAGGGGGTTGAAATACAGATAAAAGACAAGAAATTCCTGGTTAAACGAGAGCGGGCATATGAAATGGAGATGTCGCTTGAAAACTTGATAAACGACGCAAGCGCAAACCTGGTTCCTGCAAAGGAATATACTTTCATCGTTGACAGCCCTGTTAAAGAATTCAGGCAAAAATATTTCAAGGACTTTATGGCGCATGCAATCATTCACAGAAACCATCTGGGCGCAAAAGAGCTCATCAAGGAGCTTGAGGACATCGATAGCCTGCAAATAAAAGATCTTTGGCTGCAGCTGGGGCACACAGGCAAGGTTTATTTTGGAACTTTTGAAATCGCAGACAAGTTTGGTTTCACATTAAGATACAAAAATGAGGCCTGGAACGCAGAGGTTCTTTTTATTGCCCAGACTCTGATGAAATACCTGGAGGATGTCGGGGTTGGGTTCAGGCATGAGCTGACTATTGATGAAAGCGGAAGAAGGCAGGTGCAGGAGAAGCTGGAAGACAGACTGTTCCAGAAAGAGCACATGGGAGAGATACTAACCAGCCTGCAGGGAGCAGGGCTTGTAAAAGTTCTTTCATATGCGCTTACCGAAAAGCTCTACCATAAGAAGTGGTTTGGCGAAGCAAGCGAATCCTGCGAGCACTGCGGAAAGAAATACATTGGCGGAAAGCTATACCGCCCAGATCTTAACGAACAATGGTGTGATGGCATTGAATGTGAAGATTTGCATACGCTCTCGCAGCATCCCGAAACCTTTGTAAACAAATTCGGAAACTTGAAGAAGATACACCGTCTTTTGTCTGAAGCCAAAGACTACATCCCTGTATTCCTTTCAAATCCAGAGATTTTGCCAGAGCTGAACAATTTTGCGCAGGCATTCTGCGACTATGTTGCAGCGCGCAGCGAATCATATGATTTCTGGTTTGAAACAGAAGGGGGCGTAAACTGCGAGGAAGAGACGCTTGCCGAATCTCCTGAGCTGCAGGCGCTTGTGCAAAAAGAAAAAGAGCTTAATTCCAAAGGAAAACTTCTTGAATCCAGATGCAATGAAGTTACAATGACCCTGCAGAAAAGATATGACGCCATACTAGGGCAGAAAACCGCTGAAAAAACTCCAATCTGGAAATATAAAAACTTCTGGTCAACACAGCTGATGATATACGACATCTACAAGACAGCTGCGCCGAATCTTTTGGCTGCGATGAATGCAGATAGTTTAAACCTTCCGATCAAGCTCCAGCGCGGATAAAAATTCTAAAAGAATTTTCAGCAATTAGCAATAACCTTTAACAATAGCTCTTGTGGTGGCTCACGTCTGTATGGAATGTGTGGATAACCTGCTGCTTCACGTCATTAAACGATTTGTGCAAAGCCCTTGCCAAGTCCCAGTCAGCGTCGTTGCATGCCTCTATTGTTTTTGTCGGCACGACGAGCCTTATGTGAAAAGAGTAAAGCCTTTTTCCGCCCTTGTCCTGCACTTTTACATGAACGTGCATTCCCTGGACATTGTGCAGCTCTCTTTTTATGTTTTGGTAGTGCTCAGTAGAAAGTTTTTGAACAACTTCCTGCTCCTCTCCAGTCATGTCATTCAGCCCGATGAACTGGATCATTTCCTTCTCGCCGAACTTCGGCACTTCTTTTTTAGGCATAATGTGAATAGAACTTCGCGGATTTATAAAGTTTTGGAATTGGCAATATTTAAAAACAAGGCAGAACATACACAATCCCATGGCAACAATCCTTGGAATTGACGAAGCCGGCCGCGGGCCATTAATCGGACCTCTCGTCATCTGTGGAATCCTCATAGAAGAAGGAGATGAGAATGAGTTACTACGCCTCAAAGTAAAAGACTCAAAGCTTCTCACACCAATTCAGAGAGACCGGATTTACAAGGACTTGATAAAACTGTACCAATACAAAGTCATTCACATTTCTCCTGCTGAGATTGACGCTGCTGTTGGCAAGGACACAACCAACCTGAACTGGCTCGAGGCTGAAAAGGCAGTTGAAATCATAAACGCGCTGAAGCCAGACAAGGTGATAATGGACTGCCCGAGCCCGAACATCAAAGCTTACACGAATTTCATCAACCACAGGCTTAACGAAAAAACAATCCTGATTTGCGCGCATCACGCAGACACAAACTATCCTGTTGTCGGAGCCGCTTCTATTATCGCAAAAGTTACAAGAGACAGGGAGATTGATGCAATCAGGAAAAAAATTGGCAATAACTTCGGCTCCGGCTATATGGCAGACCCCAGGACAAAGGATTTCATGCACAAATATTGGGACAAATACCCTGAAATCTTCCGCCACTCCTGGACTCCATTCAAGAAGTTCATTGGGAACTTTACGCAGAAGGGCCTGAAAGAGTTTTAAGTATTTGCAAATACTCTGTGATGTGCCCTGATTTTGCAGGAATTCCCATCTTAGTTAAAGTTTCTGCAGTCATTTTTAGAATCAAGTTTGCCTTTTCCGAACTATCGAGTCCAAAATCTTTAATTGCTTTTATAATGTCTTGCGCAGCAATATGCGCTTCAGGGTACTTCATTCGTACAATGTTAACATACTCTGTTTGCATTTTTTCATCTGTGGTAAAATATCTAAATATCAACCTGCTCATAACATCGGCAGTTTCATATTTATCTTTTGAAATCTCTTTTGTTTTAAGATATTCCAAGTTGTTTATTGCGTGCTTATCTGTTAAATTTCGAGGAGAGAATCCACATTGTTCGATTCGCCTGTTAACTTCAATGTCTAGCACACTGTCGCATGCTTCCATCAGCGTCTCGCTCTCCAACGCAGATGTTTTCTCCGGCAAAGTTGCGTATATTCTGTGATATCCTTCGTTATCCATCATTAAATGCATAAGTTCGTGCGCAGCGTCGTTAAGAAGGTCTTCATGAGTTAGATAAATATTTGCAAATCCTTCTCCCTTTAACATATACGATCTTGTTGTCCCGACTGCTTTGTAACTGCCGCTAAACGGATAGAGCTTAATTGTTAAACCGCTTGCTTCAACTTGTTCTTTGAACGATTTAATTCTCTCATCCTGTACCACTTTGTCCAACTCCTCTTTTGGAGGATCTGTGCTAAAAAATGCATCTATCGAATTTTGTTTTAGTTTTCTCATTGCGGCGCAATAATTTTCTTCGGTAGGACCCAATAATTTTGGCCACGCAACAAAAATTGCAGCTCCCGGATCTTCTTTTCGGATATATTTAATTAGTTTTTTGAAGCTAAGCCTATCAATTGCAGGCACTTTTTGCTCTTCTTCGTCAACATAATATGCGAGTATTTTTCTCTTATTCTTCTCGTCATAAGCCAATACTTTTATCATTCGGAATCCCCCAAAGAACTCTTTTTCCCTTCCTAATTCATGCTTCTTTCATTTAAAAACATTTGCTTTTTCTCGTCTAATCCCCACTGCAGAACAGAAGTCTTTAAATACCAAAAACAATGCTTTCAGGCTATGGATATAGAGGGCAGTGGCTCCAAGGAGGCGGTTAACTTTAACGAACAGCCAATAGAGCAGATAGAGCAGGCAGCGCGCGAGGCGCAGCAGCTTGAGCAGGCAGCAAGCCAGCAGGTTAAAAGTGACGCAGTACAGCAGATTTGCCAGCTTGCTCCCCAGCAACCAAAAGCAACACGAATAACAAAACTTGTTCTTGAGGGCTTTAAGTCATTTGGCAAGAGAACAGAGCTTTTGTTCAACAACGAGTTCAATATAATTCTTGGTCCGAACGGCTCTGGGAAAAGCAACATTTCAGAAGCGCTCTGTTTTGTTTTGGGCAGAAGCAGCGCAAAATCACTCAGGGCAGAGAGGGCTTCAAGCTTTATTTACAATGGCGGAAAGACAAAGCAGCCCGCGAAACAAGCCGAAGTTTCTGTTTTCTTTGACAACTCCAACTGGGTTTTTCCAGTTGCAGAAGATGAAGTCAAGATAACAAGGATTGTGAAGCAGGATGGGCAGTCAAAATACAAAATAAATGGCAAGACAAGGACAAGGCAGGAGCTCTTGGAGCTTTTGTCAGCTGCAAAGATTGACCCCAATGGCTACAACCTTGTTATGCAGGGAGACATTGTCCATTTTGTTGAGATGTCAACTGTTGAAAGAAGGCAGATTATTGAGGACATTGCAGGAATTGGGATTTATGAGGAGAAAAAGGAGCAGTCGCTGAAGAATCTCGCGGTAGTTGAAGAAAAACTTGGGCACGCAGAGATTATCTGGCGAGAAAGGGATATGCAGCTCAGGGAGCTGAAGAAAGACAGGGACCACGCTTTGAAATACAAAACATTGAATGACCAGATCAAGCAGAACAAAGCGACTTATTCAAAAAAGCAGCTTGACAAGAAGCAGGCAGAAGCTGACAAACTAGGCTCGAAAAGCGGAAAATTCAAGCAGAAGCTGGAAAAGCTTAATGCCCAGCTTTTAACTTTGCGAACAGATATTTCTGAGAAAAAGAAAAGAGTTTCTGAGATTGCTGCTGAGATTGAAACAAAAGGAGAGACAGAGCAGGTTGCGCTGCAAAAAGAGATTGAGCAGCTGAAAGTTGATTTGGCAAGCGCGAGAACAAGAGCGTCAAGCTGCACCGCAGAGCTTGCAAGGATGGAGCAGAGAAAGCAGCAGATTGGCGCGAGCTTTGAAGATTCTGAGCAGAAGAAAAAAGAGCTTGAGGAATCAAAAAGCGAGTTTGTTGCAAGGCAAGCTGCGATTGTCGAGCAGCTTGAGCAGATTGCAGCAAGCATGGCAAGATTCAAGCAAAAGCACGGCTTGCCAGAGGGGACAGAGCAGATTGAGTCTGAGATTGAAGCGTTTGACAAGAAGGCAGAGGAAAAGCAGCAGGAAGTCCAGCAGCTAAGGGAAAAGCAGCAGTCTTTGTTGCGGGAAAAAGACAAGATTGATTTCCAGCTGCAGACAATTGACAGCCAAATTGACAAGGTTCTTGAGCTGGAGAAAGCCCACAAAAATGAAATTGAGCAGCTCAAGCAGGGCAAAAATGAGCTCAAGGATATGGTGCTTGAGCTCAACAAGCTTCTGAACGAGGATTCAAGGCTTGCCGCAGAGCTTGTCCAGTTGAGAGCAGGCTTGCTGGCTGCGAGAGAGGAATTTGAAAAAGCAAAAATCCGAGGCGCCGCAGTTCAGGAAGGCTTGGCGCACAGCACGGCAGTCAAGGCAATCATTGGGAACAAAAACAAGGATGAGCTTGGAAAGATTTTTGGAACAATCGCAGAGCTCGGGCAGGTTGAGTCAGAATATTCCCTTGCCCTTGAAACTGCCGCAGGAGCAAAGATGCAGTCAATTGTTGTTGACAATGACAAGACAGCTGCAAACTGCATTAAATATCTCAAGCAAAACAAGCTGGGCACTGCAACTTTCTTTCCACTGAACAAAGTCAAGCCAGCTGCTCCTGAGGAAAGCGCAAAAAAGATAGTTGAAGCTGCCAAAAAAGGAGAGGCAAAAGGCGTCCACGGGCTCGCGATTGACCTGATTTCATTTGACTCGAAGTTCAGGGTTGTTTTCTCAAACATCTTTGGAAGAACGATAGTTGTGGATGATATCGACACTGCCCGCCGCCTTGGAATTGGAAATTGCAGGATGGTTTCCCTCGACGGAGACTTGTGCGAGACAACAGGAGCAATGATAGGAGGTTACCGTGAAAGAAGGGCAGGATTCGGGGAAAAGGGGCTTCTTGAGCAGATAAAAAAGCTTGAAAACAAAGTCAAGGAGCTTGATGAGCAGGTTGGATTGACTGAGAAAAGCAGGCTTTCAAAGCAGGATGACATCGCAAAGCTCAGGGAAAATAAAGCCAGCCTTGAAGGCGAAATAATCAAGACAGAAAAGTCGCTGCACTTGGATTCATCTGACTTGGAAGCAAGCAAGACATACAAGAAAGAGCTGCAGGAACGGATAAAGCAGGTTGGAAAAGAGCTTTCAGCAATTGAAGAAGAGGCATCTGCGCAAGTTCAGGTGCTTACCCAGCTCAAGATTGACAGGCAGAATCTGAAAAACAAGATTGTTGAATTCAGGAACCCGCGGGTTGTTGCAGAGCTGAATGCGTTTGAGGGCAAGAGAAGAGAGCTTTCTGATGAGCAAATTAAGCTTGACACAGAGCTCAAGAGCACCGAGGCAAGAATTTCTGAGCTTGGAAATGCAGGCGGAGAGCAGAGCGAAGGGATAATGTCCGCAATGGCGCATGAAATGGAAGAGGCGCGCTCTGAAATCAAGAATCTTGGAGCTCAGATGGCAGGGCTTACAAAAGATTTGAAAGCAAAGGAAAAAGCCCAGGCAGAATTCCAGTCAAAGTTCAGGGAGCTTTATGAAAACAGGAATAAGATCAGCGACGACATAACAATAACTGAAACTAAGATCGATGCGTTTGAAACGGAAAGCAGGCAGGAGGAACTTTCGTTGAACAGCGTCTCTATCGAAGAAGCGAGGATAAGCGCAGAGCTTGGCGCGCTCGTGGCAGACTACTCGCAGTATGAAGGAGTTGAGCTTCTGCCGGAAAAATCAGAAGAGCAGCTGAAAAAGGAAATCGCTGACTTTGAAAAGATTATGCAGGACATTGGCTCTGTGAATATGAAAGCCCTTGAGATTTATGACATTGCAGAAAATGAGTTTAATGTTCTTGTTGACAAGAAAAAGACCCTGGCGCAGGAGAAAGACGATGTTGTCAGGATGATGAATGAGATTGAGAACAACAAGGCATCTCTTTTTATGGCAACACTCAACGTAATTGAAAAGAATTTCAGCAGGATTTTCTCCTCCCTCACAAGCAAGGGAGAAGCTCATCTTGTTGTTGAACAGCCTGAGAATCCATTTGAAGGCGGAGTTGACATTGAAGTCAAGCTTACAGGAACAAAGTTCCTTGATATCCGCTCGCTTTCAGGCGGAGAGAAGACACTCACCGCCCTGGCATTAATCTTCGCAATCCAGGAGCACGAGCCAGCTTCATTTTACGTTCTTGACGAAGTTGATGCAGCTCTTGACAGGGCAAACTCAGAGCAGCTTTCCAAACTTATCCGCAACTACTCCAGCCGCGCCCAATACCTGATGATTTCGCACAATGACGCAATCATCAGCGAGGCTTCGATACTTTATGGAGTCTCTATGAATGAGCACGGGATGAGTAGTGTTGTTTCATTAAAAGTTTGAGAATTCTAAGAATAATAAAATGCGCCAAAGGGGATTCGAACCCCTACAAGTGCCTTGGAAGGGCACTGTCATGCCATTAGACCATTGGCGCGTAATCCTAATTTTAGAATTATTGCTTATAAATCTAACGATTTCTTATTTCTTTCTGTAGCCAAACAGTTTGTCGTAATGATTGTGGTTGCAGATTTCAAAGACGATGCTAATTATCCTAACTTCGCCGCCTGCAACATAATAAAGAAGCCTCCAGAACTGGGACAGCTCCATTCGGAATAGGTTTGGAAGGCGCGAGAAATCTTCAGGCCAAAGGTTGTGCGGCACAGGCGCTCCCGCGAACGGATTGCTTTTCAGGCAGTTCAGCGCCCGCTCAATGCTTTTCAACAATTGCTTGTCTGATTTTGGAGGAGTTTTTCCAGTTGCTTCAGCCGCATGAACTTCCTCTTCGAGTTTCTCAAGAGCAGCTTCTGCGGCGCCAACAATTTTCACGATTTTTTCTTTGTTCTTCAAGTCCATGTTCTGCCTTTTTTCAATATCGTCGCAATATCTTCTCGAGGCATGAACATCCAAACAACTCCATTCAAAGCAAATTCTATCTTTCCGCTTCTTTGCAAATACGCAAGAATCACCTTCAGCGTGTTGTGATTCACTTTTCTCGGCAGCCTGCGCTTTAGCTCAGCGATATTGATTACTCCTTTCGCGCGCCGTACGGTTTCTTCTACCATTTGCACGGTGTCTAATGTTGGGCTGTGCGCCTGCTTTGGGTTTTCAAGAATCTGCGTCATAGTTATCAACTTGTATCCAATTGGTACATCTATATAAACCTTTTGCTTTTCAGTTGAGCATATATTGGCAGTTTCTATGTTGCAGACATTCATCCATAAAAACAAGAAATTAGTTTTTATTTGTCTTGCCCCACCTTTTTCGGAAGATTTCCGGAATGCGCGCTTCTTCCGAATAGTTTAAAAAGATTGTGTGTTGCTGGTGTTTCTGAACTACCATGGCTGCCTGGCTGATTTTTGCGCTGCTTTACCCGATTCTGCTTGGAATCTCCAATCTGCTGGACAAATTTCTTGTTGAAAAGAAAGTGAAAAATCCCCGTTCCTATGGAGTCATTGCAGGAGCTGTTCTTTTGGTTTCTGCGTTTGTTGTCTGGATTTTTGTCGGGCTGCCGAAAATGCCTGGCTCTGTCATTTTTTTTGGCATTCTCTCCGGGGTTGTGTATGGCTGTTGCTATCTGATATACTATAAAATCATAAAATTCGCAGAAATCTCAAGAGTTGTGGGTATCGCCTATGCGTTTCCTGCATTTGTCGCGCTGTTTTCTTTTTTATTTCTTAGAGAGCAACTCTCTACCCTGAAATATTTTGCAATATCTCTTGCAATTTTTGGAGCGATTGCAATCGGCATAGAGCATACAAAACAGAAAATAAAACTCGGCGCTGTTTTTTGGTTTATGCTTCTTGAAGCAATTTTAATCGGAGTTGTGGACACAGCCGATAAATATGTTGTCAGCAATCTTTCTTACTGGGAAGCATTTATTTTAACAACAGCGCCTCTGGGAATATTCCTGATGCTTCAACTCTTGAGAAAAGACGCAAGAACTGATTTAAAACAAGCGTTAAGGCACGCTCATTTGATAGCTGTCTCAGAGACATTTTGTTTTGTTGGCGCTTTTGTTTTTCTTGTGGCTGCCTCAGCAGCTCCAATCTCAATTGTCTCTGCAATAGGAACTCTGCAGCCAGCTGTTGTTTTTTCAGGAACAGTTTTGCTTAGTGTGTTTATGCCGCGCCTTATCAAGGAGGCAGTTGGAAGAAAGGTTTTGATTTATAAGATAATAGGGATCGCCCTTGTTGTGGCTGCCGCGATTGTACTGAGCATATGAACTTAAAGATTCAGTTCCCTCCTCAGATTCTCAACAAACCTCTTGAAGTCGTGCTTCTTGATTGCAGCTCCGCAGGCGTGCTCGTGCCCGCCGCCATATCCCTCGATGCCGATAAGAGCCCGAGTCAACCCCTCAAGAAGCTTTATTTTTGTTCCTGAACGCAATGAGCATCTCACTTCGCCTGACTTTTCCCTGCCAAGAAGAATCACTTTATCAGGAAACCTGTAAAGAAGCTCGTTTGCAAGGTCTTTTGTCAAAGAAAGCCTGTCTTCTGTGTAAGTGAACATCAAAAGCCTGTCTTTTTTCTCCTTTGTCTCTGCTTTCAAAGCCAAAGACCTGAGTTTTTCATAGTCATCGTTGACTTTTTCATAGCTTTTGAAAATTAGCTTCCCCCTTGGAGTTTCCCGGTTCAAAATTTCATTCGGGTTTTCTATTCTTGTCAGTATCTTGACTGATTTTAACGTATCTCCGGTGCTTCCTTTGAGATTAAATGAAAGAATTTTGACAAGCAAGCCAAGTTTTGAGTTAAACAGGGCATCCTCTGGCTTTTTTATTTCAGCAGGAAGCAAGTCAGGATATTCTTTCCTGAATTTTTCCACAATTTCAGCTCCAGGCATAAACCAGTCTCCAACACAGCCTGCCATCGCAATCCACAAGTCTTTCTGCGAAACCTGCCAGCACAAATAAGCAACAGGAGTTCCCTGCCCTCTTGTTTTAGGATTAAAGTACTTCACATTCTCCCTTTGCAGAGGCGCGTGATGGTCAATCCAGATTACAGGAACCTTCACAGAGTCAATGAACTCTTGCTCAACAATAGCCAAATCAAGCACAAACACCTTGTCAGCTCCGTACTCATCAACCTTGCTTGAGAAAATATTGCCAGCCAGCCTTGGAGAAGCCTTCACAATGACTCCCTTTCCCTCATTTGCCATCCTATACAGAAGCAAAAAACTTGCCAAACCATCGGGGTCGTCGTGGAAGAAGAACAGTGGGCGCTTTGCTGTCGCAAGCTCGTCCCTTAGCTGCTCGACTTCCTTTTCAGTTAGCATTTTCTAAACATCAAAAATAGGGGTTTATATGCTTTTGCCAAGAAAAATCCTGAAACCTTCTAGATGCTTCAAACGAAACCCACGGCAAAACAACATTTATATAGTGGCCGCATACTAACTAACAATATGAATAAAAAAATCATCACAATAAGTTTAATTTTAATTGTTGTAGCTAGTTTAGGAATCTTTTTGTATGGGTGCGCACCACAACCTACTCCAGCCAACAATCAGAATCAGACAAATCAACAAATCCCCCCAATTAATAATGTTTCTGGAGTTATCTTCAATAATGTTGTAGATGCAAATAATCAATTTGCTTTCGACTTATACAAGAACTGGGCTTCAAGAGAAGGCAATATGTTCTTCTCTCCTTATAGCATTTCCTCTGCGCTTGCAATGACCTATGAAGGAGCTAAAGGAAAAACAGCAGATGAAATGCAAAAAGTTTTGCATTTCCCGGCGGATTCAAATGCGCGAAGAAGCGGGTTCTCCCAAATTAATGCGCAGATAAATGGCAAAGACAAGCCATATGCTCTTGCGACAGCCAATGCTTTATGGGCGCAAAATGGCTATCCTTTTTCACAAGATTATCTGAATATTGTTGAACAAACTTATGGCGGAAAAGCCACAAACCTCGATTTTAAGAAAAATAGTGAAGGTTCGAGAAAGACAATTAATGCGTGGGTTGAAAACAAAACAAACAACAAGATAGTCGATTTGATTCCCTCTGGAAGCATAACTGCGGCTACAAGGCTTGTTTTAACAAATGCGATATACTTTAAGGCTAATTGGACATCCCAGTTTGACAAGGACGCAACATATGACGCAGACTTTAATACGAGCAGCAATACCATAAAGACACCAATGATGCATGATGGGGGTAATTTCAATTATGTTGAATCATCTGATTTGCAAGTTCTTGAATTGCCATACCTTGGAGATGACCTTTCGATGTTAATCATCCTTCCAAGGAGCTCGCTCAGCTCTGTTGAAGCTTCTTTGGATGCAACTAAACTTACGCAGCTTAGAACTTCTCTCAAAACAGAGGACGTGGCAGTTTCTCTGCCAACATTCAAAATGGAAACAACGTATTTAATGGCAGAAGATTTGCCAAACATGGGAATGCCGACTGCGTTCTCAGATAAAGATGCAAATTTCTCAGGCATGACTTCTGCAAACGAGCAGTTTTACATAAGTCAGGTAATCCATCAGGCATTTGTCAATGTTACTGAATCTGGCACTGAAGCAGCAGGTGCAACAGCGGTAATAATAGCAGGAATAACAGCTATTGTTGGCGAGCAGCCACAACCTAAAATATTTAATGCAGACCACCCATTTATCTTTATAATCCAGCAAAAAGATACTGGAAACATGCTATTTATGGGGAGAATGAGCGATCCAAGCAAATAGCCATTCGCCAGCCCTATTTTTATTTTTGCGCGCCGGCAAAGCGTTATCTTTTTAAATGTTGCCGACGTAACGAATAGAATGGGCGTCTGCGAAGAGTGCTTCAACAAGAAGGCATTTGACAAGAAATGCTGGTTTTACTGGGAAGGCAAGAAGACCTGCACCCAGTTCAAGAAGAGCCCTGATTCTGAGCCTGAGTTTGCGAGTGAGTGAAGCAAGCAGAATTTCTGAGTTTTTGATTAATTACTAGAGCCAGTATCCTTTTGGCGCATATAACTTGCTTAACTCAGGAATCTTCTTCTTTTCAACCAGCGCAAGATATAGCAGCGTGTGGAATGTCGAGTCAACAAAGTTCCTTGCTATCGAGAGCAGGGCAGTCTGCATAACAAGCAAGCCAACTGCGATAAATATGCTCAGCATCAAAGAAATGCCTGTTGCATAAAGCAGGAAGAACACAAAGAGTATTATCAAGAATCCAAAGAAGCCTACAAAAGAGAACAGCGGACCTGCGCCAGCTTCAAATGCAAGCATTTCTGGCCAGACTTTTGAGGAGCGCTGGAGATCAAGCACAGCCTCTTTGAACGTGCGTTCTGTTACAATCATCGCAGGCAGCACAAGCTTGCCGGCAAGCCTAACAAGCGTTTCAATGAGCCCGCCGAAAATTGTCGTTAATACCGAACCTATGCCTCTCCCGCCACGTTTACTGGTCAAAATCTTAAGTATAAACATCACAATGCTGAACCATATGATATCAGCAAGATTTTTCCAAGCTCTTTTTAATCCAGACCAGACTGTTGTGTCCTTGCCAAGAGTTACTTCATAAACCATCCAGCACTGGGCTGCTCCAAGGAAAACATTCACAAAAAGCGAGCAGAACAGATAGAGCGCAAATATCAAATACATGCTCAAGCCAATTGCCCTGTCCGGCACAAAAAGTCCTGCGCCAAGCAGAACGCCAATCAGCGCCAGAACAAAAACAATATTCAAAGCCACAAGCCAGATGGGAATCGCAAGAAGAGATTTGTCCTTTCCTGCGTATTTCCAGCTAAGAATAAATATGCTCCACGCGTTTTTCAGCCTGTCAAAAAATCCCATGTTCGCTTTTTTGTTTATTCTAGTATTTTAATCTTTGCCTTCTTGACGCAGTCTGCGATTATTTGTTTCACCTTCAAATTCTTTTCCATCTGCTCAACATCATCGAGCCTTGCTCTTGTGGCAGGATGCTTGCCAATGACAAAAGAGCAGCAGTCAAGATAAGGAGCAATGCTTGTCTCATAAGTCCCGATTTCCTTTGATTTTCTCACAATTTCCTCCTTGTCCATTCCAAGCAGAGGAGTCAAAATAGGCAGTTTTGAAGGCAAAGCAGCTCGCTTTGGCTCGCTGCTAGCTTGGCTGCTGCCAAACTTGGCAGCAGAATAAATCGTTCTTATGTTGTCAAGAGTCTGGCTTGCTACCTGCCCAAGCGAGTCGCCCATAACCAATCCTTGGCAAGCTGGCTTCTCTTTTTTCGCAATCTCTGCAGCAATCATAAGCATCATTCGCTTGTAAACAATCATCCTGTATTCAGATGGAATTGTTTTTATGACTTCAAGCTGGGCGTCGCGGAAAGGCACGAGATACAGCTTTGTTTTCTTGTTCGCTGGCTGGTGTTTGCTAATGGTTTTTGCAATTCCAGCTATTTTAGTGTCAACTCCGGCTGGCTCGTTGAAAAAATGCACAAGAACAACCTCAACACCTGCTTTCATCATCAAATAGCTTGACACAGCAGAGTCTATTCCGCCGCTGAGCAATGAAATGACTTTTTTGATTTTCATAGCTCAATTTTTGAGAACTCCTGTATATAAAATTATCTCAACGTATCAAAAGCATTAAATATCATTTCTTTTGTCAATTTAATATGCTGGCGGATGTAATAGGTTGGGCATTAATTTTAGAGCTTATCACAATTTTTGGAAGAATTCTATTCGGTTCAGCAAAGGAGAGATTGAAGACTCTTAATACTCCTCGCATTCATCACGGCTACATTGGCGTTCTCTTAAGCGGAGCTTACCTGGTTTTCCCAAAGCAAATCCTGCTCACGATTGGTTTGGCTCTCATATTATCTGATTTAATGCATCACTTCTTGGTTCTCCCTATTTGGGTTAAGAAGACTGAATTTCCTTAGTTCCAGAGGTTTTTTATATCTTTCTGTCTTGCTGGCAATATGACAATGGGGGCATCTGAATGACTATTCCCTGTATTGAATGCAAAGGCAGAAATCCAAAGCTGTGCGGAAGGGAATTCTGTCCGATAGTTGCAAAAGCAGAGTCTTTGTTCAAGACAAGAGAGGCTCTTGACAGCACCAGCTTTGCAGGTTCTTCGCCTGCGCCTTTTGTCGGCAGGTTTGGCTATCCAGAAGTCAATGTTGGAATTCTTGCTCCGCCTGAGGTTTCAGAAGATGCCTGGATTTATGATGCTCCAAAGCACTGGGCAGCAAGCAATATTTCAATTGAAGAGATTGCAAGCCTGCGAAGCTCGCTGATTAACTCAAGATTCAAGGCAAATGTGAAAGCAGCAGCAGGCAGCAGCCAAAAAAAGCTTCTTGAATTGAGCCAGGAGATTGGAATGGCTTCAAAGCCAGTTGATGTTGAGCTTAAACTCAAGGAAAAGCCTGTTTTCAAAGTCAACACAGATTCTCATCTTGCTCCAATGGGTCCAAATGCAAAGCTTGAGAAAGCAGAGATTACCTCAAATCCAAAAATTCACACAAAAGTTGACAAAGCTGTAAGCGATACAGATTTAAAATCAACAGATGCAATTGTTTCATTATATCATTCTGGCTTTGACGAAAATTTTCTTGCAAAGCTGCTCAGCGTTGGCAACCTTGGCATTGAAGGCAGGAGAAGGCTTGTGCCGACACGCTGGTCAATCACAGCAACAGACGATTTGCTGGCAAAAAATATGCTGAAAGAGATAAGAACTTATGATTTTACAGACTATCTTGCCTTCTTTGACAGCTATCTTGGCAACTACTATCTTATATTGTGTTTGCCAGAGCAGTGGAGCTATGAGTTGTTTGAAAGCTACTTACCTAAGGCAAGCTGGAACACAAGCGAAGAGCTTCAGTTTACAACAGATTACGAGCCTTTTACAGGCAGGAAAAATTATGCAGAAGCCTGCACCGGAGGCTATTATACAGTCCGCCTTGCAATCGCAGAAAAGCTGAGCAAAATGAAAAAGCAGGCCAGTGTTCTTGCGCTTCGCTTTATCACAGGAGAATACGCAATGCCTCTTGGAGTGTGGGTGACAAGAGAGGCGAGCAGAAGAGCGCTCTCAGCAAAGCCAATTTCTTTTGCTTCAAAGGAGCTGCTGCTCAGCTATGCAAAGCAGTTTGTCAAGAACAAGTTTGGGGCTGACATTGTTTCAATGCTCAAGCAGAGCATTCTTCTGAAAAACTTTGGAAAGCAGGCAAGGCTGGAGAGCTTTATCCCAAAATGAAACTCGACGAATTGCTTTTTCCGCACGACAAGCCGAGAGAGGAGCAGTTGCCTTTTCTTCTCAAGGTGCACGACATTGTCAATCGAGGGGAGAATTTAATTGTGCATGCGCCAACAGGGCTCGGCAAGACAGCTGCCGTGCTGTCGCCCTGCCTGAAATATGCCCTTGAAAACAACAAGACCATCTTCTTCCTAACTTCAAGGCACACCCAGCACAATATAGTGCTGGAAACCCTTGGCAAGATACGCGAGAAGTACAGGAAGAATTTTTCTGCGATAAGCATTGTTGGAAAAAAGAACCTCTGCCTTCAGCAGGGAATTGAGAGCTTCTCCTCTCAGGACCTTAACGAATACTGCAAAAGCCTTCGCGACAGCCTTTCCTGCGAATTTCACCAGAACATCGGGAGCAAAGACAGCATTTCAGTTGGGGCAAGCCGCGCCCTGTCTGAGCTGCAGGCAAAAAGCCACATTGCTGCAGACGATTCAATGAACGTGTGCAGGAATTACAATGTGTGCCCTTATGAAATATCAGCAATGATTGCAAAGGACGCAAAGGTGATAATCGGCGATTACTATTACATGTTTCACCCTGACATCCGCACCTTTTTCCTCAAGAAAATTAACAAGACTCTGGAAGACTCGATAATTATTGTTGACGAGGCGCACAACCTGCCAGGCAGGGTTAAGGACCTTTTCACTGCGCGGCTTTCAAGCACGATGCTGAAAAGGGCAATTGAAGAGGCAGAAAAATTCAAGCACGAAACTCTTGCAGAAGCAATGAGCTCGCTTTCGGAACTGCTTGACAGGATGTCTAATTTCAATGGCGAAGAGAGATACCTGGCAAAAAATGATTTTGTCAGCGAGGTGGACGCGATTTTTGGGTATGACGACCTTGTTGCCGAGCTGGAAACTGTCGCTGATTCAGTGCGCATGAAACAAAGGCAGTCTTATCTTGGCTCTGTCGCCTCATTTCTCGGAGCGTGGGTTGGCAGCGACGATGGTTTTGCAAGAATCTTCTCAAAAAACAGGACATCCCACGGAACCACCAAGGTGATTAGCTACAGGTGCCTTGACCCAAGCCTTGCGTCAAGGGATGTCATTAAGGCAGCATACTCGACAATAATAATGTCAGGCACCCTTCTCCCGACTTCAATGTACAATGCAGTTCTTGGATTTGACCACGCAGAGGAAAAAAGCTACAAAAGCCCCTTTCCTGAACAGAACCAGCTTAACCTCATCATTCCAAAGACGTCAACAAAATATGAGCTCAGGAACAAGGAGCAGTTCATGGAAATTGCAGGCATTGTCGCGCGCATAGTTAACTCAGTCCAGGGCAACAGCGCTGTTTTCTTTCCAAGCTATGACCTGAGGGATTCTGTATACAAGAACCTGAAGTGGCAATGCCAAAAACCGCTGCTGCTCGAGCATTCTTTCATGTCAGAGGCAGAAAAGCAGCAGCTTCTTGATGAGTTCAAGAGAGGCAAGGACACTGGTTCTGCGCTTCTTGCTGCGATTTCAGGAAGCTTTGCAGAGGGCATAGACCTTCCAGGGGACTACCTGAATGGCGTGGTGATTGTGGGGCTGCCGCTGACAAAGCCAGATCTTGAGTCAAAGGCATTGATAAGCTATTATGACAAGAAGTTCGGCAAGGGCAGGGACTATGGCTACCTGTTTCCTGCGTTCAACAAGGCGCTGCAATGCGCAGGAAGGTGCATCCGCTCTGAAACTGACAGGGGAGTTGTTGTTTTTCTCGACGAGCGCTATACCAGGCCATACTACAAGAGATGCTTCCCGCAGTCATGGAAGCTGAACACCACGCTTGACTATGAACTGATGATTAAGCGGTTTTTCCAGAAGTAAGCGCGCACCGAAACATTTATTTATTGTCAAGTGCAATCGAGTTCTATGGCAACAGAACTAAACAAGCTTTTGCTGGAATTGAAGCAGGTTTTTGTCAAGGCGTCAAAGGCAGGGGCCTCGCTTGCTGATGGAGACCCTGTCAAGGGAACTTTTCTTGATTTCAGGCAGCAGCAGAAAGAGGGAATCAGGAAAGAAATGCAGGGATTGATGCATGAGATTGAGCGAATTGTTGAAAAGTCAGAGCCCTGGGTGAAAAAGCAGTTTGAAAAGCTGAAAAAAGAAAAGACAACCGACTCTGTTGATGATTTTATCGAAGTTCTTGAGGACTTGAAGCCAAGCCCTGGTTTTGATTTCAAGACAAACATTCTACCAGCAGACATCAGAAATGATGTTGAGGCTGATTTGGCAGAGTTAAACAAATGCTTTGAGTCAGCCTGCTATCGAAGCGCGGTTATGATTTGTGGCAGGATTCTTGAAACAGCCCTTCATAGAAAATATTTTGAGGCAACAGGAAATGACTTGCTTGAGAAGGCTCCTGGCATCGGTTTGGGAAACTTAATCGCGAAACTTGCTGAGAAAAATATAGCAGTTGACCCTGCGCTTGGAAACCAGATTCATTTAATCAATCAGGTTCGCGTGTTTTCTGTTCACAAGAAACAGGAGTCTTTCTTTCCATCAAAGCAGCAAACGAATGCGATTATGCTTTACACTCTTGATGCGATTGAGAAGCTTTTTAAGTAGTTCAGTTTTTTGAAAACGCAAGCTTTAAAATACTTTTCATCTTATGTTAGTTTCTATGAGGGTGGTGGCGGCAGGGGATACGTACTGTGAGTTCGAAGAAACAAAGAAACTTTTGTCCAAAATAGGCAAAGGGATACTTCTATTCGCAGAAGGTTCGCTGGAATCAAAAAAAGATGATGTACGAGATTGGACAATAGAGGATATCGCAAAATATACAAAACATCTGCCAATGACGATTATTGGCGAAAAAAATGGAAGTGTTCGTATCATCAGAAAGGGTCAAATTATAAAAGCGCAATTAGATGCTGCTGCGCTCTTGTCAGATAATGAAGACGAGAAATTGCGATATTTGAACGCGGATAAATTATATAATGTGTCTTACACGCCAAAAAGAAAAGTATTGGCATTATCAAGAATTTGTGTTGATGCAGATACGCCATATGAAGGAGCTGGAAAGGCAGATTTATTGTTGCTTCCAACTGCAGAAGATTTGGAAAATTGCCTTGGCAGCATTATGCGGAGCCATAAAGAACATTTGAAGCCCAATGCGTTAATAGTTCAGTGCCAAATGCACAATGGCAGCAGATTTATCTATTCTCTTTCAGAGAAAAAGAAAGTCGGCAAAACATTGCATGATCACTTTGGCAGCAAATATGTGGTTTATGATTGGTGATGTGTTATGGCAAATTCTACCCGCCAAAGCAGCAAACGAATGCGATTATGCTTTACACTCTTGATGCGATTGAGAAGCTTTTCAATAAAGGAGTTTGAGAGTATTTTTTAAGCAGACGTTCTATATTGTATCCTTTGCTCACCGCAACTTCGAGAAGCCCCTTCTTTTCAACAAAGTCATTATCTGACTGTTTGAGCATCTCGCACTGCCTGGCAAAAAAAGCGTCGCAGGGCTCTTGTTCGATGCAACCCACCTTTATGCTTTCATTTATGCCCCAAAGATTTGTGTATTTCTGCTTGACATTCCAGAAGTAATTGTTAATGCTTTTTTCATCATTTACTCGGGCAGGGCTGGGTTGTGCAGCGGCAGGCGCATTTGAGCTCTTTGCATTTCCTGCAGTCTCTGCGATTTTCCTTTTGAGACGCGCCTCCAAGTCTGCAGTTTTTTGCCTTATGCAGTCGAGCCTGCTTAATATCCCATCAACAATCTTGTCGTCCATTCCTACACCAGTTTCTTCTTGAACTCTTCAACTTTAGGCAAATAAGAAAGAATTTCTTTAACACATTCATTCAAAGGCTTGACTATGTCAATGACAGTTCCATATTCAAATTCTGTTGATTTTTTGTAGACTGCTCTTGCGGCATCCTCGCCGTGAGTTTTTCCTCGCTTTCTGTCTCGTTCTATGCAGACTTTCAAAGGAGCTTTTAATGTGAATACCTGATGAGGATAGTCCAAATTATCGATTAAATTTTCTATTTGTGATTTCCAATAAAAGTTTCCATCGAAAATAATCGGAGTGCCTTTGTTCAATGCCTTTTTCGCTTTTGGAGCAACAAGTTTATTGGCTTTCAGGAAGCTTTTTTGCGAAATATAGCCTGCTTCTTTATCTTTTGTCAAATTATGCTTGTCAAGAACTCTGTCAATAGCAATGTATTTTGCATTTAATCTTTTGGCGAGTTTTTCAGCTATTGTGGATTTTCCGCACCCCAATGGCCCGCGAATGATAATGTAGTAACTCATTCTTTTTGAATTCTAACTCAGTTTCTTCTTGAACTCTTCCAGCTCTGAAAGGAATCTTGCCAGCGTCTTCGGCAAATGCTCTGGCTGGGTGTTGATGATTTCAGCTGTTTTTGCGATTATGTCCTCTGCTTTGCTGCTGGTGAACTCGTCTTTTGAAATCAGCTCGAGTTCAGCCAGTTCTGCAACCGCAAGCTTTTGCTCCTTGCTGGCCAGCTTTCTTGCCTTCTTCCACTTTTCAAACAGCTCCTGGGCCCTTGCTGGAATCTGTTTCGCGCCCACGCCAAGAACTTTTGAAATATCACCGAGAAGTTTTGCTTGTTCCTGTTCGATTGTTCGAGCTGCGTTTCCTGCTGCAAATGTGATTCTAACCACGCCATCCTTTACTTTCGTGGTTTTGAGAAGCTTGATAATTTCTGTTTCTCCTGTGCTGTTTAGATGCGTTCCTCCGCAAGCCTGGACATCAACGCCTGGAATCTCAACAATTCTTATTTCCTTGCCAGGAACTGCTCCGCCTTGGTAGATTGCCATTCCATACTTCTTCTCAGCATCGCCTCTTGGCAGGAATATTTTTTTCACAAGCAGGTTCTGCTTGACAATCAAATTTGCCTCTTTCTCAATCTGCAGCAGCTCGTTTTCTGTTATTGACTGATAGTGCGTTACGTCAAGATAGGCCTTTTCAACATCTTTTTTCGCAGAAGCCTGATTGATGTGGTTTCCAAGCACTCTTCTTGCCGCGGCATTAACAATGTGCACAGCAGTGTGATGCTGGGTAAGCTGTTTTCTTCTTTCAAAATCAACCTTTCCGTCAACAACATCACCCTGCTTGAATTTCTGGCTAGCGTCTGATTCAAGCTTGTGCGCAATAATGCTCCCCTGCTTGAAAACATCCACGACTTTGCTTCCCTCAATCACTCCAGTGTCATTCATCTCTCCCCCAGAAACAGGATAAAACGCAGTCTGGTCAAGAACAACATAATCCCCGGAAACTCTGAGAACTTTTGCCCTGAATCCAGTCAGGCTCCAGTCTCCGAAATACAATGCCTTTGTTGCAGCAACTGGTTCTTTGCCAAAGTCAACTTTTTCCTCGCGCTCTGTTGCAGTCTCCTGCTCTTTCTGCTCGTGCCTTGCGGCAACCTGCGAGTAAAAGTTAGTTGGAATAGAAACATTTATACCGACTTTTTTTGCTTCTTCAACAATAAGTTCAGGACGGACACCTTCACTATCATATGCTCTAAGCAATTCTTCAGAGTCTATTTCAAATGGAATGCCTATCTCTTTTGGGCTAATCTTCCACCCAAATCTTTCACTCTCTTTTTGGGATTGACTTTTTTGTATTTCTTTTATTTCTTCAACGATGCGTTTAACAGATAATTTAACTCTCTCTTTTGTCGCAGCGTATTTCATTTTCTCAACATCAAGAATTTTCTTCACGCCAGCCAGATTCTTGCTGAGCTCAGGGAACAATGGCTTCAAGTAAGCAGCGTGCCATTCTGCAATGTCGCAAAGCGAAACATTCCAGTTGTTTTTCTCAATGAATCCAAGCGCTCTTCTCAGAATAACTCTTAGATTATACATCCCTCCGACATTGCTTGGCAATGCGCCATCAGAAAGCGCGACAAGCAAAGCCCTTGTGTGCTCTGCAACAGCATAAAGCTCAGTCATCGGAAGGATTTTCTTTTTCAGCTCTTCAACATCCATTCCAAGCTTCTTCGCTACATCCCGCCAAGCCAGCTCTTTGTCCTTTACTTCCTGCACATTCAAATAAGGCGCATAGTGAATGAATTTCTTCCAAAGCTCTGCATCGTATTCAACTCCAGTTGCTTTTCTCAGTTTTTCAATAACAGTCGGAAAAGTTGACTCATAGCTTGTGGCTGTTCCTTGTGTAAACCACGCAGCCCTTTCCTGCCCCTGCCCCATGTCAAGAACTTTTATTTTCAGCTCGCGGGAGCCAGAAGGCGTGGATTCATACTGCATATACACCTGGTTTGAAATCTCAAGCCCGCGGGAGAAAAATTCAAGGCAAGGCCCGAAGTTTCCTCCGCCTGCCCACACATCCTCGTGCACAGTTATCTCTTCATTGTCCAAACCCATTCCCTCATTCAGCCAGGTTAAATGGTGCTTGAGATACGCGTTGAAGTCATATTTCTCAGGGGGAACAAACGCGTGCTCGCCCAGCATAACAAAGCCAACATAGTGCCCTGTTATTCCCACATTGTCGATGTCAGGAAACCTCAGGCAGAACTGCGGGATGACAAGTGGATTTGCAGGCGGCTCTGCCTCTCCAGAAACAACATAAGGCTGGAAAGCAGCGATGCTCGCGATAGTAAACTCAGTTGTCGGGTTCCAGCGCGCAACAACAGGATAGCGATTTATTGGAGTGTAGCCAAGCTTCTTGTGTATTCTTGCATATTCTTTCCAGACATCAATATAGCCCAGCTTTTTCTTTGCAGGAGAGTTGCCAATGAAAGTAAATCCGCCAACGCAAGCAGGCTCTCCACAAATGCCTCTAGACGCGTCTTTTGTCCAGAAGAAACTCTTGCATTTAGTACATTGTTTCCTAAGAAAGCCAAGCTCCTGCAGGGTGCTGACAGGATAGTGCTTCAGCGGCTCCTTTGCCACAACCTTCCTGAACTCCTCCTTTAGCTCATCGTCAGACGGCATATCAAGAATAGTCAAGAAAGCTGTTTAAATAGTTTGCGTGAAATCTGGGCTTAATTTTGATTTAGCATTACTTTAAAATATTTCTCGGAATTTTCCTTCGTAGAATTGGGTAGTGTGCTGAGATTGTTCTTTGAAAAACTGCGTATATGCAGCCACAGCAGCATCATAGACGTCGTTTGCAAACTTGCTTACGCGCGGGTTGTTGCTGATGTTTGCCAATTTTAGCACGTAAAGGATTCGCGAGAGATTACTCTCTCCATTAGTAAGATTGGTTTCGTCGTCGATTGTTGCTTGCTGGCGATCAGGCAACCAGTAGATATGCGCGACGCTTCTGCCTTCATTTCGCTGGATAAGCTCAGCATAATACGAACGATTGGGAGAATGTCCTTCATCACACTTGCAGCGGTATTCTCGGTTCCTAGTCTCTGCGTTCACAGCCTGTCCTTCGCGCTTATTGATTATCAGCATCTTGTAAACTGTTTCTATCCACTCACAACCGCCGCCTGATTTTAAGTTCATGGGCGAGGAGTGTTCAGATGGGTAGCCGAACGGGTCAGGATAAACTGCTATGTAGATATCGGTGTCTTGTACTAACATTTCGTTGATATTATTTTTACTTACCCACTTTGGAAGCATTAATTTTTTATTTGTTGTTGGCATTATTTATCACGACCCAGACCGCATAATGTGCTAAAATAAAAGAAAAAAACAAGAAAAAGAAAAAAGGGGGATAAACAACAAATAGACGATTTACTCGTCTCCCCTTAGTTTGCTGAACCCGATTATCAAGCCGACAATCACGAGCAGCGCAACAAGCACAAGCAGCACAGTCTCAAGGACTGTTCTTAATCCGCTTGACTTTGCTGGCTCTGCAGCAGCTGTAGGCTGGGCCACTATTGTCTGTGTTGCAGGAGCAGGCGCTTTGCAGCTTTCCCCTTCTGTAACTTCGATATTCACAGTGTCTGTGATTTTTTCGTGTCCCCTGTCGTATTCAGCTTCAACAACCATCTCATAGATTCCCGGCTTTGCGCACTTAGGAACCTTGAAGAAAAGCCCTTCTGCCTCTTCTGTCTCGTCTGTCTCAATTTCGCTTATGTAAGCGCTTTGGTCCAGTCCGAGCTCTGCGATGGCTGCACTAACCTTGACGTTCTTTTCGTCCTTGTTGCCGAAGTTTTCAAGCCTCACGCTGACATCAAAGCCAGAGTTTGCCTTGACAATATCTCCTGGGCTCAGGACTATGTCGTCAAATGCAAGCAAGTGCCTGACTGAGTCAATCTTGAGGTTGTAGTTGTATACGTCCTCGTCTCCATACCTGTCTGAAACGACGATTCTGAGCTTGTAGTCGTCAGATTCTGCGTCTGCAGGCAAAGTCAGGGTAAGCTTCTTTGTGTAGCTCACGTTTGCTTCCATGTCGAATGTGTGCGTGGAAGCTGATATGCTGTCAAAGTCGCTGTATTCATATCCTGATACGAATGCCTTGACTTCAACATTGCTAAGGGCCTGGTCAGCAACCAGCGAAACCCTGATTGTTATGTCATCGCCTCTTTCGGTGTCGAGCCTGATTGTGTCGTCAGGCCATACATCATCACCATTGACTTGTGTGTTCATCACTGTCACAGGCAGCGCATGAGCGACTCCTGTAAAAGCAACAAGAACAAAAGCCAAAATTGCTAAAAGTCCTATTGTTTTCATTTTATTTATCCCCCAATTGTTTATTTTAGTTGAATATACTGACTCCTATGATATACAGCCCATATTTAAAGCTTTCGTTTTGTGAGCATTAGAGAGTGGCAACTATTAATCATCCTTTTCATATTCAAAAGCCAACCACTAATTATATAAACAACGCAAAAAGAGGGGTTTTGTGAAGTCAAATGATACGCCAGCCAATAGTCACAATAATGGGGCATGTGGACCACGGAAAGACTCTTCTGTTAGACAGGATTAGAGGAAGCGCTGTTGCTGCAAAAGAGGCAGGCGGAATCACCCAGGCAATTGGAGCTTCTATTATACCGATGGACACTGTCAGGAAAATCTGCGGCAAGCTCCTTGACACCCTCAAGACAAAGCTCACAATTCCCGGCTTGCTATTCATAGACACCCCTGGGCACGCTGCTTTTGTCAACCTCAGGAAACGGGGCGGAAACCTGGCTGACATCGCCATTCTTGTTGTGAACATAAATGACGGAATTATGGCTCAGACTATTGAATCAATTGAGATTCTGAAAAGCTACAAAATCCCTTTCATTGTTGCTGCAAACAAGATAGATTTGATTGAAGGCTGGCAGTCCAAGAAGGGAATGGTTGTTGAAAACATTAGCCAGCAGTCAGAGGAAACAAAAAGAAAATTTGAGACAAAGCTTTACGAGATTGTTGGAAAACTGTCTGAGCAGGGATTTGACTCAGACAGGTTTGACAGGGTTGCTGACTATACAAAGCAGGTTGCTGTTGTTCCTGTGTCTGCAAAAACAGGCGAGGGAATTCTTGAACTGCTGATGATGATTGTTGGCATGGCGCAAAGATACCTTGAGCAGAGCTTGGATATCGATGCCAGCGGAAGCGCAAAAGGAACAATAATGGAAATAAAGGAGGAAAAAGGGCTTGGAACCGCGATTGATGCAATTGTCTATGACGGCATGCTTTCTGTCGGCGACACAATCGTAATTGGAGGGCTGTCAGAGCCGATTGTGACAAAAGTAAAAGGGCTTTTTCAGCCAGTTGCGCTTGCTGAGATGAGGGAAAAGAAAACCAAGTTTTCTCCTGTAAAAAGCGTTGCAGCTGCGACAGGAGTGAGAATTGTCGTGCCAGAGGCAGAGGGAGTTTTGTCAGGAATGCCGCTGATTTCCGCAAAAGACAAAAAGGAAATTGAAGCTGCGAAAACAGAAGTCCAAAAAGAAGTTGAGGAAGTTTTGGTTGAGTCTGACACAGAGGGAGTGATAATTAAGGCAGACTCTCTTGGCTCTCTTGAGGCGCTGTCAAGGCTGCTCAGGGAGCAGGGGATTCCTGTCAAGCGCGCATCAATCGGCCCGGTGCTCAAGAAAGACGCAATTGACGCAGAAGCAGAGGCAGCTGCAGAGCCACTGAACGCCGCGATTCTCGGATTCAACATTCCGATGCCAGAGGAGGCTTTGCCAGAGAAAATCGTGGTTTTTACAAATGATGTCATTTACAGGCTTATTGAAGACTACCGCGCCTGGAGAGAAAAAAGAAAGAAAGAGATTGAGCACGCAGCTGTCAGCCAGCTGGCAAGCCCTGCAAAAGTCCAGCTTCTAAGGGGCTATGTTTTCAGGCAGAGCAATCCTGCTGTTGCTGGAGTCGAGGTTCTTGGAGGCACAATAAAACCAGGAGCTTCCCTGATGAATCAAGAGGGCAAGCAAATCGCGACAGTCAAGGAAGTGCAGCTTGAGCAAAAGCCGATTGGAGAGGGAAAGAAAGGAGCCAAAGTTGCAATTGCAATGCCAGAGCCGGTTGTGGGAAGGCAGATAAAAGAGGGAGATATTTTGTTCACAGTCATTCCAGAAGATGAGTTCAGGAAGTTCAAGGAGTTCAAGAAGCTATTGTCAGATGACGAGAAAGAAGTCTTGAAAGAGATTGCCGTGATAATGCGAAAAAAGAATTCGCTCTGGGGCGTATGATGCAGTTCAAATGAAATACAAAATACTTACAAGCCGCGAAAAGAAAAGAGTTCTTCAGCAGATTGAAAAGCAGTGGGGCTGCGATGGAGAGCATATTGCTGGGTTTGTTTTTCTTCTGACTGGCAAGCAGGACCTTTATCTCGCGACAAGGGATATTTTTGACATCGACATGAAAAAATTAAGAATAAACTCAATGGGGCTTTATTTTGCAGACTTGCGCGAGAGCATCCCCAGATTAAGCATCGAAGGCTCGCAGCACATTGGGCCTTTTGCAAAAAAGAATATTATTGAGCTGGACCAAAAAGAGGCAATTGCCTGGCTCAAGGGCAGCGATGTTGAGCACAAGCAAGGCGACTGGAGCGATTATGTGATTATCAAGCACGAAAGCGATTTTCTCGGCTGCGGAAAATACAAGCCTGAGGAGCAAAGAATCCTTAACTTCGTTCCAAAAGCAAGGCGCTTGCCAATTGGAGCGTTGAAAGATGAGGAGGAAGCAGAAGCAGAGAAATTGGAAGAATGAGAAACACAATTATTCCTATAATTTTGATTGCCATACTTGGGCTCTTCTTTCTCGGCAAGGGAATCACAGGGCTTGTTGTGTCGCAGAGCTGCTGCTTTGAAACAGGAGTTGAAACCGGAGCAAACTGCGCGCAAGAAAACAAATGCGTGATTGAATCTCCAATGCAAATCTACCATAGCCAGGCGACTATTTATTTTGGAATGATGCTTGTTCTTGTTTCTGCATTAGCTTATCTGATTCTGCACAGCGGGCATCACAGGCATAATATTCATCACAAAAAACATTAGAATCATTTCGTAGAATTATTTTAGCAATAATCTCATAACTATCTCAAGTGCAGCTCAACAATATCGCCGTCGCTTAATTCCTTGTCAAGATCTCTGAATGACTGCCCTGGGAATTTTGATGACTTGCCCCAGACTCTGGCGAAGCGCAACCTGCGCACGAAGTCGCGGTGAATTTTTACGCAGACATCTTTTATTGTTGTTGGCTGCTTGATAATCAGCGGCTCTTTCATATCAGCCGGCTTGCCCCGCTGCTTGAGAAAAATTCTTGCGAGTTTAAGGCGCTCAAATATAATCTCCTTGAGCCTTTCAGCATTGGTTCTTTGCTCAGCAGCCATCATCAAGTCAGGATTGATTTCCTTGTCAATCTTTGCCAGAGTCTCTTCATCAACAAGGTCCATCTTGTTTACTATAGTTATAGAGGGAAGATAGACGCGGTTTCCTTCAATGGCATCAATAAGCCTTTCGAGGCTGATGTCTTCCTTGATTAAAACATCTGCATTTGCAATTCCCATTTCTTTTAGAACTGCCATTATTGTGTTTTCGCTCAGCTTTGTAAGCTTAACCAGAGTGTCGATGTCAAATCCGCCCTTTGGCTTTCTCACTATCTTGATCTTGGGCGGAGTTTCGTTTATTCGTATTCCAACATTATACAGCTCTTTCAGAATTGTTGCATAATGCTCTGGCTTGAGCGCTTCAACAATAATCAAAGCCATGTCGCAGTTTCGAACAGCAGAAAGAACTTCCTTGCCTCTTCCAGAGCCATAGGCAGCTCCATATAAAATTCCAGGCACGTCAAGAATCTGTATCCTTGCGCCGTTGTAAACAAGAGTTCCAGGAATGACATCAAGCGTTGTGAAATCATAAGCGGCAACTTTTGAATGCGCGGATGTGATTGCGTTCAACAGCGTGGATTTGCCAACAGAAGGAAACCCCACCAGAACAACAGTCGCGTCCCCTGCTTTTTTTATCGTGAAGCCAATGCCCTTGGCAGACTCTTTTTTCTGCCGCAGCTCCATCTTCTGCCTGAGCTTTGCAATCTGGGCGTGAACAATCGCGAAATGAAATTCAGTCGCCTTGTTGTACTTTGTCTTGCTGAGCCCCGCCTCAAGCTCGGCTATTTGTTTTTTTATTTCTTCAGAGCCCATTTCAAGTAAGAATCAGAGCATTAGCTTTTAATGCTTTTTGTGCGTTGCGCTTTCAAGCAGGGAAACAATGTTAAGAATTCGCATCCTTGTGAACGAGTCAAGATTGCAGTCGTCTGTGAGCTCTTCGAGCTCGTGCAATGCCCTGTTAACATTCATTACCCCGTCGCCGTTCAAATTCTGCAAGGTCTTGAGCGTGCAGTCAACCTTGAGCTTCACGTTCCTTGGCACGTCTTCATTGCCAAGCTCGTGCAAGGCCTGCATCGCTGGATTTAGTGTTTCCATTTTGTCTTCAACTCAATAACTGAAAATTAAATTTATTCCTTCTTCAAACTACGCCAGCTCACTCTGTTCGCTGTCTAGTTTGTCTACTCGCTTCATTCGTAGCCAAACTTCCCACAATCTCTTCCTGCAGTTTCTTCGCTTTTTCCTTGAACTGCTTCTCCTGTTTTTCAATCGCAGAAAGCCTTAGCTCGACAATTTCCTTTTTCTGCCCCAAATCTTTCTTGAGCTCATCCTTGTTCGCAGAAACCATTATGCTGCCAACAATCTTGTAAGCCTTGTCTGTTTTTTCAATCTCTTTCAGCGCAGACTCGAGCTCAAACAGCTGGGACTGGAACTGCTGCTTCTGCATCATCATTGCCTGCAGGTTCTGCTCCATCATCTGGAGCCTTCCAATCTTTTCAGTTGTTTCCTTGTCAGCTTCCATTTTGAGTTTTAAATTAAGTGTTGAATATTGCCAGGTTTAAATCAAACAGCCTTGACTTTTGTTATTGTAGTTCTGGGCTTGAACAAAATCTTGCTGCCGCAGTAAGGGCATCTTATCCTTTTGCCCATAAGATCCTCAGGTATTCTTTTGTTGCAGTTGAAACAGGCATATTTTGTCATTTTTTCCTCCAACTAAGCCTCGTCTTCCAAAACTTCCCTTTCTTCAACTATCGCGGGCTTTTCCTCTTCAAACACAATCTTCTTCTTGATGCTGTAAGCCTTGCCGGTAAACTTGGCGAGGCACTTCCTGCACTCCCAGATTCCGTAAGAAACTCTTTTTACCTTCTGCTTTCCGCAGTATGGGCAGAGCAGCGGCTTTTTCCTGTATTCCTCCTCAATCTTAGCCAGCTTGTATTTTCCAGTTGAACCATAGCGGACGCCAAACCTTTTCGCTGTTCCAAGAGTTCTTTTCTTTGTTGCCATTTTTGTTTATTTGCCCAACGCAATGGGTAATGAAAATCCCGACTCAGCAAGCTTCGTCTGCGATTTTCTGACCCATGCTCACCCGGTTCGCATGGGGCTACCCGGATTTGAACCGGGATCTCAAGGTGTTTTGAGCAGCTGCTCAAAACCTCGCTGACTTGTCAGCTGCCGCCCAAACCTCGAAGGCTAACCAGGTTACCCCATAACCCCGATGTTATTAAAGTGGCTCTAGCTGGTTTTTAAATCTATCGCTGGCTGCTGCCATAGAACTGGCGCTTAAAAAGTTAATAAAAAAGAAAAAATCATTTTGTTCAGATCTTTAATTCAATCGTTTTTTCCTCTGCATTGCGCAGTTTGATTTTGTCTTTATCCAGACTTGAAATCCCAATCATTGGGTCTCTTCCTTTGGAGCCTGTTAAGTGACTAACTGACTTTCTGATATAGCCGTGGTCTTCATAGAGCTGCTTTGGCGTTTTTCCAGCGTCTACAAGCCATACAGAGTATCTGTACTGGTTTCCAAGCCAGCCTTCTCCTTCAGGAGTGCATCTGTCTGTGTCTATCTGCTCAAACAGAATAAACGCAGCTTTCCCGCTTTGATAGTCAATTTTGAACTCTTTAATTTCTGTTGGCTTGTAAAGCGGATGGTTGTGCTGGTGCGACATCTTGACAGCATTCATCTGGCTGTGCGCTTCTGCAAGCAGCTTTATTTTGTCATCTATGCCCATAGTTTTCTCTTCCTTGGCAGCAGCTGCTGTTCTTGTTCCATTTGCAATGTCAAATGTGAATTCGCTTTTGTTTGAAGCATACTCGTCTCTTGCAGGAGTTGCCTCAACAACCACCTTGTCTTTGGCGATGCTTTTGATGTCTATTTTGTTGTAGTCATTGGCATAGTTGTCGCTGCTTGCGCTGGATTGGTCTCTCCACTGTTTTGAGATTTCTTTTTCCTGGCCATCCCTCAAAACCCTGATGTCTGAGCTTTTTCCTATTCCGCTGCTGTCGCTCCACCAGTGAGATTCGACAATGTAGGCAGCAACACCCTGCTCAACATCAACTTTCAGGTCAAGAAGAGTCTCGCTTCCGTTTCTTCTGTGCTTTGGAGATTCTAGAAGTTTTTCAACAAGCCCTGGAATCTTTGCAATGTCATTGCCGTATCTTTTGTAGAGCTTTTCTTTTTCTTTATTGTCCTGCTCTTGCTCTTTCATAAGCTCTTCTTTTGCTTTTTCAAGAGATCTCTTTTCTTTTTCAACCTCAACTCCAAGCTTGCCGTCTTTCAAGAAAGTTTCAGCAAGTTTCAGGTCTACATTATACACTCTATCCCCTTCGTATTCAACAAAAGGCATTTTGGCATAGTCCCCGAAAATAGTTTTCATTATCGCCTGCCCTCTTACACATCCTCCGCAGGTTGATGGATCCTTGAAGGTCATATAGGTTTCATCCCCTCCGCAGAATTCCATTCCATATTTTTCTTTTAGAGCTAGGAAAAGCTTTGTTTTTTCATCATCTGTCTTCAAATGGTTTTCCTTAATTTCCTCAAGGATTGTTTCCAGTTCTTTTCCGTTTTTATTTTTGTTTATTTTCATTTTAGTCATCTCCGTATTGTTTTATTAGATCTTTAATTTTCATCAAATCGTTTTTGCTGTAGCATTCTGTTGCTCCAGCAGCCATTGCTTTTTGCCTCAGATTCGCGTTCATATCTGCAGACATCAGCACAAAAGGAATTTTTTCGTTGAATTTTCTAATTTCCTGCAGAGCATAGACCCCGCTGTCTCCTGCTCCCTTCTCTGTTTCATGCCCGTCTTCCATCTGGGTGTCGCTGACTATTGCCAGGTATTTATCCTGCTTTACTTTTGAGACAAGGTCGTCAGCAGTGCTAACTGTGTCAATTTGGCAGTTAGCTGCCCTGCCAAGGAATCTTGCAAGCGAATTTCTGAAAGATTCGTTGTCATCCGCAATGATTATTTTATCGATGTTCATTTTTAGTTCCCCCATAATTTAACTGAACCACCCATCTAATATGAGTGGTCAGTTCTCACGTTCCTCTGCGCAGGAAGATTTTCCTCTTCCTTTCTCTTTGCAATCTCCTGATTGACAATCTCTTCAACGCATGAACCCTCTACTTTCTTTTTCATGATGAGGAGATCGTTCAGGCCCTTGCCTTTCACAAGGGACATGTATTCGCTCTGGCAAAATCCTCTTGCCTGTCCAATGGAGCTGTAGAGCCCGAGGACAGTAGCTGAAACTGCCATTGCCACAATTGCTCCGATTATTGTTGCTATCATTTTGGTTCCCTCGTGTTTTGTTTTGTTGATTAGGCGCTTGGCGCCTGTCCTACTGATGGCAAACTAACTATATTATTTTTTGTTGTAAGTATGCTTACAACTATAGAAAGATTTATATGGCTGCAAATTCAACAGCCGCGCATGGAGCTAGCCACAATTGAGGGAACATTAAGCGAGGTTGGGCTTACAATAAACGAGGCAAAAGTCTATCTGGCTTTGATTAGGCTTGCTGGGTTCTCAAAAGCAAGCGAAATTTCAAAAGAAACAGGGCTTCCGCGGACTTTTATCTACGAGATACTCAAAAGTCTTCTTTTCAAAGGAATCGCCACCTATGTGATTAAGGCAGGCGTGAAATATTACGAGGCAGCAGAGCCAGACAGGTTAAAAGCAATTCTTAAAGAAAAAGAGCAAAAACTGAGCTCAATCCTGCCTGCGCTAAAAGAGCTAAAGCCTATAATCAGGGAGAAGCCAAACACCGAGCTCTATGAAGGCAAAGAGGGGCTGAAGACAATTCTTGAGGACATCTTGAAGATGAAGCCAGGCTCTGTATGCTGCAGCTATTCAAGCTACAAAATCTTTGAAGTTTTGAGGTTCTTTTTTCCAAATTTCATAAGGAGACGAATAAAGGGAAAAATCAAGTCAAGGATGATTCAGGAGAAAAAGCCAGAGTTTTTAAAATTCATCAGCGAATTCAAGCAAACGCATCTTGATATAAGATTCACAAAAGCAGTTCCTGCCGCGAGCATTTTCATCTATGACAACAAGGTTGCTTTCCTTACAATGCGTGAGGACGCTCCAATCGGAGTGCTGATCAAAGACAAAGAGATTTTTGCAACGCAGCTTCAGCTGTTCGAGCAGCTGTGGAAGGCGTCAAGCCCAATATATTAATAAAGCAAATCATACACCAGTAAATAGCTACCCAAACAAACAAAAATGGCACAAAAAGAGTATTTGAATAAAGAGCAAGACATTCATAATTACCTTTGGCAGACATCAAGAATATACAAACTTTTATCGAAGGATGCTACTGAAAAATTGCAAATTCTTAAAACGATACAATCTGAACTTCAAAATATGCAGAATAAAGAGGTAAATTTCTTTAATGAACTAAACACACAGTTTAATGTATTGATGAGAACGCCCAAACAAGGAGTTTTATCAAGATTATTTTCAAAGTCACAAGTTAGCTCAGATGTAGAATCTTTTGAATTAAAAGTTAAATCACTTTCTTCTTCGTTAAGACAAAGCATTTCAGACATTACAACTAATTTGACTAATTTGACTGCCGCACTATTGTCAAAAATAAAAAGACAAAAAATGCTACTTTTGGAAGATATACAAATTAGCGCAGAAGAAGAAGAAGCGATAACGCAGATAAAAGGAATGCCCCCATTTCAGTCGCTAAATCCTGCTGAGCAAAAGCTGTTGGACGAGCTGGTGTGGACTCAGAAAAAAGAGATAGATTCAATAGTTTCATGTTTAAATTATTATCATAACTCGCTTGTAACCCAGGAAAAATTAGCAGAGACTTTTGCGGTACGTATTTCAGACTATAAACAAGAATGGGATAAATGGTTAAGTGTATTTTCATCTTTTTCTTTTAATAACCTGTCACAATCAGCGCAAGAAAAATTAATTGCGCAATTAAAGTCTGGTGTTCAGAACGTTCCAGCTTCCGCTTTTTATAAGTTTGTGGAAGGAGAATTTGAACTAGTTGAAGGCGCCAGGACAAAATCAACAATATTCACTTCAAAAACTTCGTTTATAAATCAATTTGATGAATATCTCGCTTGGGAAAAAAGCGCAAATGATTTTCTTACAAAAGCTACCGACAAATTGATTGATGAAGCCAAACGCATATTGTCTGAAAAAGAAGAAATCAAAACATATTTCAATAAAAATGACTTGGAAGAATTGAGATCTTTAATTCAGGTAATATCTAAACAAGAAAAATATAAATTTGATCGCATGAAAACGCTTTTAACTGAAAAACGAGCCATAACTGATAACCTTGGGCTCCATCAATTTATCGCAGTTCATCTAACAGACACATTCCCTTTAAAGGGCATCCTCAAGCCAGGAGGGCAATTTGAGGCCACGGGCAGAAATACGCTTCATTTTTCTATCAACGCACCAGTGGCTTCTCACGAACTTGGTAGTTGGGCAGGTAAACGTTTTGCAGTATTGATTCCCTTAGAAAAAATAATCGATAGAATTATCAATTTGCTTCCTCAAGACAGTTGGATATTTGGTGATTTAGTTCTTCCTCCTGGTTCAGAAATTTTAATGCTGGTTAATCCAAATGAAAAAGAGATACCTCTTATTAGATCAGACTGCGCCCCATTTGTGCATTTATCAAAAGATATTGATTTTATTAAAAAGAATACGGGTAATGCAGACTTGCGCGTTTATGATGTCGCGAAATATTCCCTGATTACAGAGGCAGTTCATGAAAGAATAGTCCAGAGAGGGTATAGGTTGCAAAGTCATCATGCTACAGGAGGTTTTTCAGACCTTGTATTGGCAACTAAGTTTGACGAAATAGCTGATGAACTTAAAAAAACTACTGGATTGCACGTTTTTACTGATTGGAATTATTTTGACGACGTAATATACTACGCCAGTAAAGCATTAAAAGAAAAATTTGATCTCAAAATTTGCCAAACACAAAAAGAAAATATTGAAAAATGGCTGCCAAAATTTGAAGAACTAACTAAAAAGATGGTTTCTCCTGAAGAAAAGGCTGCGCGTGCCAGGATGATAACGCTGATAACTAAACTGTATTCAGAGCTCAATCAGCGATGTCCTTCTAAACAACAGGCTGCGTGATGACTCGCCGTTGATTAAATTAAACTCTTATTTTTACTTGATCCTCGATTCAAAGGCAATCTTTATAAACAATCTTTCTAGTGAAAGCATATGGCGCTTACAGCATATCAGCGGTATCACCTGAAGAAATTTGTGAGGGAGCTTGAATCACATAAAGGCAGGCATACTGAATTTGTGACTGTCTATGTTCCTGCGGGATATGACCTGAACAAGGTAATCAACCAGCTCCAGCAGGAGCAGGGAACAGCTACGAACATCAAGTCAGCCTCCACAAGAAACAACGTTATTGATGCGCTCGAAAGGATGATTATTCACCTAAAGCTTTTCAAGCAGACTCCGCCAAACGGCTTGGCTGCTTTTTCAGGCAACGTGGCTGAAAGAGAGGGCTCATCTGACGTAAAAGTCTGGTCTATTGAGCCGCCTGTGCCGCTGAAAATCAGGATTTACCGCTGTGACAAGACTTTTGTTCTCGAGCCTCTTTTGGATATGCTTGACATCAAGGAAGTTTATGGCTTGGTCGTGATGGACAAGAGAGATGCAACACTGGCGCTGCTGAAGGGAAAGACAATAATTCCTCTTGCAAAAACACACTCTGAAGTTCCGGGAAAAATGAAGGCAGGAGGGCAGTCTGCGCAAAGATTTGCCCAGAACAGGGAGCTTGCCGCCATTGCGCACTACAAAAAAGTTGCAGATCACATGAAAAATCAGTTTTTGATGCTTGCGGGCTTGAAGGGAATTATCATTGGAGGCCCAGGGCAGACAAAATACGAGCTTGCTGAGAGTGATTACATTACAAATGATGTCAAGAAAAAAATAATTGCGATAAAAGATATCACTTATACTGATGAGTTTGGTTTGCAGGAGCTTCTTGACAAAAGCCAGGATGTTCTCGCCCTGGAAGAAGTTGCTGATGAGAAAAAAATAGTCAACAGATTCCTTGAGCTGCTGGCAAAAAAGCCAGGAATGGTTGCCTATGGCGAGACTGAAGTCAGAAAATACCTTGAGCAGGGAGCAACAGCGACTTTGCTTTTGTCAGAGCAGCTTGACGACGCAAAGATAGACGAGTTTGAGACAATTGCAAAGAAATATTCAACAGAAGTCAAGATTATTTCAACTGAAACGCGCGAGGGAGTGCAGCTGAGGGATATTGGAAAGTTCGGCGCAATCCTCCGGTACGAAGCAGCGGCTGTTTGAGAGTTAACAGCGGAGTTTTAATTCAACATGCGAGAATCTGAGTGGAATTCTGAGCTTATTCAACAGGCTTTCTCAAAACTTTTTCCAAATAAACCTTTTGAGTTTGACGCTTCAATAGAATACTCAGGAAAGTTCAAGGGCTACAACTCAAACGCAAGGATGAACCTGCGTAACAGCACAATTGTTTTTGGCTTGAGCAAGAATTGGAGGCGGGTTGATGGCGAAATAAAAATCGGATTGATTCAGGACTTGATGCAGCGCTTGTTCAAGCAGAAAAGCAGGAACACATTGAACATCGAGCTTTACAACAAATTCATGCAGAGTATTGCGCTTACTGCGCCAAAAACAAAAACTCATCCGATTTTGGAAGAATCTTATTTAAGAGTCAACCAAAAATATTTCTCAGGAATTATCGACCAGCCCAATCTCGCGCTTGCCGGCTCTGTTTCAAAGCTTGGCTCTTATGATTTTGGCACTGACACAATAACAATAAGCAGGATTCTTCTGCCGCCTTCCAACAAGAGCGCAGAACTGCTTGACTATGTGATGTACCACGAGCTGCTGCACAAGAAGCTCAAGTTCAGCTCAAAGCAGACTGGCCTGAAAAAAACCCACCATACAAAGGAGTTCAAGGCAAGGGAAATGCAGTTTGAGGGTGCTGAGAAGATTGAAGCAGGGCTGGCAAGGCTTGTGGCTAGCGTCAGCCGCTCAAAGCGAAAGTCGTTTTTTGGGCTGTTCTAACGCGATTATTTTACCACTCCATAGTAACATATAAACCGAAAGGTTTATATATTCCCAGAACCGTCTCTCCTGCATCACATATTAGCCAAGGCATAAAATGAGCAAAACACAAACTTTGGAAAACAAAGTGTCCAAGACAGGCAGGCTGGCAGATACTTTTCCTCTTTTTGAAAAAGACACTATCTCAACATCTATACAATTGATGAACGAGAGAAGAACCAATGCTGAATTGAGGAATAAATGGCACTACACGGCTAACGCAGGAGTTTACACCAATGAAAAAGGCAAGGCAGTTCTTTATTTCCAAAAAGGCCCTGACAATGTTATTTTTAACAACATTCCTGAATCAATAAAACAGTTGATTGAAAAAGGAAATTACGAAGTCAAAAACAGCGACCTCGAATCAATTGTCAGCTCAAAAGAAACGCTCAAAGTTGAGCTTTCAAAACTGAAGCTTCAGGGAACTGACGGCGAATGGCGCTATTTTGAAATAGACACATCAAAATACAGCAAGACTCTTAACAAAACACAAAGAGCATTTGCAGAAAAAGTCTATGGCGAAGGAAGAGATTTCAAGAAGAATATGAAAATGCTTTCTGAAGCAGGAATCTCAAAAACAAAAATTTACGTTTTAAACCCAGAATATGTTCTAAAGAATGTTCAGAAAGGAAAAGCAGTTGGCAGGGCATGTTGGTTGGACAGCTTCCTCAGCAATTCCAACTTCAATGCCTACAGCCGCTACGTTGACGACGACAATGCTCTGCGTGGAGTAAGTAAGGGAACCGCCGAAGGCGGCGCAAAAAATTTGTGCGTTATCGCGGATGCATATGCAGCCATTCTTGCAAATCCGAAAGAAGCAATAGCTCAGCTGAATGATGACAAAGCAAGGCAGATTTTGAATATTGTAAACTCGCATTACAACAAAAACAAGTAGGAATCTTTATTAAGTCCCTTTTTTCATTTTGTTTTGCCTCAGCAAGCTTGCTATTGGTCAAGATAATGCTGGGCTACACGCCCTCTTGCCATGGCGGCAAATGCTGTCATAAAATACAGCCGTGACACGTGACCTTCGGGGCATAGGGATGAAATGGCAGTGGAATTCGGCAAGAGAGCTACAAGTTGGCAGGGCATGTTGGTTGAACAACTTCAACAACAATTCCAACTTCAATGCCAACAACCGCAACGTTGACAACAACAATGCTCTGCGTGGAATAGCCCAACTATTGCTGAGGAATTTCTTATAATGCGCCCTCGAAATCTATGGGAAGAAATATGCAGTTACGAGAATTTGCTTCTCGCTTATAAAAAAGCAAGAAAACACAAAACTACAAAGCAGTATGTTCTTGATTTTGAAGCAAACTTGCAAACTAACATTTTGCAGCTTCAACAAGAGCTTGTTTCCCAGAATTACAAGCCAAAGCCTCTGAAAACCTTCATAATCACAGACCCCAAAACAAGAAAAATAAGCAAATCTGATTTTCGTGACAGAGTAGTGCATCACGCGCTGTGCAACGTTATAGACCCAATTTTTGAGAGGACATTCATTTGCGACTCTTTTGCAAACAGAAAGGGAAAAGGAGCTCTTAAGGCAATAGAAAGGTTTGACTATTTCAAAAGAAAGGCATCAAGGAATAACGCACGAAAATGTTTTGTTCTTAAAGCAGACATCAGGCATTATTTTGAGAATGTCGATCACGCCATTTTGATGCGGATCATACACAAGAAAATCAAAGACCCGCGAATTTTGTCTTTGATAAAAACAATCCTTCAAAATCATAAAACCAGATTGCCAGGGAAGGGGATGCCCCTTGGCAACCTGACTTCGCAGTTCTTTGCAAACGTTTACCTGAATGAACTTGACTATTTTGTCAAGCAAAATCTGAATGCAAAATATTACATAAGGTATGTTGACGATTTTGTCATTTTTCATCACGACAAGAGCATCCTGGCAGAATGCCAATGCAAAATAAACCTATTTCTGAGTCAGGATCTGGCGCTTGAGCTGCACCCGGATAAATCAAGAATACTGACCATCAATCGCGGCATCTGTTTTCTTGGCTTCAGGATTTTCTACTATCACAAATTGTTGAAGAAATCAAATGTGCGGAAAATGCACAGCAACCTTCAGGATTTAAAAAATGAATATCCCCTTAGCAATGCGTCTTACGATACAATTTATGATTCTGCTGAAGGCTGGCTGGCGTATGCCAAGCGCGCAAATACGTATGGCCTGCGAAAAGAATTCTTGCGCAGGTTTGAAGAAGACTTTCCAAATGAGATTTCAACAAAAGAAATCAACCGGCTTGAAAAGGACTCTAGGATAAGAAGTTCAAAATTAATGCAAATCAAATCACAGCAAACTTTATAAACACCCCAAATTCTACACAAATCAGCAATTAAACTAGTGATTTTTATGGCAACAAAGCTAACAAACGCAGGCGCAATAAAAGAGGGCAGCTACATGCTGATTGATGGTGTTGCCTGCAAGGTTGCTGACTCAGTGCACGGCAAGGGCGGAAAGCACGGCGCGGCAAAGATGAGAATAGTCGCGATAGGCTTGCTCGACGGCAAGAGAAGGGAGGTTGTGATGCCTGCCTCTGACAATGTTGAAGTTCCTATAATTGAAAAGAAATCAGCCCAGGTTTTGTCTGTGTCTGGCGACAATGCCAGTGTGATGGACACCGAGAGCTACGAAACCTTTGACCTGGCAATTCCAGAGGAGCTTAAGGGCAAGGTTGTTGAGGGAGTTCAGGTTTTGTATTGGGTTATTACAGAACAAAAAGTGATGAAACAGCTTAAAAGCGGAACAGAGGAGTGATGATTCAAAATGGTTAAATTTCCAGAAGCAGAAGCAAGGATGTTCAAGAACAAGTTTGTGTGCAGAAAGTGCCGCTCTGTGATAAATGCGACAACAATGAAAATTATGGCTGGCAAGATTAGCTGCAGGAAGTGCGGCTCTCACGTTTTCAAGCCAAAGAGAAAGAAGTAATTTTGTAAAGTTTTAGGTTCGTGAAAAGAGGTTTTATGGATTTCCAGACAATTCTCGCAATAGCATTCATCGCGGCAATAATCCTGTTCTTGCTGGCAAACAGGAAAAAAATCCAGGTTCAGTCGCTTCTGTTTCCATTTATTTATTTCATACTTCTCAGGACAAAGCTCGGGATTGTTGCAATGGAAAAAATTGCAAGAAAATGCAGGAGCTTTATCATTGCGCTGTCAACAATAGGAGTTGTTGTTGGATTTGCGGCAATGGCTTATGTGGCTTTTGAGCTTGTCAAGAGCACTTTTCTGCTTTTGACAAAAACAGCAGCAGTTCCAAGCATTATGCCTGTGCTTCCGATTCAGGCAAAAGGAGTGTTTTTCGTGCCGCTGTTCTACTGGCTGTTTTCAATATTCATAATCGCTGTTGTGCACGAGTTTTCGCACGGAATTGTGGCAAGGGCTTACAAGCTTCCAGTAGTGTCATCTGGAATTGCTGTTCTCGGCTTGGTTATTCCGCTGATTCCAGCTGCCTTTGTGGAACCTGATGAAAAGAAGCTTGCAAAAGCCTCAACAAGAGCCCAGCTTTCTGTTTTCGCAGCAGGCTCGTTTGCCAATATCCTGCTCGCGCTGATTCTGATTCTGCTGCTTGGCATTCAGATGCCTCTACTTGGCGGTGTTGCAAAGTCAACCGCGGTCATTGACCTCGAAGGAGTCATAGACGAATGGTCCCAGCTGAATGGCGTGAAGATAATCAATGTGACATCAGGCAGCCCTGCTGAGCTGGCAATGGTGAGGAATGGGCTGACAGTAAGCGCAATAAATGGAATTCCAATAACAAACCTGACTGCGTATTCAGATGCCCTGTCAAATGTCACAGCAGGAAGCAATCTGACACTACGCACAAACTACAAGCCATATACAATTGCTGTCGCGGAAAATCCCAAAAAGCCAGGCACTCCCTATGTTGGCTTGACATTTGAGCCTTTGACAAAGCACAGCTACACTGGCACTACAATAGTTCTCACGATTGCAATGCTTCTTATCTGGGTTATATTGCTCAACCTTGGAGTTGGAATTTTCAACCTTCTTCCAATAGGGCCTCTGGATGGAGGAAGAATGGCTCAGCTTGTGCTGAAGAAAGCATCCAGGAAGCACGGCTACAAGTTCTGGAAATGGCTAAGCATATTTCTTTTTGCGATGATACTCGCAAATCTTTTTGCAGGATTTATTTGATTGTTGCAAACTGATTGCTATTTGAGCGTTATTGCTTGTTATCCGCTGATTGCTTTTAGAAGTTTCTTCTGCTTCTCAAAATACTTCTTTACCCGCTCGTCGCCAGCAGGCTTTGCGTTCTGCCCAAGCGTGTAATATGTCTTTTCAACAACCCCGCCCCAGGAGAAATCTCCTTTCTCCTGCCTTATCTCCTCAACAGAGAACTCTCCAATCACCACGCCTTTCTTTAGATGATAGTAGATAACTTCGCGGGTGCAGCTGGGAAAAATCTCCTGGTAAATCTTGTTTATCAGATAGCCGTATCCCTTTCCAAGAACAGCTAGAATTTCAACAACATTTTGCCTTATTGCAGAGCCAGTCGGCCTTCCTTGCGGCATTTAACCAGGTTAGCGATAGCTGTTTAAAAAACTTTTTGAAACTTCAGTCATCTCTTGTATTTTCGCTGGGAGACAGGCGCGCGATTATTGATGTAATAGTTGGGTTTGAGTGTCTTCTGATTTAGAAATCTGGTGTCCCGCCTGCGATTATTGCCCTTCTGGTTTTTCTGGTAATACTTCTGCGGATTGTAGTTTGACGAAGATGGAAAGTTATTATTGTCGCCTGCTGGAAATTCCATTTGTCTTCGCCCCAATAGAACAAATAAGCCTGCGGCTGTTTAAAAAAGTTTTGATTGCGGCATTCAAAGAATTCTGATTTTATTTAATGCACTCTGATTTTTCTATGCGGGCTCTTAAGCTTTTTCTCCATTTCAGCCACAGCCATCATCGTCTTCATAACTGCGTCTGGCGACAGGGAGATTGAGTCAATTCCGCACCTGACAAGGAACTGCGCAAAATCCGGAAATGAACTTGGAGCGTCCCCGCAGATTCCAATCTTTTTCTTCAGTTTCTTTGCAACGTGAATCACGTGGCTCACAAGCCTCTTCACAGCGTCATTTCTTTCGTCATAAATGTCAGAAACAAGCTCTGAATCGCGGTCGAGCCCCAATGTCAGCTGCGTCAGGTCATTTGTTCCAATGCTGAAACCATCAAAAATCTCTGCGAACTGCTCTGCAAGCACAACATTGCTCGGAATCTCGCACATAACATAAACTTTCAAGCCGTTCTTGCCTCTTCGCAAGCCATTTTCCGCCATAACTCCAAGAACTTTCTTTCCCTCTTCAACTGTCCTGCAGAACGGAATCATCATAATCACGTTTTTCAGGCCAAACTCCTCGCGAACTTTTCTTATTGCCTTGCACTCGAGAGCAAATCCCTGCTTGTATGCCTTGTAATACCTGCTTGCGCCTCTCCAGCCAATCATCGGATTGTCTTCCTTTGGCTCAAAACCAGCTCCGCCAATCAGGTTTGCATACTCGTTGCTCTTGAAATCAGAAAACCTCACGACAACATCTTTTGGATAGAATGCAGCTGCAATTGTCGCCACTCCCTGCGCCAGCTTGTCAACAAAGAATTTTGCCTTGTCAGTGTAGCCCGGGGTCAGCTTTTCAATCTCTGCCTTGATGCGCTTTGGCTGATTTTCAAATTCAAGCAGCGCCATAGGATGAATCTTGACATAGTTGTTTATTATGAATTCTTCTCTTGCAAGCCCGACGCCCTCGTTAGGTATGAATGAAAAATCAAATGCTTCCTCAGGGTCTCCCAGATTCATCATTATTTTTGTTTTGGGCATCTGCATTTTTGACAGGTCAATCTTGTTCACTCCATAATTCAGGAGCCCTTCGTAAACATGCCCGACTTCGCCCTGCGCGCAGTCTATTGTTATCTTTTGCCGCATCCTGATTTTCTCAGTTGCATTATTGGTTCCTACGATTGCAGGGATTCCCAGCTCTCGCGCAACAATTGCCGCGTGGCACGTTCTTCCTCCCCTGTTTGTCACAATCGCAGAAGCCAGCCGCATTATTGGAACCCAGTCAGGGTCTGTCATCTCAGTCACAAGAACATTGCCTGGCTTGAACTTGCTGATGTTTTTCACATTTCTTATGACATCAGCCCGTCCCTGAGCGATTTTTGTGCCAACTGCCTTGCCTGAGATAATCACATTTCCTTTTTTCTTCAGGTAGTATTCTTCGACAAGATTCCTGCTCTTCTGGCTCTGCACTGTCTCTGGCCTTGCCTGCACAATGAACAGCTTGTTTGTCACGCCATCTTTTGCCCACTCTATGTCCATTGGAGTCCATTTTCCCTTTTTCCTGCTGTAGTGCTCCTCGATCACAACGCCCCATTTTGCCATCGTGAGGATTTCATCATCACTAAGAATAAATTTGCGCTGCTGCTCGGCAGGCGTGGGAATGTTTTTTGTCATTTTTTCGCCTGCTCTGCCATAAATCATTGTCTTGGTTTTGCTTCCCAGAAGCTTCATTATTATCGGCTTGTAGCCCTGCTTCAGAGTTGGCTTGTGCACATAGAATTCATCAGGGTTCACAGCTCCCTGCACAATATTCTCTCCCAAGCCCCAGCTTCCTGTCACGAAAATAGCGTCCTTGAAACCAGTCTCGGTGTCAATGGTGAACATCACGCCAGAGCAAGCCCTGTCGCTCCTCACCATTTTTTGCACGCCGATAGAAAGATAGACCTTAAAGTGGTCAAATCCCTTTTCTTCCCTGTAGACAATCGCCCTGTCTGTAAACAATGACGCAAAGCATTTCTTGCACGCATCTATGAGCTCGTTTTCTCCCACGATGTTAAGGTAAGTCTCCTGCTGCCCTGCAAAGCTTGCGTCAGGCAAGTCCTCTGCTGTTGCAGAGCTTCGAACAGCGACATCTGCGTGGCTGGCGCCGTACATTCTTGAAAGCTTGTTGTATGCCAGAATGATTTCCCGCCTAAGATTGTCTGGGAATTCAGCCTTCTTTATAACATCCCTTACTTTCTTTCCGCGCGCAGCAAGGTCTTTTATGTTTTTTATGTCAAGCCCCTTCAGAATCTCCCTCATCCTTTTTTCAATCCCCGCCTCCTTGAGCAGGTAGCGGTAGGCAGAGGCTGTTATTGCAAACCCGTTTGGCACGCTTATTCCGTGCCTGCCAAGCTCCCTATGCATCTCTCCAAGCGAGGCGTTCTTTCCTCCAACAAGAAATATGTCATTGATTCCAACCTCGTCAAACCACAGCAGAAACTTTGATGCCCTTGGCAGGGATTTTGATAGCTTGGAATGATTTAATTGCGCCATACTTCCTCTTTTTTCAGATAAAATTCGTCGCCAAGTTTATAAATGTTACTCACTATGATTTTACAATGGCGCCGCCTGCAAAAGAGCAGCTGATAAACTACTGGCTTAAGTCAGGAATAGTGAAGAACAAGAGGATAATCTCAGCGTTTAGTGCAATAAAGCGCGAGGAATTCGTGCTTGAAGAGTATGTGGCAAAGGCATATATGGATATAGCCCGGCCTATCATCGAAGGGCAGACAATCTCGCAGCCAACTACTATTGTCGAAATGCTCGAGTTGCTTGAGCTCAAGCCAGGAATGAAAGTTCTCGAGGTCGGCTCGGGTTCAGGGTACAATGCTGCTTTGATGGGAAAGATTGTGGGCAGCAGAGGAAAGGTTTACTCAATAGAGATTATTCCTGCGCTTGTTGATTTCGCAAAGGCGAACATAAAGAAAGCAAGGCTGAATAATATAGAGATAATTTTATCAGACGGAAGCGAGGGCTACTCCAAGGAAGCGCCTTACGACAGGATTATCGTGACAGCAGCCGCGCCAAGAATTCCTGAACTCTATGCCGAGCAGCTGAAAGAAGGCGGAGTTCTCGTGATTCCAGTCGGCTCTGAGTTTGGGCAGACGATGATTAAGGCCAGGAAGGTAAAAGGACAGTTGGTCAAGCAGGAGCTTGGCGAGTATGTTTTCGTGCCGCTGAAAGGAAAATATGGGCGCAAGTAACTAATCCTATTGTTGCCCACGAACTCGCCGAGAATTGTGAACGAACGAAGCGAGTGAGCAATTCGAGGCAGAGTGAGGGGTGTCCAGTTCTAAAGTCTGTAAAAAATAAGGCAAAGAAAAACAGAGAATAAAAAATTATAAACAGAAAGAAAAAATAAAAACAAAAAAGAAAATAAAAAATAATTCCTTCTCAAGCAGACGCGAGGTCGTAGACTGCCTTAAGCGCAACAATGAGCGCTGCCGGAGCAACGAACACGAGTATGTTTCCGAGTATTGTTCCAATCAGTCCTGTTGTCACAACCGGAACAATTCCCTTGGCAGTTCCAATCAGCAGCAATGCGATTGCCGCAATAAGGAACTCCTGCGTCTCCTTTATTGTCACATTCAAGAACCCGACTATCAAACCCAGCAAAACAAGTATCCAGGTTATTGTCGTGGTCTGCAGCTGAGGTATCAGGCCAGCAATGATTGCCAGCAAGACACCCAGTATGAAGGCCCAGTGGCCTGTCGTGGTATGTTTAGCCATATTTTTAACCTCCTTTGAATTAATGATATTAGTCGAGAAATGGCTTTAAGCGTATAAAAAGGTTTATCGTCACTATATAATGGTTTATTGCAAACTAACCAAGCCAGCTCACTATGTTCGCTGTCAGGTTAGCTCGCTATCGATGCGATTTCACTCGCTAACCAAGTCCAAGAATAGTCCAGCCAGCAATCATTGCCAAAGTCACTATGATTCCCGCAACAAGCACTCCCAAACTGACAGATGCAATTGATTTTCCAGGTTTCATGCCAAAAAACCAGGCTGCGAGAGTTCCTGTGTATGCTCCGGTCATCGGTAAAGGTATCGCGACAAATATCGCCAAGCCAATATACCCATATTTTTCAATTGTCTTGTGGCTCTTTTTTCTTGCCCTCTTTAGAAACCAGTCAAAAGTTCTCCTGTAAAACTTTATCGGCAGCAGCCTGTGATGCACAAACTCAAGAAAAAAGAAAACAATCGGCGCGACAAGCATGTTTGCAAAAACACAAACAGCAAAAGCAAGGAAAGGATTAATTCCCTGCGCTATTGCGACAGGAATTCCGCCTCGCAGCTCAGAGACAGGAAGCAAGCTCAGGAATATCGCATAAACCAGCGGGTGCATTATCTTCCTCCTTTATTTTTCCAGCTTCGCCTGCTTGAACTTGTCTTTTAGGTAATCGTCTTTCAGCAAAACAGCCAGCAGCTGCTCAGCAGTCCTGTATTTTCTCGTAACTTTCGCGAATAATCTTCCCTTGCTGGCAAAAACTTTTCCTGATTTTTTGTATTTTTTCTCAAACTCGCTTGCAAACGGCTCCCTTTTCGCAGGAGGGCCCTGCCTTAGCTCAAGTTCAGGCAAAATCTTCTGTTTTGCCACAAACCACATCAAAACATTATCTTTTTTATTCCAGCCCCAGCCTGCCTCTGCAAGCTTGAACTCAGCGTCAATGAGCTTTTGCCTCAAAAATTCAAACGCCTTGAGAAGCTTTGTTCCAGAGACGTCCTCGCTTCCTGGCAGCGACTGCGCGAAAATTCTCACAAGCGTTCCTTTCTTCGCCATCTTTGCAAAATTAGTTTTTTTGTCCACGAAAAATTCCTTCGAAGGATTTTTCAGGAACTTTTTGGCTGCAAGAATGTGCTTGTTGTAATGCTCTGCGTCAAGCGCGGCAGCTGCGTTTCTTTCTGGCTGCACAGGGTCAATCAAGACAAGCGGACTTTGAAGCTTTGATTTGTTCAGCATCAGCAATGCCTTGCCTTTGTATATATTGTAGTGGTCAACAACCTGCTTTTCATCATCAGTTTTTGCTTTCTTTGCCAGCTTCCAGTTTGAAGCAGCTTTTAGAAATTTCAAGAATCCGCCGTAGTGAATCACCAGTATATCAACAACATGCCCTGAAAATCCCTTGATGTAGCTCTCTGCGCCATAGGCTTTCTGGGCTTTCAGGAATTTCTTTGCCAGCATAATCTCTCCTTTCAGCTTTTTTCCAGCATTGTTTGTCCAGCTCACGTGCCAGGGCGAAAAGTCAGTCACGTTCTTTGCTTCCTTTGGCTTTTTTATCGCAAGCACAGGCACAATTTCAAGCTTCATCCCGTTTTTTATCTGGAAATAATCCCTTGAGCCGTGAATTCTTTGCGGCCGCCAGTTCTTTAGGCAGGGTTCAAGCAAGTCACTCAGTTTTTCAGAATCATACTTTAGGTCAAATCTCACAAAAATGTCAACATCGTGGTCTCCTCTCAATCTTGTGCCCTTGGCAAAGCTTCCTCCCAGAACAGCAGTTGCTTTCAGCTTCTTTTTCTTCAGCTCTGAATTCAGTTTCCTGAGAAAATCATCAACCAGCCTGACTGAGCTGTCGTCAGGAGCGATGTCTTCAAGCACCTCTTTTAAAATCTGATTTACATTCATATTCAATCAAATCAGAAGACTCTATAAAAACCTTTTTATAGCAGGGGTTCTGTTCTAAACACAAGCTAAGTCGCCCACGGTCTGGCTCACACCAGACTTCATTTTCTCTCCCCCATTTCTGAGGGGAGGAGAAAATGAACCTCGTGAAACGAGGCGTGGGCGGCTGAGAGCTGTCAAAAGAGGCAAAAATGGAAGCGCTATCTATGCTCACTGCACTGGCAGTTGTTCTTGTTGTTGGAACGCTGGCAGTAACCATCGCGGCAAGACTCAAGCTTCCAAGCACCCTTCTGCTGCTTATTTGCGGAATAGGGTTGAGCTACATAACTTATGGAGGCAAGGCGATTATCCAGTTTCCTCCGCTTTTTTACACATCTCTTGCTTTGGTTGCGGTGGCTCTTATAGTTTTTGATGGCGCAGCTGCGCTAAAGCTGAGAGAGCTTGACACCTTCTCATTCAGGGCGCTAAAGCACGCGTTTCTTTTCATAATCCTCAATGTTGCTGCGCTCAGTTCAGCTGCGCATTTCTTTTTTGGCATCGACTGGCTTACTGCGCTTATTTTCTCAGCGCTGGTTTCAAACACAAATCCGGGCGCGCTGCTTATTTTGTTCAAGAACAGGAAAGCTTCGATAGTTGAGCTGCTCAAGCTTGAGTCTGTTTTCAGCATACCAATTTCAGTTGTTTTTGTATTCGTTTTTATCGAGCTGCAAAAGGGAGTGCTGCTTGGAAGCGTGAGTGTTCCAAGCCTGCTCTATCTTTTCTTCAACAAGTTCATAGCAGGCATAGGCACAGGAGTGCTTATGGCCCTTATTCTCTTCAAGCTGCTGCAGGAGCGCAATATAAAAGGAAAAATTTCAGAATGGCACTCAAGCCAGTCAAGAATTTATGCTTCAATAGCGATTGTAGTTGCTGCGCTGCTAACATTTGTTCTGGCTGAGAACCTTGGAGGCAGCGGGGGAGTTGCTGCGATTGCGCTTGGAGTTGTTTTCGGAGCCTTGAAAATAAAGCACAATCCCTCTTTGCTCAAGTTCGAGTCTGCCGAGAGCAAGCTCATCTTCATACTTTTGTTCGTAATTATCGGGCTCATAGTCCAATTCCAACTTAACTGGGAATTTGTTCTTATTTCTGGAGGGCTGTTTGTCGCGCATCTTATTGTAAGGTACATCGCGATCAGTCTCAGCACAAGAGTAAACTTCAAGGAACGAATTTTCATCACAATGAACTGCGCAAAAGGAGTAGAAACAGTAGCGTTGCTGCTTATGGTTGCTGTCTACAGCACTCCTGGCTCTGATTTCTTCATTCCAGGAAGCGCGACAATTGTCTATCTGGGCTTTGCATTTTTGATATACTCAATCGCGCTCTCAACAGTATTTTCTCTGATTTCAAAAATTGCGCACGAGCATATGGCATGATAAGAATAGGCCCTGCGGGTTTTGGCGGCGAGGCAATTGAGGGGTTGCAAAGAATAAAGCAGGCAGGGCTGGATGCTGCTGAAGTTGAGTTCACTTACGGAGTGAGGATGCTCAACGACAAGGCAAAGGAAATCGGGCTTCTTGCGAAAAAACTCGGCATCAGCCTGAGCGTGCACGCGCCTTATTACATCAATCTTGCTTCTGAAGACAAAACAAAAATAACTGCAAGCAAAAAAAGAATTCTTGATTCCTGCGAAAGAGCTCATTTTCTCGGAGCAGGCGCAAAAGCCGCTGTTGTGTTTCACGCAGCATACTATGGAAAGATTCCGCATGAGAATTGCTATGCGCTTGTGAAAGAGGCAATTGTCGAAATGCAGAAAACAATCAGCAAAAATAAATGGAATTCAGTTCTTGCTCCTGAAACAACAGGCAAAAAATCACAGTTTGGAACAGTTGATGAGCTTTTGAAGCTGTCAAAAGAGACAGGCTCTTGGTTCTGTGTTGACTTTGCGCACTTGCTGGCGAGAAATAATCACATAGAATACAAAGCGTTGTTTGAAAAGCTCAAGCATTCTGCGCCAAAGCACATTCCCTGCCATTTTTCAGGGATTGAGTGGACAGATGCTGGTGAGAGAAGGCATTTGCTGACAAAAGAGCAAGACATCAAAGAGCTTTTAAGCTGGGTGAAGAAATATAATCTTGATATGAACATCATAAATGAGAGCCCAGACCCGCTGGGAGACAGTATCAAGACAGCAAAGATTCTCAAGAGCATTAAATGATAAAAATAATTCCTTTTTGGAGACGCTGGAAAAATTTAGATGTTTTTGAGAAAGCAGGAATAATGTTGATCAATGATTTTGTTGAAAAAATAGTAAAAAAACATTCTAAACAACTATGCTGTATTCTCGCTCACGGCAGTTTTGTCAGAAGGGAATGGGGAAAACAGAGCGACATAGACCTGAAAGTGGTTGTCAACAAAAAAGCAGACATAGCAACTGTTGAAAAGTCCATACACCACTATTCAAAGAGCAAATACCACGAACTGCTTGAAGCAAAAATTTACTCTTTGGAATCTTTGGAATCTGGAATTCGTGACAAAGAAGGCATGATGAACCCCTCTCGTTTTGTGAAATTGTCTGAAAACTACCATCTGTTGTGGGGCAACAAACTGCCTTATCAGAAATTAGTGCACGGCACTTCTTATAATCATTTGGTGAATATGATCAAATTTGTATTGGGCTTTCAACATAAAAAAATAAACAATCTTGATTTGGCAAAGCTCTATCTTTCAGTTATTCATTGGGAAAATCTGCATAAGGGCAGTTCAGGAGACATGTCCTACAGAAAAATTAAAAAACAATACTCTAAACATCAAAATAGTGTTGCTTACAAAGCATCTCTTGTTCGAGAATCGTTGGGAAATAAATCGCCAAAAAACTTTCAGAAAGATGTGTTTAAAAATTTAAAAATAAAATTGAAAAAACTTCAGTCTGCTCAATAAAATGAAAAAAATAGTGCTTGACACAAGTCTCCTGGTAAGCTGCGCAAACTTCAAGATTGACTGGCAGAGCGAGCTGGAAAGAATCTGCGACTTTGCATTTGAAATTGTTGTTCTTGACAGGGTTTTTGATGAGCTGAAAAGTTTGAGAAAAGACAAAACTGCCGCAAAGCTCGCGCTGGCGATTCTGAAACACAAGAAAATTGCAGCCACGAAAACAACAGGAATATTGCCAGTTGACACTCTTATCCTCAACTACGCAGCCAAGAACAAGGCGATTGTTGCCACGCAGGACCTCGCGCTGAAAAGAAGGCTGAAGGAAAGTCGCATAAAGGTTGTAACAATAAGGCAGAAGGGGTTTTTGGGGTTTGGGTAGCTGCTTAGAAAACTATTTTTTCTTGGCTTCTTGTTGCTTTTTTTCTAGTGCAACAAGTTTTTTGATGAATCGTGAAACATCCACCTGTTCTCCCATCCTATAAAATCCTGCGGCGATTTCTTTCTCTCCTTTCTTAAAGTACATCTCTGCAATTTGTGTGCACCGTCCTGCAACAAGCAATGTTGCGATGTCCTCTTTTCCTCCTGATGCATACAGCCGGGCAATACGGTCTTGTATCTCCCAGCCTTTTTCTGCAAGTGTTTCTGCTGCTTTGATATACACTGCAGCAGGAATTTGCTGATTGATAAGCGCATACCATTTTTTTGCATCTTTAATTGTGTACTCTGCCGCAACATCCATGTTTAAAAGAGACTTAAACGCCGCCTCTTTGCAAAGTTCTTGTGGCGGCTCTTTTTTCAAAAGTTCTTGGTAGATAACTTTTACGTCGCCTCCATAATTATATTTGGTTATTGCTAGAATTCCCATCTCCTCAACTTTCTTTAGGTTTTTTGCATCAAAATAGATTCGTGCAGCAATATTAGGGTCTCCCTGCGATACCATGTAATTTCCTAGCGTATTTAGCCCAGATTTGTTATTTGTAAACCTAAATGAATCCCATGCTGCCTGAACATCTTTTTCCTTGTAGAAAATTCTTCCTAACCTCTCGACTGTTTCTTTATCGTTTAATTTTTTGCACACCTCTTTTGCTTCAAAATGTTTCTTTGCTTTCAAAAATCTGGTTTTTAGTGCAGTTAGCAAGGTTGTGGCGTTATTTTTTGCGAGGTCTGAGAAATCTACGTTGCACAACATAATCTGTTGGTCAACAACTATTTTCTTGAATACATCATCTGCAATTGCATCTAACGATGTTTCTTGAGATAAAGATCCCGCCCCCGTTTTCATTTTTAGAACTAGAGCCTGTTTGTTTATAAGTTTTATTGTTCTCGAGTAGTGTCATTGTCAGCGAGATTTTTGAATAGAAACCTTTTTAAATCGCCCTAGTACTTTCTTAAATGCAATGTTCTACAGACTAGAGCTGAAGGATCATATTCGGGTTCCGCCGGACCACTTTAATGTTGACGTGGAAAAGGCAGTGCTTGAATGCCTTGCCTTGAAGTACAACAATTACATAGGTGAGGAAGTTGGGGTAATCATAGGAGTTGTGAAGATAAACCAGGTTGGGGAGGGAATCATAATTCCAGGAGACGGAGCAAGCTATTATGACACTACATTTGAGGTTCTCACTTACAAGCCTGAACTGCAGGAAATGGTGATGGGAAAAGTGCTGGACATAGCTGACTTCGGAGCCTTCATAACAATTGGCCCGATAGAGGGCATGGCGCACATCTCGCAGACAATGGATGATTTTGTCTCGTTTGCAAAGGAAAAAGTCTTGATTGGAAGGGATACAAAGAGGACATTGAAGACAGGCGACATTTGCAAGTCAAGGCTGATTGCAGTTTCGTTCAAAGAGCCGACAAACCCCAAAATTGGCTTGACAATGAGGCAGCCTGCCTTGGGAAGGCTTGACTGGCTGGCAGAAGATGCTTTGAAAGCCACAGAAGCTGGCGCAGAGGCAAAGGAGAAAACGCCGGCAAAGGCAGAAAAGGAAAAGAAGGCAAAGAAATAGCAATAACAAGGATAACATTCACAAGGGAGACTCCAAAAAATGAGAAAAGCATGCAAGCGGTGCAAGATTTTTGTTGAGGGCGACGAATGCCCGTTGTGCCACGGCGCGCAGTTCTCAACAATCTGGAGAGGAAGGCTGCAGGTGCTTGACGCTTCAAGGTCAACTGTGGCGAAGAAAGTGGGAATAAAGGCAAATGGCGAATATGCGATAAAGGTAAGTTGATTTTATTTGGGCGATTGGGGGTTTAATCAAAATGGCATTCAAGATTTTGTCTGACAAGGAAAACAAGCTGCTCAAAAGGAAAGAGCTCACAGGAGAAATTGTTTTCTCCGGAGCAACTCCGTCAAATGAGCATACAAGAAAGGAAGTAGCTGCTGCGGCAAAAGTTCCAGAGGATGCTGTTGTCGTAAAGAGAATACTCTGCGACTTTGGAAGCACAAAGGCAAATGTTTCTGCGTATGCTTACGCAACAAAAGCAGATTTGGAAGCGACAGAGCCGAAGAAAAAGGAAAAGAAGGCAAAGCCAGGAGAGGCTCCTGCTGAAACTCCTGCTGAAGCGGCTAAGTGAAAATTTAAATAACAATCAAGGTGACTAACTAAAATGGCGGACGTAAAACCAAAACCAGCCGCGAAACCCGCGGCAAAGAAAGGAAAGAAAGTCTGGCAGAGATATGAGAAGAAAGGCGATGTTGTTGAGAGAAAGAACAAGTCCTGCCCAAAATGCGGACAGGGAACATTCCTCGCCAACCACAAGAGCAGATTATACTGCGGCAAGTGCCACTACACTGAGTTCTTGAAGAAATAATTTTTCTGGCTCCATCATAAAGCCACGCGAACTATGTTCGCCATCTTTCCTAAAGATTTATAAATTTCAAAGCCAGCCCGTCATTGATGCTTCATAAAGATTTGATTAACCAGGTTAGCCAGCTCGCTGCCGTTAATCACCAAGTGGGGGCTTTAGACATTACTTTAGAAGTACTGATAGAGCATAGAAATGAGGACTTTATTCCTAAATATCTTAATGATATGGTGAATAGCTGCAATGTGCTGTTTGCTTTAATGCAGAACATAATTGCCACGTTGAAAAAGATTCATAGCGATTGTGAAATCAGGCTGAATCAGCTGTCCTCTTTGTTTTCCACTTCGCCAAACTCTTTACAAGCAGTGTATCTTAAAGAGTACAATTTAACGCTTCGCGAACTTAACTGGGCTAAAGAAAATTCACAGGAGCTTGCAGAGCTGATGACTGGATTTGCCCAGCAGCTTAGCCAAGCCATAAAACAGCTTGAAAAAAGAGAGCTGTCTTTGTTTAAAGAATTGACAAGCAATTTAGCAGTAAAAACTGCCGTTGTAATCATTGATGACGCAGAGCGCATAGCCGAGGGCATCGACCGCGCAATCAACCTTCAAAACAGCCTTGTTGCGGAATTAGCAAGAACTGGAGCAGGAAGAGCAGCTGCATAACTAAAATTAAATTTACTCTTCAGCGCCCTGCATCGCGAGAATGTCCTCTGTTGTGAGCTTCTCGCCGCGCCTGAACTTGTCCTCTGCATATTTTCTCTTGTCGCTCAGCAGCTTGTGCTTTGCAGCCTCCTTTTCCTGCCTTGTCTCAATCTTCTCAACCTGAAGCTTTTCGTTGAGCGGGGAAAGCAGCTTCAATTTTTCCTCGAGTTTTGAGCTTACGTCGTTCATTTCCTGCTTTTTCTCAGAAATTTTCCTGCTGAGTTCATCCTCTTCTTTTTTCAAATCGTCAATTTTCTTTGAGCTGTCCATCATTGTCTCGTGCTTTTCCTGGCTGAGCTGGGCTTTTTGCTGGATAACCCTGTGCGTCGTGTCTGCCTTTTCGCGCAGGCTGTCAATTTCAGTTGAAAGCGCGTGCGAGCTGTCCCAAATCGTGCTCAGTTTCTTCGCTTCGTCGTATTTTTTCTTGAGCTCCTTGAGAATCTTCATCAGCTTCTGCTCTTTTTCAAACGTAAGCCCGGAAGTTTCAATAGTGTAATTTATTCTTTCAATCTCCTGCTTTATCCTTGAGGGATCTTCAGTTATCCCAAACTTTGTCGCAGTCTCCTTTTTCTCCTTGTTCAGCTTTTTTATCTCTTCAACCTTCTTGCTGGTCTCTTCGTTAAGGCTTCTCCTTTCAACCTTTGCGCCCTTTACCTCTGCGGTGAGCTTGTTCCTCTCGCTGCGCAAAGATTTTACCTCCCGTATCAATCTAGAAATCTCGCTGCCGAGCTTGTCTCGCTTGTCAAACAATGCTTCCTTTTGATCATTTAGCTGGTTAAGCGTAGCTCTGAGAGCCCTTACTTCCCTGTTTAGCTCATCCAGCTGTATGAATAGCTCCTTTCTCTCTTGCGGTGAAAGCATTCAGTTTCACTTTGTTCTCAGCCAAATTATTCCTGGCTGATTAACCGAATAAGGCGCTTAATCCTGCTGCAGCAGCTTCTTCTGCCTTCTTTTCCTCTTCAGGTGCCTTCTTCTCTTCCTTCTTCTCTGCCTTTGATTCTGCAGGCGCGGCAGCAGCCACTGGCATCGCCGCCTTCTTCATCGCTTCGTCGATGTTGACTCCTTCAAGAGAGGCTACAACAGCCTTTATCTTGGCAGAGTCTGCTTTTGCTCCTGCTGCCTCAAGCACTTTCCTGAGGCCATCTTCGGTCACCTTGTGTCCTGCCTTATGCAGCAATAATGCGCCGTAGATATATTCCATTTTTTCCTCCGTGTTTTCTGTTAATTGTTATTTCGTTTGTTTGATTTATGTGACTATGATTTTTGATATATTTATTTCGCATCCCTGAGAGTTCCTTTCTTCTTTAGCTGCTGGAAAAGCTCTTCTGCCTGCTTCATCTCGTTTGTCTGCTTGAGCTGCTTCTTGTGCTCAACAACGTCCTTGTCTTTCGCAACTTCTGCGACAATTTGTGAAGCGCTCAAGTTCTCGCCAGCAGCTGGCTGATGAGAATGTTGATGAGTTTGCTCAGGTTTTGAATGTGCTGGTTCTGGCTTTGGAGCAGGCTGCGCATGCTCTGGTTTTGGCTCAGAATGCACAAGTGCTGGTTGAGGCGCAGGCTCTGACTTTGGTTCAGGATGAACAGGCTCTGGCTCGCCAAGAGGCAGTGCTGCCAAAGCAGGCCCTACAATAACATCAAGCGCATTGTGCTCAAGCGCAGCTTTCATTATCATAACCTCAACAGTTTCCTTTGTTGTGTATCCAATCTCAATTGCAATGTTAATCGCGCTGTTTGAAGCAGATGCGATGTCAGCAAGGAACTTGTCCTCATCGACGTCAAGCACATCCCTGCCATAAATCAGTCCTTTTTCATAAATTGCCACAATGTTCAAGCCAATTTCCATGGGCTCAATTCCAAGTTTTGCCAAAATTCCGGCAAGAGGCGCAGAAATTTTCTGCCCTTCCTTTGCAACAACAGAGTCAACCTTGATTGCAACCTTTCCGCCCTCAACTCCTGCCTTCAGCCCGACAGCAGCAAGCTCGCTGATGACTGGCCCTGGAGTGAATGGCGTTGGCCCTGCCTTTACTGTGATGTCTCTCGGAGCAGTTTGCCCTGGCTTCGCGGCAGCAGGGCTCTTGTTTTTCTTTATCAGCTTGTAAATCGCGAATGGATTTTCTTTTGTGAACAGCAGCGCAGGCATTCCGCCAAGGTATTTTCTTATTTTTTCCAAATCAGGATTCTTTTTTGTCGCGCTGTCCACTGCAAAGTTCATAAGCCTCTTCTTGGTCATGAACAGCTCCATCCTGCCTCTCAGCTGGGCGCTGATTTTCTGCAATGCATTTGCAGGCAGGCCTTCCATGTTCACCACTCCGACTATTGGAGAGTTGAGCAGGAGAGCGCTCAGCACGCTCACAATCTCTTTCTTCTGCCCTGAAGCGCGGGAGGTTTTTTCTGCCATCTTACTTTGCCCCTTTTACTGCTTTTTCAACCAATCCAACCTGGACAGGCTTTGACATTGTGAACTTGAGCATCACGTTCTTGATATTGGCTGCTTCATCAGCGACTTTTCCAGCAACTGCGCCATATATCATCATCGCATTCTCTGCAATCTCATCATTAGTCATTGTTTCGTTGCCTATCGCCCTCTTGATGCTTGGCTGGCTCTTGGCTGCAACCTTTATCGTGTTTCTCAGCTTGTCAGCAACAACTTTCAAGTTTGCGTTTGGAGGAACAACACAGCCTGCCTTTGGATTTGGCATCTTGCCCCTCTGTCCCAGAACTCGGCCAAATATCTTGGCAATCTCAATCATGATGTTTGCCTGCGCGACAAACCAGTCATATTCTTTTGCAAGCTTCTTGAGCACTTTCTTGTCAGAATATATTGGAAACTCATCAGGAGTTATTGTGAAATCAAGGTTTGCCTTTGACTGGCTAGCAAGCTCTCCGCCAACAATCCCGCAGATTTTCGCCTTTTTCTGCCTGAACTTGAGCGCGACAAACAAGTCAATCTGCTGCTCTGGCTTCTTGAAGTCAATACCCTTAAGGTTTATGATCAAGTCCACGCCCTGCTTGAATTTCCTTGGATTTTGCTGGGAGTCCTGTCTCAGCTGTTCAAGAGCCTTGATGAAATCGTTTTTGTCCATGTTTGATAAGCCTCAATAATCCTTTCAGCTCCCTCCTACCGAAGTAGTTTTCAATAAGTTATTGGGATAAGAGGAAAAACAAGAAGGTTCTTTATAAAGTTTTCTGAGCGAAGCGAAGAAAACCTCGCAGTGAGCAAAGCGAACTGCGTTGGATTGCGGAAAAATGATTATAGAACTAATCTGAAAATAAATCAGGCTCTGACAGCCAGCTGATCAAGTGATTTGTATTCTCTTGCTTTGTCCAGCAATCCTGCCTTTTCAGCAGCTCTTCCAGCTTCGTGATACCACCCTATTTTTTCGTAAAGAGCTAGTGCTTCCTTGAATAACCCTGCCTCTTCAGCAACATTAGCCGCATACCAAGGCTCTTTTGTTTTCAAAAAATGGTTGATTCCAATCTCGGCTCCAACGCCTGCTTCTTGAATAAGATTACGCATTTGCCGCTCTTCAGAGTACTGCCAAATCCAGCCATGTAATCCGTGGTACACATACTTTTGTGCTTTCTCACAATTCTGTATTGCTTGGATATATAATTTCTTAGCTCTCTTTTCCAGCCCTACTTCCCTGGCAAATCTTGCTGCACTAAAAATACATCCTAATTTTTCATATGTATCAACTACAATTTCAGGCAGTTCCTTTTTTTTGATAAGAGCAAGGTTCAGCGCCTTACCAATCATAACAGTACTATCAGGGGTGTCGTTGTCAGGGTTTTTTGCTGTCATGTAAAAGCTGATTGCTTTCTTAATGTGCTCAATAGGAACGTCTGCTCCGTTCTCTAAAAACGCAGAAATTGCTGTTGCTTTGAACAGCTTTTTTTCAAAAGAATCATTCCAATAAATCTCGTACTGATCTGGATTTTGCATTTTGACCTATTTTAATGAGCGCATATTTCTTTATAAATGTTTCGAATGATTGACTACTTTAGAGTAAGAAATAAGTTTTTACTTCCCAAACCTTCTCTTTGCTTTCAGAACTCTTAGTTATTATTTTCACTATTGGAAGGTGGCAAACATCACAAACTTTAAATAGCTCCTGCTCTTGACAAACTGTATGTCATATTTAATGTATGTGCTGGAGCCTGTTGCTCTCTACGCTAAAACAATTGAAGAGCTGAAGTCATGCACAGACTGGTTTATTGAGTGCGGCTCGGATCCTGACATTACGCCAACAGCCGGGAAACTCGTCGGCTCCCCAGAGGACTGCAAGCTTCCTGACCATCAGCGCAACAACAAAATATACACGATTGACAAGATTTTCCTTGAAATTTGGAGGCCAATGCATAGCCAGAAACATTTTGTTGAGGTCAAAATCGGCGACTTGGAGCTGAACATAACCTCAAATGCCTATGAACGCCTGAAAAAGGATATCGTTGACCTTCATTTTGGAAAGAAAGGAATGCTTTACGACCTTAGATGCAGCGACGAAGAGCACGTATTTCTGCCAGAAGAGTTTGTCAAACCGCTTCAGCATTATGACTGGAAATCGCTCGACAGAATCTTTAAAGAGATGTATGAAAAAGACGAAAAAGAATTGCAGAAGTTTGAAAATAAAGGAATAATTATGCCGCGGGGCATTGCTGGTTTTGTGAGAACGCAGTTAGAGGGGAATCAATCGTTGCGAGATAATATAAATGAAAAGCAAAGCAAAGTCAGAAAACAAATTCCGCCCTATCGTCCAAATCGGCGCTCGCGGCTCTGATAACTTTTGATAGCAGCAACCAAATCTTCCTTCTCAAACTCAGGCCACAACTTAGGGCAGAAATAAAGCTCAGCATAGCTTGCCTGCCAGAGCATAAACCCAGAAATCCTCTGCTCTCCGCTGGTTCTTATAACCAAATCAGGCTCGCTCTGCGTATAAAGCTGCTTTGCAAAAATATCTTCGTTTATCTTGTCAACATCAAGCTTTCCTTCCTTCACCAGCTGCGCAATCTTCCTTGTCGCGTCAATGACCTCCCCTCTTCCGCCATAAGCCATTGCAAAATTCACAATATGCTTGCTGTTTTCTCGCGTCAGCTCCATCAGCTTCTGCATTCTTTCGTGAACTTCATTTGGAAACATCCAGATTCTGCCGATGAAATTAATCCTGACACCTTCCTCTGCCATTTTTTTCCTGTTCTCTTCTTTCATCATCTCTTCAAATTCCTTCTTGAACAAGCCCATCAGGTAATCAAACTCATCCTTTGGCCTGTCAAAGTTCTCAAGCGAGAACGCATAGAATGTCACTTCTTGAATTCCAAGCTCCTTGCACCATTCCATAACCTTCCTGATTTTCTCAGCGCCAAACTCATGCCCTTTCCAAGGCTTGAGCATCAATCTCTTGGCGAATCTTCTGTTTCCGTCAATGATTATTCCTATGTGCCTTGGCACTTTGCTTTGTGTCTGCTCCATTTTCTTGTTTGTTTCCCTTTGTCTGTTTAAAAAGATTATGTACTATTGCTTGGTTGTCTTCCATTTTGTTTTGGGGCATATTTGCAATCTTCAGGATGCCAGCTCCTGACGCCTTCTGCGCAGTCAATCAAAATCCATCTGTTGTCCTTTGCCTTGCAAAAATCAACACTCCAGAAGCCATCAAGAGCTTTGGCAACTTTTTGCGAGCAGCCTGTTAAAATCTCTGACTCCTCTTTGGTTTCTTTGTTTATTTCTTCAACAATGCTTTCCCAATCTTTAGGCAGTCCTCCTGAAGTTCCTTTGGCAATTGCCTCTTTGGTCCAGTATGGATGATGACAAAGAACAGCACCATCTTTGACAAAATATCTTCTTTCAGGGTTTACAGGCATCTGGCCCCAGAAAGCTGTGAATCTCGAGTCCATTGGAATAAACTCTCTTACAATAATTGCGTTTAAAGGCAGCCCGATTATGTCTGCCATTTGGGTTTCCACAATAAGCTCGAACAAATTTTTTGGCAGCATTTCAAAATTATTAACATAGCAGGTCTTTTTCCAGCTGTACTTTCCTGAGTAGTTGTCGGTTCTTATGAAAACAGGCAGCTTAAATCCTTTCTTTATTGTATTTTCCACTTCCCTTTCCAACCTGCTTGCCTTGAATCCATCGCCCTCTCCGCAAAGATATTCATTTTTCTCTTCCTCTGACAGCAGAACAATTTCTGTTTTTGGTGTTGGAATTCCTAAATCTTTTATTTTTGGGTACCAATAAAGCAAGCTGTTTTTGTCTTCGATTTGCGTCATTGTGCCGCTCCACCACTCAGCTGCTCAAAAAGCGCCACAAACATTTCCTCGCTGACTTTCAAGCCAGCTGCGACAAGAGAATTCGCAAGAACAGCTCCTGCTTCGCTGTGGTTCTCAAGCAGCTTCGTTCCAAAAAGCTCTTTCAAAGTGTGCTCGCACAAAAATCCCTCGTTCAACTTTAAAACAGTTGGCTTTCTTTCCTTGTTTCGCACATTTTTGCACACCAAATCAACAACAACATCATCTTTTGAAAGCAAATTCCTGCATTCAGACATCACAAACCCGTGATTCAAAAGCTCGTTTCGCAGCAGCCCTGCCAGCGATACCTCAAATTTGCCGCCAAGAGCGCTTTCCTTTTCATACTTCAGCTCGTGTTTCTGCACAGCTCCAAAATAATCCTTCACCTTCTGCCGCGAGCCATTAGGCGTCCATTCGTTTGCAACAAGGTAAGCATACTCTTTTCCCTTTATTTTCTTGATGCGGATGAACATAATATTAACGAGTTAGGCACTATATTTAAAGATTTCTGCAAATTTTTTTAAATACAGTCCTATTCTACGGATTTGTATGGGCAATTGGTATTATGTTCACGGAACAGTCGGGCATCAAGGCGCAGGCAGGTACGGTGCCGTTGATTTGTACATCTATGAACAAAACATAGTGCGCGCCTTAGAATGTTACAGGCACATTCCAAGCATCAAAAAGAGCACGCTTCCAAAAAAAATAACTGAGCTTTCTGACAAAGAAGCGTCAAAGCTTGAAAGAGAAATCAAAGAAAAAGGGCTGCCTATTGGCGCAATCAAAGACAGAAATGTGTATTTTCCAGAAAGATCGATTCCGATTTACGAGAAAATTTTGGCTCAACCAAAAATCTGAGCCTCAAAAGAATAAACCTTGCAGTTCTTGCTCTGCCAGGCATCTATTGGCAAGCCTGCTTTCTGGCAGGTCATTTCCAGCGCCCGCAAAGCATCTGCTTTCCATTCTGTGAAGACCTGCGGAAGCAACAGCCCGTGAAAGTTTCCCATCTGGACAATCAACCCGTGTTTCCCGACTCTGATTTTCTTCAGGTAATCCTTTGGCTCACTGACTTTAATCAATTTTGGCTGGGTCAGCACAGAAATTTCAATATCTGCCTTCTTCCACTCATCTTCTGTCAGCGGCAGAAACCTTGGGTCAGAAAAAGCAGAGCAGTTTGCAGCATCAACAACAGCTTTCCACAATGGTTCTATGGGCTCAACAAAGCCAATGCAGCCTCGAAGTTCGTCTTTTATTGTTATTGTGACAAAAACACCCCTTGCTTCGCTGAATCTTTTCTGAATTTTCTCTTCAACATCAAGTTTTTTGCCAGCAAACGCTGAAGAAATTGATTCGTGAGCAAGTTTTAACAGCAGTTTGCCGTCTTTTTCAGTTAGTTTTTGGCTTTTTGCCATAGAAACTCTAAAAGAACTATCCTTTTATTTCTTTCGCTGAGTCTTTGAGCTTTGAAAGCTGCTTGTCAAGCCTCTTGAGCGCGGCAACAACCACTTTCTTCGGATCTGCTCCGTCTGTTTCAACTGTAAATTTCGGAATTCCTATCAAAGGATGCTCAATGTGGTAGCCAGCAACCTTCACGTGCTCGTCGTTCCAGAGCTCTTTCTTGAGCATTGCGCACAGGGTGTGCCCCTCTCCTTTCAGCTCGAAAACAAGCTTGTTTTTCGTTTCTTCGAGAATATTGAGTTCCATTTGAGTTATAATTCAGAGGTTTGTTTAAAAAAGTTTTGATTTTTTGATTTGTTTTCACGCGATTTTATCCAAATTCGTAATCAATTGCAGCAGCAATCATCATCGCAGCAGTCTCAATTCGCAGCAAAGCCCTGCCAAGAGTTGCTTTTTGGAAGCCATTTTTATTTGCAAGCCCATTTTCTTTGTCTGTAAAGCCCCCTTCTGGCCCCACAAGGCACAAAATTGATTTTATTGACGATGATTTTCGCAAAATTTCTTTCAAGCAGGCGCCGTCAGGCATTGCAACAAGCTTCAAATCATAGTCGCGAAGCTCAACAGATTCATCAAATTGCATCGGCTCTTCGACTTTCATCACAAAAGTCTGCCCGGATTGTCTTGCGCCTTCGGTTGCAATCTTCTGCAGGCGCGCAATTGCGCTTGAATTTGGCCTTACAACAGTGCGTGAACTGATTAATGGAATGAATCTCGCGACTCCGAACTCAGAAAGTTTCTCAATCAAAAATGCCTGGCGCTTTCCTTTTGGCAGAGAGCAGGCAATTGCAACAGCGCAGGGCTTTGGAGGAATGAATTTATGAGTTTTCAGCTCCCAGATAGCTTCATCTTTTCTGAATTCTCTCAAAATCCCAAAATATTCATTTCCAGCACCGTCAAACAATATAATTCCATCTCCCTGATTTAGCCTTAAAGCTCTCATATGTCTTAAACTATCATCTTTTAGACTTTCTATAGTTTTCGGTTTTCCAGCAAAAAAGAACCTTGGGATAGCCATTTTAGTGCTTTACAACCTCCAAATCACGCCAGTTCAATTCTTTCGCTGTCTAGTTTGCTTCACGTTGTTCAGCAAACCCTCACTTTTTACTCTCCTTAGCTCCTAATAGTCAAAACCTTAATGGTGCCTAACTAGTTAAGGATATGCGTTCTGATTCTGGCTGACTTGACTGTCAGCTCCAGACCCTGCACAAGCCGTTTCCAGCCTGATTGCGCCGGTTTTTCATTCCCGCCGAACTCTCACTTTTCCTTCACAAACTTGCCTATTTCAGCTAGTTTTAGGCTGTTTTTGGCTTTCATTCAGGGGTATTCAGGACCCATCTATGACCCATTCATGCCTTACTTATGCCCTCTTCAGGCACCCTGTTTCTTACCTTTTGCCCATGGTCTGCTTTCCTGGCCATTGCTGCTCAGGCGCGCTGCCCAAACCAACTTACCAGCTGCCTCTTTTTGCACGATTTTTGGCAACTTTTAAACTTGATTTCAGGGTTGTTTAGGGTAACTACTATTTATATCTTTTGCAAAACAAGTCCTATCCCAGTCCTGTCCCAGTCCCAGGATAGTCCCAAAGTAGTCCCAGATTTTGAGCTTTTCTCGTCGACAGCCAGTCCCAGAGTAGTCCTATCCCAGTCCCAGAAAAGTCCTAGGACAGTCCTGCTTTTTGGAAACTTTTTTATAGTTGGCTGCTTTTCAGCCCTAAAAACGAGGTTCAAGTCAGTTCAAAACCAAAATGGGCTTATTTGGAAAAACCTGGGCAGAGCAAAAAATTGAAGCTCTTGAAAGTTCGATGCAGGAGCTGACAAGCCACATCCTGAAGACAAGAGATGAAACAGCAAACTTGCACGCCTGGATAAACTGGCTTTATGCAGAGAACCTAAAACAGCAGCAAACTATGCAGGAAATGGCTGCAAAACTGAGAAATGCTCCCCTGTCAAAAGATGAAATAAAGGAGCTTATAGACTCCCATTACGCATTTGACAACATTCTGGCAAAGATAAGGCAGATTGAAGAGAAAATAAACTTAGTTGTAGCTGCAAAGAGTCTTGCGCAGCCAACCCAGCTTTCCCAGCTTCCTTTGCCAACAGTTCACTATCCTGTTTTCGAGCCACAAAAACCAATGTCGATGCTGAAAGAACAGCTGGTGAAAAGGCTTGTGAGAAACAGCAAAGACTACATCAAGAGCGCAATGCTCTCGTTGATAAAGAAATACGGAAAATTAACTGCAATCCAGCTCAGGGACATCATTGTTGACGAGCAGGCCCTGTGCTCCAAAAGCTCGTTTTACAGGATTTTGGAAGAGCTGGAAGCAGAAGGGCAGCTCAGCGGGATTGAGCAGGGCCGCGAAAAGAGCTACATAACCAGACTAACCAAAAATGCATAAGCGCAGCGCGCGTAGTGCAACATTTTTGGCAGTTTATCGTCGACAAAAAATCAGCAGTTTGTGCCGCAAAAAGGCAGAAGGGAGCTGATTGTAGCACAGAAAACTATATTTTGCGCTACATAAATCTATTTAAGCAACCTTCCGTCACTAGTTTTTCTCTTTGAGAAAAGAGGGGGTGGAAGGGTTGGAGGAAGAGAGCATAAGCTCCGTTAGCTCAGTCGCTGTTTCTGTTCTTAAAAAAACTTCTTCTCAGCCTGTTGTTGACGCGATTTCAGCCATAAACGATTCAGCCGAGCCGAGCTCGGCGAACCCGAAAGCTTTGCTTTCAGAAGAGCTGGATGACCACAGGCAGGCAATAAACGAGAACACAAACGAGATTGCCTCCAATTACGAGTTCTTGTGCAAGCTTGACACAAAGCTTGAAGCTCTTTCAAAGCGAGTTGAGGAGCTTGCCGGATTGATTGAAAACAAGCCAAAACCAGGCGAGGAAAAGGCGCCTGAGGTGATTGTAACACCGCTTACAAACCGTGAAAAAGAGGTTTTTAGGGCGTTATACCGCATTTGCGAAGAGACAGGAAGTTACGCGACTTACAAGGATTTGGCAGCAAATTTGAGAATTTCAGAGCAGCTTGTTTCATCCTACATTGCGAATTTCATCGCAAAAGGAATCCAGATCAAAAAAAGATACTTTGGAAACATTGTGCGCATAGGCATTGATGCTGCATTCAGGCATCTCCAGGCAAAGCGCAATATCGTCGGATTAAACACACCACTGACTCACTGGTTTGATGTTTGATTTTCTAGAATTTCTGAATTAGCAGTAGTTTAACCTATTAATTTTCTGGGGTTTCCCCATAATTTGGTATGGCATCTGAAGAATCAGCATCTTTTTCAGAACCAGAATCCTTCTTTGTCGCCATCGAATCCTTTATCTTCTCGCGCTTGATTTCATTCTGCAGCTTGTCGACGAGAATCAGGCTGTGCTCAAGATGGTTTTTTACAGCAGTTGCCGCCTTCTCAAAAGCATCTTTCATTGTAGCGCCATTCAGCTCATAGCCAATGACAACCTTTCCATCATTCACAAAAGAGGTTTTCTTGACGATATTCAGATCAAGCCATCTGCGAAGGTAGTCATACATCGTCTGCCTTTTTATCCCGGCAAAAAACCCCATCTGCTCAACAGGCATAACAGCAAGTTCTGGCTTCTTTTCCCTGTTTGCTGACTTCTTGCGCTCGTACATCTCAAGAAGCAGAGTTTGCATCTTGGCAGAGCCGTCTTTTTTCCTCGGCAGAAGCCCAAACCTTGCCACGATAATCCTGGCAAGCTCCTCTGGAGCTGCATCAGGCAAAGCTTCTGCGTGATTAAGCTCGATGTTTGTTGACATTAACTTCGACCTCTTTTGCAACCCTCACTTTTTACTCTCAAACTCTTGAGTGCAACCACTCCAAAATCTTTGAAGCTTAAATATTTTGTGATTTATCCGACAGCATTCGCTTTTATCTCGACAGCCCCATTTACCAAGACTCGCTTTTCACTAACAAAATCGTCGATTTCGCAAATAAAAGCTCCCAGCAGGAAGATTTTCTGCAAAAGGTAGAAAACCACAGCAAAAAAGCAATCTTTTACCACAACTTCCACAACCTTTTTTGGCATTAGTCTGAAATCCCGACTAGATTCGCAAACCTTGTTTTTCAACCATTGCCAAAAACTCACCTCTTCTGCCAAAATATCGTCGGAGACGGCATCTTCGCCGAGCTTATGCTGTCTTCCCGACAAACAGGTTCAAGGTGGTCCTGCCGTGGCACCGGGATGCTGCGCCAAAAGAAACAAAAGTTTGCACAAATGGCGATTTTCTGGGAAAATTGCTTACATCTTCGAGGAACTATTTTCAAGACGAAAAATTATCACAGATGCATTGATTTTTCAGGATGAGGATATGCGCTTTCAAAACCGTTATCAAACAGTTTTGTGAGTTTCTCGCTAACTTTTTTTGCCTGCTTTTCAGCGCCATTTCCATCGTATTTAAAGCAGAACACAATAGGTGTATTTTGAGCAACCGCAAGAGTGAGGAGCTCGAGTATGCTCTTGGCATAAACGCATCTGTTGTTCTTGAGCTCTTTGGCGTACACATTGCTCTGGTATGCCACAAGTGCCTCGTGAATCTTCGTGAGTGGTCTTATGTGCAGTCCATCTGCGCAGTGTTCTCCTGTAGGCACAAGCTTCAAGTAGCCAGCGCTGTTGTTAGAAACCAACACGCCAACATCAGAGCCAGAATAATGAGCAAATGCGCGTTCAGCAGCAAAATCATCTGCTGTTTTTTCGCATTGTTTAACAGTCTCGTCTATGCTGCTAACTTTTGCCAATCCAGAATTTTTGTCCTCGCGCATACATTTTGGAGTTGCGAACTTGTATATAAATCTTTTTATTTCAATTGTCGACAAAAACATTTTCATCATTATAGAGTAATTGTCCACGAGAAAATATAAATTGAAAAGATATCTTTGTAAAATATCTTTTGAAATGCTATACAATATAATAGTTATCTCGTAATGAATATTAGGTAATATGTGTTATCCAAAATAATTATTATAATATATATTTTAGAGTACAACAAAGGGTAAAAAATCAGAAAACCCTCACTTTTTGCTCGCCCAGCGGTTTTGAGCTTGGAAGCAGACTTTTTTGCGAAAAAACGAGAAAAAGTGAGAAAATTTGAAACGCTTTAGGCACTATCGAGATTTTTGGTTAAAACCCGCCAAATAGGAAAAGTGAGAGTTTGCTGAGTTACGCGAAGCAAACGCAATTTGAACAGAGTTCAAATGCGCCCAGTTGAGCTTGCTCAACTTGGGCTTAGCAATGAGCATAGCGAACTGCTTTAGTTTGTGAGGCAGAGCCAAACAAGGTCAAACAAATGTTTCAATGCATTAGGTTGAATCAGTATATTCTCCCTTAAGTGGCATCTGATGAATGTCAAGATTGCCTTTTTTCTTTGCTTTTTCCCTCATACGCCTTCTGAACTCTCGTTTAGCCTTCAAAAATGTATATTCAATATCTTTGTGAACAGTTGGAATAATGGCGCCTTTCATATAACTCGCATCTTTCTTTTGCAGGAAACAGCGGCCGCAATACGTAAGATTGTCATCATGATGGCAGATTCTGTAAGAATTTCCATTGTTGTTCTCTATCAGTTTAAGCCAGAACTCATCAACCCTTTGCGCAATAAGCGAGTTTCCTCCTTTTTTATAGCAGCCATGCTCGCCAGAAGGAAACATATCATTTTGATGAGGATCCTGAGAATTTATTTTTAACTCATTCCATTCTTTTCCTGTTAGTTCCTTGGCTGTTCTCTTGTTCATTATCCTCGCAGGAAGGAACTGGACAGGAATTTTGTTTTTGGCTGCAAAATCAAGAACCTTTAGCTCTCTTTTGCCAGCTGCTTTTGTTATGTCTGTCAGCAGGTATATGCAGCTGTTTGCTCCCGCATCCCTGTATTTTTTTGCCTGCTCCAGCCTGAATTCATTATCGCATCCATGGTCGTAAGCGCCGGGCTCTAATCCATCCGGCCCTTCAGAAAACAATGCGACAGACTGTGTTGCCCTTAACCGCCTGGCAACTTCAGGATCATATTCCAAGAACTTTGTTGGCATGATTATCTGCGTTTTTGTTTTAATACAAACATCCAGAGTGTCAATGAGCTGATTTCTCGTGTATATCGAGCCGGTTTCTGTGCGCTTGCCCAATCTTAAAATATGCACGTTGTTTTCTTTGATTTGTTGTTCAAGCTTTTCTTTATTCACAAGTTTGATTGATTTTGCAAAATTCACAGTGTGCTGAAAGCCGGCATAACAATAAAGACAGCCAGAATTCATTCTCAATGCGTAATTTTTAAAAAACTCGCCATCTGCGCTGCTGTTTTTTCCTGGAACCCATTCACTAATGCATCCGATTGAGAAATCCTTGTTTGCCTGGATTATGCATTCATCAACAAAATCTGCCTTGCCGCCCAAATCAATTTCATTTTCTATGTTTCTCATATACCTCGCTTTTGTCAGAGGCACGAATTTATCAACAACCTTGACTTCAGAGCCTGTTGGATTTTTTGCCTGGTGTTCGCCGCAATGAAGCGAAACATCTGTCCGCACGCAATCAATAATTTGTTCAAGAACCCTTTTGTTTTTGGCAGTTTTAGTTATTTCATACTTTATGTCATATTTCCTGTCTGCATTTGAGTATCTTTTATCAGGGTAGATTGGTTGAAATCTTGTCCTGTAAACTTGTTCATTCGCAGGCAGCGAGAATATTTCTATTCCGCCTTCCCTGAATCCTTTGTATCTCGCGTGGACAACTCTTTCAAGCCCATCAACAGTCATGTACACATCAGAAAAGAAAGGATATAGCGCAAGATAGGTTCTGCCGTCTTTGCCAGGATAAACTGAACCAGATACCATTTTCCACCCGCAAGTGGAAACTAAAGAGACAATATAAAAACATTGCGAAAGAAGCGCAGCCAAAAATTTAAATAGAACTGAGGAACTATGCATGCAATGAACTCAGGAGAATGCAGACCAACTATTGATGTGCTTGATATCAACAGCATGACTGTCGACAGGATTCTCGCGCCTCAACACGACGATGCTGTCTCGCCAAACAATCTTCCAGGACAAAAGGCAGGAAACTCCCTTATTGACGCGGTTTCAAAATATCAATCTAACGTGTTGTATGTAAAAAATCCGATTACCAGTGAGATTGTGACTGCTGGCGAGTTCATCGTTACAGCAAAACTTGAGGCGAAACAAAAAGAATTAATTGCGCTTATGATGAAAAGTTATGACAAAACTCACAACAAATAGTTCTTAGCCGACATAAGTCAGCGCTTTCTTGTCCTTGAGCTCGTGAGCCTTGCCAGTCTGCTCAATCATTGTCTTTAGCTTTTCCTCAAACTCCTGCGCCTGCTTGAGCAATGGCTTGTAGTCAACTTTTAATGCAAGATATTTGTCAAGAACCTGCACCACCTTGGCAGCAGCCTTGCTGTCAGGCAAATTTGTGTGCGTCTCTGAGAAAACAGCTGAGATAGGAAGCGCTTTTGGCGCCTTGAGAAGCAATGCAGAGGTTACTCCAACGACAATTCCTTCGCCAAGGTGCTCAATCTTTGCCGCAACCATTTTTTTCTCATTGGTTTTGTCAGTGCAATAGTGGAATGCCCTTGGCTCCCCTGCCATTGCAGGGCTTCCAACACCTTCGATTGTTATCAGCTCTTTTGCGCCAACCTGGCTGCAGATGTCAAGCACCAAGTCAGCTGCCCTCCATTCAATTCCTGCTGTTGAAGTTATGGCGTGAATTATGACGATATTGTGCTGCTTGTTGTAGAAAACTCCAACAGGGTCAACAAGCTTGCAGTCGTGTATGGCAATTGTGGCAGGCGGGTCCTCAAAAAAAGCCTTTCCAATCTGCTCGCACTTCAAATGGTCAATCAGAAACCCGGTTGCAATAGTTCCCACGAGCCCAAAACCAGGAAAGCCCTCAATAACAGTGGCTCCTTTTGGCTTTTTCGTCAGGACAAGATTTGTCGGCATCGTCTTTCAACCTCTTTTGATGTTTTCAGCCTTTCAACCAAGCAAAAGCCAGTTCATTTATATTTCTTTTGGTGCAATTTCAGCATAATTTTTATACTCTGCCTTTATTGTTAATGAATATCAATACAAAATCAATTAACTATGAGGTGAAAGTTTGCGAGCGAACTTGTATTGTTGACGAGCAAACTAGGCACCGAAGTAAAACGGAGGTGACATATTATGGCAAAACAAATGATGCATCCGGGATTTGCTTGCACGCCAGCGTGGTTTGGAATGCTTGTGTTTCTGGTTGGTGTCTGGTTCATACTGGAAAACCTTAAGATAATTACCACAGGAATAAGCATCTGGCCTGTAATCATTGCCTTAATCGGCATCAAGATGTGGGCGCGTTCCTGCAAGTGCAAGTAAAGTGCAACTAAGCAGCTGGTTTTCTTCTTTTTGTTTTTATTTGTTTTTACCTCACTAACTCTCTTCAACTACTCCGTAGTAGGGACAAACAGAAAGATTTATATTCTGATTTTGCCACAACAGTCGCAAGAGGGGCTAAATGAACCGATACAAATCAGGGTTGGCTGAACTTGTTGCGAAGCATGGGGCTTTGAAGAAGAATTTTGGAGTTTTAATTCCAGGAATGCCTGCCAACAAGACGTGGTATGAAGTGACTGAAACAGCGTCAGATGTCGCGCGCAAGGTCGAGGAGCCTGCAAAAAAAGCAACACTTTTCGGGCTTATGCTCGCCGCGGTTTCAGGATTCTTGGGATTTGGCTGCACCTCAAAGGCAAAAGAAGCAGGGCAGAGAACCTCTGCAAGCGCAACTTGCAATACTAACCAAACCACTACAATCAGATCTCTCGACGAGATTTTGAAAAAGCCCAGCTGCAGGGAGCATAACTCGCTCAACTTCAACAAAGGCAGAAGCGGAAAGCAGATTTCCCTGATTGTCCTGCATACAACAGAAAGCTCAGCAAGCTCTGCAGAAAGCTGGCTCTGCAACGCTCAAAAGGAGAAGGCTCCAAAAGAAAGGCAGAGGGTGAGCGCGCACTATCTTCTCAATAAAAAAGGACAGCTCGTGCAGCTCGTCAAAGAAGAAAACACAGCGTGGCACTGCAGGAGATACAACGAGCGCGCGATTGGAATTGAGATGGAGGGAACTTACAAAGAAAGAATAACTGAAAAACAGAAAAGCACGCTCGTGCAGCTTCTCTCGCACCTGCTAAATAAATACAACATTTCAATAAATGCAATCAAGGCTCACAGCGAGCTTGACCCTGGCAGGAAGCTTGACCCTGGCAAAGAAAACATGGAACTCGTGCTCTCAAGCTTAAATGGATACATTTCAAACCTGTTTGTCGCAGCCGCAGACAAAGACAGGCTGCTTGGAGCAGCTAGGGACAAATATCTTGCCTCTGCATCTCCAACCCCTGCGTCAAACCGCACATTGGCAGACGACGTTGTGTACGCCGCAGCCACTTACGAATTCACGAAAGATGATAAAAACGCCTGGCAAATCGCAAGGCGCTATGGAATTGACTGGGACGAATTCAAAGCCGCAAACCCAGCGCCTGCAAAAACAAATTTCACCAGGCTGCATTATGGTGACAAGCTCAATATTCCTGAGTGGAAGCTGAAAAGGGGAGAGATTGACATAAGATATATGCCAAACCAGCTTGAAGCTTCAATAACAATCGAGGAGATTCAGCAGCAAATAAACAAGTTCAAGTCTTCAATGAGCGCGCAGCACATTTACGACACTGCGATAAAATACGGGATTGACCCGAGGTTTATTGCCGCGCTCTGCAGAAATGAAAGCGGGTTTGCAACAGCTGGAAAAGGAAAGAGAGACAACAATCCCGGGAATATAAACGTTGGCGGCAAGCCAGGCATTTTCGCAACCAGAGAGGCAGGCACAGTTGAATTATGCAGGAAGCTGAGAGACGAATACATCCTGAATGGAAGGTATACTGCTGAGAGCATAATCAAAATATACGCCCCTGCGTATGATGGAAACAATGTTGACGCCTACATCGCCTTTGTCAGGGAGCAGTATGGCAGGTCGCCTAGTGAAATTATTGCAAGCATGAACAAACTGACCTGCGCTGCCAGCGCCCATAATTAGCTAATATTTGTTATCTAAAAGTAGTAACATTTATATACCCTTTCTGCCTTAATTGAAGCCATGTCTACACAGATTGCTATCACCCGGTCAAATGAATCAGAGAAGATTGAAGCCAAGCGCAGGGCAGTGGTTAATGCAGAGCTTTCAAGTATCGCTTCCTTTCCTGACAAAGAGGCTGCGGTTACAGCCCTGGGAGGCATCATAGACGGTCTCAGATTTTATACACAGGCAAAATCGAACAAAATTTCCGCTTTGAACATTGCAACAGATTACGTTGCTTCTCTAAACGGAAAAAGACAGCGGCTCAATGAAGCGCTTGTTGATTTTGTGGCTGAAAATCTTTTCAAGATCCCAAACAAAGAGCTACTGCAATCCAAAATCGAGGAATTCAGGCAGTGGCGCTACCAGACATTTGCCCTGGAGCCCCAGCTCAGGAGCATACTGAGAGCAGGAAAAGAAGACGAGCTTTTCAAGAAAGAAATGGAGATGTTTATTGTCGACCTCAGCTATCCAGCTATTGACCATGCGCAGTCTGCGGAGCTTTTCAACAGATTTGCAAATGACGACAAAGCTGCCGAAGACAAAATTCTGCGCGTTATGGTTGACAACTGGGCAAAAGCTCCGCTTTTCAACAAAAGCAAGGAAATAGCTCAGATATTCAAGAAACAGGAGGACGCGCTTGATGGTACAACGCAACTCGCTTCAAATCTCTGGAAGGACGTTAAAAAAGCAGACACATTCGCAAAAGGTGCTGATGAAGAGCGGTGGAAGGCAAAACAGGAGATTGCCAAACATGAAGGCAAAGAGAATCATCTTAAAGGGATAATCAAAGGACTTGAGCACGAGATTGCGGATCTTAAAAAGCAGGGCGCTCCGCAGGAAAAAATAACCGAGCTGGAAAGGCTGAACAAAAACTACATTGACCAAATTCAGCAAGGCCATAAGGATATTGATGCGCTGACCACGAAATACAAAGCAGAAGTGGAGCAGCGGCACACGATCCAAACTGAAAAAATTCGAGTGCTTGAGGAGAAAAGCAAACTGGAAGAACAAGTCTCAGCTCTCAGTTCTAAAATCAGCGAAGCCCAGCAAAAAATGGATGCTGAAATCAGTGACAAAAAGAAAATCGGTGATAACCTCGCCAAAATCAGCAAGCAGCTCGCTGAGAAAGAGGGGGAAACGGAAAAACTCCAGAAGCAGCTTTCTGGCGAGACAAGCAAGCCAAGAGCAGACCCCAAGATAATTGGCGAGCTTCGGCAGAAGATTTCAGATTATGAGAAAAATATTGGCGAGCTGGAAAAGCAGCTGGCTGAAGGAAAAAATAAATTTGATGATGCTGCAAGACAGGCAGAAACCATCCAAAAACAGTACAACAACTTGAACGAGGATATTGCCGCAAAACAAAAAGAAATCCAGCAGAAAAACAAAGAACGTTCAACCCTCGATACAAAAGTCAACGAGCTTGCAGCAACTGTTCAGGCGATTGCAAGCGAGCGTGATGGCATACGCGGAAAGTACCAAGCTCTTGCAAAAGAAAGCGGCGAGCTCAAAGAAAAGCTTGGTGCTTCGCAGAAGCAGTATGAGGCAAGCAAGCAGAACTTAGATACGCTTGCAGAAGAGTTGAAGCAGACACGGGAGAGCTTGAAGCGGGTTGGCTCAGAGAAAGCTACAAGTGAAGAGGAAAACAAGAAAATCCTGTCTCTGAAGCAGGAGCTCGAGAAGAAAACAACTCAGCTAAGCGGACAGATTGAAACCCTGTCAAAAGATGTTGAAGCTGCAAAAGAAAACTCAGACAGATTTGAGCACAGGCATAAACTAGTTGAAAATGAAAAGAAAGCGCTTGAGCAAAATTTCAACAAGGAAAAGCAAGTTTCAGCCTTGAAAGACAAGGCAATGACAGAGCTTATTGACGCTTCAAAGCAAGCAAATGCAAAATACGGCACGCTTTATGCAAAATGTGAAACGCTTCAAAAACAAATCAGCGGGACCCTGGATTCTGTGAATGAAAAAGAAACTGCGCTGATGAGAAAAGAAGGCTCGATAAAAAACCTTGAGGCAGCAATAGGCGAGCTCAAGAAGCAGATATCAGACAAGGATGAGCTGCACAAGCAGGAGCTCCAAACGCTTGAGCAGAAATATGCGTCAGAGGCAAAGACTCTGCAAAACAAAATAAATATTGCAGACCACAATCTCAGGGTTAAAGGCACTACGATTGGGCGCCTGAGCAGGGAATTGAATGAAGAAAAAAGCAATCTCGCAAGCAGGTACAATGCTGAAATAATTGAGCTTGAGCGCAAACACGGCGCTGAGCTGAGAAAGTTCCAAGACGAGCTCAAACAGAGCCTGAGAAAGTATGAATTGCAGCTTAATGCGGCAGTTGTGCTCAACAAGGACAATGAGAGGATGGGCAAGAAAATCAACATGCTCAAGAGCAGGCTTTTTGCCCTCAACCTGTTGCTGGAAAGAAGCAGAAAGGGCGAGCTTGGCGCAAAGCACGACATAAATGTGATTGAGGTGGAGACAAAGTCAAAAATTGCAAGCATTGGCTCAGAACTCGGCGAGCTGGCACAGAAATACAACGCGCTTGTGCAAACAGCAAAGCAGCACGAGCAAAAGGAAGCAGAGTTTGCAAAGACAAAGAAGGACATTTCAAAGCTTGAGCACGAGCTTCTGGTGACAAGCTTCCAGAACAAAGACTATGCATTTGCCAATACCCAGTTCAAAAACAAGCTGGAAAAAACAAAGCAGGAGCTTGCCGCCCTGAACACGGAGCTTGAAATCTACAAGTCGCTTAACCCCCTCGTTGAAAAAGAGCTTGCTGAAACCACCAAAAAGCTCAATGAGACAAAAGAATACATCGATTCCCTTGAGAATGCTGCGGAGAGAAACAAGCAATTGCTTTCAAGCGAGAAAATCACGTCTGCCCTGTTGGAAGAACTTCTGCAGGCTTATGGCGCAAAGCTCGCTGACTACAAGGAACAGTCTGGGCAGCAGCAGCACAAAATACAGGTGCAGCAGTTTGGAATCAATGATCGCGAATTCGCGATTAAAACTCTCAAATCCGAACTAACAAACCACGAGCTCAACGAAGCCAAGCGGGAGAAAGAGATTGCGGCAAAGGAAGAGGTTATTGCCGGCAAAGAAGAAGAAATAAAAAATCTCAACAACACGCTCCGGCAGGACGAAGCGCAGCACGCCAGCGAACTTAACGCCCTTAAAACAGGATACCTCGGCGAACGCCAAACCCTGGAAAAGCAGATTGCGGAAAAAGAAAGCATTGTTGCGCAAGTCAGGCAAGAGTCTGACAGCAAGATAAAGGAATATGCATCAAGAGTCACTTCCCTGAACCTCCACCTTGACAAGACCGCAGAGGAGATCAGCGCATGCAAAGCGAAAGAATCAATCGGAGAGCTGAAAAAGAAAGGAGACGCATTTTACGACATGCGGGACTACTCGCATGCGTTTGACTGCTTCTCACGCGCGCTCAGCCAGAATCCTGATGGCCTGCTGAAGTCAAAGCTGCTTCACAACCTGGGAGCCATTCACGCAGAAAATCACGATTACAAGAACGCAGTTGATTGCCTGGACAAGTCATACGCAATCAGCAGGCACCCAGTGACAGGAAAATTGCTGGAAAATTTCAGAAAACTGGTTAAAATATCTTAAAGCCGCTCAGTGGCTTCAATGGATTGCGGAATAATCTGCAGCGCTTTGCTTGCCATATCCTCAAATGCGGGCATCCCTTGGAGATCGGCTTGTATCTGAGCAGCCAGCTCAGCCGAAACTTCAGCATCTTTATCTTTGACTTCGTCGACTGGCATTAATTTCTCATACCTGACCACCATGCGTTCTTCTACAGTGGCAATATTTTTCAGCAAGGAAACAACTCCGTCAGCTTTGGTGGCATTGACGCCGTGGGCGTTAAAATAGGCAGCCTTGTACTCTTCAATGTACTCGTTTATTATTTTGTCAATTGTTATGACATAAAGATTGCGTCCGCGTTTTAGCGCCATGTCAATTGCATCTTTTGCTGCGGCAAGCTTCTTTGCGCCTGATGCCGCAGCAAGATCCTCTTTCTGCTCGGTCACAGCGCTTATGACATTGGTAAGCCAGGTTCTAAGAACCGTTTCTTTTTGGCCAAGAATTGCTTCTGCGTTATTCTGGCTGTCAATTTCCTTTTCAACTTCAGCCAGCCCTGCATGGCCTGTCTGAAGGTCGCTCATTATTTTAATAACATCCTGCTCAGGCGGCACCTTGCTTTTAGTCAGCTCCTGCTCAATCGTCACCAAGTCACTGTTTATGTGGTCATACAACTGTCCAATATCCCCTTCCCAGCTCAGCACGTTCTTTACAACAGGAATGTAACTTAAAATCTTTTTGAATGTTGGAATGCCGGTCAACGCAAGAGTCCAGAATGGATTTAATTTGGCATATAGCTTCTTTTTATTGGCATTGGCGTCGTCAAGCAGCCCAGATATAATTTCCAGGGACTTGCTTAAGCTGTTGGCGTTGTTTTCGATGGACACTGCGTCATCTACTTTTTTTTGGTCATTTTTCTTTAAACTCTCAAATTTTTCCACTATTTTCGCTTTCACGCCTGGGCTCTTGATCTGAACCCCTATCAATGTTTCAATCCGAGTCAGTTCTTGCAGGTAACTCCTGCTTCCCTCATGCTCTTTTGAGGCGTGCCTTTGCAGCGCGTTGGACCCGTCTAGCACCTGGGCATACCACTTTCTATGAATTTTCAGCGCATCATCAAGCTGGTTGAAACAGGAATTCATTTCTTTGACAAGCCCTTGCGTGGTCACAATTTCTCTCCGCTCCTCCTCTGTGAGATTCTTTCCGCTCTTGATTTTCTCATACAGCGCGCTTAAAGCAGGGATTCTGCCACGCAGCTGCCCCCAAATCCTGCGGCATTCCTCGCTTGCATTTTTGGCGTCTCTTGTGGTTGTTGTCATGGTGCTTTTTGCACTGTTCAGATTTTTGATGTCATTGCTGATTTTATTCAGTTCTTTCTCTTCCTCTTTCTCTTTCTCCGCAGCCTCTTTTTCCTTTTCCTTGACTCTCCACTGCAAAACCTTCTCTCCAGGCGCCATAACCCTCAGCATGTTCACAATTCCCGCAATGATGCAGCCAATAACCCCCCATGTTCCCCATTCATAGAATGTCAGGTATATTTGCTGCCCTGTCACAAGCAGGCTTGCAAGCAAAGTTCCAAGCACGTAAGCCACTATGAAAAGTATAACCGCCCTCAGGAAATAATGCCATTTGGTCGGCTCAGTAAGCCACTTGTGCCCGATCCATATCCCAAAAATAACAGGCAGCGCAACAAGAATAATTCCGCCAATTGCAGCATAGGTCTGGAAAAGAGTCATTACAAGACTGCTGGGCAGCATTATTGACGTCATCAGCGCAAGAACAATTGAAACTATCACAGCGATATTTTTCTTTCCTGCATCATCTCCAAAAACTTTTGACTTGCTGATTCCAAAATAGAAAAGCGTGAATGCAAGAACCCACAGCATGAATTTGAATGCAATTATCGCGCTTGTGTCCCCTGTTATTCCGAGCCTGGCAAGGTCAATGAAAATGTATTTCAATATGTCTTGCATTTGCTGGGGAATAAACAGCGCGCTTGCCGCAGTTGCGCTAGCAATAATCGCTATAAAAGAAGCAAGTCCAATCACGCCCTTTTTCATAGCTGCTTTTTTCATAGTTGCATATATAAACTTTTTGGGGAAATTCGACGCAATATTTATATATTGGGCATAGCTAAAACAACGTAATTCAAAGAGGTGACATAAGATGGCGTTAATAATCATTCCAGCATTGTTTCTGGGATTGATAATCGGAATCTATGAAGCAGTGCTTCTTCACAGGGATGTTGCTGTGCCAAGCCACAGGTTCGGGCATATGCTGCACGCGCTTGTTTACGCGGTGATTGCAGTGTTCGCAACAATGAACATCGCTTTTGTGGCGCAGAGCCTTACATTCCTTCCAGCATTCCTCCAGAAGCCGATTGTATTGCAGGCTGCGATTGGAGTGATAACGATGATAAAAATTCACGGCTCCTCTGCGGCAATCCGAGGCAGCATTGGCGGCGGCTCTGTTGGAATGAAAGAGACCTGGATGCACAGCGTAATCATATCAGGGCTTGTCGTGGCAGCGCCTTACATCTGGATGGTTCTTGGCCCAATGATGCCAAGCTGGCTGCAATAAAATTTTTTAAGAAATTCTTTTATTTTTATTTCAGTTTTTTAACTTCATAGACAGCAACAGGCTTTTCCTTTCCTTTCACCTTAATCTCGCCAAGCTTTTTTGCAACAACTGTATCCTTTACTAAATCATATGTTGATTGGCTCACGACAACCTTGCCGCCTTCTGCAAATGAGCAGAGCCTTGAGGCAAGATTCACACTGTCTCCGATTGCAGTGTACTCCATTCTTTCCTTTGTTCCTATGTTTCCTATGATGGCAGCTCCTGTGTTTATTCCAATTCCTGCGTGAACAATTGGAATTTTCTTTCCTTTGAGAGAGTGCACCTTTGCAATTTTCTGCTGCATCTCAAGCCCTGCTTTCACAGCAAGCAGCGCTGAGTTTTCCTGCGCGACAGGCGCGTTGAATATCGCCATCACGCTGTCTCCAATGTATTTGTCAAGAGTTCCCTTGTGTCTGAACACAACATTAGTCATTTCGCCAAGGTATACGTTCAGCATCGCGACAACCTCTGCTGGTTTCAGCTTCTCTGATATCGAAGTGAACCCTCTTATGTCTGCAAACAAGATTGTTATTGTCCGCTCAGTTCCCTTCAGCGAGACAATTCCATTTTCAACATCTTTCATAATCTCTTTCACGACTTCTTTTGAGACGTATTTTCCAAACGCGTCAAGAACCTGCCTTCTGCTTTTTTCTGACGACACATAGTATACTGCGATTATCCCAAAATAGCTGAGCATAATTGAAGCCAGAGGATACAGTATGTTCAAAATAATGCCCCTGTCGAACATCTTGATTGCAAAAACCAGATACGCAATGAGCAAAACGGCTGCTGCGCCAGAAGCAATCAACAGCCTGAGCTTCCACAGCAAAATTCCGGTTGCAATTGCAGCAATGAAAATTGTCAGCACAACCAGCCAGCCGGTTTCATTCTGCAAAAACTGCCTTGTAATCATTGTCTGCAGCGCGTTTGCGTGCAGCTCAACACCTGGCATTGACTTTCCAGAGGAAGTCGGGACAAAATAATCATCGTGCAGGTCAGGGGAGGTTGCTCCAATAATCACAACCTTGTTGTCAAACTCTTTCTCATCAATCTTCCCAGCCAAAACATCGCTGAATGAAACTGTCTTGAAGCTTGCTGGCTTGCCCACAAAATTCACGAGCATTCTGTTGCTGCCAAGCTCAATGCTTTTGTTGAGCATTTCCCTGTAAAGAGCAAGCGAAAAGCTTTCATGGCTCTCTATTTTGCCTGAGCCTTCAATCCTGAGCGGCACTGCTCTTGCGATTCCGTCTGAGTCGCTAAACACATTGACAAACCCAATTCCCGCAGCTCCTTTTTTTATTGGTTCAATGGTTTCCAGCAGCTCAATGCCCTTTCCCTGCGAGAACTTTGTGTATTCAACAGGCAGAATGACATTGCCGAGTTTTGCAATCTCTTCTCCAAGCTGTTTGTCAACCTTGGCATCGTAGTCTTCAAAGAACGCAACATCAATTCCAACAACTTCACTTCCTGCAAGCTTGGGCATAAGCTCGACAAACTTCTCCCTCTGCCAGGGCCAGCGTCCAATTTCCTGCAGGCTCTTGTCATCAATCGCCACTATGACAATGTTTTTCAGCGGAGTTTTTTCCTTGTAAAGCGCGTCACTAAGCTTGAGCTGCCAGCCGGAAAACACTCCAAGCAGGAACAAGCTGGAGAGCAAGATAGCAACAGCTAGGGAAACTAAAAAACAAAGAAAAAATTTGTTTTTGGGCAGTTGCATTATTTGGCAGTTCCAAGCAGTTTCTTGATTTCTTTTGTTATCGCCACTACCCTGTCAAGGTCGTCAATTTTCATCGGCGCTTTTTGGGCAATTTCATCCTCGTCTGTCTTGCCGTCGTCAATGTCCTTGAGCCCCTGCTCAATGCCAGAGTCAGTCAAGCCGAAGATTGTCTTAATAATGCCAAGCGCAAAGCCGTGCCTGTTAATCAGTTCAAGCCTTAATTTTTTCAGGCTTTCAATGTCTTTGCTCATTTGTCCGTTAACCCAGCCTTTTTCCTCCTGATTCAGCTGAGTTTTCACAAGCGGGCTTGCTATTGTTCCCTTCCAGCCTTCAGCCACAGGCTCGCCAACTTCTCCCTTGGCTCCAAAATTAACAGTTCCCTCGCCAACAAGCAGGTCATTCTGATTACCTGTAATCTTCAGCCCAAATCCAGTGCCACGCACTGTCGCGACTGTTGTAGGAGTTTCAACATTATATTCAGCAACTCCGCCAAGCTTTGTCAGTCTATTCCAGGTGCTTCCTGAATTTTGCGAGATTGTAGTGCTTTCCAGGCTCAGCTCTTTTATGCTCACTTCTGTATTGGGCTCGAGTCTTGTCATTTCACCCTCAAAAATTACAATAGTTGCCTTGCCCTCAAGAGTCCTTATTTTGTCGTTTACCGAAAGCTCCATTCCATCCTGCGCAGCTACCCACCCTTTTCCAGAATCAACCTCAACAACACCGCTGTCAACGTAAAGCATTGCTCCAATCACTTTTCCAGAAGTCAATGACGCAAAAAACACAACCCCTATGATAACAATCAACGCAAGAATTCCTATCGGAAACCAAAGCCATTTTTTCATGAAAGCACCCCCTCTTTTTTCAGGCTAAAACAGCAACCTTTTTAAACGTTTCCCAGATAGGCGAGGGTATGAAAGGCAGAATTGCAAGCTTCAGGGGTTCAATCCATTCAAGAGTTGGCAATCAGCTGATAATAAAAGTTGATGGCGTCTCAAAAAGAGCAGACGCGCAGAAGCTGGTTGGCAAGAAGGTTGTATGGAAGAACACTGTTGGAAAGCAGAAGAAGGAGCTCAAGGGAGAGGTTCGCTCTGCTCACGGAAACAGCGGAGCAATTCGCGTTTTGTTTGAGACCGGAATGCCAGGGCAGTGCTTAAGCAAAGAAGTCGAGATTCTGTAAGGTTTTTTAATTCTGAAGGTCTTTGCAGGCGCATGAAGCAAAAAACTACTGGAAAAATAATACTTTTCATGAATATCAAAGATAAAATAATCATAAGCAAAAAAAGGCGCTGCCCTGCGCACACATTTCCTCACAAGCTTCCCTTTGGCGAAAAAATAATCGGCGAACCGTGCCACATCCACAAAAAAACTTGGCGGGCTGCGCATCACAAATTGTTCTGTAAAATATTGAACTGTCCGCATTATCATTTTATGTCAAAAAAATCTGCAAAATAATTATTTTTCATAGCAGCCATATAATGACAGGCACAAGCAGGCAAGCCATAAGGTGCCCTCTTGAGATTCCAGTCTTGTTCGCAATGACTCCAATTACTGCTCCTGCCGCAAGCACAAGAATCCCTTTCCAGCCTGACAAAATTGCGACAAGCGCAGCAACAAAAACAATTACTGCCGCAGAAATCGCAGAGTAATTCACTTTGCTGACAAACTTTGAGAATTTTCTTGCAATCGCAAGAGTCAGCAGGACAGCAGCCAACCCAACAACGATAGCCACCACAAGAAAAATTAAAAGCTCGCTTATTGTCATCGCAGGCAGCAGCAGGAAAATCGCAGCAGTGCTCCCATTTCTTGCTTTGTTGATTGTCATTGCTGCAATCATTGACACAATCAAGTTTGAGCTGTTCACTCCGCCAATTAAAGTCAGGTAAGAGTTGCTTGTGCCTTTGCCAAACAAAAGCGACAGAAGGCTTGCTGCCTGGCTTGGCCCCAAAGCAGGAAACAATGAAATCAATCCTCCTGCGACTGTTCCTGTGCCAACTGCCTTTGCAATTTCTTTCTTTTTCAAAGCAATTTTCTTTTCGCGCTGAAGCGGAACTGCTTTTTTGCCGCGGTAGATTGAAAACGCAAGATTGCTGATGCCAAACAAGCCAGACAACATTGGCAAAAGCGGCTGCTGCATAGTTGAGCCAAGCACAAACATTCCAAAAACTCCTGCAAGCAGGAAAACAAACAATGCCTGCAAAATCTGCCTTGGCTTTTCCTCGTTCAAAATCAAAATGACTGAAATTGCAATCAAAACATAGCCCAAATACTTCTTGACAGATGAATAAAGCCAGGGAATCGCAAAATAAAAAACAGGCGAGAGCAAAATAGCTGCAAAAATTCCCAGCAATGCGCCAATGATTGACAGCCTGACAGCTTCAATTCCCTTGCCCTGCATCAGCATCCTGTGCCCGGGCAGAACAGACATAACTGTGTCTGCGTCAGGGCAGCCCAGAAAAACAGAGGGGATTATGTTGACAAAGACGTGCGTGAGAGAAACTGCAAAAATGAACAACGCAAGAGCTGTGTCACGAAACGGAAGGAACGAGGCAAGGGCAAGAGTTGTGGTGGCAATGAGATTTGCGTGAAGTCCTGGCACCAAACCCGTAATGCTGCCCAGCCCTATCCCTGCAGCAACTGCAAGCGATTCAGCAATCATTCTTGCTTCATCTGCAGAATTTTTTATATGCGTTAACTAAGAAATTCCGGAAAGTTTTCGGACGAGAATCACAACACATTTAAACGAATTGCAATTTCTCAGCTTGATGCCAAAACGAATCCAGAGCCCTAGCTCGATTAATGCATACAAGCAGTGCCCGCGAAAGTATTACTATTCTTATATCAAGGGCTTGAAGACTCTTCCAAGCATACATATGACAAGGGGAAAGATTGTCCACTCTGTTCTTGACAGGTTCTTTCATAACAAGCCAAATGAAATCAGCTGGGAAACTGCCGAAGAAAGGATGAAGCTGAGAATCCAGAATCTGCTTGTTAATGAGTGGAAGAAATCAAAAAAGGAACTTTCACTTTTCAGACTCAGCCAAAGCCAGGAGATGCTTTATTTTGAGGAGTCTCTTGTGTTCTTGTTCAGCTGGCTTTCTTATTTCAACAAAAGGCTCAAGCCATTGCGCGAGCAGATGACTTTCGAGCAGGCTTTTGCAAAGCTGACTCCTTCGCTGAGAGAGGCAGTGCATCTTTCTGACGCGCTTGCGGTTCGCGGAATCATTGACGCGGTTGAGGAAATTGAAAACGAGACAAAGATTGTTGACTACAAGACATCAAGCAACTGCGACATCAATGAGCACAAGCTGCAGCTTGCAATTTATGCCCTGCTTTACAACGAAGTTCACGGAAAGATGCCGACAAAGGCAGGAATTCATTTCCTGAGGGAGCAGGAGCCGAAGTTCATCAATGTTGACTGCGAGCTTATTGAGTTTGCAAAAGAGGAAGTTCGCCTGATCCACGAAAAAACAGCCTCTGCTGACATTAAGGACTATCCAAAAACCGAGACAGCTCTTTGCAAATGGTCAGAGGGCAAGTGCGATTTCTACGATTACTGCCAGAGAGAGTAAGGCCCTGGTTTTCTGTTCGACACAAACGAGTAGTTCGTAAGTTTTAAATACCCTCGCTATCAGTTTTCTAGCTATGAAAAACGTGTGTGAACTGCAGGAATGCCCTGATTGCGCATCAGGCAATGTTGTTTGCGATGATGCAAGAGAGCAGCTTATCTGCAGGGACTGCGGATTGATTTTTGAGCCGCTGGCTCCTGAAAGCGAGAAGAAATTCGAGAAAACGCACAATATCTCGCTGAAGGGGAAACCCAAAAAAGTCTCGAAGAAAGCTGCGAAAAAGGCAAAGAAGCCAGTCAGGAAGAAAAAAGGAAAGAAGTAAAAAGATAAACGGCTAAGGGCCGCTCATCTCCAAGATATCTCTATCTCATCTGTTCTTTCATATGGATAAATGTCTGCTTTCTAAGCAGAATACAAATAAGTTGGTTTTGTTTTATCAACTCTAATGAAGTCTTTTCTCATTAATATAGTAAGATAGTGCCCCAATGTTCTTTTACTTTTCTTTAGACTCTTTGCAAAATCTCTGGCGGTCATAGGCGTATTTAATTTCTTCAATTCTTGTACATAGAATTGAATCGCCATATTTCGAGAGATTTGGTGCCTTTTGTAAGAATCAAATATTTCTTTCCATTTTCTTGCCTTTTTAGAATGGTAAAATGCAACGCCCAATTCTTTCAATTTATTGAAATCGTCCCAACCTGAAATGCATAGTTGATAGTCTTTCTCAGTAATTTTTGAAAAATGCGCGTGTATGCCAAACGTTTTCAATAATGTTTTCCAACCTTCAAGATAAGTTGGCTTGCGCATTCTTATCAATAGTTTGCGAGTCAGTCCATAGTAACTGAGGTTGCCTTCCGCATCAACTAAGGCGCTGAATGCTGCCGCAACCAATTGTTTATCTGCATCAAATAAAAATGGCTCAACCATGAGCTCTTTCTTTTTTAACAAGCTAATCACAACTTTTTGCATATCCTTATCATACAATTTCAAATCGCAATAGGCCCATCCTCTAAATGGAGCTGTGACTACAAATTCCTCTTCTGATTCACGTATGCTTATTGGGAAGACTCGCCCCTTTATTCTCAAGACTGCACTCTGTTGTTTTTCGTGAGGTAGAAAGGCGATAATTTTGTTGGTTTTGCTAAATTCACTGTTTGCAATATGAAATGGCAGTTCGATATCATTTAATCTCAAATTAACATCTTCTTTTGAGAAATTCTGATTAGAAGGTTCAATTTTCAGAAGAATCTTTTTCTTTAATCTTATTTCGCCAAAGTATGTCTTTAATATGTCTTCAATATGCCTTATGAAACAAAGGTTCTTGTTTTGAATATTCCAATTGCTATATTCTGTTGACCAGTATCCTTCTACTTTCAGTGCTTCCATGAAGTAGACTAATTCAGGAGTCAGTCTTATGTTTTCAAGCAGTTGTTGCATTCATATACCGCGGTTTTTTAGATTTAAATAGGCTGCGGCTGGTTGTCCAGTGGTTGTGGTGCCCAAATTTGTCGTCAATAAATTTTCTAAGGCTTTCCGAATTGTCCAGTGCTAATTTTCGGAAAAATCGGAGAATTTACACTTTCCTGCGCTATCGCCAAGTAATTTCGACTTCGTCAGTGCGTTCGTATGGGTTAATGTCTACTTTGTCCAGATCGTATGTCGCTTTATCCTTCTCAAGGACTCCTTGCCATGCTATTTGAGCAGCCTGATCGCCTGCAAACTCTATCGGAACAGCAAAAAACTTTGCTCCGCGCTCCTTGCACATTATGTCAAGCATCTGGCAGAGCCTTTTGTTTGCGGCAACTCCGCCAATCAACAGCAGCTCATTTTTTCCTGTGTGAGCCATTGCTCTTTCTGAAACCTCGGCAAGCATTGCAAAGCAGATTTCCTGCAAAGAAAAGCACAAGTCCTCAATGCTCGCTTTTTTGGCATTAAATAATCTGACTGCCTTTGTCACAAGCCCAGCAAAACTAACATCCATTCCTTTTACAACATAAGGCAAATCCACAAGTTTTCCGTTCTTTGCCAGCTGCTCCATTTTTGGCGCTGCTGGAAATCCCAATCCAAGCTCACGGCCAACCTTGTCAAGCGCGTTTCCAAGCCCGATGTCAAGAGTCTCTCCAAAAATCCTGAACCTGCCGCCTGTCGCGGCAATAACCTGCGTATTCACGCCAGAAACATAAAGATAAACAGCATCCTTTGCTCCAGTAACCAAGTCGCCAATTGTCAGGTGAGCAACGCAATGATTCGTGCCAATGATTGGAATTTTGTTTTCGCTTGCAATTTTCTTTGCAAACTCAAGCCCGACTCTCAAAGATGGAGCCAAGCCCGGTCCTCTGGAGTACGAAATTAGTCCAATATCTTTCAAACTTAACTTTGCTTTCGCAAGCGCCTCTGCCAAAACATTCTCAGCAACTTCCCTATGATGCTCAGCCACTTTGTTTGGAATCATTCCCCCTGCTCCTGCTTCAGTGGAGTAAAGAGACTTGCAGTTAGCAAGAACTTTGCCCTTGTCAGTCACCACAGCAACTCCAAATGTGTGGGCTGTTGATTCGATGCCGAGAACATTCATTTCATCAGCGCTCTCTTCGCAGCTTCGTATATTATTTTCATTGCTTTTTCTTTTCGCTTGTAATGAAATGCAGGTTTCCATTTCATCTCTGCAAGAGAATCGCTAACAGTGAGGATTGCTCCAACATCAACTTTTCTGTATTTTCCCACTGCAAACAACGCCGATACTTCCATTTCAACTGTCAGCACGCCTTCTTTTTGATACTGTCTTGCTTCCCTTACTGTTTCCCTATAAGGAGCATCAATCGTCCATGTTGTTCCAATGATGAATTCTTGCTTCATTTCTCCAAGAGCTTTTTCAATTCTCTTTGTGAGATCTTTTGATGCATAAGCATATTTTGAGGGTTTGACGTAATGGAAAGAAGTTCCTTCATCTCTTATTGCTTTATCGCAGACAACAACATCCCCTGGCGAGAGATTCTTTTGCAAAGTTCCAGCTGTGCCTATTGTTACAAATTTCTTAACGCCCCATGCGATAAATTCATCCATAATAATTGCTGCCATTGGCGCTCCGATTCCAAAACCTCCTGCAATTCCAATGTTATATTTGGCGCTTTTCAGCAGATGCATATCTCCATACCATGTCTGGATTGCCTTTGTTTTTTCTTTCTCAACAATCCTTTTTAGAAGGCTTTTGCTATAACAAATTATAATGTTTTCAGGAGCCCTGCCTCTGGGAACTGCTTCTTTTTTTCCTTTCTGCGCATACTCAACAAATTCTTTCGGAGAGAACATAGAGTCATACGCATGTTTTCCTTTCAGGTTTGGGAATGTCATGAATACGGTAAATTGAGGCAGGTTTAAAAAGCATTATGGTTTGATTCAATTTAATGGTTTGATTAAATTAAAATCGAGCGACTGAAAAGGCACGCAATTGAGCTGGAAATTCTGGAGAAATAGCCATCACCAAAGAGTAGTTACTATAGAAAGGTATTTAAATGCCCTATACATAATAGCGGCGTGACGAAAGATGGAAGTTGCAGATACAGAGTTGGGCTCTAAATTTGACAAAGAATCATTAAGGGCTGCAGAAACAGCGCATTTCTTCAGAAAAAATCCTATCCCGCCCGCCTACAACATTTATTCTTTTCCAACAGACCAGCAGCTTGATGTTGTTTTAAAAAATGTTGCGAGGGGGATGACTGCTGAAGAGTCAATGCGGCAATATTTTGAAGGAGAAGCGGGTTTTCTGAAGCTTTATGAGAACCTGAAAAGTCAAAATGGGGAGAAAATAAAGAAACCAAAATCCAAGCACGTCATTGCTACAAAGACTGTTGACGGACTTGTGTTGGTTGTCGACAACGAATCTTTTTATGCAGGGTTGCCAGCAAACAGAAACGGCAACCTCGTGCTCACTGACTTTGCCTCGACAATTTCCCCGCGGACATTTGGAATGTCCCTGACAAAAAACGATTTTATGTTTGTGCGGGAGAGCCCTGTCGAAGTGCTCGTCACATATCTCGAGTTTATGCAGAAGCAGCCGATGTCGCAAACCAGGGATGAGCCGGCGGCGGGCATAAAAGCGTATGAACGATACTTGCAGGAGGGCGGCAGCAAAACAGAGCTGTTGAACAGTATGCTGAACATTTATCTGGCGCACGAGCGCGGAGAACAATCGCTTAACAATGATGAATCTCTGATGCAATTTCAGAACATCAGGGATTTTTTTGCGAACCTTGAGGCAATCAAGGAATACGAGCGCATCAATATTCCCAGGCTCCGTCACGGAATATACGCGATGTTTTCGCAATGCATTGGCTCAAAGGCATTTCACGTAAAAAATGATTGGCACTTCTCGCGAGCATTGATGCTTGCCTCGCTTTACACAGAAAATCCTGGATCGTTCTATGAGGCAAAGCTCAACTATGCAGAAAATCCTTCGCCTGAAAAGATAAAGAAAATCATGGGCGAGGCGCAATCGCTATTGTGGACAAAAACCCACGACTATCTCAAAGTTTAACGCTCTCTCTTGCCCTTCTCAAGCAGCTTGGAGTACTGGTCCATCAGATCGGCGATTTCGCCAATTATTCTATTTCGCGCCGACATTGACGAAGGATCTGGCCTGTCCTGGCTTTCAAGAAAAGCTTCTATCTTTTCCAATTCTCGCCTGGCTTTTTTTAACCTGAATCCTACTACTGATAATTCCACACGATTATATGGCATACAGTCTCACCTCACGCAGGATTTAATGCAGGTTGTTATTAAATTTTGCGTTTATTGGTGGTTCTCTCCTTCAATTATGAAGAGTATAGAACAAAAATAAAAAAGAGAAAATTAATTCTGCGCGCAAGTTTCTTTTATCTCGAGCCAGGCGTGTAGTTGAAGCAGCCAACAGTCTTGACACCGCATCATTTCTTGAAATAATCAGGGCGCTTTCCATCCATAGTTGCATGGCACAAGATAGGAGTTCCTTCTTTTGCTATGTAGCTTGTTGAAAGCGCGAACAGTATGTCGATATAGTCGCCTATTTTTTCAGTGTATTCTGAACTTAGGTCATACACTCTCAACGCGCCTTCCAGTCCGCTTTTCTCCAATCTTATTTTTCCTTCTGTTCTGAGCTTTGCGCCAGGGTCATAGCCCATCAAATCACGCAATGTTTTTTTCACATCAATCTTGTCAGGCGTGATTATGAGCCTTGGAGAGTATGTGGTCAAGCCGCATCCCCTTGGAAATTCTCCGTCGACTAACGACAAATGCATTTCCTTTCCAGAGCTGACTTCGTCGATCAACTGTTCAATTGTGCCAATCGGCCCCAAGCAAGCGCTCGGGCTTAAATAGAAGTCATAGCTGCTTTTCGCTTTGAAGTCAAAACCCATTTTTCCTTGAGGATCGACGCGGTACGGCGCCCATATTGGTGGCTGTATTGTCTCCTGTATTATTCGCGCCCGTATTGATTCGTATGGTGGTTCAAATAATATCTGCTTCTTTTTTGGCACAAACCCAACTAGCTGAGAGTCTTCTTTTCTCCATTCATCGCTAATCAAAACTGCCAAAGGCGTTTTATCATCTTCCAAGATTTTTATTTTAACGTCATCTTTCATTTTGTTTCCTCCATGTTTTTTGTCAATATTAGCTACTGGGTAGTGATTCTTTACAATCTTATTTAATATTTCTATCTTTATTTTTAACAAAATAGCAAAATTAATATAGAAAAGAGCAGTTTATTGGGAAAATGGAGCAGATTAAGCTGGATCTGAAAGACAAGAAAATCCTGTTTGAGCTGGACAAGAACAGCAGAATAGGGCTTCCTGAGCTGTCCAAAAAAGTAAGATTAAGCAAAGAGACAGTATTTTACAGAATTAACAGTCTGTTAAAGAGAAAATTGATTTTGAGATTCCAGACAGTCATCTCAACCTACAGGCTTGGATACCAGTCCTACAAAATTTATTTCAAGCTGCAAAACCTGACAAAAGAATCTCGGGACAAACTGCAGGAGTTCTTTATGAAAAACGAGTTAGTTTACTGGATTGGAAACTGCCAGGGCAGATGGGATTTGATAGTTGCCTATTGGGCAAAGAACATTGCTGACTTTGGAAAGTTTGAAGATGAAATTTTAAACAGGTTTAGCAACTACATACAAGAAAAAACAGTTTCAATAAGCAGAAAATCAATACAATACAACAGAAGATGGTTTTACGGAGACAAAACAGAGCCTGTCGAGACTTCTTTTGGAGAAGAGCTGAACGAAATCAAGCTTGACAAAGTTGATATTGAAATTTTAAAGTATCTGGCAAACAACTCGCGAATCAAAATAATTGATTTGGCAAAAAAACTAGGAGTTTCAATAACTGTAATCAGATACAGGCTGAAACAGCTGGAGAAAAATAAAGTCATCATTGGTTACAAGCTCGCTCTGAATTCAAAGCTGCTTGGCTATGAAACCTGCAAGGCATTTATCCATTTCAAAAACATCACAGAAGAAAAAAGAGAAAGTTTCATCAGCTATTGCAAGATGCTTCCAAACATCATCAATGCAGTTGCAACCATAGGCCCATGGGATATTGAAATTGAGGCAGAAGTGAAAAATTTTGAGGAGTATTATGCTTTGATGAATTCAATTCAAGAAAAATTCAGCGACATTATGAAAAGTTATGAGTCAATCTTGCTTTCATCCGAGCCCAAGCAAAGTTTTATGCCTGGAGCGCATGGTGTTGTATGACAAAAGCAAACAAATTTTTGGCTGTCTGCAAAAAGTGTGGGGCAAGATGCTGCAAGATGGGAGGCCCTAATTTTACAGAAAAAGAAATGAAGCGCGTTCTAAAAAATGGGCATAAAAACTTTTTTTTCAAAGTTAGGAAAGGAATTTACGAGTTAGAAAGCAAAAACGCGATATGCGACTATCTGAATGAAGATTATTCTTGTGAAATTGAAAACTGCAAGCCAGCAATTTGCCTGGCGTGGCCTGTTCTTCCTAAGTTCGAAGGAAAAAAGAAACATTTCATTGTCATCAACTGTCCGCTGACAAAGACGCTTTCCAAAAAACAAATTACCGCCTGCAGAAAAGATGCAAACAGAGTTTCAAAAAAACTGATGGACGCCGCGTTTGATATGTCCACTGTTTCAAAATCAATTGCCAAATTAATAGAGACAAGATACAGACGATTTAAACTGATTAAATACGCATAGTTTGATTATTATTGTCGGCGTCTGGCTTGTGACTGTGGTTTAATCACTTTGAAATATTCCACAAAAGCTCAAAATAATGAATGTAACTTTCGGCAATTTTCTTGTTTTTTATTACAACACACAATGGTCTCTCGCCAAAAAGAAGTGTTGCAACGTACTCTCTGCCAATGTCTATTAGCGCAGGAGTGTGTATGTTCTCAGGCAGATACCTGACTTCTGTAAATGGCGTCTTTCTTCTCATTTCCGCAAATCTTTTTGAATCTGCATTATACAGCATCTTGCAGCGAACTTTCTTTTTTGCCCTTCTTTCATGCCAATCCTGAAAATAACCCCAAAGCACCTCGTTTGCCTCTGTTGGTATGCCCAGTATATAGAACGTGTCTCCTTTTTCAAGCTTTGAAAGTATCATCTCGTCAAAAGTTTTTATCCCTTTGATTCCCTGCAAGATTTCAGCTTCTTGCGTGGGCTCAGCATACTTGTAGATTTGTTGCAGTTCAGGCACCAATTTCTTGACTTCATTCTTTTCATCTTCAATCTCTTTTTCCTTCAGTTCTATGAATTCTTTGATTCTTGAAGGGTCTTTGGCTTCGAACTGCTTTCTATTGTTCGCAATCGCAGCGCCGACCAGCCCCTTTTTGTTTAGCCTGTCCAATATATCATAAATTTTTGAGCTTGAGACATTCGCTTCTTTTATTATCTTTCCTATGGTTGAAACTCCTAGCTTCAGAAGAGCGATGTAAACTTTGCTTTCGCCTTTAGTCAGCCCTATCTTTTCCAGCCTTTTTGGGTCCATTTTGCCTTCTAGTTTCTAGCAGCATATAAATATTTCGCCCCACCCATGAGGAGATAATATTTATATACATTATGGCATCTTTACTACTTAATGATAGTTAAATAATAACAATCAAAGGATAAAACAAAATGAAAAAACAAAAAATAGACTTGGAGCAAGTGCTTCAAAAACTTCACACTGAAGAAGGTCAAAGCATAGTGCTTGTCAGACTGGCAAAAGAAGGCGCAATTAAGAAAATCAGCGTTCTCCAAGAATATGTGGGCAAACTTGTTGAAGATTATGAAAAAGCAGGGCGGCCTGATGTTGCTGCCAGAATCGCAGAAGATTCTGGAATGGCAGACAGAGCTGTTGAAATTTATGAAAAAGATGGAAAATTTTATGATGCTGCCAGACTTGTTCGGAAAGCAGGAAGGATAGACAAGGCAATTGACCTTTATAAAAAAGCAGGGAGGTTTTGTGACGCTGCCAGGCTCGCTCAAAAAGCGGGAATGACTGAAATGGCAATCGAACTCTATGAAAAAGCAGCAGATGAAGCAATCAGCTATTCTGAAAAGGCAAAAAAGTTTGAAGCTGCTGCAAAAATTGCTCAGAAAGCAGGATTGATGCACAAGGTAATTGAACTTTATGTAGACGCAGCAGATAAGACAATTAGCTCTTCTGAAACTGCAAAAAAGTTTGAAGCTGCTGCTAAAATTGCCAAGAAGGAAGGAATACTGGATGATGTGCTGGAGCATTATGAAAAAACAGGAAAGTTTCACGAAGCTGCAAAACTTGCCGAGGGAGCGGGAATGATAGACAAGGCAATTGAATATTATGTAAGGTCAGGGCACTGGTATGAATATGTTGTCAAACTTGCCCAAGCAGCTGGAATGCTGGACAAAGCAATCAGAGGCTATGAGAAAGCAAAAGAGTTTGGCATGGCTGCGAGAATTGCCAAGCAGGCTGGAATGGCGGATAAGGCGAGTCAATTATATGTTCGTGGAATTGAAGACTTTGAAAAAGCAAAGAAATTTTCTGCAGCTGCTGAACTTGCTGAAAAAGCCGGAATGGCAGAAAGGGCAATTGAAGATTACGAAAAAGCAGAATGGATCTACCCTGCCGCCAGAATTGCCAAGCAGGCCGGAATTGGCGACAAGATGCGCCAGTTATACACCAAACTGATTGAATCCAGTGAAAAAGAAGGAGATTTTCACGAAGCTGCTAAACTTGCCGAGGAGGCTGGAATGACAGACATCGCGCGTCTTTACAAAACTATTGACAAGCTGTTGGGTTGAAAGCAGAAACAGTAGCGCTTACGCTAATCAAAAAGAATTCTAAGAGCGCTCCCGCTATCTGAAAAAGAAAATAAAAAAATTGGAGCTAAAAATAAAAGAAAAAAAGATGAAGACCGTGCGACTGAAAGAGTGTAGGTTGGACGTTTGGGGAACGCATGCTGAACGCCTCGTTACCTCAGCGCTTACACACCGTTTCCATCAAACTCGTCTTTTACGAGCGTCCTAAGATGTCTAATCTCGAGGAGGGTTTCGTCCTTAGATGCTTTCAGGACTTATCCCCGCAAGGCGTAGCTGCCCGGCACGATACCTTGTCAGATAACCGGTAGACCAGAGGCCTCGAGCGCCAGTTCCTCTCGTACTATGGCTCCCTTCCCCTCAGACATCTCGCATTTCCAGTGGATAGTACACCAACTGCCTCACAGCGTTGTGAACCCAGCTAACGATCCCTTTTAATAGGTGAACTCCCTCACCCTTGGATGCTTCTGCACACCCAGGATAGGAAGAGCCGACGTCGATGTAGCAAGCCGCGCCGTCGATATGTTCCGAGCAGAATGATTTCTCACTCACGCTCCATGTGAACTCTCGGGCGCGACAACTCTGTTATCCCCGAGGTAACTTTTCGGTCATCCCCGACCCCCATCAAGGAGGTACGGAGGTTCGCTAAGCCAAACTTTCGTTTTTGGGCTCTGTCTTGGTTAGAGCCCAATCAGGCCGGCTTTTGCCTTTGCACTCTACACCCGATTTCTGACCGGGTTGAGCCGACCTTAGGGCCCTGTCGATATGTTTTCAACAGGGTGCCACCCCAGCCGAACTGTCTGCCAATTGGTGTCCCGACGGTTTTTCCGACGGTGAGCAGCGCAAGCCCTGGAGGGTGGTGTTACACTTTCGCCTAAAGCACAACCTGACGATTATGCCATCAAACAGCTACCACCTACTCTATACAACAGGACTCGCGCCACAGCAACAGGCTACAGTAAAGTTCTACGGGGTCTTCACTTCCTACTGGAAATCTCTGGCCTTTGCACCAGAAAGAGTGTTCAGAGGCTTCCGGTTGGGGACAGTAACGACCTCGTTGCGCCCTTCATGCACGTCACCATTCAGATGACAAGGCATTTCGCTCAACGCTGTTACTTTTCCTTAGACTTCTTTCGTTTCCAAAAGAAGCGAGCAAACATTTCTGCTTGCTTCCTTGCATCGCTGCAAGGTTCGGACTGTATCTTCATCATTTTTCCACGCCCACCTGCCCGCAGTCAGCTTCAAAAGCAAGTTGCGGCGCCTCTCTCCAAATCTAATTTACGCCACAACTTGCTTTTCTGACCAACTTTCTTCCTCCCCCTGCTTTGCGAGGGGAGGAGAAAGTTGCCCATTCGGGTGCGGACAGGCGAGAGAAAACTATGATGTCTAGCGTACAGTCTCTGGGGATTTCGAACAAACTAAGTCAGTTCGCTATCGCTCACTGACAAGTTTTGCTTGCGCAAACTATTGCTCGATCTTTCCTGCTGATTATCCGCACTCGACGCATTGTCACTAAATTATTTGCATAATTTAGTAGCGCGAGATTCACGGACGTTCCAGCATATGGCTAGATTTTTATCCCAATTTTATTTTGGCTTGTTTAACAACACTGGGACTTAAGGCAACGATTTCACCTTAAGAAAGTTATAGTTACTTCCGCCGTTTGCTGGTCCTTGGACCTCTTGAAAAAGGTTTTTGGATACCAGTACTGGGCAGACGTCACCGGCTATACAAAGCCTTACGGCTTAGCAGCCAGTTGTGTTTTTGTTAAACAGTCGGGCCGTTCTAGTCACTGCGCCCTGCACTCGCCATGCAAACGCACACGAATGCAGGGACCCCTTATGCCGAAGGCACGGGGCTAATTTGCCGAGTTCCCTCAACCAGATTAAATCCTTCACACTTTAGGCTCCTCACCTAGGGGCACCAGTGCTGGTTCTTGGTACGGATATTCAACATCACTCCCTGTTTCCTTTTCACGGGCTCCGGGCCTTGACGGGACAACCACAAGGATTGCTATTCATAGATTTAATCCTGTTCTCATCGTTAAGATACTCCCAGGATTTATTCCATTTAACGCGGACGACGGTCCGCGCCCATCTAGCCAGAAGCGTCAGAAACAGGGCTTGCGTTACCGCGCTTAGTCGAATAGTACGGGAATATTAACCCGTTGCCCTTTCTTCCTTACACCAGTTAGGAGTGGAATTAGGACCGACTTACCCTTGGCTGACTTACATTGCCAAGGAACCCTTGCCCTTTCAGCGGCATGGACTCTCACCATGCTATGATCCTACTACCGCCAGGATCCTCATTACTGAGCGGTCGACACCTTCTTTCGAAGATGCTTCTGCCCAAACAGTACGCCTGCCTATCACTCATCTTTTGGATGGTCTACAGTATCGGTAGATGGATTAGCCCCGTCCATTTTAGGGACCCACAGCCTTGAAGGGTAAGTTGTTACACACTTTTTAAAGGATGGCTGCTTCTAAGCCTACCTCCCCTCTGTCTCTGGCTATGGACACCCTTCACCCTTTCACACTTGTCCATCGTTTTGGGACCTTAACTGTAGTCTGGGTTGTTCCCCTTTCGGACACGGACCTTACGCCCGCGCCCCGTCTCCCGAGGTCTACAAGGCAACAGTATTCGGAGTTAGACAAGGGACCGATCCCTTTCGGAACCAAAATCCCAAATCTGTTACTCTACAGCTGCTGCGCTCTCGCTCGAGGCTTGACTGCGGCCAATTTCGGCAGGTACCAGCTATCACCAGTCTCGATTGGCTTTTCACCCCTAATCCGAAATCAAAGGAACAGGTGCATCTAGCACCCCTTCTGACCTCCACCGGGTTTTACCCCGGCTTCATCATGTCCCGGATTAGCTCGACTGGTTTCGGGTCGCATCCGCGTGACTCCAAGCAGGTTAGTACTTCGCCCCTCGCAGCTTGCGCTGTTGCGGGCTTGTTGCTTTCGCTGCGGATTCGTTCTTGAGAGAACTTATCCTCGCCACCCTGATGCACTCCCTGGCACGTTATTCGAAACGGACAGCAGAACACCGAAGTGCCCTGCCTGACTATGTTTGTTAGGTTTCAGGCTCTTTGAACTCCCTGTCATGGGTTCTTTTCAACTTTCCCTCACGGTACTTGTATTCTATCGGACTCCAAACGTATTTAGGGTTGGAGGTTGATGCCCCCCATATTCCTGCCCCATATCCGAGGGACAGTACTCTGGATACTTCATCTGGGCCACTCCAGTTGCCTCTACGGGACTATCACCCTGTATCGTCTCTCATTCCAGAGAAGTTCGAGTTTCCGGAGCCGGCCTTTGTAACGATAAAGTCCAAACTCCACATCTGAACCTGGTTACCCAGGCTCATTCGGTTTGCCCTGTGTGGTTTTCAGTCGCCCTTACTCACCACATCCCAATTGGTTTCTTTTCCTGCGGGTACTAAGACGTTTCAATTCCCCGCGTTCCCTGCTCTTTCGAGCCTTGAAGGAAGTCCTATTCGGAGATTCCCGGTTCAATACCTGCGTACGGTTCGCCGGGACTTAATGCAGTTAGCCACATCCTTCTTCGGCGTTTGGAACCTAGTCATCCACCTAACAAAGTAGGATGAATGATGTCTGTCAAAGCGATTGCTCGCCAAGACAAACTCATTCCCTGTGTCTTTCGACACAGTACACTCTAAACAAATCTCATCCGCAAAAGCGATTGCTCGCTCTGCGCACAAAACTTGTTTTTAATCTGTCGCACGGTCGCATCAACATTAGTTGGCCAGTATTGCTTTCGTCCTGAACTGCTTACAGCTCAAAACTACTAACGTTTTGACTTGACTGAACTACAGGCTCCAGCTGAAGTGCAGCAATGAGTTTTGTAATGCTTTCGCATCACAGACACTTGCGTGTCTTATGGACCCTTCGAGCAGACTTCGCACAAAAGTGCGGAGTTCTTTCCCTCAGAATCCGATGGACCCGTCGGATACGGAAAATCCCGACTCGGACAAGCCTCGTCTGCGATTTTCCAACACCAACGTGTCATGGACCCGTCGGGACTCGAACCCGAAGCCTCAACCTTGCAAAGGTTGCGCTCTACCAGTTGCGCTACGGGCCCAAAACCTTAACGACATTTGACTGCCGTTAAAGTGAATGAACAGCAAAATGGAAGCCAATTCTTGTTCTTTGCATTTTTCATTTTTTTTAAAACAACGCAGTTCGCTTTCCTCGCTGCGAGGTTTGCTTCACTTTCGTTTGCAAACAAATGAAAAATAATAGGAGGTGATCCATCCGCAGGTTCCCCTACGGATACCTTGTGACGACTTAACCCACCTCACCGAACTTAAGTTCGACCTGATCAAGTAACCAAGACTCACTTAAACCCGGCTCGGTTGGTTTGACGGGCGGTGTGTGCAAGGAGCAGGGACGTATTCACCGGGCAATGCTAATGCCTGATTACTACGGATTCCGACGTCAT